>Ga0315338_1000103_pt1 | contig 384003 bp, 305 predicted proteins | sample ASW8metaG_FD_204518 | JGI IMG/M metagenome (GOLD analysis project Ga0315338, IMG submission 204518) | Ammonia-oxidizing marine archaeal communities from Monterey Bay, California, United States - ASW #8 | ecosystem: Environmental > Aquatic > Marine > Coastal | place: USA: California | collected... | reverse complement strand
CTCGAAGCGGCTAACCCGGACGGCCAAGCCGGCGATTGCGAAATTGCCCTGCCGCTACCCCCACAGATCATCTCGCTAGACGATTTGTCAATCTTGATGGACGGTGAACCAAGCCAGCACGTCTCGCTTAGAAGTGGCAAACTCGTGTGGCGCGGAACCCTATCTGAACAGCCCACTTCGCTTGACGTCACCTATACTGCCGTAGGTAAGGGACTGTATGAACTTTCGGTTGCACCCGGCGGATTACTCGATGAATATCAGGTGTCGTTAACAGCAGACGGTTCTGATGTACGCATGCTTGAACTATCTTTGCAACCTACCAGCCTCGAAAGCTCTGGAGGGAGCAGTATCTATCATTGGGACTACAGTAGCCTGCTATTCGGAAGACCTGTGCGAATCGATGTGCTTGGCATCGCGCCAATCGATCGTCTCGGCGAGCTCACCTGGCTCGGTCCTATCAGCATTGTGGCCTTCGGGCTCTTAGTGGGACTGGTCGTTCAGGCTGCTTCTGTGCCGAACTTCGATCGCTGGATGCTCCTCTTAACGATCGGAACATTCGCCGGCGCCTACCCATTGATGTATTTTGCACAGGAGTATGTTTCACTGCTGCCGGCTGTTTTGATCTCGGGAGCGTTTGCAATCATCGTCATAGGCGTTCGGACATTCACTCTGATGGGATTCTGGCGGGCACTGCTTGGGATTGTCGTGCCAGCAGCGGCGATTATGGCGGTAACTCTCTCTGCGACCGTCTGGCCACAGCTGCAAGGTGTTCTACTTACGGCTCTGGCGCTGGGACTGTTTATCGTCGCCATGATGCTGATGCCCAAGATCACCCACGACGGTAATAGCTTCTGGAGTTTGACCAGTAGCCCTGCTGTGAAAACAACTTAAGCATGAATCAGGTTGTTGATGGCGTGCCGCGGAGTGAACTGACGCTGCTATTCGTGTCGCAGGGCTTCGATAGGATCGAGCCGCGCGGCACGCAGTGCCGGGTAGACGCCGAATAAAACACCTACAACGAGCGAAATGGCAAACGCTAGAGGGATCGACCAGGAGACTAGCTGTGGCTCGACCGTGCGAATTAAATCGGGAAGAGTCGCCATTTGGTCAGGAAACCAGCGCTCAAGTAGCATACGGGCTGCCACCGACATGGGTCGGCAAAATAATCCGGCAAGCACGCCAAGCAATCCGCCGGCCAACGAGAGTACGGTGCTTTCCACCAGAAACTGGCGGGTAATGTCTTGGCGTTTCGCACCCAGGGCACGGCGGATACCGATTTCGTGTGTTCGTTCGGTAACCGTGGCAAGCATGATGTTCATGATGCCGATCCCACCGACTACCAGCGAGATCGCCGCGATCATGCCCAGAAACAGCACGAACATTAGCCGAGTTGTCTCTGCCTGTTGCAACAATTCCAACGGCACAGTAACCGCGAAGTCGGGCAACGTGTGATCCAGTGCGATCGTCTCTCTGACGATATCGGCCGTCTGAAGTACTTGGTCACGCTGTTCGACTTCAAGAGTGACCTGACTGACCTCGACCAAATCGCGTTGGAACTGCCCTGGTTTCGTGATCACTACCATGTCACCCAGGCGCCGCCAGAGCGTTGTAATGGGAATGTAAACGTCGCTAGAAAAATCCTCTGCCGCGAACGATCCGCCGACGCCAGCCGAAGGCGCACGTGGCTTCATGACGCCTACCACTCGATAGAACTGCTCGTCGATCATGATTTCCCTCCCGATGACGTTGCCGGTAGGAAACAATCGGGCAGCCGACTCGGCGGCAAGCACGCAGTAGTTGCGTTCGTACTCTAAATCAGAGTCGGTAATAAATCGGCCCCGATCGAGGACCATGCTCGTGACCTCGGGATAATCGGGAGTGCTACCTACGAGTCGTCCCTCGAAGTTCCGAGTTCGGTTACGAAACTCTTGCGCCAGCTCACGGATAGGAATCGCCTTGGAGAGAGTCGGAATCGTCGCGATCAAGCGAAGGTAGTCGTTGCGAGTGAGGCCGTAACCACCCTCCTCCAACAAGTCGCTGGAGGGCTTGATCGTGCGAACGATGATATTGCGAGCGCCGAGGCTGGCGATCTGCTCCTGCGCTGCCCGGCCGATCCCTTCGCCCATCGCTAACAGCCAGATAACGCTGGCCACGCCGATAAAGATGCCAAGCACCGTCAGCGCGGAGCGCAGCGGATGCAAGAGCAGGCTCTTGATACTTAGGCGGATTGTGCGGATCCAGGTGTTCACTATCGGAGTTTCTTGTCGGAGAGAATATTGCCGTCGCGCAATACGATCGTGCGCCGGGTTCGCTCGGCAACTTCGGACTCGTGAGTAACGATGACAATCGTACGCCCTTCATCGTTCAATCGTTCGAGCAGGTCGAGGATCTCCTCGGTGGTTGACGAATCGAGATTGCCTGTCGGCTCGTCGGCTAAAATGAAACGTGGATCGTTCACCAGGCTACGCGCGATCGCTACCCGCTGTTGCTGACCACCCGAAAGCTGATTGGGCCGATGCTCTAGTCGATCGCCCAGGCCCACCATTTCGGCCAACTCCAAACAGCGATCGCGAGTCGCGGTTGTAAGTCGACCACTGTAGTAGAGCGGAACTTCGATGTTCTCGACGACCGACAGCGCCGGTAGCAGGTTGTAAGATTGAAAGACAAAACCGATCCGGGTGGCGCGGGTTTCTGAAAGCTCGTCGTCGTCCATCTCAGCAACATCGTCGCCGCCCAGCAGGAACGAACCCCGTGTAGGCCGATCCAAGCACCCGAGCAGGTTCAGCAGCGTACTCTTGCCAGAGCCCGAAGGACCCATGATCGAAATATAGTCGCCCAACGGTACTTCGAACGTCACACCGCGCAGCGCGTGGACAGTTTCTCCACTTAAGACATAGTCTTTCTGAAGATCGCGAATGCTCGCTGCTAGCGGCTTTTCAACGTGCACAACAAATAACCTCTACCATGATGCCGGCTAACGACTTAGGAATCGCCTGCAGAAGTCTCTGTTAGAGTATTTGGAGATTGTGGCACGGCTCGTTGCTGCTGCTCAGCTGACAGTTCGGGCAACTCGACCTGGTCGAGGTATCGGCGGGGATTTAATGCGATCCGATCGCCTGCATCTAAGCCACTTTCAATCACAAAGAAGCGGTCGTTCGTGGGGCCGCACTCAACTTCGCGCGACTCCCAACGACCGTTGTCGAACACAAAACAATAGAACTGGTTGCCGTGGGAGTAGACCGCCTGTACCGGTGTTTGCAATGCATCGCGTACTTCAGCACAACGGATGACGACCGATGCTGTGAGACCTGCGCGAAGTTCTGGCGAAGGATTGTCGATCCCTACATACGCTTTGTACTCCTTGACGTTTGCCTTCCGCCAACCGGAAGGCTCAGCATACTGGTTCACCTTGCGGACCGTGCCATTCAAGATCATATCGCCAAGTCCGACCGGTTTCACCTTCGCCGGCATGCCTTTCTTGACGTACTGAATCAGTGATTCGTTAATCGTAAGTTCGACTTCCATCGACGTTGGATCAGGCAGGTGGATGATCGCCTGCCGCTCGCGTACTAGAGTGCCTTCCTCAACGATAAAGTTGTTGTCGCCGCGATGGTTTTGTTCATGAGCGTACAGCACGATTCCATCTCTTGGAGCGGTAATCGTGCAAGACTTGATTTGCTCTTCGATATCCTGCAGTTTGGCGAGCTCGAGATCGTAGCTATGCTTCTGTGCTTCCCATTTTGCTTTAGCAATGGCAATATCGCTATCGAGTTGTTTCAACGTCTTGGCCTTCGTGTATTCATCGAGCACCTGCAGCTTGGTGTTGGCCGCTTCGAGTTCCTTGGCCGATTTTTCCACGGCAAACTGATCGGCCTCGAGCTGCAATTCGTTCACGTAACCCTTCGCCGCAAGCTTCTTGCTGTATTCGAGATACTCCTTAGCCCGATTAAGATTCTCTTCGGCAACGAATACTTCGCTCTCGATAGTCTGGCGCTCCTGAACATAGGTCCCATCTAGGTACTCTCGCTCAGCAATCTGGGCTGTCTCATGCAGATTGCGAGCTTCAATCACTAACGATTCGACCTGAGTAACGACGATCTGTTGAGTCGTGTACTCCTCCTGCAGTGTCGAGGAATCGAGTTCCACAAGAAAGTCGCCCTTTTTTACATTTGTACCTTCGGGAACGATCTTCAGTATTGCCACACCGGCTGTGTTTTTTGATTTCACTAACGAACGAACTTCATTGAGCCCTGCCGATTGGATCTCGCCTCGCTCAATTACTTCGAGTACGAAGTTATCATTGGCCACTGTGTGCAAAATCGCGTTGGTAGTTCCATCTGTGCCAGATCGAGCAGTCCACCACCAGAAGCCACCCGCTATAGAGATCGAAACTAGCACCAACAACACTAGTGGACCAAGGCTCGCCTGTCCCCGACTGCTTGGCGAGTGAGCTTCACGCTTAATCGCTTGACGAATCGCCATTTCTCTAATTGCCATAAGAATGGTCCCGAAGATTTGAATGGATCGCATCTTTCACCTAATCATTATAGGAGCTTGGCCACGGCCTGTCATTGTCGCGCTCTTCGCTGCTGGCTGCTCGTCCACTGATGGGCGTCGTTTTAGTCTGCGTTCTCCGAGATCGCGGGCAGCAGTATCGGTAGCGGAAACGCCGCCGATTCGGTTTCTTCCTCAGTCGGACTGGACTGTTCGTTGAGCAGCTCGCTGTAGGCCGCGACGAGCTGGATATCTTCGTCCGTGCCTTTACTTTCCGTCGACTTATCTTTCGACTTGTCGCTTGGTACAGGCAGTGGGTCGGCAGGGGTCTGGTCCAAGGGAACAACCCCGTCGGGGAGCATCAGTAACTCCGCCGGTTGCGAAGCTTCAAACGCTTCCTCCGCAAGCCCCAAGTCGGCCGAATTGCAGGGCAAGTTCACCAGATACATTTCCAAGGGTATATCGTTTTCTATGCGCAGGCCATTCGGTGCCAGCTCCATAATGCCCAGATCCGAGTCGAGTGTAAGACGCTGAACTTCGTAGTTGACCCACACACTAAGAAAATCGTTTTGCACATTAAGCAAATCGGATAACGACTGAACCAGGTCACGGGCGGTCGTGTTGTTGAATTGATCGATTGCTCCTGGTTTCGGCGGCTCGGATAGCCGCAACTGTGTGAGGTCGACCTGGGAAATCGCCACCTGTACCGCAGCCCGTCGCAATTCAAAATTCACTTCGTTAAGTCGGATCTGCCGCAAGGTGTTACGCAAACCTAGGTATAGTTGGTCCCGGAACTGATAGTAGTTTCGTCTTGCCTGCTGGTATTCAATGAGCGATTGTCGATAGACGTTGCGCTCGGCGAGGCGCGTCAGCGGAGCGTCGAATTCGACTCCGGCTCGCAAGCGACCTCTTGATCCTCGTAGGTCAAACGGATTATCACCCACATTGCCCATGTCGCCGCTAAATACAAGATCCAAATCGCTCAACAAGTCGTTCGCGTTGAAGTAGATCAGCCGCCAGGTGTCGACAAGCTGTGCACGAGCATTCTTCCAGTCGCGGCGATACGCGCTGGCGATTGCCAACGCCTGTTCGTCGGTCAACTCAACAGGAGCAAAGTCGACCGCTTCCAGCCTTGCACTAGCTTGTACTAGCGACAGCTCCAAGAGTTGACCCGACAATTCGGTCAGTGAGCTTATCAGCAAGTTGAGAGACTCTCGGTTTGCCGTTTGCCTTTCGATCAACTCACCAAGTTCCTCGAAGGTGTCCTTCAAGCTCTCTTCAACGGTTGCGAACTCTTCACGTCGCTTAGCAACACGAGCGTTTAAGTTTTCCACGCTGAATAGTTTTGGATCGATATCAGCGTAACTGACCACTTCGCGAGTAACGAGCCTTTCAAGATAAGCGCGGCGCCCGGGTAGTGCTTCGTCTAGCAGCTGGAAATCCGCATGCACAGCAGCTACTCGTTCTTGTGTAGCGACGAGCATCTGCCTCAACTCTTCCACGAGTGGAGCTAAAGCAGCAGTCACTTCCTCGTCGGTTTCTGCCGCCAGGGCGGGCGCGTTCGGCAGTATTAATTCGCCTGTTTCCTCAGCTTCAACTGTGGCATTGATGAGCTCCTCGCGAAGATCTCGCAGTGCATCGAGCCTACCAGCCACCCGATGCTGAATCTCTTCCATAGCCGGATCCAGCAGATTTAGCCGATCGAGTAATGGGTCCTTAATATTCAGATCCAACTCAGGCGGTAGGCCGATAGCTGTCTTAAAAAAGTCGAGTGTTGCCTGATAGAAAGTCTCGGAAGTGAGTAGTTGGCTTTGTGAGTTGTAGAGCGCCTGTCGCGCTAAATCGACTTGGAATCGATCAATACGTCCTGCTTCGTAGGATGCTTGCAACTGGTCGACACTGTCGCGTAGCGCTACGACATTGGAACGTTGATTGCGGAGCACTTGCGCCGTTTGCAGTAGTCCGAGGTATCCACCGGCACCTTGGGCTCCCGCGCCGCCGGTAAAACCACCACCCCCGCCTCCGCCATTACCGTTCTGGCCAAATCCACCTCCCTGGCCGTTGAACCCAACGCGACCAAAACCGCCGCCGCCGACACCGCTAAAGCCTTCCAGTCCGCTGCCTCCAAAGATACCGCCTCGTCTCGAAGGTCCCTGGCCGGGATCGCGTCCGGTGACAACGCTCACGTAAAAGTTCCGACGAAACCGTTCCATCTGCCGTACGTTGGCCAGTAGCGAGCGTTCTGTAATCGTGAGCCGTTCCAAGACTCGAGTCCGACCGGCCCCTCGTAACAGAGGCTGAACGAGCGCGAAATCAAGTATTGTGTTGCTGGAGTAGTCGTCCGGCCCTGCGAATTGCCAAACTAACGAGTTCGCCAAGCCGACCACCATCTCACCGCCCGTGGCGCTTAACTTTTCCACTCGCAGCCGGTTTCCTGCTCTTGCCGGACCGCCGTCGCGAAAAGCAGCGACGTCAAACAAGCTCGATGAGCTCCCGGTACCTGAACGGTCCTTGCCGTCGGCTGTAAAGAAAACACTTGATCCGCCGAAGAACTGGGCATCGAATCGAAAGCGTTCAAAAGTGACGTCCAAAGCGGAAAGGTACAACTCTTCCAGTTGCGATTGGTATCGCGGCGACTCTAAGAGCGCTAACTCGACAGCGCCTTGCAGATCGAGTACGACCTGTCCCTCATCGTTGAAAGGAAGGTACTCCAGCCAGGCTGGGTTTTCCACGAAGGGGGTCCGTTGCGAGCAGCGCCAACATTTGGAACCTTTCTTGCAGTCGACGCAGATCATCAATTGGTGCGAAACTGGGTCGTCGGGAGGCATGGGCTCGCAATCGGGATCATGCGGATCGTACATGCGGGAGCGAGGATCAATATTGATGCTATAGCTCCCGGGCTCACCATCGACGGCGGCTGCCTTGTGATTGATGATGCAATACGACTCCTGGTCAGCCTGTTCTCGATAGAAGGTGCGGCTGCAGCCACTCAGTAGCAGAACCAATAGTACAATCTGGGCAACGCTAGTTCTCATGCCGATTCCCTCCGAACAGAGAGAACCGGCCTGGTAGCCGTCTTGGCCGCGACGATCTTTTCCAGAAGTTCACGTCCTTGCGACGTGATTTGCCAAACTTGCCGCCGTCGGTCACCAGAGGTGTCATGTCGAGCGATGTTTCCGCGCAGTCGTTGATTCTCGACAAGGCCACTCACTTGCGCTGGCGAACAACCTAATATCTCAGCCAACTGGGTTTGGTCGAGTTGCAGATCATCTGCGAACATCACCCACAGCAGGCGAAATTCGACTTCTTTCAAGTCGAACGGTTGAACAAGTTCCGTCAATTCGCGCGCCGCAGCTCGCCCAGCGGCAACACGACCGCAGGCGTTTTCCAAGAGCTGGTGCGTTTCCGACGAAAACATGCTGTAAGAGCTCAGAGACCGAGATGAGATGGAACTATGCTCCGCGCAGTACGGTGAGCGCAATGCTTCACATTTGAATGATTCGGAATTAAATGATTCAAACTTGAAGGAATCGACGGGCATGGACCCCAGATGAGAGAGTGCTAGCACTCTCTGGAAGCATATTTTCTGGAAGTCGCATACTGGAGCGAAATTCAGTACCTCGACACCAGCAAGTCGATTCCGGGCTGCATGGCAGCACGCCACGAATGCTCAAGCGACGGCTCGTATTCAGGATCATGTGCCTCTACCGCCTCACATAGCGAATCGAGCCACAGACTGTAGAGATGCACCGGGATATCCAGCCCACGACGGCTATGGCGTACAGCCAAACGCTCCAGCTCGTCGATGGCTCCTTGCTCGCCATGATGGAAGAGCAGGATCATCAGCAGCGATTCACGCAGCATGAATCGTTGACGAGTAAAGTCCGTGGCCCGAAACTTGTCTGCGACCTCCTTCGATTTCCCCAGAAAACGATCGTAGAAGGTTTCAATAAATCGCTCGTCGACGCGACAACGGTGATAACTGGCAGTAACTGCATCAAGGTCGGGTAGCATGGCTGGAATCTCCCGGCATCTCGACCGGTGATAAGATCGGCTGCTGGCTCCTGCTCGCAGGATCAGTGGCTAGATGACACTGCACACAGTTCGTCCGTTCAGGATGTGTACAGAGAATTTCAGGACGCGCCGCAGGCCCGGCATGGCAGGCGATACAATTGGTTCGCATGCTTAAAGAGTGTGGCGTTACCGGCGGTGCCGAAGAGTAAGCGCGCTGAGTCTCGTGGTGAATCTGTGGCATACCTTGAAACGCGTTATCTACAAACGTCGTCGTTGTCTGTGAGAAGAGGTGACATTGCCGACAGTTTTCGAGCGATCCGGCCTGAGAGTCATTGTGATGAGGGTTCGCCGGCGCCGCCCCGATCGTCGGAATTTCCTTTCCAGTTGGCGTGTGGCACGTCACACAGTCGACACCGAAAGGCACGTGCGGGATAACAGGCGGCGCACCGTCGAACGCCCGCCGCTTCGCACGGACGGCAAAGCTTGTTGGCTGAATCTCACCAACACGAGCCGAGGAGTCAGAGCGACGATCGAACGTATCTTGTTGCTGACAGCCCCAATTGGTAATTGCTAGCAGAAAACAGCAGCCCCAGGCTACCTGTCCTTTCGTTAGGCCGGTCCGCCGAATTCTTTCAGGGGAAGCGTCAGCAGTGTTGGTCATGCCTTTACCTCGGATCCCACTCATACTTTCTCGAGCTTTACAGCGCACTTCTTGTAATCAGGTTCCTTGCTGATATTGTCCATCGCGTCGAGCGTCACCCGGTTGATCAACCGCGATTCGTCAAAGAAGGGCACAAAGACTCGACCCGCCGGCACAGCACCCCGACCGGAGATATGAGCCGCAAGAACGACTTCGCCCCGGCGGCTTTTCACTCGAACCTGGTCACCTTGAGTAATTTGCAATCTAAGCGCATCTGCAGGATTGATTTCGATATAGGCCGACGGAACCGCCTGATGTAGTTGCGGGACACGCCGCGTCATGGAGCCAGTGTGCCAATGTTCCAGAACGCGGCCCGTGGAGAGCCAGAACGGATACTCCTCGTCCGGCACTTCTGCTGCAGGTTGATAGGGTCTGAGCCAGAAGGCCGCCTTCTCACCGTATCCTTTGGCTTTGTAGAAGTGGACACCTTCCTTCTTTTTCACGTACGGATCGTGACCCGCCGCGTAGCGATAGCGAGTCTCCTGGCCGTCGACCACTGGCCAACGCATGCCTCTCGATTTCAATAAGTCTTCGTAACTGGCTAGGTCCTTGCCAGCGCCAAGCGTAAACTTGCGATACTCCTCGTACATCGCCTCATGCCAATCGTCTTCCGGCCAGGGGAAGAGATTCTCGTAACCCATCCGCCGAGCCACCTGCATAATCTGCCAGGCGTCTTCCTTCGCTTGACCAGGTGGTTCGACCATCTTCACCCAGTGCTGCGTGCGGCGCTCCGTGTTGCCGAAGATTCCCTCGCGCTCGACCCAGGCTGCCGAAGGCAAAATGAGATCGGCCACCGCGGTAGTCGGCGTGGGGTAGATATCGCTCACGACAATGAAGCGACCGTCATCCGGCTGGCGCTCGAACCGCTCGAGGTTGGGCATGGTCACCCAGGGATTGGTGACTTGGATCCAGATCGCTTTGACGTCGCCACGCGTAAGTGCGCGGAACATGTCGACAGCATGGTAGCCGGGCTGGGGATTGATCGTCCCAGGCTCCAGGCCCCAGATCTCTTCGGCCTCCGCACGATGTTTTGGATTGTTGACAACACGGTCCGACGGCAGGCGATTGCAGAGCGTGCCCACCTCACGCGCTGTACCGCATGCCGAAGGCTGCCCCGTAAGGCTGAGTGGATTGTTCCCCGGCCGACTTATTTTCCCCGTGATCAGGTGTAAGTCGTTGATGAGATTGTTCATCCAGGTGCCGCGCACGTGTTGGTTGACGCCCATGCACCACAGGCTAACCGTGCCTCGTTGAGAGTCGCCGTATAGCTTCGCTAGCGCTTGGATCTGTCCGACCGGTACACCCGAAATCTCGCTAACTTTCTCAGGCGTGTAGTCGGCGAGAAACTCTTCGAGCTCCTCCAGCGAGCTATCGCGTCCCTTGTCTTTGAAAGTGTAACGCTCGGCCTGATCGCCGGTGCAACCGTAGCCGATCTCTTCGAGGTCTTCGACGCCGCGCTTGAAGACGACGTTCTCTTCGACGAACGCGCGATTGACCTTCCCATTCTTCAGTAGCAGATGGAGCAATCCGTTGGCCAATGCGAGATCGGAGTTCGGTGTGAATTCTACGTACATGTCTGCGTAGTTAGAAGTAGGCGTGCGGCGAGTCGCGATGTCGATGATTCGAACGTGTGGGTTCTTTCGTTTGTGTTCGAGAATACGGCTGAACAGCACGGGATGGCACTCTGCCATGTTATTACCCCAGAGCACGAAGTCGTCGGCGATTTCAAAATCGTCGTAACAACCCATCGGTTCGTCACTTTGAAACTGTGTAACAAACCCCATCACTGCGCTCGCCATGCACAGGCGGGCGTTCGGGTCGAGGTTATTGCTCTTCATGCCGCCCTTGACCCATTTCAGCGCGGCGTAGCCATCAAAAACGGTCCATTGCCCGGAGCCGTACATAGCGACTGATTCGGGCCCATATTCCTGGAGAGTTTCGCCAAACTTCTCGGCCACGAGGTCGAGCGCTTCGTCCCATGTGATCGGCTCGAACCCTTTGCCGTCGGCTCGGCGCCGCAGCGGTTTCGTTAGACGATCTTCACCATAGAGCATGCCCGGCAGGTGGTATCCTTTGGCGCAGAGCAAGCCACGGTTGACGGGAGCTTTCTCATCACCCCGCACAGCTACGACCTTGCCTTCGGCGACGCCAACCTCGACGCCACAGCCCGTGCCGCAGTATCGGCAAGGAGCTTTTTTCCAATCGACGTCGAGGTTCACGATTGGTAAGCCGCCTGCGGTTGCGGTCTTACGTTCGCAGCCCAATGTTGCGGCAGCGGTAATGGCGCCGCCCTGAATTAGAAAATCTCGACGGTCCATAATACAACCTCTTCTATTAGTTTAAGGCCGAGCCGTTTGGCCTGCCTGCCTATCATTGTTGCGTGAGAGCTCTAAGGGTTGCTGTAACTCAATTGAAGGAGTTGTGACTGCCGCGTTCTCACCGGGCGGCTGATCTCCACTTTCAAACCATTGATGCTCGGGACGGGCCAGGATCTCATCGATCACCTGCTGAACCGCTTCGGCGGCCTCTACATTTCCCTCTTCGGCAGCATGCTCGGCAAGCTCGCGCGCTTGTGGGATCAACTCCTGATAAAATCGCTCCGCAACCTCGTACATACCGTGCCAATGCGCGTAGTCAGGCGCCATCATCGAAGCGCCATGCCGCGCTCGACGCCCTTCATGATGCCACAGATAGAACCAGGTCCATTCGATTTCATCATCGAATTGCACGTCGGTGATGAGGCCGTTCGCCTTGAGGGCCGCCATGATCTTCTGACCAGGCTTGGCGAATTTCTCGTTGTAATTCACAACAAAATCATCGTACTGTTTGTAGAAGCCGTTGACGTAATTCGAAGTATGACAGTGCAGACAGACTTGCTTCATCCGGTCGCGCTTATTCTGCCAACTGTCGTCGATCAGCTTTTGGCGTTCGGTGGGATCAGTTTCTTTGATGACACCGTGGTTAATGTCGGTATCCATCTTGAGACTCACCGGCGGACGATTGGTCCAGGAGATTCTCTCGCCTGGATCGTGAGTTACGGCCTGGCCTCGCGAATGGGCCGACATGTGGCAAGTGGCGCAGGTGGGTGCCTGTGTGTAGTCTTCGCCCAATACCCAATCGTCCGCATCAAGATTCATGTGTGCGTGAAGATCACGAAATGCCACGCCATGTTTCGATTCTTCGTAAATTTCTTTTTGTGGGTGGTCGGGGCCCAGATGGCACTTTCCACAATTCTCCGGTTGACGTGCTCGCCGCGGCGAGAAATCGTGACGCGAATGGCAAGCCGAGCACGAGCCGAGCGAACCATCGAGATTCAGCCGACCGATACCCGTGTTGGGCCACGAGGCGTTACTTAACACGGGTTGGTTGTTTTCATCTTTCTTAATACGAGCCACCGCCTCGAGATTTGTGGGCTGCCCCTTGTCGTTGGGTTGCAGTTCTTCGAATGTGATTTCCGAGCCATCGGTAGCCAACAACGCAACTTTGCTGCCGTGGCACTGCTTACAGCCGGTGTTCACGCTCGCCATGCCATTAACCAGGTCGACTTCCATTCCAGGAGTAGGCGAATGGGGATTAAATGGTTCCCGGGAACCCTCGACAGTTTCCGCTAGAAAGTTATCGAGTGAGGCTAGAATGTTGCCCGCTTTGGCGTGATGGCTGTGTTCGAATTCTTTGAATTCCTTGGGATGACAGCGGGAGCAATCCAAGGGCGTGACGACCGTCGCGATCGTATGGCCGTAATGTTGGAACGAGTCGGCATCCTTCTGATCAGCCTGATGGCACTCCACGCAGCCGACGCCTTTCTCGGCGTGTGTCGAGCCCTCCCAATGGTCGATGATGCCGGGCGAAAGCTTGTCGTGACACTCGATGCACGCCTTTGACGAAGCCGGAATCGATACATGGTGTACGGCGAGCCCGGCTTCCTGCCGCTTTCGGGCTACCTCCATCCATTGCACAAACAGTAGCGACCCAAGGAAGACAAAGCCCAACAGAGCGATCAAGAGTTGTTTCGCTTTTAAATTCATATATTTTCTCCGGCTGAGACGTCACGGTCAGTGAGCCACTGCCGCCTCCCACACAGTCAATCCAATAATTAGAAATACGGCCACGATGCCAATGTATGTGCTAGTTTCTTTATTGCGCGTGATGCGAACCAACAGCTGGTCGACCCATGGCCAAACGAACATCAAGAATACGATGAATCCCATGCTCAACACGGCGAAAGTGGGGCCAAACAATTTGAGCCAACGAAATGTCGCGTAGAAAAACCACTCGGGTTTAATTTCCTCGGGCGTCGTCAGCGGATCAGCCCGTGGGCCAAGCATGGCGGGGAAGATCGTCGCCAGCGCACTTAGTAAAATCATCAATGTCAGACCCAACGCTAGCTCGGTGAGTATGTGGTCGGGAAAGAAATTGAAGTGCTTGGTCTTGTCTTCTGGTTCGACCTCTCCTTCGAGTTCCGTTACCCCGTGGAGCCGGATAAAGGCGATGTGAACCCCGATCAATAAAATAAGCGTCACCGGCAAGATGGCAGCGTGAAGAATGTAGAATCGGGGCAGGGTTTGCTCATTGTACTGGTCACCAGCCAGCAACATCTGTTTGAGTGGCCCACCAACAACTGGCACGGCATCCATGATGTTGCCGCCCACGGTGGCGCCCCAGTAACTCAATTGCTCGAAAACTAAGCTGTAGCCAGTGAAGCCGAGCCCCAGAGTCACCATCAGCAGCGACATGCCAATCACCCAGTTGAGCTCGCGGGGGCAGCGATACGCACCAGTAAAGTAGACGCGCATTTGGTGCAATACGACTGCCGCGATCATCAGCGTAGCGGCCCACTTGTGTACGCTACGAAAATACCAACCATAGGTTACGTCTTCGGTTATGTACCGCACCGATTCGTAGGCAGTCGTCGAGGCCGGTTGGTAGTATATCGCCAGCATGATGCCGGTGAGAATTTGCACAACAAACAGATACGCAGGTGTACCGCCCAGCGCGAACCACCACTTCTTCATGTGGTTGGGCACCGGCTCGTTGGTGAGCTCGCGCAGCTGATCACCCGAAATGGGGACCCGCTCATTCCACCATGCGACTAATCGTGACACTCGCTGCGTTCCTTGTATCTCTCTGTGCTCTAGGACGTCCCAAAGCAAATATTTATTGTTACGCCAGATTCCGCTGAGCACCTGAGACTCTGCGATTCCTCGCGAGTATGCACCATGCACTAAACCGAACTGTAAGGCATTTCAATATATAAGGTCCCGTCGACTACCTGCAGTGGATACCGAGGTAAATCTTGCCCATCCGCTGCGGGAGGTCCGCTTACCGCTTTTCCATCGGGGTCGAACACTCCATTGTGACAAGGGCAGAAGAACCGATCGTTATGTCCTTCCCAGTGCACGCGGCAACCTAAGTGAGGACAAACACTCGACAGCGCCAAGAAGTCCTCGGCTGAGGGCGACGCTTCCGTCGAATCGCTTTTGCGCGTGATCGTCACTCGCACCCCCGCCGGAGATTCGAAGTCGATCGATTGCCCAGGTTGAACGCCACCGGCATCTGCTACAAACAACCATGCTCTTCCAGCACCTGAAGGAAACAGATATCGTCCCGCAAGAGCGAAGAACGTACCGTATCCACCGACAAGACCAGCTGCCATTAGCAAAGACGAACCGGCAGCCAGCGCTTTGCGGCGATCCGGCTCGTCTCTTTGATCGGCTCTTGATTGAGAATTAGTAGGCTGGTTGGATTCCATCTCCAGAGACATTTGCCTTTCGATTCGATTTGAATATTAAAATACGCATTTAGAGCAGCGCGACGAGGAGAAGACCAATGTCTCCGATCCAACGCTTCAGTCAAGTAGTCTATGCACTGCTATCCGGACGTCAAGGTCTGGATATGTTGCCCTGAGTGTCTCGACTTCTCGTCAGTCTTCCACGGCGGCTACCATGGCGGCTATCACGTCGAGACTAGTGAGAATTCCAACGGGTGAGCCCCTTGCGTCAATTACAAGCAGCCGATGGACATGTTCATCGCACATGCATCGAGCAGCCATGAGTAACGGGGCATTCCTATCCATCGATTGAACGGCAGGCGACATGTGGTCTCGGACCAGATCGTGCCGAACTTCATCAATGCTGTACAAACCTGACGGGTGACGCGAGCAGAGAAAGTTTCCAGTTTTTTCGCGGCCGTCTAATTCCTCTGCTTTGGAGTGGACAAAATCTGTAGCACTGAGCACCCCGACACAGTGCCCCAGCTCGTCGACGACTGGTGCCCCGGTTATCTCATGCTCGAAAAACACGTCGGCGGCTTCCGACATCGTGTTATTGACTGCCACGGTCACGACTCTCGGAGTCATGACGTCTTTTACGTGTAACTGAGCTAAGTTTCTTGCCAGGCCATTCATTATGTTCGCATTCCCCCCGAATATGGACCGCGCGCACTGCTTAGGCCGGTCGAAGAAGCCACATAAACCCGATTATCTATTTGCTTCACTCCCGGCACCTCTCGCAAAATGGTCTGCAGAAGTTGCTTTAGATAGAACGAAGGGAGTTTGCCCTTTACGGTTAGCACGTCGTTACTGAACTCGATTTCCAGGTAGTTCATGTGGCAACGAAAATGGCTATGCCCTGCCAGGTGAAGAATCGCTCGATGTGAGACCTCGCATTCGATCCCATTGCTGATAGGCACGCGGTTGTTCTGCATTTCTGAATCAGGTCTTGAATTTTCCATGGCGCCCTCCTCCGATTGGCGAACTCTGAACCGGGCCCAGTAGATTTGGAGCAAATAATGGACCAAAATCTCGATCTTCGACGCTCCAACTGGTCAAGGTGATCGCGAGCAGCTACGAGCAAGCTTGCGTGCCAACACGCACAGTCGTGGACAAATTCGCACGCAAATGGCTTGCCCGCTGGGTGATAGGGCGCATCCATGGTAAAAAGGGTGATACCGCCCAAAGGATGCCCAAGATGCTTACAGATCCCTACCAAAAATATCTGGAACTGCAGAGATACGTTGGCTGGACTGACGAAGACCAGCAGCGGATAGAATCCGTCAGCGATGTCCTGCTGGAACACGCTGCTCCATTGGTCGAGGATTTCTATGCTCAGATCCTCAGGCATCCGCGGGCAGCACAGGTGATTACTGGTGGCGAAGCTCAGATCGTCCAGTTGAAGTCCACTCTGCGGCAGTGGATCCGGCAACTGCTCACCGGGCCATACGACCACGATTACGTTGTCCTACGGACCAAAGTAGGGCACAAACATGTGGCGATTGGGCTCGACCAGGTGTACACAAATGCTGCCTTGGCACGACTGAGAAACGGTTTTCTACGAGTCCTTAGTGAGCATTTGCGGGACCGGCCCGGAGAGCTTGCCTCTAGTGTCTCAGCTCTCAATAAGTTGTTGGACCTTGACCTGGCAATCATCGAAGATGCTTACCAAAAGGAATTCATTGCTCGTCAGCATTCACTTGGGAAAGAAAACCTGCAACTTCGCGTTGCGCTGCAGCGCGAGCAGCAAGCATCCGATATCATCGGTTCATGCGAGCCAATGCAGGACGTCTACCGCCTGATTGAGCGAACCGGGCCCACCGACAAACCGATTCTCATCCAGGGAGAGAGCGGCACTGGTAAGGAACTTGTTGCCAAGGCCTTGCACCGGGTCAGTCAACTTTCCGATAAACCTCTGGTGGTTATCAACTGTGCCGCGCTGCCCGAAACGCTCCTGGAAACGGAGCTCTTCGGTCACGAAAAAGGAGCCTTCACCGGCGCCGTAGCCAGTAAGCCGGGGCTTTTCGAAGTCGCCGACGGCGGGACGCTGTTTATCGACGAAATCGGCGAGCTGGCCGGCGGGCTGCAGGCTAAGTTGCTCCGCGTTCTGGAAGACGGCTCGTTGCGAAGAGTAGGTTCGGTGAAGGAACAGCGAGTCAATGTGCGACTTCTTGCTGCAACGAATCGCGACTTAGGTGCAGAGCTGACCAAGGGTCGCTTTCGCGAAGATCTTTATTACCGCATCAATGTGCTAACAATCTTGTTGCCGCCGCTGAGAGAACGGGAAGGTGATATCCAACAGTTGCTGGAACATTTTTCCGGGGAGGAATGGCATTGGAACGATAGTTTCTTGGAGGTCTTGAAGAACTACAGTTGGCCTGGAAATGTTCGCCAATTGCGCAACGCCATCGAGCGGGCCAAAATTCTGGCCGAAGAAAACGAGCTGCTAGCCGAAAACTTACCTCCTGAGATTCTCCGTTGCAGTCGCGAAACTGTGGCTCTGCCACCCGGTAGCGATGCCGACCTGGATACGATCAGCCGCTTTCACATCGCCGATACTTTTCATCGCCACCAAGGTAACAAGACTCGTACGGCTAGGGCACTGGGAATCAGTCGGCGAACTCTCTACCGACTGTTGGAAAAGCACGGTATCGAGGACGATGGGGCCGCTCCTTAAGTGTGCACATTTGGGCCAGATTCTGTGCGAGTCGGCGCGCCGACCTTGGAATGCTACCCAGAACCCCCTTCAGGCAGTCTATGCGTCCGTCGAGCGATATTGGCACCCGATTTGCTCACGTTTTGCCTGTCTGTGCCCGGGTGCACATATTGGTCAGGTCCAGCCCAATATCTAGAGATTAGTTAAGAGTCGTGTCGGCGAGCAGTCTTCTCTAGGATACTTTCGGGTGAAAGGAGAACTTATGGCTCCCCCTATTTCAAGCAGAAGGTTATCTGACGATACGATTCGACGTCAGCACCAGCAGTTGCATTCTTTGATGGAAGCGATCTCAAATCGATTTGAATATGAGAAGAAGCCGAGTCGCAACTTGGTATCGCTCCTAAATGCCCTGGCGGTTCATCTGCAGATGCATTTTGAGTTTGAAGAATCTGACGGCTACTTCTCAAGCCTCTCTAGTACGACACCGCGACTTACCTCTACCGTAGAGAAACTACTACGCGAGCACGAAGAGATGCGAGAGAAGATGGACGCCTTGGTGGCCATGGCTAGGGATGATTTCGCTGCAGCTCGTGACACTACCCACCTAGCCGAGCAGTTCTCCCTGTTCCGCGATCAGTTGTCGCACCACGAACACGAGGAGAACAAGCTAATCCAAGACGTCTACAACGTTGACATTGGCACTAAAGACTGACGAGTCGCAGGGCAGGGGCCTTGATTCGACACCTTCTCACTACTGAGGTAAACTGACGACTGGCGTTAGCACACATATCTAAGTCGAACTCAGCCACGTTATGAAGCTTTTTATCTCGACCTTCAGCCTCGTGGTTTCTTTCGCTCTCGTTCTAGAGTGCCAATATCCGGCACCCGCTGCCGATCGACCTAACGTGGTCGTCTTCCTCAGTGACGACCAAGGCTGGGGCGATTTGAGCAGCAGCGGCAATCAGAATCTGGCCACGCCAAATGTCGACTCGCTGGCCGATGATGGCGCCAGTTTCGATCGCTTCTTCGTCTGCCCCGTCTGCTCGCCAACGCGAGCTGAGTTTCTGACTGGCCGCTATCATCCTCGAGGCGGTGTCTACAGCACATCAACAGGCGGCGAGCGGTTAGATCTCGACGAGACGACCATTGCCGACGCCTTCCAGGCGGCCGGTTACGCTACGGCTGCTTTTGGCAAATGGCACAATGGGATGCAGTATCCCTATCACCCCAATGGTCGTGGTTTCGAGGAGTTTTACGGTTTTTGTTCGGGCCACTGGGGGAACTATTTTAGCCCCATGTTGGAACACAACGGTCAAATCGTCCGCGGTGATGGATTCGTCATCGACGATTTTACGAATCGAGCGCTTACCTTCATCGATTATCAAGCTCGCGAAGCGCGGCCCTTTTTCGTCTATCTGCCCTACAACACGCCTCACTCGCCGATGCAGGTGCCAGATCGCTGGTGGAACAAATTTCGTGAGAAGGAGCTGGCGCTTCGTCACCGTGATCCACAGAAAGAAAACGTACCGCACACGCGGGCGGCACTGGCGATGTGCGAAAACATCGATTGGAATGTCGGTCGCATCTTGCAAAGACTCGACGAGCTGGACATCGCTGAAGATACGATTGTTGTCTACTTTTGCGACAATGGTCCCAATGGCCATCGCTGGAACGACGGCATGAAGGGCCACAAAGGCACGACCGACGAAGGAGGAGTGCGCTCGCCACTGTACGTGCGTTGGCCGGGCCACATTGAGCCCGGCAGCAATGTCGGGTCGATCGCTGCCGCCATCGATCTGTTGCCGACGCTAGCCGACCTGGCTGGAATCGAAGTAACAAGCAAGACAGAATTGGATGGCGTTAGCCTAAAGCCGCTACTAACGCTCTCAAGCGTCAGCGACCTTGTTGCGAGCGAAGAGACCCGAGTTCGCATGATCTTCTCGCATTGGCGTGGTCGCGTGAGCGTTCGCACACAACAATATCGCCTTGACCACGAAGGCCGGCTGTTCGACATGCTCAGCGACCCAGGCCAGCACCGCGACATCGCTTCCGAGCAGCCGGCGGTTGCCGAACGCTTGCGCGCCGCCGTCGCCAAGTGGAAGCAGGAACTTTTGCCTGGGCTAGGCGAAGACGATCGTCCGCTGCTCATCGGCCATCCCGATTTCCAGTTCACGCAGCTCCCAGCCCGCGATGCCCAACCGCACGGCAATATTCAGCGCTCCAACCGTTATCCCAATTGCTCGTTTTTCACCAACTGGACCGACCCGAACGATCGCATCACCTGGGACGTCGAGGTCGTAGCTCCCGGCACCTACGACGCCGTCCTATATTGCACCTGCGCGGAGCAAGACATTGGTTCATCGGTCGAGCTGAGTCTTAACGATAGCCGCTTAACCGGCCAGATCCTCACCGCCCACGATCCACCTTTACATGGCGCCGCAGACGACCGCGTCGAGAGGACCGAATCGTATGTGAAAGATTTCCGGCCCGTAAAGTTGGGATCGATCGCCCTCGAAAAGGGCCGCGGCACCCTTACTCTTCGGGCCCTCAAAATCCCCGGCACTCAGGCGCTGGATTTCCGCCTGCTGATGCTTAGCCAGTCGCCCGAGAGAGATCGTGCATCAGAGTAAACCACAGAAATCTCATCTATTACTACCTGTACCCGTGAACTGTTGCTACTGTTTGCACCTGGGCTACCCGAGGCTAGCGCCTGCGGCTCACGTGGTGCGGAATCATGAGTCAGAAGGATGGGTGGTTCTGTCGGCAATCAGTGTTGTACTGGACAGACGATCCACCGACAGGTTCACCCATCTTTGGTAGACAGCACGTAGAGATGGGTGCGAGCACGCCATCCTACGTAACACTCGTAATTCTTGCTAAGTCACGTTGGCTTCGTTGTCCGAAGTGGTACGCCGAGGTAAGACTCCTCTCGACTGGCCAATAATCGTGCTCGCAATCTGGGCCCGTTTGTCGATAATCGTACGTGCACAATGGTGCCACGATCTTTGACATCTTAGTGATTGCCTGGAAACGAAGTATTGTCCGTTTCCATTCGATTTGAGGGGGACTGAACTCGCTTCAGTTCTGTCCGCTTCGAAAACTGCTTAGCCTTTACCTATAGCGTTTTGTAGAGTGTGAGGTGGACAAAACTGATTTGGCTGCAGGCGACAAAACAGGCGCGCCCAGGACAATACTCCACGAGTTTTGTCACGCCGCGCGTGGTTTAAGAGCTTGTATAGTAGTGTGGCAGGCGAAACGTTGGGACAATAATCAGCGAGTAAAGACCCAAAAATCGTTTATCCAGATTTCGGGACAAAACTCGGCTTTACTCGAATTCGACGATCGGCTGATCGACGCAGAGCGTGTCGCCTACGCGCGCCAGCAGGCCGGCGATTTTGCCATCGCGCTCGGCACGCAATACGTTTTCCATTTTCATCGCCTCGACAACAGCGATATCCTGGCCCGACTTGACTTCTTCTCCCACGACGACGGACACCTTCGAAAGCAGACCGGGCATTGGAGAGAGGACGTAGTTCGTGAAATCAGGAGGCTGTTTAATTGGCATCGTCGCTAGAAGCTCCGCCGCGCGGGCTGACAAAACCAAGAGATCGATCTGCGCTCCCCAATGGTGAAGCCTGTAAACGAGGTCGCGCCTTTCGACCTGCATGCAGACATATGCGCCGTTAATGTTGCCGCGAAACAGGGGCTGACCAAACTGCCAGTCGCTATCCACCTGATAGACTTCATCACGGTAGGAAACTTCGTACCCATCTCCTAAGGGTTGCACACTGATGGGATAGCTCTCGCCGTCCATAACTACTACCCAGTCGTCGTCCACGGTTGGCTCGTAGCCGGGCAACTGCCCGGTGACCTGGGCCGCCCGTTCTCGATAGCGGTGATGCATAACTCCGCACGCCGCGACCAGAATCGGCGGATCGTCGTGGAGGACGTCGGTTGCGTTAAAACCGTCAGGAAACTGGTCTGCAATGAGATTGGTAGTGAACCGCCCCTCTACAAAACTTGGTAGATCGACCAGCGCATTGAGAAAGCTCAGGTTGTGAGTGACACCACGGATGCAGAATTCGTTCAGAGCGTCGCGCAGGCGGGATATCGCCTGATCGCGAACTGCTCCGTAGGTGACGAGCTTGGCAATCATTGGATCATAGTGAATCGAAATCTCGCCGCCTTCGTACACGCCGGTGTCCAGGCGCACTGACTCGGATTCTGAAGGAGGCAGGTATCGCACCAATCGACCGACCGATGGCAGGAAGTTGCGCAATGGATCTTCCGAGTAGATGCGAGCCTCGATCGCCCAACCCGTGATTTCTACGTCGGCCTGGGTTAAGGGTAACGGTTCGCCCGCGGCAATGCGGATCATCAGCTCCACTAGGTCGAGCCCCGTTACAAATTCGGTTACCGGATGCTCAACCTGCAACCGTGTGTTCATCTCCAGAAAGTAGAAATTGCGATCAGCATCAACGATGAACTCGACCGTGCCGGCCGATTGGTAATCAACCGCGCGCGCAAGCGCAACAGCCTGTTCTCCCATGGCGGTCCGCGTTGTCTCGTCGATAAAAGGCGACGGCGCTTCCTCCACGACTTTCTGGTGCCGACGCTGCAAGGAGCACTCGCGCTCGCCGAGGTGAATCACGGAGCCGTGGCTGTCACCGAGAACTTGAATTTCGATATGGCGGGGCTGCTCGATGTATTTTTCGATCAGCACGCGCTCGTCGCCGAAGCTGGCACCGGCCTCGTTCGTTGCGCGCTCGAACCCGTCTCGACATTGATCGTCGTCGCGAGCGATGCGCATCCCCTTGCCGCCGCCGCCGGCGCTTGCTTTGAGCATTACCGGATAGCCAATTTCATGGGCAATGCGAACGGCCATTTCCGCGTCTTCAATTACGTCAGGTGAGCCGGGAACTGTATTCACACCGGCTTCTTGAGCCAATCGTTTTGAGGTGATCTTGTCGCCCATACAGTTAATGGCATGGACGCCCGGACCGATGAAGGTGATACCCTTCTCCTGCAAACGCTCGGCAAATTCTGCATTCTCCGAAAGAAAGCCGTATCCTGGATGCACCGCTTCTGCCCCAGTTTCTCGACAGGCATTCAAGATGTTGTCGATCGACAGATAACTATCAGCAGAAGCAGGTGGGCCGATACAAACCGCTTCCTCGGCCAGCGACACGTGCAAGGCGTCTTTGTCAGCTTCTGAATAGACAGCCACACTGGCAATGCCCATCTTCTGCGCTGTCTTGATGACTCGACAGGCAATCTCGCCACGATTGGCAATTAGAATCTTCTTGAACACGTTGGCTTTCCTATAACGGAATATTCCCATGCTTGCGCCATGGGTTTTCCAGTTTCTTATTTCGTAACATCGCCAACGAACGACAAATACGTTTACGCGTCGAACCGGGCATGATTACGTCGTCAATGAATCCTCGGCTTCCGGCAACGAACGGGTTGGCGAATTTCTCTCGATACTCTTCGGTAAGTTGGTCGATTCGGGCTTGGTCGTCGCGATCTTTTCGAAAAATGATCTCCACCGCGCCTTTCGGTCCCATCACGGCAATCTCGGCGCTTGGCCAAGCGAGATTGACGTCTCCACGCAAATGTTTGGAAGCCATTACGTCGTACGCTCCTCCATACGCCTTGCGAGTGATCAGCGTGATCTTGGGAACCGTAGCCTCGGCAAATGCATAGAGTAACTTGGCACCGTGCTTAATGATGCCGCCATATTCTTGCGCCGTGCCTGGCATAAAACCCGGTACATCGACCAACGTGATCAGTGGGATACTGAAGCAGTCACAAAATCGCACGAAGCGGGCTGCTTTGATCGCCGACTTAATATCTAGACAGCCTGCTAAGACCATTGGTTGATTCGCGACGATGCCAACCGGGTGGCCTTCCATACGAGCGAAGCCGACGACAATATTCTTCGCGTGCTCCGGCTGGATTTCGAAGAAGTCGGTATCGTCGACGATCTTTAGGATCAGTTCTTTGATGTCATAAGGTTTTGCGGGATCGTCGGGCACGAGCGTATCGAGGGATGGCTCCATCCGATCGGCGCTGTCCGGTGTGGGTCGAAATGGCGGAGGCGTCCGATTATTAGCCGGTAGGTAATTCATCAATCTGCGGATCATCAACAGAGCTTCAACGTCATTCTCAAATGCCCGATCTGCCACGCCCGACTTCGTGGAGTGAGTGATCGCACCACCTAGCTCCTCGTGGGTTACCGTCTCGTGCGTCACGGTCTTAACGACGTCGGGACCTGTGACGTACATGTAGGAGCTGTCCTTGACCATGAAAATAAAATCGGTCATCGCCGGAGAGTAAACAGCTCCTCCCGCGCTTGGTCCCATGATCAGAGAAATCTGTGGCACCACACCTGAGGCAAGGACATTACGTTGAAAGACTTCAGCGTAGCCTGCGAGCGAAGCAACTCCTTCTTGTATGCGAGCCCCCCCTGAGTCGTTTAGGCCGATTACGGGCGCTCCGACCTTCATGGCGTGATCCATGATCTTGCATATCTTTTCCGCGTGCGCTTCGGAGAGTGACCCGCCAAAGACAGTAAAGTCTTGGCTAAAAACGAACACGACTCGGCCGTTGATAGTGCCGTAGCCTGTGACGACTCCATCGCCCGGGATGCGCTGCTCTCGCATCCCAAAGTCGGCACAACGATGCTCCACGAACATGTCCCACTCCTCGAAGGAGCTGGGGTCCATCAAAAGCTCGATGCGTTCGCGCGCGGAGAGCTTGCCCTTGGAGTGCTGCCTTGCGATGCGCTGTTCGCCGCCGCCCATTTCGGCAGCTGCTCGTTTCTCCGCTAGCTGTCGTACAACTTCTTGCATGGAAAGACCGACTCCCTTTTCGAGACTCGCGAATATCTATTGCTAGTAATGCCTGATCGCAAATGGCCTGGAGCAGGACTTGTGACAAACCTACCTCAGCTTACACAACTTAAGTCTATTTGCCACCGCCATTTACAAACGATCGGCCCTATGCAAGGAACAAATGGGTTTCAACAGTAGTCCTACTTTTTGCGATCAATCCTCTTACGAGCTGCCTGCGCGGCGGCCATTTCCACGAAGCTTTGGGCCGTCCGCGAAAGCTTGCGGCCTTTCAAAAAAACTAGGCCGTACGTTCGTTTGGGAAACCAGCGCTTGAGCGAGGCGGTATGGAGCTTGTCATCTTTCGTCAGGCAGTGACTCATGACAATCGATACACCTAGTCCAAGACGTACGTACGTTTTGATCACATCGTAGCCGCCGATCTCAAGTTTTACATTGTGTTGCAATGAATGCTCGGCGAAGACCAATGCCACTACACGATTGGTGCTCTGATCGCGAGGAGGCAGGATCAACGGATACTTTGCTACGTCCTTCAGCGAAATTCGCTTCCGCCCGGCTAGTGGGTGGTCGCGCGCTGTGATCAACACCGGTTCATGGCTCATTAGCGGACGGAAGAGAATATCGGGCGGCGCGTCGAGCATCGGACCTACCGCGAAGTCGACCTCTCCGGCTCGCAGTAGAGCGAGCCCACGCTTTCCCGTCACGTTATGCAACTGCAAATCGACTTGTGAATGTTGTTCGAGAAACGCTTTGACGTAGGGAGGCAAGATGTACTGCAAGGTTGATCCGCCAGCAGCTATCATTAGCATTCCCCGATCGAGGCCGTCTTTTCTTGCCGCAAAATCGTCTTCCAGACGATCTGCACCCTCGACAAGCGAGCGCGCTAAATCGAGCAAAATTTCTCCATCAGGTGTAAGACGTATTTTTGGTCCTCGCCTTTCGAATAGCGACGTGTCCAGCTCCCTTTCGAGCGCCTGAATCTGGAGCGAAACGGCTGGCTGGCTAAGCGATAGTTTTTCTGCCGCCCGCGAGATGCTCATCGTTTTGGCAGAGTAATAGAATCCCCGCAGTTGCTGAAGACGATTGTTTTGATACTTCATCGTACATGCCTCGACGCAGTCGGACCCACGGGCCTTCCTAGTCAGAATGAGCTCTCATACACACGAATACAAGTCCTATGTTAATTATAAGCTATAGCAATGAATACTATTTACATTATTTGCATGTTCAATAACCGATGTTGCGAGAATAATGCCTTCAGACTGCTTTTCTAATTGCTTCTTTTCAGGAATTTGAGGAATGGGAATATGATCTTGCAAAGCCGGTCAGATGATGGATGCCGAGGTTTACTGTCCAGCCAACAGCAGCTCATCGAGCGGGCGCGCTGGTGCGTGGATCACGGATTTGCCCCACCAGCAGAGATTTATCGTGTAGAGTACCGTCGCCACATCGACTGGGCCACTTTCCCCAGCTGGGCTCGGCCGCAAGACCCCGAGGCCTTTGCAGGTTGCTGCCACGAAGGGTAGCTAATCTTCTTCTCCTCAGGAGCTGTGAGGTCGCTAGGTTTGAATCGCGACTCAACGGCCGCAAATCCGGTTATGCCGGTTCTGCGGACTCTCGGCTGCCATCGAGTAAGCCTGACTCGAGTCTGTTTCTAGCGGATCTGCGCATTTCTCGACCTATTGTTGAGAGGGGAGCTTTCGGCTATCCCCCGCGCACCTGGACAACTCTTACGGGGATCCTGCTATGAAATCGAGCTTCTTCACCCATTTCGGCGACTGGGTTCAGAGTTCTTTCCACCACACCTGGAACTGGCTCAATCAACTCAGCTATCAAGAATGGTTTTTGCTGCTTGGGATAGTCGCGTCACTTGGATTTCTGTGCATGCGCGGCTACGGCTCGCGCGGCAACCTTTGAGCCTGTTTCCGTAATTGCGAACCCCGAAAGAACATTCTTAATAGTATGGAATACCTAGCAAACACGATAAACCTGCCCGGTTTTGTATCAGATACGATGGCGCTAGCCGCCGTGGCGCTCATCGGATACTTGTTCGGTCATCGCACCCGAAAGCCGCATGTAGATCATGAAGATAAGCACCTCAGCGTCGAACTCTCTCGCGCGGCACGTATTGCGAAGGAGTTACAGCTCGTCACTGGGCGTATTCGCAAGGAAGTGGCCCATCACCAGTCGAGAATCTCGCAATTTCAGACTCAGATTGGCAGCGCACAGAAATCCGAGGAAGACGAAGCCTGGCTGACCCTAACTTGCGAAGCTGAGGAACTGCTGGCACCGACTATGAAACTGGCATCCAATCTCTCGGCTGCTTACGATCAGCTACGTCAGCACGCCTCGCAGCTGATGAACTTTGCCGGTTCGTGGAGCGATTTGGAGACGGGCGTTGGTAACCGCAGGGCTCTAGAGGAACAACTCAACGTCGAAATGACAGCCTACGAGGAAAACAGAAATCGTTTCTCAATGGCGCTATTTAGCATCGAACCGCTGATGAGTGAGCATTCACATGAACACACTTCAGCCGATCTTCTGCGAGATTTTGCCGAGCTATTGGAGCAATCGGCTCGCGACACCGACTTGGTAACTCGCTATGGCGAAGATGAGTTTATCGTACTGATGTCTCAGACATCATTTGCGGGCGCAGCCGTGTTTAGCGAACGTCTGCTCCACAAAGCCACTTCGAGTCTGGACTGTGTCGTCGCCGGAGGTGTAGTTGAAGTGCAGTCGGGCGATACTCAAGAGAAGCTGCTCTCAAGAGCTGACTCCGCCCTATACAGCGCTCGCAGCAGTGGCCGCAGCTGTATCTTTTCTCACAACGGCAAGGTTCTCAGACAGTTGGAAGGCAAGACTTCGGAAGACGTGGCCGAAATGCCGGCTGAGTGCGCTATCGTTGGTGATGGTGATGAAACCAGTCTCGGCGACTGGAAAGCCTAGCATAATCTGCGCACCGATTCGCTACATTTGCTCGTCGTTCGTACATGATGTACTGACGCCTAGCGTCTGATCTCGCGAGATCGCAGCCTCGACCTAGGCCAGCGGCCAAATTCCAACCGTGAGGGCCAACATGCACTTTTCTCTGGGCGCCCGGTGTGCGCAGCTGGATAGACTGCCTTCCCACTCTCTTCTGAGCCGCTAGCAGATGTTTCCCATGGTTGGTTATCGTGAGGCTGCTTCCAGGCCCCGAAAACAGGGGTAGATTCGGGTACGTTGACGATAACCGCAGATATAAATTACACTTAGATCGGCGGAGCCAACCCGTTTTCGGCTCCGAAAATAGAGCCGAAACCCAGGGCATAAAACGAGTTATTCGATAAGATCGTTTCGTGTGGATGTCTTCGGGTTAAGACATTCCAACAGGTCCGCGGAATCACGAGCCCGTACCTGCCAACGTATTCGAATGTCGCAAACTGAAGGGAGAGAACGCTATGCCGTTATTTGAAGTTGAAACGGACAGTCACATCATTATCACCTGGGCCGACGACCGAGATGGTGCTACTGCGGTTGTTACCGAGGCCTATCCCAACGACTCGGTCATCCGTCTCACAAAGCGTCCCCGTGATACTTGGGTGATATCCAAGAGTGCACTGGGGCTGACGGGTTCGCTTGACCCGTGCAATACGGCACGCGATTGCCTGTCGAAATCTGAAGGTGACAAAGTCCACGCGATCCGTCTCTACATGCATGAGACAGGCGTTGATCTAGAACAGGCCCGCAAAGCTATCGAATCGAACATGGTCATGGGCTGGTAGCTTGCCACCCATAAATTCGAGTGCCAAAAGATTAGAGCTAGAGGCCGACGTCACTGTGCTCCAGCTCTCGACGGTTCTGATTCTACCAATAGCGAGGCACTTGCGGAGCCGACTGCGGTGCAACCGCCGTGTCACCGCCTGGTGTTGCTACGTTCGGCACCGCGCTAGTGGAACCCGTTGCCGTGGGCGACGTTTCTGGTCGAGCAGCCATTTCATAACTCACCGGCACGCTGGCGGCTCCTGGATAGCTACTCGTGTTGCCGGGACGATAAGGTTCGCTGTTGGCCACCGCCTGCTCCTGCTTGGATGAGGGGCTGACAGGACTGGCCGTGGGTGTTTCCTCTGTTGCCGCTATCGCCGTCGTAGGCGTCGTCGCAGTCTGGCTATAGCGATCTCCCACTTCTCCCGTGGCGCTTGCTAGAGTAGCACCATAGTTACTGGTCGGAGGTGCCGCTGTTTGGGCAGGGGGTGCATAGCTTGTTGCGCTGTTGCTGTTCGTGGCGGGAGCGGAGTAGCGCGATCCTGCCTCAGCAGCGTATTGAGCAGCGCTGTTCGATGGTGCATTTGTTGCTGGATAAGCAGGCGCAGACGGCGCACCATAACGACTGGCTGCCGAGGGTGCTGCTACAGCGGGTGCCGCAGCGACATTCGCAGCCGGCGGAACGGTATTCGGATTGTAAGGCATATCGATCGTGCCCAGGTTCGAATCGTTCGCCGCAGGCATCGTAGGTGCAGTGCTGGCAACCGCCGACGAGTAACTAGGTGCCCCGGTGTTTGGATAACCCCCGGGACTAGTAGCTGGCGCGGCTGTCGCTACGTAAGGTGCGGCGGTGCTAACAGCGGCAGGGGCAGAACCGGCTGCCACCCCTTCGGTTTTGATGGCCACGTCGGAAGGCAGCGCTGGTGCCGCGTGTGCTACGGCCGTTGCGTTTGCGTTCGAGTTATCTGCGGTCCGCCACCAGGTAAGTGATGGCATCGACTTGCATCCTACCGAACTCACAATCACCAGTACCGCAAGACTTGCAGTCAAAATAGTTCCACGCATGGCTTCCGTGCCCTAAATGGTTTATTTGAGTTTTGTTTATGAGCCGTCGTACTGCATCCTGCAGAGGACCAACGGGCGAAATTCTCGGAACGAATCGCTAAGAATTATCTACCACGCACAATCCGTACGACCCCTACTTTTTCACTATGTCGGCACAGCCGGGTGGGAAAGGCCACAAAAACTGGAGTCTCACCGCGACTGCGCGCAACTACCTGCGCGAGGCGGGATTATAGAATCGCTCTACTATCGGTCAACATCACCTGAAGCGAGTGCTAGCTAAGTCTTGTTCAACCGGATGAGACAGCAACTTGCATCGGATCGAAGTTTGTTAAGTAACACACCTTGCCAGCAGAGGCAGCAAGTTCTAAGCTCCCACCCCCATCTGAAGCGGGCACAGGCAACTACTACTTCTTGAAGGAACTTGCATCCGAATAACCCCGTTGTTATCGGCAGTAGATCCTCTTGGTCAGGAGCACGGATGTCGAATCAAGAATATCGATTATGCACTGCACTTGAGGGTTGCACTCAGCGATATCGAATCCTCTGGTACAGAGTTGCGCTGGTTGGCCTGTGTTCGACGGCGCTCCTCACCGCACATTGTCCAAGGGTCCTGGGCCAAGGCTTGCTAGGAACACGCTATGCAGCGGTAAGTTTCTTAATGTCACGCCCGAATGACGACTTATTGCAGGAGATTAACGACTGGGCGTACGGCGTCAACGTCATTACTAATTTCCCAATAACAGAAACTTTGGATATCAATGTGGATTTGTCCAACGGATGGTTTGATGGAGAGACCATGGTTGGAACAACTCCTGTTCGGTTCGACTCGGATATCACCGGCTTTAGTGCGAAGGTCAACAAGCACTTCATTCCAGGAGGAGTCGTCGATCCCTTTGCGGGTATTGGCATCGGATATGCTAAGGCAACTATCGAGACCTCCGTTGGGTCGACGTCGCTATTCGGCACTGACGATAACACATTTGTCGACTTTGTGGCGGGCTTCGAATGGAAAGCGACCGACCAATTCACTATACGACCTCAGATTTCGAGCGGCGACTCCCTCGACGACTTTGACATTGAAGAAGTTATTAAGGACAACCTCTATTTAGAGACACAATTCATTCGCTGGTGGAACGAAAACTGGTTTACAGGATTCGTAATCGGTTCAGATTTCGACGATACGGAAGTCGGCCTAGGATTCTTTCTAGGCTACGGCGCATGGTAGAGGGCGACCTAGCTCTCGAAGGCTTGTCCCCTCCCCGGATCCTCAGGGAGGGGAGCATGAACGAACGTAGTATTAGCCTTTTGCTTGTGCAAAGCGCTGGCCGACGGCATTCCAGTCGATGACGTTGAAAAATGCGGCTACGTAATCGGGTCGGCGATTTTGGTAGTTTAGATAATACGCATGCTCCCATACGTCGAGACCCAAAATCGGAGTATTGCCAGTCATGTATGGGTTATCTTGATTGGGCGTACTTTCGACGACCAGCTTGCCTGAGGGATCGACGCTTAACCAGGCCCAGCCGCTTCCGAAGCGGGTGGCAGCTGCTTTGCTGAAGGCATCCTTGAAGGAGTCGAAGCCACCCAACTCGGCGTCGATTGCCGCGGCTAATTCACCGCTCGGGGAACCACCGCCATCGGCGCTCATGACGGTCCAGAACAGAGAATGGTTTGCGTGCCCGCCGCCATTATTTCGCACCGCTGTGCGAATGTTCTCGGACACCGACTCGATATTACGGCAAAGGTCTTCCACAGATTGGTCCGCCACGCCCGAGCCTTCCAGCGCCTTATTAACATTCGTGACATAGGCGTTGTGATGTTTGCCATGATGGATTTCCATCGTGCGGGAGTCGATGTGCGGCTCTAAGCTATCGGTGGCATAGGGCAGTTCGGGGAGTGTATAAGCCATAGTTCGATTCTCCTATTGAATTCTAGCGGTCGCCTCGAACAGGAAGCGCCTAGCCAATTTGAACACCTGCGTTCCACGGATTCTGCACTATCTCAGCAGAGGCGCAATCAGATCGAGAAACGTCGGCATGTGGTAATGCACACTACACACTAGCGAGCATATCGCATCGCCCGTGGAGTGGCAATTGGTGGCAGGAGAATTGCTCTTTGGCCGATGAGCTTAACAAGCTTGAATATGCCGAGGGAAATGGCCAATTTGCGAAGTTAAGCTTGGCGATCGCTCGCTTCGGCTAGCAGCTTCTTGATCTGCTCGCGATGGGTTTCGAGTTGATCGAGCTGGTTGTTGAGGCTAGCTATGAGTTCCGGATAGCTTATGCCGTCGCACTGTCCCTTGGTGACGTCATTCACTTCTGCCGCGTCGAGGCGGGAGGCGACCGGAGATCCTTCGTCTGTGAAAGCTGCGTCGACTAGCTCGGCGGGCAAACGCTTAGAGTTGGTTCGACGCCGTGAGGACCAGCTCGGATGCGCGCTGGAGCCTAATCTCCAATGCTGTGGCTCAGTTAGCTCATTTCTCATAATCATGCATCCAATCTTCCCGGATCCGATTCGCTCGCGGACTAATGGTTGACTAACTAGCCTAGGGGGTCGCGGCGACTGCGGTTTCCTGTTCTTTGTCCTGTTCGTCGCCTTCTTTGGCCATTAAATAGGCTTTAATACTTTGCAGGATCAGGCGGGCGCGGTCGGCCATGTCGGCACGTCGTCGACTCCGCGCACGCTTGGGGCGAATCTCTAAGGTGATACGTGTTTGGGCATATTCACCGGCGGCAAAGCCAATGTTATTGTGGCGCTGGACGCGTTCTTCGTCGAACTGCATCTCAACGCGATACGTCACGTGGCGGTCGCCCTTGCGACGATTGTGAGCCACATGTTCACTGGAGACTTGGAGTTCCACCGAATTCTCGCGAGTCGCGACTATCTTGGCCTGATGATCGGAGACGAAACCTTTGAGTTTCTCGATCGCGACGTCGATTGGTACCGCTGTCGTGAGAGTTGTTTGTACAACGGGCTTGGCGCTGAGACCGCCGAAACTCCACCACTTTTTCTTTGGTTTTGCTTTTTCCATACCGTTACCCAATTGAACTACTTGGTTTCTGCCTTGTTCTTTAGCCATGAGCAATGCCCGATCCGACCGCCGCAACATCGTTTCCGAGGTGTCGCCGGCCTGTAATTCAGTTACGCCAAAGCTGGCGGTGATACGTTTGTTCCCAAGACACCGGTGGGATGTTTCTGCAAGTCGCACGCGGATCTGTTCTGCCCGCCCTGCTGCGTCAGCGTTAGTGCAGTCGGCACAGAGTACCGCAAATTCCTCGCCTCCATAGCGAGCCACCAGGTCGCCACCGCGGCACATCGAACTGAGCAGATTTGCCAAAGCAATTATTGCTTCGTCGCCTGCCTGGTGGCCGTAGGTGTCGTTGATGCTCTTGAAATGGTCGATGTCGACCATCATCAGGCTGCAGGGCAAACCGGCCTGCTGATGGGCTTCGATGAACAACGCCTGCATCCGGTCGAACTCAGCCCGATTTGCGACCTTGGTCATCGGATCCTTGGTCACCTCAGCGTGCAGAGCCTCGCACTTCTCTTCGAGTGAGGCTTCCGGTTGGGCATCGTGGAGCACGACTGTGGCTCCCTGGACGGTCCCGTCCAAAGCTTGTACGGGAATGGCGTGCAGATTGACTGCCACGTGTTCGCCTTGTCTACCGAGGATGAACAATCGCTGGCGGAGTTGGGCATTGGTGCGGATGCATTTTGCGACGGGGCATGCTTCATCAGAGATTCTACGGCTGCCCTGATTGCACATATCCAGCAAGCTGGGAGCCAAGATGCGCCCCGTAGCCGCACCGCTGCTGACACCCGTCAGCCGCTCCGCGCCTTTGCTCCACATGCAGATCTTTCCTTGAGCGTCGACAAAAACGACTCCATCTCTCATCGAGTCGAGCAACTTTTGTTCAAATAGGGATCGTGGATCCTTGCCTTGTTCGACCTTTATCAGTCCGGCTTGCTCTCCATATTCCCATGGCAAACTGGCAGATTTGCTGCTTAAATCGCTTAGCCACCGAGCTGCCACTTGAGTTGAGAGCAAGTCTTGACGCTGAGATAGAACGTCGACGAACTGTTTCACGAGCTCTGCGTCGAACTGATTCCCAGCACACTCAAACAATTCGTTAAGTGCTCGTTCACGCGACTTGGCAGGGCGGTACACGTGGTCGGTTGTCATTGAATCGAAGGCATCGATGATCGAGATCATGCGCGCCTCGAGGGGGATGTCATCCCCTTTGGCCGGTAGTTCGCTGTGTTGGCCGTCGTATCTCACACCCGAATAGCGAACAACTTCGAGCACTCGCTCGCTACTGCAGCAGCTGGCTAGTATCTCGAGACCAATCTCGCGGTGCTGACTCACACTAACCATCTCTTCGGAGGTGAGTCGGCTTGGTTTGAGTAGCACACCGTCAGGGACACCGATTTTGCCGATGTCGTGCATTAACGCGGCTAGTTCGACTGTATCGCGAGTCTCGTCGTCCAGCTCGGCAAACAGGGCCCAGGAACTGCAACCGAGCGCTACGCGGAGACAGTGCTCTGCCGTTGGCGAGTGTTTGTGTCTTAGTGCAGTAAACAGACTGCTGGCGATTCCCAGTCGAACCTGGACCAACTGATTTTCGTGGGTCGCCTTCGGAGCTTCGGGACTAAAATGCCTCCGGGTCGTCAGGCCGCTTTCCGTAGCAGCTTCCTCCAAGGCAGACAGAAGCGAACTAATCTCGGCCACTCGATTCTCTGTAGCCGACTGGTGTTTAGATTTTCTTGCATTGGCGTCTGGAGCTTCTGCTTCGGACGGCGCGATTTCGGAGTTTTTTTTGGCGGCATCGGTCATCAAATTGTGAGTCCGTGCGGAGATAGGCAATGGAAAGCGCCGCGTTCGGCGCGCGACTTCGCTGGAGATTTCTCTGTTGAAAGGTAGGTCACGAGAATAGATGTCGCAAACTACAACTGGTCTGTGCCTCTCATATGCTGATACCAGTCGGCAATATCCGAATAACCGTCACGAGTGCACCGCTTGTTGCAAGGCGATTGCACCGATAATCTAGTCGTTACCGAATAATCACCGCCGATTCAGGAGATGCGATATGCGACTGGTCACCTATCTCAGCCCTCGGGGTCCCCGCTCAGGAGTTCTTCGAACTAGCGAAGTTGAACCTCCCCAAATCATTGATCTGAACAAATTCGATTCCGAGCTGCCATCTTCTGTCAAAGATCTGCTTACGCTTGGAGATGCCAGTTGGAGGAAGATTGAGCTAGCAGAGAAGCAAGGCGAATTGGTCGCCGGGGAACAGGTGCAGCTGCTCCCGCCAATCGTCGATCCACAGAAGGTGATATGCGTTGGCTTGAATTATGCTGACCATGCCGCTGAAACTGGCGCCAAAGTCGGCGATGAGCCGGTGATCTTCTGCAAGTTTCCCACCACACTGCGTGGCCACGAAGAACCTATCGAATTGCCTTCCGCCTCGACACAGGTAGACTACGAAGCCGAATTGGTCGTGGTCATTGGTCGCCAGGCGCGAAACGTCTCGCCAGAAACGGCTTGGCAGCATGTTGCTGGTTACTGCTGTGGGCACGATGTTTCGGCACGCGATTGGCAGAAGGGCAAGCCGGGGCGACAGTGGCTGTTGGGTAAGAGCTTCGACAGCTTTGCCCCCCTGGGCCCCTGCCTAGTAACTTCCGATGAAATCCCTGATCCGGGGAACCTCTCAATCGAGTTGCGACTCAATGGCCAGACTATGCAGCAATCGAATACGAACCAGTTGATCTTTCCCATCGATTATCTTGTTTCGTACTTGTCACAGGTCTGCACACTATTGCCAGGGGACCTGATCTACACCGGTACACCTCCTGGCGTGGGGATGGCTAGAAAGCCGCCTGTCTTCCTGCAGCCGGGCGATACAGTTGAGGTTGCCATTGAAAAGGTGGGGGTCTTGCGAAACCCCGTGAGTGGCTAGCGGACCGGGCGCATCAGAATGGGCCTTCTATTCCTAGTCATCCCTGCTTGTCTCCCGCAAACCTTACCTAGCTAGGACAACCGCAGTCAGACCGGGTTTGAGGCACGAAACGCGGTCGAAATGCCGATTCCGATTATGCGGATACGCCTACTGGTCGGAGTAGTGTCAGTGCTATCACCGAACAGGCGTCTGCTACCGTTGCATCCCACATTTAGAGAAACATGGCTCACAACACTGCTCGCGTTGGCCGCCGCCGTCGCGTACTCAACGAAGAAGCTCTTGCCGCCAGCGCCTTGGGAATCACAGCCCGCAACCGGGACGATCTCTCGCGCGCGCCTGGTGATACGCCCCGATATGGAGCCGGGGCGAACATCGAGAACCATCCTCAGATTACCGATTACGTTCCGCGTCGTTATCGTGTGATCGGTCTAGCGATGATGGCGGGAGTGATTCTCGGTGTTTCTGGTGAACTGATTGCCAATAATGCGACCACACTGAGCGAAATCTTTGGAACAGTCTCGCCTCAAGAGTTTACAGAAGCTATTGCCGGAGGGCTCATTAGCTGGACTTCGGCGACTGCGCTGTTAGTGGCCGCGTGTTACGCACGGCTTATCTATTCTCTGCGCCGACATCGGGTCGAAGATGATCGTGGACGCTATAGAGTGTGGAGAATGGCTGCATGGATAGCCGTCTTACTAAGCATTAATTCTGTGGTTGGTGCTCATGCTATCGTTGCCCGAGGTTTAGGTCACCTCACAGGTTGGAGTATTCTGCCGGCAAATGCCGGTTGGTGGTTGGTGCCGGCTGCACTTTTGGGTGGCTGGTTAATGTTGAAGTTGATCCGCGAAGTAGCCGAATGTCGGACAGCACTCACAGCGTACACGTCGGCCATGGCATGTTTTGTCATTGCAGCGGTTGCCTTCTGCTGGTCGCCTTCTTGGATTAGTCAGTGGCACGATTCTCTTTGCCGGCTGCTGCCTCTAGCTGGCGATATACTCATGACGACTGGCTCGTTGTTATTCGCCCGCTATGTCGTGTTGGACGTTCAAGGACTGATCGAGCATAGCCCGACATTAGAGGCTTCGCAGAAACCGGTCCCGGCCGAGAGCAGCTCTGACAGTCGGGCCTCTAGTCATCGCAAGGACTCGACAGAAGGCCAACAGGCGGACGTCAAGGTCGGGCCCGACCCTGGTGCCTGGGTCGATGGCAGTCAGAGTGAACCTGAGCAAAATGATGATTCAGGCAAGCGCCGTCTAAGTAAAGCCGAGCGCAAGCGGCTTCGCAAGGAAAAGGGGCGCCGTCGAGCTGCTTAGCTAGCGGTGGACATCCCGGCGTGGATAGTGGATCATTCCACTGGTCAGCACCACCACTTCTGCAGCATCGCCCATGTCAGTTCGTACCCGATTTGCCCCCAGTCCCACTGGCTACCTGCATATAGGTGGCGTTCGCACAGCGCTGTTCAACTGGTTGTTTGCCAAAGGGCAGGGCGGGCAGTTCATTCTGCGCGTCGACGACACCGACCAGCAACGCAACGTAGACGCAGCGTTGGCCCCGATTCTGGCTGGCTTCCGCTGGTTGGGGCTCGATTGGGACGAAGGCCCCGAAGTCGGCGGGCCGCACGCACCCTATTTCCAATCGAAACGTACGGAAATGTATCAGGAGGCAGTAGAGAAGCTGTTAGCTGCTGGAGCCGCCTATCAGGATTACGCTACCACCGAAGAGATCCAAGCCGAGCGAGAACAGGCTCAACGAGCAGGAGAGCCATACACCTACAGTCGACAGTGGATGGCGGAGAATGAGACTGACGCCGCCCGTTTTGAAGCGGAAGGTCGACAGAGCGTCGTGCGACTAAAAATGCCTCGTGAGGGCGAACTAGTACTGAACGATCTAGTCCGCGGCGAGGTTCGCTTTCAGTGGGCCAGAGAGCAGGATCATGTCGTTCAGCGGGCCGATGGTTCGTGTCTCTACCATTTGGCTACCGTCGTCGACGATCACGACATGCAAATCTCGCACGTGATCCGCGCCGAAGAGCATCTCTCCAACACCCCGCGACAGGTGTTCATCGCCCAACAGCTTGGCTACCAACTCCCTGAGTTCGCGCATCTGCCATACGTAGCTGAGCCAGGCAGCAAGAACAAGCTGAGCAAGCGCAAGTTGGAAAAGTATCTCAAGAATCGCGACTTCGCTCAGCTCAAAGAGCATGGTCAGTCGATCGCTGAGCGACTAGGATTGTCGCTCGATGCTGAGATCTTCAATCCCGTGATCGTCGATTTCTACGAGCAAATTGGATTCTTACCCGAGGCCGTGTTGAACTACCTGTTGCTACTAGGGTGGTCGCTTGACGATCAGACAGAAGAGTTTTCGCGGGAAGAGATGCTCGAGAACTTCTCACTGGAACGAGTGAATAAGGCCCCTGCCAGCTTCGATCCCCAAAAGCTTTGGTCTTTTCAAGATCGTGCGTTGCAGCAGTTGCCCACCAAACAGAAGGTGGCAAAGGTACTGCCGTTCCTACAGAGAGCTGGTCTCGTCGCCGATCCCCCGCCTTGCGACACTGGGCCATATCTCGCGCAGATCGTTTCTGCGGCAGGCGACAGGATAAAGGTGGCAGGAGATATACTCGATTACGCCGATTTCTACGTGGCCGACGACGATTTGGTTTACGACGAAAAGGCGTTCAACAAGCGGCTACGCAAACCTGTGGGAGCTGCTGACTTGCTCGCTGAGTTTCGCGGACAGCTGGCCGATGCTGAACTTTTTGCTGCGGAAGAATTAGAGAAATTGCTCAAGGATTTCGTAGAGGCCAAGGGAATCAAGATCGGGCAGATCGTACATGCCTTGCGCGTGGCTGTGACCGGTAAAGCGGTTGGCTTCGGGTTATTCGAAACCCTGGCAATTCTTGGCCGCGAACGTTGTCTCGCGCGAATCGATCGGGCATTGACCCTTTAGCGAGATCAGCGACGTTGGTCGCCAGATTGGTTCTGTCGCCCACCTTGCTGTTGAGCTTTCTGCCCGCCTTGCCTTGCCGCACTACCACCCTGCAAGGGTTTGCCACCGGGCCAGGGTTTTCCAAGCGCCTCGGAGAGCGCCTTCTCTATATCATCCGCATCGACCAGACCGCTCATCTCGTAGGTTCGAACAACGGTTTTAGGCTTCGCCGCATTATCGAGTGCTCGGACTGTCTTAGTAATGCTGTCGAGGAGCTCTGCGCGAGAGCTTACGATCAACGAATTGGAAACTTCATCGACACCGACAGATAACACTCCGGCAAAACCGATCACAACAGCACTGCGATCTTCGTTCTTCCCTCGTCGGATATCCTCGAACACGTAACCAAGATTTCGAGTCCCAAGCGATTGCTGTTTGCCCTCCTTGTCCTGAAACGCCCTGTCTTTGGAGCTCAGCAGATCGCGGTAAACGTCTTTTAACGAAGCGGCAACGTCGGACGCCCGCGAATACTTCAGTGTGATCACCTCAGTCTTGCGAGGATAGTAATCGTCTGGATCCCTCGGTAGGTCGTACAATTTAATGAGATCGCGAATCACCTTCAATTGACTTTGACTCGCATTGGCAACGATTACTGAGTTTGTCATGTTGTCGTCAATAAATCGAAGCGGTCGCCGCTTACCGAGCGTCAAGGGCCCCGCTTCAGCCTTATTCTGCTTGAGATCTCCCGACCACCAATCACGGATGTAATCACCTTCTTCGGCGAGCTCGTCCTCAAAGTACTTCTCCAGGTTCAAGACGACATCGAATGCGTCGATATAGCGCAGCTTGAAGTAGTGGTATTCGGTCTGCGAGGGAGACAGTATTTCAATAAGCTCCTGCAATTGATCTAGCGCTGCGGTATCTTCCGAGGCTATAACAAGCTGACCCTCCGAATTGACGGTTATCTTAATCGCCGCTGGAGAAACCGGATCGGCGGGCTGCTTCGGTTTCGACTTTTCTACCGTCTGTGTTAGCCAAAACTTTTGTCGAGACGAGTCGGTGAGATTGTCGACACTTGGGTCTATTGCATCATCTGGTTGATCGGCCGGCCTGTTTTCGTCTTGCTGCTCAGGGGCAGGATCGACTTGAATATCCAACTCGTTTTCGCCTGGCCAGGTCGCCCTGAGCTGCTCAAGTAGGTGCTCAATTTTCTCTGAGCTTCGCGAACCAAGCCGGCGGACTTTACGATTGTCGCCGAAAGTCCCGTCGGCATTCTTGCTCAGCATCGAGATAAGGTTGTCGACTTCCTTCAATTCATCTTCGCTGGCCCACAACAACAGACGATTATTTTCCACGTCCGGAAGCACCCGGAAACCTTTGTTCGTAGGTTCCTCTTTTTTGTTCCTATTTCGTCGGCCCCAGTACCATGGGATATTGTCCTCTTCCTCCTCTTTTTGCTCGCCGACTATCAAAGCCATGATCGAGCCGGCCACCTGATCGGCCGGTAGATTCGGAGGCAGCCAAATTACCTTCGGACGTCGGCCTGAGCCGTCCAGTCTACCGATCAGCGCTGCGATTTTCGCATGATCGGCGGCGCTGGCGTAAGCAAAGATCGTCCTACTGCCACTGTCGCTCTTCAATTGGGTTAGCGGGTTCAGGTTGCCAATTTCTTCAAGCGCTGTAATCATCGAATCGGTACTGGCGGTTACTGTCTTATACCTTTCCATGGTGAACGGCCCCAGACCCTCTTCAGGGAGACTCCTTTCGCCGACATCCAACTGCTTGATCGTGCGTTCGATCATAGGCATCAGCTCGGCAGGGGCGTTCACCAACAGTGTGTTCTGCAGGCGGTTGACGGCAATATGCACTTTGGGCTCGTCGGGTTTCATTAACTTGGAAACGTCCTGACCTTTCTGCTGCATCTGCATAAACATCTGCATCTTTTGCTGCTCAGCCTGAGGGTTTTGGCGCTTATCCACGTCGATGCCCAGGACAATCATCACCTGATCCGCAACGTAATCAGCACGACGATTGTGTATTTGGAAGACGTGCGGCTTGATGTCGCTGAGTTCAGCCATTTGTTCGGCATACAGCAGATCGCGAACACTGCGCTGATTCGCCACCGCATCGATCACCAGCAAGCGTTTGGTTGCCAGTAGCGGAGTCACTTTCGCGTTCGGGCTCAACAGCACCTTCACGTCTTCGGCTGCCTTGGCAGGCTCCATTGTCGGGGGCAATGAAAATCGGACTCGTACGAATTCGTATGGCGGGTAATCTTCCAGATCGTCGGGATCAACGCGCGGTACAAGGCTCGGATCCAACTTGTCGATCTTCACAGCCGTCAGCAATTCACCTTGTACAATGAGCGTAAAACCGCGGCCCAGTAATCGGTTGTTCAGCAAGCCGTGGGCTTCCTTGAGTGTGTACTTTCGATGCGTCGTAAGATTGAGGTAGTCGGCTGGCAACTCCTGCCAATCGAATGTGTACCCGGCGGCGTCGGCATAGTCTTGCAATACGTCGGACCACGGTTGACCGAAATAATTGAACTGCACACGGCCATCGGCATCAGGTGTGAGCTTGACCCGATTGGGGTCGACTTGTTTAGGGGGTTCTGTCGGACGCTTTACCGTTTTTATTTCGTCTTCCTTCTTCTTCTCGTCATCTGGTTTCTTCTTATCACCCTCTTCTTTCTTCTGTTCGGTCGGCTTATTTTGAGTGACGGTAGGCTGGCCACCTCGCTGCGCACGCCTCATTGCGCGCATCTCTTTCATCTGCGCTTCGCTAATCGGACGCTGGGAAAATACTAGCGACCCGGAAAGCAACACGCAGCTGAAGCTCAGCAGAATGCAAAAGATCAGTCGCGACACTCCCGTGAATTTCGGTCTAGAGTCGGACAACAGGCGGCCAGCGGGTCGAGCGTTCATGGTTTGCCTCGGTTAGTATTTTCGCGCCTGGAATGCCAAGATGAGTGCCGCCGCTGGACTATCCAGACAGTGGCACCTGTCAGCGCTTTCTTAAATTCTCTAGCTCCCCAGCGACACCTATTATAGACAAGTCATTCAGCAGATTCCAAAACAGAAATCACTGCCTGCGAGAATTCCTGGGTCGAAGCATCGCCTCCCAAGTCGCCCGTAAGTGCCTCGCCTCGGCCCAAAACGGTACGCACGGCCTGCTCAACGCCGTCGGCGGCCTCTCTTTCCCCTAAGAAACGCAACATTAGCACTCCACTAAGCACCAGAGCCGTCGGGTTTGCAAGCCCACGGCCAGCGATGTCGGGGGCCGTACCGTGGACTGCTTCGAACACAGCTAGCTCGTCACCAACGTTCGCGCTGGGCGTCACTCCCAGACCGCCAACTAGCCCGCTGGTGAGATCCGAAAGAATGTCACCGAATAGGTTCTCCATTACTAATACATCGAATGCCTGCGGATCGCTCACTAAACGCATCGCCGCAGCGTCGACAATGCAATCGTCGAATCCGATTTCCGGGAACTCTTTGGCAACTTCGCGACAGGTGTCGAGAAACAGTCCGTCGCTTAGCTTGAGAATGTTTGCCTTGTGCACACAGGTCACCCGCTGCCGACCCTGACGTTGGGCTGTCTCGAATGCGAAACGCGCGATCCGTTGCGACGCCTTAAGCGTAATCACTCGCAAACTTTCCACTACGCCCGGCACGACCGTGTGCTCCAGCCCGCTGTAGAGCCCTTCTGTGTTTTCGCGGATGACGATTAGGTCGACGTCTTCAAAGCGAGTCTTAATCCCAGGCAGCGATCGTGCGGGGCGGTAGTTCGCGTACAAATTCAGTTGTTGACGTAGCGCGACATTCACACTGCGAAAGCCAACTCCTTTGGGCGTAGCAGTGGGACCTTTTAACGTAGCATCTGCCTTCTGGACGGCTTCCAACGTAGCAGGTGGCAACGGGTCGCCATGCTCGTCGAGCGCAACCTGTCCAGCCGGTGCTTCGCTCCAGGAGATTTCGATGCCACTAGCGTCGATGATTTGTCGCGCCGCGGCGACAACTTCGGGACCAATCCCGTCGCCCGGTATTGTAACGATTGAATGAGGCACTTTCGTAGGCTCGCTTATTCTTCTGAGGATGGAGATTCGTCGAATGCGTCGTGCGGAACGGTCAACGCCGAAGCACCGCCGCTTGTGACCGAGATAGCTAAGAAACCGTCAGCGGGCAATTCCGAGGCGAAGATCGGAGCTAGGTAAGGAAAGACCTCCGGTACTTGCTTGGTACACTCGGCCCATGGAAAAGCGCGAGCAAAAACAGTCGTTGTCTCTCCCGAAGGATCTTCGGCTTGCTGGTCGGCGATTGCTTCCCCGACTGCGGCCCTGCCCAACCAACCGCGCGCGATCTGCCCACCGATTTTGTCTTCACAGTCGAGCAGGATGACAACCGGATCACGGACTCCTTCGCCGATGGCCTCGTTGTACACGCTGACGACGAGTTCCAAGCTCTCTTCCAGCAGCAATTGCTGCTCGTCGAGAGCGGACGAATCATCGGCAGAGTCTTGTGAGGGAAGTTCCATAAGCTGCGGCTACGGTGAAAGGCTCGATTGATGTGGTTAGGCTAGCAGCCATCCTCACACAGCATCGAGCCTATCGGGCCAGGTTCTATATGGGAAGGTGGGGCCGCATGCTGCCATGAACTTTCTGACTGTTATTCAGACGCTCTCGTGCGACAAAAAGTGTTATAGCTGGCTCAGATCAACTTGAATCTCGGTGCCTTCCAGCCAACGTTTCTCGATCCACGCTAGACTCTCAGCGACGGTCGGGTGTGGGTCGCCCATTGCGATTTGCCAATGTTCTAGCGCTGGAGCAGTGGCAATGTAGTTGACGATTTCGCGAAGCTTGATTAGATCTCCGAGGATTTCCAATTGTTCGAGATCGATCGTGTATTCGTCTCTGTAGCCGCGTACTAGGGTCGCAAGTACATGTCCGGCCAGTTCAGCGGATGCATTTGGCACGCAAAGGCTGGGGTAGTGATAGTGCGCAAAGAGAAGCACCGCAAAATCCATAGCGCGCCAGCCGTAGCAGCCGAGGTCGAAGTCGATAACCTGTACTTCACCTTGCTCGACAAGAAAATTGCCAGAATGCAGGTCCCGGTGGACGAGTCCATAGTGGCGAGGCTTCTGCTCACGGCTACGCATCTCTTCGGTAAACGCCTGCATCGGTTCAATAACTCTCGGCTTAAACCCTTGAGGGAGAGGATCTGGAATTTGCGAGAGGTTGCATTCATACCAGGGCTTGCGATCTTGGTCCGGGGGCAACTGTAGCTCGTCGGAAGCACGGTGGATGCGACCTATCTCGCGGCCAAGTTTTAAGAATAGTTCATCATTCCACTGCGGATCGGTTATAGGATTGATTTGCTGACCCCCGAAACGTTCAAAGCAGCAGACGTGGTAGGTGCCTTGCTCAAGATCGATCGTCTCGAGTAGTTCACCGTTTCGCGAAAGAATCGGAGTAGTTACCGTGCAGCCATGGTGAATGAGATGATCGAGCCAAATCAGTTCGCCCTGCAACTCGCCTCGCTGGCGGATTGCGCCATCACTAATGCGGACGATAACGGGCTCTCCGGTTGAGTTTTCGGTGCCGAAGACGTGATTAACACCGTCACGAATTAGCTCCGTCTTCTCAGGGATCAGTCCCCAGTGGTCGACGCATTGGGCGAGCGCGTCATGATAGGACGCCGAATCGGTGGCAGGTATATGGTTAGGGTCCATGATGTCCCAGCTAAGTAGCCGGCTGCATGAATGCGTTAGCTAGTTACTCTGTTAGATATATCCTTCAGAGGGTGACACAGACTCGGTTTATGTGTCGTACGGATTTAGTATCGAGCTGCCTGCGATGGTATCGGACCCTTTGGATTGGCCGATTCTAGCACATGGACACTCCGTCTCGATAGCAGCTTGCTAGTAGCGCTTGGTTCTCTGGAACGCTCTATCCCGCCGTGGCAAGTGTGTGAGCAACTAGGCTGATTATTGTCATTTTGCTAGATTGCCCAGAAAGGAATTCCATAGATTTTTCCCAAGACTGTTCAGCGTTATTCGAATAAGATTTGGATCCCGCTTTTAGCGCGAGATGTAAGCACGCCTGTTAATGTAGAAATCGAAATACGACACTCTACCCTGGCGACATCAAACGCCTTGGTTTTCTGCAATCGCTGCGGCAGCTGCGGACCGACGTAGTGATCAAACATATCGAATGATCTTAGGAAGGCACTTATGAGCGACGGTCAAGTAGAATCGAATGAACAAGTCGACACAACGCCGGCACCAAGCGTGCAGAGCAGATTCGATCCCCTACGGATTTGGCCGCCGCTACTGTTGCTCTTTTGCATGTTTATTCTGTGGTTGATTCCACGGGTGATTGAAGGCGGTTCGGTCGCTCTGCTAATGACAGCTGCCATGGGTCCGGTGGTGTGCGGCATTCTGATCATGCTGTGGTGGCTGCTAGTGAGTCGTGCCACGATGCTCGAACGGGTTGTAGGTTTCTTAGGCGCGGGTATTAGTCTTGGTTTGAGTGTTTTGTTTCTAGACGAATCGATGGTGATGCCAGGGACCCTGCTTGTTACGATTCCGATGGGTACCGCAGCGTTTGCGATCGGTGCGATCCTGTTCTCCAGGGTACTTTCCTTCAAAAGGACAACCGTGGCTGTGCTGCTTTCCCTATGCGGATTCGGGTTCTCCGATCTCCTGCGTAGCAACGGAATGTGGGGAGAATTTGCTGCGCTTCAATTAAAGTGGCGTTGGCAGTCGTCTCATGAAGAGCAAATGTTAGCACAGCGGGAGGATCAACCTCCGCTCGAACGTTTTGAGTTCACCAGCGAGGAAGTAGACCCGTGGCTGGCTAATCCCGAATGGCCCGGATTTCGAGGCGCCGATCGAGCGAGTCGCCACTATGGCGCGCTTATCTCCAGCGACTGGTCGAGTACTCCACCGGAAGAAATTTGGAAGCGAACTGTCGGGCCGGGATGGTCATCGTTTGCTGTGGCAGGCAATCTACTATTCACTCAGGAACAGCGCGGTCCGCTGGAATTAGTTGTTTGCTATGCTGCCGATTCGGGACGCGAGATCTGGACGCAAGCAGTCGAAACACGTTTTTACGAATCGATGGGAGGAGCAGGTCCCCGAGCGACCCCGACCCTAGACAATGGGAAATTATTCGTTTTGGGCGCGAACGGGCATCTATTTCGAATTGACCCGAAAACCGGCGATGTCGTTTGGCAGGTGGACATTCAAGAGGTCGCCGATCGTACGCCGCCCACCTGGGGCTTTAGCTCGTCACCATTGGTAGTTGAGTCCAACGTAATCGTTCACGCAGGAGGCGAAGGTGACAAGGGCACTCTCGCCTTCGACGTAGAGACTGGAGAACTCAACTGGTCGGCTCCAGCCGGGGACCATTCCTACAGCTCGCCCCAGCTGAGCACGATTGCCGGCGAAGACTTTGTACTCATGCTGACCAATACCGGACTGGATCTACTCAACCCTCGAACAGGTGCCCAACGTTTGGTCTACCCCTGGGACTACGACGGCTATCGGGTCCTACAGCCGCAGATCGTCGATGGCGATTCCATCATGATTTCTACAGGAATGGGAGTGGGCACACGACGCATTCGCATCACCAACAACGACGGAGAACTCACTGCCGAGGAACTGTGGAATTCGCGGCATCTCAAGCCAGACTTCAATGACTTTGTAATCTACCAAGGGCACGGCTACGGGTTTGACGGGGCGATATTTACCTGCATTGATCTCGTGACCGGAGAACGCACTTGGAAAGGAGGTCGCTACGGCAAAGGGCAAGTGCTATTGCTAGAGGATTCCGGCATGCTTCTCGTGGCGAGTGAACATGGTGACGTCGTATTGTTAAAAGCCGATCCTAATGAACGTAACGAGCTCGCTAGTTTTCCAGCGCTGGAGGGCAAGACCTGGAACCACCCGGTTCTAATCGGAGACCGACTCTACATCCGCAACGCCCAAGAGGCAGTCTGCCTTCAGTTGCCGCTGGCTAAAAAAGCAATTGCATCATCGCTTTAATGTCAAAAAAATGTCCGCCCCAGGCCTTAGCTGCTAACCGTCAAAAAAAAGAACGGCCCGATTACCTCTAGGGTAACCGGGCCGTGTTTCGAATTGCTTTGAGAACAGGTCCTACCCACAACTTGGGGAGGACGGGGACTCAGAAGCAGGTGGTGGGTGGCTGTCACTCGTGTAACAACCCGCCGGTTGTCAACGGTTTGCACCACCCAACTGGCATCTATGATTATCGTTCAATGAACCACCTCCTTCCTCACACGGTCTTGGCGGCTAGGACATCGCTGTTTGGAGGATGCCTGCGGCCGGATCTGCCCGTCGTGCCGCGTATGCACGACCCATTGCTGCATTATAATCGGCGATTGCCGAGTTGCCTCGCTATTGTGTTGTGCCAAAGCTGTCGCCGCTGGGGTCGACTACACAAAGGTGCATGAGAAAAGCACTTAGGTTCACCCAATTGCAGGCTATTTTTCCTTTTTTTGGTAGCGACTGATTGAGAACGACCATGAATCGCCGGCAACTACAGAAAATTGGCATCCCACCCAGCTGCGCAGCCGTGGCGATTGAATCGCTGCAAACAGCTGCTAGCGCGGGGCTTGGACTAGGGCTCAAGGGTAAGCGGGCGCGGCAGCTGATTGCAAAAGTAGTCGCCGCACCCGAGGAGTTTCTCGCCGATCCTACCTGGGGGCGACTGGCTAAGGAGTTGCTGGCCGAAGAGGTGCACACACCAGTGGAGCCGATCGCCTATCGAACCTGGGGTACTGACATAGACGAGGGAGCACACGCCCAGATGCGCGACGCTTGCTCGGTGCCGAATGCCGTAGGTGCTGCTCTGATGCCAGACGCTCATATTGGCTACGGCCTGCCGATCGGCGGCGTACTTGCCTGCGAGGGCGCGGTGATCCCCTACGCCGTGGGTGTCGACATTGCTTGTCGAATGAAGCTTTCGGTATTGGACCTGCCAGTGGAGTCGCTCGACAAGCAGCGCGAACAGTTTCGAGTTGCACTGAGGCAGGGCACCCGTTTCGGCGTTGGCTGCGAGCACAGACCGGCCCAATCGCACGATGTTATGGACGACGACTGGAACGTCACTCGGGTCACTCGTGAGCGAAAGGACAAAGCGTGGAAGCAGCTAGGCACTTCTGGTTCGGGCAACCATTTCGTTGAATTCGGCGTCGTAAGCCTCGCCCAGCGCGATGACGACTTGGGCCTCGACCCAGGTAAGTACGTAGGGCTGATGAGTCACAGCGGCAGTCGTGGAGTGGGAGCAGCCGTTTGCAACACTTACAGCCAGATCGCGCAGAGGCAACTTTCCAAACGATTCAAGAATCTGGGACGCCTCGCTTGGCTGGAGCTATCCAGCGAACCGGGACAAGAATACTGGGCAGCGATGAATCTGATGGGTCGCTACGCAGCGGCGAATCATGCGGTGATTCATCGGTTAATCTCTAAGCTGCTTGGCGCTCAGATCGTCGGCGGCGTGGAGAACCATCACAATTTCGCCTGGATAGAAAGGCACCGGGGACGCGAAGTAGTCGTGCATCGTAAAGGTGCAACGCCGGCAGGGCAGGGGGTGTTGGGTGTGATCCCCGGCTCGATGGCCGACCCTGCTTTTGTTGTGCGCGGCTTAGGGCACCCAGAAAGCTTTGACTCGGCCTCGCACGGCGCGGGAAGACGTATGTCGCGCCGGCAGGCTAAAGATACCTATCGCATCAGCCACATTCGACGAGAGCTGGCAGAACGGGGCATCGAGGTCTTGGAAGCAGGATCCGATGAAGTGCCCGGCGTCTACAAAGACATTCGGCAGGTGATGGCGGCTCAGCATGACCTAGTCGAGATCGTTGCCCAGTTCGATCCGCGGATCGTGCGCATGTGTGGCGATGGCAGCCGGGCGGAAGACTGAAAATCACTCCGACAGTTCGTCCAGTGGCTTGATATCCAGTAGTTCTTCAAGAAACATGAACCACTCACCCTGATCTTTTGGAAAGCCGCGGATAATTCCGTCTTCTGTGATCAGCAAAGGCAAACCAGATCTTACTTCTTTCACGACGTTGCTATTGCTGGCAAAGCCGCGAAACAGGTCGGCCTTAAGTGCCTTGTCCAGAAGGATCTTTTCACCGACTAATTTCATCGCCTTTTGGCGCGCTTCGAATACAGAAGGGGGCTTCTTCGATTCCATCAGCCATTCGTGAAACGCGGTGAACTTCGTCGGATCTAACTTCCAGACCCCCAGCGCCAGCCGTGCATAGTCGCAGGCGTACATATGCACCGGACGATCCCTCACAACGTGAGCGTTACACTTTTTGCTAAGCGGTGCGTGATACACGACGAATGCTACCTGGTCGCCATAGCGCTCGAGCGCGGCATGCACATGATGATGCAAGTGTCGACAATGGACGCAGGTGTAGTCCATCATCTCGACGATAATATGCTCGGCTTCGGGATTTCCTAGAACCGGGACGTCGTAGATGTCGATCGGATCGGAGAGGCCGCTAAAATTCATCAATCGGCGTTGCGCACTTGCTGGTTTACTCGATATGGCAGGCGAGGGAGCGAGTTCGCTTTCGTCGTTGGTCGTCGCAAGCTCGCCGACACTGTCTGAATCGTCATCTGAATTGAGATTCGCCGGTTCAATTTGTTCGTTGGCAGTGGGGATGGGATTGTTAGCGGCTGCAGCCCCGCCAGCGTCAGCAGTGGATGCTTCCGCTACGCGCTCGAACTTGAGACCGGCCGGTTGAAAGAAGTATTGACCTATCATCAGCACCGACAGTCCGACTGCAGCGACCCCGGTCGCGATTAACGGGTGGAAACTGGTGAGGCTCGCGGTATCGCTTTGTGAAGCCGACTCGGTTGCTACTTCGGTAACACCCAGCAGAGCCCGCATTTGGTCTTCGCGAGGGCCCATGGTCGCCTCGCGCAATAGCAGCAAGGTGAGAACGCCAATCGTCAGCCCACACGTGTGCACGGCCATGCAATAAATGCAAATACTTTGCAGCACAACGAGCTGCAAGCCGATGAACCACATCGCCGCGCCAGCCGCTAACATCGCCAGCGCCAAGAGAATAGTTTGAGCGATTCCACTAGAGGATCTGGCGGCTGGCCAACAAACGGCTAGAATGCCCACGTAAGTAAGCGAGCCGAACAGACTGATCGGTAGCCCGAACCATTTCGACCAATTGCTGGCCAGTACGTGGTCGCAGTCGATGAGTCCGTCGGAGCTGCAGCCGGCAACTGAGCCGGCGCTCCATGTAGTCCAGGTGAGGTAGCCAGACAGGCACAGCGCGACTACTGCCAAAGCGGCAATCAGCACCAAGAGCAGCTTCGAGCGCCCCTCATCCATCGGCGAATCATACGGCATATCAAACAAAGCATTTTCCTGGTGGGTGGCCAGCGTGGTACTCATGTTTATTCTAGCAGTCGCTGTGAGAGTTTCAGCCCCGGGGTTTTAGACGCATGCAGGACGAGACCAACTACGTCTGTGGGAGCTGCGGGGAATTGATCGTTGTGCCGGTCGATCTCTCGGCTGGAAACATGCAAACATACGTCGAAGATTGCCCGGTGTGCTGCCGGGCGAACGTAATTCACGTAGAAATCGGTCCTCAGGGCGAGATTTTGGCCCAGAGTGAGCTAGAATAGCCCGTTTGAGCCGGCGGGCTAGAGTTGTAGTGAACAACAATCGACGCGTTTGGAACCGACACTATGAATCAACCGATCACCGTGCCGCCGGGCACAGAAATCGAGCTTGCTGACTTCGAGCCCCGCTACGTAGAGGGCGATTGGAAGAAAAAATCGGCGGCCAAGCAGATCGAGCTCAACACGAACGCCACTCGGGACCTAGCACACCGCCTGTACGCGGAGGATCGCCGCTCGGTGCTCTTAGTGCTGCAAGGCATGGACACCTCGGGTAAAGATGGCACGATTCGCACCGTGATGACGGGCATCAATCCGCAGAGTTGCCAGATCGCGTCGTTCAAGCAGCCCAGCTCCGAAGACCTGCAGCACGACTTTTTGTGGCGGATTCATAAAGAGGTACCCCGTCGGGGGAACATTGGCATCTTCAATCGATCGCATTACGGAGACGTGCTGGTAGTGCGCGTACATGGCCTGGTTCCTGAGCAGCAATGGCGCAGGCGCTACGACCGGATCAATGAGTTTGAACAGCTACTGACCGACGGCGGCACGACTCTCATCAAATGCTTCCTGCACATTAGCAAGGAGGAGCAGCGCGAGCGGTTGCAGGCCCGGCTCGACAATCCCGACAAACGCTGGAAGTTCAGCCACGGCGATATCAGCGAACGCAAACTATGGGACGACTACCAACGCGCCTACGAAGAAGCCCTCACCCGCTGCAACACGGCCCACGCCCCCTGGCACATCATCCCGGCCGATCGCAAGTGGTATCGCAACATGGTGGTCAGCCAGATCCTGCACGATACGCTTAAAGAACTCGATCCGCAGTTCCCGCCCTGCGAAGAGGGGCTGGATGACGTGGTGGTGGAGTGAGTGGGTGTCCCAGGTTGGCGGGCACGCCTACCTGGGCTGCGTAGCCGCAAGGGGCAATAAGAAAGGCGAACGCAAGTCTCCAGCTCAGCCTCTAGTGGCTGCGTCACTCCGGTAGGGCAGCGCCAACCGATGCCACCCGCGCATGAGCTTAATCTTCAGAACTATAGAAATACTAAGAATCGGAAGACGGTAAACAGTACCAGGGATACCACAAATCCGATGGTCCATCCTTGTTCACCAAAACACAAGCGGCACCCCCCAAGGATGAGAGAAAACGCGATAATCCCCATGACTAGGAGGACGAATTCATCCCGGGGGTCTGACTCACGACTTTCGCGCTCCCTCGTCTCGCTAGAATTCCGTTCCTCTGGAGCGGGCGTCCTGCAACGTTCGTCCTGCGCATGATTGCACGAAGGGCAGATAGTAATGTTGTTGGCAATGGCATGCCCACACTTACGACAGGGACGCATTTTTTGAATCAGAAAAGTTGTTCTGCTAACAAGGTTTTAGACGACACGATGTCCTCTAGTGTGAATGCTGGGAAGTATACGCTATTCCAGTAGAATTCTGCCAGTTGCTTTGTACTATTTCAGATTGTGACTGCGTCGCACTGGTAGGCTAACGCCAACCGGTGCCACCCGCGTATTTCGCGGACTGGTTACAATCTCTAGGAGAAGATTGGCAGGACTGAAAATTCGAGCAGACCTCCGAATTTCAGTTAGTCGACCGGAAGTCGTCCACAATCGAAACTTCACAGTGAAATTAAGACTCGCCACAATTCTGAGAATCATGGTCGGTATCTTCGTGCTGTGGTTGTTGGTTGACTTCTGCATAATCTCCTCACAACCAAACAGGACTGGCGTGTCAGCATCCATCGCGAATAGAAAGATATGGGAAGGATACAGACTTCCTGATTCGGCAAGTGACGTAACATATCACGTGGACTTTGGCGGATGTGAGGCAGAATTTGCGATTGCAGAAACCGATTTCTTGGAATGGTGCGAGCTACGTGGCTGGCAGCCGGTTAGAGTCGACAGAGCGACTCCCTACTTCCAGCCTGTCTTGCTACCCGACGACGAGAGACTTGTCGAAGAGGGATACACATTTTCGATACCCGATGGGCAAGGTGCATTCGATTCGAAACGGTCTAGAGCTGCTTTTTGGGTTTCTTCTTTCCCGTGAAATGTTTCCATTTTCCCAATCGACACGACATAGAAATGTAATTCAGAACTCTGTCGAAGTCGCCTCCTACCTCGTTGATGTGCAGAAAGCTGGAGAAGCACCAATCGTCCAAATCAGTTCTGCGTCGGATCCGCCGGCGGATCCGTATTCAGATGCCGCCTTAGATAGGTGGCTCGTTCGACGTTGCGGTCGGAGGTGTCGAGTTCCAGGCCGGACATTTTCTGTAGGTGCGCCGGTTGTGTGTGGATGAAGAGCTTGTTAATTGTGGGGATTTCCAGTTCGCCGATCAGGCCCAGGTTGATCCCCATCCGCACGCTGGAGAGCAGGTGCATGGTTTCTTCGGAGCTAATTGTCTGTGCAGTCCGCAGGATGCCGAACGCTCTGCTCACGCGGTCGTGCAGGGTTTCCTGGCTCTCGCGAATTAAGAATTCGCGCGCTTGCCGTTCGTAGTCGATGAGCATCGGCACGACGTCGCCCACCTTCTTGGTGAGCTCTTCTTCGGTAAGGCCCAGTGTGATCTGATTACTGATCTGGTAGAAATCTCCCGTGGCCTGTGATCCTTCGCCATAGAGGCCGCGTACGGCGAGGTTGATTTTCTGCAGGCTTTTGAAGACTTTTTCGATTTGCCGAGTGATCACCAAAGCCGGCAAGTGCAGCATCACGCTCACGCGAACACCCGTGCCAACATTCGTGGGGCAGGCAGTCAGATAGCCCAGCGTATCGCTATAGGCGTAGGTCACGCGATCTTCGATCAGGTCGTCCAACTCGTTGATCTGCTGCCAGGCCGTGTCCAAATTCAAACCGCTTTGCATCACCTGGATTCGCAGGTGATCTTCTTCGTTGATCATCACGCTGAAGCGCTCTGATTGATCGATCACGACGGCACGGGCGCCTTCGCTTTCAGCATGTTCGCGGCTGATGAGTTGTCGTTCCACCAAAAATTGGCGATCGACGTCGTCCAGCGTACCGACGTCGATATAGAGCGTATCCCCGGAGACCTTCTCCGCGTTCTGCAATTCGTCGATGCGGCCGTGCAAGATTTTTTCAATCTCTGCCCGATCAGACTCAGTAGTCCGTGAGATGAAGGGAAAGTCAGCCAAGTTCCTCGCCAGCCGGATCCGGCTGCTGATGACGATATCAGACTCGGGGCCCGATCCTTTAAGCCACTCGCCGCTCGTGTTGGCTAAATCGTCAAGATGCATGTAGGTTGCCTGGACTGAAGGTTTCGTGATAGGTGTCTCAATTCGATGCGCGCTTTGCGGTATACGAGATACTAAGTGAACTGCGCTACGAATCGGGCTCCGACTCTTCCTTAGCATCAGAGGATGAGGTTCGCCCTTCAACTTCCCGGATCTGATCGCGTAGCTGAGATGCTTGTTCGTAATTCTCCGAAGCGATCGCTTCTTTCATCTCGCGTCTCCAGCGGATGAGTTGCGTTTGCTGATCTGCTCCTTGAGGGCAGCGGCGGGGAACTTTACCGATATGCCTAGTTTGGTCGTGGATGTTCATCAGCAACGGTTCGAGCTGTTCTTCGAAGAAAACGTAATCGTGCGGGCAACCGAGTCGACCATTCTTGCGGAATTCTAAATAGGTGATGCCGCAAACTGGGCAGGAACGTTGGTCGAGCCGAGCGAGCTGATCAGCCGTTTCGCCCACAGCCAAGTGTTGCGCCAACAAGCCGGCCATAGCGGGTAACACTTCGGCGGTTTCCTCTTGACCGGGGCTGAGGAATGATTGGGCACACTCCTCGCACAAGTGCATCTCGCTAACACCGTCGACCAGATCGGTTATATGAAAGGTTGCCTGTCGGTCGCATTTCTGGCACTTCATTGCATCCTCTGTTGCTTCACAATCGCTTGCCGAACTCGACTCAAAGAAAGTGTGTCTCAAGTAAGAAGTCGCTAAATAGACAAGACGTTTGACTACGGGGATTCTAGCTGGGGGTACTAGACTGTCAAGACGAGCGGGCTCGATGTTGGGACTGTCAAGGACTTTGAGGGTCGCGGAGTGTAGCCGGTGATGTCGACGGAGATCGGTTCAATGGAATAGTAAATTCTCGCCGACGCACAAGAAAACTGATCTCCTTCTAGCCTGCGAGAACATCCGTTGTGGGCCTCTCTTGGCAATGTTAAGCTGACAGCCTCGGCAGCCTTGAATAATACATTGTGCCCCTTGGAATGCTGCTAACACATGGCCTACGAACCACCACTCGATCGTTTCGCCTCGGTTGCTTGCGACGTCGATTACGTGCCCGTCTACCGACGCTTGGTCGGCGACGTTCTTACGCCCGTGCAAGCATTCAAGAAGCTCGACCTCTCACCTGCGGCATGCCTGTTCGAGAGCGTTATCGGTGGCGAAAAGGTGGGCCGCTATAGTTTTCTGGCAAGTAATCCTTATTTACAGATCGAGGCCTCTGGCACCGCTGTGACTGTTTCGCGTGTCGACCCAGCGGACGAGTCGATGTGGTCCACCGAGTCGCTGGAATCCGATAATCCGCTGGAAGTATTGCGCGAGCACGTGCAGTCGATGAGCGTTGCCCATCTCGAAGAGTTGCCACCGTTTGTAGGTGGCGCGGTCGGCTACGCGGGTTACGACACGGTGCGCTATGTTGAGCGCCTCCCAAACGCGCCTAATGACGATCGCCAACTGCCCGATCTGTGGTTTGCATTGTACGACCACATGGTTGTGTTCGATCACGTGCAAAAGACAGTGATCGTGCTGGCGCTGGCCGACGTACGCGATAAGGACCCCGCGGCGTTGCAAGCTGCCCACGTCCAAGCTGGTCGGCGAGTTGACGCGATTGTTGAGCAATTGGAAGAACCTGTTTCCGAGCTGCGCCTCGACGACGTGAGCATCGAGGGGAAGGTGTCGCTCGCCTACGAATCGAATGTTTCGAAATCTGAATTTGAAGTCGCGGTTGGCAAGTGCATCGAGTACATCCGCGCTGGCGACATTTTTCAGGTGGTCATCAGTCAGCGTTTGGAAACGCCGCTGGAGGTACCTCCCTTCGAACTCTATCGAACGTTGCGAGTGGTTAATCCCAGCCCCTTCATGTTCTACTTACGAACACCTAAAACCACGCTTGTGGGCAGTTCTCCCGAGATCATGGTCCGCGTGGTTGACGACCGGGTGACGGTTCGCCCGCTTGCTGGCACGCGGCCCCGCGGCAGCACCGAGCAAGAAGACCAAGCACTGGCCGAGGAGCTTTTGGCCGATCCCAAGGAACGGGCCGAGCACGTGATGCTGGTCGATTTGGGTCGTAACGACGTTGGGAGGATTGCCCGTTATGGCTCAGTGGAGATTTCCGACGTGATGGTGATCGAGCGCTACAGCCATGTAATGCACATTACTTCAAACGTAAATGGTCAACTGCGCGACGACTGTGATTCATTCGATGCCTTGGCGGCCTGCTTGCCGGCGGGCACAGTTTCGGGAGCTCCCAAGGTGCGAGCGATGGAGATCATCGACGAGTTGGAACCGACCCGACGTGGGCCCTACGCCGGCGCGGTCGGGTATCTTGACTTTGCTGGAAACATGGATACCTGCATCGCATTGCGCACAGTTGTGATCAACGACGGCGTTGCCTACGTACAGGCCGGGGCAGGCATCGTGGCCGACAGCGTCCCCGAGCTCGAATATCAGGAAACGCTTAACAAGGCGCGCGGATTGCTCAAGAGTATCGAAATCACACAGCAAAGAATTCAGCAAACGGGATAATGCTTGCAGGGCAGGGGGCACAATGAAATCGCTTTCTGGAAAACTGCTGATCGCTTCGCCTCAGCTACGCGACCCTAATTTCGCGCAGACGGTTGTACTCATGATACAGCATGAGACTCAGGGTGCGTTTGGCCTCATCTTGAACCGTCCAGGAGACAAAACTGTTGACGAGGTGTGGGGGCTACTGGGAAAGGAATCTTGTGACTGCGATCAAACTGTTTATATGGGTGGCCCCGTCCCGGGACCGCTGATCGCCTTGCATACGGTCGAGTCACTTTCCGATCAAGAGGTGCTTCCCGGATTGTATGCGACGGCTCAGGCGGCGGCCTTTGATGAACTGATCCGTAGCGAGCGAGAGCAAGAATTTCGCATCTACAGTGGTCATGCCGGCTGGGGAGACGGACAGTTGGAAAACGAGTTGAAAGTTGGCGGTTGGCTCACCCACGAGGCAATGGTCGACGACGTTTTCTCCAACCACGAATCATTGTGGCGGGAAGTGACCAGCCGCATCGGTCTGAAGATTCTTGCTCCCGGCTTACGGCCCGAACAGGTTCCCAGGGATCCGGGTCTGAATTAGCGGGTACGACTACTTCGCACTGAGTCGCCCTGCAGGGGTCTCGGAACGGAGCTGGTCGATCATTTCTCGCGTCGCGGCCTCGACTGCCTCTTGCCATCGGGCTGAGCCGAACCGTTGGCGGTACTCCTCGCGACGATGTGCGAAGATTATGCCGCGCGAGTTATTCACAATCGCCCCGTAGCCGATCTGGTCGAAGGCGCCAGCGACGTCGCGGGCTGTTCCTCCTTGGCTACCGAAGCCGGGCACTAGAAACCAAGTGTGCGGCATCGCGGAACGCAGCTCGACGAGTTGCTCGGGATAAGTCGCGCCTGCTACAGCGCCAACAATGCCGTAGCCCCGCTCGCCGCAAGTTGACTTCGATTGCACCTCGACGTACGCCGCCACTCGACGATACAGCGGCTGGCCATCGACCTGCTGGTCTTGCAGCATTCCGCTGCCGGGGTTGGACGTCTTTACAAGTACGAACAGTCCCGCCCCTCGCTCCGCGGCGACATTAATAAACGGTTCCAATCCATCGGCGCCGAGATAAGGGCTGACTGTCAGCGCGTCGGCTTGCCAGGCGCTCTGCTCCTCGCGACCCAAATAGCCGTGTGCGTAGGCCTCGGCCGTCGAGCCAATGTCGTTGCGTTTGCCGTCGAGGATAACCAGCAGGCCTTGCTGTCGGGCATAATCCATCACCTGCCCCAAAGCCATCATACCGGCCGGTCCACACGCTTCGAAAAAAGCTGCTTGCGGCTTCACTGCTGGGACTAATGGCGCGACGATGTCGATTACCTCGCGGCAGAATCTCTCGTAGGCTTGCGCTTGCTGCGCGTGATCCGAGGGATCATCCGGAGCCAGTTCTTCAGGCAGTTGCTCGCAACGCGGGTCAAGCCCGACCACAATTGGTGCGGCTGTCCGCCGAACCGCAGCCGATAATTCATCGCCGAAATGTTTCAACGTAGCTGGCCTCCTTACGGGACTTCGTATTGAATCTGACGTGATCGTCGGAAAGAAACTGCTCCGTGGCAAGGGGCTTACCTCTAATGGCACTCAGTGACGGCTTCGGAAATCGCCTGATCAACAGGCACCAAATCAGGAGAAATCTACAAAACTATATATTGACATATCGATATATTGCGATATATTTGTATATAGGAGAACCAAATGCCATCCAAAACAAAGTCAAAACCTGTCGCAAATTCTCAGGCTTTAACTCAGGCGGCGGAATGCCTGAAAATACTGGCCCACCCGGCGCGAATTCGGATCGTGCAGCTTCTGCTGCATGATCGCTACACCGTCGGAGAATTGGCCGAGGAGTGCGGTATTCCCGACAATGTTGCATCGGAGCATTTACGGCTGATGCAACGGTGCGGTTTTTTCAAGAGTCAACGCGAAGGCCGCCGGGTTTACTACCAGGTGGCGGAACCACATCTGAAGCAGCTGATCGCCTGTATCGAGAGCCGATTTTTCAATGGGTCCAATGGCAAGTAACCTGCTTCGTCAGTAAAACTGAAGGTACATGAGGCAAAAGCATGAGCACTATTTCAACCGTTTCCGTTGAGCAGCTGGCCATCCAACATCGACAATCTCCAGTAGACGTGATCGACGTTCGCTCGCCCTTACAGTTCCGCGAGGTTCACCTCGAAGTCGCCCGCAATGTGCCTTTCGATGCTCTCGATCCCGCTGCCGTGATGAACGAACGTTCGGATAAGGACCAACCTCTCTACCTAATCTGCCAGGCAGGAATCCGCGGAGCGAAGGCTTGCCAGAAGTTTCTTGAGGCAGGCTACACGAATGTGATAAATGTAGAGGGAGGAACGCAAGCCTGGTTGGCAGCAGGACTTCCAGTAGTTCATAGCGGAACGGGCATTTCGATCGAGCGTCAGGTTCGCATCGCGGCTGGGTCGCTCGTACTGTTAGGCGCGGTGTTAGGTTTCTTCTGGAATAGCTATTTCATCGGTCTCAGCGCTTTTGTAGGAGCAGGGCTGATGTTCGCTGGCATCACCAATTCTTGTGGGATGGCAAAGATTTTAGTCATGATGCCTTGGAATCGGGTGAGCGATGGAGCATCAGCAAGTTGTTCACACTAACGTCTTCTAGCTCTGTTTAAAACAAGGAGCGACCAATCATGAACTCACGAAAGTTGACGATAGCCATCGTCGGCGGAGTGGCCGGAGGGGCTTCAGCTGCGACAAGAGCCCGCAGGATGAATGAGCACGCCAAGATTATCCTCTTTGAGAAGGACGAGCACGTTTCGTTTGCCAACTGTGGTTTGCCTTACTATATCGGCGGGGAGATTGAAGATCGCGATAAGCTGCTCGTGGCACCGCGCGAGTTACTAGAACAGCGATTCCGGCTTGATGTTCGTGTAAGGCAGGAAGTGCTGCGGATCGACCGGGAGGCTAAGACGCTCACAGTGGTCAACCACGTTACGGGCGTCGAATACGAACAACCCTATGACAAGCTAATTTTATCGCCCGGCGCCAGCCCGTTAGTTCCTCCCCTGGAGGGCATTCGGGCGAAAAACGTTTTCACTTTGAGAAATCTGGCCGACACCGATCGACTAGTCGCCGCGACCGACCGCTCACCGACGAAGCGAGCCGTCGTTGTGGGAGCTGGCTTCATCGGTCTGGAGATGGTTGAACAGCTGGTTGAACGCGGGTTTGAAGTAACTCTCGCCGAGCTTCAGCCACAAATCTTACCTCTGTTCGATCCAGAGATGGTGCAGCCTCTAGAACAGGAGCTCGCTGAGCGAGGTGTGCAGCTATTGTTGGGAGATGCAATCGAACGTGTGCTGGTCGACGACCTGGGACAAGCCAAAGGTGTTCAACTGCAAAGTGGAACAATTGCCGAGGGCGACCTGGTGATTCTTGGTTTAGGAGTTCGCCCTAACACCCAGTTGGCCGAGACGGCTGACTTAAATATCGGTGAGACCGGTGGCATTGCCACGAATCGATTTATGCAAACCAATGATCCCGACATTTATGCCGTCGGCGATGTTGCCGAATACCCGTTCGGACCCACTGGCACGATGATGCGAATCGCGTTGGCGGGACCCGCAAATCGGTCGGGGCGAATCGCGGGCGAACATGCCGCGACAGGTGCTGCCGCTCCAATGGCCGACGTCTTGGGCACAGCGATCGTACGACTCTTCGATCAGGCGGCGGCCGCAACGGGGCTGTCGCTTGCACAAGCCCGTCGAATGGGAGTCGAGGCCCGCAGCGCGACGATCGTCGCCGGTCATCATGCTGGCTATTTCCCTGGAGCGACGCCCCTCACGCTAAAACTCATTTACGAATCAGAGTCTGGCAGAGTTTTGGGAGCCCAAGTAGTAGGTCGAGAGGGCGTCGATAAGCGGATAGACGTGATCGCGACCGCAATTGGCATGAAAGCCACGGTGAGGGAGCTTGCGGGAGTGGATCTCGCCTATGCTCCACCTTTCGGATCGGCCAAGGATCCGGTTCATATGGCCGCTTTCGCCGCCTGCAATCAGCTCGATGGGATAGATGAGTTCGTTTCCGCCGACGCTGACCTCACCGGGACGCAGGTTCTCGACGTTCGCACACCCACCGAGATCAAAGAAGCTCCGCTGGCAGGCGTTGAGAAAGCCATCTCCATTCCCTTAGACGAACTCCGCAACCGTTTGGATGAACTCAACCCCGAGGGGCCGACGGTCGTAACCTGCGAGACCGGACTACGTGCTCACGTTGCTGTGCGAATTTTAAAGCAGCACGGCTTTAAGAATTTGGCAAACCTATCCGGCGGAGCGACGCTTCGAAAACGGGCTATAACCCCGCACCGTGCATTAGCTTGAGCGAAAGCGGGCGAACTTAGTCTTCGTTACTCGTTGGATTCTGCTGCTCAGCAGAAAACCTTAATGCCGCGATCATAGCATTGCCATAAACATCCCACAGTTCCTCGGGATCCATGCCTGCGTCTTTGGGTAACTCCCAGGTGATGATCGGTTTGCCGAGGGTTACGCCGACGAATGAGCCTAAAGAGCCGGGCCGTCCCCCCAGCTTATTCACCGGCAAGGGACAAGCCTCAGCCATCACCTCAGCCAGTTCTTTCGCCGGGCCGTCGTAGTCGACGCACGCGACGGGTTGGTGAATGCTGATGATTCGGTCTGGGAAATAGCGGCAGACCAACTGCATCAGCACGCGTGATTCAGGCTCAGAGAGTGGCGTATCGCCGTGCATTTTGACTTCCGCCTCCTGCCAATTGCCGGCGGGGAAATTACGATTCAAGTCGACACCGCGAGAATTGAATCTCTCGTTTGCGGCCATTCCGTCAGGATTAGCGACGGGCACGATCACCACTCGACGGCCCTTAAGTTCCTCTGGATGCTCAGCGAGCCACTCGCCAAAGGCCCCCACCAGTGGCGTGCCGGCCGCCTCGTTGCCATGGATTGTGGCAATCACCATCATCACATCGGCGCCATCGCCATATATCTGACAATGAATCGGTTTTCCTCCGACCGACTTGCCCGCGACGAAATCTTCGTCTGCTGCATTGGGAGCCTTATCGTCCGCGCAGACGTGCAGCGTGAGTCCCAAGACGATTAGAACTGCCTTGCATGCGAAAAACTGATGGAAGAATTTCAATTCTCTGCCGACTGACATATCTTGCCTTTGGGTTGAAACGTGATAAATCGATTCTCGAATTCTTCTGCCGAGGAGCGATGTAATGGGCTATTTGACGACGCGAATTATACCTATTTTGTACGAGTCTCCCAGCTGCAAAAGGCATTTCTTCCCGTGGCTGTCACTGAACATTTCGAGTCGACCGTGAGAACCGAGCTCGTTGCCCTCGTAGCAGTTACTCCAGTACAATGCGAGTCCCTGCTACATCTCGCCTCACCCCAGCGTTGCCTCGGCTATGCGAATTGGTGCTATTCCGCAAATCTATCGAAACGCGAATCGATGGGGTGAGATCCTTTCGATTCTTAGCAAGTATGGCCTGGCTGGGTGGCTTAGCCGGTTTGAGTTTGCGACTGGCAAGGGCTGGCTCAAGAATCGCAGCGGCGAAGTCCTTGCCACCCAGAGTCGAGAAACCCGCATTCGGCTAGCTTTGGAAGAGTTGGGCCCCACGTTCATTAAGTTGGGCCAAATCATGAGCACTCGGCCCGACATCGTTGGTGGTGTGTTAGCGGGCGAGCTGGAGCAATTGCAGGCCAATGTGCCGGCTGATTCCTATGAACAGGTAGCCGAGATCATCCAGGACGAATTAGGCCGACCGTCCGACGAGATCTTTGCTGAGTTTTCTACCGAACCGGTCGCTTCGGCCTCTATTGGGCAGGTGCATCGGGCTCGCCTGAAGTCAGGCGAAAAGGTGGCTGTGAAAGTGCAGCACTTCGACATCCAGCATCGTGTAAGCGTCGATCTTGACATCCTCATGGGCCTTGCCCAACTAGCCGAGCGGCTGCCCGAGCTGCGCTCGTACCGGCCCTGTACCACGGCTGCAGAATTCCAGCGCGCGTTACGGCGTGAACTCGATTTCACGCGCGAGCGCCGCCACCTGGAGCAATTCGCCAGCACCTTTGGCGAAGACGAACGAGTTTTTATTCCACAGGTTTATCCGGCATACTGTTCGGAACGCGTGCTAGTGATGGAGTGGCTCGAGGGGATTCCGATCTCCGCAGCCGACCAGGCCCAGTCTGCTGGCATCGATCTGGCGGCTGTCACTCGCGACGGCGCCGAAATCTACCTTGAGATGATTTTCCAGCACGGGATGTATCATGCTGACCCACATCCGGGAAATCTGCTGCTGATGCCCGAGGGCGGGATAGGATTATTGGATTTCGGCATGGTCGTTCGGATAGATGCCGGTTTGCGCGAAGACATTGAAGACTTGCTCCTGGCGATTATCGAGCAAGATGCTGACCATCTCGTGGCCGTTGTGATGCGCGTGGGGGCCGTGCCTGTGGGGTTAGACGAAACAAGTCTCAGTCTCGACTTGTCGGATTTTGTCGCCCACTACGCCCATCAGTCGGTCGATCATTTCGAGCTCACCGCCGCGCTAACTGAGATGTTCGATTTAATGCGCCGCTACGAGATTGTGCTACCGGCACCGATGGCACTGATGCTAAAGGTACTGGTGATGCTAGAAGGCACCGCTCAGCGACTGCAGCCCGATTTTAGTTTGATGGAAGTGCTCGAACCATACCAGCGAAAGATCGTCTCACGCCGTCTATCACCAGCTCGGCAGATGCGCAAAGCCAAGCGTCTGGCATATGAGATGCAGCAGCTTGCCGAGGTGGTGCCTCGTCGCTTACGCGACATCCTGCAGCAAGTACAGAGTGGCCGGTTCGACGTGCATCTCGATCACCGAGGTCTGGAACCGTCGGTCAATCGATTGGTGTTGGGGATGCTCACCAGCGCGCTGTTCCTGGGGTCGGTGCTGCTTGTGACCCACCAAGTCTGGCCTTTTCGGGAAGTCTCTGTACCCGGTGCGCTGGGGATGGCGTTGAGTGCGGCTATGGGGCTGCGACTTCTGCGAGCGATTGGCAAGAGTGGCCATCTCGATCGCCATAAGTGAGCGAGAGAGCGCTACGTCATTCGCCAGCTGGTTCGACCGCCTCAGACCGTTTGCCCAAGGATCCAAGTACCTGCTCAATTTGTTGATTCAGGTTGTCCAGCTCGTCGAGCATGTGCTCGTGCCGTTGGTCCAACTGTTGGAGAACATCACTGGTGCTCGGATCGTCCATCTAGGAGAGCTTGCTCGTCACGGATTTCGGTAAACGGTCCAACCGGCTCTAATCTCCCATCGGCGTATCGTGGCTCGGAGGTCGAGCCTGCAATATCAGCAGCTGCCAATCTGCCGCCGTTCGGGCGACGGTTGTAACGGATATGCCGGTAGGCACTAGCTGGACCCGATCAGCCGCCCCATTGAATAACGGTTGAAGATTGCCCAGATTTACCGCTCAAAAGCCGTTTGCGACCTCTTTGGCACGCCTGCCATGGACTGGACGGCCCAGCAAGCCGATGTTACCCTAATGGTTCGCGCCATTTGTTTGGCGTCCACAAGCTTTGGTCGATTCAAGTTATCCAGGGAGTATCTTTTGGTTAAGTTAACTTTACGCGACAGAGAATCAGCACAAGAGGCAGTCCGTAGATTTCGCAAGTTAGTTGAGCGGAGCGGTGTAAAGAAAGAAATCCGGATCCGCGAGTTTTACGAAAAGCCTAGCGAAACCAAGCGTCGGGCCCGGCTTCGTGCCCAACGTCGTGGTCGACGTGACCGGATGATGTCGGCTCGCTAACGCGTGGGCTCCTTGCAGCCTCGCCTCTACGGCCTTGATGGCCGCTCGGCCAACGCCTCGGGCAAGTTCTGGACGAACTCTCTAATCTCATCCCGCACTCTTCGATAGTGTTGGAGTCCCTCTTCGCCAGCAGGAGAGTTGCGCGCAAGAGCAGGCGGGTCGTCAAATGGCACATGAAGCTTTCGACAAGCTACTGGTAGTACGGGGCAGTGCTCGTCGGCATGGCCGCAGACGGTTATCACGAGGTCCAGTTGAGTCTCCTCCAAGTCGACCAAGCGCTGAGAACGCTGCTGGGATATGTCGACACCTGCTTCTCGCATCACTTCGACCGCGTTTGGATTGAGTCCATGGGCTTCGATGCCGGCGGATTGGACGTTAATGCGATCGCCGTGTAGCGCGCGGGCCCAGCCTTCTGCCATTTGACTTCGGCATGAATTTCCAGTGCAAAGAAACAGAACTGTGGGGCGCAAGCGGGTCCTCTTTGGCACGCTAGAAGTCCGAACGAAGTATGCGAATAGGAGCCCTCCTATTATAAGAGCTCTAGCACTAGAGAGCACGCCCCACGGTTAACAAAGTAAAAAACAGGGCCAACCGCGGCGACGCGGCTGACCCTGCTGCGAGGTGATCAGGAAATGTGGGTCGGACTAGTAAGTCAACTCAACCCGTGCGAAAAGACCATCGAAGCCGAGTATGTTCGCGTCGTCGTAACTCAGTAGCTGGAACCCACCTCCGCCGGGACCTGCCCAATTGTATTCGTCACGAAAACCGAGGTCGTGCCAAGCAGAGAGGAAGTAACCCGAGCTGAGGTGAACGTGGTTGCCGATGTGAGCGGTGAGACCCGCCTCGATCTCGGTAACAGGGATAACTCGTCGGCCAGAATTAATATGTGAAATCGCAGAAAGCGGAGCTGATCCATCGGGGTCGGTAATAGTTGTCGTCTCGATATGCATGTCGCCAACTAAGACAGATATATCGCACCTAGCGTAGGCACTCATCAGCCCTCTCTGACCAAAGTAACGTCGCCCCAACAGTCCGACTCGGCCACCAACACCTTCAAAATCAAGACGAGTGTTAGCAGAGGCCACCTGATCCTGAAAGTCGCTTTCGAACGAAGTATTTCCCCGAGCCCACCCTGCTTCCGCGAAGCGGACACCGGCTGACCAAGTGATATCCCACGCTGGACACCAGCATCCGCAGGAACAATCGCCACAGCAAGTGTCGTCGCAACAGGTGTCGCAACACGTGTCACAGCAGGAGTTACAACAACCAAGTGGCGAGCCCAGCGGTATTGTCCTGGAAAACCCTAGATCGTAGGACCTGACATCGACGTCCGCATCTCCGATCAGGAAGCCGTCGTCGGCAGGGGCATTCACCTCATAGGGGCCGAAAATCGTAACTTGTGTAGAAGCAGAGGTGTCCTGAACTGTGAAATCGGTTTCTCCTCGATATCGTGCATACCCAAAAACGATCTCTCCTCCACAGTCGCAGAAACGATAGCCTCCGGAGAACCGGTAGGACGACTGATAGTCAAAGTCGTACTCTTCGACCCGCAGGCCTTCGAGAGGCTGAAACGGATCGATCTGCAGATAGGCCAAGGCTTCGCTAAAACTGGGTCGGGCGTAAATGTATTCGCCCACCAAGAAGAACTGTCCGGGGCGGCCTAGCATCCCTGTGCTTCCTGGCCCACAGCCGCAACAACTGTCGAGACATCCATCGCAAGGGGCTTCGCAGTATCCGCCGATATCGCACGATTCGCAGCTCGCAGCGCCGTCATATCCAGAGGACTCGAAGCTATTGTAGGATGCCAACATCGCATCTGACGCTTCGGCCACACGGCTCTGTTGTGCCACGAAAGCTCGATTGACTGAGGAATCTCGCTTGACTTGCGCGTTGCTGGCTTGGGTTGGCTGAGCTCTCTGGAATAGCTGCGCTTCGGCAGTCTGTTGGTACACGAGACAGAAGCCGAATATCAGCGCAGCCGCCCTCTTACTGGAAACGTTCATCCCTGATTCCCCCTTGAAAACTCTTCTTATTATTGGTGTCACTGTGCTCGCCGTACTGCGTTCCCTTTTTCAATATTGCAGTTGCGGAGACGAAACGTTGACACACGGGTGTGCATTACGCGCCACATAGCATCGAGAAAAAGACGTTAGACCCATACGTTTGCCCAATCAACAAACTAGAATCGAAGTCACTGCGATTTCGGAAGCCATTCACTCAAGGCTTCTTCCAGAAGAGAGATCGGTAACCGTACAATCGATACTCTCGTTATTTTCCGGATAATCCAACGATTTTCCGGAGGCACTACGACCGCTACCAACCGCAAGATTTGCGCAGCTTACCTACGCCGTGAATAGCGTGACGATCCAACCACACCTGCCCCAGCTAGCATCAGCATCAGAGTGGTGGGTTCAGGGATTTGGTCGGTACCACCACTGGCGCTGTAGAACTCAGAAAACGATTGGCTGTGATAGCCTTCAATCATTCCTGCCATGTCAAGAATCCTGTCGATCCCGGGATCAAATGGCGAGGGTTCGGTGGCTGCCGTCATCCTGTTTGATCCTTCGCCGGCGGCGAATACTGCTGATATCAGTGCCGGATCGGCCGGACCATTTCCGTCGCCAATATCTCCGCCCAACATGACATGTTGAAAGTCGGGAAACGCCATGGTCTTCACTGGATTCGCATCGAGGTCCAAGCGAAAGAACATTGCCTTGCCAGGCGTCAGCCCATTGATGTCCAGGACCAACTTCGAGGGATCCTGGGTTAAATCAACATCCGATATTGTGCCGTAGGAAGACGACATCGATATGCCAGAATCAGAGCGGTTGCTCAATATCGTTAAGGCTCCTGCAAAGGGGTCGGGATCGAAATCGCCGTTCCCGAATTCATAGCCGAACTCTTCTAGGTCGATCGTAAACTGAGAAATCTCACTGCCGCTGTTTGGATCGGATGTGTTTTGCAGGACCAGGGAAGGGCGGTTCCGGTCGATAAGGCGAAGTGAAGGATTCCTGCACATCTCTTCCATCTGGATTCCAGCAAACTGGGCATCATTGATATTGCCGTGCTCTCTATCCACCATAGCTCCCAGCAGTCGTTCGCTTTCGCCGATGTCGATTTTGAAAGATCCGCTGACTGGTCCTGCTTGAGCTGGAGTGCCAGACCAGACGAATAGTGCAGCCATAAGCGCCGCTAACAGCCAACACCCGGGAGTATGACGGCCGCGATATTGCCGGATTCGCTTGGATAGGTGGATGTCTCTTCTCATGATGTTTCTCCGAATCGAAGCTTCCAGCCGCTGTCGGCGGTAGACGCTTGTTTCCTGCCTTTGATGATTCGGGAGTGGAACTCGTTGATGCTAGATCGAGCAGCACGAACTGCTGATCTCATTCGATGGGCGAGACACAAAATGCTGGCTCGGTGCGCGGAAACTCCGGAGAGTTTCGCTACCAACTCGCGCATTTGTAGCGCGTCGAGATGCCGTGATGTCCGTGCCGTGCAACGGTCTTGAGTGAATTTCCGAGCATCGGAAAAACACCAAACACACTGGCGCAGGAGAAATACCTAGTGCTACCGCAAGCAAAGTAATTTGCGAGGCAGCAAGGACTGGGAGAGTAAATCCACCGAAGCGAGGTTAACCACCAGCCAAAGGACGAGCCACAGCGGACTCAGAGTACGTGGGAGATGGTCAATTCGAGAGATGGTGTCGTGAACCCAGGCCACAATAGTCGCCTGCTCGGACAACGACGGAGTCAACCCGACTCGTCGCCGATCGAATGATCATGAGGTCCACAACCCTTTGCTAAATTGACTTAGATGCTGAAATATTAGACTTTGGGCGAGATTCTCCTCGCACAGCTTCAGTCTAATCGGTGCCGATTAGGCTGTCAATTCTTTTTACGTAAAAAAGCAGGCTCCGAACTAGCTCACCCCCCGGCAAGGTGAAAAAAATGACGCGGCGGGGTCCCCTCTCGCTCCCAGCGTGACCCGCCGCGTCGGTGAACTAACACCCCTCCCCAAAGGTGCCAGGACACTCCAAACGTAGGTCCAACACTGCCTCTGTCAAACTACCCCGCGACCGCTGATCTTCTAGCTTTCCCAGGGGCAAATTCCGCGGGAAATCCGCACCCATAAGTGCTGCAAAAAAACAACACGCGTCTTTCTACTATGTTTCAATTGGTCAACATTACTGCAAAGAAATACCTCCGTCGGCAGTAATCACTACTCCGCAGCACTGCGCTAGTCGTCCTGCCAGTCCAAACCGATGTCGAGAGAACAGACTGAATGGGTTAGAGCGCCCACGCTGATTCGGTCGACGCCTGTGCTGGCGATTTCGCGCAAAGTTTTCAGGCTGACTCCGCCCGAGGCTTCCAACTCGATTTGTGGTGCCACAGAGTCGCGCATTTCGACTGCCTTTCGGAGCATGTCAGGGGGCATGTTGTCGAGCAGTACCAGATCGGGTCCAGCAGGCAACACGGCTTGCAGTTGATCAAGTGTATCGACTTCGACTTCGACCAGTAGTTCGACCAATTGCTCGGGCCCCGTGTAGTCGGCTGCAAATTGCCGCACACGCTGCACGGCGTCGGCCGCTTGCTGGCTATCCGAGCCGCTTTGGGCCAAATGGTTATCTTTGATGAGCATCGCGTCGTACAACCCTGTGCGATGGTTGCAAGCACCACCGCAACGCACGGCATATTTTTCCAACCGTCTCCAGCCGGGCGTAGTTTTGCGGGTGTCGTAGATTCTGGCCGACGTGCCTCGCGCTTGTTCAACATACTCGTGTGCAAGCGTGGCTACGCCCATCAGTCGGCCCACGAGGTTCAGCAGTGTCCGTTCGCAGGTAAGCAAATCGCGTACGTTTCCTCGTAGGGTGGCCAACCGGGTTTGGGCTGCAATCTCATCGCCGTCGGCCACAGCCAATGCCACTTCAACGTGGGCATCCATCTCGTCTAAAACTGTGGCAATCGCTGGCATGCCGGCGACGATACCCGGCTGGCGCGCCACGATGTGTGCCGAGCCCTCTCGATCGGCTGAAACCATGGCCAAAGTGGTCCAGTCCTGTTCGCGCTCTAAATCCTCTCGCGCTGCCAATCGCACTAGCGCTCTGCAGTCTTCCTCAACTAGCTGGTCCCACTCGATCTGACGAAAATCTCGCTTCACGTTTCATTCCTCAAGGTTCTGGTATACTGCCTCACGTCCCTACCGCCGGTCCTATCACTAATCCTACACCGTTACGATACCCGCGATAGCGTAGTATCTATGGCGAATGACGAACCACCCAGTGACCGACCAGTTGCCGAAAACCGAGTTCGGCCCTGGATCACGCTGCGCGACCAAGTCAGCCTACTGGCGCTAGCGGCGAGTCTGTTGGTGCTGATGGTTAGTTACTGGTTCTACCGTGGTGGCCATCGAGGGGAGCTCATCCTGATCGATCGGGCCCCGCCCCTGCAGGCCCGCTTCCAGGTCGATGTAAACCGAGCCAATTGGCCGGAATTGATCCAACTTCCCGCTATCGGCGAGACGTTAGCTCGTCGAATGATCCTCGAGCGCACCGAAAACGGTCCGTTTCGCAATCTCGACGAACTCACCCGAGTGCGCGGCATCGGTCTACGTACCCTCGAACGCATTCGCCCTTATCTACTACCAATTCCCAAAGACACCGACTGGGCCGCCCTTGAGTTTGAGGACGGTCAAGTGGTGCACTAGAGCAACTCCTTCAACTATGTAGCCACAGAGTTCACAGAGAACACCGAGGGAATTCCCGATTTCAGCATGTTCTCTGAAACCTCTGTGTACTCTGTGGCTATGCTTTTTAGGTTATTGCTATAGTCGCTCAGTTTCTCCTTAATCTACCTTCCCCTTCTGGCTCTCGACCCTAGACTCTCATCTCTCAACCAGTTTTGTCCCCATGCCTGGGGTCCCATGTTTTGGGTCAAAACTCAAGGGTTCTGTCCGTCATCATTTTGATCGACAACCGGTATTCGAGTCTGTTTAGCTAGTTGGCCGTGACAAAAGGTCCCGAGTTTAGGTCATTTTGACCTCCTTGCTTTGGACAAAACTGTTTAGTTGCTGGTTGTTAGTCGCTAGTTGCTAAGAGCTGGACACAAACAGCTAAATAATAGCCGCGATGCAATGCATCGCCGGGCGCACTCAAACTCACATCCTATTTTAGAAAATTGCCCACAATAATTCAGCAACGATTCTTGGCCACCCGGTGCGTCTCGCTGCAAAGATGCACTTCTAAACTGCGTTCGGTCGATGAAGCTGGCGCAGGTTGAAATATGTCGTTTCGGACGGCAGAATTGTCGACAACTGGCTCCTGTGCCGTAGAATACTCTATTCCCATGAGCGTCGACTTGTACCTTGAAACCGCCAGTCTGATTCTTCGTCGCTATGATGAGCGAGACCGAGAGGCATTCGTTTCGTTGAATTGCGACGCCGACGTGCGGCAATACATGGACGGTCCGCATTCTCCTGAATCCGCAGATAGCCTTTTTAGCCGAATTCTTTTGGCGGACCCAAGCAAGAGGCCATTCTCTTGGGCAATCGTCGAAAAGGCAGGACAGGAATACGTTGGGCATGCCTTTATTAGTCGTGAGGAATCAGAACCAGACCATGAGCTAGGCTACTTGTTCGTTTCCAAAGTATGGGGGCAGGGATACGGCACAGAGGCCGTGATGCGAATCGTCAGCTACTGCTTCGATTCGTTGGGTTTAGAACAGCTTGTCGCTACCGTCGATGTTGGACACTTCCGGTCAAGTCGAATCCTGGAAAAGACTGGCTTTGTGCTAGAAGAAACCAAGGAAGAAAAGGGCTGCCCCTACCACCTCTATGTGGCGAGACGACCTACCTCAGCGTGAAACGCTGGGGAGGCTTGGCCGCATCCCGATTGATAGGAGGCGGCGGAGTTTCTGAACTGCGATCGGACGATGAAGCTGAGGCGTTTTAGGAAGTAACCCTAGGTTCAGAGGTTTAGCACGCTGCCGCTAGATAATGTGCGCATAATACCAAGGCTTTTTCTGTCATACAAAACTGGAAAAGGTACAATCAGACGAATGCGACAAAATGTCGATTATCAGCCCGTTTGACATCAAACAGACATACACAGAACCGTGCTGTCCAAATTCCAGTTCAGTCTACGTTCACTTCTAGTGTGGACAACCTTGTTCGCGGTGTATTGCGCACTGCTTGGGGCAGCTCTCGGCAGCCGCGACGAAGTCGTTCATTGGACGATCGCCATATTTGGCGCACTCCTTGCTTGGCTGCCAGGGAGTTGGACGGGCAGATTACTGGGTCCGATTGGTCGATATGCCTTAGCGTGGTTATTTGCCGTGGCAGGTAGTACTTGCGCCTTTGTTCTTCTATTGGACGAAAACATGCCAGGTGTGATTCAGGGCGTAGCCTTTGAGACCTCCTTGATGCGTGGTACCGTCATAGGAACCTTTTTAGGAACAATCGTGTTGTTGGCTGATGCGTTGGATGCCTTACGCAAGAAGGCAACTCATCCCGACCGCCTGGATTTATTGACTTCAGTGGCAAACGATGCGGAAGCGGCAATCGTCGTTTCTATGTTGGATGAGCAGGGGATCAGAGCATTTACTACCGGCGATCTAGCAGCTGGCTTTCGCCTTGTCGCACTTGGCGGCATCAATGTGATGGTAAAGCACCAGGACCTCGATCACGCGAGACATGCACTGGCCGAAGCCTCAAGCCGGTAGAACCGAAACGATGCTGATTGTTCTAGGTTCGACGTTAGCATACATTCAATTAATGAACGGACAAGTGGCGATGTCGGTGTCGAGCACAACCACCGCTAAAAAGAACGTTAGCTGAAGCCAGCGGCATTGTCGTCTGCCGCCAGAAATGGACCGGAGCTACGATGCCTCAACGTGAAACGCCTGGGAGAGTTTTCCGCATTCTGCTTGGTGTGGGAGAGGCGGCGGGGTTCCTAAGGATTGTCGGACGACTAGGCCGAACTCGATTAGGATGGGCCTCATTCGGTAGAAGTGCGGCATATCGGCGACGGAGCATTGCGACAATGTCTTGCCTCAGCGCAAATTCTGGCATCTATGCTATCGCGTACTAAGAGGTAGAATCAGAAGGAATTCTTAGCAGCAAATCGCTCCCCTTTCGCTTGTCTCCTAAGAGATGACAAGACCATCCTAACCCCGCTCTATACAATCGTTTTCACAATGCTCGACAGTCACCATAAACTCACACGACTACTTCCTTTCATAGTGCTAATTGCCCTAGGCCCGCTCACCTTTTTCGAATCAGCTTGCGCCGAACCTAGTGAAGAACGCGACATGAATCTTTTTGCAAGAGACAACTTAGTCGCCTGGTGTGTGGTGGCGTTTGACAACCAGGAGCGATCGCCTACAGAGCGGACTCAGATGTTGCAGGAGCTTGGATTCCGATCGCTGGCGTGGGACGGGCGACGTGAGCATCTCGACCTGTTTGACGATGAGATAGCGCAGCTTCGCGATGCCCGCATCGGTCTGCAGGCGGCCTGGTGCTGGATCGATGGTCGTCCCCGAGAAGGACTTGACGATGTGAATGACCGAGTGCTCGCGACCTTGGAGCAAACAGGAACGCAAACAGAAATCTGGGTGAGCTTCGCGGCGCGTTGCTTTGAGGGTTTGAACGAAGAAGAAAAAATTGCCAAAGGAGCTGAGCTGGTATCGATGCTGCGAGAAAGAGCGCAGGCGATTGGGTGCAGCGTCTCCCTCTACAACCATGGCGACTGGTTCGGCGAGCCTCGGAATATGGTCAAGATCATAGAACGCCTAAACGTGGACGATGTTGGCTTGGTGTACAACTTTCATCACGCGCATTCGCAAATTGACGAGTTTCAAGCAAACCTGGCCTTAATGATGCCCTACCTGCGCACGGTAAACCTCAACGGCATGCGGGTCAACGGTCCCAAAATACTTCCGTTAGGTTCTGGCGATCTAGAAGAGACAATGATGAGACAGTTGAAAGAAGCAGGCTTTCGAGGTCGCATCGGGATCTTAGGACACGTCGAAGACGCTGATGTGAAGGAAGTGCTGACCGAGAATCTTGCCGGGATGAAGAAGCTGCTCCGACGAATGGGAGAGACTGAAGCTCTGGCGACTTACTAGAGCGCACTACTGCCCGCGCCTTGTTACGCAGACGGCTCGTGTTGACCCGCCGAATCGAGTCGCTGCATCGCCCAGCGAACTACGCCAGCTACCCATAAGAACCCGATGACACCGCCAAGATACACGTTCATCGCTCCACCCGGCGCAATAAATCCGGTCTTTCCAAATACGGTGACAGTCTCAATTGCTTGCTCGACGAAGAAGATGACGCTTAACCACGTGAGCCAACGTGGGATAATTGGTGACGCTCCAAAACCAAGCGCGGCCACTGCCACCGCCATAGTCGTTGTCGATCCGTTGACCATAGGCCCCCAGTAGGCAGGTATTACGAAGAAGGTACGAGCGGCAGCTGGGTCAAGGTCGCTTGGATACAGTGCCAACCCTGCCCAAAACCAGGCCTGAACTTGTGCGGTGATGGCAAAGCCAAGTACACCCGCCAAGAAAATATACCGATGCGGCTTCGGAAGCACAGCCGAAACTTGTCCGCCAAAAATCGCGAGCCCAAGTGAAAAGAACGCCGCTGTCCAAGCATAAATGCGGGCATTTGTACCGTGATCCGAAAACCACTCGACGATCTCGACCCCGCTTGAGTTGATAGTTGGATACGAATCGCCTAGTGCCGCGAAACTAGCAACATATAGAGTACCCGTCGCTAGAATGCTGATCAGCAAGATTCGAGATGGTTTCATGGGCTCTAATTATGTCTAACGGGGTTTAAAGTCTAAAACCTGTTGGTCAAACGAGTTCGGCGTTTCTAGCTAAGGTGCGACTAACACTATGAGTACAGAAAGTGCCATCAATACATCGAGTATTGTGATTCTCATAGTTCCGCTTCTTGGAGCAACAACCGTATCTCCTCTGACAGTGCGTTTCAAATCGAATCAACCGCAGTACTGACCCATAGAATTCATTCGTCGGGGCTAGATTCTGCCTTGAGTTTTTCGACTTGACTAGTCAGATCCTGGTCCACAGCGGAGCCTAATTCCGCTGCGGTCATCTGGCAGTACGACCAATCCATTTGTGTGCCCCGAACTGTCGCTATGCCTTGCGCATCCTGAATGTCCCTTGGACGACCGGCCAACAGTTTCATAACCACTAGGTCTTCTGCAGTGGCAATTCGTAGGGACCTGCCGGCCACGGTTACAAGTTCGGCTCGCTCGATCAATTGCCGCTCGAAGCCCGATAGGCCTATCGACAGGTCGACTTTAACGCCCGTCTGACGATGGCGAAGGGGCAATATGAATGACTGCTGGACGACTTCGTCAACACCTGCAAACAAGGGGTCGAAAGCAGAACCATCTAGGTGACCAATCAGCTTCGAGGCGTCTTCCAGAGAACAATCTATGACCGCGTCGACATCTGCAGTAACGCGAGGTTCACCCTGTAGAGAGGCCGCTAAGCCGCCGATCAAAGCATAGGGAATCTGGTATTGCTCGACAAAGAGGATTGCATCTGCGAGCGTGGTTTGAAGGGGCTTATCCACAAGTTCGTTGGTCCGCGGCCTTGTAGATCTCATTTAAGCGGCGTCTCAGCGCCATTTTTTCGGCCCACCTGCGCTGCTCGACACGTTCGTTGTCGGGACTGGGATTACCCTTACGGCAAACGATCGTAAACAGATCTTCGTACAGGGAGAATCGTTGCTCGATGCTCAGACTCCTAGCATGTCGGCGATCTGCCTCTGCGGTGAGCGCCCGATAGGCCGGCCAGTTTTGTTGAGGAGCAAACGACATGCTCTCATTATATGCCACTTCTTGCCTAACTGAAAGCAGAGATCGAGTCAGGTGCGGCACCTGACCTGGGGAATCTACACCCGCAGCTCTGCCGCAGCGACTTCTCGATCCGCGTAGCGCTGGCGAATGGGTTCGACCACTTCGGCGAGGAACTCATCAACTTGCTCGGCGCTGCGGCCCGTGAGGGTGGCAGGGTCGACGGCGGCCTTGAGATCGACGCCGGCGAAAGCCTCGTCGGCGGCCAGGCGCTGCAGCAGGTCGTTTGGCTTGCCGTGTTGTTTGACTTCTGCAGCGGCGGCTTGGCTGTGCTGGCGGATGCGCTCGTGGAGGTCTTGCCGATCGCCACCTGCCGCGACGGCGGCCATGAGGATGTTTTCCGAGGCCATGAATGGCACTTCCTCCCGCAGGTTACGGGCGATCACTTCAGGATAGACCACCACGCCCTGGGCGACGTTTTGGTAGAGGATCAGCACCGCATCGGTGGCTAGGAAAGCTTGCGGGATTGTCAGCCGACGGTTGGAGCTGTCGTCGAGCGTGCGCTCCATCCACTGGGTCGCAGTCGTGGCGGCCGTGCTCGACTGCAGACTCATTACAAACCGGGCCAACCCACAGATGCGTTCGGTGCGCATCGGGTTGCGCTTGTAGGGCATGGCTGAGGAGCCGATTTGGCTTTTTTCAAACGGTTCCTCAATTTCTTTGCGATGGGCGAGGATCCGCAGATCGCTGGCCGCCTTATGGGCTGACGAGGCAACGCCGGACAACGCGTCGACCACCTGCGCGTCGACTTTGCGGGAGTAGGTCTGCCCGGTTACGACGTAGGTGGCGTCGAAACTCATCTTCTGAGCAACCAGCTGCTCAAGCTGTCGCACTTTTGCATGATCGCCGTCGAAGAGTTCGAGGAAGCTGGCCTGGGTGCCCGTGGTGCCTTTGGTGCTGCGCGCTCGCAGGCTCGCCAGGCGATGTTCCAACTCGGCCAGGTCGAGGGCCATATCGTACGCCCATAAACAGGCGCGGCGACCGACGGTCGTTGGCTGCGCGGGCTGCAGATGGGTGAACCCCAAGGTCGGCAGGCCACGGTGCTGGGCAGCGAAACTGCCCAGGGCGTCGATCACTCCAGCAACTTTAGCGCAAATGAGTTCCAACGCTTCGCGCAACAGCAACAAATCCGTGTTATCGGTAACAAAACAGCTAGTCGCACCCAGATGAATGATCGGTCGAGCAGCGGGGCATTGATCGCCGTAGGCGTGGACGTGAGCCATCACGTCGTGCCTCAGCTGGCGCTCGTATTTTTCTGCCGCAGCGAAATCGATGTCGTCGACGTGCGCTCGTAGCTGCTCGATCTGCGCCGAGGTAACTGGCAGCCCCAACTCCTTTTCTGCCTCAGCCAATGCGACCCAGAGCCTTCGCCATGTGCTGTGCTTGTGCTGGGGGCTGAACAGCCCGCTCATCTCGCTTGAGGAGTAACGGCTGATTAGCGGGTTTTCATATTGCTCGTGCGACATAAGTGCAAAATGCAATTCCTTGCCAAAGGTCTAGAAGTGCTACAAACCTCCATTCTACTACCCGGGACCCCCGCCACGTAAGTCCCGAGCAGCCTACGAGAAGACTTCCAGTTTTCAACAAGGTTCACATACTCGTCAGATCATCTTCATGCATTCCGCCGACGAGCTGATCGACAATCAGCGGCCGAGTCTGGCGGGTGGCGGAGTTAATCAAAAATTGCCCAGCAGACGCCGCGGGGAGTGGGGAAGAAGGATGTGCTGGGGGAAGCGCAACGACTGGTATTTGGGCGAAGTGTTGTCCGCCCCTACACGCCCGGATCAAGCGGTTCGTCGAGCGACTGTACGGCAAGCGCAACAACCAAGCCCACAACGCTGACGAGCCACAGGATACCAATCGCCATTTTCACATGGCCAAGCACCGAACTCGTGGTCGGATCGCCCATGGCATCCAGCAGGCTTGCCACCCACACCAGCACGATTTGCAGCACGGGCAAACCCAGCACGAAAGCCAGCATCAGTTTTACGGCGAAGCGGGATCTCATAGCAGGCGTGTCTCCATAGTGCCAGGCGGGACATCGTAACCTGCGCAGTCGCTACAGGTTGAACTTGAGGCCGCATTCTCCGCGGCGAGACCGTCCTCTGTCAATAGTCTTGGTAGTGCCATCCGTAAGTAGCAAAATTGACTCTTGGTGCCGTCTCGACACAATGGAGCTAGGGCCTGCGACATTCACCAAAGCGAGCGAGTTTACGTGCCAATCGAATCGAAACAACTTTGTAATTGGCGATTACTGCTGATCGGGGTCGTCGTCGGTTGCTGGGGTCTGGCGGCAAACCCGGCCGGGGCCCAGCGGATTCGATTGAAGGATGGTCGAGTGCTCGAAGGCAAGGTGATGAACACTTCGGGTGTGATCGACACGATCGACGATATCGCCGACCCTGAGGCCGACCCCAAGCGGACGGCAATTCTAGTCGTCAACGACAAGCTACGCCGGACCTATGTTCCCAAGCTGCATCTGGCTGAGTTCATCGACGAGGCTCCCGAACAGACGGTGCGGATTAAGCTTTGGCAGAACGTCGCCCAGGGTGGAGGAACCGTTGGTAGCGTCGGGCCAAGTTTGGGTATCGAGCAGTTCGATAAGTTCGGTCGCCGTGTTTATAAGATGCAAACCAGTAGTGGGCCGATCGCGGTCGTGCAAGGCATCACCGAACTGACCCATCGCTACGCGAAGGTCGAATCGCTGCTGGGGCCAAAGCGAAAGATTGTTTGGGACATGCGCTTGGCCACGAGTTCGATTCCTCGGCAGACGATTCGAGAGATTCTCGACACGGCGATTTCGAAGGACAAGCCGGAAGATCGTTTGCAGGTGGTTCGTTTCTATTTGCAGGGAGAGCGCTATCGGGATGCTCGCCAAGAGCTCGATGAAATCATCCGTCGCTTTCCTGCAAAACAGGGACTCCAGGCCGAGGCCCGGCTGTTGCGACAGATGGGTGCTCGGCGGGTGCTACGCGAAATAGAACTGCGCCACGGCGCGGGGCAGCATGAATTGGTGAGTCGGCTGCTCCATAGTTTTCCTGCCGAAGAAGTAGCCGGTGAAACTCTCCAACAGGTGCGTGAATTAAGCAGCAAGTACGAACGCGATCAGGCACAAATCGAGCAGGTCCGCGACGAACTAAGAAAGTCGGCGGCCGCAATTTCCGATACTGACAATCGACGGTTAATCGAGCCTATCATCACGGAGATCGTCTCAGACTTATCTCATAATACGATAGATCGCCTGGTGCCTTTTGCGCAGCTGTACGATGACGATTCGCTTTCCGCCGAGCAGAAATCATCGCTTGCCATAACCGGTTGGCTACTAGGTGCAGAGAATGCCAAACAGGAACTTCCCATGGCTGTGTCGTTGCTGGCTGTCCGCGAGGCGGTGCTCAAGTATTTGCGCGAACCGATGGTTCATCAACGCATCGTGTTGTTAGACTCGGTTCGTAGTTTGGATGGGGCGTCTGTCAAGAACGTGGCGGAACTAATCGCGCATATCGTCCCACCCTGGGAAATCCCTGAGGAAGCCGATCAAGAGCATGGTGCTTATGAGCTTTTTGCCCCCGGTCGCACGGAGCATGGAGACTTTCGCTACCTCGTTCAGTTGCCCCCCGAGTACGATCCCTATCGACACTATCCTACGATTCTCGCTTTGAACGGCGCTTACAACTCTCCGCTGCAAGAACTCGACTTCTGGGCAGGAGCTCAAGTTCGTGACGCGGAGGGCAACGTAATCGGTCCGCGAAAAGGGCAAGCGATGCGGCATGGGTACATTACGATTGCTATCGACTGGCAGAAACCACAACAATACGAATTTGAGTACTCGCTCCGTGAACACGAGGCAGTACTAACCTGCCTACGCGACGCTTGCCGGCGATTTGGAGTCGACACCGACCGGGTGTTCCTTACCGGTCATGGCATAGGTGGCGATGCGACTTGGGATTTTGCTCAGTCGCATCCCGACATGTGGGCAGGGGCGATACCTTTTGTAGCCCAAGCACAAAAGTATGTGCCGCACTACTGGGAGAATGTTGAGCACGTGCCGCTCTATTTCGTGGCGGGCGAACTCGATGGGAAGAAGATGGCGCGGAACGCGACTGTTCTCAACAAATATCTTAACAAGCGGTTCGATACGACGATCGTGGAATTCCTGGGCCGAGGTCACGAACCGTTTCATGACGAGATCCTACGGCTCTTCGATTGGATGGGTCGGCATGTGCGGAGCGGACCGCCGGAGCAATTCACCTGCAACACGATGCGGCCCTGGGATAATTACTTCTGGTGGCTCGAAGGCCGGGGTTTCAAAGGCCCAGTCTTCCCACAGAACTGGCCCCAACCAGGAGCACGTCCGACCGAAGTGCAGGGCCGGCGATGGAAGCAGAACACTCTATCGGCACGTTGCGCATCGGAACAGACTACGATATGGCTTGGTCCCGACTTGGTCGACTTTTCAGAGCCGATCAGCATTACTCTTAATGGTCGAAAGATTAGCAAGGCGCGCAACCTGGAGCCCGACTTGGAAGTGCTATTAGAAGACGTTCGCACACGTGGCGACCGACTGCGTCCGTTCTGGGCAAAGTTGGAAGTGCCTTAACGAACCGTGTTCGCCGAGACATTGATCCCAGTTTCTGCTCGCGCTTGAGGCGCCAATTTGCTGAGTGTGGCACCTACGATAATCCAGCCGTCGTCGTTGCTGCGCACAACTGTGCCGGCAGGGCTGAAGTAGCGCCGGACCATCTCAAAGTCTGGCAACTGACGGCCATCGATCTTTTGTTCGCGAAGAATTCCTTCTCCTTCGTCGTCAGGAGGCGAGAGCAGTCGGTTCAGCAGTCGGCCCAACAGTGTTTCACTCTCTGGCATCTTTCCTTGACGCAGCAATTCGTAGATGGGTCGATAGGCTTCGTCGGTTCGCACGAAGAAACGCGCGGAAGCCTCTCCGGAGGATAACTGTGACAATGCATTATCGACTTCTCGATAGTCGCCGGCGGTTTCAAGCTTTGATTGTGGTGTGTCGAGCGAGAAGATTTCTTTCAGGAAATCGATATGCGAAGCAATAAATAGATGTCCGTCTGCAACACAAACGGCTGACGTTGAAAACGCTTTGCCCTTGCCACTTTCGCCAGGCGCCACTTCCGCCGGTTCAAGCAAATCGAGATCGGAGACTGCAATATCAAGCTCGGGAATTTCTTCCTGGGCTTCTTGAAGCTCCCAGACCGTCTTGCCTTGGAACAGAGTCTTAACCGCATTCGGATCGCTCGCCATAAACTTCTTGACAGTGGCGGCGATAGCCTCTTCGTCGGTTACTTCAATCACGAACAGAAATCGCTCGCTCTTAGGCGTAATTGGAACCTCGTAATCAGTAACTAGGGTGACGCGATTGCCTAGATGGTCGACGAAATCTTTGCGAACATCGATCTGCGGACCATAAGGGTCTCGTTCCAATCCCTCCAACACATTTGCGAAGGCATCCTCATAGCCGAGCATCGCGTCGAAGAGTGTGTCGACATTCTCAAACGCATTAGCCAGGTCGCAATTAAATGTGCGGTAGGTTGCCAACTCGCGAGGCGACCAGTCTTGGGCATGTAAGTTGTTGGAGTTCGGGAATTCCATCATCCGCATCGCGAGGCGATATTTATCGGCCAGATCAGGGATTGGCGGGGCGTACACACTTGTGCGATGCAAGAGCTCAAAAGCTCCTCCAACCGCCATACTAACGTGGCCACCCAGTCCCTGAATCGCATCGAAACCTTGGTCGCCGAGAATCTTCACGTAGTCCTTGCTTCTGGATTTTTCATTTGAGACCGCCAGAGAACGGACAGCGCGGGCATACCCAAAGGGATCGACAAACCACCGTATGTGCGGCTCAAGTCCTTCGGACTCGTCCTGGCAGCGACTCATGGTCACTTGATATGGCTGAAAATCTGCAAGACGGTTGCCTACAGCGCCGTCAAAACGTCGAAGCATCTCTTCGGCTTCTGCACGATTGTCGCTGGCGCAAAGCATGTCATCTTTCACGAAATACACGGCGGTTTGCTCGATGCCACCTTCTTCTTTCGCGGGAACTGTGTAAGTGGTCATCGTGGTACCAGATACGTCAGTGACTTTTTTGGCTGCGCCTCGCTTCGTCAGCACTTTGTTTACTTTTACAAGCAGTGCGTCCATCTCTGTGCGATGATCGGAAACATCAACTACCAACGCTACAGCCGCACGATCGTTTTCACGTTCCACCAATCCCAGCCCAATCTCACCACCGGCGACGCCGCGCAGGTCGGACCACTCGAGGCCCAGCTTCTCGCGCAGCCCCGTAATCTTGCGTTTCAGTTGGTTTTTCAAGTCTTCGATGAAGGGTTGCATCGCTTCGTCTTGAACCAACTGACCCATCTGGGTTTGATTCCACTTTTCGCACAACTCGTTGATGTCGCCGATCGAAGCGTAGCCCCGAGTCGATAGAGGCATCAGGGTTTCGCTGGGGACCGCAGCCCGGGCGGACTCCGAGGCGGCGAAGAGGATAGTAAGTGCCAGGAAGGCCCAAGAGAGGGTAGTGAAGTTCTTAACCAAGGTCACGGTGGTCCTACCTGGTGGGGGCCCGGGAGATGGCCAGTTTGAGTTAGCAGGCGAAGCGCGAGGGAATGTAGTGATTTATCGACTCCCGGGCAACGCATATCTTCCTAAGCTAGCAGCGTCACGTAGAGCTTACCCAACGAGGCCAACGCGTCCCAGCGGCACGACTGGAGAATTGTTAAACTAGGGGTTTTGTGATAGCTCATATGAGCTTTTTCTAGGCTGATTGTGCTGGCAATGCCAAATGATCGCCCTCAGGAGTATTTTTCAGCTTGGGTGAGTTTGGTTCGATGTGCTCGCTAAGCCGTCAGTTCGGCACGATCGCCCAGGAGCAAACCTAGCGAGCCCAATCCGTAAAAGGAATATTCCACGTCGACCACTTTGTCCCACAAAGCCGCGTAAAACCCTCCTGATTCGGCCCGTAACGAGTCTACGAAATTCGACGCAGCCATAGTGTCGACTCGATCCCAGCCGCCAAGATCCCGCAGTGTTTGCAGGGCGGTAAAAGTGCTGAGCATGTCGGCGATCGGTATTTGAGTGTTCGCTCGGAATCCGCCCTCGTCGGTCACCGAGTCGAGCAGAAACTGAGTAGCCGCTTCGTTTAGTTCGGTGGAAAGCCAATGCTGTCGACTCTGGGAGCTAAGCACTCGCAGAGCTCCCACCGCAGCTGCCGTGGGATTGGTTCCACTGCGACGCATCACGCCGATTTCGACGAATCCGCCATCCGACCTTTGTTGGCTGAGCACAAAATTGCGCGCCCGCTCAGCATCTGGAAGCGGCAGCTCCATTAATTCGTAAGCCAATGCGATTAAGAACGTCTGGTATGTACTGCTGGCGTGCCCGTCGGCACTCTTGGCGTAGCCTCCGTCGGGGCGACGCAGAGCCTCTAATGTTTGGGCAAGAGATTTCGACCATTTGCTATCGACTTGATCGAACACTTCCATTCCCGAAGAAAGTTCCAGTAGCCGCGCCGCGAAAACAAGCGAGATCAAGTCAATCAAACTTGCACTGCCTTGCATCCGTTGGCGGATAAATTGGCACGCGCCTTTCGCTAGATCGGTATCCAATTCTCCCAGCAAAACGAGCCCACGCAGTGCGAATGCTGTATAGTACAGATCACTCTGGTTATCGCGGCCACTGAATCCACCATCCTCGCATTGCCTGGAGCGGAAAACTGCAGCATGCTTTCTTCTCTCTTGTTCAGGCAAGAGTTCTAAGCCTGCCGACAGTCGCAGGGTGAGTTCCAATAGGTAGGGAGCTGTCGCACTAATGTCGAATCTCGCTTGGATGCTGACCGGTTATGCGACGTACTGCTTCAGTTGTTCGACTACGGCCTCGGGAATGGGCACCGAAACGATTGGCTGATCTGGCTCGACGCGGCAGCAGACGCAAGTCATGTGACCTTTGGCCACCTCTCGACTATCGTGGGTGATGGCAAATTCGTAGGTAACGCTCTTCTGTCCAATTCGAGTGATCTGAATCGCAATATCAAGCAACTGCTCGCAGGATGCGGGAGACTGAAACTGGCAGGAAACGTTTACTCGTGGAAAGCTCAGCGTCTGACCTTCGAAAGTCGAGTGGACACTAAACCCGACCGAGCGAAGCAATTCGTGCTCCGCCGATTCCATATAATGGAAGAATGATGCAAAGTGCATGATCCCGGCCATATCCGTGTCGTGGAATTCGACGAGTCGCGTCGTACGGAAAGGCTCGGCCATCATTTCGACCGCTTCTCGAAAGAGCGCTCCCAGGTAGAGACACCCTTCTTAGGGGGAAGGAAAGTCCTGGCGTTCAATTACCCGAGTAAGGTAACAGGGCCATAAAACGAGCCCTCTTGATCGCCTTGGAAACGGCGTGTTGGCTGGCAGCCTGACAACCAGTCTTGCGGCGACTGACGATCCGACCGTGTCGATTGGTCAGCTTGCTCAGCAAGTCGAGATCTTTGTAGTCAATGTACATCGGACGCGGTCGGACGCCATCGACACAGACCGGGTCTTTCTTTGGAATCTTGTTATTGGTTTTCCGCTTGCCCATTTTTCGCTTCAGTGGGGGTTCAGAGATTTACAGCCGTTATATAACAACGAGCCCTGCATTGTAGCGGATCAGAACCGGTTGACAAGAGATTCCTATCTCTGGCCTAGTCGCCGACGCCCAGAGCCTAGAAAAACAGCTCGGATATGGGGGTCGATCGAGGGTAGAGGTGCCGAAGACGCGCCTCTGCATTCGCCTAAGCTTTGGTTTCCACCGAGATGCCCGCAGCCAGCGCGATCCGCACAAGTTCGGCCAACGAATCGGCATTCATCTTATGGAAAATCTTGTGACGGTGGTTCTCGACGGTACGAATGCTGACATCCAGCTTACGGGCAACCACTTTATTGGCATCCCCAGCAACGATGAATTCCAGGACTTGTCGTTCCTTAGGAGTGAGCAGATCTAGTTTCTTTAGTATCGAGACTCGCCGGCGCTCCATTTCGTAATTCTGGACATCCGCTGCCAGACCAGTGCGAATTGCGTCCCACAGCTCATCATCATCGCACGGCTTTTCCATGAGTGTAAGAGCTCCGTTGCGCATAGCCCGGACCGTTGTCGGCGTGCTGGCAAACGCGGTCAGCACGACGACTGACATGGTGACGCCCATCTGATTTAGTCGCTCCTGCAGTTCCAGACCGCTCATGCCCAGCATTCGCACATCTGTCACTAGACACGCCGGGCGATGCCCGTCGTAGGCTTCAAGAAAATCCTCGGCTGATTCGAATCCTTCGGCCTGCACTCCCATGGCTCGCACCAAGGTTTGAACAGCCTTGCGGGCTTGTTGATCGTCGTCAACGACGTAGATAATTGCTTCTGTCATCATAACTCGCGTCTTTTCGGCAGAGGTAGAGCAAAGACAAACGTCGTGCCAGGGCCATTGTTTGGCTCCGCCCAAATCAGTCCGGCATGGGCTTCGGCGATCGTCTTGCAGAGAGACAATCCCATTCCCATGCCCCGTTGTTTTGTCGTGAAAAAGGCGTCGAACAGTCGCTTGGCATCGACCGCGCCAATGCCGCAACCCGCGTCGCAATACGACATTTTCACATATTCGTTATCAGCCGAGGTGCTGATCACCAGATCGCGCCGCTCGATCGAAATATCAATCATCGATTCGTAAGCGTTCATCAACAGATTGACACAAACCTGTTCGAGTTGCACTTGGTCGCCACGGGCTAGCGGAAGATCGATGGCCAGATCCCAATGCAGCTTTACCTCAGCGCGCCTGGTTTCGTAAGCAATCATCTCGGCTGCTTCGCGAACCACACAATTCAGGTTTACCGATTCGAACTGTAACGGCTTCGACTTTGTGTAGCCTCGCAGATGGCGGATAATCTTCGCGGTACGCGAAACCGCCTCGGAAATTTCACTCAGGCAATCCATCGCCGTGGTAACGCCTTCCGGCTGGCCGCTATCCAGACTGCGGCGGGCGGCCTCGGCGAAAGTTTTTGCAGCGTGCAACGGCTGATGGACTTCGTGGGCGATGCCCGCAACCAATTCACCCATCGTGGCCAAGCGAGAGACATGTGCCAAGTGAGCTTCACGCTCGCGGATCGTATCGGCGGCCATTTTCAGATCCGTGACATCGCGTCCGACCGACTGATACTCCTCCAGTTGACCTTGCTCGTCGAACAGTGCCCGATTCGTCCATTGATTCCAGCCGATCGTGCCATCTGGCAGATAGACGCGATGTTCGCTAGTCACCGAAGGATTCTCCGGAGTCAGCGAAGCGATTTCCTCTTCCACACGAGTACGATCCTCTTCAAAAATCGTGGGAATGAATGTCGAACCGATCAGTTCCTTTCGAGGGCGTTGCACGTAGCGGCAGTAGGCTTCGTTAACAAACGTGTAGTTGCCCCCTGGCAGCCACCGCGCGATAAACTCGGTTTGGTCTTCCACGACGTTGCGATAACGAGATTCACTCTCCCGCAGCATCTCGTTCGTGCGGCGCAACTCGGCCGTTCGTTCCGCAACGCGCTTTTCCAGGTCCTCTTTTAGGCGGCGCAGTTCGTCGGCGGTGCGAATGCTCTCGCCCACTGCTTCTTGCTGCTGATCGGTAGCCATGATAAGAGTCTGAACGAAAGAAGAAATGTTACTAGGGGTTGTCTAGTGCATTGTACTCAAAAATGCCCGCCGTTGTCGCATCTAAGGAAGAATCAGCGGACCAGCTCTGTGTAAAGGGCCAGAGTATCTCGGGCCATCGCTGTGGCGTGATACTTTTCGCGCACGACTATCTGCCCCGCTTTACCCAATCGGTCAGCTTTTTCAGAGTCCATCAGAACCTCGCAAATTTTCGCAGCCAGATCGCTGGAATTCTGAGGCTCACAGAGCAAGCCACCACCTGTGTCCGCGACCAGTTCCGAGAACGAGCCATGGTCGGGCACGACTATCGGCACACTATTGGCCAAAGCCTCCAGCGCAGGCAGGCCTTTGCTTTCGCGGTAGACCGTAGGCGTGCTAAATACACTTAGTGACTGTAAGAACGCGATCTTTTCTTCTCGATTGAGTTCGCCATGGTAGTGAAACTTGCCCGCAAGCGCCCCGCGCGCCACCCGTTGCTCGATTTCCTTTAAATAGGCCCTGTCTCCAGACCCGAGATATCCAGCAGCGTGAAGTTCCAAATTCGCGTAGTTGGGATCTGCGGCTAGCTGTTCGCACGCTTCGACCAATAGGTGCAAGCCTTTATCGTGGCACACGCGTGCCAAGTAACCGACTCGCGCTGACGAGCCGGGTAGTGGTTCGTCCCGTTGGCCGTGCCCTTCCAGGTCCAATCCATGAGAGATGACGCGGACTTTACTGCGATCAACGTCCAAGTACTCGGCCATGTAGTCGGCGAAATAGTTATTTAAAGCGACGAACGCGTTTAGGTCCGCGGCGCGCTCGCAGAGTAGCTCGCGCGCCTGGTCGTAGTGTGGCTGCCGAAGCTTCTCCAGAAAGATATCCTCTCCCGAGAGCGAACAGACGACAGGCGGCCCGCAGCGCTGGGAGATTCTACGTGCCAGGCCCAGCATCATCGAGTTCGAGAGATGAACCACATCGGGACGAACTTCTTCGAGCAGCCAGTCGACAAGTTTATCTAATTCTTTGCTTTGGTTGCCCTCTTCGCCTCGTAGCATCGAGACCGTGAGATCGCCTAACTGAGCTGGGTCAACGCTACCGGCCCGGCCGCCCAACGTTCTTAACAGGGCAGGGTGGTCGAGCCAGCGATCCAGCCAACGCGGCGTGCGGCGAAACAGAGACCACTTCTGTTGCAGGTAAACATTGATCCCGCCAAAGAACACTCGCTTATGGCTTACGTCTGTTTCGTCGGTACGTATTGGCGTATAGATCGGCACGAGCACGACGTCTTCGCCGAGCTTAAGCAGGGTGGCGGCTAACGTGTTGTCGTGCAGGCAACTGCCGCAGTACATGCCCGCGGCACCAGCAGCAAGATAAGCGATTTTCACAGGGCAGATTGCGGTCCGATGATTGCGACACAGTGACTACGAGTCCGAGACATAGCCGCGGGCTATCAGCTCGCCGGTCGCGAAGGGAAAAACTTCTCTAGTGTTTTCTCACTTGGTGCGGTTGTTACGAGCGAAACCACCACCAATGCCACCAAAGAACTACTAAACATGCCCACCACGGGCATCATCTCATACGTCGCATCGCCCAGCGTGAGCTGCAATGCGTACGATTCATTGTGGGCGAATCCAGATTGATAGAACAAGTATCCCCAAGTGCCGATTGCCGCCAATACTGAGGCGTACGCCCCCGCCTTGGTCAATCGCTTCCAATACAATGCCGCGAACACCAGCGGGAACAGACTGGAAAAACCGCTGAAGCACCACACTCCCAGTGTGAACACCTGTCGCGGTTCGAATAAGCTAAAGAAATAAGTCAGCGCGACTATCGCGACGATAAACCCACGGGTCAGCAGCACCTGTCCACGATCGCTGAATCTGTTCTTACTGGCGTAGTGAGTGACGATGTCGGTCGAAAACATTGTGCCCAAGCAGAGGAACTGGCTGTCGAGCGACGACATGATCGCCGCCAGAATGCCTGCGGTGAGAAAACCTCCCAAAACGGGTCCGGCTAGCCGCTTGACCATAAACGGTAGGATAATGTTCGGGTTAGCACGCACGGGCGGAGGAATTTGCAGCAGGTCGCTCGCGGCCCAGGTGCCGATCAGCACACAGGGCACCCACACGATCATTATGAAAATAGGATGCGCCACGACCGGCAACTTAAAGCTGCGCGCGCTGCGCGCCGTGAGCCAATGCTGGAATAGGTGCGGAAACATCCCCACCGACAGTGGTACCAACATATAGGTGAAGAACTTGAGCTTTGGGATCTCGGCGCGGGTAAGTTTATCGTATGGAACATGCTTGGGTATTTCGCGCAGATTGGCTAACAACGAGTCTTGCTCGCCTAATCGATTTGCAATCACTACAAAGGTAACGACACCCAGCGCCATGAACACGATCGTCTGAAACGCGTTGGCCCAGGCCGTGCCGCGCATGCCGCCAAAGAAAACGTAAATCAGCACAACACAGCAAATCACCAACGAAGCCAACTGCCGCGGCACGCCTCCTTTCGAACCGTCTACAAACCCCTTCTCACCTTCTTCCAGAAACTTGGGAAATGTGCCTTCGGCAAAAGTGGGATCGACCACCTGGCCCTCGACGATGCGGCCCGAAGTGACGCCGTTAATCACGCCGCCCGAAGCCATCACGCCGATCAGCAGATAAGGAATCACCAATCCGACCAGTACCGGAAACAGCAGCAGGCCAATGCGATCGCTTTCCAAGCGATCGCGGAAGAATTGAATCTGTGTGCGGTAGCCATGCTTTTTCCCCAGGCTCCAAAGCTTCACGCCCAACACAAAGAAGCAGAGCGAGTGAAGAATACCGCTCGACGAAGCCAACATGCCGTAGACGCCAATTCCCTGCTTGTACGCCTCTCCAGTGGAGCCAACCAGCGCGAACGCAGTCATCGTCGTCCCGAACAGCGACATCAGCAGCAAGAACGGCCCGATGGACCGGCTCGCCAACGTGTAATCTTGGCTCGTGCCGCGAAAGTAGCGACTCGCCGCGAGGCCCAACGCCAGCAACAACGCCAGATAGCCGCTGATGATCCAGAGTTGCGTCATGCAGAGCGCTCCTCGGGAACTTCGCCATCTAGATCCTTAGGCCAACAGTAGATCGTAGCCCACCACCACAGCGCGCCTGCCGCTAGCGAGATGCAGGCTTGATAGAACAAGCCGATCGGCAGGAAACCGAAGATCAATCGGTCGTCGGTCCAAAGCCAATTGTCTTGATGCAAAACAATGAGCACCAACACCAGAATCCAAAGCGATCGTGGCATGGATTGTATTCTCGAATCGAGGAACTTGGCGGGACGCGTGGTAGTCTATCAGAATGCCTCTGGAAAAGCAGCCCGACTCAGGCCAATTCACCACCGAGTCACGAAGCGCAAGACTGGACAGGATAACGGGATTTTCCGGATCAATAAAAATAGCTGTGAGTACGACTCCGAACCGCACCATTTGTGGGAGGCGTTCCATTGGCTCCGGCGACGGAGCCGATTTCTTTCCCGTATTTGGGAAAACGATTTCCGGGAAAAAACTCTTTCATTCTTTCCCCGCGTGCCACGATTTCACTCTGCAAAACAAGCGACTTGGCCACGCCTGGTGGGAAAGAATTCACCCTATTCTTTCCCCAGCGAACTATTTTCCCCTCCTCAGGCGAGTACATTCTTTCCCAGGAGAAAATGCGCCACGCTGCTCACAAAGGCAATTCCTTAAGTCGACGGGGAAAAAACTCACGCGCATTGTTTCCCAGACCAAACATTCGAAACGGAAGCAATTCAGTTTGCTGGCAAGCAAGTAAGTTGTCAAAGATCGCTGCACCATTGTGCACGTACGATTATCGATAACCGCTCACAGATTGCGAGCACTTTTTTTGGCCTTCTATGTAGGTCCCTCATCAGGACATCACAACCAAGCGGATCAACAAAACACTATCCGACATTCGGAGGCCATTAGCGCTCGCGCGTTCGATCGCTTGTCGAGTGAAATCTGATAGGTCAGCACCGCAACTAAACGCCGCAAGAACAGATGTTCAACACGTACCGTCGATTCGGTTAGGCGCTAGTACCGAATCTTGTACCGAGTCGGAATTTGTTGACCTTCTCTCAGAAGTGCATTAGACTGGGAGTTCGCTGAGTTAGGTTATGTCACACTGATTACTTACAGCAATCACCCTCCTGTTCGGTATGTCAATGACGAGCTGCTCAGGGCACCTCATGAGTGACTTAAGTTTACACTCTACGGTCAACGAGTGTGCCGGATGCGCGTTCCTTTGAATTTCTACTAATTGGTTTCAAGAACTGAAGTACCGATCTTTCTAACTGAGTCCGAGGCTTGCAGTGAAGCATCTTCATTGGCTGGAAAAACTGCTCGCCAGATCGGATGCTTCATCACGCTTCCATCGCCTAGGTACACGACCCAAGAGTATCGCAAAACGTCGGGCTACATTCGAGCAATTGGAACCTCGCTTAGTGCTTACGGTTTCACTACGCCCCGGGCCGGTGCCTGACGACGTAGTTCTATTCCCAGCGGCGCAGGCCGGTGATTTCGAAATCGCTGCCGATCCAATCGACGCAGTAGATAAGTCGATTGTGGATCTGTCAGTTGTTACTAGCGCCGACCAACGACATGGCATTTCCTTGTCGTCGGACACTTTGGTGAAAATTGACGTTAACGAGCGTTACACACTCTCGGCCCGTTCACTCAACTCGGCGCTGCAGTTCGATACATCGGCCGCGATCGTGGATGCGTTGCAAGTCACCACTTATGATGTGGATCGAAACTTGATCGAACCGCTGCATGTTACTCGCTACGACTTCGCTACTGACACAACGCTCGCTGCTCCTCTGCTGCCGGGCGACACCTTCTTGTTAGTCGACGACGCCTCTGGTTGGAGCAACGATCCTTGGCAGTCGGCCGAGACCCGTGCGTTGGCTTGGTATGGGTATTCCAATTCAACAGGTCACACTTATGCGGACTACACCTACACGCGCAATGTGGCTGCCGAATTAGACGATGGCCTTTGGAAGCCGGGTGGAGTTCAGTATGACTCTGAGGCGGGCGCCTATCGCATTGATTTACTCCAACCTTGGGACGGACCTGCGCTCTTAGACGGATCTGCGATTCGCAACGCCGCTACGACGTCGAACTTGACTTCCTTGTCGGTAGTAACGACGCAGAGCAAAGAGCATACCTGGGTCGACTACGCCGCGACTCTTGGAGGTGGCGTCTGGCAGACGGGTCAACCCGACGCAGAGACGTTCCCTCCCGGGGCAGCGTTTCTCAAACCTGATTTTTCGCTTCCGGCCACAGACGTTGTGTTTGGGCCCGAGCAAGACTCTGCGTTCGGAGCGCCGTCTGATCCTACACGACCGACTGTTTCGACTGACAGCAACCGCAGCGTGGAACTCGACCTGGATGTGCTCGGCAAACGGGCTTTGGGAGGGGTCTCGGATGCGTCCGCGAGCGACTTCGATTCCGACGGCGACCGCGACGGCTTCGACTTCTTGGCGTGGCAACGTGGGTTCGGCACGACCTATAACGCGGATGACTTAGTTGATTGGGAAGACAACTACAGTTTCGTCGGCACGGTCGAGATCGACTCGGTTGCAAATCCGCTATACGGCACCGCTACGATTGCAACTGATCAGAGCGGCATGCCAGTGGTTCACTACGAATCGGATCCATGGTTCGTGGGCACTGACCTTGTCCATTACACGCTTCGCAACAGTACTTCGAATAAGACATATGATGGTGGAGTCGCCGTCGAGGTCCTTGGCGGAAATGTCGAGCAAGACCCGGCGATGGTCGCGATCCTGCAAAACCAGGCGCAAGTTGTGATTGGCAACGAGGCGCCCAGCAAGCAGTTTGGTGATCTGAAGTATGTGACTACTGCAGGACATACTTTACTTGGTGATGGAGTCCACAACCACGACTTGTTGGCTTACATATCCGATCCAGTTGATCAATTGGTCGTGCGACTGCTTGATGGACCGAATCACGGAACGTTGAGTGTGAACTTCGACGGCACGTTCGAGTACGTGCCGGAAGCTGACTTCTTTGGAACTGACACGTTCAGGTACGAAGCCTTTGATGGCTTGCATTCGACGAGCGCTGTGGCTGAGATTAGTGTGCTGGAGACTCCTGACGACTTGTTGCAGCATCGTATGGAAGAGGTTGGACTTGGGATGCTGATTTACGATGACGTATTCGGCAGGTTTCCTCCGGCTAGCGATTTTGATTTTGCTGGCAATCCTTATTTGAGCTGGCGAGTACATCTATTGCCTTGGATGGAATACCGGTCGCTCTACGATCAGTTCAATCTCGACGAGCCGTGGAACAGTGCTAACAATCTGCCCTTACTGGATCAAATGCCCGATGTCTTCCGCAGTGTGGGAGACCAGGCTAATAGTACGACGACTCGTTTTCAGACCTTCACTGGTCCTGATGCCCCGTTCGGTCGCGAAGTCGATGGCTCCGATCAGTTAGGTCCAAGATCCAGAGAATTTGCTGACGGGCTGGCTCACACACTTTTGTTTGTCGAGTCGGGTGCCGATGAGGCTGTTCCGTGGACCAAGCCGGATGATCTTGTGTTTGATCCGGTCGACCCGCTGGCGGCTCTAGGTACAATCACCTCGGGCAAGATCAACGGTGTCACAGGAGATGGCTCGACGATCTCTCTGACTGCGTCGATCGACCCTGCGGACTTCAGCGCGTTAATCACAATTGACGGAGGCGAGGTAGTCGATGCGGGAACGTTGCATCGGGAATATCGAGAAGCCAATAACGATCCCGTAACGGATCCGTTGTTGGTAGAGACAGCTACCAACGATCAATTTCGCGCTGTCTCGCTGGCTGTACTCAATTTCCTAGATCGCCGCAAGAAATTCCCCACCAACTTCTATGATGTTGACGATGGCTCACCGCTGTTAAGCTGGCGAGTAGCTATCCTTCCCGAGCTTGGTCACGCCAATCTCTATAATCAATTCCATTTCGATGAGCCGTGGGACAGTTCTCACAATCTATCTTTGCTAGATAAGATGCCAGACCTTTTTCGCAATATTGACGATCTATCGGGTACGACCTCGACGCGCCTGCAAGCGATCACAGACGATGCTCTCTCGCCGAAAGTCGGCTGGCTATTTCCTGCTCGATTAGGTCACACTGGTTATCGTCCTTTACAGATATCCTCTGGTTCAATAAGCGACGGACTGTCAAATACTATTCTATTCACCGAAGCAGGTGCCGATAAAACTGTACCTTGGACGAAACCGGACGATCTCTTGTTCAACTACGAAGACCCCTTGGCTACTTTCGGCAATATTCCCTCAGGGCCACTCCGTGCAGCCATGTTTGATGCGAATGTGCTTAGGATCCCCACGGACATTGCCCCGCCGAAACTGACGGCTCTAGCCACGCGGGCTGGTAGAGAGGTACTGGATGGAGCGACGATTGAGAATCAAGGTTTGCAAGAGCTTGGGCAGAGCAAGAGCCCACAGGATCTACAAAATGATTTCAAACGCACGATGTTGGCGATGCACAACTACCAGTCAGCTCGTATCCTCTTCCCGGCGAATCGTTTTGCTAACGACGGTACTCCGCTGCTGAGTTGGCGTGTAGAGATTTTGCCGTACATTGAACAAAGGAATCTCTACGACCAGTTTCATCGCGACGAACCCTGGGACAGTCCCCATAACTTGACATTACTAAAATACATGCCAGACGTCTTCCGTAGCAGCGGTGATCCTACCGATAGTACGACCACCCGAATGATGACCTTCGGTGGTGAGGGAGCACCGTTCCCCGTCGAGGGCATGGGCGCGAATGCTGGTATTGAACCAAGACAAATAACAGATGGCACTTCGAACACGATTGCGATTGTCGACGCAGGTGCCGGGAGTGCAGTTCCCTGGACCAAGCCGACCGGTATAGATTTTCATGCGAATAACCCGTTCAGTGCTTTGGGCGAACTTGGTTATGAGATTCCTGTTGCTTACTTTGACGGAAGTGTCAGGCCCTTGTTATCTTCCGTGTCGACGGCTGAATTGAACGCTCGGATTACTCATAATGGCGGGGAAAACCTCAATGATCTTCCACCTCATGTCCCGGTCAGCCAGTTTTTCGTCAACCAAACCGCTGGCGATACGATTACCCATGAATTCGGCGTCGACGTGTTCGACATCGTGCTGGATAAGGCCCCGCTCAGCAATGTCGTCATTGACGTAAGCGTCAGCGACGTGAGCGTCGCGATGCTCGACAGGTCGCGATTGAACTTTACAGCGGAGAATTGGAACATTCCGCAGCGCGTAGCCCTTCGCGGTATCGATAACCATGTGTTGAACGAGGACCAGGTAGTCGACGTTACGGTCGAAGTTGTCGACGGTCTGTCGGACAACAGCTACGACAGCGTTGCGACACAAGTCTTCAGTTCGACAATCATCGATGACGATCTTATACCTGGTGACTTTAATCGGAGCGGTGCGGTCGACAGCTCAGATCTCGTCGTGTGGGAAGCCGAATACAACCAAGGAAGCGGAGCCGACGCCGACGAAGATGGCGACACCGACGGCTTCGACTTCTTGGCCTGGCAGCGAAACCTCACTACCGCAATTGCCCCGATTGCAAGCGCCGCTGTCGAAACGCCCTCAGTGCTTGTTTCGGAAGATGACAGAGCCTCGCTGGTTGACGCGGCGATGGCCCTGGAGTTGCTTGACAGCGAAGCAGAAGAAGAAGGCACGCCGTTTGTCTTGGAAGCAGCACTGGTTGAGCCAGCGCTCGACTCAGTATTTAGCTCAGAGAATATCCCTCCCGCTTCTTATGGTCCCTCTGATCTGGATTCGATTGCGACTCGCGACCCCGAACTCGATGGAGCAAGTGATCCTGAGTTATCTGACGATCTGCTTGAGCTGATCTTCGACTAGGGTTCGTCGGCAATCACCCGCAGCGTGCACTGATCGGCGTCGATCTCCACTTCACCGCCCATGGGTAATGTGCAGTTTTTGGGATAGTGACCGATCGGAAAGTTATAGAGGACGGGGATTCCTAGCGGCTCGAAGTACTGTTTTAAGACGCCTTGGGTAGAGAAGGGGCCTGTCTTGAATTTGTCTTCCTTGCTGTCCTTGCGCTTGCTGAACTGTCCAATGACAGCGCCGCGCAGTCCCGATAGTTTGCCCGCCAGCTGCAGCTGACGGAGCATGCGGTCGATGCGGTACGGCGCTTCGCCAACGTCTTCGATCATCAGAATCGCGTCTTGCGTGTCGATCGCATAGGGAGTTCCTTCAATCGCCGCCAGCAGCGAAAGATTCCCGCCCGTGAGCCGACCTCGCGCCTTGCCCGCGCCCCACGATTCTGGTTGCGGAGCTTCGTCGAAGATTTCGATCGTGTAGTCGCCCGCTTCGTCGGGGTCATCCTGCACAGCGCGGAAAAAATAACGCTCCGAGAACTTCGAAAGATTCTCCGGGCTACCCAAACCCCACATTGGTACCGGGCTATGATAGGTTACCAAGCCCGAGTGGCGATTGATCGCCGCGTGTAGCGCAGTAATGTCGCTGAAACCGATCAGTAGCTTCGGATTTGCGCGGATCACGTCGTAATCGAGCGAATCGAGGATCCGCATCGTGCCGTAGCCGCCGGTTCCGGGGAAGACAGCTTTTACTTCGGGATCGGCGAACGCCTGCATCAGTTCTTCGGCGCGACGCTCGTCGCTGCCTGCCAGATAGCCATCTACGGTAAGCAGATCGGGCCGTCGTTTCACTCGATAGCCGCGCTCTTCCAGCCGCTTCTGGGCAAGCTCCATCCGTTCGCGGTCGAGCGTGCCAGCTGGGGCTACGAACATAATCGTGTCGCCCTTTTCCAGCAGCTCTGGATAGATCATCGGCTGCGTGGTCTGCGCAGCAAGCTCTTGGCAAGAAAGAAACGAATGTGTGATAAGAAACAAACTGGTGAACAATCTGAGACTTGGTCGACTAGGCATCATATCAATACTGGGCTTCTGCTTGTTTGGTTTCGAGAAAAAATACAATAGAAGAGTAGAACGCGAATAAAACGCGGATGGCCGCCGATTAAAACTCCGATCCGTGAGAATCCATTGAATCTGCGTTCATCCGCGTTCTATTCCTGCGTTCGACTAAGATTCTTGCTCGCCGCGATAGATGCGCGTTCGCAGTGGGTTGCGACTGCTGGTAAGCGGACCCTCGGTGGCGTCGTCGGCCAAGGCCGCAACCATCATCTCTAGCTTCGCGTCGCAGTCGTCCGCGTAGTGGACGAGCAGTGCCTCGGGCGTCATGGGAGGTTTCGGCGAACCCCACTCGGGCAGCCGTTGGTGGGCGATAATAATGTGCTCGAGCCGTAGCAAGGTTTCATCGTCGAGCGGATGCTCGGCGGTTGCTTCGCGGATGATGTCGCGACCTTGTAGAATATGGCCCACGAGCGAACCCGCGGCGGTGTACTCGGCGCCCGAGGGCGTGACGTCTAGCTCTCGCAGTTTGCCAATGTCGTGCAACACGCCGCCTGCCGCGACGAGGCCCTTGTCCAGCGGAGGCTGCATCTCGGGATAGAGCTCGGCGTATTTATCGGCCAGATAGACGCAAGTCTTGGCGACGCTCAGTACGTGCTCCAGAAAACCGCCCACGTGGGAATGATGGTTGAACTTAGCCGCCGGCATCACTAACAGCGCTTCGCGATGCTCAGTAAGAATAGCGAGCACGAACTCGGCCAGTTGTTCGTCGTCGATCGACTGCTTCACCAGGTCGGTGAGCTCGTCGAACATCTGCTCGGGGTCGAATCGCGACTGCGGCAGGCACATCGCCGGGTCGAATCCCTCGGCCTCGTCTTCAGGTGTCACTGCGCGAATCTTGCGAATCTCCAACTGCGGTCCGTAGTTCGTCTCGCGAAACTGGGCCCGCAACTTGTAAAACTCGCCGACGGTCCACTGCTCGCGGCAAACTGTGCTCCAGCTAGTATCGTTCCAAATCGGAAAACTCACCTCGCGACCCGCATCGCGGAAGGTCACGCGGAAATAAGGTTTTCCATCGCGAGTCGTAAGCTCCTCCTTCGCCGAGAGCAGGGCAAAGAAATTCGACTCCTGCCCATTGATCAGTTCCGCCAGCGGAACATCATCCGCGGTCATCGAACCACCATTGCCGAACAGCGAGGACTGAGAATTAGCCATGCTGTTGATTGTAACGGATTCCTTTCCTGTTGATTAGCCCCTGGCTTCAACTAAGATGTCCCGATTTACAGAAGGGGCGGGGCTTCTGGACTACCCGCTGACTTTCGAGAACTTATTAGTAGAGCAAACTTCGCCGAACGCGGAATGGGGGCCGGTCAGATTCAGTTCTCTGACACTGGGCCCCATACTTTTTGCGATGAGTCTGACAATTCCAACTGGCACGGCACAGGCCACAGCGACTGACGCGCCGAACGCATAGTGAAGAATCCAGGGCGCGACTGTCCCAATTAATCCCATCAAGAGCGGGGCCGCGAATACTACGTCGTGTTTCGGGATGAGCCATTGATTGTTGGCGAGACGATGCCCCCAGCACAGCTGAGAGCAAATCGCCGGTCCGTAATGAGACAGTCGCACTCCCGCGATAAAGAGGCATCCAATGGCAACAATACCCATGAAACCCACGATGTCATCTTCGGGATCGTTCGTTTCAATAGATTCCAGGACAGCCCAGGTCCAAGCCCCTAGTAGTAGCGCACCCATCAGCGCTCTGCGAAACGTTGTTCGATACTCCTTGGGCTCAAACAGCAAGTTGCTGAAGGGCCATCCCACCAAGGAGCTAGACTCAGTAGATGTCTTCTTGAGCGTAATAAGTTTCTCACAGCTACTCCATGGAAAACGCTGTAGCGAACAGCGCACTCCGTGCCAAGCGATTCCCGCCATGACAAAAGGACAGAGGAGCATCGCCTCCGGGGGCAGCTGCAGGGCCGCGATTACCACCGGAACCCACAGTACGGCATGGACGTGAACGTCTTGATCTACGGTCCAATTCGCGAAGGTCCACACGGCTGCGACCGCCACGGCGAACAGGACAGTCGGCCCCACGAGAAACGGCCAAATCGAGGGTGAATACGCCGAGGCTAATAAACACGCAAGCCCTGTGAGAATGCCAATCACGATCAGATCGGACCAGACCAATCGAAGAGGACCTTTGGGTAAAGGGTATTTCGGTGTCCAAGGAGTAGTCGCCAGCCACTCCCGATACTTTTCATCAAACGTCGGATGATATGGCCAGGTTCGCGCGTTGCCGTAGCAAAACGCAATGAATAGCTGTGCGCAGGCCAGTCCCACTGTTAGTGGTTTCGCGAGGAATTCTATGGAGAGACCGTACTCCAAAATCAGATAGGTAAGAAACCCCCCGAAGAACACCAGAATGGCTGCCACTGAGAAGATCGCGCATAGGAAGAAACGATCGGCCAGTAACTTTCGAAACCAAGATGGGCGAGGCTTCATTATTTCCCCTCCGAGGCATCGAAGTAAGCAGCCACGACGTCGGTTTTTTCTGGATAGAGCAGCTGCTGTAAGGCTTCTTCAAATGTCGCCTTGCCGGCCTGCTGTGTGATCTCAGCTGGACTGCCATAGTCAGCAACCTGGCCATCGCGAATAATGGCCACGCGGTGCGCCAGCTCTTCCACCAGCTCGGGCACGGGCGTCGTCATTACGACGGTGACATTCTCATCGTGAGCCAGCCGCTTTAGAACGCTCTTCATAGCCAAGATCCCCGCAGGGTCGAGGCCGCCGGAGAAAGGCTCGTCCAACAGCAGATAGGGGGCCTCAGTAATTAAGGCCGAAGCGAGGGCGATCTTCTTGCGCTGGCCAGTCGAATAGCTCTCGATACTGGCGTCACCCTTTTCTTCCAGGTGGAACAGATTCAAGAGTCGGTCCGAGTGATCGAACAATCGGAACTCGTCGATGTCATAAAGACGACCAACGGCTAGCAGGAATTCCCGCCCTGTATGCTGCTTTGGTAGCCACGTGTTGTCTGGCAGATAGGTGATTCGTTTGCGGAGCTCGAGTTCCCGATCTGCCGACTCACGACGCTTGACACCATCGAACTCAACGTACCCTCGAGCAGGCCAAATGGTACCTGCCATACAGCCCAACAGGGTCGTCTTGCCTGAACCGTTCGGTCCTAGCAGAACTACTAACTCGCCTGTTTCGACTTGTAGATTGACATCGATCAAAACCGGTCGCAGGCCGTAATGGTGAGTCAGTTCTTTGACTTGGATCATTTCTCCCTCTGGATTAATTCGGACAGTTGCCAGCTATTCGTTCAACGGGAGCAAATCTTGCCACTATTGTGCACAGATTGTTACGGGTAGCTAGAACGAGGTTCAGAGTCCGTAGGGTGCGTGAAGTTCTGACGGAACGCACCTTTCGTTCTGGTGCGTTAAATTGTGCGGCGCACGCCTTACAGACTAGGTTTAGCCAGCCTGTACACCACATGCCGACGATGCGGATGGCCAACAGGCAAGGACGGGTGCTCAAAGTCATCATCCGGATCGTGCGTCATATTTAGTTTTTCCATCACACGGCGAGACGCGCGGTTGTGTGGAACCGTGAATGAAACGATCTCCGACAGGCCAAGTTCGGAAAACCCGTGTGTTACAACAGCTCGCGCGGCCTCCGTTGCGAATCCTTGATTCCAGTGTGCGTGCGCGATGCGCCAGCCGACTTCCACACACGGCGTGAAGTGCGCTTTAAACCTTGGGACAGATAATCCAACGAACCCGATGAACGGAGCCAGATTAGGAACTTCGACCGCCCATAGTCCGAAGCCGCGATCGACAAAGTGCGCGCGAATTCGAGACACCATCTCATCGCTCTCGCTTCGAGTTAGTGTCTTCGGAAAGTGTGCCATCACGCGCGTATCCGCGTTCAGGTCTGCAAAAGCAGAAAGATCGTCGTCGCGCCACTCTCGTAAAACCACCCGGCTCGCTTCAGGTTCCGTCATTCCAGAATTGCTGCTCACAGGAAATCGTCCGTAGGGTGCACAGAAGCCGATAGCTGATTGCTATCAGCTATTCGCTAAATCATACCAGCTCCGACTCTTTCGAGAGCTCCGTGAGCATTTCGGTCAGCTGTGTGCGAATACCGTCCATGATCGGGTCGCTTTTCGCGGAGCGGTCGCGGCGGCTTGCCACGGGGATCGCTTCGCCCACTTGCACGACCACGTGGAACGGCCCATGCTGCCGGACGGCATCGGTGAAGTCTTCCTCAAAGCGTTCGACTGTTTCCAGCACATGTTCGGGTATGTTCTTCTCCCCGCGGCGAACGTACTTGCGGGGGTAGTGCGACATCTGCTGCACGTAATAACAGGCGGCCAGGTGCTTGCGGCTGCGCTGACGTTCGAAATCAGAAATGTCGTTCTTGATCAGCCCAGGCACGATTGCCGTGCGCAAATTTTTTACGCGGGAGACGACCCCTTCGGCTTGTTCCTTGATGCTCCAGTCGCGCTCGAGTTTTGTCAGTACATCTTCGATGAGCGCATCGACCCGTTCGTAAAAGTCGCCGCTGCGGGCGCTGCCAAGATACTCGATCTCTTTGAGTGACAACAGCGCCTGACCGATATGTTGCAGCCTGAGTCCAACGGGCTTGTCGCCTTGGGAGTACCAGGAAAAGTGCGATTCAATTTCTTCAAGCACCGGAGTGATGGTGGCTTCCAGATCGCCCTGGAAAAAGTAACGGATCGCGACCGGATGGACGACCACCTTGCCGGCCGTGCCGAGCTTTTCGCGACGCTTGGCCGCGGTGCGCGCGATAAATGCGGTGCCGTCCATCATCGGCATTAGTACGTCGTTATGGCGCGAGATAGCACCCTCGGCGAAAACAACCAGCGGACGCTTGCCTGCCACGAGGATGTCGATTGCCGTGTCGATTGCCTGGCGATCTGTCCCTTCGCGGTAGACGCTAAAGGCGCCCATTCGCCGGACCATGAAGCGCATGAACCGATCTTGCTTGAACAGGTGCCAGGAAGCCATCGCGTGCAGGTTGCGTTTAATTACTTTCGAAACGCAGCCGAGAGTGAGCGGGTCGCAGAGCCGACAATGATTCGGAGCGAGCAACACCCCGTGACCCGCGTCGAGCGAAGCTTGCAACGGCTCGACGTTGCGGCACTCTATCGAATGTACTCCGTAGGCTTTTCGCAAGTAGCGGCCCGAATAAAGCCGAATGAGTGTTGGCCACAAATTACCGTACACGGGCGGCACGAATTCATAGGGCTCTTCGATGACGACGTTTTGCATATTTGCGGCTCATTTTTTGGCGGCGGATGTCGTGTGGCCGGTTGTTGGCCCACCCGCATAACTTACCGACGCCTCAAAGTCGGTTCAACGCAGTGCCAAGATTACCTGTTCTCGCCGCTTCTGCCCACGGCAACTCGGGTTGGGCCGTTCCAACCGAACGCGGTTGGCCGATACTTCAGTAGAGAATGCCAGTGAAATCCAATCGAAAAAAATTGAAGCCCCGCCGCGAATCGTCCCAGCGCGAAGCCTCGCGTTGGCAGGAGGATTTCGCCGACTACCTGCGTAGCGAGTGCCATTTGGCTGCTAATACGGTCGAGGCCTACTCGCGCGATCTGAGCCGATTCTTCGCGTGGCTGGGAAGACGCAGGCTGCCGGGGCTGAGCGTGAGCGAATTGGCGAACTATCCAGCCTGGCTCGCCGAGCAGTCGCTCGCGCCGAAGAGCGTAACGCGGCATGTCGCTTCGCTAAAGGTGTTTTTCCGTTATCTACAACTGGAAGGCGCGCTGACCGATAACCAGGCCGAGCTGCTCGCCTCGCCCAAACTGTGGCAACGGGTGCCGCATGTTCTGTCGGAAACACAAGTCGACAAGCTTCTCGCCGCACCACGTCCGGCCGATCCGCATTGGTTGCGCGATCGGGCGATCTTAGAATTGCTGTACGCGACCGGGTGCCGGGTGTCGGAGTTGGCGTCGTTGCGCACGCGTGACATGCATCTCGACGAACGGTACTGCAAGTGCCATGGTAAAGGTGACAAGCAGCGGATTGTGCCGTTGGGCACGAGAGCGGTGACGGCGGTAGAGCGATATCTAAAGAAAGAGCGCCCCGACCTGGTGGCTCGTCGCACTGGCAGCTGCGAGCAATTGATCCTCTCGCCGCGCGGCGCTGGGCTGCGTCGAGAGCGAATCTGGGAGCTGATCAAGAAGTACGCGTCGCGAGTGGGCATCTCTGGCGATATTAGTCCTCATTCGCTGCGGCATAGTTTTGCCACGCATCTGTTGGCTGGTGGAGCCGATCTGCGACTATTGCAAGAAATGCTCGGCCACGCCAGCATCGCGACGACGCAGATTTATACGCACGTCGATCATACGCGACTTAAGCAAGTGCATCGAGAGTTCCATCCCCGAGCTTGAACCACGTGCTACTGATCCCGCACCGGCGCGAACCGCACGCGTTCGACCAGCTTGTGCTGCTGCCCGTTGTCGTCGGTGTAGCCGGTGATAGCGGTAATGGTTCGGATTACGTAACGATACTTCAGGTCGTAGTCGGCTTCGATCTCGACCTCCTGATCGGCCGACCCAGGACCCGCGTCGTCGCCTACAAGCGCGCGGATTTCAGTTTGAAGCTGAAAGAATGGGGACTGACCGTCGAACACCACATCGCCCAGCTGTAAGCTGGCCAAATCGCCATCGGGCGTCGCCCGCAGGCGAACTTTCAACAGAGGCGTTTCACTCGGATCGCTCGACGTGCTTGCCGAAGCGCTGGGCATGCGGATATTGAAGTCGCCCTCGGGGAGCACGATCTTAAAAGTGAACACGAAGAATACCAGCAGCTGAAACACGATGTCGATCATCGGAGTCATCTGTAGCACGATGTGCTCGCGTCGATCTGTGTTGCGTATCTTCATAATTCGCGGGTCACATTTGCCCGATCGTGCGTTCTTCGCTCTGTTTGCCGCGCAGGGCAAATCTCTCGAAATCCAATTCTTGACAGATCTGAATCACCTGTTGCACGAACCCCGTCTTCGCGTTCTCGTCAGCGCGAATAATCACCGTCACGTCAGCTAGATTTTCCGTCTCGTATCGCAGGATGATTAGCTTTTCCTGCAACAGGGCCGAACGCAGCTGCGCCAGCTGGCTAATCTCGCGACCGGCATAGATGAATTTATCGTCCTTCGTCAGATGAATCGTAAGGGGCTGATCGTAGGGCGAATCAGGCGGCCTGGCGAGTTCACTCGCAGGTAACGTTATTCGTTGATCTTGCTCGACATCAGAAAAGTTAATCACCAACATGAAGAAGGCAATCAACTGAAACGTCATGTCGATCATCGGAGTGAGATCACCTTCTTCGATACCTTGGGGACCGCGGGAGTTAATTCGCATGTTCGAAAGTCCTGCTATGCCTTCAGAGCACCATTACCAATTGCGTCATCCGAAACTACCAATCGCGGCGATTAAGACTTTTTCTGAAACCGGCTCATCAAACCTTCGCTGACGATGCCAACCTCGAGCACCAATCGCGCCACGCGATTGCGGAGCAGGTTGTACGCGGCCAGAGCAGGAATCGCGAGCGCCAAGCCGACCAGTGTCGTGAAGAGGGCGGTCGAGATGCCTTGAGCCAATTCTTGCGTGTCGGGAGTTCCGCTGGCGACGTTGGCGATGATCTTGAATGAATCGATCATGCCATAAACCGTGCCTAACAGTCCGATCATCGGACTGAGCGTGCCGATCAAAGCCAGGTAGCTCAGCCGATGCTCTAGCCTCATGTTCTCTTCTTCGCCGACTTCCTGCATGGCCTCGATCGCTTGGCTATACCCATTGCTGGAAGCCTTTGCTAAACCGGCCGTAAGAACTTGGCCTAAGAACGACTCATCGCCACGCGCCAAATCGTAGGCCTCTTGAAACTGTTTAGCTTCCAGGTGTTGTTCGAATCCGGAGACGAGATCGCTGGGGATCACGTTCTCCCGTCGTGCGGTCAGCAAGTTCATAACGAACAGCGCCACCAACGTAAACGACAGACCAAGAAAGACCAAACCGAAGAACCACCCCAGCGAGTCGGCTGCCCAAGTTAGATAACTAATCTCTTCGACACCCGAGTCTCCGCCAACGCCTTCCTGCTCTTCGACGACGATGTCAGCGCCGGCATCTTGGGCATGGACCGAGGGAGCCAATAGCCAAGCCGCGGCCATCAACGTACACATCCCAGCCACCAGGAGGCGGCTCCACGATTGGCTACAGTAGCGGCGCCGACGAATACAGTCTGCGGATAGCATGTCAGAGTTTTCTCCTGCGGCGATGCTTTCGCCAAAATAAAGGGACTCGATTCCCAATTGTTTTTTTGAGCCGGCTCCAATGTAACTTGCGGGGGATAATCGTCCAATCGGGATATTTTCCAGATTATTCTTGAGCCCACCGACTCGTTGGGTATTCGTCTTGGAGTCGATCTTTCGCGTCGCGTGCGCGCTGCCGGTGTCCCAAGTTCTCCCAGATTTGCGATAGCTCGTAAAGCGCCTTGGCGTGTTGGTCAGCAACTGAATTGAACAGAACTTCTACGTGCAGAAACGCGTCGCGAGCTGCTTTTTGTCGATCGCTTTGTAAATAACAGTCGCCTAGAGCATTGTAGGCTGTCGCCAAGAGCTTGGCGTCTTCGGCGTCGGCTTGGGAGATGATTTGCTTGACTGCCTCCGTCGCGACTTCGACTTCTCCATTGGCCGACTGGCTTATTGCGCGATGCAGTGTCGCTTCGAGCTGCTGCGATTGTGCGGCAGGACTACCCTGGGAGGCCTCTAGCGCTTGCTCAAACTTGGCTAACGCTTCGGCATGTTTTCCAGCTTGCTGGAGCAATTTTCCAACGAGGATTGCCGAGCGTGCCTGGAAGTATGGAGCAGGCGCTTTGGCCAATTTCGCGTATTGACGGCGCGCTTCGTCTCGATCGCCATTGGCCAGATACAGATCGCCCAGCAATTCAATCGCGGAAGAAACGTGGTAGCTATTGCGGTGTGCCGCGATAAAACTGTTTGCCAGCTGAATAGCATTGTCGAGGCTGCCTTGGCCCGATAAAGCGAGCTTCGCACCCACCTCAAGCTGTAAGTGTTCAAGTTCCTGCACAACCTCTTCCCGGTCGATTTGCGAACGTTCAACTTTACCGAGCATCTTGGCGGCTTCTTTAAGGCGGCCTCGACCGAGTGCAGAGCGAGCAGAACTCAATTCAGATGGTTGTCCGGCGAAGCGAATGCTGATGATTTCTTCGACGGGAACGTCGCTTTCCACACCGCTTTTAGAGATAGTGACCGCCAGGGCTGACATGTCCGTGATCTTACCCGTATCGACACCCGTGCGGCGCCGGATTCGATCAATCGAGCTCTGACCAATAGCTATCGCAGTGTTCGAGTACAACAACAGCAGTACGATCGCACCTTGGATTGCTCGGTAGCTCGCTCGGGGAAGGTGACTATCATATCGGTTCATTCGTATAATCCTATTGCTTAAGCCGACTTTTCCGCTTCAATCTGATCGAGTAATTCATCGAAGGCCTTCTGCCACTTGGGTCCACCCAGCTCGGGGTAGAGTCGTTTCATCGACTCAACATTCCTACGAGCAGAATTCAGTTGCTCGTCGCGTTTCTTACCGCTGGCAATTTTAGCTGCCAGCAGCCGCGTCTTAGCCATTTGGTACCAAGCTTCGAAGAAAAGGTCGTGATATTTTTGGAACTTTTTCTGGTTGGGCTGAGTTGCCCTAGGACCGGCCGCTGCTTTTTGTTGTTCCGCAATGTCTGCCAAACGCCGCCAACCCCAGACCAGATTCTTCTTGTTCGATTGGGGTAGCGAACCGCGGATGGCTTCGTCCAGTTTGTCGCTTCGCTTGTGGTCATGTCCCCACTGCTGAAGCATCAGCGCCATGGGCTTTTGTAACTCAATCGAATTAGGCCTTTCGCGTAGAATTTCGGCGTACTGCTTGAAGGCTTCGTCAAATTTCAGTCTCGCCCTCAGACAATCGCCGAGTTGTTTCCTAACGACGAGCAGTTCTCTCCCCTTAGGAGTGTCGTCTGGGTTCTTTTTAACATCGGCAAGAATCCCGCGATAGATTTTTTCGGCCTGTTCGAGAAAGGGTCGGGCCGCCTCACCACTAAGTCCTTCACCCAGTTGCATGTTAGTCTGCGCTATCCGGTTGCGAATCCTCCAATCGCCAGAACCTCCCTGCTTAGTGATGCGTTCTAGCAAGTCCTCAAGAGCGGCTACCATGCCCTGGACTTGATCCATCTGGCCGCGATTCGAAAGATCGCTGATCTGCTGTTGCAACTGCCGACCAAGGCTCAAGTAAATACGAGTCAACTTTTGGGGATTATCATTAGGGTCAATCGTTGCTTCTAAAGCGGTCATCATTTCTTCCGCCTTGTCGCGTTGTGGTGGATCAACCGATATGTATGCCCTCAGTGCCACTTTGAAAGCTTCGTAAGCGAATGCTGCATGTTGTAAGCGACCACTTTCAACCATTGATAGTGGGCCAACCGAACGATTCTCAAGAACGGTCACAGCTCGGTCGAACTCTCCCTTCGCAAGTAGCAATTGCACGTAATAAAGTACCCCATTCGCAACCTGCGCAGAAGGATTCGTCGACTCAGAGAGAGCGTCGTAGCCACCAGATAGTAATTGACTGGCACGCTCTTTAAGTTGCAAGGCATCCGGCCCGATCTCGTCTGGACGGGTCGCAATTAAGCGCAAATACTGAATCCATAATGCACTACCTAAGCTCAACTGAGCCTGGGCGCGATTGCTTGCGGGGAGTTGATTGAGTAGCTGCTCGGCGTCGTCCAACCGATCGTCCGCTAGTGCTATTTGGATCAGCAGATTCACCGCAGCGCCCGCCTCAGCCGAATCGGGCCAAAGCCTTGTGACTGACTCAGCCAGTGAAGCCAGTTGCGCCGCTTCATAGCTACCATCTTCTCCCGCATGTTTGGCTTGCAGATATAGCTTTTCCTGCGCAGCCAGCGCCACCTTGGCAGCCCCTATGGCGTAGCTACTTTCGGGATAGCGTAGCGCCAAAAATTCACCCAATACGGCGGCTTCGTGAAGGTGTTGATCTTCCCAGTAAATCCAGCACAGATAATAGCGCACCGCGAGCAGGTCTTCGAGGTTCGATTCTTCATCGGCCAGTCCAATTGCGGTCTGGAATAGGCGCAATGCTACGGCCTGATGGTGCTCAGCCTGCTGATTAAGTTCGGCCACCGAATCGGGATTGTTCTCCGCTGCTAGTCGGGCCGCCAACTTTGAAGACTTCATCCGTTCTAGCGCATCGTTGCCGGCAGCGAAAGCTTCATCGAAGACCTTCGCACTTATCGGTGCGTTGTTTTCACCGTTGCCAGAGGCTAGTGCAGTGCGTGCGTCGGCTTGAAACTCGCCAGGCTCACGCGAGACTTCGCGGAACAACTGGCGCGCTTCGGAACGCAGCCGTGTTGCTTCGCTTGCATCGGCAAGCGCAGCCTTTAGACGATAGGCCTCTGCCAAGCGGTAGGCGACTGCCAACCATTCAGATTGCTTAAGCTCGGCGCCTCGGGAGTCGTTAAGCCAATCACGGCATTCGTCAATCGCGTCGTCTAGATCATCGGCTTCCAAGTGGCATTCAGCTCGACGACGGTAAGCGCGTGCCACAAGCCGGCGGAAGTCGGCGTTACTGATCGGTTGGTCCACCAGATCGGCAAAGCACTCAAGGGCATCATTTAACTTCCCGCTCAATTGATAACAGCGCCCCTCGTAGAGTCGGCCGTAAAACCCGACCAACTTGTCACTGTAGTCTTTATAGAGTTCTGCAAATGCCTGCGCAGCAGCATCGAGTTCCCGCGAGAATTTATCAGAGCCAGGTTCATAGGTCTTTGCCGTTTCGAATAGGAGATTGGCTCTTAGAAAACTCGTCTCAGCCTGTTTTACTGTGAGCTGCTGACGTGTAATTGGCGCCTCAGGATCTTGTCGTGCCAACGCTCCCTGCGGAAGAGTTGCGAGTTTCTCTTCACAGGCGACTAGGAGCTTATCGATGACGTTGATGGCCAAGTCGAGTTCGGCACGAGCTTCGGAACGTAGTGTTGCAAGCTCGCCGGTTGCACCGGACGGCAAACGATTCGCTTTGGCCAGTTTGCCTAAGGCCTGCTCCGTCAACAGGCTGCCCGCTTTGCTCATAGCATCAAAATAGAGTGGATCGTCCCGGTGGCCGGCTGCGTAACTTTGAAACAATTCGATCGCTTGATTTGACAAATCGATCCGCTCTGATTCGCGGATCGATGCCTTGGACAGCGCCGTCAGGGTCACTGCCTGTTCGTAGCTGATGCGATCGAGAAACTCCGGTGTGGCCAGAGGGTCTTCCTCGGCGCGGGCCAGATATTCGAGAACGACATCGTGCCAACCACGGGCGCGTAGCCCCGCGATGAATTCTCCTGAGCGATCTGCCCCCCTCAACGGAGCTGATAGGCCGAGTCCAAGCAGAGCAACCAATGTTGGCAAGCCGGCGACTCGGATCGCGCGTGGGATGAGCGCATTGCAAGAAGACAACGCTGAACTCACAGAACTGCCTTTCTCTGTGATGGAGCGGCTAAGCGAAATGAATTCCGGCCGGCCGGTATAGATCTGTCTGTTCCGATGCAATTCATTTTACACAAACAGGCCACCGGGACTAGTCAGCAGAGGCGAGCTTTCTTGGGTCTTAGTGATAAATCCTGATCAACTATAGAGCCATTATCGGTGCACTTAAGGCCATCCCCACGAGTCTGCCCTTGGTCAATATCTATGTGTCAGTCAATCGAAAACTTATCACTTTTTATACTTGGGCGGCACTTCGGCGACTAGAAACGTCGCCTTGTAGGTTGCATAAACTCCGCCACATGCAGTGGCGTATCGCTGCTGATAAAGGCGCTGCAGTGCGCTAAGCTCTGCCCGAACCAGGATATCTGCCTTCCGATGGGAAAATGGGCCTCCAGTAAAGCCAGTCTGGCGCAAAGATTTCAGGAATTCTGCTGGCGAAGAATAGGTCAACTGGTAGGTTTCGGTCGTGGAACTAATCACGTTCATTCGTGCATCGGAAACATGCTCTGCTAGTTTGCCTGCGGAAGGTAGTTCTCGAGCAGGCGTCTTGTGTGGAGCGACCTCCTGACGAATTTGATGCAATTCGGACAATGTACCGGAAGACATCACCGCGACAACCAGTTTTCCAGCTGGGCCGAGTTGGTCCTTTACTTGTCGGATCAAGGCATCGAGTGGTTCACCCCAATGCAGCGCAGTGCTGCTCGCTATCAGATCGTAGGTCTGCCCCGATTGGAATAGGTTCATGTCAGCAACGTACCACTGCACACGGCGTGATGGCAGCATATGTCGCGCCAGTCGAATCATTTCGCCCGAAATATCGATGGCATCGATCGTCGCATTCGAAAACCGATCGATTAACTGGCGGGTCAGAAAACCGGTGCCGCAACCCAATTCGAGAATCGATCGCGGTTCTTCGCCTACAATAAAACGATCTGCCAGCGTAGCTGCGATCTCGCGCTGCAGATTGGCATGCCGATCATACTGGCGAGCGGACCGAGAGAAGTAGCTACTCAGGGAATGTGAATCTTCAACTAGCATTTACATCGGTGGTGGCACAAGTATCGGAACGACACGGTCGAGGACTGGCGGGAAGCAAAAACTCTCGCAGAGAGAATCGTACCAGAAAACCCATTCGCTCGTTCGTACAGTGTTGTTACCACCCAAAAAATCTTCCGAAAAGCCGAGTTTTTGCGGTGCAACTCTACTTATTCACGCAGGTCTTGTGTAAAGCATGATTGCCTCTCGGATAGTCGCAAGTAGTCCTGTCGTAGACCGATTTAGCTCAACGGACGGCATCTACGAATTGGTTGGCGTGTCCTTTTTGGCGCCAACACAAGACAAGGAGAGATCATCCAGGCAAAGCCCAGCAAAACTGGTTATTGTGGGTTGCCTCGTCGACCGACCAACCCGACTGAATCTTGCCAATCGGGGCCACACTGAGCGGTTTGCCTGCAAATAGACAAACTTTACCGGTTATAGAAGAGAACTTCTCCTGATTCCCCGAGAAGTTTTTGATATGCGGCACCGCGCTGGTTAGGATTGAGGCTATAACGCAGTGCAGTAGATTGTTTAGTTGATTCTGAGCGGTATTGCAATCAGCGCCGACAAGGGATTTTGAGGGGGCCTTACGAGAGTCATATAGTTCTCAAAGCTGGTTCGCGGCCGCGTTACTTCCTTGGAGAATTCCAGAAATGTTTGGGCCTTCTTCCAGCAGTCGACGGCTTAGGATGGTGTCCACAACAAAATGCCTCGGCCTGGAGGTTTTGGAAGATCGCTGCGTGCTGAGCGCCGCGCCGATTGACTTAGGCGCCTTCACCATCGATCCCGATTCTTTCGATCAGTCGAGCATCCTGGTCCGCTTCGCCGACCAAGTTTCTAGCTCCTTCGAACTGGGTATGTCCGCTGCTGCTTCGACGATTCTCACCGGCAGTGAGATCACGACGGCTTATTCGAATATTCCCGGCTTCTATGAAATACAATTGCCTGAGCAGGTAAGTGTCGAAGCTGCGCTGGCGGCTTACGGTGCATCCGAGTTAGTTGTCTATGCCGAACCGAACTATCAAATACAAGTTAATGCGACGCCCGACGATGCTCGCTTCGACGAACTATGGGGCTTGAACAATACGGGGCAGACCGGTGGTACGCTCGACGCGGATATCGACGCCACGGAAGCCTGGGACATCCACACCGGCAGCGGTAACACAATTGTTGCGGTCATCGACACGGGCGTCGACTACACACATCCTGATCTGGCCGACAACATGTGGACGAACTCGCTAGAGTTCGCCGGCCTGCCCGGGATTGATGACGATGGCAACGGTTTCGTGGACGACATTCACGGCTACGACTTTTTCAACAACGATGGCGACCCGCTGGACGACCACAATCATGGTACTCACGTAGCGGGAACCATCGGCGCAGTAGGAAACGACGGCGTCGGCGTAACCGGCGTGAATTGGGACGTTCAGATCATGGCTCTGAAGTTTCTCGATGCCAGCGGCAACGGAAACTTGGGAAATGCCATTCGAGCTATCGATTACGCCGTGGCGAATGGCGCTACGATCTCCAATAATAGCTGGGGCTTTAATGGTGCATTCTCTCAGGGCTTACATGACGCGATCGAAGATGCAGGAAACGCGGGGCATATCTTTGTAGCGGCGGCGGGCAACGGCAATGCCTTTGGCATTGGGCAGAACAACGAACTAGCTCCGTTCTATCCCGCCAGTTTTGACTTGGACAACATCATCGCCGTCGCGGCAACCGATCAAGACGACCAGCGCGCTGTATTTTCCAACTTTGGCGCTACGAGTGTCGACCTGGGAGCTCCGGGGGTTGGCATCCTCAGTACCACGCGTAACGATACTTACAGCGTCTTCAACGGAACTTCGATGGCAACCCCGCACGTGGCTGGCGTAGTTGCATTGCTTGCCGACTTGCGCCCAGAATGGACTCATCAGCAAGTGATTTCTCATGTGCTCTCTTCGGTCGATCCGATCGACGCCATGCAGGGAATCACTCTGACTGGCGGGCGCCTAAACGCGGAGTCCGCGCTGTTGCCCGACACTAGCGGACCGCGCGTTGTCGGGCTCGACCCGGAAACCACATTCGAATCATTCGACTCGCTACGGATTACATTCAACGAACCGGTCGACCTCTCGACGATATCCTTAGCGGACATTGGGCTATTCGATGGTCCCTCGGCGCCGGTGGTCCCAACTGATTTGAGTCCTGTGACGGGTTCCGGAGGTCGCCAGTTCGTTCTGTCCTTCGCCACACAAATTGAGCCAGGGTCGTATGTTATCGAGATAGGTCCCAACCTAGCCGATCTTTCCGGCAATCTTATGAACCAGGATGCTGACGACCTCAACGGCGAGAATCCCCAAGATGTATTCGGTGGCGCTGTGGAACTAAAGCCCGCGGCAAGTGGTGAGATCGCCCATTGGACCTTGGACGCGGGATCTGGCACAGTGGCAGCGGACAGTTCGGGTAACGGTCTCGATGGTACGCTGGGCGGCAACTTAGATGCGACCGGATGGGTGACTACAGTCGCGCCAATTTCAGCAGCGAACCCACATGCATTGCGTTTCGACGGCCAGGACGATTTCGTCAGCTTGCCCGCGGGCGGCCCACTAGACATCGCTAATAATGCCGTCACTGTTTCGCTTTGGCTGAGCCTCGACAAGCTCCCCGATGCCCTGGGCGGCCCTTCTTACGCATCGATCTACGACTCGGGTCAGGACGCATACATATTCTATGAAGACGACACCACCGATGAACTCCGCTTCAAGGTGACCGACGCGGATGGCACCGCGGAACGACCGGGAATTTCTGCCGCCGACTTAGAAACGGAGCGTTGGTATCATCTTGTCGGCGTGTACGATGGGCAGTCGGGCACCGCGTCCATCTATCTCGACGGGCAATTGAAGGATTCGCACACCAACGGTCTGTTGACCGGTGCCGTACGCCCCGGGCAGATCGCGGCACTCGGAAGAGACGGTGAGAACGCTCGTTACTTTTTCGACGGCCAGCTTGATGATGTGAGAGTTTACGACCGAGCTCTTTCCGACACAGAGATAGCACTACTCGCGAATCGATCGCCAGGAATCGTTGTCTCTCCTTTGTCGGGGCTAGAAACCAGCGAGTCGGGCGGCACAGCCAGTTTTACTGTTTTGCTGGAAGCGGCCCCTACTGCTGACGTAACGGTCGGGCTCACATCGAGTAATGAATCCGAGGGAACAGTCGATAAGAGTAGTGTCACGTTCACCTCCGTCAACTGGTTCGTGCCTCAAACAGTAACTCTCACCGGCGTCGACGACCCGGATATCGATGGCGATCAGGCTTACTCAGTCATAACGTCCGCAGCGACTAGCTTGGATCCCAACTACGATCTTTTGGAAGTCGACGACGTTTTAGTCACTAACCTTGACAATGAAACGGCGCCGGCCGTGTCGCTGGCTCACTGGGCATTGGACGAAGGAAGCGGCGCGGTTGCCGCCGATAGTTCTGGCAATGGCCTGAATGGAACATTGGGTGGTGGTCTGGACGCGACCGGCTGGGTGAGTTCAGCCGCGCCCACCGCGGCAGCCAATCCTTACGCGCTTCAGTTTGACGGAGTCGATGACCACGTGAACTTGCCGACTGGCGCACCGGGCGAGGTTTCCGGCAATGCCGTCACGCTTTCGCTCTGGGTCAGCCTCGACAAACTTCCCAACGCCATTGGCGGTTCAGGTTTCGCCGGAATCTACGATTCGCTCGAGGACTCTTATGTTTTTTACGAAGACGACATCAGCGATGAACTGCGCTTTAAGGTGACCGATGCGGACGGCACAGCCGAACGCCCCGGGATCGCGGCCTCAGATTTAGAGACTGACCGCTGGTATCACATTGTCGGCGTTTATGATGGCCAGGCAGGCACGGCTTCCATCTATCTCGACGGACAAATCAAGGACATCCATTCAAACATATTCCTGACCGGTACGGTGAAGCCTGGACAGGTTGCCGCACTGGGCCGTAACGGAACGCTTAGCCAGAATCACTTCCAGGGTCGAATCGATGAAGTGCAGGTCTTCGATCGCGCTTTGACACAGGAAGAAATTGATTTGCTGGCCGCACGATCCGTGGGCATCGCCGTTACTCCGACTTCTGGTCTGGCAACTAGCGAGGCAGGCGGGTCAGCTAGTTTCAGCATCGTACTAGACGCCGCACCTACTGACGATGTGACGATCGATATCGCGTCGAGCGATGTGTCTGAGGGGACGACCGGGCAGACCAGCCTGACGTTTAATTCCACCAATTGGAACATCCCTCAGGATGTTCTCGTCACTGGCGTCGACGACCCCGACGAGGACGGCGACGTCGTCTACTCGATAGTTACTAGCGCGGCAGTCAGCAGCGATTCTCGCTACAACGGGCTGGATGTAAACGATGTCCAGCTCACCAATGTCGACGACGAAGTTCCTGCCGCAACTCCAATCGCCCATTGGGCGCTGGAGGAGGGCTCTGGAGTAGTTGCTGCCGACAGTTCGGGCAACGGATTGGACGGCACGCTGATCGGCGGTCTCGACGCTACTGGCTGGACGACCGACCCTGCACCCACCACCGAAGTTAATCTCGCTTCGCTGCGGTTCGACGGCGTGAACGACTATGTCAGCCTTCCCAGCGGCGGTCCACTAGACGTAGGCACCAATGAGGTAACCGTTTCGCTCTGGGTGAAACTCGAGCAGCTGCCCAACGCCTTAGGATCAAAATTCTTCGCGGGGATCTACGATTCCGCGCAGGACAGTTATGTACTGTACGAAGACGATTTTAACGATGAATTGCGATTCAAGATTACCGATGCCGACGGTACGGCCGAACGACCAGGGATCCCCGCCGCTGACCTGGAAGTAGATCGCTGGTATCACATCGCGGGTGTCTACGACGGCACGGCCGGCAAGGCTTCCATTTACCTCGACGGAGAATTGAAGGACGAGCACACCAACGCAGCACTCACAGGCCTGGTAAAACCAGGACAAGTTGCGACCCTAGGTCGCGACGGCGCGAACAGCCAATACTATTTTCAAGGGCAGATCGATAACGTGCAGGTGTTCGACCGAGCACTCCGACCTGAGCAACTGCAGTTCTTGGATACAATCCAAAAGGAACCTGATTTCGATCTGGATGGCGACGTTGACGGATTCGATTTCTTGGCTTGGCAACGCGGATATGGAATCAACAACAATGCTGGCCTCAGCGACGGCGATGCGGACCACGACAACGACGTGGATAACGACGATCTCGGCTACTGGGAGCAGGAATACGGAACAACTGCACCAGTCATAACAGAGGCATCCGCGCCGATCATCACCGAGCCGGTAAACAAAGTTTCACTTTCTAGCAGCGATCTGGCCGATGCGGCGCTAGCTGTGGCCCTCAATGAAGAAATAGGCAGGACGGCTGCCTTGAATGATTCCGCATCACACTTGCCTCCTCTAGATTTCTATGTGACGCATCCGACTCGGCGGAGTGAATTTGCATCGAGCGTGCGCAACTCAAGCCCAGTAACAACGAGCTCTCCGCGCGACTACGAGAGCAACTCCAGAGAGGCCCCAAACGCCTGGGAAGAAGCGTTCGACGAATTCTTCGCCACTGCCTTCGAAGACATTATGCACTAAGGTTGCCACGCAGGCGAAGCAATTGAATAGATGACAGGATGCTCGCGCCTAAGAGTAGACTGGTAGTCGGTTCTGGGACGACCGCGGCCGAGGACGACACAGCTCCCAAGCCATTGCCATACTGTTGCTGCCAGGCGAGAAAGTCGCTGCCGTCTAGATCGACTCCGTAGCGGGCTTCCCAACCGAGCGTTGGATCGGTGAGATCGTCGGAGTCGACGTCGCCGTCGAGATCGAAGTCTGCAGAGAGACTGGAAAACAGAAACAGGCCGCTATCGCCATTCGTGAAATCGACCTGGAACGCTAATTCGTTTCGATCATTAAAACTGATGGGATGCCCATCGTTGTTGCCTCCATCTCCGAAGAACGAGAGACCGGCGATCGTTAGGCCTTCCATCTGTTCTCCCTCGCGGGCGACTAGTACTCCGTTTCCCTCTGAATCGAGCAACCACAGTCCCTCGTCGTTGCCGCTAGTAACAACCTCGCTCATCTGCAAAGTGGCCTTAACCGCCGCCAACCCCGCGCCATTCATTGCCAACGTTTCGAATTCCAGAAAACTAGCACCGGCGAGTCCAGGAACGCCGCCACTGCCGGTACGAGCCACTAAGCTCGACTCGACGCCGTCAAACATCCACAAACCGCGATCATCGTTCGCCGTCACGCCGCCAGGCCCCGTTGCCAACTGAGCTTCGACCAGAGCTTTACCAGAGTCACTCAATAGCGGCGTGTTGAGCTCGATAAAATTTGCCCCCGGAATTTCTGGTACTCCCCCAACGCCCGTTCTGGCTGCGAGAGTGCCCGTTGTACCCGTGTAAATCCAGATCCCAATATCATTGGTCGAGTCGACATCGGAATCGTGAATCAGATCTCCTCGAAACGCAATCTGGTCAGCATTATTGATTCCAGGATCGCCAATGAATTCGAAGTCTGAGGAACCTACTCCCGGCGCCTGATCAACTCCGATTCGAAGGATCTGTGTTTCTCCGCCTGGCGACGATTTCCATGTTCCGAGATTGTTTAGCGGACTGATGCTTCCACCATTGACGAGTAAGGCGCGATAAATTATTTCTTCATCATCATTGACGCGAGCGTCAGCCAATGAGTCGATTGCAGCGCCAGGAGCGCCCGTTGGCGAAGTCACGCCTTCTCTAGCAATTAGGATATGTTCCGTTTCTGTCCAGCTCCAAATACCTTGATTTTCGGTCGAGGGAACCTCGGACGTTACGTCTATGAAACCTAGATATACAACCTGTCCGGTGGTACTCATCGTTGCTGGGAAGGATACTCCTTGAAAGCTCGCGCCTGGGACGTCGACTACGTTACCTGAACCAGTCCTTGCTATTTCCGATCCAACTCCGCCTGAATATTTCCATAGTCCCTGGTCACTGTCGGACGTGATACCACCCGGGCCGACCTTAAGCGATGAACTCAGCAGAACTCCACCATGCTTATCGATTGCAAAGTCGTGAAATGTTTCGAAGCTCGCGCCTGCCAATCCAGGTACGCCTCCAGATCCTTCGCGGACGAGAAGCGAATTAGTCGCTCCGTCGAAAACCCAAACGCCATCGTCGTCGTTCGGATCCACCCCTCCGAGTCCTGTCTTCAGCTGAGACGAAAAAACTAGCTGCCCAAACTCGTTTAAGACTGCATCGGAAATCACGCCAAACTTTCCACCCGTTACTCCAGGAGCATCGTCGTTGGACAGAGCTATCTTGGTAATCGAAGCGTGAGCCTGTTGGTCAAAAATTGCCAAGGACAGGATTAGAATCGCTATGACTATTCGATGAGTGAGCACTGGGAGTCATCCTCATTAATTGCAGTGTGCGAGATCACCACTCTAACGAGAATATCGGGAGAATGCAAAAAATAAGTGAAAGCCCGCTTAAGCGTTGCCGAGTTGTACGTCGCGGTTGTGAGAGACTCTCGCGGAGAATAACTGGTGCGAAACCCCTAAACCATTTGCCAGACAGGCGTTGATTCCCGACGGTCTATAGAAGTGGGCCGAACAAGCGGGCGCAGTTTTCCGCAAATCGCTGTCTCCCTGGCCTCCGGTCCCAACTTTCCAGGTCCATTAGCTCTGAGCGATCAATATACTGTTGCTGTAGGGCGCGCAAGCGACCGGCGAAATCCTTGTCATAGACCGCCAGAGAGATTTCAAAATTCAGACGCATGCTGCGCGGATCGAGATTCAAGGAACCGAATAGGCTGATTTCACCGTCGATCGAAACGCTCTTGGTATGGAGTAGTCCACCATCGAAGTTCGCAATCCGAACGCCTGCGCGAAGCAACTCGCCTTTAAAAGCTTGACTAGCATACCGAACTAGGACCGAATCGACCTTGGCCGGCACGATTAAGATAACCTTTACCCCACGCCGGGCTGCGGTTGCCAGCGCGATTCTCAACGATTCGCTCGGCACGAAGTAAGGGGTTGTCAGCACCAGCTCACGTCGAGCGGAATAAACTGCCATCAGCAGAACATCCTCGATGGCTTCGCTGCGATAGGCCGGACCAGAGGGAAGCACTTGCACAGCGCACTCGCCGCTATGTGGTTGTTCCTCAACGTTGCCTGAATGGCGTAATTCCTCCAGCGTACATCGCGTTTCCATATACCAATCGGCTAGAAACGTGACGGCTAGCGATTCAACAGCTGGGCCTTTGACGCGGACCATCGCGTCAATCCATTGGCCAACGCCCGAGTCGCGTTTGAAGAATCGTGGATCGACCATATTGAGACTGCCCGTGTAAGCAATCTTGCCATCGATTACGACAATTTTGCGGTGCATTCGCAGGTCGAAACGGACAAACAGCATGCGGAGCAATCCACCTGGGAGTGCGGCATGGACATCCACGCCCTCTTCGCGCATTCGCTCTACCATTTTACTTCGCAGAAAAGTCCGACTGCCAAGAGCGTCGAGTAGCACTCGACAAATGACACCACGCTTACGAGCTCGTATAAGGGCTTCTGCCACTTCGTCTGTCGCACCACCCAAGTGCCATATGTAGAAAACTAAATGGCAAGTTTGCTGCGCCTGGTCGATGTCCTCAATGAGTCGTCGGAAAACGTCCTGCCACTTTTCGCAAAGCTCTAAGTGATTGCCGGGCTGAGTAGGCAAACCCAGAGTTTCTTCAGACAACAGTGCGAGAGGTTCACATTCTACGCCTAGTTGAGACCAGTTCACCGGTAGTCGCTTCGCGGTTTCTTCGAGCCACGCGCGAATCGGAGGGAACAATTCAACAAACCTGCGCACACGGCGATGTCCGATGCGAAGTTCGCCTAGCATCAAGTAACTGAGAGGTCCGATTACGGGGAACACGAAGATGACCAAGATCCATGACAGCGATTCACCGACGCCACGTCGACGCATGATGACTCGGAAAGCCAAAGCGATTTGCAGAACCAGGTGCGCGAAGAAAAACAAGTAGATTAGCCAGTGGTCCTCCGGCGACCAACTTTCTGCAATCACTGGCATGGCAAATCGACCTGTATGCACGGGTATGTTTGTTTATGAGGTGATCTTAAGATCGGCCACAAGCGGTAGATGATCGGATGCCTGACGCGCGATTTGGCTACGACTGGCAAACGCATGATCCAACTGCAACGGACCCCGATAAAATATTCGATCCAGCGAACTTACAGGAAGCATAGCCGGAAATGTTCGGATCTTCTGACCGACTGACGAAAAACCTTTTGAGAGCATAACTCGTTTGCCCAGGTTGCCGAATACGTCATTGTAGTCGCCGCCGATCACCATGGGTAACCTCCAAGCGGCATTAGCCAACGGATGGCTCTTTAACAGCCGACGCAGCTGAAGCTGCCTTTCCATGCTCGAGAGGCCGAGATGCACGTTAATCAGCAGCAGCGACCGTCGGTGGCCACCTACCGGTACTCTGCAATGAACTACCAAGGCACGTCGCCGTTTTTTGAGCGGAATCGTCAGATCGATGTTCGCTTCGCTAGATAAGGGAAATCGACTCAGCACGGCATTGCCGTAGTGACCCTGCTTCAGTCGAACGTTGCGTTGATAGGCCCGATGTGGGAGGCCGGTGGCTTCGGCTAATAGATCGACCTGCCGATCACGATGCGATCGGGGAACTCCGTCGTCTACCTCCTGCAACAGCGCAATGTCTGGCTGGCACTTCTGCAATACTTCGACAACACGTTCCAGCCGGTAGCGCCGGTCCGCTCCCCCGATTCCCTTATGAATGTTATAAGTAACCAGTCGCAGTTTTCCGGACATCGCCACTGGTTTTTCAAGTAGAAGGTACAAAAGGAGAATCCAATGCTCCATTGTACCAGAATTAAGGTGCCCTCGACGAGAGATGGAGAGACACTCAAGCCGCTTTTCGTTGAGCGTCTTGGTCACCGCTGGCAGAATGTCTGTTCTGCTTCTTCTTGCGGCTCAGGTGGCTAGCCCAATCCAACACTCCCGGAAAGAACCGCTTACAGTAGTGTGCCACCTGAGCGTAAGATTGCACTACTTCCAGCGGTCGATTGCGAATGATCGCCTTCACCGCTCGGTTGGCGATTTTGTCGGGTGTGGTAAGCATCCATTTAGGTGGTCGTTTGTTGTTTTGGAGATCAGGGCCACGAGGTGCTGTATCGAAAAGATCAGTGTCAACAAAGCCTGGGCAGAGAGCCGTGACACCAAGTCCGCGACGGCCGTATTCAGCTCGTAGCGATTCACTAAAACCAACCAACCCAAACTTGCTGGCTGAGTAAAGAGACAATTTACGAGTCCCGATAAGTCCAAAGAAGCTGGCAACGTTCAGCACGTGCGCTTCGGGTTGAGCCAATAGTGTCGGCAGCAGTTCGCAAGTGAATTGGATCGGGGCGTGCAAGTTGACCGCCAACAGCCTCTCGGCATCGGCGATCGACATTTCTGCAGTCTCGCCATAGTAGGTAATGCCGGCATTATTCACCAGGATATCGATCGTGCCTAAGCGAGCCAGCGCGTCGGCAACGCTTCGAGAAATTTCTGCCGGCTGACTTACGTCGCAATAGCGGCCCAACGCAGTGACACCCGTCTGCCTCACTGCCGAGACAACACGAGCTAGCCCCAACTCGTTAACATCAAGAAGATATAGATCTACACCTTCTCGTGCCAGTCGCGAAGCAATAGCCTGGCCAATACCCGCAGCGGCGCCGGTGACCAAAGCGTTCTTATTGCGGAGTGATCGCATTCGACTTCCCGAGCATTAAGCGGCACTTCGCATCGGTAAAGTTGCAACACGGCCCAAAGATTCAGTATCGACCGAGCGACTAAGCTGATAACGGTCTTCTCCCCGCATCACGGCAACTCCCCAATTGTCGAGGTGATACTTCCCGCCGTTATACACCGAGCGGTAGTATTTCTTGTTGTTGGGGTAGACCGGAGTATTGGCTGGAATCACACGAATGTTGAACGCCAAACGATGTCGGTCTGTTGAGTTTGGAGGTGAGCCGTGAATGCACCGTTCGGTAAAGATCACGAACTGACCTGACTTGACCGGTAGCGTAACAAGTTTCTCGGGATCGCGATCGAATTCGAGACTGTAGTTTGCGTTGTAAAAGCCTTCTTCCCCGCCGAATCGGACGGTGCGAATCTCTTCGTGGGATCCGCGATAGAATTGCAAACAGCCATTCTCAGGTATGGCGTCGTCGACTGCGACCCAAACCGTGAGCTGGAACATTTCTTCTTTGTTTGGGGGAAAGATCGCAGGATCGAGATAGTCTTCGACCATGAACGTGCTGGCTTGATGAAACTGGATAGCGGGCGAGTGAGGCGGCTTGTAGAACATTTGCGATCGCCAACACAATAGATCCGGACCTAGCAGCTGTGCCACTCTCTCTGTGATCGCTGGATGGGTCATGTGATTCCACAAGTGCGGCATCTCTAGATGTCGATCGCGGGGAGTGCAGAAACCGTAGGTTTGCGACTTGGTATATTCGGCGGACAACATCTCTAGCCGGAACTCAGTCATTTCTTCGCGACTGAAAGCGTCCAATGGGCCAATGAATCCGTCTTCATAAAACTGTCGGAGTTGTTCAGTGGAAAATCGAAATTTGGGGGCGACTTCCGCTTTCGGTTCGAGCTTCGATGGCATACGAAACGTACAAGGCTCGTCGATATACGCGCTACCAACGCCTGTCCGGATTAGCCTCCAGAACATTTTGTAATGCCAATGTGTAACGATCGACCGCAGCGCTCGAGGCAAGATTCGGCGAGGCAATCGAAGAGCCTTGTATGCCATCAGCAAGCACAACGAGGGAATAATCAACAGTCGTTGCCAAACGGGACGAACTTTCGGGTGCAGATTCATTGCTATCTCAATCTCGGCTTTTAGATGCCTGTCTCGAAGAGGACCGCCAGTACTGTGAGTCAACAACGCGACACTGAATGCTATCTAGGCAATCTTGCTGGTCGCGCAACCTTTTTGGAATATCGGATGGCCTGCCCGACAGGATCAACGATTCCTGTCGAAATGCCCGGCTGCAGCTGCTAGCGAGGGTAACCCGCTGAGGCTTCTTTACCATCTCTGATGCATAAGCCCTAGTTTCTCTCAGAACACATTTTGGTTTTGCTAGCAGTCGTGGTAGAATCGGATTCACTTCTTTTCTCTGGTTGCGGATCTGATGTCATGCCCTCTGGTTCCTTGAACTTTCGAAGCGAGCCCACTGCTGAAGAGCCCGCAGGAGAAGGCGACCAAAGAGCCGTCGAGACATTTTTCATCGACGTTTCAGCGGGGCATCGCAGCGCAGTATCTTCGCGCCACCGCCGGGCAAAAAAGTCGCGTGCTCGAAAGCAGGTTTCAGATAGCGCCACGCCAAACACTCATGAGTCAGCAGTAGATAAGCAAGGCCGAGTCGTCTCAGAAACGAAAGTGCGTAGGTCCGTAAAACATGCGGCCGCACGAACTCCGAGTAGTGGCCGAGCTTCTGTCGGTCATTCTCCCCTGGAACCAACCCGGCGGAGCAAGACGCCTTCCTGGCTGTTGAGCCTCGCCATTCACGCGACGGCCCTGCTGGTACTAAGTTTTCTTTCTCTAGCTTCCATTCAAAAAGAAGAGTTTGGACTATTGGCCAGCGCAGTTCCCCAGGATTTCATCGAAGAGATTGTTGAGATCGATGTTGCCCCTAGTGTAGATCTCGAGTCGCTCGAATCCGAGCTACCAGCTGAGTTGGAAGACCCGGGCCTGGCCTCCTTTGGTGAGCTGTCGGCCGAGTCGGAGTTGAACGACGTCTCTGAAGTCGCATCGCTGTCGAGCAACGACTTGGGCGAATTTGGTTCCCTCTTCGGCGCAAGCGGCAACGGGCTGAGCGACTTAGGAATAGGTCCAGGCGGAGCAACTACTAGTTTCTTTGGTACGCAGGCAAAAGCACGACATATAGTTTTTGTCATCGATAATACGGGCAGCATGAACTACGGTGGACTTGAAACGGTAGTGTTTGAACTTATGAAAACCGTAGACGCATTGGACCCGCGCCAACAATTCTACGTGCTCTTCTTCAGTGATCAGGTCTATCCGCTGTTCTATCCTCAGTATCAACCGAATTTTGTGCGCGCTACCGAAGAAAACAAGAGGATGCTGCGCAACTGGCTCGATACTGTCGAACTCTGCACTGGCGGCGTGTGGCAATTGACGCAATCGCTGAGCATGGCTTACGAGTTACAGCCTGATATCGTCTACTTACTTTGCGATGGACGAGATTGGGATCGAGTGCGGGCAAGCTACAAAGTGGAGGCAGTCGAGATTCTAAGAACGACCCCAAATCCAAGAGGCATTCCGGTTCATACACTGGGAATGGGCTGTAAAACTGAGAAAGATCGCGAAAACTTAGCGACCGTAGCTCGAGTCAACTCCGGAACTTTCCGTGAGGTGAAGGTCACCCCCGAGATGATCGAGGTCGCTCGGCAACGAAATCGCACCTACCATATCAATGGACCCGGCGAAGTTTGGGGGACGGAGGTTAGTATCCGTAGGGTAGCCGGCGAATAGAAGTCCAGAGGATTTATGTCTGACTAAAATATGCCCAGTAAATAAAAGCGGGCCTCGAACGAGCCAAATACGATTTGACTTAGAGAAACGGTCAGGGGCAAATCAACCGGTTCGCCACAGTTCGTTCGAGGCCCCGCGGGCCAGCGATTTGAATCAGCCGTTGTCGGCATGCAGACCATCTCGGGATTCCCGTCCATGAGAATCTCGAAACGGTCCCCCAACAAAACTGATGAGGTAGTGGCAGTCGGTCTATCGGCGGCCAATGCCTCGACACTCTCTAAGGCACTTCATGTGCCAGAATGGGTGTTTTCAGGGTCTTCGTTGGTCGTTGAAGATTGCCGAAACTGCTTTGTGGACAAGGATTTACCGTGAGACACTTGAGCAACTTGGAAGGCGATCTTTCGATAAAGGCTCGTTAAGCGGTGTAGCTCGTTGCTTAAGCAAAATAAGGCACTCCAGCCGCGAATGTTTCGATCGGCGACAGTGGCCGTAGGACACCCATCGAAACGTGTTTCCGACGTGTAAAATCGTCTCATTATGCGATTTTTGGGATGCGGGAAAATCCCCTAACACTTTTAATAGTAAGTAATTAAAGCAGATGGACTCTGCACGAGTGAGCGGAGGTTTTCGTCGTTCACGGTCTGGGGAGCGTCTAAGTAGGGGTCGAGTGTTGATCTCGAATCGAGACTGCCTAGATTCCCCGTTTCAAGGTGTTTTGGCCTCTGGCAGCCAAGTTTCTGGAACCCTGCCTTCGCGTAGTTCGTAAGTAGCAATGGAGTTATATTGCCTCCTCGGTGATGTTCATCTCGTTGTTCGAAGTCCAGGAAGGATACCCCTAAGTGCCCAACTATCCCGTTGATATTGGCCCCCTGCGTTGTGGCAGCGATCAACCACTGCTCTGGATAGCGGGTCCTTGCGTGCTGGAAAGCCAATCTGCGGCGCTAGAAATCGCCGAAGAGCTACAGCGTGTGTCCCAACTATTGTCTTTACAATTAGTCTTTAAGGCCTCGTTCGATAAAGCGAATCGCACGAGCAGCGGCGCCTATCGTGGCCCTGGCCTGGCCGATGGCCTCAGAATCCTCTCGGAGGTCAAGCGAGAAACTGGCCTGCCGGTTACGACTGACTTCCACGAATCACACCAAGCAGCTCCCGTCGGCGAGGTCTGCGATCTGCTTCAGATTCCGGCGTTCCTGGCCCGTCAGACCGACTTGTTGGAAAATGCGGCGCGGACTGGAAAGGCAGTCAACGTGAAGAAGGCGCAATTCATGGCACCCGGCGATATGCAACACGTCGTGCAAAAACTCACTGACGCCGGCTGTGAAAACATTATGTTATGTGAACGAGGAACCTTTTTCGGATACGGAAAACTCGTTAACGACATGCGCGCTATCCCACAGATGCAGGAACTTGGCGTGCCAGTGGTATTCGATGCAACCCACAGCGTGCAGGAACCAGGCGGCCTGGATGGAGCGACCGGAGGCAATCGAGCCATGGTCGAGCCGCTGGCACGTGCGGCGTTGGCGCTCGGCGCCGAGGGCCTGTTCACTGAAACGCATCCTGAGCCCGACATGTCTCCCAGCGATGGTGCCAACATGATTCCTCTTGGACAGATAGAAGATGTAATGCGCAGGCTACTGCTGATCCATCAAGCGACTGCAAACTTAGTAGAGACCCACTGTGACTGATTCGCGAATTCTTTTTTTTGGCAGCATCCCCGTGTTCGTGCTGCTGTTGACGGCAAGCAGCTGCAATAGCAAGTCTTCATCCAAACTCGGCAGCGGTGGTAGCAGCTTTTTGGCTCAGCCAAGGCAGGATACTTCTGCCGTGCTTGTCGACTCGATTTCTCGTACGCTCAATCACCTGCCCGAAGAGATCGTTACCGAGCTTACACCTCCAAAGGTGATCCTCGACGATTCGAGAAGTGCCAACGGCCAGGAAGTATTGGCTGTGTTGGACGTTAATCCCGAAGTGCCCGATGGCCCTTTCAACTACCTTAGCGTGCCCGAAGGCAATGCTAACTTTCGCACGCTAGGAGTCAGTGCGGGCGATATTGTCCGCTATTTTGTGAAATACGACCAGGAAGACCTGGAGCACGGTTTTGAAAACGTCGAGGCCCTTGAGCTTATCGTGCGACGGCTTGACGCGAACAATCCACAGAACGCGTTGATTGTTGAAGGGGGACTCAACGGGCCGGTGGATGTCCCGCATGGTATCCAAGTTTGGCGATTTTCCGATAAACGGATGAATGAAATCCGGGTACGACTGACCCGCTATGTCCAAAAGCCGAGAACCCTGGTCAGTTGGGAGCCCAGCCCTGATGAAACAGCCTTGGTACAGTTGATGGATCGGCTCAATCAATGGTGGCGAAATCTGCCCGAGGAGAATGGCACCTGGCAAGTAGATCCACTCGTCGAGAAACTTCCCGCCGAGTTGCGTGAAGAGGAGCCATTGCTCGCATTGATCTCCGACGATTCGCTAAAGGATGGAGGATTCGATGTTTCCGAGGGCCGTCTCCTGCAAGAAGCGATTTGGCTACGTGACATATCCACCTGGGCTAAGGCCGATGGTCTCTCCGATCTGGAGGTTGCCAATGCGCTGTTCGACTGGACGGTGCGCAATATTCAACTGGATCCTCCGGATGGCGCGATCATTATTAATCATCCGTGGCAGGCACTGATGTATGGACATGGTTCCGCCGAAGATCGGGCTTGGGTGTTTGCCGAGCTTTGCCGACAACAGCAGCTCGACGTTGTGATGCTTGCAGTGGATTCTGGAGAGGAAGATCCGCAGTGGTGGCTGCCGGCGCTAGTAAGCGAAGGAAAACTGTATCTTTTCGATACGCGTTTGGGATTACCCATTCCGGGCGCAGATCCTGGCAGTGTGGCAACGCTTGCCGAGGTCGCTTCCAACCCAGAGCTGCTTAGCCAACTGGCAGTCGAGGGGACCGATCCTTACCCCGTAACGGCTGAAATGTTTCAACAAGAAGGCGGGCCGCGAGTGACGGCCTGGTTAGTCGCTTCGCCCTTGCAGCTGTCGCGTCGCGTCGCGTTGCTGCAAGAGGAGCTCGAAGGCGAGAATTACGTCGTGCTCGCGGCTGACAACCAGCGCGTTGCCCAGGAGTTGGCCAAGATATCGAGTATTTCAGAGGTCGAGCTCTGGCCATTCCCGCTGCGCTCGCTGCTGGATGAATATGAAATGTCGCCCGAGACACGGCTGTTGGCTGCCCAGCGGTTTCTGGTTTTTGCCCAACGGCCCGAGCTATGGAAAGCACGGGTGTTGCACTTTCAAGGAAACAAGGAGATTCCACTCGAAGAGCGTAACGATCCGCTCGCTCAACCCAACTTAGGGCATCGGGCGGCGACAGGTCTCTACCAGAAGCGGGGTGTGCGTCCCAGTGAGAATACGCTTCGTTCTCTCCAGCCAGCGCAGCAGGCGATTTATCGTATGTCGAAGGCGGATGCGAGTTATTGGTTGGGTCTATTGAGTTATGATGTTGGCAAGTACGAGGTTGCCGCCGATTGGCTCAAGGCGCGCACGCTCGAAGCGACTCCCAACGGCCCTTGGACCTCGGGCGCCCGCTACAATTTGGCGCGCACTTATGAGGCTATGGGCGAATTGGCGCAAGCAATCGAATTGCTCGAAGCCGACAACTCCCCCCAACGCCACGGTAATCTGCTTAGGGCTCGCCAGCTCCAGGAAACGCAAGAACCGTCTGAGTAATTGCCCGATTCTCTGGCAGCGCTACTTCTCTCGCGATTGTGCAGTTTTCGCGCGCAAGTAGTCTCACCATCGATACGTCTATGAAGTGGGTAATGTGTGTCTCCAAGCCGCGCAACCGGTATTTTCGTTAGCCTACTCGCTGCCGCTGTGGTGGTGCTCCGATGTAGATAGGTAACAGATAACCCCCTTCGTAGCCTGCCTTTCCTGCCACTGCAAGAACCATGTCGATGCTTACTCGACGCGAGGCGCTCACTGCCGGGGCAACCTTGCTTGCCGCCGGACTCCCCGCCATACCGGCGTATGCTGATCGCGTGCAATCGTGTGGAGGTCGTCGCATTGCTTATCGCGAATACGGCGATCCGCGCGGACAACTCGTGTTCTACTTCCATGGCACACCTGGTTCTCGGCTCGAAGCAGCACTCATTGGCGGCGACGCCTGTGCGGCTGGCATTCGTTTGATCTCGATTGATCGTCCGGGGCTGGGCTGCTCTACGCATTACGAGTGCCGACGCATCCTCGACTGGCCGTGCGACGTCCAGCGGCTGGCCGCTTCGCTTGGATATGCCGATGCTCCATTCGGTATCATCGGCCTGTCGGGTGGCGCGCCTTACGCCGCAGCGTGCGCTCTGAGATTTCCGCACCGGCTCACACACGTGGCGATCGTCTCTGGCCATGCACCGATGTGCGCCCCCGGAGTCAGTCCCGGTAATCAGGACAAGCTCATCGAGCTGATTGCACGACGCGAACACTTGGGCAAAACGGCATTCAAACTTATCGACCGCAAGCTTGACCGCAAGCCTGACAAAGTGGTCGACATGGTTACTAAGAATTGGACCACGGCCGACAAGAAACTCGTGCTCTGCAACTCTCGCCGCTACCAGCAGTTGGTCGCCAATCTGAACGAAGCTGGCCGTTGTGGGCCCGCAGGCATTGTAACCGACATCCGATTGTTGGCATGCCCTTGGGGATTTGCTTTGTGCCAAGTTCAAGGCGTGGGCGTCTCGATCTGGCAGGGCGGTTGCGACCGGATCGTTACGCCCTCGATGGGTCGTTACTTCCACCGCCAGATCGCCGGTAGCGAGCTGATTCAAAATCCACGTGCCGGCCATGTTACGATGCTCAAGTGGCACATCCGCGACATCTTCTCGCGCTTCGGTACCGAAGCGGCGATACCGACCCCTTCGTAGCCAGCGGCGGGGGACGATGGTAACATTGTAATGAAAGACTGTGGGCGTTCGCCCATGGCTGGCAGCTAAGTATCTGCGGAAGAGCAGGCTATGGCCAATCGCAATACCTTGGGCGGAGTGATCCACACGTACCAAAAGTACGATCCGCGTCGCTTTCCCAGCCCAACACAGCCGCCGCCCGATTTGGTCTCCTCGGCGTTCGAGCACTTGATGATGTTTGGCGAACAGCGCGAGCTGACCGAGGAAGAGTTGGCTAGCGCGGTACGGATCGATCCCAGCCAGATCGCCGGCTTGGGGCCGAGCATCGATGCGCTGTTGGCGATGCTCCGCGAGCGAAAGCGAAAGATTCTTGAGCGTTACGAAACTCGCAAGGTTCGCCAACGAGCTCACAGCGCGTACGTGGAACACGCCCAAAGCGTTGCCCCGCCCAAAGCCCATCGCGGGCGATTCCTCGACGCGGTGCGCGACGAACAGCTCCGCGAGTTGGAACGGCTGTGGTACGCCACCGGCAACGACAGCTCGCCTTTTGCCCGAGCGCTGATTGGACTGATCGAAACACTCGGCGATAAGTACCAAATTGAGCAGTTGGCCGCCGAGTACTCTTTCACTGGTCGCGAAGCGATGAGCGTACCTCAGGCCCTCGAAATCAAGGAAGAGTTGGAGCGGATTGACGAACTGATTCGGCAACTTGAGGAGGCCCGCGAGACGGCTCAGATTGGCATCGTCGATATGGACGCCCTGGCCGAGTTTGCCGAGCCGGGCGACATCGATCAACTCAGTGCTTTGCAGCAACAAGTGCAAGATTATCTTCGCGAGATGGCTGAGCGGCAGGGCCTTGAACAGCGCGGCGAGCAGTACCGAGTCACCCCCAAGGCGTACCGCATCTTTCAAGCGAAACTGATCGATCGACTGTTCAGCGAAATTGAGGCTTCGCGAAGCGGTCGGCACCAGGGTCCGATCGTCGGCGAGGGCGCTGTCGAAACCCAAGCGACGAAAGATTATGAATTTGGAGATTCGATTACTCACTTGGACATCCCCGGTACATTTATCAACGCACTCGTGCGACAAGGGCCCGGTCTGCCGATACGGTTGTCGACCGATGACATGCAGATCCATACAACGCGGAACAATCCCAAGTGTGCCACTTGTGTGCTAATGGACATGAGCGGCTCGATGCGCTACGACGGCCAATACATCAACGTTAAGCGGATGGGGCTCACCTTAGAGGGACTCATCCGCAGCGAATTTCCTGGCGACTATCTGCAATTCGTCGAGTTGTTCAGCTTCGCAAAACCGGTCGAACGGGGCCGTATTGTTGAGCTAATGCCCAAGCCGGTTACGGTTTACGATCCCGTCGTACGTCTGCGCGCCGACATGAGCCGCGACGACATCAGCGAACATCAGATCCCGCCACACTTTACAAACATCCAACACGGCCTGGCCACTGCCCGACGACTGTTGGCAACGCAGGACACCCCGAACCGGCAGATCGTGCTGATCACCGATGGCTTGCCAACCGCTCACTTCGAAGCCGAGATGCTCTACTTGCTCTACCCGCCCGACCCCCAAACCGAATCGGCCACGATGCGCGAAGGGCAACTCTGTCACCGCGAAGGGATCACGATCAACTTGTTCCTGTTGCCGAGTTGGTCGCAGACGGAAGAGGACGTCCGCTTCGCCTACCGTCTGGCCGAATCGACGCGCGGTCGAGTCTTCTTCACCGCTGGTAAAGACCTCGACCGCTACGTCGTGTGGGATTACCTCAAGCGTCGCCGCGACATCGTGGCGTAGAGCCATTCAGTTCCTGGCAATCTAAGTTCCGCCTGCCCCCCTCAATTCTTTCCCGTCTCCTGGGGTCCCAACTTCGGGGAAAAAACTCTCCCATTGTTTCCCTCGGCTCTCATGAGAACGCCTGGAAAACAAGTTGATTGTCAAACTCAGTGGGGAAAAACAGGGCGACTTTTTTCATTTGCGGCTCCTTTTGGTTGAATTGTTTCCTTAGTGAGAATTGCGGAGTCTACCAACTCGGTTATTTCGGATGGTATCGCTGTCGACTTCCATTCTAGCGATTGGAGAATCCGCTTCCTCAAAAATATTTGGCCACTTCAGAGTAAGTGGTTTTGGAAAAGCAGTCACGCAATTTGTTCTCTCCGAGGCGTGGATCACTTGCGAGTGGTCTGGCAGTGTGAATTGTCACGACCTTTCTGCCCAGGTAGTGGTATTCTCATTGTGCTACGCCTAGAATCCAGAAGCACATTGCCAGAACACAATCGATAAAAAACGGAGTCCAGCCATGCAGAAGAAAGATGTACCTAACGAGCAACAACTTGGCCGACGTGATGTTCTAAAAGGAACTGGGTTGGCCGCGATGGCGGCTGCGGCAGGAACGGCGGCTTCGGAGCAGGCTCAAGGAGCGGCTCAGAGTCCTGCAGATTGTGAGCCGAAGAATCCTTACGGGACGCCTGCCGGCTATGGCATCTCGTTGCCTGAATATTACCGGCCCACTCCTTCGGTTTCCAACCGAAACTTCTTTCCCCCAGGCGAAGTGTTGGCCGAAGGCGAGATGCGAATCTGCTTCCCCGGCAGCACTCCCTGGCCACCAACGCTTTCGCAGTCGGGTACTTGCATCATGGTCGAACTCGGCAACGGTACGGCCATTCCACGGCGCATGTTCTTTGATCTGGGGAACGGATCTGTGAAAAATATCCTGGGACTACAAGTGCCGGTTCCTCAGATCAATGAAATCTTCATTAGCCATTTACACGTCGACCATTACCACGATCTGTCGTATCTATTCCCGTTCCGAGCTTCCTTCGGTGGATGGACTCCGATGCGTGTGACCGGTCCGTCTGGGGCCAGACCCGATCTTGGCACGGCACACATGATCAAGAAGCTTAAAGAATCGATGGTTTGGCACTTAGAAAACTTCGATCACTGTCCAATCGGCGACGGTTTTGAGTTCGAGGTGACCGAGTTCGACTGGAAGGACGAGAACGGAATTTGCTACGACAAAGATGGTGTGAAGGTCCGCCACTGGCCCCGCTCGCACGTTAAGGACGGCGCCAGTGCTTACCGACTCGATTGGGAAGACGCTGGTTTGTCTGTCGTTTGGACCGGCGATGGCCGGCCCGATGAGAAGACGATCAAATACTCGCAGGGTGTGGACGTATTTATCACCGAAGGCCAGCAGGACAACATGGCACTACAAGCGATTAAGTTCGGCATCCCAGTAGAGATCCCCACTTACATCGTCGACACCTATCATACGCCGTACTACGCCGCAGGTTATCTGATGAAAGAGATCAATCCGCGGGTGGGAATGATCTGTCACTACGAGGAGAATAAAGAACTGGACGTCGAGGCTTCGGCACAGATCAGAGCGCATTGGCCGGGCTTATTTCTATGGGGGGGTCCAGATGTCGCTGTGCTTAACGTCACAAAGGATTCGATCTGGCAGCGCTACGCCGTCCGCCCCGAGCACGCCAGCGTGAGCCCGCCCGATCCGCGCGAATTACTCGCGGCAGGTGCGCAGCTGCCCGACGAGATCGAAATCCCCAGGCCGAAACTGCCGCGCGAAGAGCAACAGCAGCAATTTCTGCGGGACATGGAAATCGATCCACACAAGTTCTATCCCGAAGACGCTGACCGCAAACTGATGCGGACATGGCCGCAAGAAGGAGTCAAGGTCAGTGCTCAAGAGCTGATTGACGCCCGCGGCGGCGTAAGAAGCAAAGCCGACCGTTAATTCTCGCGCACGCCGAGCTGCACATAGGCTAAAGTCAGACCGGTGTTGTGTTTTACTGGACTTGGGTAATTTCATGATAAAAGAGAGTAACGTTAGAGCAGCCGTTCCGGTTACGATTCTGACTGGTTTTCTTGGCGCTGGTAAAACGACGCTTCTCAATCGTATTTTAACGAGTGAGCATGGTCTGCGCGTCGCGGTTTTAGTCAACGATTTCGGCTCAATCAATGTCGATGCTGAGCTCGTCGTCGGTGTCGAGGACGACATGATTAGTCTTGCCAACGGCTGTGTCTGTTGTGAGGTTCGCGACGACTTGGTGGAGGCGATCGATGCCGTAATCGAACGGCCCGAGCCGGTCGACTATGTATTACTTGAAGCCAGTGGCGTAGCCGATCCGGGAAGTATCTTCGTTACTTTTACCGATCCGAAATATCGCGAACGTATTCGAATCGATGGCATCACCTGTGTAGTCGACGCCGAGCAAATCTTCAACGACGAGGATCCCGAGCCGATCTCGCTGCTCAAACTAAGACAAATCGGTTTCGCGGACATGTTGATACTCAACAAGACCGACTTGGCCAGTGACGATCAGGTCGCAAGAGTGAGAGCCTGGATCGACAGTCGACTTAACCGGGTGCGCATTGTCGAGGCGAGTCATTGCGAAGTTCCCTTGGAAATCCTGCTCGGTGCGGGCCGTTTCGACGGAATTGATCAGGCGCCACATGCCAGTTCTACTCAGAACCATCACGACAGCGACTTTTCCAGATGGTCGTTTCAAACCGAGGAACCACTATCGCTGGATGCGCTACGAGAAATGGTAAAGCGCCAATTGCCAAGTGGCGTTTATCGGTGCAAAGGGCTAATTCACTCGGTAGATTGTCCAGAGCATCGGAGCGTCTTGCAAATTGTCGGCCGACGAGCCGACGTAACGCTCGATCGGCCTTGGAAGGCCGATGTTCCATTAACACGCATTGTGGCGATCGGTGCTGCCAATCAGCTCGACTCCGAGCAACTGCAGTCTCTATTCGAAGGCTGTATTGCTGGTCGAGAGACTGAATCCACAGAATCGCTTCCCGGAGTGCGCACGGTAAGGATTTAGCTGGCGATTCCTGCAGAGACGTAGATCTGCGTTTTCTGTCTAAATTACTCTGGTTTTAGACCGCCAGCGGGCTACAGTACGAGCCGGCTCGCTTTGGTTTGTGGCAGTCGATTCTTGACTTTAATAGATTGATTTCATGGTTGAACGCCCCTTAGAAGACTGGGAATACCCCGAACCAGATGAGTTCGAAGATGAGGACGATTGCGAGACGCGCGCCTGCCCTGCTTGCGGAGTCGATGTTTATGAAGACATCGAGCAGTGCCCCGCTTGCGGCGAATACGTCGTGTTCTCCAACTCGCCGTTATCAGGTATGCCGTGGTGGTTTGTGGCGCTCGGGGTATTAGGCATCGTATCTTTGCTGCTGACGTTGACTCTGCTGAGTTGAAACTCGGGTGGTCCTGAGCAGAGAATTCAGATAACGTCTGTTCGCCACGCAGAGCGGTCTAGAGCCAGTTTCAAAACCAGTGAGCCGTATGCGCTAGCGTCGGGTGAATTCGTTTTCAAACTAGCCCCTCCGCAAGTGCGCGGCTAGCGCCGTCGGCTCAGGAGCCTGTTGAACTGAGTTTGAAACTGGTTCTAGTAACGCTGCCATGTCTGTCGGGAGACTCATCGATGAAGGTATTGGTCAACTACGCCAATGAGCCGTATCGCCGGAGTCAGCAGCAGAACTCCAAAAGTGGGCTCAAGATTGGTGAATTTGACAAGGCTTGGTCGTATGGGCCTGCAGATATCGACAGCGAATTCGCTGTTCGCAATCGACACATCCTTAGCCAACCCCGCGGAGGTGGCTACTGGCTCTGGAAGCCTTACTTTGTGCACCACGCTCTGCAGAGATTAAGTAACGGAGATTACCTCTTTTACTGCGACTCAGGGAGTTTCTTTCTTGGGCCGGTCCAGTTCTTGATCGATTTGAGCATCCGTACTGGCGAAGATCTGCTCTGCTTCGACCTGCCGTTTATAGAAAAGGTTTGGACGAAACGCGATGCACTGGTTCTATTAGATTGCGATCAGCCCCGCTACTTTGACTCTCTACAGCGGACAGCTGCCTTTAGTTTATGGAAGAAGACAGAGAGCACTGTCTCCGTGTCCGAAGAGTGGCTCGACTTGGCGCAGGATGAACGACTAATTACAGACTTGCCTTGTCAGCTAGATCTAGCTAACCGGGAGGGGTTTCGAGAACATCGCCACGACCAATCAATCTTTAGCTTGATCACCAAACGGCGGGGGATTCCCGCGTTTCGTAACCCGGGCCAGATCGGAAATCAGTTTGTGGACGACTACCCAAACTCTGACTATCCGCAATTGATCGAGCATACCCGGGCCAAAGTCGTGCCGCTAAAGCAGAAGCTCTCGCGCGAGATGTTACGTTTGGCGCGTCAGTCGCGCCGGCTATTATCACGTTGAGGCAGGTCCAACTCTACTAGCGGCACTTGTTTTACGTCTGTCTCTGAGCAACTATCGCAGCTGTCGCACGAAGCGCCGCCAGTGCCCTTGAGCACCGCTCTGGCACGGCGCACGAGATACCAGATCGCGACGCTCACCATTGCTACAACAACAATTAGCTGCCAATTCGATTCCATCAACGGTCCCAGTTAAGTGACGAACAACATGCCCACCTGATAGGTCGCGAATGCACCTACGTAGGCTAGCAGCGTCATGTAAACAAAGGTGAATACGGGCCATCGCCAGCTATTAGTCTCGCGACGCATCACAGCCAGCGTCGCCGCGCATTGGGCACACAAGGCGAAGAAAACCATGATCGACAGTGCCACTGGTACGTTGAACACGGGTCGTTCTGTCCCTGGCCAAGTCGCGGAACGGAGCATTTCTTGTAAAGGTTGCGATTGTTCATCTTGATCGGCGCCGAGATTGTAGATGACTCCCAGCGTGCCGATCACGACCTCTCTAGCGGGGAACGAAGCTACCACACCGCAGCCGATGCGCCAGTCCCAGCCCAAAGGTTCTACGATTGGCTCGATGGCCTGTCCCATTCGGCCAAGAATACTCTGTTCGACATAAGCGCCGGCCACGCGATGATCGATCTTTGTAGCCAGTTGTTGGATCTCATTTTCCAAATTTTGAGTGGGAGATCCCTCCGACTCGGCTAAGGTGATTTTTTTTTCAAGTGCGCCGAACTGGTCGGCATACTGTGCGCGAATATCGGTTTCGACCTGCGCGCCATGAGGAAAATAAGCGGCCGCCCAAACGACAATTGTCACAGCAAAAATGAGAGTGCCAGCGCGACGCACAAACGCCCAGCCGCGCTCTGCTGCCCTTAGTAGGACATTCCGCAACGAGGGCAGCTTGTAGCTGGGTAGTTCCATCACGAACGGGGGCGTTTCGCCCTTGAGAAGCGTGCGATTCAAGCCCCACGACACCACGACCGCAGTCACGATGCCAACTACGTACATTGAAAACATCGTAATCGCTTGCAATCCCAGCCAGCCGCCCAGATAGAGAGTGTTCGGCACGAACGCGCCGATCAGCAGAATGTACACTGGCAGCCGCGCGCTACAGCTCATCAGCGGTGCGACCAGGATCGTTACCAAGCGATCGCGATGATTTTCGATCACGCGGGCAGCCATGATTCCCGGTACAGCGCAAGCGAACGAAGATAGCAAAGGTATAAACGACTTGCCACTCAGGCCGACGCGCGACATGAGCTTGTCCATGAGATATGCGGTACGTGCCATGTATCCGCAATCTTCCAGGAGAGCGATGAACAGAAACAAGATGAAAATCTGTGGTAGAAAGATCAGCACGGCCCCCACTCCCGCCACGACGCCGTCTACAAGTAGCGACCTCAGCGCGCCGACAGGCAGGGCACTGCTCACGGCGTCGCCCACTTGGCCGACCAGCCAGTCGATCGCCTCCATGGCCGGAACCGCCCATGAAAAGATCGCCTGAAACACCAATAACACGATAGCAGCGAAGATTGCCGTGCCCCATGCCTTGTGAGTCACAACGCGATCGATTCGGTCCGACCAGTTGAGCTGCGCTTGCTGAGGCTGGTTCACAACGCCTTCGAGCACTTCTGCCACCCAACCGTAGCGTACCATCGCTTCAACAGCCGGAACGGGAAAGCCCGAAGCCGCGAGTTGCTCGCGCGCCGTGCTCAGCTTGTCGCGAATGTCAGCAGGCGCTCCGTTTAGCGTGCCGTTGCTTTCCAAGTAGCCGCTCGTGTCGAGCAACAAACGTTCGACGAGGTAGCGAGGCCAGGGCTCGGAAGACTCTTGATTCAATTCTCGCTCAAGCTGCTGGACTTCTTGTTGAAAACACTCGGGAAACGGGCTCTTGCGCGGACCGCTTTGGGCATCGGCTGCAGTAGTGAGTGCCTGCTGAAGTTGCTCTAAACCGATTTTTCGGTTCGCCTGCACTGCAACAACAGGTACACCCAGTTGCTCGTGCAGTTTCTCCAGATCGATTTCAACGCCTTTCGCCTGAGCGACGTCGATCATGTTTAGTGCAACTACGGTCGGTAGGCCCAGCTCGAGCACCTGACTAACCACGTAGAGATTCCGCTGCAGATTGCTGGCATCGACGATGCAGAGTATTACGTCGGGTGGACTAACTTCTGCTTGGCGTCCGAGCAGTACATCAACTGCGATCATTTCGTCCGGCGATCGCGGTGCCAAGCTATAGGTGCCCGGCAGATCGATGAGCGAGTAGTCGACGTTGTCATGCGTATAGCGGCCGGTCTTTCTCTCGACCGTTACCCCCGGGTAATTGCCGACACGTTGGCGCACGCCGGTCAACGCATTGAAGAGAGTGCTCTTGCCCGTATTCGGATTGCCCACCAGGGCGATGGTAACTTCGCGAGTGGCGATGCTGCTCGACATGCTGTTCGGGATGCGTGAAATCTACTGAGGTTGCTGCCGAATTTCAGACACGCTCGACGGAAACACGGGCCGCCTCGCTAAGGCGGAGACTGAGGCGATAGCCGCGAATTTCAAATTCCAACGGATCGCCCAACGGTGCGGAGCCCACTAGCACCATCATGGCACCAGGTGTCAGCCCCATCTCCATCAGGCGTATGCTCAGACTATCGTCGCCAGAGATCTCGACAACCCGAACTTGCTCGCCGCGGGAAGCCTCGGAAAGCGCCATCATGAGGTTCGATCCTTCATGAAGCTCCGTCCTTCATAAAGCTCCATCGACATGCACCATCACGCCCATCGCCTCGTTGGGTCGGAAACAGAGTTTGCTCTGGGCAGATCGAATGATACATGGGCTACCGTTCTGCAACATCTCAACGATCGTTCCGTGACGCAGCCCCAGTTCTTCCAGGCGATGCACCTGATCGGGATGACCCAACAACTGTCCGATCCGGGCTTTACTGCCGGCTGTCATGTGAACGAGTGGGATCATTTCGACCATCTGAAACGCCTCTATAACAGGCAAAATGTTAGCCAGGGTCAGATATTGAGACTCTGTATCATCTTCCTCGGTTTATCCTAAGAGCTCCGTCAAGCTTTGGCAAGGTGTTTCGCAGAAACTTTTTGAAACCTCTTCATGTAAAAACTCTTATCGACTTCTTGCGTGATTGCAAAAGAGCCGAAATCGAGCTTCTGGCTGACGACGTCGCAAATCCGCATAATGGGGAGCATGGAAACGAAAGCAGTCGATAGCCCCGTTGCCCAGGTCTGTAATTTGGCAGCGTACAAGTTTGTTCCGCTCACCGGTTTGCCGGAGCGCCGGCAAAGGCTGCGCGAGCTCTGCTTGAGCTTGGAGCTCAAGGGAACAATTCTGCTGAGCAGCGAGGGGATCAATCTGTTCGTAGCAGGCGATCGGGCGAGCGTCGATGTGCTCCTCGAGGCACTACAGGCTGATTCCGAGATCGGAGCGCTCGAAACGAAAGTGAGCCTCAACGATTATCAGCCCTTCAGCCGCATGCTGGTGAAAATCAAGAAGGAGATCATCGCCTTTGGCGTCGAGGGAATCGATCCTGTAGCTGAGGCCACCCGCAAAATTTCTCCCGCTCGATTGAAATCGTGGCTCGACGAGGGCCGTCAGATCACGCTGCTAGACGTACGCAATGATTACGAAGTATCTCTAGGCACGTTCGAGGGCGCGGTTCCGATTGGGGTCGACAACTTCCGCCAGTTCCCCACCTCCGCCGACCGCTTTGCGGAGCGCCGCGAAGAGGAAACGATCGTCATGTTCTGCACGGGCGGTATTCGTTGTGAGAAGGCAGGACCCTATTTGGAGAAGGCCGGTTGCAGTGACGTCTACCAACTCGACGGCGGCATTCTCAAATACTTTGAAGAGTGCGGCCAGCAACACTTCCACGGCGAGTGTTTTGTCTTCGACAAACGCACAGCACTCGATGGCCAGCTACGCGAAACCGAAACCACGCTCTGCTTCGCCTGCCAAAGCACGCTAACCGCCGAGGAGCAAACCTCGCCACTCTACAAAGCAGGTCAGTCGTGCCCGTATTGCTACGAAGCTTAGCACGACACCCCCGTCTCTGATTCCGGATGATCACTGCTGCGTTGGGTAATCCACAGGCGCTAAAGCTGTATGTCGGTTCGACGTGGCACGTACAGCTATGATTGGGCCGATTAGTTTCATCGGCGTGACAACGCTTTTGATTGCTCAGAACTAAAGTCGGTGGAATCACCGCTACATCTAAGCCAAGTTGCTTCGAATTGGCGGACGATGCATCCGCCAGCAGGAGCTAAGACTCGAAACTTGCATCGGTCTAGATCACCATATGGAAGACTTGCACTTAGAACCCTCAAATGTAACGACTCTACGTCGCAAAATTCTTACATAATGAAGGAGTTGCTACATAAGCTATTTGGCCACGGAAAGGCCCAGACCACTCGAAGGGTTGTAATCAGCTTCAAAAACCACCGTTCGTCTTTCAGTCACAGTGGTTTTTTGGCCAGGCTGCTTCCGAGATAGCGTCAGGACTCAGGTGACGCGTTTGGCGTGCCAATACCAGTGATCAGTTTCCTATAAACTACTTACGTGGACACCTCTCAACTCCTGTCAGCAAACAGTTGACGAAGAGGCTACCGTCTAGCTGCTAGCCGGGGAGCTGGTATAACCATGGTCAGGCAGACTTGCCCATAAAATATTTTGATTTCCGAGGAGCAATTCACATGGCCAATTCCACATCACGACGTTCATTCCTGCAGAGTGTTGGCTTCGGCACCGCTGCTTTGGGACTAAGTAGCTCGGCTAGCGCTCAACTGAAGCAACAGTTGATCCCTGGTTTCGAGGAAACGCCCACGGATCCTGAGTCATCGAAAGGGTGGAAGCCTATTTCTGATCGAAAGATCCGTGTCGGCATTGTAGGTTTCGGCGTCTGTAAATTCGGCGCCGTCTTCAGCTTTCAGGACCACCCAAATGTCGATATTGTGGCAGTCAGCGATTTATTCCCCGACCGGTGCGCCGGACTGGCGAAGGCGTGCCGCTGCGAGAAAACCTATCCGTCCCTTGAAGAACTCATAAAGGACGACCAGGTCGAGGCTGTGTTCGTGGCCACTGATGCACCGAGCCATGCTCGGCACTGTATCGAGGCCCTTAAGCATGGCAAACACGTGGCCTGCGCGGTACCAGCTGTCTACGGTTCAATCGAAGACGCCAACAAACTACTGGAGGCTGTGAAAACCAGTGGTCTAAAATACATGATGTTTGAAACGTCGTGCTACCATGCCGACTGCTACGCAATGCGGCAGATCTACCAAGCAGGAGGATTCGGCCGGCTTGTTTACTCTGAGGGCGAATACTATCACTATCTCCCCCACCACATTGGCTCGTACAAGAATTGGCGTGTCGGGAGCATCCCCTTATGGTATCCAACCCATTCCACAGCCTATTACGTCGGCGTGACTGACCAACCCTTCGCCTCAGTCTCCTGCACTGGATCCAGTGCAGGCTTTGAGTCATATCAGCCCGGTGCCAACCGTTACAACAACGTATTCACTGACCAGATTGCCCTTTTCGAAACCGCCGAAGGTGGCACGTCACGCATGCTAATGTGCAAGAGTATTCTCAATAAACATGGCGAAACGGGACGTGTATTTGGCGAGAAAGGCTGGATGGAAGGTATTGAGTACCATGGGGCCATAAAGGATCTGCCCGATATCTCACGTCCACCGCTACCACCGGAGGTCAAGGCTGGTGGGCACGGCGGATCACATGGGCAGCTGACGAATGAATTTGTTCTCTCCCTGCTTGAAGACCGCAAACCACTCGTCGATGTTGTCCAGGCGCTGAACATGACTGTTTGCGGTATCATTGCCAACCAGTCGGCTCTCAAGGACGGCGAACGCATGAAGGTACCGCAGTACAGTATCTGATGAGTTTACAACCGACCCGAGTTGACGCTCCAGCGTCGCCAATACCGCCGCCAATGATTCTCCATTTACTGTTTGTACTTGCCTGATGCACCAACCCATTTTCTAGATTGGATAGTTGACGCGCAATCACTTCACCGATACTAGGATTGCAAGGCTTGCAACCAACAAGGAGTACTCACATTGATGATCGATTGACTCGTCGGACCCGGACTGGGACTTCTGTATCCACTAGCAGGGATTCATCCTGTGGCGGCTGATAAAAAACAGCAACATCCAGAATCGATAGTCGAATCTGAACGGATTGTGCCCGTTGTAGACATGGTTGACGTATTGGATTGTGGAAGCGGGCCGGCGCATAGCTGCAGCCTTGGCTGCCAGGCAGAAACTCCTCTCACGGCAGGTCCTCTGGTTCCAAGTTGCTGCCGAGCTGAGGAGTCATCAATCTTAGATAGTGCCGCCTCGGAGTCGAACGTTTCACTTTACATCGAATCGTCCACAGTGGCTAGATTTGTTTATACTTCGATTGCATCTGTATGGTCATCTTGCCGGCGGCGGTTTAGACTCACTGGTAGTTCCAGTAAATGCATATGCGTTGTTATTGCTCGCGGGCGATTAGTGCCCGACCTATATAGGTCGACAAATGCTCAAAGACGACAAGCAAATGAACTCGGCTATTAGAGCACACACAGAAAACTTACATCTCAGGCACCTCACTGCAGTGATCCACTGTGGTGCTTGGCTATTCACGCTTCTGTTCCACGCGCAGGCAGCATCCGCCTGCACCTCCGGCTGTGCGGCTGGGCCGGCAACCGCCGATGGACGGCCGATCCTTTGGTACAACAACGATCAGACCAACACCACTTTCATCACCCCCCACATCTCGAAGCACTCGGGTTCACCCTACGACTATATCGTGGTGCAGACGCAGGACTGGCGGCAAGGCGCATTGAACGCGAACGGATTGGCTAAGAGCGGAAACAACTTGTCATCGATCGGTCGTTTTGAGAACACAGTCGGACAGCGAATCGCGCAAGCTGCCGACTTGGGGGCCGTACGCCACGGATTGGATACCTGGACCTATTCCGATGCGACATTCATCGCTGTAATCGACCGCTATGCGAACGGCTCCGGTTTCGAGATCGGCACCAAATACTGGGAGTACCCGACGACCAGCACAACTCGGCAGACGCATCCCGAGGGGTACTTCGGCGGGGACAAGACCTTTGTCGTTCGAGCCAACGCCGCGTTCACCAACCAAACCCACTGCGAGCCGGCCGAACTGGTCAGTTCCTGGAAATCCTCGCACGGCCACAGCGGCTCCCGTTACACCAGCGCACGCGACCTGTTCATCCGCAAGATCGATGACGAGGATAAGCTAACCGTACACGACGCAATGGTCATTGCGCGCGACGGCGAACCGGGTATCACCGAATTCACTCGAGTATGCCATTCGAACACGGCTTTCGGAGAAATCGTACTGGGCGTCAAATCGGGCGAAGAGCCACGGTTCGCAACGATGTTGGCCGCCTTAGGCATACCGGATTACAGCATTTTCATACCCGTCTGGTGCGATCTTTCCAACGACGAGCTAAGCGACTATGTCGACGCCTACGACGAGACGTCCATCGGATACTACACATACAAAATCTACCAAGACCACTTTGACAACACTCCCAGCTACGATGACTATATCCATAGCGTATTCCAGCCAGTCGAGGTGAATATCCTTGAGGCCGTGCAGAGCGCTCGCTTGAACTGGCTGGACAGGGCAAATACGGGCCGTTTTCACGATGAAGCGGCGAACATGCATTCCTATTCCGCAGACGCAGCCTACCACACCATAAAGTCAGCACACGCCACAGCCGGCGCGAGCGGTCGGGAATGCAACCTACCGCCTGCCATCAACTCGCTGGGCGCATCGGTCGACGGGCACACGGTCCGTTTCGAGTGCAACGCCACTGACGCCGACGGTTTCTCGTATTGGTGCTGGCAGTTCGGCGATGGCAGCAGCATCGATTCGAGTACGCAAAACCTGAGCCAGACCTGCCATACTTTCGATAAGCCCGGCACGTATTTGGTGATGTGCTACGTCAGAGACGGCCAGAACGAGCCGGCAGCGAATGTCAGATGGGAATACGTCACGGTTCCTGGACCGATCGCTCCACGCTGACCTTGCCCTTGCGAGCCAGCAGCCGAGAGATCCGATTTCGCCAGTTGGCGCACTCTTCTTCTAGATCCATTTCGACGCCGCGAATCGTTGATTCACCGTGGTCGTAAACCCGATTGTCGTTGCCCTCCATGCCAACTTGCAACGGTGTCTCACAGGTGGACACACCTCTCGTAGTTCGCCGAAATTCTCAACTGCTGAAGTTGGACAAGCTCGTGGAGTTCTTCAGCGCTGAAAGTGCGGTAGGTGGCCAAGACCTCAGCAGCTGCGTCAGCTGATCGTCTGCAGTGCGGTCCTCACCCAATAGCTCTGGTCTTGCCTACTCCTATGCTCGCATATGAGGGCGTGTCATTGCTCGTCACCGCCATGAGTCATCGGACAGTTCGTCCTAGGTGAGAAAACGTTGGGCGGTCGAGCAGTCTGGGCGGATTCGGCGGAATTCGGTTCATTGTCGTTGCGCGTTTAAATGGCTAAACTGAAGCTCAACACGAGGAGACGTTAATCATAGAAGGAGTAGACGCATGACTACCGAAACCCAATGCCCCTTTAATCATGCCGCCGGTGGTGGCACATCCAACCTTGACTGGTGGCCGAACCAGTTGAAGCTCGAACTTCTGAGCCAGCACTCCTCCAAATCCGATCCGATGGGCGAGGAGTTCAACTACGCCAACGAGTTCAATAGCCTGGATCTGGCAGCTGTGAAGAAAGATCTCGCGGCGCTGATGACCGACTCGCAAGACTGGTGGCCGGCGGACTTCGGCCACTATGGCCCGCTGTTCATTCGCATGGCGTGGCATAGCGCCGGCACCTACCGCACCGGGGATGGTCGTGGAGGTGGGGGCCGGGGTCAGCAACGTTTCGCGCCGCTCAACAGCTGGCCCGACAACGTCAGCCTCGACAAGGCGCGCAGGCTGCTCTGGCCGATCAAGCAGAAGTACGGCCGCAAAATCTCCTGGGCCGACTTGCTGATTCTGACGGGAAACGTCGCCCTCGAATCGATGGGATTCAAGACTTTCGGTTTTGGCGGTGGTCGCGAAGACGTTTGGGAGCCAGATCAAGACGTTTATTGGGGTGCCGAGACCACCTGGTTAGATGATCAGCGCTACACCGGCGACCGGGATCTCGAGAATCCGCTAGGTGCCGTGCAGATGGGCCTGATCTACGTTAATCCGGAAGGTCCAAACGGCAACCCGGATCCAGTCGCCGCAGCACGAGATATTCGCGAGACTTTTGCTCGCATGGCGATGAACGACGAGGAGACGGTAGCGCTGATCGCTGGCGGCCACTCCTTTGGCAAGGCTCATGGCGCTGGGGATGCATCCCAAGTGGCGGAAGTTCCTGAAGCTGCTGGCCTCGAGGCCCAGGGTTTCGGTTGGAAGAACAGCATGGGCACCGGCGTGGGCGCAGACACAATATCCAGCGGCCTGGAAGTCACTTGGACCACGACGCCCACAAAGTGGAGCAACAACTTCTTCGAGAACCTGTTTGGCTACGAGTGGGAACTCGAGAAGAGTCCGGCAGGTGCGAATCAGTGGGTTGCCAAAGAGGCCGACGCGACCATACCCGACGCGCACGATTCGTCAAGAAGTCGGTTGCCGACCATGTTGACTACCGACCTGTCGCTCCGGTTTGACCCGGCCTACGAGAAGATTAGTCGGCGTTTCTTGGAAAATCCCGATCAGTTTGCGGACGCATTCTCACGGGCCTGGTTCAAGCTGACACACCGCGACATGGGCCCGCCGGCCAGATATCTCGGCCCAGAGGTTCCCGCGGAAGAACTCATTTGGCAGGACCCGGTTCCCAAGGTGGATCATCCCTTGATCAATGCCGAGGACGTCGCTTCGCTGAAAGAAAAGATCTTGGCTTCAGGGTTTTCGGTTTCGAAACTAGTTTCGACGGCCTGGGCGTCGGCGTCTACGTTCCGTGGCTCCGACAAACGTGGCGGTGCGAACGGAGCCCGAATTCGATTGGCCCCGCAGAAGGATTGGGAAGTCAACCAGCCTGCCGAATTGGCGAAAGTGCTCAAGACGTTGGAGGGCATCCAGGAGGCGTTCAACAGCGCACAATCTGGCGGCAAGAGAGTTTCGCTAGCCGACCTGATCGTGCTGGCTGGTTGCGCTGGCGTCGAACAAGCGGCAAAAACTGCTGGACATGAGGTTTCAGTCCCGTTCTCGCCGGGTCGTACAGACGCCTCGCAAGAACAGACAGATGTGGAATCTTTTGAAGCACTCGAGCCAGTCGCGGACGGTTTTCGCAATTATCTTAAGGGCAAATACACTATCCCGGCTGAAGCATTGCTGATCGATAAGGCGCAGTTGCTGACGCTTACTGCGCCCGAAATGACGGCCCTGGTGGGCGGCATGCGCGCCCTGGACGCGAATTGTGGCCAGACCCAACATGGTGTCTTCACGAAGCGACCGGAGTCACTGACCAACGACTACTTCGTAAACCTGCTCGACATGAGCACCGAGTGGAACCCGGTTTCGGATATCGCGGAGCAGTTCGAAGGCAACGATCGCAAGACAGGTGAGCTAAAGTGGACCGGCACGCGAATCGATTTAGTCTTCGGTTCAAACTCTCAACTTCGCGCCCTGGCCGAAGTTTACGGAAGCAGCGATGCCGAAAAGAAATTCGTCGACGACTTTGTCGCGGCTTGGAGCAAGGTGATGGACTTAGATCGCTTTGACCTGGCTTGAAAGTTACGAGCGGATTTGAAGTCACTAAACAGAGGCTAAACAGTGTCAGCCAACTTCCGGTTTCAGCGGCCAGCGATCTGCTGCCGCTGAATCAGGACGTGAAACGTGGCACTTGTCGTGGCACGCACGTACTTGCGGAGGGGTTCGCGTCTACATTGTCCCTGGTCCCAGGTGCTCTGGTGAGGGCGAGCAAGGTCAGGAAGCTAAGGTATAAGTTTCATTTCCAGCTTTTTTTAGCTGTTTAGCATCGGACAGAATCCGTCTCGGGTCGTCTAGTCTCTGAGATTACGATAAACCGTGGAGGCACAATGGCGAAGGCAATCGACTTTGCAGCGTTAACCAATTTTGCCTTATCAGAGCAGACGTCAGTGCCCATTGTTAACGACTTAGCCGATCGAGTGGACTCTGCACGCTGCAAGCGACTTGCTTTAAGACGTTCCTGTGGGGCATCGTAGTAGAAAAAGAGTTCTTTGGGGCTAACCATTTCGTCTGCGGTCCGACTCCCACTATCTAATGCTACACAAGCTATACGGCTTACTTCGGATTCGGTACGCGCTAGGAATATATGTCCTTCAGTTGAAGTTTATTCGTTCCCGTGAAGAACACTAGTCGCTGTCGAAAGAAATCCACAGTACTATGCAATAGCAGTTTAGCGTCAAGTCGAGTATAGCGTGCCGATTCTTTTCCTCGGAGCTTGTTGCAATGCTTTGGTTGAATACGATTGTTACCGCGTTCATAGCCCTCGCTGTCACTTGCCCTGTCGCTAAGGCCACTGAAAAGCCCAACATCGTCTTGATATTAGTGGATGATCTCGGATATGGGGATTTGACCAGCTTTGGAGCGGACGATCTGCGGACCCCACATATCGACGAATTGATGTCGCGCGGAGTGCGATTCGACCAGTTCTACGCTAATTGTACGGTTTGTTCTCCAACGCGAGCGTCTTTGATGACAGGACGCTATCCAGATATTGCGGGGGTCCCCGGTGTCATTCGTCAGCAAAAGCCCGATAGCTGGGGCTACCTCGATCCGAAGGCCGCTACGCTTCCACAATTGCTGAAGACCGTGGGTTACCATACTGGAATTGTGGGCAAGTGGCACTTGGGTTTCGAGAAACCCAATATCCCCAATGCACGGGGATTCGATTTCTTTCATGGATTTCTGGCCGACATGATGGACGATTATTGGTCGCATCTGCGCGGCGGGAAAAACTGGATGCGGCTCAACGAGGAAGTGATTGATCCCGAGGGACATGCGACCGACCTCTTCTCACAATGGTCAATCGATTACATCCGCGAGCGCTGTAGTCAAGAGGAACCTTTCTTTTTGTATCTCGCTTACAACGCGCCTCACTTTCCGATTCAGCCGCCAGAAAAATGGCTCACGAAGGTCAAAGCACGTGAACCACAACTCGACGATCGCCGAGCTGCAAACGTGGCCTTCATTGAGCACCTGGATGATGGCATTGGCAAAGTCATTGCGTCGATAGAAGCCGCAGGTATCGATGACAACACTATCATCATCTTTTCATCCGATAACGGCGGCTCGATTCCACACGCCCAAAGTAACGGCAAACTGCGAGGCGGAAAGCAGGATCATTGGGAAGGTGGAATTCGCGTTCCAACCTGTGTTGTCTGGCCGGGGAAGATTCCGCAGCGACGATCGGACGCCATCGGCATGACCATGGATTTCTTGCCCACACTGTGTGAGATTGCTGGCGTGAAAATCACGATGCCTATTGATGGCGAGAGCCTTGCGCATATTTTGCTGCACGGCGGAAACGGAGATCCGCAGCGCACTTTCGTTTGGATGCGCCGCGAAGGGAACATGCGCTATCAAGGGCGGGCCTATTATGCAATTCGAAAAGGACCGTGGAAGCTGCAGCAGAGTTCTCCGTTTGAACCAATGGTATTGGTGAATTTGGAACACGATCCCTACGAGCGTGATCCGCAAACGGCGGATAATGACATCGCCAGTGGATTACGCAAAGAACTGATGCTACATTTGCAACGGGCCGGCGCTGTCCCCTGGCAGCCGTAGACGATCTTACTGCTTAAGATGGCAATGACAAAGGTTGCTAGGCCTACCGCCGAATTGAAAACAACTGACCAGGACACTCTATCGAAAATGAAAGTCCTAGCACCGACATCGGCCGCAAGGACCTAGAGCGCTTTTCAGGTTGGTGTAGCATTGATGCCTGCGGATTGGAAGAATCCTTGGCAATCGTCTGCCGTGATGGTTGTTAGGGCCTTGCCGATGGCTGTCGTGAGTGTTTGCTTGGTACGTTTGCCTTCGGCCCTCAGGTAAGCTTTGACTTTCGACCACATTTTCTCGATGGGATTCAGATCAGGAGAGTACGGAGGTAGATACAGTAGCTTGGCTCCAGTGGCCTCAATGCAATCGGCAACGGCATTCGATTTGTGGCTCGACAAGTTGTCCATGACGACGGTGTCTCCTGGTTTCAGTTCGGGCACTAGAGCGTTTTCGAAGTTGCTGTGTTTCCAAGTACTTAGTTGAGGCGGCCGCAGCAGGTTAGGGAGACTGTGTGTTTCTCAATTCGGGTCAATGACACGCCCTAATTGGCCAGATCAGGGCGACCCAGAACGCGGTGGTCAGGTGAGCAAGGCTACGTGTGTCGACGCCTTCTCTCGTGAGCTGATCTAAAGATGACTCGCCAATTTTTCGAAGTCGTCCCACAGCGGTTCCCACCGGGCTTATAGATCGATCGGCCCCTTTTCATCGATGCCGGCAACCCAACATGCGTTGGCTGAACACCGAGAATGCGGCAAGGCAGCAAATTAGGCAAATGCAAGTTGGTTCTGGGACTGTCAGCACAAGATACAGATCGTTACCTCGAGTCTCGACTAAGAAATCGTCCGCAGTAGAGTATTGAAACTTGCTACTAGTATTATTGGCTATAACTTCAATGGAGTTGGGATCAAAGCCATCAATGCTCTTTGCTGTGGCTATCAGCCACTCCCCATCTTCGAACTGAAGTGCATCGTTTAGTTCGTTAATAACTAGGACCCAAGGCGATTCGGCTGTGGCCTGAATATCGAGTATTCCCTCAACCGTCAGTAGATCCCAAGCTAGTCCCGGCCCACCCGCTCCTCCGGCGAATTCCCAAAGGTACCTTGCCCCAGGACCAAACGAGAGATTCCCGTCGACGGTAAGGTTGCCCGGGGAATCTCCGGGAGCCACCGAGGCGCCTTCCATCACGTCGAAATCTCCGAACACGGTACCGTTGCCGGTCAGACCTGCGCCTGGATCGGCCAGTGTCAACTTTTGCGGTTTTCCGTTGACAACGATGCGCAAATTTTTTCCGGGAAAAGTTTCTATAGTAGCTCCATCTAGCACCAGGGAAGAGGGAACTCCCTGAAAATCGATCGATGAGTTCGGCGCTGTCGGTTTAATGGAGCCAGAGATTCCCAAGGCAGCAGTTCCCAGGTGCCACACGTTATTCTGTCCCACATGAAGAGTACCGCTCACTTCCACCAGACGATTATTGCCCGAATAGAAGCGAGACCGAGATCGATTATCTATCCCGTAAACGTGTGCCTCGTCGTCTAGCATCAGGTTTCCTGCCAACAACAGCGCGGCAACATTCTGTCCGTCGGCCGTAGCGGGGCTGCTCGCTCCGAGGAAGGCTTCGCCGTGCACATAGACATCTCCACTTGCAATACCACTTGCAGACGAGCCTTGCAAAGCCCCGCCATTCAAGTGGATCTCGTTTGCCACACTCGATCGTCCACTTCCTGTCTCCTGACTGGAAATGGTCAATCGCGCTCCTTCGTTTACATAAATAGTGCTTGGTCCAAGTTGTGCGGAGGCACCAATGCCCAGTGCACCAGATTGGACATGAAAATCGCCGGAGAACTGACTCGTATCACCAGAAATCTGGACGGACCGATCGTCACGCACTCCATCAATCTTTAAGTCGGCATCACCGGATAGCATGCCACGCAATTGTGTGTTGCCGTTATGGAACAAAGTGGATTCGCTTGCGACTTGAACGGAACCGCTATAAGTTCCTGACAAGCTCCCGCCATCCAAGATAATGTTGTTGTCACCTTCAGCCTCCAATAAACCGCCCTCGATTACATACGAAGCATTCGGCAGTAGGTCTCCAGAGTCAAGAATGCCGTCTCTCACATAAACAGCACCCATAAAGTTAGGGCTCTCTGTATTCTCAAAACTAACTGTCTGATCTGAATCTTTATAAAAGCTCCCACTGCCAATGAAAGGTGCATTGACTCTGCCATGCTCTAGATAAGTCATGTCAGCATCGATTGGCGCGTTGAACCCAGTAATTAGTCCGCCTCCTCGCAAATGCAGCTCGGCCAGTTCTACAATACCCACGCCTAATCGAGTCAATTCATACCGCCCACCTTCAACGTAAACGCGATCACTTTCTGGAATAGCTGCAAAATCATTGATGATTAGCTGTGCGTCTCCACTGCGAAAGCCTCCGTTGCCAAGGACCCAGGTACCACCCGTATAGCTATTGTTACCACTTAGAACAGTGCCGTGTCGATCGCTAGCCATAACAAAAGCGACAGACCCAGTTGCACTGTTATCAACAATGTCAGCAGAAATATCAGTGCTCTGATGAATTATAAGTTCGGCGTCTTCCGCAATATCTCCTGCTGTGATAGATCCATTTTGAATAGCTCCGCTGCGGAGAATGCCTCCAGATCGAATTCTCAAGCGATGTCCATTCAGGTCTAAGCTAAGCGGATTACCCGTCGAATCGTGTTGCAACGAAGCGATAGATTTATCACTGCTGAGAGTCGCATTTCCGGCAATCTTCACATGGTCGCTCGAGGTGGCTGTATTCAGATTTGAACTCGTGGGTGCCAACGTGCTTACCAACCCGCTGGCATCAATGGAGGCAAATCCGTCATCTCGAATCGCCCAACCACCGATCATCTTGCCCTCGAAAACGGAAACATTGTTCAATTTGGTTGAAGTAGCATTTCCTGCTTCATCAAAGTGAATTACGGTGCCTTTTTCCCGGGTAAGCGTATCGACGATAAGAGTCGCAGCGAGACTGCCATGATCAGAACTAGCAACAAGGGTAGTTTGGCCTCGATCCAGCAGAATCCTGCCTATCGTTTCGGAAGTGGGTGTTCTGGAACTAGATATTAGAAAGATATTGCCACCTTGGGATCGGACGAGTGTAGTATCTTCGATGCGATCTGTGATAGCACTCTCTCCCAAATAGATGATGCCGTCTTGAAGATCGATTTCCGATAGCTCAGGGAAGCTTGCATTCCGATCAAGCCACAGCGTACCCTCATTCTTAATAGTTAACTTGCCGGCTAACTGATCTTGCAAGGATTGGAAACGCAACCCTCGGTGCGAAATCGTAAGATTGCTGCCTCGTAGAGTCCCGGTGATTAAGAAATCTTCGGCAATGGTTGACCCCACATTACCAACATCAATGATTCCCGCTAAAGTATGGTCTCCGTTCCCACTCGAATTCAGAGGGCCTTCGAAAAAAGTACCTTGCGTGTCGTGGAGAAAAATATCATTCATGATAACACCGTCCTCGGTGCCAAAGTTGACAGATCCTCCTGGGTAAACATGGATGTCGCTATCTGGATTTAATAAATACGGTTCTGTGAATGAACCGGCCCTCCCGAACACTAAATCTCCATGTTCGACGATGAAATTTCCCTCAAATCCACTGAGGTCGCCTGTTACTCCGAAACTGGTGCCTACGGTTCGCATATTACCCGTACCGACAATCTTTCCGGATACGGCTCCACTGGCTAACGACAATAGCTCACCATCTATCTTCACCTGGCCCACTCCCGAAGTATTCACACTTGCTGCGTACGTTAGGAGTCGATCGAAGCTGGCGTCGGCAGTAGATTCGAACGCTCCGCTCTCCAGATACCAACGTTCCTTAACGTTTTGGTCAACGTTGAGACGTAGCGTTCCGGTTTGCCGGGAACCGAAGGGATAGCGCGTCATGAAGGGCAAGCCCATGATCGGGGCGTTGAACTCGACCAAACCGCCTTGTATATGAGTCGCGGGAACGGTAAGGGCCTGGGGATTGTTGACCACTACATGCCCCCCAGTGATACTGGCTAACCCTTCGATCTTGTTGGCCGCGTTCAATATGACATCTTCACTTCCTCCGAGACGAAGATTAGTATCGCCACGAATAGGTCCGTTGAATGTCCCTCCCAGTAGGTGCGCGTTCCCGCCACCGGATGTGGTGATGTAATCGATAGGACCATTGAAAGTGCCGTTTCCTCGGATATTGGCTTCAAATCTTCCACCTAGAATGATGTTTCCGTTGATCGGCTCGGCAGTCTGGATATTCAGCGTTCCACGTCGGACAGTAAAGCCGCGGTCGCCTGTGGGGAGCACATTAACGGTAACCTGCGCGTCATCTATTTCGATTGGAGTCGTTGAAGTGCCGAACACATCGGCACGGTCGATCAGATAGCTGTCGATAATGATGGTTCTGCCAGTGTAGGAGTTCACGGTGTTCAGCTTTAGACCATCGATGATAAGATCGCCATTGTGGGTCAAGGGTGCATCGACGTTTCCTCGGCCTCGAATGGTTAGGCTACCAGTTCCACTAGAGCCACCTGTCCAAGAAGCATTGTTGTTGCCGAATCCTAATTGCAACGTTCCTCCTGATCCATCGACAATGACTGGAACCTCGTAAAGATCTCGCTGCGGCAACGAGACGATACCTCCGGCAATGGCGATCGGCCCGTTAGGTTCGAATCCAGGTGCTTCGAAAACAAGTGATCCCCCTTCGATTCGAAAACTCTCGTCTGTCGCCGTCCGAATTCTGACAAAGCCGTCCTGAACAGTCGTTCCGCCGTTAGTTGATCCGAATGCGGTGGAAGTCGTAGCGCGAATGAAGCCGGACGTTATGTAGGTATGGCCGTCGTAAGTGTTGTCGCCGCCAATAACCAGCTCGTTGCGTGACAGATTTCCGAGTTCTATATCGCCAACACCGCTGATCGGCCCGGCAAGTGTGACTGGCTCAGTAGAGACTTCGAAAAGATTCCCTCGATTGTCAGTTGTGAAACTATTCTGCGGACGAATGATTACAGAATTACTTTGTAGCTCGATAGATCCTGTGAGGATAACTTCGGATCCCCCTTGATCGAGATCCGCAGGTGATAGCGTTCCACCGTTAAGTATGAAGTCTTCGTCGGTCGACGCGAAAACAGGGGTAAATTGACCAGGACCAACTACAGTCTGTCCTGCCACGATTGAAGTAATAGACCCCGTGAAGATAAAACAAATCGTTCGGAGGAAGTTTGACTTCATGCAGATTTTGACCCGCAGCGCACAAAAAAACGAAAAGCCGCGAAGGATTATGCACCAAGGACTGCGACCAAACAGTCTGTTGCATTGAGTCTTCGAGGCTCTTCGTTAGCTCTAGCTCGTTAAAGTTGGGGTGTGTATTAATAAGTAACTATTGATAACAGTCGACCAATTATACGGTCGTGCAAGGGTCGCTACAAGGAAATTATCAGAAATTTGCTCAATGCGGCTGCAAATATTCACAAGTAAGGTGATCCTGGAGAAGGTCACTAATGTTATCGCAGGTGAGGTCGTCGACCATCTAGTTCACTACTCCCAACGAACGCAGGTGGGTTGCCAACGGGCTCATGCGCGAGACGGAACGGCTTTGGTCGCCTACGTCAACTCACTGTCTCTCTGCGAATATGGGAATCCCTTCTCAAGAGTAGAACCTCACGAAACCTGCCTTGGTTGAACACACCTTCACGTCGAGACCCGACACTTAAGTCCGACATTATTAGAGAACATAAGCTGCAATAACCTGCCATCCTTTGGAGATCGAGCTGCTGAAATCCAGGGAACTGTTAGCTTTCTGAATCAGCTGCAGCTGCTCTCTGCTGCAGCCAAGGCTCCAGATCGTCAAAAATCTTGCCAGAGCATCCCGTGAAAATGCGGCCGATCAGCAGGTCGACCAATTCTTTTTGGTGCTGGGGGAATTCTTTCACAAATTGTCCCACGCGGAATTCTCCGGAGTAAAAAGCGTAGACCAACTTGCGGATGAGGCCCGTCTGGCGAGCAAAGTCCTCAGTCCACGTGCCCAGCTGTGCCGAGGAGGTGTCGTCGGATTGCAGGCCTGCGATCAAGCAGTCGGCGGCCAGCTCGCCTGACTTCAGCGCGAAGTAGACGCCCGAGGAATAGATCGGGTCGATAAACCCCCAGGCATCGCCCACTAGCACCCAGCCATCGCCAGCGGCGCGGTCGGTTGTATACGAGAACTCCTTGGCCACGCTTACCTCGTTGACCGGTTGAGATCCGCTTAGCCAGTCACCCAAGGTCGGACAGTTTTCCAGCTCTTCCTGAAAGACTTCAGCCGGTCCGTTACGCCCCTTAAGCAGATAGTCACGATCGCCGACGACGCCGACGCTCACAATGTCGTTCGACTGTGGGATGTACCAGAACCACGACCGCTTCTCGGTGGTGTGCATGATGACCGTCTTTACGCCTCCACCTGCTTCGTCACGATTGGCGCCGCGGTAGTGGCACGAGATAGCTGCCTTACGCAAGACGGGATTCATCTTGCGCAGGCCAAGCTTCGTGGCGAGCAGCGACTGTTGGCCGGTGGCATCGACCACGACCGAGGCGGAGACTTTCTGAGGCTCTCCCGTGGCACTCTGTAATTTAACGCCAACAGCACGTTCGCCATCAAAATCGACATCGATCACTCGAGTACGATCGCGACAGACGGCGCCCTTTTCAGAGGCGTTTTCGAAGAGCATCTGATCAAATGCGTCGCGTTCGACGTGCCAAGTTTGGCTCGATTCGTGGGGATCGTGCTGACGAAAGAAAAACGGTGCCGATTCCTTGCCCGTGTGATTGACGAATTGCACGCCGACTTTCTGGGGATAGCTGCTCGCTTTGAGCTTGTCTAAGACGCCCAGCCGCTCAAATATCCAATAGGTCTCGGGCATCAGCGATTCGCCGATGTGCGCGCGGGGCATTGTCTCGCGCTCGACCAGCAACACCCGAAAACCTGCCTCGGCCACAAGCGTTGCCACAGTTGAACCGCCCGGCCCGCCACCCATGACTACGCAATCGTATTGAGCGTCGATATTACTCATCCCAGGATGTCCGATTACTACAGTGCCAGCTTGAACCACAAAGACACGAAGGACACAGAGAGAAGATTCTGGACTTCACCGGTCTTTTTTGAACCCTGTTGCGCCTAGGCCCGTCAAGATGGTCTCAATAAAACAATATCATTCTTGTGAACTGATTCGGATTCAAGGTTGAAAACTGGACCTATCAAGCGATCTTAGTGTCCTTCGTGTCTTAGTGGTTCATCCGGATCTGCGATACAGGATTAGGCTAAGACAATCTCAACCAATTCCACAGCAGGCTGGCCTTCTACTAAGATCCGCGCACTTCGCCCAAAGAGCTCACTATCTTCGCTGCAGTTCATGTGATGTTGCAATTCCTTACCCGGCTTGATTTGCCACATCTGACACGCTTCGACTTCCCGCAGAAGATGGTGTCGAATCATGATTCGGCCCAGCGGTAGAGCCTGTGACTCGATCTCCAATCGCACGATATCGGGCAATCCCGCGAGATTTACCTGCATGATGCCAAACAGCACGGGCACACTATCACGTTGTCTGACGAGGACGATTTTTCGAGAATAGTGGTCTCGATCCTGACGCTCTTCGAGTACATGGACCTCCACTAGGCTATTGTGCCACGCTTCCAGAGTCACGGTCATGTGGTCGTGGTGTGCCAGCAGCGATTGGTACTGGGGCGATAGCTGGTCGGCATCGATGGGGAGAAACTCTCCCAGTTCGTCGCGCGACGGGTAGAACAGATCAGTCAGCTTATCGATCGGGTCGTTCACGTTGGCTGGGGGGCGAAGGCTGGCTATTGGGAAGGACTTCAGTTCTCGGCAGGCAGGCTGGGAACCACGACTTCGGTGGGGGACTCGGGGACGCGTTCCAATACGGTGTCGACCAAATAATACAGTAATCGACGCAAGCTCTCTGGTTCGATATCATCGGCGATCTTCTCAGCCCGTTCTTGATACTTATCGACCAACAAGTGTGCTCTTTCGAATACGTTCGCCTCGCGGTAGAGCTGTTCCACTTGGGTGATTCGCGTGGCAGGATCGTCTTGGGATTTGATTAATTGCAGCAAGGCTTCACGCTGAGGCTGCGCGAGCTTTTCCAACGCCAAGGCCCACAACAGGGTAGGGCGGCCACCCAAGGTATCGAGACCAGCGGCCAATTTGTTGTCTTGATCTCCTTGCCAGTCCTTCAGATCATTAAGAATCTGAAACGCCACACCTAAGTGCTTCGCAAACTGCTTTAGCGGTGGAGCCAGTGTTTCGATTGAACCGGCACAGCGCAAGCCGCACAATAGAGCGGCCTCAAACGCAGGAGCCGTCTTGAGAGCATAGATCTTCAACGCGTCGAGCGGCGAAAGTTGTTTATCGCGGGCATCTCGCCACAGCAACTCTGCCCCCTGGCCTTCGCTCAAGCGCAAGTGAGCGTCTGCCAGCAGGTCAAGTATATCAGAAGCCACTTCGGCACCCAGATCGGCAATGTCTCGGCTTACCAAACGATAGCCTAAGCCAATCATATAATCGCCCACGTTAATCGCCGTCGGCAATCCATACGTGCGATGCAGGGTTGGAATTCCATAGCGGAAGCGATCATCGTCCTCGATGTCGTCGTGCACTAATGAGGCTTTGTGGAAGGTTTCGATAGATAGCGCTACTCGCCGCACTGCATCGGGGAGTACCGATAGATGCCGTGCACCGTCAGCTGATGCACCTTGGCCGCCGGTCATTGCGTCGTGGGCGGCAAGCGTAATGAAGGGCCTGGCGTACTTACCTCCCTGAGCTAAATATGTCTGGGCGATCGCCTCGGTGGCTGCGATCGGATTCAAGCCAGCCACGCCAGTGCCGTTAAGCTCCGCTAAACTTGGCCCGCCGCGTTGACGGGGCGCAAGTCGCTCGAGCTGGTCAGGTTCAAAAAGCTGTTTCGCCGCGCGCAACAAATGGAGATAAGTCGTTGAACGCGTCGATGCACCTTCCTGGTGAGCGGTAATCATTTCATGAACCCATTCTTCATCCACCGACGTGTTGCGACAATCGCTCGACAACAGCGGAACGGCCATGCAGGGCACGCCGGCCAGCAGCACTTTATCGATCGCTTTCTCTAACACGTTAAGACACGCTACGCCGATGATCGCGTCGACGTAGCCGCTGATGATAATCTTCATCACGATGGGCGAGCCTTCTGCCACGAGCACTTTGTAGCCCAGCTCTTCAGCAACGGCACGAAAGTCGGCGATGCTGCAGGCGCCACACTTTTTGCAGTCGAGTCCGAACTGATCGTAATCGGCAGGGCACCCCTCGGCATGTTTCAAGCAGTGGGGCAATAGCAGCAGTCGACGCGATGGTGGCACAGCAGCAACCTGTTCGCGCCAAAATTCCGAAGACAACATTACCATCGTCCAGCCAACGTATCCCTCTGGCAATTGAAGTTCTTCTAGAGTACGACGAGCGATTGCTTCCAGGTCGTCCTTAGAAGGGGGCTGGGAGCGGTCGATGCGACTGACGACTTCCTGGCATCGTGCGCGGAGTTTTTCGCGCAGTTCGCGAGTGGCGGGTACCTCTTTGAGATGGCCCGTGCGTCGACGCCCACCACGCTTGCCCTTGGCGACTGCTTCGGACGGGGATCCATTCGCCGCCGCCGGGTTATCGCTTGTCAGTTCTGATGACACACTCGACACTGCTGCCTCCTCGCCGCTTGCCATGTCTGTCCGTCAAGTAGTTGCCAGTCGAAAGGCTGTCCGTCGAATGATCGATACATGTCGGCTGAACTCTCTCAAGCCATCAGCGAGAGGAAGTACACGCCCGATACAACACCTAAAACTAGCTTCGAAATCAGCGGGCCGCTCCCACGGTTGCCGAAGCTTGATGCCCTTCGCGACTAGCGCATCCTAGGGCGCGAGTGGCGAATAGCAAGGGATACAGCCGCTCATAATACCATAATTTCGCGAAGTAGAAACCGATCGGAGCCGGCTGCCAATGACGACCCTCTAGCACCGCTTCACAAAGCCAGGAAACACCTTGTTCCACCGCCGTGGCCACATGTTCTCCCTGGGTGGTAAATGGTAGCAGAGCCTCCACGGCCAGCGCCGTTTCTTCAACGCTGCAAGTCAATTCAGTCGACTCGGAACCCTGGTCGGTCGGTTGGTTTTCTGCCCCACGACTGACGACGGCACCCCAGCCACCGCCAGCATGCTGGACCTTGGTGAGCCATAGCGCGGCACGTTGGGCCATCTCGGTAGCTCCGAGTCCCAACTCGTCGCACATCACCAGAACCTTGGCCGTGCCATAAACGCGATTTGCTTCACGCTGATCGTGTTGATTGCCAAACCACAAGGGCAGCCAGCTGCCTTCGGCTTGCTGCTGACGTTGTAGAAAGCGAATCCCGTTTTGCTGTGCGCCATTGATCCGTTTCGCATAGGTCGCGTTGGAGCTCTGCAGATTGAGCAGCTGCCGCCAGGCACCGAGCGCGCGTAAGGCGTGAGCTGTGATGTCGGTGCTACTTCGATCGAACTGCAAGCGGCCCCAACCTCGGCAGAACGTTGGCCAACCGCCATCGTTGTTCTGCAAATCGAGCAGCCAATGAACTCCAGCCCGAGCGGCTTGTTTAACGTCAGCCGAACGCTCTTCGGGCCAGCGTCGCTGCCAAGCCGCTAGCGCCAGCAGGGCGGCGGCTGTGTCGTCGGCGTCGGGGATGCCTCCCGAAAGATTCGTCCAGGCCCAGCCGCCGGGCGCGGCTCCGGTTGCGCGATGCGTCTGGTGGTGTTGGCACGAGAGCAGCCAATCGAGGGCCGATTCGGCTTCGGCGGATGGTTGCCTTGCCGGTTCTCCGCCTTCCGCCTCAAGATTCCAGTTGAGAGCAAATAGTGCCTGCGATGTGTTCCATGTAGCCAAATCAGAGTCGATAGGCCAACTACCGTCTGCACGCACGCCAGACAGTAAGAACTCAACGCCGCGACGTACGACGGGGTGATCAACAAGTCCCATGCTGGCTAGGCTCATCACGACAAAGCTGGTCAGCGGCGTCGCTTCGAGATAACCTCCACTGGCAGGCTGCATCTCTTCGAGCATTGCTAAACTCCGCCGCTTTGCCATGGAGCGAAACCAGCGAGTGAGAGGATTTCGCGTCGGAAAGTGGTGGAACCGCGCTTGTCCGATCGCTATCAGCGCGGGCAAGGCGTAACTCACTACCGGTAAATTCAGTCGCTGATACCAACGTTGCGGCAGGCAAGCCAGCTCGAAGGGCAGGGTAGGTACTTTCCTCCACGGCACAAGATCGGCCAAGGCACAATTCATTAGGATCGGTGCGGCAAAGGTCTTATCGCCTTCGTAGCGACGTTTCAAAGCCGCTACGCCACCTTCCGCAGCCACATAATCTTCAGAGCGCGCCAACAGGTCACGATACTTCGCTGGTACCCCAGTCAGATGAAGCGCGGCCTGTACCAGCATCGTGGTCGCAATGTTAGAACGGCTGCAATCAGTATCGCCCCAGCCGCCGTCGTCGTTTTGCTGTTCGGCGAGCCAGCGCACAGATTGCAGGATCAATTCGCTCAGGTCGCCCCGATAGAGTTCCTGGACACTTGTCTGTGATTCTCCTGGTGTGTAGGCAGGCAACCCACAGCTAGTGCTGCCTTGCTCCGCAAGCATCAGCGCACTGATCGCCGTGGCGGTCGACAAGGGGGAGCTGGAAAGCCTTCCCACCCATTGTCCCGAGGAAGCGCGCTCCGCAAGCAGGTCGGAGCGAACGGTGCGATAGGCGGCAGCAAGCCGTTCGCGATCCAAGTGAAGCGTCATCGAGCCGATTGGCTCCGGGGTGGCGGGACGTTCGGCACAGGGGGCCGACGACTCTAATTTTAGGCCCAGCTTCTCAGGTTGTCGAGAGTCGTAAAACAGCAGATAACTAGTGACGACCAGAGAGGGGGCCGGGGGCCATGCTAGTCTGTCCAGCGAAAAACGAGCATAATAACGGCTGAAAAAATGTCCTGCTCCTCCGTATTCTCACCATCTGCCCTATGTACCTCCGCTACGCCAAACGACTGCTGACCGAAACCGACAAGCGGCTACTTTGGAAGCTCGTCTGGAATTTTGCTTTTAAGGGCGCCCGAGCGATTGGTAAGCACAAGCGGCGATTAAAACGGGGCGAGTTTTTTCCGCCGTTTCTCTACATCTCGATCATCAACAGCTGCAATCTGAGATGTCAGGGATGTTGGGTCGACGTAGCAGCGAAGCAGGAGAAGATTGAAATTGACGCACTCTCGCGGACGATCCGCGAAGCGAACGCCGCAGGGAATTACTTTTTCGGCATCGTCGGCGGGGAACCTTTTATGCACGCCGACATCCTTGAGATCTTCCGACGGCACCCCGACTGCTACTTTCAAGTGTTTACAAACGGGCACTTTATTACCGACGAAGTCGCCGCGGAATTGCGCCGCTGCGGCAACGTCACGCCTCTGGTGAGTGTCGAGGGCACCGAAATCGTCAGTGACCAGCGCCGTGGCGGTAGCGAAGTGCTCAACAAAACGATTGTGGGAATCCAGAACTGTGTAAACCATCGCGTTGTTACCGGTGTTTGTACGAGCGTTTGCAAAACGAATTTAGACGACTTGGTGAACGAGGATTGGGTCGATCGACTTATCGAGTTGGGCGCTCTTTACATGTGGTATCACACCTACCGACCGATGGGCCCCGAGGCGGCGCCCGAGTTGGCGTTGTCGCCGGACGAACAGTTGCGGATTCGCCGCTTTGTAGTTGAAATGCGCTGCAAGAAGCCGATCGCTATCATCGACGCTTATTACGATGCGGGAGGTCAGGCGTTGTGCCCTGCTGCAACCGGGTTTACCCATCACATCAGCCCTTGGGGCGACATCGAGCCGTGCCCAATCGTGCAATTTGCTAAGGAATCGATTTACGACGAACGGCCGCTTGCCGATACGTTTAACAATTCGGAATTTCTTCGCGACTTTCGCGAGCTGGCCGCGTCGCACACTCGGGGCTGTATTGTTCTGGAACGCCCCGACCTACTTCACGAACTCACCGTGCTGCACGACGCCCGCGACACGACGGCCAGGAAATCGGCCGCCATGGAACTACAATCGATGACTCCTCGGCCCTCGCAATACAACTTGCACGAAGAAGTCCCCGAGAAGAGCTGGGCTTATCGTTTCGCTAAGCGACGGTTTTTCAGCGATTTTGGGGCTTATGACGCTCCCCGAGATCCGCTCGCCGAAACAGTGCAAGGCAAGAGAGCCTAGAGCGAACCGCTAAGTAGTTTGGGAATAAGCTTGTCCCCGACATTTGAGCTGGTAGACTCGCACTGTGCGATCTGTTCTTGCATGGGGAGCAATGGGGTGACGAGCACTCGGCCGCAAGATTCATCCGAGATTGATCCGCGGCGTCAACTGGCGCAGCGTTACATGCAGTCGGCTCACGACGAGCTGGCAGCCAAAGAGGCCGAGCAACCGCGTCAGCGACGCCCAGCCAAAGACAGCATCGTCGGCGGTTCGGTCGCCGGTCTCTGGCCCTCGATTTCTGGGTCGACACTCGTTCACGGGATCCTGCTCGCAGCGGTTGTTACCGTGGCCGCCTTAACGGCTACTTGGTGCTATGTGCTGCTCGACACAGTGTTCATCGCGGGGCGCATCATCGCGTTGCCCACGGGGATTTTGGTTTTCCTGACTTTGTCTTACGGTTCCGCGTACTTTCAGGGCATCGTCGAGTCGACATCCCAAGGCAGAACATCGCCGGACGACGCTTTGCGCGGCAGCTGGCAAGATTGGTTTTGGTCGATGCCATTGACTTGGGGAATTCTCGCCGCAGCGACGGGAATCGGTTGGTTGTTGAGTCTACCATTTGAGGATGCTGGCTGGGAGTTCATCGGCGTGGTTACCGCTCTGCTGTATCCACTGATGCAGCTCTCGGCGCTGGAAAATGGTTCGCCGTTAGCGCCATTTTCTCTCCCAGTCTTTCGCACTCTGATAACGCGTTCGTTGGCATGGATCTGTTTCTTCCTCGCGACGGCAATTGTTTTTTCACTGACGGCGCTACTAGCCAAGGTCGCTTGGAGAGACCCGCCTTATCTGACCATGCTGTTGATGGGCCCTGTCGCGACGATAGCTCTGGCGGCTTACGGATTGCTGCTGGGTACGATGGCGCGCTGGCTTACTTTGAAGGGCAAGTGAATCGAAAGGATATGTAAAATGTCGAGGTACTGCAATTTGCTTTCGAATATATTCTTGTCTTCGGCGACGCTGATGGTTACTGTCGGCTGCGGATCGGGGTCTGCGGTTGTGCCAACTTCCTTTGCTCCCTACAGCTCCGCGGAGGGCGAATTTGCTTGCGAATACCCAGAAGGCTGGGAGTCGAAAGGAGGCGGCAAACATGGCCGACTGTGGGCGAGATTTACTTCCGGCCCGGCAGAGATTCACATCAAGTCGAGCGTGATGGGCAATATTATGAGCGACTCTCAAAGCCGATCTTCGTCCGATGGCAGTGCTTTAGGGTTCGAGCCGGTTGATCAATTGCATAAATTCTTTAAAGCCGAAGCCGAAGATGATTTCGACGGCTATGCCGACGAACCCGGTAGCCCGATGGTGCTCAATTGCCCACTGGGCGCGGGCCGTACGAGCGAGTTCACATCCAAGACAACCTTTGGCGGCAAGATCCACGGCTATCGCACTTCAATCATCGCCCGCGACCTGGGCCTAATCATCATCTGCACCTGCCCCGAAAGCGAATGGAAAGCCATCAAACCAGCATTTGATCATTTGTTGGGGTCGCTGGAGCGCGGTTGAAGTCTGGCTCGGCGTGGCTCGCTGGTTCCGTCAGAGTCTCTTCAGTTCCAAAAGGGCCGCAACGAGATATTCTTCAGATCAGCACCCTGCTTCAATTTCAATTCTTTCCGTTGCAAGCCATCCCTGGAAACTATTAGCACGCCCTGTTCACGCCCCATAACGTCTTCGCCGTCCTTACGCCACTCATAGACAACTGCAAGCCAGTTGTTGTCTGGCGACAGTGCAGGATGATAGTACCATGTATATGGCCCCACGAATGTCTCAGCCCTTCTCTTATTGTCAAAGCTGATCACTTCAACATCGGCGCGAGTAGCCAGCTCAATAATGCGTATCGACGAACGATGAACCCCTTTTTCTTTGTCACTACCGCTGCGACAATAGGTAACGAATTTACCATCCGACGAGAATTGAGGCTCGTTGCATCCACCACCTTGATTGGTGAGTTTTCGGTGGTCAGATCCATCGCTGCGCATTAGGTACAGTTCACCATAACCTGACAGTTCCGAATTCCATGATGTTGCAACGAGCCAGTTGCCGTCGGGCGACCATCCTTCAATTCGCCAATTTTCAGGAATCTTCAGTGTCTCTTCGGTGCTTTCATCAATATTTACTTGCCAATGCCCTGACGGTGTAGGCAGAGCAGTCAAAGTGAATCCGTCGGCATTTTCACTTTGTTCATCATCATCTTCTTTATTGTTCAACAGCGACAAGAGATCACGAGAACTTATAATCAACTCATTACCTTTTGGGTTGCAGGAGATGTAGCCAGAACGGTCGCTAATGTGCTTAGGCTTCGCCTGGCCAGCGGTGTCTATCATCAATACTCCGCGGCTGTGACCATCGTAGTATCTGTAGAAAACGTGCTGGCCATCGGCAGAAACGGTCTGCATGCCAACTCCATATGGAAGATCAAACAGCTTAGTCCATACTCCAGTCGTTGGTTCTAATGAAATCAATCCAAAAGGAAACTTACTGCCATCGGCCATCTCAGAGTCCAACCTGGCGTTGATCAAGATTCGCCCAGGAAGCTTGACGTCGATTGTTGACTCCGCTACCGGCGTTTCGGGGAGAAACGAGGTGACGGCCTTGTCGTCTTCCTCATCCTCGTCACTTGGCGGCACGGACGAAACCGGCAACGACAGGGGCTGCTGCCACACTTTCACCGGAATCACGATATCTATCTGTACGCCTTCCTTGACTTTAAAAGTCGGCCACTTTTCCAGTTCCTTTGGGAAATCGGAAACTAGATAGCTCCTCCCATCCTGGGGAATGCTGACGCTGAACGCATACCGACCGGCAGGCACTTGTATTACGCAATTGCCCTCGGGCGAATACTCCACAATGTTGTTCCTGAAGGCAAAAACTGGTGCGCGTCGTGGTCGCTGTTGGGGATTGATGTAGCCCTTGGTAGGTTTTTCGAATCGGAAGGGTTCACCAGTTTCTGCGTCGACCAACTGAACGCGTACCTGCCCACCTGAGCTTAGTTGAATATCGGGAGCGGTAGTCGTCTCACCGACCCCGACTGTCACGTCCTCTACACCCTTCGTCACCCAACCGTCGACGTCTGCCGTGAGATGGTAATTCTCAGCTGGAAGCGAATCGAACCGATACTGTCCGTTTTTGTCGACTTTCGTCTCCTCTATCTGATAGCTAAATGGATCGGGATATTCGCCCGGCTTGGGAGGAGGCACTTCGCGCTGCAAATAGACAAGAGCGCCAGTAAGTGAGTCTGGTCCTGCATCGCTCTCAGAAAACTTGATATGTCCTTCGATCGAGCTCGCCGGCACGAGCTGTACATCAACTTCTCCGGGAATTTTATTAATCACGGCCCGTCTCGTGGCAAACTCTGGGTGCTTTACGAACAAGGCACCACGAGGATCGGTTGAACTATAGGCGGTCCGCATCGTTTTGGGATCAGCCTTATTCATTTCCGCCATCGCACGGCGACTCTCCTCCAAATCGAATCGTGCGAGATCAGTGATCTCATATTCACCATTATCGTCGGTCGTTGCAGAGTGGATCCCTCCCACGTTTCCCACTAAAGCGCCGGCAGCCCCGCTCATGACCTTGGCACCAGCAACAGGTTGTCCCGCAGGATCGGTAACACGACCACGCAGTGTGCTGGAGGGCTGGAATACCCACATGCTCGCCTTTCCCGTCCTGGCTATCTCGGCGGCATAATCAGCGTCAATCTGCGGAACTCTGCCTGCGGAACGGCCCACGAGTGTTAACAGTTTTGAATTCCTGGAGAAGAACCGTCCCGACGGTATTCCTTTCGGAAACTCTTTTTCGACGTCGATAATATCGCTCAACTCGATTTCGCCACGCTGATTACTCTTAGCAACTCGAATCGGCTGGGACTCCTTTTCTTCCCCGTCGCGGTTGTTCATGTAGACTTCAACCGTCGCTCCGGCCAGCGGCTGCCGGTTTTCATCGAGACAGATGGCCTTGAATGTGTTTGGCTTTCGGTTTTTGTAGAGCTGTAGCTGCAGCTCGCGCAGTGCTTGCTGCTTCTCCTTTGAAGTCGTCGCGGCCATTGGCTTCGTAGTCGATTCAGCCTTGCTGGATTCGTCGCTGTCGCCATCCTCCGGTGGTGTACCAATTCGAAGATAGTATCTGCCTTGAGGTACTTCTTCGACAGGCTCTCCGATCAACGGTTGCAAAACGGGGCTAGTTTCGTCTGCGGGGGGAGTGGCTATGTTGGCGTGGGCAATGTATTTGGGCGGCGTGCTTTGCTGTACATTGATGTCCGGCTGCAAAACAGGGCTGGTTTCGACAAGAGCCCAGTTGCCCAGGCTCGTAGGTGGCGAGTTCTTTGCGCTCTTTTCTCCTAGCGGGTTCATCGGCAGAGCGTCAAGCTCCACCCACTCGTACGGCCGCGCCTGTAACTGGCAAGTCTTGAGGTACGCGGGAAGCAGCCCGTGAAACTTCCATTTGCTTTGATTAAGCGGGCCTGTCCCTAAGCTGCCACTTCGCTCGGCGATGTGTTGTATCCCATTCCGGTCGATGCCAACGACTCTTTTTGCTGAATCAGGAAAATTCTCCGACACTATTACCAGCGTATTGCCTTGGGAATCGGGCATCGCCCCGGAAAAAATTGCACCGCTTTTCTGTATGCCGTGGGAACTGCTCAGGCCGGTTGCGATAGTCTTCCACTCTCCAGTTGCGACTCCGACCCGCAACTGAAACGTCTTTTGTTTCTGATTGGGATTAAAAACGTAGTAGTAGCCTGCTCGCTCGTCGTCAGGATTTTTCAGATCGACTTGTCCCGAGGCGCTAGACCCTCCCGCCGGTAGAACCCTCCAGCTGACTTCGGCGTCACGAGGATGATCCTTAAGCGAGAAGACGACTCTTCGTTTAGGAATCGGCGAAACGTTTTCGGTCTGCTCCACGCGGAAGGGGACCTTGTCGAGCGGCTTGCCCTTCGAGTCCCACCAGCGTTGCGGCTGCTCGCCATTGGTACCAATGCCCAATACATCGACTTTACCACCGAAGGAGAACTCGTTCGGGTCTCTGTCGCTCGACTGCTCGGTTGCCACGAGAGTCGGTGTGGGCCAAATGGAAACAAATGACAGCCCCACAGCCAAGCTGACTAGTGTCACAAGCGTTCCTACGCGCCAGCGCCGACTACAGCTGCGCAGAACTTGGAATCGTTCATCCAAGAGAATCGAGATACGTTGCTTCAATTGCGAAGGGCTCTCCCAAAGCCCGACGGACGAGGCGAGCCGTGGCGACGTGGATCCCGACTTCGTAGCAACGCGGGCCCAGGCGACTAGCTGTTCGGCGAAATCGGTGCGGTTAGTGACCTCGGCTGCGACAGCGTCAGCAAGCGTTTCCTGGTCGCGGCGGATCTGGCGACGCAACAGCCAATAAAGCGGTTGGGGCCATAGCAGCAGCATCAGCACACGCAGTACAGCAAGGGTTCCTAAGTCCCCGTGGCGGATGTGGGCAATTTCGTGAGCGAGAATTGGGCGGAGCGCGTCTTCATGACTTTCTACCATCACTTGAGGAAGCAGGATGGTGGGACGGAGCACACCGACTGCAGCTGGTGTTTGGATGCAATCGCTAACGGACAGAGCGGGCAGCCGCTTGTCATCTTGCCCGACGCTCTTGAGCAGCGTCTGTAGTTTTTGTGGAGCAGGCCGAGCAGCTCGGATCAGACGGCGAGCGAGGACACCACCGCCCACGTGCCAGAAAACCGTTAGCAGGCAGCCGCTGAGGTACGCACCGATAAGCAACGTCGTCCAATCGATTGGCTCTTTCGCTGGAACCGAGAGGGTAGGGGGAGTAGTTGGCAGCGCGGATTGCGGCTCCAGGCCTAGCGGCGGAAAGGACGGCATCGACGGTTGCTCGATCGGTGGAGCAGGGCGAAGATCACTCGTAGGCAACTGGCTGATGCCTCGTGCATCCTCAGTCAACAGATGCACGGCCGACCAGCCTGGTATGGCGCACAGTCCGGCGAGCAATAGTAGTGCTGCCAATGTTGGTCGGGCGAAGGCCATACGCTGGGCAGGTTGGCCGATTCGCCATCCGACCATCAGTACTAGGACTAACAGCAGGGCCGATAATAAGAAGTAGTTGGACAGCCATGGGGCGAATACCGCGCTGAAAGCGTTCATTTCTGGTTCCCCTTGTGTCGTGACCTGCGGGATGTCTGCCGATTAGACGATTGCTTGGCCTCGGCGAGCATTGCTTCAAGTACACTGAGTTCTGCTTTGGAGACACTCCGTGAGCCGAGCGCGTGGACTAAGTATTCGTCGAGGCTACCATCGAACACTCGCTCCAGAAATCCTGCGGCCAGCTTGCCAAGTGTCGTGTCGCGCTCAATGCGCGGCAGATATACGTAGGCCTTCCCCTCGCGGCGGTGGTCAACTAGCCCCTTTTGCTCCATCACCTGTAGCAAACTCAGCACAGTGGTATAAGCCAAGTCTTCGCCCGCGCTGTTCAGCGCATCGCACACTTCGCGCACGGTCGCTTCGCCCTTATCCCAAAGAACTTTCAGAGCTTCCAATTCACGTTCGGTGGGTTGCAGATCGGTCATGGCTTTTCCTACGGGTTAAGCAGTAGCAACTAACCGATTCTACGGGTTGACCAGTAGTTGTCAATCCAATTTCTTTGTATCGGTCGTGGAACTTGAACCCCGCAGCGGCCAGCTCTGTCGTAAACTGTGGTAGCTGATTAAGATATGCCTTTTCCCCTGTTCGCTATTTCCCGCCCGAATGCCACAAATGCTCGCCTCGGAAACCAAAGACCAGACTGAGACCTTAGAAGCACTGCTTGAGGAGCGAATTCTGCTGCTCGATGGGGCGATGGGCACCCAGATTCAAGATCTACAATATGACGAAGCCGCCATCCGGGGGGAGCGGTTCGCGGACCACGACCGAGACCTGAAGAACTTCGCCGACATCCTCTGCCTGACCCACCCGCAAGAAATCACCGATATTCATCGCCACTATTTAGAGGCGGGTGCCGACATCATCGAGACGAATACCTTCGGCGCCAGCCCGGTTGGCATGGAGGAATTTAATCTGCCGCTGTCTCTGGTGGCCGAGATTAACGCGGCGGCCGTCCGCTGTGCCCGGATCGCGTGCGACGAGTACACGGAAAAGAATGTCGATCGGCCGCGCTTCGTAGCTGGCTCGATTGGACCGACTGCCAAGCAGACTGCCATCAGCACGAAGGTCGACGATCCCAGCTACCGCGGCGTGACATTCGGCGAGATGGCCGACTCCTATTACGCTCAGGTGGCAGCCTTGGTGGATGCAGGTGTCGATATATTATTGCCCGAGACGGTAATCGACACGCTGAATCTGAAGGCGTGTCTCTTCGCGATCCAAAGGTATTTCGACGAGACCGGTAGCAGAGTTCCAGTGATGATCTCAGCTACCTTCGACAAAGGCGGAGCGACATTTGTTTCCGGACAAAGTGTCGAGGCGTTTTGGCATGCGATAGAACGGTTCCCGGTGCTGTCGGTAGGGATGAATTGTGCGCTGGGTCCTGAGCTGATGCGGCCGCATCTAGAGACATTGCAGAAAATCGCACCGGTGCGGATCAGTTGCCATCCCAACGCTGGCTTGCCAAACGAAATGGGGCAGTATGATCTCGGGCCTGCTGCTATGGCCGAGCTCGTCGGTGAATTTGCCGACAACGGCTGGGTAAATATCCTGGGTGGATGTTGCGGGACGACTCCCGAGCACATTGCGGCGATGGCCGATCGCATCGGCGATTGGAAACCCCACGCGCGCACTACGGTCGCCCCACGGCTACGGCTGAGCGGTACACAACCACTCACGCTGCGTCCCGACAGCAACTTTCTGATGATCGGCGAACGGACGAACGTCACGGGATCGCGAAAGTTTGCCCGACTGGTGAAAGAGGAGCAGTACGAGGAAGCGATTGAGGTGGCCCGCCAGCAGGTCGAGGGTGGCGCTAACATCATCGACATCAATATGGACGAAGGCCTGCTCGACAGCGAAGCCGTCATGACAACGTATCTGCGGCTGATTGCAGGCGAGCACGACATCGCTGCTGTGCCAGTGATGATCGACAGTAGTAAATGGTCGGTCCTAGAAACAGGGCTACGGGCCGTTCAGGGCAAGCCGATCGTCAATTCGATTAGTTTGAAGGATGGTGAAGCGGAGTTTCTGCGCCGGGCTCGACTTTGTCGGCAATATCAGGCAGCGATCGTTGTGATGGCGTTCGACGAGGAAGGCCAAGCAGCCGTTGCTAGTGAAAAGGTACGTATCTGTCAGCGGGCTTTTAAGCTACTGACCGAAGAAGCCAACTTCCAGGCCGAAGATATAATTTTCGATCCCAATATTCTCACAGTCGCCACCGGCATTGAGGAGCATAACAATTACGCGGTCGACTTCATCGAAGCGACTCGCCAAATCAAAGCAACTTGTCCCGGCGTGCACGTTTCGGGCGGAGTATCAAACATATCTTTCTCTTTCCGCGGTAACGACACCGTGCGCGAAGCAATGCACGCGGCGTTTCTTTACCACGCCGTGCAAGCAGGGCTCGACATGGGAATTGTCAACGCCGGGCAACTGGCTCTTTACGAAGACATTGAGCCGCAGCTCAAGGAGCTGGTGGAAGACGTGTTGCTGAATCGTCGCGCTGATGCGACGGAACGCCTCGTTGACTTTGCTGATACCGTAAAAGGCACCAAAGGCGATTCCGCTACCGAAGATGCTCAGTGGCGCTCTGCACCGGTTGAAGAACGACTGAAGCACGCGCTTCTTAAAGGCATCGTTAAACATATCGACGACGATACCGAAGAAGCCCGCCAGAAATACGACACCTGCCTGGAGATCATCGAAGGCCCGTTGATGGGCGGAATGAGTGTGGTTGGGGATCTGTTCGGTGCAGGGAAGATGTTCTTGCCGCAAGTCGTCAAGAGCGCACGTGTCATGAAGAAAGCAGTCGCCTATCTTACGCCCTACATGGAGGCCGAAAAGGAGGCGTCTGGCACGGTGGGCAAACCGCGCGCTAAACTTTTGATTGCTACGGTCAAGGGCGACGTACACGACATTGGCAAGAACATTGTCGGAGTTGTGTTAGGGTGCAACAATTTCGAGGTTATCGACCTGGGTGTGATGGTTCCCTGTGAAACAATCCTTGAAACCGCCGCTGCTGAAGAGGTCGACATCATCGGCCTATCGGGGTTGATTACGCCGAGTCTCGATGAAATGGTGCATGTTGCTCGCGAAATGAAGCGCACTGGCGAACAGCGTCCGCTCCTGGTCGGTGGCGCGACGACTAGTGCCAAGCACACTGCCGTGCGTATTGCTCCCTGTTACGATCAGAGCGTCGTTCATGTGCTCGATGCCTCTCGTTCAGTAGGCGTTGTCGGAAGTCTTATCAATCAAGAGAATCGGCCGCAATTCGAAGCAGAGAATCGCAAGCTGCAGGAGCAGTTAGTCGCATCGTACGCCAAGCGACAGTCGGTTACGCTGCTGCCGCTGGCCGAAGCACGCGAGAAGAAGTTTACCTGCGACTGGGCAAGCGTCGATATTTCGCAGCCCGAGTTTACCGGTGCACGACTATTGAAAAACTTTTCGCTTGCTGATCTGCGAAAGCAAATCGACTGGTCGCCATTCTTTCTTACCTGGGAACTCAAAGGTAAATATCCGAAGATTCTCGATGACGAACGTTTTGGCGGAGAAGCCAGAAAACTCTTCGATGATGCTCAGGCTCTCTTGGATAAGATCGAGGCAGAACAACTATTGCAAGCTCATGGCGTCTATGGAATTTGGCCGGCTGCTTCCGACGGCGACGACATAGTTCTTTACACGGATCCCACACGAGCCAAAGAAGAATGCCGTTTCCACGGCTTGCGACAGCAATGGCAGCGCAAGGGGCAAGATACGCACTACTGTCTGGCCGACTTTGTTGCCCCGCGAGCAAGCGGTCGCGAGGACCATGTGGGCGCATTCGCAGTGACGGCGGGCGTCGGCTGCGACGAGTTGGCTGCCCGCTTCGAAGCGGAACACGACGATTACAATTCCATTCTAGTTAAGGCACTGGCCGACCGGTTGGCAGAGGCCTTTGCCGAGGTATTGCACGCTCGGGTGCGTCGCGAGTGGGGCTATGGGGCAGAGGAGCAACTGACGAACGACGACTTGATCGCAGAAAAATATCGCGGCATCCGCCCCGCGCCGGGCTACCCAGCTCAACCGGATCACACGGAGAAGCGAACACTCTTTAATCTATTGGCGGCCGAAGAGAAGACCGGTATCACGCTCACCGAGCATTTCGCGATGCATCCCGCAGCCAGTGTGGCGGGACTCTATTTCGCTCACCCTCAGGCGCGCTACTTTGCCGTCGACCGATTGGCTCGCGATCAGGTGCAAGACTACGCGCGACGAAAGGGGATGAGCGTAGTAGAGGTTGAGCGCTGGCTCTCTTCAAACCTGGGATATGAACCCACAGGCTAGCTGGCCAAAATCATTCAGTAGTGTCGCTGTCGGGCTCTTTCTCGACGAAATGCAGTGCCGCCGAGTTCATGCAGTATCGCAGGCCGGTTGGGTGCGGACCATCCTCGAAAACGTGTCCTAAGTGAGCTTCGCAGCGGGCGCATCGTGTTTCGACGCGTACCGAAAACAGCTTGCGGTCTTCATGCTCTGAAACGTGTTTCTCATCGACCGGTTGGTAAAAGCTTGGCCAACCGGTACCCGATTTATATTTTGTCGTCGAATGAAACAATGGCAGACGGCAGCAGACGCAATGATAGACGCCGTGGCTTTTGTTGTCCCAATATTCGTTCGCGAATGGTTTCTCCGTGCCAGCATTGCGCGTAACGTGGTACTGTTCGGGAGTGAGTTTTTCTTTCCAATTGACTTCACTCCAGTCGGTCGAATCGTGATCGGCAGCGCTCTCAGTTTCGGCCGCACCCTCGTCAGCGCCTTTCAGTTTACTCTGAAAGACCTGGCGAAACTTTTCGAGTTTAGGGCCAATCACCGCACGGCAGTAGCCCTGACTAGGATTGCGCTCGTAGTAGTCTTGGTGATATTGTTCAGCGGCGTGGAATTTTTCGAAAGGACTAATCTCTGTAACGATCGGTGCCGCGAAAGCGCCCGACTGGTTGAGCTTCGTTTTCAGTTCCTCGGCTTGCTGTTTCTGTTCCTCATCGTGATGAAACACGACCGAACGATATTGAGTTCCGATGTCGGCGCCTTGCTGATTAAGCGTTGTCGGATCGTGGGTTTTCCAAAACACCTCGAGCAGCTCTGCGTAGGAGATTTCCTTTGGATCGTACTCCAGATGGATGACTTCTGCGTGGCCGGTAATTCCGCCGCAGACCTCTTCGTAGGTTGGATTCTCTTTCTTGCCACCGCTGTAGCCCGAGGTTACTGAGTAGACGCCCTGAAGTTGCTGGTAGTAAGCTTCCGTGCACCAAAAACAACCACCTCCAAAAGTAGCCTTCCGAAGCTCGCCTGCGGGGCGCGACTGGCTTTCGACGGCAGCTTGGGGCGCTCTGGTTCGCTCGGCACTGGATGAAGATGGTGCATTCGACACGATGATAGTCCCTCCTAGGATGATTGCCGTGGCCACGACCGCAAACAACGGTTTCTTGGTGGAATGAATCATGAAAGTCAGCCTCTCTCGACAGCTATTTGGGCGCGGATTCCCCTCTTCCTATAATATTAGACGGCCGGGGAGGCCTCACCTTACAGAATTTTAGCAGACAGGGCACAAAATGGCACCCATGAAGCCGCTTTGCGCTAGGCTGCGCGGGGCGTGACGAGAGACATCGTCTCTGAGAACCGCTTGCCACTGACCGTTACCAGCTCGATGCGGAACGCCAAGTCTTCGGGCGATTGGTAGTCTTCGGGCACTTCGAAGAAACAGGCTGGGCTGAACGCGATCGTCGTTTCGGGACCAACATTCCATGGCGGTTTGTCCTCGCCAGAAAAGCCCCAGTCGCCCTTGATCTGGTGTCCTGCGTGTTCCAGATAACAATCGAATCGCAAAATCGAGTTTTGCCGCGTACTATTATTAGCAATCAACACGCCGCCGGTATCAATTTGCGAAAGGCACAGCCGTTTGGTGCCTTCGCTGCCTTGCTGACGGCGGAGCGATGCTCGGAAGTTGCTAAGCTGATACATTTCCAGCTTCGGTTTTTCGCGCCGCGACCGCACAAACCAGAAGTAGGAAGTCAAAGCCGCTGATCCACCGGCCATAACCGAACGCACAATCTCCGCCAACGACGTTTCCATAGAACGCTCCTTGCCAACGAATCGACAATCTGACTCAAGGAGCGGAATCTTACAGGACAGTCTCAGCAGTGTCAGCGGCAGTCGGCCACGATGCTAGCGGCGCTTCAAGATCGAGCGTTGTCCACTCCGCGGTTCGGGGCTGGGGGGAGGCGTTGGCAGGGTTTCACTTTCATCCGACTCCGTCACAGGACCGGGGTCTTGACGGTTATCTCCGAATGGATCGAGGTCGACGGCTGCCGGCTCGGTCGCTGGCTCAGTTTTGTTAAATCGCTCGACCACCAACATTAGCGCGGCATGAGTGGGAGCGAAACTCGGTAGGGACGAAATCTTAGCAAACTTGGCCCCGGTGGCGACCTTGTCATAGCGGGCTAGCTGTTTCTGTAGCATCTCAAGTTGCAATGTCGAAGCTTCGGCACCTGGACTTCCTAATGCGTCGTACGGTATTGCAAGATAACGTTGCCAGCCGTCTGCTTTATCGAATCGCTCCATTGAATAAGCAAGCTGGGTCGAAAACTCTTGCAGAGCCTGGATCAACGTTGCGTCGTCCCAACCGGCCATTTCATCGATCGTAGGGAATCTTTGCGGCTGCTGCGATTGCGCAGGGGTTGGCCGCATCGATCGAGTTCTCGAGCTAGAACGATTCTGATCTTGGACTTGAGCCTGAGCCTCACGCTGCCAAGCCTTGGGTGCCTCCTCGGCACTAGATTCAGCCATTTCCGGATGTCTTCGCAACCATCGACGTTGCCGCCGGCCGAGTCGCACTCCACCGGGGTCATCCACCGCTACAAACGGCGCGCGGACCGACGTGCCGCCATAAGGTCCAACGTCGACTCGGACAAATGGCGCGCGCACCGCGACGCCCCCATTGCCATAACGGCGCACAATTTGCGCCTCGGCAGAAGTGATTAGAAACAACAGAACTGCGCCGCAAAATGCTATCAGTGTGCGCGAGAATGTTTTGCAAGACATGTGAATCCCTTCCGATCTGTATGTATGCCGCAAAGCTGAGCAGAGTGCTCGGTAGGCGTCAGGCGGCTTTCTGGCTGGCTGCTTATCTCAGCGCGAATTGTACACACAACCCCCGGCCAATGGCAAACGAGTTTTCCGTATAGGCGTTTAGGCTAGAATCTCGGTCCCCAGCAGTGCTGGCGGAGCGAAGGGCTTTTCGCACCGGGCACACGCATCGCGATTGCGGGGCACGATTTCGCCACACTCGGCACACCTTTCGAGGGGGGAGCAACCATGAAACAATCGATATGCCAGTAGTCCTGGCACACTGAACAAGAGAACGAATGCGCTCCAGCACAAGCCGTTCGGACGCGAATAGCGACGATGCCAGCGCCGGGCAAGGATAGTAGATATTGCCGCAAGAGTCATTAGTACTGATATGGACGGCCAACTTGCCTGCCACGATTTGCTTACCGCGGCCAGGTATGTTGGTGCTTCGCGATTCTGTAGCATGGCAAACGGACGTATGCCGAACAGGCGAGCGACCCAGAAAATAGGAACCGGCGCAGTCCATGCATCATTGCGCGCCTTACGACGCAACGACGGCGGTCGATAGCTCTCTACCTCTGCCGTGTCACGGCGAAGCTCGTTGCCAGCTGGATCGATCCACACTAACTGAGATCGGCGACCTCCTTTCCAGTACCCCTGATCATATTGAATGAGCAGTTCCCCATTGCCAACCGAGTAGGCCCGGATTGTGGTGTTATGAAGCGAGGCTGGCAGGAGAAATTCCTTGCTCGTCTCATTCTTCAAATCCCAAATAGCCACACGGTCAGGGTATCTAACGAAGAACCGAGCAACTGTTTTCGAGCGGTATTCGTCTTCAGATTCGTCGTCCTCGTTCTGGTCAGCCGCAGTAGTATCGCCGACATCCATCATCACCTTGTTGGTTGGAATTTGATCTCTAGGTTCGGCTCCGATTGTGATCGCAGTAGCTCCGGGTGCTTCAGCAAAGGTGTGCACTGTTTGTTCCCGGAAGTCGATCTGGAGGATTTTGTCGCCATCAATGAGGAAACCAATCCAATCTGGGGGATGCTTCGAATTGCTCTCTCGCGAATATTCCCAATTGTTGTAAGACCTTGCTCCCTCCATTCCGAATCTACTGGCAAAAATCGTTGTGTATCCGCCAAGTCGGTTGTCTCCTAAGTCGAACCACTGTTCCTCGGGCGGCAATGATGCGCGAAAACCATCTCTGCCAAGAAAGCCTATCCGATCCTTGGAGGCTGAGTTATACCCTACAAAATAGGCATGACCTTGCTGATGATCGTCGCGTACCAAATGCCAATAGACAGGCGGGTTCGCTAGGTCCGAAGTGTTGCCGAGGCGCTCGGACCAGGGTACTGGATTGAATACGAGTCCTGGTGTCCCGGACTCCGCGGGCAACTGTCGACTATAGATCGATCGTTGACTAACCAGTGTGACGGCCGTTCCATCGAGCTTTCGATAAGTGCGATGCGCACTACTTCCCCCAATGTTTGTAGCAATCAGAGGAGTTCCGTCGAGCGCAACCATTAAGTACTCGTAACTCTTGGCCTCTTTACCTAATAGATCTCGTGCTAGGCGAGTGCCCCAGGAGTTAACAATTGCCCAGATCACAGTCAAACCTATGGCAATGATCGCGGCACTCGTAACCTGAGCAACAATGCTGTTGGTTCGCATGATTCAGAAGCCTCACTGATCGCTAGTCTGAACGTAGTAAAAGATTGCCGTCAGAAGTGCGGTTGCGGTCACTAACCACACGGTCAATGAAGCCCACCACCACGGACAGGCGTAAACGAGAATCGCGCATACAATGCTAAACACGGCTGGGACCAGCCGTGTTCCGATCCACTTAGCTGGGCGGACACCGCTAAGAAAGCCACCCAGGTAGACGAGCACCAAATTACCGCTTAATTTCCAGGATGGAATTGTCATGGACCAAAAATACGGCGATGCGTGGTTGCCGGCACTAGCCGACCACCATCCGTAAATGCCAATCATGAAGGCGTTGACCGCCAAAACCGCTGTCGTGCCCACCAGCATTTTGACTACGAAAAATTTATTTCTGGCGAGCGGACGATGAAGTAAGAATCGAAAGGTGCCTTGATGCGATTCATAGGCCGTCTGCTTTAATCCCAAAACCAAAGCGAATGCGCCGAACGCCATTGCCTGCGACGAAAGATGCATGTCGTTGACAAACGGATACCAGGCTTTGCTGGAGCCCCCCCACGGCAAGACGGCCTTGCCCATCAATGGACCGATGATGCCGATTGCGCATAAAGTTGCAAGCGCCAGCAACCCCAACGACTCACGCAGCTCCTTGATCGCCAATTGCTTGAGCATGGCTCTCCTCCGTTGCAAACAGGGGTAGCGACCGCTTGCGGCCACGGGTGTATTCGATGAACGCTTCTTCCAGATTCAAGTCGACTACTTCGATGTTTCGCGGCTCTAGGGCTTCTACTGCTGCGCGTTGCGTTTCGTCGTACCCGACTAACACTAGTTCCAATTCGGTGCCGAGATTCCAGGAGTTCACTAACCCAGGGCAGCTCACCTCTTCTGGTGCGGGGCCCGAAAAACTGAGTACCAGTTTCTTCACCGATTCGCGGAATCGATCAGTCGGGCAGTCGACACGCAGCACACCGTCGACCATGATGCCGATGCGGTCGGCCACCCGTTCGACGTCGCCCAAGATGTGCGAGCTGAACAAAATTGTCCGCCCCTTACGGTGGATGATCTGAATCAGCGACTCGAGAAAATCGCGGCGCACCACCGTGTCGAGCCCGAGTGTGGGGTCGTCGAGAATCAATAATTCTGGTTCCGGTGCCACAGCGAGCGCCAATGACACTTGCGCTCGCTGACCGTTGGAGAGCCGTCGCAGTTTCTGCCGACGTGACAGTTCGAAATGGTCGAGAATCTGTTCTACCAGTTCGCTATTCCAACAAGAATAAAACGCCTTAGTAAACCGCACTGCTTCGCCAATCGTCATCCAGTTGTACAAGGGATGCCCCTCGGCAATGTAGGCGATCCGCTCGCGAGTGGCGGGTGCCAGTTCCGACACAGGCTCGCCCAATAGCTCCGCCGAGCCGCTGTCGGGTCGAACCATACCCAATAACATTTTGATCGTAGTGCTTTTGCCCGCCCCGTTACGACCCAAAAACCCGTAGACTTGCCCTTGCTCAACATTCAGGTTCAGGCAATCGACAACGCGCTGCGAGCCGTAATGTTTCGTTAATCTGTGTGTTTCTATGACATGCGTCATGGCTAATCGACCTCCGAGACAAACGCGAACTGTTCCATGCGCTTGCGTAGTATTTCGAGGAGTTCTTCCGAGGAGAAACCTAGATGCACCGCTTCGATGAACAGCTGGTCGAGTTTCTCATCCAGCCGCTCGCGGCGAGCCTTCTTCGTGAGATCTTTACGCGGCTCCGCGACGAATACGCCCCGGCCTTGTTGGGTAAGCAGCGTCCCCTCGCGCTCTAGCTCAGTGTAGGCGCGTGCGATCGTGTTGGGATTGACGACTAGTTCGCGAGAAAGCTGCCGTACAGAAGGCAGCCGCTCGCCCGGTTGCGCGCGACCACAGGCAATCGCCCGACGGACCTGGTCGATCAGCTGCCGATAGATAGGCGTTCGACTAGTAGTATCGCATTGAAATCTCATGCCAGCCTCACTGTACTAGTTGTATTAATACAGTTGGTGGCTGTCAAGGGCAAGCGAGAAAAATCATGGATTGCCTTAATTTTTGGATCAGCCGCAGTGCGTTAGCACCCGGTTCAGAGATGAAAAAACCGGACGCTAACGCATGGCGGCTGATATCGGCCCACTGGGCCTTGTGTCCATGCTTACTACTGTCACCGGTGCCTCACGACACCGGCTTAGGTTGTGACAGCCCTGCGGGCTTATTTGTGTAACTGACAGACCAGGCTCAGCAGTCCGCAGTCAGAACTTGACTCCCACCGCCTTGCACAAGAATGACATGAAAGCCCTGCCGGCACGGAAGTGGGCGATTGTGTGCTTCACCAGGCTCGGCTCAAACAGTTCGTCGTGATCTAACGGCATGACGCCGATGAAGTCTTTGCGTTTCAAGTCCTCAAGCAGCGGGTGCTCGGCGTCGTAGCCGCGGGGCGGGCGTTTGAGGCTGTCGCCCGCCAGCTTGTATTGCTCGCGAAAGGCTTTGGCGTTTTTGGCTCGTTTCCAAGTTGCTGGGTCTTTATCGATCGCCTGGCGAATCTTGCCTAGAGACTTGGAGTCTGGATGCCAGATTCCGACGCCGAGAAACACTTCGTCGGGATCGATATGAAAATAGAATCCAGGGCTATGCACATCGCGACCCGCTTCGTGGCGGAACTGAATTCCCACATTTGTCTTGTAGGGTCGCTTGTCCTTGCTGAAACGGACGTCGCGGTAGATCCGCATCAGCGAGCCCCCCACCTTTTTGGGTTCTGCGCGAAAATGGGGGGAGAGCTTGGATAGCGGCTCGGCCATTGCTCCGATGAATGCCAGCGCGGGTTCGAGTAGATCCTGCTCGTAGCGCGATTTATTCGCCGTGAACCAGGTGCGGTTGTTATGTTTCGATAGCTCGTTGAGGAAGTGCAACAGTCCGAGAGGGAAACCAGAGAATTTTTCTTTTGCCATGGGGTGGGAGTCCTAGGATCAGGCGCGGACGGAATTTGTGTGTAACATTTTACATCGCATCATAATCCTGGAAACCGGCTTCGCATCAAGGGCCGATTGGAGAGCCGCCTCGGCTTGTGCCGATAATGCGACAGAAGCTGCACCTCGCGCTTTCGACCGAAGGCCGCGCAACTTTGCCTCACCGTCAGATCCCACCCGCGCAAGCCGCATAAACGCGAAACCTTGACAGGACTCCAAGGATGGAAGCCTCCCCCCGCCGATTGATGCTGTTGCTTCTAATTGCCAGCATGACGGTCGGTTGCGGCTTGAATACGGCCGTGTTGCAAAAGGGCGGAAACTGCCGCAAGGGTGTGTTGCTGAACTATTCGTGCGGTGCCCATCCGTGCGATCCGATTGATCCGACAAAGCCGACGATCGTCATCACCCACGGCTGGAATCCGCTGCCGAAACGGATCCGGACAACTTTTGGCTGTTCGGGGGCTCATGCGCTAAAGTGCCGTTGTGGTGATAGTTTCAATATCTTGAGTTGGGACTGGAATGCTGTAAGAGTATCGCCCTTCAATGACGAACCGCTGCGCATCGGTAAGTGCCAGGGGCGTATGATGGCCGCAGCACTGCGTCGTCGGGGTGTGGTTCCTTGCCGAACACAGATCATTGGCCACAGTTTGGGAACCATCGCAGCGTGTCAGGCGGCCGTCTGCCTGAGTGACCGTGGGACGATGCGTCAGCTTACTCTGTTGGACGCACCAGAGAGCTATCACGAGGACATATTCTGCTGCTTAGCACCTACTCGCCACGCTTGCGTGGTGGAAAACTATTGGTCGCCCGGGCCTAGCGGCTACGGCGAACACATCGACTGCCCAGGAGTGCGAAATTACTGTATCAAAGGCAAGAATCCCATTCGCGGAATTATCGACTTGAGTATATCCAACCACGTCTACGTGATGCGTTGGTACTACAAGACGATGCGTTGCCCCTCGATGCAATGCGGTTTCCAGAACAGCTGTTTGCTCCGCTATTGCGGTTGCAACGGACCATGCTATTCAGCCGAGAAGAGCGAAAGTAGTTTGACGAATACATCCGAGGTACTGGAAGTTCAATATCCGGCGCCGATGGGCAAAGGGTTGATTGACAATGCCATGAGGACGTCGGCCGGGACACAGAAGCAGTAGCCGATGCCGCGCAGCCAAAGCTAACCGCTCAGACTCAGGCCTTGGTTCCAGATAGTCGATCCTGTCAATTGGCCGCACGATACTGGTCGGCATGATGAAGGAGAGGGGTATCACGCACTCGAAAAACGGTGCGCCGGCGAATACTCAAAGACTGTCGAACACCACTCTCAGCTCCTCACTTAAGTAGACCTACTCCATATCGAACTCTTCGAATCCATCGACGTGCGCGACCACTTCGCCGTAAATTCGCAAGAGTTTGAGGTGCTGCTTTGATTGTGCCACCATGTTACCAATGATGGCGTACCAAAGAATCGAGTGGCGAGTCTTAGACGTTCCATCACGGATACGTGCGAGCTGTTTCTCGTGGAGCTTCTCGGCCATTTCGCGTATTTGCCTGTCCTTCTCATGTACGCTTTCGAAATCACCTGGGTTTTTTCCTGCGAGGATTTCATCGACATCGGAGACTATCTCAAAGAGCAGTTTTGCCATCTGGCGCAACTCCTTAACCTGAATGTCGAGCAATTCCTTGTGTTGGTTACTCACATGCACATAAGCACGGAGAACAATGTCGCGATGGCCATCGACAAGACGCTGGATCCGGCGAACTGTTTGACCGTATCTGGCGGACACATGCGAATCTTCTCTTTGGATAAGCCGCAACGCCTTAAAAATATTGGCGACAATAATGTTAGCCCAAGCCTGGAATCGTTTCGACTTCGCCTTTTCGCCTTGGAGCAAATAGAGATTTGAGGTAAAGAGGGCTTCGAGGGTCGTCTCGATCGATTTCCTAATCTCGTGCAGGAGAATTGTCATGTGCTCGAATGACAACGAAAGCGTCTCGGAAACGTCGGTCACTTTCTTGAGGTTGAAGACCTTCTCCATCTCAACTAGCGAGGCACGATGCTTATGACTATGGTGATTCGTCCAGAAAGCGTAAGCCGCTAGAAGGATGATCGCGGCAATGCCATAGACCTGGCCGAAGTAAATCACTACGGCAAACAGACTGGATACCGTGAAGGCAGTAATGGCAGTAGCGAACCAACCGCCAATGACAGTCAATACGCCAGTTACTCGGTAGACGGCGCTTTCGCGTCCCCACGCCTTATCGGCGAAGGAGGTTCCCATTGCGACCATGAATGTGACGTATGTGGTAGAGAGAGGAAGTTTGTTCGCGGTTGCATATGATATAACGGCGCTTGCGACCGTCAAATTCACGCTTGCACGAAGCAGGTCGAACGAAGGGCGGTTCTCCTCGTCTGTAACCGCCTGATAATGCGTCGTATCAAGACGTCGTGCCATGGCCGACATGACGCGTGGTGGAACACACTGCCTAACTGTCTCAGAAAGGCCGATCGCCATCCGTACGATAACTCGCGCTAGAAAAATTGACTCGAATCGTTCAGAGCCTTCATCCTGTCGGCCGAGGCTGATTTCGGTTTCCGTGACCGTCTGAGCCTTGCGAGAAAGCCAAAGTGTGACGACCATGATTGCACCGGCAAACAAGAGCAGATGGGACTCGACCGGCACCTTCTTTGCCAGGGCACCCATCGTGACCGCCAGCGGATTGTCTGCCAGATTCGCTTCTTGAAACGCCTGATAGCCAGCCATCGGCACGCCGATGAAGTTGACCAGATCATTCGCCGCGAAGGCCATTGCCAGAGCGAAGGTCCCAACGAGTACGACAACCTTGAGGATGTTGATTCGAAGGGACTGCAGCAATTGCAGCAAGACGGCAGAGACTCCGAAGCATCCGAGTAAGATCATCCAGGAATTCGAAGCGATCCATGTTGCTCGCTCCGGCGTGATAAGAGTGGCGCCTTTGGCTCCCTTGATCAGGATGAAGTAGGTTATCATGGCCATGGCAGCACCGCCCCACAACGCACCATACCGTGATAGCCTCTTGCTGAAGTCAAACGTAAACAGGAGTCGGGTAAGGAACTGAATTAGTGCCCCAAAAACAAACGCTACCACAATCGAAAGCAATATGCCGCCGATGATGAGCATCGCCTTAGCCGTATTGATATAGTTAATTGCTTCACTCAAGTTTTCGCCGAGCTGCAAGACCTTTAAGATTGCCATCGCCGCCGCCGCACCGAGCAGTTCAAAGACAATCGAGACTGTCGTCGAAGTCGGGAGGCCATAAGTGTTGAACGAATCCAGCAGGATGATATCCGCGAGCATTACAGCCAGAAAAATCGTGATAAGCTCGGGCATTGTGAAGAAATTCGGATGGAAGATGCCCTTCCGTGCTACCTCCATCATGCCGCCGGAGAATGTGACGCCGGCTAGGATCCCGAGTGAAGCGATGATCAGAATCACTCGTCGCGACCCTGCATTCGAGCCGAACGAGGAATTCAAGAAATTGACGGCGTCGTTGCTCACCCCAACCGTCAAATCGAACACTGCAATGGCCACTAATAAGAGAACAGCGACAAAAAGAAGCTCCAGACCCACGTTTCCTCCTCCTAGGTCCTGCCCTAGTTGCCCCTCGAGTGGTTCATTTCACGCCGGCTAGTGCTTCGGCTACGTTGAGGGTGTGGTCGCTTACTCGCACGTAAGAGTTTAACGTCGACGTGAACGCCACATTGACGTACGGCTCGATCTTCTTTTCAGTCAGGGCCCTTAAGTGGTCGTCTCGCAGAGTCCGGACTCGATGCTTGATCTCGTCATTTATTGAATGTGCCTTGGTGATTACTTCGGGACTTCGTTGGGTGTAGCCATCGGCGACAAGTTTTAAATAATTCTGCACAAGGCTATGTAAATCGCTGAGCTGCTTGACCTGCTGCTCGTCGAAAGTGTGCCCTTGGTTGCGCAATTTTAAGTGAAATTTGAGAATGCTTGCGATGTAGTCGCTGATCGACTCGTATTCATCGGCAACTCGCAACTGGCGACGACCTTCATCGATCACTTCGTGAGGCAGATTGGACGCAAGCAGGTCGGACAGAAACGCTACGATTTCGTCCTGCACGTTGTCTAACACTTCCTCCCGATGGAATAGCTTCTGTACAAGCGTTTGGTCGGGCTCTTGCTGCGAAGTGAGATCAGTGATCCACTGCATCATTTTCTCGCATCCCTCGGCCATGCGCAACACTTCGACTCGCGATTGTTCGATCGCAATCACAGGTGTTTCGAGCATGCGAATGTCGAGGCTTGTCAAATGCGGCTTCTCCTTAGCCACTTTCTGTGGAACGAGGCGCTCAAGCATCCTCCCTAAAATGCCGGCGAAAGGAAAGAAGAGGACTGTGTTTGCCACGTTGAAGCAGGTATGCACCGTCGCGATTTTCACCGTGACACTTACGGCGTCGACAGTGTCCTTGTCGACCCCAGCAAGCCAGCGAATTGCACCAAGATCTAGCAGTCCGTTCACAAAATTGATGTAAAAGGGAAAGATTGCTGTAATCCATATCACCCCCAACACGTTAAAGAGTACATGAAAATAGGCCGCTCGGCGGGCGTTGGTCGTGGCCCCAAGCGAAGCAAGCCAGGCTGTGATCGTCGTGCCGATGTTTTCGCCAAGTACTAGTGCAGCCGCAGTTTCAAACGGTATCACTCCGATCGAGGCCAAACCAATCGTGATCCCTAGCGTGGCGGAGGACGACTGCACGATGAAAGTCAACACACATCCAACCGAAGCGCATTTAAGTACACCCAGATAAGTATGGGCGTCGAATCGAGCGAACCAAGCTTCGAAGGCAGGCAATTCCTTTACTACAGAGAAGCCGTTTTTCATCAAATCCAGACCGAAAAATACCATACCTAAGCCCATGACTGCCAAGGCCGTGTATCGCATCCGATCTTTGCGGGCAAATAAATAAGAAAAGGCGGCGGCGCCCAAAATGGGTAAGCCATACTTGCCAATTTTTAGCGTCAGAATCCAGCCAGTAATCGTCGTACCAATATTCGCGCCCATGATCACGCCAATGGCCTGAGAGAGATTCATGAACCCGCTATTGACGAAACCAACGACCATGACCGTCGTGATAGAGCTCGACTGAACGAACATAGTGACAATTGCGCCAACCCCGACTGCCATTAGTCGATTGTCGGTGACCTTGCTGATCATCCTGCGCAGTCCGCCTCCTGCGACTGCTTGCAGGCCTTCGGACATGTTTTTCATGCCGAGCAGAAATATGCCCAAACCACCGACTACCGTGAATAACAGTAATCGAAAATCAGGCTGCCAGACCGTAGCATTAAACCGTACGTCGACGATCTTGTTGGTTGCGTCGTTCTTGGCCCGGATGGTGATCTCGGTCTTGCCGATCTTTGCCCAATGGAGCGTAAGTTGGCTGCCTTCAATTTCGGCTTTCGCGACCTTTTGCTTGGTATTGTGTACAACACTCAGAGTGATTGGTCCGCCCGTGTCGACGATTGTCTTAGCGAAAGCATCGGTCAGATCAATACTTGTAGGCGGAGCCCCTTCAAAAGCTTTGCAATCGGGAATCAGCTTCATGCTGACGCGGTCGGCATCCGGCTGAAGCTCAGCTGCGGCTGGTTCTTGAGCAATTAGCGGGCAAGAAAATATCAGACTGCCGCATAAGAACCACGCGAAAATAGCGGCATGCCGTCTGCAAATTGTCTCAAACCTATCGATCACTTGTTCACCCATCAATGCTCGTCTCACGCAAAATGCACGCCAATGCTCTGGAGGAATATCGCCTGAAACCGCTTACTTTACAAGGAGTCGCGGATATGCACAGAGGATTAGATTACTCTATTTCGTCGTGCTTGTGACGTGCGATTTCGCCATCTACCAGATAGATAACGTCCTCAGCAATATTCGTCGCGTGATCAGCAATTCGCTCGAGATGGCGAGAGGCGGAAAAGAAGTGCAAAGCCGGATGAATTTGGGCGGTGTCTGACTCAACGAGTCGGACAATTTCCGAGATTACCGACCGATTTAGGTCGTCTACGACATCGTCGCGTAAACAGACGTCGCGGGCCATTTCCACGTCCCACTTGACAAATGCGTCCAGGGCATCGCGCACCATGGAGGTTGCCACTTCAGACATCTGATCGATATCGTCGGGTGGTGGAAAAGAGGTGTGCGCCAGCAAGCTGTGTGAACGCTCACCAATATTCACCGCCAGATCAGCGATCCGCTCTAAGTCACCATTGACTTTTAGTACTGTGGCGACTCGCCGGAGATCAACCGCTACTGGTTGGTGAAGCGCAAGAAGTTTTAGGCATTCCTCCTCGATTTCAACCTCTTGATGATTGACTGCATCCTCGTTTCTCATTAATTTCTCGAAGAGATCTGAATGCCGATTTCTCAGGGCCTTACTTGCGATTTGGATCATCTGTTCAATCAGTGAACCTTGTGCGAGTAGGTCTTGCTCTAGAGATTCCAAATCTCGATGTAGATGTCTGGTCATTTTTTCTCTCGAATCCAGAGCAGCGTACCTAAATACGTTCCCACGTTTCCCCGACATGCCTGTAGTAACACTAAAAAACATTGGGAACTGAGCATGCAAATTGCACTAACCAAAGCGTCCTGTAATATAATCTTCGGTCTGCTTTTCCAGAGGATGTGTAAACAGATCGTACGTGGAACCAACTTCAATCAGTTTTCCTTCATAAAAAAAAGCTGTTTGATCGGAAACACGGGAAGCCTGCTGCATATTGTGAGTCACGATCACGATCGTATAGGTTGATTTCAACGCGAAGATCAAATCTTCGATCGCTGCCGTGGACTTAGGGTCAAGGGCTGAGGCCGGTTCATCCATTAACAGTACATCAGGGTCTGTGGCTAGCGCCCGAGCGATACATAGACGCTGCTGCTGACCACCCGAGAGTTGTAGAGCAGAGCTATGGAGCCGATCTTTCACTTCACTCCATAACGCTGACTGCCCAAGACATTGCTCTACGATCTCATCAAGAATCGCCCGCTTCCGCACGCCTGCCACCCTGGGACCGTAGGCAACATTTTCGTAGATCGATTTGGGGAACGGATTAGACTTTTGAAAGACCATGCCGACCCGTTTTCGAAGCTCCACAACATCGGTGCCTCGCTGATAGATGTTGGTGCCATCCAACGTAATTTCGCCCTGTAACGATGTTTCATCGATCATGTCGTTCATGCGGTTCAAGCAACGTAAGAACGTGCTCTTGCCACAGCCGGAAGGGCCGATCAGGGCGGTGACGCAGTGCTCTGGTACGTCAAGAGATATCTTGTGCAACGCTTGATTAGCACCGTAGAAAAAATCGACATCTCTCGTGCTGACCTTCAACTTCGAGCCTTCTAGATCTGCAGTGGGGCGAACGGCGATCGTACCCTGAACATCCTTGGTGGGCTCCTCGGGCAGCGACGGCTCCGATCTAGCATTAGTCATATTAGCTGCCCTGTCATTCAATAATGTCGATTCTGGCGCCATTCGTTTCTATCCTTTTGGGGAATATTCCCCGATACACAAGAATCCTATTAAATGTTACCACTTTTACTTTTTTCTGAAAACGGTAGCGAAGCACAATTGCGATTGCATTCATACAGATCAACACCGCCAACAGTACTACAATTCCCGCCGCTGCAACCTGATGGAATCCTTTCTGAGGTTGGTCGGTCCAATTGAAGATTTGCAGGGGTAATGCGCTGAACTCGTCGGTCAGTAAATTTTCAGGCAAGAATCGGACATAAGTCGCCGCACCGATCGCGACTAGGGGCGCGGCTTCACCCAATGCCCGCGAGATAGCCAAGATTACACCCGTCAGGATGCCCGGCAACGCCGCTGGCAGCAGCTGGTGCCAGATTGTTTGCCAGCGTGTGGCTCCAAGTGCATAGGAAGCTTGGCGAATTGTGCTTGGCACGGCTCGCAGCGCTTCCTGGGACGCGAGAATCACGATCGGCAACACGACCAGCGTGAGCGTAAGTGCGCCGGCCATCACGCTTCGATTCAAATGCATCGCTCGCACGAAGAGCCCAAGCCCAAGGATGCCGTAGACGATCGAAGGCACACCCGCCAAGTTGGCTATATTCAGCTGCACGAGCGTTCGCCAGCGTGTCCGCGGAGCATATTCTTCTAAGTAAATCGCTGAGCCAACACCGATCGGTACAGAAAACAGGGCGGTCAGTCCGATCAGATACAGGCTGCCAACTAAAGCCGATTTGATCCCCGACTTTTCTGCAAAACGCGAAGGGTAGTTCGTCAATAGATCCCAGTTTAGCGAATCCCAACCATAGCTTGTTACATTCCAAAGTAGAATTGCAAGTATCGAAACGCACAACAACGTGCAGCTGGCGCACATGATCGTGAACAGTCGTGAGGCCAACTTCGCAAATGGTCTTCCAGAAGAATGCTCGGAGAGACTCATTCGTACTTCTCCCGTACCCGAGACAGAATCCACTGTGCGATTATGTTGAGCACAAAAGTTGATATGAAGAGTGTCAAGCCAACAGCAAACAGAGTGCGATATTCGAGTGTTCCGGTGGGAGTGTCACCTCGGCTTACCTGTACGATGTAGGCGGTCATCGTTTGCACGCTCTCCAGCGGGTTGAGGGTGAGTCGGGGAGTCGCTCCCGCAGCCAGGCTAACCGCCATCGTCTCTCCCACTGCCCTCGCAATCGCCAGCAGTATTGAAGCCACGATGCCCGACAGGGCGGCGGGAACAATCACCCGCACTGTTACGTCGAGCTTGGAAGCGCCCAAAGCATAGGCCCCCTCGCGCAGCGATCTCGGCACGCTGCGTAACACGTCCTCACTCATCGAAACGATCATTGGCATGATCATTATGCCGACCACAACACAGGCATTGGCCGCGTTAAACAGGTCAGCCGATGGAAACCAGCTGCGAATCACCGGGGAAACAAATACCACGGCTAAATAGCCGTACACCACCGATGGAATTCCGGCCAAGATCTCTAGCAAAGGTTTTACAATGTCTCGAACTAATGGTGAGGCATATTCGCTCAGATAGATTGCCGTACCCAAGCCAAGCGGTACCGCGATGAGAGCCGATCCTCCAGCGACCAAGAAAGTTCCACAGAAAAGCGGTAGGATACCGAAGTGCTGTGGTTTAAATTTGGGCGTCCACTCAGTGCCTGTTAGAAATTCCCAGACCGAGACATCACGAAAAAATTGCAGCGATTCCATTAACAGAACCAACACGATGCCAATCGTAGTCAGAATCGAGACCGCAGCGCACAAGAACAGCAGACCATGCAGAAAAAACTCAAAGACGATGCGCAGTCGAACGCCCTCCGCAAAGCGGGTCCGGATTTCAGTTCGGTTGGCGATCGTTACCATATCTCACGACTGTACAGGCTTGAGGAACCGACTCGGTGGTCGATATCAACTACTTGAGGGCACCCTGCAAGCGGGCCTGGTTCTCAATAGCGATTTCGTCGGAAACGGCCACGTAGCCAACGTCACCGGCCAGTTTGCTAGCGTTGTCTAGATAAAACTTGACGAATGCAGCTACTTCGGGCTTCTTTAAGGATGAATTCCGCACGTAGACGAACAGAGGCCTGGACAGCGGTTTGTAGGACCCATCGCGCACTGTGGTTTCTCCCGGCGCAACGCAGCCCGAGCCGTCGTCGACCGCCACCAACTTCAGAATGTCTTTATTCTGAGCGTAGTACGCGTATCCGAAGTAGCCTAATCCGCCTTTTTCCTCGGCGACGCCGCGAACTAACATGTTGTCGTTTTCGCTCGGCTGATAATCGGGTCGGCTCTCACCTTCTCCACCGCAGATCGCATCGGTGAAGTACTCGAAGGTGCCCGAGTCGGTGCCGGGTCCATAAAGTTTAAACTCTTCATCAGGCCAAGCGGGATCAACGTCACTCCATTTCATGACGGTGCCTTTGGCTTCGGGACGCCAAATTGTCTTTAGCTGTTCCACCGTTATGCAATCGCACCAGTCATTGGCCTTGTTAGCTACGACTGCCAAACCATCGAAAGCGACGATCAGCTCGATGAATTCGATTCCTTCAGCAGCACACTTTTCTCGCTCGGCGTTCTTGATTGGTCGCGAGGCATCACAGATGTCTATTTCTCCCAATACAAATCGCTTCATGCCGCCACTAGTGCCCGATAGGCTCACCCCTACCTTGACGCGAGGTTCGGCTACGCCAAACTCCTCGGCTACGGCCTGCGAAATGGGGAATACAGTACTGGATCCATCGATGCTAATCGAGCCGGAGAGACCGGCTGGCTTGCTAGTGGCACCCGGTCCAGTCGAGCCATTGGAATTCCCACTACAACCAGACAAAATAGTTGCCAAACAAAAACAGAGTACACTCAGATTCTGCCTGCTCGCTTGAAATTTCACCGCAGGTCGTCCTTTCAAATAGTTGTTCGAATTCGATCCAGCCCTCGAATCGCAATCTATCAGCGGAACATGAAGGAAGCGTTAAGAAACGTGGGGGGAGAATCTGAGCCGACGCAGTCGACTGGGGCAGCGGAGTTCCCGTAGATTCGCAGAAAGGGACTTCAAAGAGGATTCGGGCCACTAAGCCTAGAGATCCAGTTCGTCGAGCGAATCGATCAGGCGATCGAGATCGTCCTGTGGCTCACTCTGAGACGTAGATTCAGCATGCCGCTTGGGCATTCCGATTTCCATGCCCACTGCATCACGGCCTGCCAATAGCAGCTGCTCGTCGCGCTCATTGGCGGCCACTTCCAAGGCCTTTTCCGCACCTGGGGCGCCAGGATCAGGAGCCCCAAACAACGCCGAGAGATCGATCTTCAGGTTGCCGGCGACTTCCGGGCTACCGGCGATCGTAGGAGTCTTGTGTTGTGGAAAGATTATTGCGTTTTCCGGACAAACTCGACTGCAAGCGGGACAACCTTGCCGACAATTGTCAGGCTGCTCCACGAGGATCGTCTCCTGAGCATCGATACCGTAAACGCCGAACAAGCAAAAATCGATGCATTCCAGACAATTCGTACAACGGCTCAGGTCTATCACCGGGTACCACCGCCGTGCGGGGTCTTCCTCAATCACGATCGGTCCAGTGGCCGGAGAATTTATGGCTTCCGCAGATCCATTTCCATTGTCAGAGAGATAGCGTTCCATCTGCTCCGGCTTCGGATTGCCTCCGATCCATCCAGCGAGCTGAACGGTGGGCGTCTTCAGTTCCTCAGCGATTCGATTGATTTCTTCCAGATAAACTGCAGAGGAGTCGTTCGCTCGCAAGTCGAGACAATAGACGTGCCTGCGAGGAAGATCCAGTCGATCGATCACCCGTTGCTTTTCCTCAGCGACGTCGTCCGACTCCTCGACTTCGTCGTCCTCTTCGTCTTCGCCGAGCGACTTTAGCAGAGAAACCCCTTCGCGTCCGCGGATGCCGTTGCGGTCGAGAACCCATCGTGCAGCTCGTGGGTAGAGCCAACTGCAAATCACGACGTCGCCTTCGATGCCGGTAAGGCACAGCATGCCGGTGCCATCGGCCTTCAGGTCGTACAGATGCGGCACAACCGTTACGTCGACACCCGGTCGGCCCAAGAGCTCGGCGACGAGCGTCTCCTCCAGAGCCCGTTTCTTTGGGTTCTGGCTTCGGCTCTGCGAAACAACAACAGTTATTCGAGGGGGCATTTCTTCGACCGAAAAAAAGGAACCGCAGATGGACGCTGATAAACGCGGATTACCGATTATTGTAAGGCATTAAAACTGGTGCACAATCCGCGACTGAAATCGCAACTATTTATTCATCTGCCCCTTGATCGTGCGTTGCGTGACCTCCCAGACTGCTTCCAGGTGCTCCAAGTACTGCTTAGGACTCAGTAAGTCCTTACCGTCTGTAGCAATTTCGAAGAGCCAGCCGGTGCCGTAGTTGTCGACGTTGATTGCGGAAGGATCTTTTAGCAGCACCTCATTGATACGAAACAACTCCCCACCCAGCGGGGCGTAGAGCGACGCCTCGGCCTTTTGGCTTTCGATTTGGCCGATTTCTTGGCGCTCGGTTAGCATGGTCCCAGCGGCCTGGTCCCAATCGAGAAAGTAGACGTCCTGTAACAGGCGCACCGCGTAGGAGGCAAACCCAAATCGATACCGACCCTCATCTACAGACTGCGCCCACATATGATTGCGGGCATACTCGCGGTCAGTCGGAAACTCCGCGCGGTATTCGCCCATCATGAAGGTCAAGCTGTCGGCCATCAGCTCACCTCTTATGTGTAGCGCACGTTGCGATGTTCGGGTTCAAAGAAGGTGGGCAGCAACCCATCGGCGCGCAGCAGACCAGCACGAGTTAGTTCCACCCGCCGATCACTAATCAGGACGTAGCCTTGGCGTTGATGGTCGTCCCAAACCTCGCGCCACTTGACTAAGACATCGACGCCAAACTTATCCTGAAAATAGTCCGCCTCAAGATAGCCTCGTTTCAATAGCAGAATCAGTTCGCGGATTAGCCTCCCATGAGCAGTCGTCGCGTGTCCTCTGCCTAGCGGCAGTTTGCCATTTTCTAGCATGCCGCAATAGTCTTCCCACTCTGGCCGATTCTGATAGTGTACGCCCGATACGTGGCCGAAGCTTGCTATGCCGGTCGCTAATAAATCACTACCTTGCCACAGGTTGTCGCGATAACTGAATTCGACTCGGTCGGGATCTTTTACAAGGGTGTACGCACTGGAAACCGAGTAGCCTGCGGCGAGGAATTGCTCAAACGCTTCGTCGACCCAACGGCGCTTCGTTGGCCAATCGGCGACGGGAGTCTCCTTTTGATTGCCGAGTATGTCCTGCGAGTAGACCGTGTTGAATGGCAATTCCATCTGATAGATCGTTACGCTGTCGGGCGTCAGATCTAGGGCTCTCTGAACAGCGTGTTGCCATTTCTCATCAGTCTCGCCAACCATTCCTGCGATCAGGTCGATGTTCACGCTGTGAAAACCGGCCGATGCGATCCAAGGCCAGGCCTTGTCGATCTCGGCCGATTCGTGGGCTCGACCATTGTCGCGGAGGATTTCGTCGTCGAAATGTTCAACGCCCAAACTCAGTCGTGTGACTCCCAGTTTGCGGAGCGTATGTACTTTCGCTTCGCTAAGCGTTCCTGGTTCGCATTCGAAGGTAACTTCCTCGGCATCGTCCCAGCTGATGCTGGCCCGCAGACGGTCTACCAACCGCGTCAGCTGTCTAGAGCTGAGAAACGATGGTGTCCCTCCCCCGAAATACACGAATCGAAATGGCCGCTCGCCCAACACGGGAGCTTGACTTACCATTTCGATCTCCCGCGACAAAGCCGCCAGGTAACGTTCTACCTCTTGGGAGTTCTTGTCTGTAAAGACTTTGAAGTAACAGAACTTACACCGCTTACGGCAGAAAGGAATGTGCAAATAGAGCCCCAAGGGTACGTCTGCCGGCGGCGCCTGCAAGGCCGCCTCGACGGCCCCAAGCTCATCAGCCGACCACTGCGAAAAGGGTGGGTAGTTACTGATAAAGTAACTTCCCACATCGGTTTTGGTCGGTTCAGTCGACATGGATATCCATTGTAGAGAATCGCGGCCGCGGTTAGACGCTGATAAACGCGATTTTGTGTGTTTTGTGGTGAAGGTTTGATTTTCTGCGAGGATCAGCGATCATCTGCGGCTTTACTGCTCTCCAAAGCAATAAAGCGTGCCATCGGTGTTACCGATGACGAGTCGGCCGCCGCTAACTGCAGGCGAAGCGACGAAGCTGCCGCCTGCCTCGAATTGCCAACGCTGCTCGCCAGTTACAACGTCGAGGGCATAGAGCCGGCCTCGTTTGGTGCCGAAAAAAACGGCGTCTCCTGCGATTACCGGGGCGCCTTCCACGGAGCTCCGTACCGGAAATTCCCAAAGCAGATTTCCCGATGCTGGGTCAAGCGCGTAAACTCGTTTTCCCTTGCTGCCATAGATCACGGCGCGCCGGTCGACGGCCGCGGAAAAAACTTGCTGAGGATGATCTTCGTCGCGATGCTCCCAGCGAATCTCGTTTCCCTGAATTCGGTAAAAGGTTCCCGACGCGGTGCCGAAGAAGACGCTGTCATCCCAATGGGCAGGCGTCGCGCCGGTTTGGCCGTCGAGATCGACGCCACCCGTTTCCTTGCCAGTTTCCAAGTCGATTGCATGGAGCCGACTGTCGCAGCCGGCCAGCAGCACATGGCCCGCCACAACTGTCGGCCAGCACCGCAGCGGAGCATCAATCTCGAAACTCCATTGGACACTACCCGACTGGGGATCGAGCGAATAAAGCTCGCCTGATTCCGTAGTGACCAGCACCCGACCCAACGCTACATTGGGGCCCGCATAAAGTTCGCCACGGGCCTGGTGAGTCCACAGCTCTTTCCCATCTGCAGCGCTAAGGCAGCGCACAACGCCGTTGAAATCGCCAACATATACGCGGCCGTCCACGATAGCTGCAGCAGCCAGAAAACCGCTGTCTTCGAACTTCTTTTTCCAAACTAATTCGCCATCGTCTAGACGCAGCGCATAAAACGTTCCGTCGACATCGCCGAGGTAAACCTTGCCGTCGGCAATCACGGCAGTTCCCTCGAAGCCACTGTCATCGGTAGTAAAGCGCCACACTTCCTGCGGTTTCTTGGTAAGCTCTGAATCTGCTACGCCAGACGCCGCACTATCACCACGATCGAAGGCCCAATCGGCGAACACCCCTTGCGCAGGCATTGCGCAAGCTACTACTACGACTAGCAAACGCAATTCTAGTGACGGGAGGAAACCCGATGCTCTGCCGACAACATGTCGAAATCGAGATTTAGTAGGCAAGTTCATAAAGTCGCAATAGATCGTTGCTAGTGACAGGTACCGGGTTAAATTGGGCAGTCCACTGTCGAGCAGCATCTTCGGCCAGCTGACCGAGCCGGTTGCGCTCCACACCTTGAGTGCCTAGTTTACCGGGCAATCCCGCCTCGATGGCCACTTCCGCTAAAAAACTAGCTAGCTCCTCGCTGCCGCCGGTAGGGCAGGGGGCCAGTTCGGCAGTTGTCGAAACTAGTTCGCGGTACCATGGGTCGCACTGGCGGCCGTTGAACCGCACCACATGTGGCAACATCAGAGCTACGGCCTCTCCATGCGGGATGTCGTAAGTTGCGGTCAAAGGATTGGCCAGCGCGTGGGCTGCACCTAGCATCGAATTCTCGATTGCTACGCCTGCGCAGCACGCACCTAATTGCATGTGCCCGCGAGCTTCGAAATCGTTCGGATCATGTAAAACTTTCAAGTAATTGGGTGCCAACTCAACCCAGGCTTCTAGGCTGAATCGGCGCGAAACTTCCGAGCGCTTCTTGGTTACGTATGTCTCGACGGCATGCGCTAGCGCGTCGAATCCTGAAAGTGCAGCTACGCGGGGCGGTTGAGTAAGCGTGAGCTCTGGATCGAGCACCGCGATGCGAAAGGCTGCCCGTTTGTCACCACAAGCCATCTTCGCATGCGTCTTCGGATCGGAGATTAGTGCGAACGATTGCGTCTCGCTTCCTGTGCCGGCGGTTGTGGGCACAGCGATCATTGGCAACAGAGGCCCTGTCGCTTTGTCGATACCCCAGTAGTCTTGCATCTTGCCGCCGCAAGAGTAAAGAAAATTGATCCCTTTTGCACAGTCCATCGAACTCCCACCGCCCAGGCCGACGATCAACTCCGGCAGAAATTCGCGGGCCACGGCCAGACCCGCTTCAACGTGTTCAGTCGTGGGGTTCTCTTCGACGCCGTCGAACAGCTTTGTTTGAAGATCAGCCTGCTCGAGTGAGTTGATTCCCCGCTCTGTATGTCCTGCCGCGATTACTCCTGGATCGCTAACAACCAACACCCTGCGAACATTAAGCGTACGGGCCAACTCGCCAAGCTCGGCAAGCTTGCCAGCGCCAAATTCGATTCGTGTCGGCGATGCAAATTGGTCGATCTGGGTCATACTTCTTATTCTCCCACCTTGGTGGGAGTCTCCTGTTCCCTCCCCGACAAGGGGAGGGAACCTTGCGGAATCTAGCTCTCTCTACCAATAAGCGGCTTAGCTTGCAGGGCCCGGTTCCGGTAGAGCAGCTCCGTAAGATTGCCTTCGTGAGGCTGCAGCCAATCGACTTGAGGGGTCGGAATAGGTCCTAGATTCAAGCGATCGATCTGCGTTGCAGCGATCAAGTCGCCTCGAAGCGATTCATCTTCTGTTATCGCTGTCGCGACGAGCGTTGGACCAATTGAGGTAAGCATATCCGACTGCGGACAACTCACCACAGTGGCCAATGGGAACATATATTCCTTATTCGCGGCTGAGTTCAGATGGCTTTCGCAATGCAAGACGGTTGGTCGCAAATAAGCACACGTTTCCTGCTGAACTAGCCGCTCTCCGTAGCCAGCGGTTGCGTGCGTCGTACCAGCTTCCTCGATGTCGCGTTCGACCATCTTCCATACGGCCTCAGCGACACCAGCCGCCGTGAAAGCAGCTAGGCCCGCATCGGGATCGTCCGGTGGCAACACATCGATTGGCCCCAATCGCTCGGCTAGTGCCGCGGCGATTTCGTTCGTATGACGTGACGCGTAAATGCTGGAGCAGTTGATGCAGCTGCGCCCACCATTGCGGTAAATACTATCGACCATCAAGTCGATATGCTCCGACCACTGATCGACACAATCGTCGCCTAACAAAATCTTGCTAAAGCCGGGGCCATGAACCTGCACACCAGGGTTACCCGCATATTGTTGTACGGTATCAGGACCTCCAAATATCATGCTGCGACGATAACTAGACAGAATCGCGCCTCCGGTTTCAGCGCCCGAACCAGGGTAAATCGAAATCGCTTCTGCTGGCACTCCCGACTCGATCATCGCAGCACCGACCCGATAAGGCGTCCACGGTTCTTGGGAACCTGGTTTTAGCGCAAGACCGATTTGCAGTGGAATCACCGGCAGCCACAGCGTGTGTACGCCCGGCGAGTTGGAAGGCAGCACCGCTCCTAGAGCGTCAGTCTGTGCTTGGTAACTGACCGTAACTTGGCGACCCTCGTCGCCGTAACCGCGCGCCAAAATCTCCAAATCAAGTCCACGTGTTAGCGCGTCGAGGATCTTCTCGATGTTCTTCAGCACGAAAGCGTTTTTAGCGACGTTCGCCCGGCACATCCCCAGCGGCATGCCGGTCGTGGCCGATTGCTGGGCTACAAAGTCCTCAGGCGACTGCTGGCTATCGCCCACGGCAAGCGTTGCGGACTCAAAGAGTTCTCCCGCCCGCTGGCAACAAGCAATCAGCTCGCGAGGTGACATCGAAAGCAATGCCTCGCGCGCCCGACGGGCTTTCCTTGCATCGCGTTTTACGATGCCGGAACCCACAGTGCTAATCCGCGCGACCGGTTCGCCCGTAAGAAAGTGCGAGATTTCCTCGACGTCCATCGATTCGTAAGGCTGACCCCAGCGGATGGCAGGCAGGTTGATCATGGCGGGTACCGCACATAAGGGCGGATGTCAGGAAGGATTCACCGAATCAGCTGCGCATTTTAGCAGATTCACTACCGTGTGTACCTGTGCTCATCAGCGGTTTCGTTCAAAGGAGCCTCAATAAACGCCGACAGTCGTAGCCTCGGCCAGTTTGTGGTAAGGCCTAACGCCGCTCACTCCATCCCAGGGGTATTGGTCACAGGGAGGCTCGCGTTCGCCCTCGTCGCGTTCCAAGAAACCGGGGACAAAGAATTCCTTAGTGAGCGTCGTCAGCTTTACTCGCCCTGTTTCGCCATAATCGACAACACGTTCGGGGTCATCGAAGTCGACTACCTCTATCACCGCCCGCGGCTGTGGCGCATGGTAGGTAATCTTGTAGCTATTTTCTTTGGTAACTGGCGCGCTGCATGCCAGACCCATAAGCGTATTGCCATAGGTGGGTGTCATGTAGATTCCGCTCTCTTGGGGCGACCCGCCGAAAAGTTCCTCTACGCAGAATCGAGTCCACTGCGGAGTGAACTCTGTGCCACCGGAGAAAATACCGCAGACGCCCATCTCCGCGAGAGACGTGTCGCGCTCTTCCAAAGCTAAGCACAGCGACTCGATTAACTTCGGCGTGCCGAACATGCAACGTATGTCGTGCCCGGCATTGAGTATCGTAATCGCTTGATCGATGCAATGACGCTTGTACTCTTCGAGTTGTTCCAGCCAACCTTTCTTGATTAGCTTTACTACCCATCGCGGATCGAGATCGATACAGAAGCAGATGCCGCCTCGATGCTGCGCCAGATGCTCGACCGCTAACCGCAACCGTCGCGGTCCGCTGGGTCCCAACATCAGCCAGTTCGCCCCAGGCGGAAAGTAGCGGTCGGGTAGCGTCTCGCTGAACAGCGAGTAGTCGGTGCGAAAGTCCTCGATCGCAATTCTGCTCTTGGGTACGCCTGTGGTCCCGCCCGTTTCGAACACATAGATCGGTTTATCGGAGAGCGCTTGCGGCACCCATCTTCGCACCGGTCCGCCACGAAGCCATTCGTCCTGAAATGGCTCAAATTTCTTCAGATCTTCGAATCCACGTACCTCCGTGAGCGGATCAAAGTCCAACTCCCGTTTCTTTTCCAACCAGAAAGGACATCCCGTCGAATCGTCGAAATGCCATTTGACTGTTTTAACGGTATGCACATCCAACAGAGCGCGAGCGGATGTCTCCCGAGATAAGATGTCAGATGGGTCGTTTACCGGAGGTGTCATCGGCACGCCTTGTTCGTAGCTCTATCAGAGACGCTTCAGCTAGCGAAACGCACCTATCGACGATAGCGTATGCTCAGCGGCGCGGCAACAGCTACACTATTACCTTCGACTGCTAAACGTCTTAATCCCACGCAGCCGAGATTAGATAGAGTTACAAAAAAACCCCACCAATCACGGTGGGGTTCGTAGTATTTAAGATTTCAAACCAATCAATGCGATTGGGCAGTCGAAGCGGAGGGAGTACTGCTTAGCTGGGCGAGTACTTGAATCACACTATTCAAGTGCGCCAGACGGGGACCGAATCGATCGACAAATTCGTTGAGCACAAATTCGCCGTCGGCCATATCTTCAGCTGTGTCGTTAATCTCTTCGGTAATGCGTTCCAAGTAATCAACCTGTACCCGGCTTAGTGCCTCAGCAGCTTCGCGGCAGGAATCAGCCAGTTCAGGATTTGCGTGCCGCCATTGATGAAGTTCTTGGGCACGTTGTTTCTGGGCCGTTGCCATCACGGCGACTAGTTCTTCAAGAATCTCGTTGGAACGATCCTGAGCCGCCAAAACCTCGCGCAAAAGTTCGGTTTGCTCCGTCTGTGAACCAGTTGTTTCTGAAGAATTTCCTGCACTAACATCAACCTGGGAGAAAATCGGCAAGGGAGGATTTTGGCTTTGGGACATCGCGAGAGGGTTTCCTTTCTGAACTGAGGTTGTCTCAGGGGGAGGGTATACTGGCGTGACAACCGTGGGGACATCATGTTCCACAGTCGCTGGATCGGTAGGTTGGCAAGCGCGATATTCATTTCGCGCCAGAATTTCTTCAGCCTAGGCAGGTGTTCTGGAAGGAATGTTGCCCCGATTACCAAGCTACAACTTCGCCCAGCCAACTTACTAACCAACGCTGGCGGCCGAGGCTACAACGATCCCGTCTTCTACTTCATTTTACTGGAACTCGGGGATTATTCTAGCATTTGGGGCTTTATTTCTGTGACAAAAAGCGGGGACACTTTCGCTGGGCTGCGACTTTCGGAGGCGTATCGGGACTGAGTTTTGTCTCGAGAAAGACGGCTGCCCAGGCGGGGTAAACTGAGCGTATGTTTAGACCACACAAGAGCTTCGGTCCCGTAGTTCGGAAGCAACGGTCCGCTCAGCGACGCAAAGCTACCTGGATTCTGTTTGGAGAATCGAATTCCCTGTCAGTCGCTAGGCTTTGCCCAGGCGCCAAATCCCTTCAAGCTTACCGCCTATTTTGGTGCTATCACCGCATTGCTGGCCCCATTGCTGGAACACTTTCTGGCGGCGGGCGCTACCGGCTAAAGTCGACCTCTCAGAGAGTTCGATTGAGGGAAGGCAGGCCTACTCCAATTGCTGGCCTTCTTGCTAGCATTTCCTCACTCTACGAACTCCGCTCCGATGGCCCCAGCAGCAAAGCAATCTCCGCCCGCCTTTGGTTTTCTTACCGCAGTCGAGGATACTCAGCACGGGTATTTCGGCGGTTACTTGGTCCTCTCCGAACGTGGGCGACCTCTGGAATTCCAATGCAGCACACCGGTACTCGCTAGCCCCGCACAAAAGATCTTATACGGCGCTACACTGCGGGGCTATCTGTTGGGCGAATTGATTGGTGAGACACTCTTGGCGAAGGCTCAACTTCCCGTTCAAACGGTGCTGACCGACTTAGAAGAAATGTTACCGCTGGCATGCTCTGAAGCGATCGCTTGGGTAAGGCCAAATACTGTAAGCCCAGCTTTACCTGCTGCGGTGCCCGAAGTAGGTCCGTTAGCTCCGGAGCTATCGATTGGTGAATATCGACTTTCAGGCGGCACGACGTGCAACTGGCAGTCGGATTGGCTACGTCGCACACTAGAGCCACTCGCGGCGCATATCGACTTGTCAGAACCTTTCGAGCGGATTCGGGAAGCGATTCGCGAAGCCCAACGCGTTACCGAAACCTCTGGCGACAACGAGCATGAATCTTCCGCAGCCGCCTGATCTTCAATTAAAAATTTCACCACCGGAAGCGATCACTGTACCGCTCTCGAAGCTTGAAGTGCGCACCGTGGGTTGTCTTTTTCCCGAAGGAGCTGAATCGCTACTTGGGTCTCAACCAAAAAATTCGCCAGTATTACCACCGCGCCCCCGGACCGAATCGCGTCGACCGAGCGATGCGGGCGCCGCGCCACTCGATCTTGTTAGTCGAACGCGGATCCGCCCGCCCCGCGACATGGTAAAACTCGACGACCGACTTTTCTTTCTGCTTCAGCCGCCTTTGGAGCAAGTCTTCTCGGGCGAAGCAATCACGTTTCCATTCCGGCCTTTTCCCTATCAATTCGATGGAATTGCATTTCTTTATCCGCGACACGAGGCCGTGTTGGCGGACGAGATGGGACTAGGCAAAACGATGCAAGCGATCGTTGGTTTACGACTGCTCTCCCATCAAGGCCAGGTGCGTCGCACGCTGCTAGTCTGTCCGAAGCCGCTGGTGACCAATTGGCAGCGAGAAATCGCGCAATGGGCCCCGGAGTTATTAGTAACGGTCATCGAAGGGAACCAGGCCCGCCGCAAGTGGCTCTGGGAAAACGCTCAACATGGCGTGCTGCTGGCCAATTACGAATCACTAGTGCGCGATCGCGAGCATTTCGAATCCTTGGATCGTCCCTTTGACCTAATGATCATCGATGAATCGCAACGCATCAAGAATCGACTGAGCACTACGAATGAAGTCGTTTGCTCGGTTCCCCGGTCGCGTAGTTGGGCTTTGACCGGCACACCGATCGAAAACAGCGTAGAAGACTTAGTTGGGATCTTTCAATTTGTTTCGCCGGGCTGTCTGAGTCCTAAGATGAAAACTCCGGCGATCCGCCGTTCGGTCGCCGACTACGTCATCCGCCGGACGAAAGACGAAGTGCTCACCGACTTGCCTCCCAAGCTGTTCCGCGACGCCGACGTATCGCTCACGGCCGAGCAACTTGAGTCGTACGAGTTGGCCGAAAACGACGGTGTCGTTCGACTAAAAGAGATGAAAACCGAGCTGACCATCCAACACGTGTTCGAGCTCGTGCTACGGTTAAAGCAAATCTGCAATTTCGACCCCGTCACCGGTGCCAGCGCTAAGCTCGACCGACTAGAAGCCGACCTTGAAGAATCGTCCGCCAGTGGTCGCAAGGCGATCGTTTTCAGCCAGTGGGTACAAACGATCGAAGAGCTAAGTGAGAGGCTCGCACGATTTAATCCGCTAGAGTACCACGGCAAGATCCCTTCGAAGCGTCGCGATGGCGTGATCGAAACATTTCGCAATGATCCCGACCGACACGTACTCTTGATGAGCTACGGCGCGGGCAGCGTGGGGCTCAATCTGCAGTTTGCCAGCTATGTATTTCTATTCGATCGTTGGTGGAACCCGGCCGTTGAGGATCAAGCCATCAATCGGGCACACCGGATCGGCGCGGCTGGTCCGGTAACGGTAACACGCTTTCTGGCCACCGGCACAATCGAAGAACGAATCGATCGCGTGCTAGAAGAAAAGCGAGAACTGTTCCACTCTGTGTTCGACCCCGCGGCCTCGACGGGCCAACGCGCGGGCCTATCGCGCGATGAAATCTTCGGCCTGTTCAAGCTGCAGTTTCCCGGTAGTGATGCCGGCGAAGCAGCGTAGCCTGCGGCTCCTCAAGCACATCGCAAATGAGCCTTGGATTTCCGCTAGGTGTTGCAGGATTTACCGACATATCAAAGTGCTTCTAGTGATCCCAACCAGAGGCCTTGTGCAGTGCAGAGCAGTCTTGCAAGTGTGCCCTCACACCTCGATAATAGGTCATGAGGAGATAGTTCAGGGCGATTCGAGAAGGAGAGAATTTGCGGTGCGCGAATTGTTCTGTTCGACAGCGACTGAACAAGTTGGCAAAACCCCTTTGGCAATTGCTGGGTATAATCTTGCTTTTTCTTAGCATGAATTCAAAACAAATCGTTAGCATTTATCCCGAAATCGTCTGCAATGCCTCCCAGGCACTCTTAAATAATGGGGATCGTAACTCTTGGACCCTAGTACTGATTCACCTCCCGACCGAAATCCCTTTCAGTTTTCCACTGCTGATTTGTTGGTGATGATGGGGGTCGTTGCGGTTGGCGTCGCATGGAGTCAAGGTCTTGTGTCGTCTGGTGTGATCCGCAGAAGCTGGATCGAGGTGGTCTTCGTCCTTAATCTTACCTGGTTCGTATTGATTCTTCGCGTGATACTTAAGGAGAATGACACGAGGGGACTGCTGTTCATGGTAATCGCCGGGGTCCTACTTTTGTTTCTAGTGATCCCTTATGGGTGGGTCGGGCTCTGTATAATAACTAATGCGCTTGGAGATAGTAATGTCTTGATTTCGCTAGGTTTGCTCTACGCGGCGGTATGCTTATGCGGAAGTGGTGCCAGTCTTGCCCTTGGCATGCTATATTTGGCAAGAAGGAGACTGACCCTGGGTGTAATTTGCCTGTTGATCGGTCTCTTTTCGATCCTTGTTTACGTATCTCACTGATTCAGTTTGTCTTGGAATTTCGTTCTCTGTTCGCAGAATGAATGATGAGTCTCAAATTGCAACTACCCAAAGCGACGCAGCGTTGTTGCCATCGTCTGATCTAACTCTGAGAGTTGCTGCGTGGTAGGTTTAGCTTCTGCCGCGATTTCGAATCCGGTCCAGGTCAATCGCATGGGCCATTCGCATAGCTCGGCCGTCTGATTTACGCGCCCCATGATCCGCAGCGCCCAGAACGCGCCGTATGCATCGCGGAAACTCTTCCATCGTTCGGTGTAAGAGCTCAGTGGGTCTGCTTGCTCGACGTCGGGAGCCTTGCAGCAATATTGCCAGGTGACAATTCCCGCGGCCGCCAGAAAACATCCAACGCCAATCGGTAGCACCCAGGCCGCTGCATCCTGAGTAATCGACCACAGATATCCGCTCAATAGTGCCGTCTGTCCCGCTGCCACGAGCAGCGAAGCCAGCCAGAAACGGGTCGGCAGGTAATTCAGAGGACCAAGCAAGATCAACCCTGCCAGAAATAGCTTCCAGGCGGGAAACAATTCCACTGTCGCCGTACGCGTCAACACTGTTGGGCCGACCGGCCAGACCAGCACCAGCCATAGCGCCGCAACGACCCATTGCCAGCCAACATTCTGGGGGCGTTTGGCGCCTAGAACTGCCATCGTTGGGCAAAAAGTTGTCGCCGCAACAGCGTACCAGAGTGCGCTCTGTTCCCGGACACTACTTCCGAAACAAATCGCTGCCAAGCACAACGTCGAGAAGATGGCCCACCAGCAGGGAGCCATCAGAGTTGTGCCGCGCAGACGTCTCTGGCCACAAAGAAGCAGTAATAGTAGGACAGCGAGCATTCCCAACGCGAACCACGGCTGGGAAGCCGCTGCAGTAGTCTCTGTCACAAGCGGTATGATCGCTACTGGCATGGTTGATTTCGCAGTAATAGGGGCTCGAAACGAGTGAGGTTCCGATTGTAACGGCTTCGTAGGCAAGCCGGCTGGGAAAAAGGCGCCATGTTGCGTTTGCTCAACACGCGGCCGTAACCCATGTTTCGGCAGTAGCGCACCAACGCTAGGTTCAACCGCCATCGGACACCTCCCCATGCGAATACCCTTGCTGATCACGCTTGCCGCCCTCCTGCTGGGCTCAAGCTCCGCCGAGGCCCGCCACTTTCGGCAGACCTACGGTTCGATCGTGCCTGCCGGAGCCTGCGGCGAGGGCTGCACTCGCAACGCGAACCAAGACTTCTTCGTCCCAAGGCACTGCGATTCATGTCGCTACGGACTATTTAGCCCATGTAAGAAGAGCTGTACCGTGTCGCCCGCCTGCTGGTGGAGCCATCCGCTTTATCCCGGATATTGCAATGTTCTTGGCCCGTACTACTACCACCGCCGCGACCACGTCTACCGCTGCCACTGCGGCTGCGATCCCGTGAAATCGAAATATGGCCCATTTCATAAGTGCTGCGCGTGGCGGCTCGGGCATCCGTGCTGGCACGGCTGCCACCATCGCCACGGTTGTCGCCAGCAGCACGGCTGTCAATCGGGTTGCGGATGTTATGCCGGCTATGGCATGTATCCACTCGTGCTGCGACCGGGCATCGCATTGCCGAATGTCGAAGCACCCGATTTTGAGATACTCGGCAGTCTGCCGGCCCCGGGTGATGAGCTGCTAGCCAGTTTTGACGTGGATGTTAACGACGTGGATCAGGAAGAGCTGCCTGGAGTATTGCTCCCGAGTGTGCCTCCAGTCGATCCCGTCGAGCACACCTTACCCTCACTTGGCCGACCTGCACCGGAACAGCTTCCCTAACCGCTACCGTTTTCGTAACCGAGACTTTGAACTAACAGAACCGACCAAAACAGCTTTCCAAGTGATGAAGCCTACTGGGGAGTGTGGCCCACCACGACGAAGCTGTCCGAGAGTAGGCAGATTTCCGCGAGGAGGTCTGCCTGCTTTCTTTTACTAGTCGGAAATCTCGGGCGATTTCGCAGGACCCCAAGAAATTGGCTACAGCGCAGCAGCTGCCTGGGTCGATAGAAACAGTACAAAGGTAACGGGAGGGTGAAACACACCTAGTGTTTTGCTTCAGGATAAAGGTCATGGCAAGACGACGGATCGACTTGCCATGACCTTTTTATATGCTCAGACCAGTATTACCCGTTCTCGCCCTTGAGTTCCTTGAGCAGTTTCTCTGCATCTCGCCGGAACAGGAACAGACCTTTCTTCTGATTGAGCACCTGCTCGAGGGTCTGAATGGCTTTTGCGCGTTGGCTTTCCTGCGTCGACATGATCTTGGAGACAAGGTACGCCGAGTCAGACTGGAGCTGACCCACGCGGGCACCTTTTTGTAAGGCAGCGTTTGCCTCCGCGCTCCGTTCCAAATTGAACAGCACCCAGCCAAGTGTAATATTGGCTTGAACGCTTTTCTCATAAAGCTCGGCATTTACTTGGGCGTAGCGAAGTGCTCGTTCTCGGTCGGCCGCATCATCGCTTTCGATTAGTAGCAATGCAAGGATATTTGTAGCTGTTTCGTTTGAGGGGTCGATGCTCAAGACCTTGGTGAGCGTTTGCTCGGCCCGCTCAGTGTTTCCTTGCATCTGAGCAACGATACCGTCTAGCAACAGCGCGGCAACCGAATCGGGGGACTGCTCGCGTAGCGTGGAAGCCACTTCTTGGGCCTTATCCAATTCGTCTTCTTGAATGAGCCAAATCGCGTAGGCCTGGGCTACTTTAACATCGGATTTATCCTCTGCGTAGGCCTTTTCGTATGCTTTCCTAGCGTTCTCTTTGTCGCCGTCCTGGGAAAAAAGTTGACCCAGAATCACAAAGGGATGTGCGACTCCTTCTGGATTTAGTTCGCGAGCTTTCTTAAATTCTTCGAGCGCTTCGCGAGATTTCTTGAGCCTGAACTCGGTGACTCCCAACCTTTGATGCGCAGCTGCGCTTTCGGGATCAACAGCAATCCACTCATTGAGAAGCTCGCGTGCTTTCTCCCACTGTTGGCGTCGCTCGGCCACGGCAGATCGTCCGGCTATCACGCGAATCGCAAAATTATCTTTACGTCGCTTGTTTTCATCAAAGTTTTGGACTAGCGGATCGACGACCGCAAACAGTGCATCGGCCTCAGTGGTTCTGCCGCTTACGAACGCCTGATCGGCGAGCAACAAGTAAGCCTCCGGATCGTCAGGGTGCTTTAGCACGGTACGCTCCAACAGATAACGAACCGCTTTGGCATTACGATAAGCAAGTTGCATTTTTGCCATCGTAATGTCGGTCGGTGGCAACTTTGGATATTTTTCCTTGGCCTGATTCAAGTAGTCTAAGGAGCCTTGCATATCTCCATTACGAAAGCGTTGAATCGCACTCTCAATTTCAGGGTAGTCGCGATTAGCAAGTGAAACCGAGTCGCCGATCAAGCTCTTAGTGGTCAGACCGTCCTGTCTACCTCCGGCACCAGAATCGGAATTCTGAGCAAACGATTGCTGTGAGCAGGCATTCATTACACAGGTAATACTCACGCAGGCAACGGCGAACAAACGCCCAACCTGGGGCAAGAGAGTGCCTGCTGAATGCGGCGTTTCGATCTTCATATGGTATCCTCGGTATGTGTAAGGCACGCGACTAAAGGGCGGACCAGTGGAGACGTCAATGACCAGCGTGCGGGAAGCCGTAGAGCTGCACGTATGACATTCTAGACAAATCGCCTCCAGAGTACACCGGCGTGCCTTATATCACCAAGCGGATCACAGCCGCGACAGGACATTCTGGGCCAAACTGTAGGGGTGGCGCAGAATGCTGAAGGTCGGATCCTGCCGCTCGACTCTCCTCTCGAATCTGCCTATAGTAGGGCAACAGGAGTCGTTGATCTCCCAGCGACCGTCGCATCTTGGGTGCGGAATTCGCCAGATTCCGGGTACGGGTCGTCACCGTGTGCCCCTCCCTCCCGCATAGTCGAAGGTATTAAGCTTGCTCGTCGGGCCGGTTTTCACTCGCGAAGTCACAACCACACCGCGGAGTTGGCGCCACTATCTCTCCCGCGCGCTGTATGTTTCTGCGCTGTTCGGTCTAGTGCTGACGGCTTGGTTAATTCTGATCGGCTCTCAGCAGGTTAGCAGCCTGGGTGATTTGTCACGGTTTGGAGCTGCCGTCTTTGCGCTCTTAGCCCCACTGCAGATGGCAATGGCCGTGATGTTTTCGGCCCTGTTGACCGCCGCTGCAGTTGCTCAGGAGAAGGATCGTCGTACCCTCGACCTGCTGTTGATGACCAACTTGTCAAATTCGGAACTGGTGCTCGGCAAGTTGTTGGCAAGTATGCTCGGCGTGCTCGTGCTGATCGTGGCAGCCATTCCCCTGTTGATGCTGATCACACTATTGGGCGGTGTATCATTTGTCCAAGTGGCGCGGGTGGTGGCGGTAACCCTCACCGCTGCGGCGGTGGCAGGTAGTTTGGGATCGATGATTGCCTTGTGGAGGGAAAGAACCTTTCAATCGCTTGCGCTGACCGCGCTGCTATTGATGTTTTGGGTGTTGATTGGCGAGGGTATCGCCGCTGGTATGTTTGGCAACGCGTGGGCCGGTGCGGATGCTGAGCATTGGGCGACTGCGATCTCACCGCTCCGCGCTATCTTGGCGGCTATGGCTCCGTTTGGCTCGTCGGCCGAGGTGATGCCTTGGTGCCAAGGCCCAGTCAATTTGTTTCTACTGCTATCGATCGCCCTCACGTTTCTGATCAACCTGTGGGCCATCATCAGAGTAAGGATCTGGAATCCGACCCAAGCAGTCGTGTTGCGAAATCAAACCGCTGCAGAGGGCGAAGTTGATAGTGCCGACGGCGAGAGTGTCAAAAATTCACGCGAGGTGTGGGACAATCCCATCCTCTGGCGAGAAGTCCGCACCTGGGCCTATGGTAGAAAGATCGTACTCGTGCGCATTGCCTACCTAGTAATATTTGCGATCTGCGCCGCAGCCCTGTTTGGGTTGTTAGCTGAGGGTGGCGGGAGATCCCATTATGCTGCGCTGATCATGCCCGCCGCCAAGCCGTTGGTTCCGCTGATGGTGCTGGGTCTAGTGTTGGTGAACGCCTTGGCAGTCACCTCGATTACTAATGAGCGCGACCTGCGGGCACTCGATCTTCTGTTAGTCACAGATCTTTCTCCAAAGGAGATCATCTATGGAAAACTCGGCGGCGTGTTTTACAACTCTAAGGAAATCATTCTACTACCGCTCGTGTTGTGTGGCGTGCTGTGGTTCACGAACCATCTGTCGACAGAGAACTTGCTATTTCTCATCGTAGTGATGCTTGTGATGAACGCATTTGTCGCCGTTCTTGGTGTCCACTCGGGGATGACTTATTTTGAGTCGCGCACTGCGGTGGGCGTGAGTTTAAGTACGGTGTTATTCCTTTTGCTCGGCATCGCAGTATGTATGCGTATGATGATGGCGTTTCAAAGTTCGTTCACTTATCAGCTGCAGGCTTTTTCTGCGTTCATGTTGGGTGGTGGTGCAGGGCTGTTTCTCGCGCTCGGCTATCGCAATCCATCGAGGGCGATTGGTATGGCTTCGTTCGCTACGCCGTTTGCCACATTCTACGTGATTACGAGTTTTCTACAGGGCAGCTTCGGCGCAGCATTTATTTTTGTCATCGCAACCTACGGTTTTGCCACCGCAGCGATGCTTGTGCCTGCCGTTGACGAATTCGACGTTGCCACAGGCAGAACAACCTCGCATGATGGGTAGTACCAATACTACATCCTCGGCCGTGTACTGGGCGAGAACCTAATCTTGACTTTGCTACAACAGTTTGGGCCTCACATAACGGCAATGGCCGTTCTTGCTGCCGCCTCGGCTTTCTTCTCCTGTAGCGAAGCGGCTCTTTTTTCTTTGCAGTCGGACGATCGCCGCGCACTGAAAGCGGGCGCGACAGCACAACGAATTGCGGTCGATCTGCTGGCCCAGCCCGATCGGCTACTCACAGCCATACTTTTTTGGAACTTGATCGTAAATATGATCTATTTCGCCTTGGCATCGGCGATCGGTATCGAACTTGAGAACGAAGGTCGTCGCGGCGAAGCGGGACTAGTGGCGCTGGTTTCTCTGCTAGCGATCATCCTCTGCAGCGAGATGGTTCCGAAGACTGCAGGCGTGATGATTCCGCGGGTGATGGCTCGATTGGTCAGCTTGCCTCTGGCCGCTGCCGTACGAATGTTCGACCCAATCGGGCCGGTGTTAGCCACGGTTAATCGTGCATTGAGACGTTTGATTTTTCCCAACTTTCGTATCGAGCCCCACCTTGAGTTAAGCGATTTGGAGCAAGCGATCACTGTGAGCACTTCCGACGAGGAACTTGCCACACAGGAACGGATGGCGCTGCAGAACATCATGCTGTTGTCGAATCTGCGCGCAGAAGAATTAATGCGCCCCCGTACGCAGTATCAGTCGTTCTCACCACCTGTGGATCTGGAGGCTTTGGGAGGCCAACTCACGCGTAGCGGTTATCTGCTAGTGACGGAGCCAGATAGCGAAGAAATTGCTGGGGCGATCGCGCTGAAGTATCTGCCGACAATCCCCCGTCATCATCTGGAACATTTTGCCGAGCGGGTGGTCTACGTCCCGTGGTGTTCGTCGGTAGCGGCGGTGTTTGATGAATTGCAGGCATCGCAACGCGAAGTCGCGGCGATCGTTAATGAACTGGGCGAAACGATTGGCATCATCACCCTCGAGGATTTACTACACACAGTATTCGAGGATCAGGCCAGCCGCAGCTCGCGGTTGCTAGCGACCTCGCCCATACAACAACTCGAGGCAAATCTCTGGCGAGTGACCGGTATCACTAGTCTTCGCCGCCTGGGACGTTCGTTCGATGCCGAACTGCCCGCCAGCAAGAGTAGGACGGTCGCCGGTATCGTGCAGGAGCAACTCCAACGGCTACCATTGGCCGGCGACAAGGTACGCTGGCACCTCTTCGAGTTTCATGTCATCGAAGCCGACCAATTTGGCCGCATGACGGTCGAACTCAGCTTCACAGAAACTCCGGAGGAGCAGTCTTGATACTGATTCTTCTTCTGTTCGTCGCGGGCATACTCCTGAGCGCATTTTTTAGCGGTTCGGAAACCGGTTTCTATCGCGTGACCCGCGTACGTCTGGCAATCGAAGCGTTGAGTGGCAATCGGATATCCCAGGCCTTGCTGAGGCTGGCGAACCAACCAACGCTGTTCGTGGCGACTACTTTGGTCGGCAATAATCTAGCTAACTATGTAGTTTCCCTATCAGTGGTGATGGCAACTCATCGGTTCTATCCTGGTGGAGGGGCATGGGTTGTCATTCTTGGCCCGATTGTAATCGCACCGATCGTTTTTCTCTTTGGGGAATTGCTGCCTAAGAACTTGTTCTACGAGGCTCCTAATCGCTTGCTGAAACGTTGTGCTCCGGCTTTGTTCGCTTGCACCGTGCTTTTCTCTCCGGTGACGATCATATTGTGGGCATTCGGACGCGTACTGCAGGTGCTCACCAAGAGTTCGCCTCAAGAGTTGCAATTGACTTTAGCTCGCCGCGAAGTGGCCGAGCTAATTGCGCAGGGCCACGAAGCCGGCATCCTTAGGCCTGTGCAACAGTCGTTAGCCCAATCGATGTTGGCCGTAGCGGGCGAACCTGTAAAGAGTTTCGCCTTGCCAACAGGCCGCGTCGTGCGCGTTACCACAACGATGAGCAAAAGCGACGTACTGCGGATCGCCCAACGTCACAAACGCACGATCTTGCCCGTGGAAGATCCACAGCAAAAGCGGCAACTGGTGGGCTATCTGCGGATGGTCGATCTTTACATGAACGATTCCCCCGAATTGCCCGAGCCACTGCCCTTAGTCCCGCTGCGCGAAAACCAGTCATGTTTGTCAGCGCTTCGGACGCTCAGTCATTCGCTCGATCCCTTGGGTCATGTCGTAGACGATGACGGTCGCACGGTTGGCTTTATAACTGGGCGCGAATTGCGCATGGCTTTGCTGCGAGCACAATAGATCAATGCGCGAAACGTTAAAAAAACGCTGGTTCATCCTTGCCCTGATCTCCACAATGTTCGTCGGTATTGTCTGGGCCCCGAAGCTTGCTTTTATTGCAGCGGCGGTTCCTCGCAACGCGATTGTCGCCGCTGTGCTTCTGGCGATGGCTTTGTCGCTTAAGATCGACGCGATGTGGGACACTCTGCGTCGACCAGGACCAGCGATTTTGGCCGTAGTCGTCAACCTCGCTGTCGTGCCGATTCTCGGGTTCGCGGCTAGTCGACTGCTGATCGACGACTTGGCCCTCGGCTTTATCATCGTTGCCTCGGTCCCATGCACGCTCGCTTCAGCGGCCGTTTGGACCCGCATGGCCGGAGGCAACGAAGCAATTAGCTTACTCGTGACAATGATCACGAACATCAGCTGCTTCTTAGTAACTCCCGCCTGGGTCAAGCTCCTGGCAGGGCAGGGCGACGCATCTGTAGATTTCGGCAAGATGGTGTTGAAACTACTCGTTTTGGTCGTGCTCCCGATTGTGGTCGCGCAACTGCTGCGACTTATACCTGCCGTAGGGAACTGGGGCACCGCCAATAAGACGGGCCTAGGCATCTTTGGGCAGGTCAGTTTGTTGTCGATCGTTTTTGTCGGTGCAGTAATGTGTGGTCAGAAGCTGTTGGCAATCGACGAAGGTCTCGCGACGATCTGGGAACAGCTTGCGCTGATGGTCGTGCTGGCGGCTGCTGTGCACTTCGTTGCCTGGTGGATCGGATACGGTGCGGCAGGAATCCTGGGTATGGCCCGCGCCGAACAGTTGGCCGTTGCGTTCGCTGGGAGTCAAAAAACCCTTATGGTCGGCCTGGCGGTTGCCATGGATTACGGCGGGATGGCGATTCTCCCGATGCTGGCTTATACCGTACAGCAGCTGGTGATTGATACCATACTGGCGGACCGCTTTCGCAAAAATGAACAGGTTGAGGCGTAGTCCCCATTCGCTACTATGAACCAAAAAATGTTTGACACCTTCCTCTCAAGCATCCAATCGAGCACGAGCTTTCAGAACCAAGTCTTGAACTTGTTCTCGAGCTAGGTCTTTTGATTCTACGCACGACCCGTTCGCCACAGTTAACGGCTCGCCAATTTCAACAGCGACGCGCTGACGTTTGATCACAGCAAGCCGTTTAATGTGCGTCATGAATGCCACGTTTTGGTAGTAAGCCGCGTCGTCGCTGTAAGCGATACCCAGCGGCACGATTTCTGCCCCAGCACGTCGCGCCGCATTGAATGCCCCATTGCGAAACTCGTAAACTTCGTCACCTGCGTAGGAGGTCCCTTCGGGAAACATGGCTACGCCTTCGCCGCGAGTAAGGGCCTGGTCGACTTCCTTAAGGACCGAGGCACCACTGCGACGCGATGCCCGATCGACAAACAGCGTGCCCACGCGCCGTGCGCCGCGACCGATCAGCGGCCAATTCGCGATGTCGTGCCGGCTAATGCAGTGCGCTTCGGCCACCGAGAGGATGATCGGAATATCGAGCCCCGAACTATGGTTGGCCACAAATATCCGTCCCACGCCCCCTGCGCCAAGCGCAGGATAGAGCTGGCCACCTTCTACGTGGGGGCCATGGACCTCGGTCTTGATACCGTAGATCCACAAATTGATTCGCGCCCAGCGCGACACCCAGGTGTTGATCACCTCGATTCGCTTCCGCTTGAACATCACCAACCCGGCCAGCTCCATGCCGGTCCAACATGCGATCGTGTTCACGGCGAACGCCGCCACTCGTGCGGCAAATCGCAAGTTCTCGAAGATCGTCATCGGCCGACTGTTGCTCAGCGGTTGAGATGCTAATTGGATATCTTAAGCCGCACCTGCGCCGGCTCCCGACCGGTGGGCTGCAGTCGCACGACGGCCTCCTTACCCGCGGGTATCACCGCTGTGAGTGCTGCGTCTTCTGTACTCGCCACTCCTGCCCAGGTCTCCCGCGGTTCATTGCCATGCGTGATTGCATAGTCGACATGCTCTTGTTGCTCGCTGTCGAATACATAGACCGAAATCGGCGCTCCGGGCGATTTGGCAGAGACAGTTACAGTCACTTCCTTTTTGAATGGCCCGAATAAGATCGGCTTGATATCGCCGAGTTCCAACGACACGTCGCGTTCATCCATCACGCGCGGCCCACACCCGCTGCAGAAGATAAGCATCACACTTAGCGCTAGCGTCAGTCGAATTCCCATAGCAACCTCTCATGTTCGCAACCGAAAAAGCGGAAAGCACTACTGGTCCTGCCGGAGAGTATCTCCGACTTGCCTCAGCGAGTAAAGCAAGGATTGTCCGGTTTCGTTAGTTTTATTGAGCTACGACTCTGAGGTATGCATTTTCAAGAACCGATAAACATCCGACGCATCGATAATTAGCGAGCCGATCGTCAACACGATCGAAGCAGTAAGCCACAATTTATAGTTGCTCATGGCATCGGCCCCGGGGTAGAGATAGATCGACGCTGCAAGCATCGGTACCCACGGAGCGTGGATCACTCCCAACAGCTTCGAGTAGCCATGCAACCGAATCAGCACGAGCGCCAGCGTAAACGCGGCCACCCCAGCCGCCAGCGTGATCACCGCCGTCAATCGCGGCAGGAAGAACAGCGGCGCTACGCCGTTCACCAGCACCAAGGCCCCCATCCAAACTCGCCACACCGGGTGCAAAGCCCACGCCCCCACCACCAGCTCCCGTGTTTCTTTCAGCATCGTTATTCAACCTTTCTCCTAAAGTGCTGCAAAGTTTGATTTACAAACTGCGGCCAGTGTCGCAATCGCTGGAGACTTGTTGCCGAAGCCGTCCACTTGTATCCCAAAGGGATTGTGATCATTTAGCCCTGGGTTGCGAGCGTTAGCGAGCTACCCTGGGTAATAGTGTGAAGCGCAATTTATACCTCAACGAGGTTCCATCATCTCCGCGCAAATGTTGTGCGACCCCTTCAGGGTAGATTCTTCAAATCGCAGTAAACCCAGGGTAGGTCGCCGCAGCGACCAACCCTGGGCTGAAATATAAAACGCCTTTGGCGTAAGTCGATAGCAAACCTTACTCGGTGCCCTCGGTGATCTTTGTGGCGAGACAATAGAAACAATATGCTCTAGTTTTCTTCCGGACTGCTGGGGTCCCAACTTCGGGGAAAAAATCCCCTCATTCTTTCCCACGGGTCTCTTCGTTTCTCCGTAAAACAAGAAGTTTGCCGCGTTGGCATGGGTAAAAACTTGCCCTATTTTGGGTTTTATCGATCATTTATTCCCCGCTGTCGACGTTCAAATCGTATTCCAACGTAAAGACTATTAACAGGAGGGAGCAGAGGCAGCAGAGCTCGTTGTCAAACGATCTTCTCCGCTAACTCTGCTCACTCCTGTTCAACAATTTGCACCCTACAAGTTTGTCTTCAAAAAACTTGCGCAGTAACGCATCTCTACGAATGTCGCAAATCTGGCGGCCAATTGCGAGCGAAAAATCTGGCCAGTAATGACCAAAGAACGTATGCGTTCCACAGAGTTGTCCGAATGGAGGCGCTCCGTTTGAACGATGCTGGGATAGAGGCTTAGAGATCTCGCACGCGACGGTATCACGGGCTCGACATCACGGGCTCGACATAGCGTCTTGAACTACGCTCAGCGTTTCACTCCTGACGCAGTTAGCTTCAGTCCGTTTCGTCTGTCGGGAGTAGTATTCCTTCTGTTTCCACTTGCAATTGAGGAACTCCTGCCTAGATTTGCAATCTGTGTTGCAATAAACTGCAGTTCGTGGATCCCAAAAGGCATGGGGAGACGCTAGTGCCGTCAATAACGACTGAAACCTAACAGAATATCCACTGAAGGTCGGTGCTTGTATGGTACAGAGTGACAGTGACTTATTATTTCTGCATAACTCTTGTTAGGGGATAAAGCTAATGAAGACTTTTACCGAGTGCAAATCAACGCAATTGCGATTGTCTGCTTTGATGTGGTCTAGCATCATCATCGCCAGTCTTACCGTACAATCGCAGTCAATTGCAAGTTCTCTCCCTGCCGTCAACTTTTCTACATTTTCTGGCACCTTCACGCCTGTCGATCCAGCCAATGTTGGTTGGCAGTTTTCCACGAACAGCTCAACTACAGTCACTCACCTCGGATACTACGACTTTGATCAAGATGGATTAAATACCAGCCATGAGGTGGCCATCTGGACGAATGCAGGAGCTCTGGTGACTTCCGCTACCGTATCGCCAAGCGATCCACTGGATGGAGGCTTTCGTTATACGTCAATTCCTTCTGTGGCATTAGCGAGTGGTGCAACGTATGTAATTGGAGCAGTAACGGGTGGATCGGACAAATACGGCGGTGTTGGTTCAAATCCTTTTTCGACCCATCCAAATATTAACTATTTAGAGGGTCGCTTTGATGTTTCAACGGTACTGACATTCCCCACAGGACCGGCTTTTCAAGAACCGTCAATTTTCGGCCCAAGTTTCAAGATAGACACGATCCCTGAGCCAGCCACCCTTGCCCTTGCCGGTCTAGGCCTCTCGCTTATCTCACTACGCGGGTGGCACTGGTTAGCGCCAGCTTACCAGTGTGACGAAGTCACGAGAGGCGACAGAAATTAATTCTCCATCTGACATCAGTCTGCCTCCTGCGGCTGCGCCGCCCAGGTAGGCTGCCGCCAACTTGGGCTACCCGGTTGATAGTCCTAATGCCTAGTGTGAGTCACTCAATCGCAATCACGGTCGAGCGAAATGAAACTCACTTTCTCATGGCGTCTAGCTTCTCTCTGATGAACGCAATGTGATGAGGTATATGTCCTGTGATGCGTTCCAAAAGGGTCTCCAAATTCATAGGGCCATCAAGCGAATGCACACCCGTTCGCTGAAAGTCTTGTATGTCGGAGGCTTTCAAGATTGGTAACATGTGGCTTCGGACCGCCTCAATCATGTTCAGTTCAGTTTCCCAAGGCCGATGTTTGCAATGAAGTGCAGGGCCAAACACATCTGGGTCAGCTTCAAAGAACGTAGGATTGTCTTCTGCAATTACCCGCTTCATTCGGTCAACGTAAACGATTTCCGAATCTGCCAAATGGCAAACAACCTGTCGGATTGACCATTTACCTTCGACCGGTTTTTCATCCCAGCCATATTTCGGTGTCGAACTAACAGCGTCGCGGAGTTGCTCTGGACCATTGGCGTAGGCTTCAATGAGTGGAGATACATCAAGCATGGCAGTATTCTTGCTCAGTACGTGGAACGGTGCAACATGCTTCGGCTTCATCGACCGTTCGCAGATCGTGGGGACTGAATTCCAGGCGAGTGGCACTGGTTAACGCCAGCTTACAAGTGCGACGAAATCACGAGAGGCGACAGCTATTAACTCTCCATCTGGCACCAGTCTGCCTCCTGCGGCTGCGCCGCCCAGGTAGGCTGCCGCCAACCTGGGCTACCCGGTAGGTCAGGTGCTGCACCTGACAAGAACTGCTTGCTGGTCATCAGATCGACTGAGCAGGATCGAGTAGAAGTCCCAGACTCCCGGACTGGAGTGAGGCTCGGCATGGTTTCGGTTTGTTCAGATTTGCCTTTGTCTCAGAAGCAAGGCACACGACAATAAGCACGCATGTAACCACGTGGCGGGTTCTGGCACTGCAGGCCCCACGACGGCAGTTGATCCGATGAAGCACAGAAACGGGTTGCAACTATAAACAAACGCCGATACTGGTCCTGGTGCTAAGCTCGAGGTCACTACCAGATCAATTGAGTGTTGGCCAGGCGCCAAATTTAGCGGCGACGTGCTTCCGCTTCCCCATTGCCAAAACCCTGGTGATACAGTGTTTGGCGGGAGGCCGGCACCGCTAATTTCTGTCGAAGACAAGTCGTTCGCATCAACCGCCAACTGAAATCGCCACAGCGGAATTGGTGCGGTTCCGACATTTTCTACACCATAAACGTAAGTAAACTCTCCGCTGGACGGTAGCGGATTATCGATGGCAAACTCATCGTACACCGACCAGGATGTCCTCCGACCTAGCTCCTCGGTAATTTCTCCCGAGAGAAGCGGGGCGGCTAGGCATGAGCTTGCAAAGACTACGTATCCTATTACGGCTAGAATGAACACTCGCATCGGTAGGCTCCCATTTTGGGTTGAACGGCCCTCTAAACTGCTCCTGGCTCGCGATACCAAAAAAAACCGTCACGAATCTTGCACTGCAGGCCACCCAGAGGCGCCAAGTGCATTGATTCGTGACGGTTTTACGTTAGTTCGAACTCGCTGTAACAGGTGTTCAAGTAACAGGTGTTAAATCGTCCGGTAAGGGCTATGCTACCCTTCTAGTAGCATCGCAGCAAGGTACTTTCTCGGAAAATACATGCGTACTGTTGGCATTGGACGCAATTAGGTAGGCATAAAGAGGGGGTTAATTCGTGAGAATCAAACATGCATGATTATGAGCATCAACAGCCGGGCACGCTGCTGCGAGTGACACTTGGAGTTTTATCGCTAGGGTTCGGTATGTTTACGCTTATTTGGCTGGTGTCGGGCCACGGGGAAGCGGCAATTTGGGGCGGCGCAATCGTGGCAGTGTTTGTAGTTTTCTTGGCTCTATTTCACTCGTTAACTGTACGAGTCTCGCGCGATGCGATTAATATTTCGTTCGGCGTTGGCCTGATTCGCAAGAGCTTTACAGTCGACGACATCGAAACTGCTGCGATCGTGCGGAATCATTGGTACAACGGCTGGGGGATTCGCTGGATACCTGGCGGTTGGCTCTACAACGTATCAGGTTTCGATGCCGTCGAGCTTCGGCATAAGAATGGGCGAAGATACAGAATTGGAACGGATCAACCGCGCGAACTCTTTGCGGCCATTGAATCTGAAATCTCAGCCGCCGGCTAACAGACGGTTGCATATGTCTTGCGCGACTCAGCGGGCGGCGCCGGTAAAGCTACTTGAGATACTCCATTTTCCAACGCGCGGGTCCGATGACTTGCGTGACGGCTTTGGTACCCGCGGTGGCACCGCTAAAGCTGCCGATGAACGGGATGGAGCAGTCGACGGTGAGCAGCCACCCGGCATCCGGTGAAGGGCAATCTAGATACAATTTCACCGTCTCGCCTGTGGGCATCCTTTGATGCACAACCAGTCCGCTGCCACAAAGTAGTTGCACGACGTCGTCGACCGGAGTGCCGTCGGTTCCTATGTTTACATGCATGCGGTCGAATCGGGAGAAATCCTCGCCTGCGCGTGCGACATAGAGCTGCGGATAGGTCACGCCATGGGTTTCATCAAGCGTGGTGAGCTCGCCACCGCCAGGCACGTGCGGTTGGCGCCCCGATTCTGCAATGAGTTCCAGCAGTCGTTCGCGAGGTAACAGGAACAGCGGAGTTGCTTCGGCGACACGATCGGGCGTTGGATTTGGATCGGCTAAGAATGCCTTCAGATCGTTCGGCAGGTTCGACCAATCCCGCGCCCAGGTTCGAGTGCCGATCGGTGCCAAGGTCTCATTGACCTGCTCCAGCAAAGTCAGATCTGGCTGATCGCTCTCAAATTCCAATCGTATACCACTCTCCTGGTGCATAGGTCCCTCGCTTGTGGTTGCTGTGCGACTGAGTCAGCGACGTTTTCTCATTGTCTAAACATGCGACAGCGATTCAACCCTGAGGAACTGGCGACGCTTCACCATAAAGTTCTATTTTGAAAAGAGTTGCTTCGGATATCCGAAAGTCGCTTTCTAACTTGCTCGGTCTAAGAATCTGCCAAAGTATTTCCGTTTTTTAGTAGATTTGCAAATTATTTTCTGGCGTCTCTCACAAATTTCCTGTCTGATGAAGTCGTGGGGGATGACAAATCTAGGGTGTTCGGGGGTATTGTCTTACAAGGCCAGACTTACGTTTAACGCGATGCGGTGAACTTCTTAATTCGCAGTCCTGTTTGGGGCTGCTATATAAGGGTTTATTGCATGCCGCAACGGATCGCTGGAACAGATGGTTGCTGCAAGCGAGTGCCAAAGTACTCCGTCGTAGTTTCCGTCGTTTCTCGTTCACTATGCTTGTCTGCCGAGTTCGCATTCTCACCAGGGCTCGTGGATTTCCTTCCCATTGGCTGTATCTAGCTATGCGCAAACAGAAAGGAGCCTTGCAACGGAAGAAAGACGTTAATTGCTGGGGGTGACAAAGAGGCACCAGTCGCCAATAGATTTCTTAATTCGGAACTAGAGGAGAAAGCAATGACTCGTCAAAAGTCAGAACGCAATCGCTGCGCAGATTCCAATCGAAAACTACGCCTCGAAACCCTTGAACGCAAAGAACTCTTAGCCGTTGACGGCTTCGCGCCAATCGATGGCTTCGGTAACAACGTCGACAATCCCGAATGGGGATCCGTCGGCGAACAGTTTGTCCGTATTGCCGAAGCGGCCTACACCGACGGACTCAGTGAGCCCGCTCGTACCGACGGCGAAAACCCACGCGACATTAGCAATCTGCTCTCGGCACAATCCGAGTCGATTGTTAACGACCGTTTCATCACGTCGATGTGGTTCCAATGGGGCCAATTCTTGGATCACGATATCAATCGTGTCTTCGACGTAGCACCTTTCGAAAGTACTTCGGAAATCACGTCGCTCGACATCTCCGAGGTCTTTCCCTTCAATCGTTCGCCTTACGACCCGGATACTGGCACGACCGATACTCGCGAGCATATCAATCGTATCACCGCGTTTATCGACGCCAGTATGGTATACGGTTCCGATGAAGACCACGCAGCTGCACTTCGCACCTTCGAGGGCGGCAAGCTGAAGTCTCAGGAAACGGGCGTTGGTGAGCTGTTGCCCTTCAATACCGAGGGCCTGATCAACGAGCCGGCACCCAGCTCCAACTTTTTCCTTGCCGGGGATGTGCGGGCAAACGAGAACATTGGGCTGACGGCGATGCAGACGCTGTGGGTGCGCGAACACAATCGTCTGGCCGAAGAGATCGCAGCCAGTGACTTTTCGGATGCTGATCTATCCGATCCTGATGTGGATGAAGAAATTTACCAACGCGCACGTCAGATCGTAATCGGGCTCGTGCAGAACATTACTTACAACGAGTTTCTCCCGAGCACGCTAGGCTTCAACGCGATTGATACTTACTCGGGTTACGACCCCACGGTCGATCCCAGCATGTCGACCGAGTTTGCCACCGCAGCGTTTCGGATAGGCCACACGGCACTGGCCGACGAACTGCTGCTGGGCAGCGATGGGAGTTCGATTCCGTTGGCCGAGGCATTCTTCCAACCTCATATTGTCGCCGGAAGTGGCATCGATGGAATCCTGGAAGGACTCACTCTGCAGGAGATGCAAGAGGTCGACAATTATATCGTCGACGCGGTTCGAAATTTCCTGGACGACGGCCCTGGTTTTGATCTGGCGGCAATCAACATTCAACGGGGCCGCGACCATGGCTTGCCCGACTTCAACACGATGCGAACAGCGATCGGGTTGGATCCGATCTCAGATTTCTCCGAGCTGACGTCCAACGAAGAACTGGCCGCGAAGTTTGAAGAAGTCTATGGCACTCCCGACAATGCGGATCCTTGGATCGCCATGATCTCCGAAGATCAACTTCCAGGCACGATGACAGGCGAAACGATGTACGCGTATTTAGTGGATCAGTTCACGAGATTGCGCGACGGAGATCGTTTCTACTTCGAAAATGCGTTGAATGAGGATCTGGCGGCCGAGATCAAGGCGACCCGCCTTTCGGATGTGATCGAGCGCAACACTCAGCTCGACGTGCAAGACGAAGTGTTTTGGACTCGCGATACGCTTGTTTTCCGCAATGGACTAGATAACGAGTGGCTGATTCGCGATTTCGGCGAGAATGGCGGTGCGGAAGTCGTGTTCTTTGGTGAACCAGGCATACGCGATCCTGATAATCGTGAAGAAACGATTCCTGTCCAAAGAGACGAACCTATCAACGCGATAATCGTTGCTGGAACTAACGAGCTTGGTGATGGCTTCTTCATCCCCAACGCTTTGGTCTCCTCGCCGCTGGCCGATGAAGGGATTGATGAGTTTGTCATAACTGTCGACGTCGATTTCTTCGAAGGCTATGGGCTGGGTGGTAATGACCGCTGGGTCTTCGAGAGCGATATCGCTTCGATCTTTGCCTCGGGCGACGATGGCCGCGATGAACTCAGCGCTTATACCAAGCTCGATGGCACGGTGATTGAATTCACCGGAGGCGATGGTAACGACTCTATCCGGGTGAAAGCGCCCAACGCGGAGAGCATCGTTGCTCTGGGTGGAGAGGGTCGAGATTCGATTAGAATCGATGCCCGACTCGCCGATTCGGTGATTGCCCTGGGCGGTGCGGGTCGCGATCGGCTGTTTGCCAAAATTGGTCGCGATACTGAGTTCGTAATCGAAGGTGGTCCGGGGCGTGATACTGTTCGCATTGACGAAGGGCGACCACATTATCATCGCCATGACGGACGGCGCGGAAATGATGCGCCTGCCGGCCAAAATCCGGCGCGCTTCGATCGGTCGGCTGGGCAGTCCGAGGAGACAGGGCCTCAGAGTCGAGACCAGCAGCTTGAATTTGCTGGCTTAGATAGGGAATTCAAGGAAAGGCAACTAAGAGATCGTGCCATAGGCGAGTTTTCTCGGCGCAACTTGTAACGATGGCCTACAGTTGTTCGAAGCATTGACTTTGCTAGAGGGCAGGGCGCCGATTTTCGGCGCCCTGCATCTGGTGCAGTGCAAAGTGTGAATGTGCGACAACAGCTTCCGCACGTTTGAGATAAAGTTAGAAGAAGGATTATTTGCCGGCGACTTGCCGAGCTCCCCCCGCATCGACTCCTGGCATCAGGGCAGTAGTCGGTTGTGGACAGGTGCTGTCGTGCACTAATATCCGATTGTTACCAACGAAGAAACTATGGTAACCGTCCACAACAAGATTGTAGGCGGACGATTCCTCAACCTCTTCGGCCGCTTCCAGACCGATTGATCCTCTCGCGGAAAACAGAGTGCTGCCAGAACTTAAAAACTTGGCCATTTTCCAACCCTGACCTGAGACCCAGAAACGGTGGCCGAGCGTAGCGGTGATTGATTCGCCGCCGATCACTAGCTTCACCATTTTCGTAGGCGGTCGCACGGTGGTCGTCGTCACAGGACGATAGTCGAGTCTGCCGGACTCTGGGTCCTGGCTCAGCACCAAGTCGCCGACCTGAACCTGTTCGATGGGTACTCTTCCCCCTTGCGTCCAAACTGGTGTGCCAGCGACGAAACACTCATGTGGTCGCACATAGACTGGATAGTACTCCTGATTGTATTTCTCTTCGACGGGCAGTTGTTCTGGCGTGTAAATTTCGTTGTATTGTTTCCAGGCCGTCCACCATTCTTGGGGATCGTCGCCTAGCTGTTGGCCCGTGATATTTTCAAGCGCTTCCTGAATCCGCGAATTGCGCTGAGCTCGGGTAAAGTTTTCTTGCACGATTTCTAGCTGAGTATTAGCGATTCGAACAGTGGCTTTTTGCAAGTCGGCAGCTGTATCTGGCACCCAAACTGAAATCGGCTTGTCCGACCCTGCTACTCGCCGAGTCTCGGATCGATGTGTCGCATAATTCACGTCGCGCATCTCTCGCGAACCTTTTTCGGGGCCCTCGACGTAGATATCTTCCACCAGCTTTACCTTGCCATCGGGCAGGGTGGTGACCGAAAATCGCGACTCCAAGGGAGCAGATAGACTGGCCATTAACAAAGGCATGTAGCTCGTCGGCTCGCGGTAGCGGAGTGCGTCGGCTGCCACTCGCCTCAGGTAGGGCTGGGGTGCATATACGGCTATATCCAGTAGCCGCAGCGTTGCGGGATGTTGCTCAATATTCGCCAACGCGGCCACCACCGCACTGCCCACTTGTTCGTCGAATGAATGTTCCGCGCTAATTGCAGCGGCGTTGTTCTGACGAGTCACACTAACGACTGCCTCATACAACGCTTCGACTGCGGTGGGATCGCTGATCGCTGCCAGATCGGCAAGTCGTTTGGCCCTTACATATTCGTCAGCTCGATAGGCTTCGCTGACTAGCTTGCGGAACTTTCGCCGATAACTTATCAGTGCTTTCTCTGCCTGCACTTCCATTCGTTCGAGTGCAGATATCTCGGCAGATGTATAGTAACCCCCTTGATAAGGCTTCATGCCCAAATTCGCCAAGGCCCGTTGATGATTCGGAATCGCCTTTAGCACTTGCTGCCAGTGCCACTTCTCTTCATGCTCTAGACCCTTGCGCTGACACCAACGCGCAAGGCTCACGTGTGCGTCGGTCGACTGCTCAGATGACTTCAGTAGTTCTCGATACTCATTCCAGCTCGGATGATGCGAGACGAATGTGCCCACCGTTTCCAGCGAACGCCAATAGCCGCGGAAATAGACTTGCCCGAGATGCCAACGTGCCAGCTCGAAGTCGGGATCAATCTCTAGGGCTCGCTGAAGCAGCTGACGGCGCAACTCTTCATCGCCCGCAGAGTCGGCGGCTAGCGATCGGTCGAAGAGATGTTTTGCGGTGTAGTTTTCCGCAGTTCTCGCTTCGAGCCAGAGCGAGCCAGAAACGAAGAATCCGCTGACGGCAATAATCGAGAAGATATACCTTACCCACATTTCCCTGCTCCCTGTTCCAAGAGTTCGAAGGTCATGAGATCGCACTCGCTTGGGTTCAGGAAGGGACTGAGATCCTGTGCATTTCTCATTCCCCTATCCGCGCGGTGCGGTTCTTAAGTTGAATATAAGGATTTCAGTGATACCGGGCAACGATAGGCCCAGGTTCCGCAAAAAACGCGGCACGAAACTGTCATAGGATCGACGACAGGTGACATCAGGATGATAGCGAGATTAGAAATCCCGGCTCGTACCTGGAGTCAGCGAGGAGTCGGTAGCATCTAAATCATTGACAAGTGATCACTCGCCCGGCGTTCAACCCGTTCTCAGTGCAGTTTTCCAGCTTAAAGTCCCACCGGAAAAATTCTCAAGATTCTTGTCCCCGATCCTGTCTGCCCTTCGCCATCCTTGTGTACGATGCAAATCGCATCAGCATATTTCAACACTCTAGGAAAGGACCATAAGATGGCGAAATTCATGTTCCTACAGCGTGGGGGCTGTGATCCTCCCCCCGAAATGACACCCGAACAAATGGAAGCCGGCATGCAGGCCTGGATGGATTGGATGAAGAGCGGCACCGAGGCAGGCTGGCTGCTGGATCCCGGCAGTCCGCTGGGCGGCACCGGTGCTGTTGTCCAGCCCGATCTGACCGTGATCGACGGCCCCTTCGCCGAGTCGAAGGAGCTTGTGGGTGGCTACAGCATTGTCGAAGCCCCCGATTTGGCAGCCGCGTGCGAACTAGCGAAACAAACGATGAAGCTTGCCGGCGGCGGTAAGATCGAAGTTCGCGAATTTGCAAACGTTGGTGTGTGATATCGTCGCTTACATAGAAAATAAATCTTGAATACACCACGGAGCCACGGAGAACACAGAGTCTTTGTTTCAATTCAACGGCGTTGAGACAAATTAGTGCATCTCTTCTCTGTGCCCTCCGTGACTCCGTGGTGCTTGACCTTCAATTCTAGGAGTTACAAAATGTCGAAGTTTATGTTCGTTTATCGCGGCGGTCACGAGGGGATGGAAGATGCCTCGCCTGAGCAAATGCAGCAAGTGATGCAAATGTGGATGGACTGGATTCAGGAAGGCACTGAAGCTGGCTGGATGTTGGATGGCGGCGACGGTTTGAAACCGAGCGGTGCTGTCGTGAATGCTGATCTATCAATAACCGATGGACCATTCGCTGAATCGAAAGAGCTCGTCGGTGGTTATTCCATGGTCGAAGCACCAGACTTGGCCACAGCTGTGGAGCTGGCCAAGGGATCTCCGATGCCAAAGTCGGGTGGAACCGTTGAGGTCCGCGAATTGCCCGATATGGGAAAGCAAGCAGGATGAGCCAGTCGACCAACCAACTGGTCGAACACTTCTTTCGGCACGAGTCGGCAAACCTGGTAGCGGTGCTGACTCGTGCCTTTGGCATTCGCCGCATCGACTTGGTCGAAGATATGGTCCAGGTTGCGATGCTCGAAGCGATGCACGCCTGGAAACAACGCGGCGTTCCAGAAAACCCCGCCGCTTGGATTCACCGCGCGGCAAAGAACCGCATTTTGGACGTCCTACGGCGCGAGAAGACGCATGAAAAAGCGATCGCTCTAGCGGGCGGGTCGATCGACGACCAAGAGTCGATCGTGGACAGGTGGCTCGAGGAAGAACAATTATCCGACAGTTTGCTGAGGATGATGTTTGTCTGTTGTCATCCGACACTGGAGCGAAAAACGCAACTTGCGCTGACGCTAAAAACGCTGTGTGGGTTTGGCATCTCCGAGATCGCGCGAGGCCTGCTGCTTCCAAGTGAAACGGTAAAAAAGCGAATCGGGCGGGCAAAAAAATCGTTGGCGACGGCCAACGTGCGGCTCGACCTTCCCAGTGACGAAGAGCTTACGCAACGATTAGATGTTGTCCACGATGTGCTCTATTTGATGTTTAATGAAGGATACAGCACTTCGCAAGGCACCGAACCGATTCGGGACGACATTTGCGAGGAAGCCGCACGGCTGTGTCATCTGCTCTGCGAAAGTCGCTACTCATCGCCGGCCACGAAGGCCTTGTTGGCATTGCTGCTGCTGCATTCGGCGCGCCTGGATGCGAGAACCGATTCTGAGGGAGCCGTGATCTTGCTCGAAGACCAGGATCGCGCAGAGTGGGACCGTCAATTGATCGGTGTCGCTCAATATTGGCTGGCCCAGTCGAAAGCCGACAGCGTGACAACTTATCATCTCGAAGCGGCAATCGCGATGCAGCACTGCATCGCTACCAGTGTCGAAGCGACCGACTGGGAGACGATTATTCGCTTCTACGATCGCCTGCTGCAGCTGCGCGATTCGCCGATTTACGCCTTGAACCGAGCGATCGCCGTAGGGCAGGGGGGCGACACGCGCGAGGCGATGTCGCAACTCGAGTCGCTACGCGATCGCAAGGACATGCAGAGCTACCTGCTCCTGGATTGTGCCATGGCGCGAATTCACGAGCTGGAAGGCAACACCGCAGAAGCAACCGACTCCTATTTGATTGCGCTTTCTAAGGCCGAGGCTCCGCATGAGAAAAGGCTATTGGAAAGAAAACTTCGCAAGCTTGCCGACTAGCATGTGTGAGCAACGTCTGTAAACTGTACGAGGCTAGTGTGACTTATTCTTGAACCCCAACTGGAGCCATTATGATAATCGTCGCAGTAGATATTTACTTTGCAGAAGGCGCGATCGATGGTGAGGGTGTCCATGACGCACTTCGCACGATGGTCGAGGAGACCAGAAAAGAACCTGGTTGCATAAAATACAACTTTTCAATCGACATTCTGGACTCCTCGGCCCTGCGCATCTACGAAGAGTGGGAGTCGATGCAAGCGCTGGAACTCCACTTTCAAACACCCCACATGGCGAACTTTCAAAAAGTGCTAGGCGAAGTTCAAATCAAGTCGAAACAAGCCAAGGTATACGAAACCGACAAAGAATTGGCATTGCCAAGCTTATAGCGACTCGCCGCACGGCGACGAATAGAGCCAGCAAACCATCGGAACGATTGGCTTGCAGTGGGGCCTAGTTCTAGCCGGGCAGCTTGCTATCCAGAGCCTGCTCAGCAATCACCATGGCAAATGGCGGCAGGGCCCGGAAAAAGCGGCCCTTGTGACTTGCTGGGTCGGCTGATACCTTTAAGGATTCGACCGACACGCCAATTCCAGCCGATCGGCCCACGCCGGAATTCTGCTGATCGCTCTCGAACGCCAGCCAGTGCCGATATCAAGGAAACGAAACGATGCAAGCCGACATTCATCCCGATTACCATGAAACGAAAGTGACCTGCGGTTGCGGCAACAGTTTTACGACCCGCAGCACTCGTAAAGAACTAAAAGTCGACATCTGCAATGCTTGCCATCCTTTTTATACAGGCAAGCTGAAGTTCGTCGACACGGCTGGCCGGATCGAGAAATTCAAGAATAAATTTTCCGGCTCAGGTTATGCCAGCCTTAAGAAAGGCAAGAAAGCCAAAGCCGACAAGTAGCTACGTTTGAACCACTTCCATTGGCCATTGCAAATTTCAAGATTTGCGATGGCCATTTTGCATTGCAATATTGCCCATGCGCGAACTCTTAGAAGAACAACTCGCTCGGTTCGAAGAACTCGAACGACAAATGCTCGATCCTGAGGTTCAACAGAACCCGTCTAAGATGGCGGCGGTGGCGCGCGAGCATGGTTCATTGGCCAAAGTGGCCGGCAAGTACCGACGATTTAAAGAAGTGAATGCCGAGATTTCCGACTCTCGTGAATTGGCCGACACCAGCGATGCCGAAATGCGCGAAATGGCAGAGGCGGAGATTCAAGAACTTGTCGAGCGGCGCGAACAACTTTGGAACGAGCTGCTGGAGCTCAGCCTCGGCGGGGCCGACGCCAACCGGACGCGCTGTGTGATGGAAATCCGCGCCGGCACTGGCGGCGATGAAGCTGCGTTGTTCGCCCGCGACCTATATGAAATGTACAAGCACCACGCTGAAACTAAAGGTTGGAAAGTCGAGATCCTCGATCACAGCCCTACCGAGTTGGGTGGATTCAAGGAAATCTCACTCGCGCTGGGAGGCGAGGGCGTCTTCCGCGAGATGCAATACGAAAGTGGCGGACACCGGGTGCAGCGCGTTCCGCAAACTGAAACACAGGGACGCATTCACACTTCTGCGGCAACGGTCGCCGTGATGGCTGAACCCGAGGATGTTGAGGTCAATCTTAAGCCCGACGACTATCGGGTCGACAAGTTTAGCGCCAGTGGCCCTGGTGGTCAGCACGTGAATAAGACTGAAAGCGCGATTCGGCTCACCCATTTCGATACCGGCATCGTGGTGCAATGTCAGGACGAAAAAAGCCAGCACAAAAACCTTGCTAAGGCCCTGCGCGTGCTCAAGAGCCGCGTTTACGAAGCCAAACAGCAGGCCGAGGTTCAGAAGCGGGCTGACGAGCGCAAGACCTTGGTCGGATCGGGTGACCGTAGCCAGCGGATACGTACTTACAACTTCCCTGAAAACCGCGTTACCGACCATCGCATTGGGTTGACGCTCTACAAGCTCGATCAGATTCTAGCCGGGGAAATGCAGCTCGTTACCGACGGACTGATCGACTACGACCGGCAACAGCTTCGCGATTCGTTTGGCGCGGACGACTGAGGAACTGTCCGTTGTTCCTGCGTAAGGAAGGATTTACCAAAGAGTCACGGAGGACACGGAGAAGGATACGACTGGGTTCTGGGATTGGCAGGATTGGGTGATTTGAACTTTCCATTCTGACGATTGTTTGTCTCGTGTGATCTATTTTTCTCTCTGTGTTCTCCGTGACTCCGTGGTTTTTATTCACTCAAGCCGCTTCGATGGCCCTAGGCCGGTTTTGCAATGAACGATCAACCTTGGAACATCGGTCGCTTGCTCAGCTGGACAACTGATTTCCTGCGCGAAAAAGGTGCCGACAGCCCCCGCCTCGATGCCGAGGTGTTGCTCGCGCACGCCCGCGGGTGCCAACGGATTGAACTTTATACTTCGTTCGAAGAAGAGCCTGCGGAGCAGACTCGCAGCGATTTTCGCGAACTCGTCCGGCAACGCGCCGAAGGCGCGCCGGTTGCCTACCTGGTCGGCCACCGCGAGTTCTTTTCGCTATCGTTCCAAGTCAACCCGGATGTCTTGATTCCTCGACCCGAAACAGAACAGCTGGTTGTTCGGGCGATCGACCTCAATAAATCGTCAACGGTTTCGCAAATTGCTGACGTCGGCACAGGTAGCGGGATCTTAGCGATTTGTTGCGCTAAACACATCCCAGAATGCGAAGTCACAGCCTTAGACATCAGTTCCGCTGCCCTAAAAGTTGCTGCAGCCAATGCCCAGCAGCATGACGTTGCCGACCGCATCAGATTCCTACAAAGCGACCTGTTTACGGGCTGCCCAGCCGATTCGCGATTTGATCTGATCGTTAGCAACCCACCTTATATCTCCACTGCGGAGATGGCCAACCTTGATATTGCCGTACGCAACCACGAACCGCATCTCGCTCTCGACGGCGGAGCCAAGGGAACTGAAGTCATTGAACACCTTCTCCCCCAGGCAACCGCACGGCTCAACCCGGGCGGTTGGCTCTTGATCGAGGTCAGTCCGCATAATGCCGAGCGCGTTGAGCAGCTCGCCACCGCCGCCGAGGGACTGACCTTGCATGAAACAATCAACGACCTCGCCAACCTTCCTCGCGTAGTGCAGGCACAGAAACAATGACTAATGACGACTTACCTAATGACGAAGGCAATCAGCTGGACAACCCGTTGCGGTGGCTCGCGCTGGTGATGCTGGAAGAGCCGGAGCTTCCGGCGTTCGACGAGGTAGCACAGTTTGTTGGGCAGAACTTTGAGGATGCTCCCACGATGACTGTCGCCGGTTCGACCGAAAACATGTTCACTTGCACTGTGGGCGAATACACCGCCGCCGCCACGCTGGTACCGCGGTCGGTGCCTTGGTCGCAACTAGAAGGCCCTTGTGCAACGGCCTGGTATTGGCCCGCGGCGGCTGAGGCGCTGCGCGAACACACCGCTCATGTATTAGTAACGCTGATTGACGAAGGCGGCAAATCGGTTGATAAAAGTGTGATCCTAACCCAGTTGGTCTCCGGTTTGGTCGGAACCTCTCGCGCGCTGGGCGTCTTTTGGGGTCCTGGCCGGCTCGTCCATCCGGCGCAACCATTTATCGATCAAGCCGTGCAATCGACGGCCGCCGACCTACCGTTGTTTCTTTGGGTCGACTTTCGCGTAGAGCGCACCGATGCTGGTTCGACACGTCTCTATACCACGGGATTAACATCTCTCGATGCTACCGAGCTGGAAGTCGCCGACTACCCCGGCCCACCGCAACAGTTGTTGGAATACGCCTACAACATTGCTCACTACCAACTCTGCCAGAACAAAACGATCAACGACGGTGACACAATCGGCCTCACGGAAGAAGTGCAGGTCGTTGCCCACCGGGGCGGCTCGATGTTCGATGAGAAGATGGAAGTCATCCAATTAGAGTTCCAAACCCACGGCGGTTAGCCGCAGTCGTCCCGACAGCGCGTACAACGCCCCCAAGCTGTAGAACTACCTGGCAAGAGTACTTCGCACGGCTCACCCCAACGGCAAAATTATCCTGGTATTATTAACGTACGTAGCAGATAATAGTGCTGGTAGTTTACGCCGAAGGTCTTGTCTCGTGGGGGGGCTTGTCAATGCGAATGAGGTCGATGCCATCAAAAACGTTTCTCGCCGTTGTTATTTCTTTTCTGTGTGTTCCAACTCTAGAACTATCCTTCGTGCTTCCCGTTCACGGCGCGCTTATCGAATGGAAGGTCTCTGAAGGAGGCAATGGCCATTTTTATGAGGCCGTTCTAGCTCCGTCGACGATCAATTGGCAAACTGCTCGTGACGACGCCATTTCCAAAGGGGGAGACCTGGCTTCCATTGCTTCCTCAGCGGAGAACGAGTTTGTCTTCAGCTTGATCGACTCGGTTGAGTATTGGGCGTTTACGGGTGCGCACAACTACGGTCCCTGGATCGGCGGCTATCAAATCGACAACACCTCCGAGCCAGCCGGCAACTGGGCGTGGACTGACGGAACACCTTGGGGCTACACGTCGTGGGCCGTCAGCCAGCCTGATAATTTTGGCGCTGCGGAGCACAACGCTCATTACTTCGTTCCCGCGAACGCGCGCGACGATACTTGGAACGACTGGAACGGTACGGGGTTGCTTATCAAAGGATACGTGCTGGAAACGTTAACAGCGAACTCCAACGGCGACTTCGACGGCGATGGCGATACCGATGGGTTCGATTTCTTAGAGTGGCAACGGGGCGAATCGCCGGACCCATTAAGCCAATCGGATCTCAACGATTGGGAAGCGAACTATGGCGCGGTGGCGTCGCTTACGGTGGCAGCTGCTGCGGTGCCAGAGCCGGCGACTGTTCCCCTTTTAGTTACTGCCTTGGCACTTGCTTGCTTGCTGCGCGTCCCAACGGCATAATGGCGGGACGGATCGGGTTGAGGTAAGCGAAATCTCATCTAATCGCCCCAGGGGAAACCTCATGGCTAGCTCTCTTTGTCTGCGCAATCTCCTTGTAGCGCCGCCTTCATTGGCGATTAGCATCGTCTTAGTTGCAGTCGCACCTGCGCTGGCAGATACGTTCGAGTGGACTGACCCGAACGATGGTAATTTCGATGATCCGAGCAATTGGACGGTCACTAACGGTGCGGGTCCTCCACCACCTGGGATTGGCGACACGGTCGAATTCAACGAGACAGGCTCCTATTCGGTCACGTTTACGCAGAATGAGGTGAGCGATCTGTTGAACGTTACAGCAGGTGACGCAACCTTTCTGAGCGATTCTGCAGCGGTTCGATTTTACTCACTGTCAGACGGCGCAGCCGACGCGAACATCAGCGGCGGCAACCTCACGATCGGTCAGATCGGCAACCCAGTGAGTCTTGGCCTCGGTGATCCCTTTGGCAGTGCATTACGGATAGGGGACGGCGCAAACGGAAGTGTGGACGTGGTAGGAACGGGATCGTCGCTTAGCACGGGAGTCTTTCAGGTTCAAAAGATTGGGGAAAACGGTGCGAGTGGTAGCCTCTCGATTATCGAAGGGGCTACGGCTACTATCCAGTCGAATGCGGGCCTGCAGGTGGGAGTCTCTAGCGACGTCGGCACCTCAGGCAGCATCTTGGTTGATACCGGCGGGACGCTCAACGTCACGAATCTGTCGATTGCAACAGGTACCTCGAATACTAGTAGCACCGTAACGGTAACGGGAAGCACGTCCGTCATCAATCAAACAGTCCATCCACTGACAGTCGGCAGCGCCACAGGCGGCGATGGCACTCTCGACATTAAGAACGAAGGCACCTTTCATGGCACGACGGCTGCGACGACGATTAACGCAAGCGGGAAGATCAACGTCGGCGTCTTTGGCGGCGGCACTTTCAATGCCAACGGCGATATCACTGTCGATGGTGGTACTCTTAGAAGCGGGAGCACCGGCGATTTCACACTCGGCAATAGTCTGACGGTCACTGCCATGAATGACTCTCTGATCGACCTCAACACTATTTACGAGATTGATGACGACACAACATTCGACATCCAAAGCGACGCTGAGCTGCGGGTGGACGGCCTCCGCATTGGCACAAGTGGGGATGGCACACTGCTTGTCGATGGGTTGGGATCGCGCCTATTCGTCGAAGACAATGACTTTTATAGCTGGGGCACCGGTGGCAATACAGCAAACGTCACTATTCGCAACAACGCCACGGCAATTATAAATACATCGATTCTACAGGTGGCGTCCGGCGCGGGAAGTACCGGCGTCTTTAACATTGAGTCGGGAGCCAGCGTCCTGATGAGCAACCTTGCCGTGGCGAGCGTCGCGGGAGCCGACACGAGCGGCACTGTCAACGTGGACGGCCTGGCGACCGAGTTGACGCTTGGTTTGCTCGCAGTCGGCGATGATGTGGATGGCACTGGCACAGTCAACGTGTCTAATGGCGGCACGTTGACAGCGGCCCAGGCTGTAATCGATGTCAACGGCGCGGTGAACCTCAGCGGTGGCACAATCAGTCTCGCTGATGAAACGTCTCTTACAAACTTTGGAGGCACATTTAATTTTTTTGGTGGAGTATTTGAACTCCGCGACGACAGTTCGATCACGCCATCATTTACTAATGGTGCTCTCGGCGGCAATACGATTGGCATTGGCCGCGAACTACGAGTGTTGGGTGCAGCGACATTGTCAACAGGTTTGTCGATCTCTGGGGGCACTCTCACGGCCGGATCGCTGAATTCGATGTCTCTCGTTCAGCTCGACAGTGGCACGTTGCGCCTTACCAATCAGGCAGTCACGATCGAGCCTAGTGGCCCACTGGGCAATGTGCTGGATTTAAGTTCGAACATGACGTTGGTCGTCGATCTGGGAATGACTAATAACGGCTTAGTGTCAGGCGACGGCACAATTGGTGGCAGCTTTACCAATAGCACAAGCGGCGAAATGCAAGTCCTCTTCGGCGACAACCTGGTACTCACCGGAGTTGGCAACACGAACCAAGGTCAGGTAACTCTCTCAGGTGGCCAGATACACTTTATGCAGGACCTGACCAACAGCTCGACGGGACTAGTAATCGGCAACGGCACACTACGGGCCGATGGCGGCACCACCAACGACGGCAATCTGGCCTTCAGCGCCACGGCGAATGTCATCGGCGATGTTACGAACAACGCCTCTGGTTTGATTTCGTCGTCCGGCGGCACGACAACCTTCTTCGACGACGTGACCAACAACGGTGAGATCCGTACCAATATCAATAGTTTCAGCGTCTACTTCGGTTCCTACAGCGGCAACGGCGACACCGGCACAGGGACGGTAATCATGGAGGGCGACCTCAAACCCGGGAGCAGCCCCGGTACGATGGAGTTTGGTGGCGACCTCTCGTTTGGTCCGTCAGCGACATTGGAAATCGAAATCGGAGGGTTGTTAGCCGGCAGCGAATACGACAGAGTTGCTGTCGCTGGGTTCGCGTCGCTCGATGGCACTCTTGATGTGTCGTTGCTCAATGGTTTCGTTCCTGAGGTTGGTGACAATTTTGGCTTTTTGTTTGCCTCCGGTGGATACGGGGGATCATTCGATGCGATGAACTTGCCCGATATTGGTGTCGGCAAAGAGTGGTTTATCAACACGGGAGCATCCACTCTGTTTCTAGAGGTCCGCGCAACACTTCCCGGTGATTTTGATTTCGACGGTGACGTCGATGGAGCTGATTTTCTGTTGTGGCAGACTGATCCTAGCATTGGTGCGCTTAGTGACTGGGAAACGAATTACGGCATGACCGCACCGCTGGCCGCGGCGACCTTTGCGGTTCCGGAACCGAGCACTGCGCTATTATTGCTCGCGCTAGCAACTTTTTGCTTAGTAGGCATAAAACAGCGTTAACATCATTTCCGCTGCTTGGCGTTGTCTGCCTCGTGGAGGTCCCGTACTCTCTCCTCACCCAGTTACGCCAGCGGCTAAAGAGAAAAACGGACAAGGCCCTCAGATTCGGCTACACTAATAATGAGTTAAATAGCTAGAGGGGGAGAAACGAATGACATTTCTGAAGATCGTAAGCCGGTGTACATCCCAGATGGCGACCTTGTTGGTGGTCAGTTTGATGGTGGCCAATTCGGCAGCTGGCTTCGACGCCTTAAGCTTCGAGGGAAATAGTCCGACCGTCCAGCTTTCGGTAGTGGGCACTTGGCGAAGCGGTCTGATTAGTTCCAGTACTCCCGCGGGTCCTGTGTACGATTTTCGCACCGAGCGTGTCTTCGTGGGTAGCGACGATCGCAACGCCATCGATGTGATCGATGTCAGCAGCCCCTCGGATCCCAACAAGATCTTTCAGATCAACCTGGGCGGCGATCCAGGTAGAATTGCCATCTCTCCCGAGAGCATCTTGGCCGTCAGCCGTTCCAGCTCCGTACGTTTATTCAATGCCGATGGTGATGAACTGGTAACTCCTATCTCTGTCTCCAGTGCGGGTGGCCTACAGTTCACACCAGACGGACAGAAACTGGTCGTGGCAGGCAGAAGTGGTGGCGAAAGTGAAGTCACTGTACTCGATATCAGCTCTCCAGATTGGAGTGCATGTCGGCAAGGCGTGGCGGGCTGTACGATCAACACGACAAGCAACGTGACCAGTTTCGATGTGTTCAACAACCAAAGACAGACGCTTTTGGATGCAGATGTTCGACTTCCGCACCCGAATCAGACTGTAGCGCAGGATATAAAAATCGCGGACCTGACCCTCTCGGTGAATTCAGATAAGGCATGGCTTACCTTGGCCGATAACAATGCCGTCGCGGAAATCGATCTACTGACGCCGCAGATTAGCAACATCTTTGGACTGGGCGCGAAGGACAACAGTCTGGCGAACAGCGGCTATCCAGACACCGCCAATAGCCTACCAGCGAGTCTTCCCGGTATACGGGGAAACGGATTGGATCCCAGTGATGTGGATGGAGCTATCAATATTCAGACTTGGCCGATCAAGTCTTTTTATAATCCTGATGACATTGGCTCGTACGTCTCGGGCGGGCAAACTTACATTGTCACGTCCAACGAGGGAGATGCGGAAGACGACACGAAGGATCGTCTAAATACCCTGACACTCGACCCCAATAATCCCGCATTCGCCTTCCAGAGCGATGCCAATCTCGGCCGGTTGCTAGTATCCACAGTAGAGGGTGACACCGATGGAGATGGCGACTTTGATGAGACCTTCGGATACGGCGGGCGCTCCTTTGCCATCTGGACAACCGATGGTACTCAGGTCTTCGACAGTGGCGACGACTTTGAGCAAATTACAGCCGCCGCGCTGCCAAACTTTTTCAACGCAAGCTCAGGTAGCAATAGCTTCGACAACCGTAGCGACGATCGCGGTCCCGAACCCGAGGCATTCGACATCGGAACCATCGCCGGCCGCACCTATGCTTTCGTAGGATTCGAACGCATTAGCGGAATTATGGTTTACGACATCACGGACCCTTTTTCTCCCAGCTTTCAACAGTACATCAACAATCGCAACTTTGCAGAGAGCCCGGATAGCCTATTGTCAGAAGACGTGGAACCCGAAGGTGTGTTTTTCATTTCCGCGGATGATAGTCCCATCCCCGGTATCCCCATGATCGCTGTCTCGCACGAAAAGAGCGACAGCACGACGCTCTATAGAATCGACTTTCTCACTGGCGACTTCAACGGCGATGGCAAGGTCAACGGAAATGATTTTCTGCTTTGGCAGCGCGACCCGAGCGTCGGTTCTCTAGCCGATTGGGAAGCAAACTATGGCGCGACTTTGCCGCTGGCTGCAGCGGTTGCCGTTGTGCCGGAGCCTTCCACGTTGTTGTTACTCGTGGGCGGCGTTTTCTTTGCGTTTCGCCGACGCGCCTGCTAGAATGTCGCCAACCGCGAGCGCCCGCTGGCGATTTCGATTCTTCTGGGGAGACTTCCGATGCGTAGCATTCTCGTTCTGGCCGTATGTGCGGAATTCCTGTTAACGAGTACCTGCGTGGCGCAGATTCGCGATTGGGACGCCAATGGCGCCAGTCCACCCAACGGCCTTTTTGGCGTGGCCAACAATTGGAATCCCAACAGTGTGCCGACAATCGTCCAACAAGCCCGTTTCAACATTGCTGACACTTACACGGTGACCTTTACGGGAGATCACCCCAGCCTGGGAGTGACCGTTTCTGCGGGCACGGTTTCCTTTGAAAGCGACTCGGCCACAGTGCGCAATTATACGGTCGCCAATGGCGGGCTCATCGCGCGCGGTGGAGAGCTTAACATCGGCGACGTGGGAGTACCGGTCAAGTTGAGTTCTACGGGCTTTCTCGGCGTGGGCGATTCGAGCAGCGACGGCACGGTTACGGTTGCCGGCAGCGGGTCAGTGCTTGATGGGAATGTCGCGTTGATCGGTTCGAACAGCACCGATGGCACGTTGACCTATCAGCTTGAAGCCACTGGTACGCTTGGCGGCACCGCCGTCGGCGGTACGGGTGTCGACGGTAGCGACGGCAACCTCCAGATATTCAGCGACGCGGACCTCGACGTAGGCAATCTATCGGTCGGCGATCAGTTATCTACTTCGACTGGAATCGTCACAGTAGATGGTGCGGGATCAACACTCGAGCAGAGCGGACCGAGAATCGTTGTCGTCGGCAGTGCCGCAGGAGGGACCGGTACGATCGACGTCACAGGCGACGGAGCCTTTAGTTCGGGCACGGGGAACATATCGGTTCGTACTACCGGCGCGATCAATATCGAGACCGGCGGCACCTTCAACGCCAACGGCCCGATGACGATCAACGGTGGCTCGCTCACCCGCGATGCCACGGGCAACTTCGCACTCGCCAGCGGCCTCACGCTCACGGCCACTAACGACGCCCAGCTCGACTTTGACGAGGACTACGAAATCAACGATGGCACCACGTTTGACTTGCAAAGCGGCGCCGACCTTAATGTTGGCAACTACTTAGACATGTTCGACGGTACGCTCATAGTTGATGGGGCGGGCACCACCGTTAACACCAACACGATCGACTCGACCGTGAACGACTGGGGCTACAACGCAACCAATATCGTCACTGTCCGCAACGAGGCGACCTATTCGATTGGCAATAACGCCCATCTATTCCTGGGCGACAGCGGCCCCGGCAGTGCCACCCTGAATGTTGAGTCCGACGCCGACTTCAATGCCAACACCCTCACCGTTGCCACGACCCCCAACGGTACGGCGACGATCAACCTGACAGGCTCCGGCTCGACGCTGACCCAGTCCGGCGCCTCCACTTTGACCATCGGATCTCCCAGCGGGGCCGTGACAGGCACCGGCACGATCAACGTCACCGGCGACGCCACGTTCAGCTCCGGCACGGACGTGATTGATGTATTCGCCACCGGCGCGATCAACGTAGGCACGGGCGGCACCGGCGGCACATTCAACGCCAACGGGGCCATGACGATCGACGGCGGCGAGGTAAACCTCTTTGACGGTGCAATGAACGCCGGTATGATCACCTTAGATGGAGGCGGAGCGTTTAACTTCACCGGCGGTGAGTTGCGGGTGGACGATTTCAACGGCGTGATGGTCCAGGATGGCGGCACGCTGCTGATTGGCGGCTCGCCCGGCATCACGGATGTCTCCGACGAATACCAGCTCAACGACGGCACGCTGGAAATCGAACTCTTTGACGGCGGTGTCTCCCCGGTAGCGGGTACCGATTTCGATCAACTCACCGCCGATACCGCGACCCTCGGCGGAACCTTGGACTTAGTGATCGATCCCAATTACACGCCGGCACTAGCCGACGCGTTTGCGATCATTAGCACTACCAGCGGCGTCAGCGGCACGTTCGACAACGCGCTGGGAGCCTACCTAGGTGGCGGACTCGGCTTCGACGTCAGTTACAATGCCAACGACGTAACGATCGAAGTCGTCAACGTACTGCTCGGCGATTTTGACGTGGATGGTGACGTCGATGGGTTTGACTTTCTACTGTGGCAACGCGACCCAAGTGTCGGTGCTCTTAGCGATTGGCAAACGAACTACGGCATGGTTGGCCCGCTGGCTGCGGCGGCTGCCGCAGTGCCGGAGCCGAGTGGCGTTCTCTTGCTGCTGATTGGCTCCGTCACGGTGCTCAGGAGCAGGCTTGTCGCCAAAATTCGGTAACTCTTCTCAAATCAAACCTGGTGCGCAGATTCTACTCAGGAGCTTAATTGTATCTGGCATGGCGCCAATATAGACTGAGTCGTGCCGCTCGCACGATACTTATCTTTTGAGTGGCTGGCGGCGAAGTCTGTGTTCCTCCATCAACCTCTTGGGGTGATCCACCGTGAAATGTCTGACAGCAGCAAGTCGGTCTGTCGGTTGTCTTTTGATTGTTTCGTTTTCGTGGTGTGTTCTGCCGGTAAGTGCAGCTACGGTCAGATACGTAGGGACTGACTCAGGAGGGTGGAGCATGTCCGAGTGGCAGACATCCACCAACGTGTTCAAGGTTCCCGATAGCGGAGACGACGCCGTGTTGTCCAGCACGTCGACTCAAGGCGACGTAACCATTTTCACTACAGGCGTACGGCCGATCCGCCGAATTGAGGCTAGCGGCATAACCGGAACATACAGGTTCCTTTCCAATTTCGATGAAGCGATTGAGATTTACTTGGCCGGTGGCAACGCGCTCTGGATCCGGGGAGCCGGGGGATCTCTGCAATTCGATACCGACATCTTGCTCCACGATCCCAACACCACCTTTCGGTTCAATATTGCGACGACCGACGACACGATCACGGTCAGTCGCGATGTCGCCCCTTCGGCTACCGGAGGCACAACCGAATTGGTACTTACTTCGATCAACACCACTTCCGTTGCGAGCATCGCCATCAACGGAGTCATCTCCGACTACAAGGGCCCCGACCCGAATGCTACCACCCAACTGAAACTCACCGCTGGTCTGGAAACAGCTTCGGACGATCACCAGGGGACAATACAGCTTGCGGGGCTTAACGATTACACAGGACCAACGGTCGTCAACGGCGCGACGCTGGTCTTCAACTCCATCGCCAACTGGGATCCCAACGGTATCGCTAGCGCGTTGGGCGCCCCGACCAACGCGACCGACGCCACCATTCGCTTGGGGGATACCGACACGCAGGACAACTCTGGCACGCTCAGTTACACCGGCTCCGGCCATAGCAGCAATCGCAATTTTACTCTACGAGGAGCCGGTGGTAAGATCGAGGCCGATGCCACGGCCACCGGTCCGCTTGTGCTTTCGGGAACCGTGAACTCGATTGAACTAGGGACGAAGACTATTGAACACGGCGGCGATAGTAGTTCGATAAATACTTTCAGCGGAGTAATCTCCGATGGAACTGGCCAAGTGGCTGTGGCGAAAACGGGTACGACCACCTGGGTGCTCTCGGGATCCAACACCTACTCGGGCGGCATTGCGATCGAAGAGGGAACGCTGAGCGTGTCTGCTGACGACAATCTCGGCGATCCGAACGGCGCACTTAACTTCAGCGGTGGCACACTAAGAGTGACCGGAACGAGCTACTCGAGCACAGCTCGCTCCATCGGCTGGCAGGGCGGCGGCTTTAATGTCGTGGACCCGAATCACACCTTTGAAGTCAGCCTTGGCTCGGGAGGCAGTGGTGACCTCGCGAAATTCGGTGCGGGCAGCCTGCAGCTTACCGGCGACAACAGTTCCGACAACACAACGATCAGCGAAGGTCAGCTGCGGATTGCCGATGGCAACTCGCTAAGTAGCAACGTCTTGGACGGGATTATTGGCGACAACGCCTCGCTTAGTGGCAGCGTAGTGGTGGACGGGACGGATGGGGCAGGGAATCGGTCTACATGGGATGTCGCTCAGATCTTGAAAGTGGGCGATCGAGGTACCGGTACTCTCGATATCACGGGTGGAGCACTAGTAACAAGCCAATTCGGAGTTGTCGGCTTGATGGCCTCTGCCAATGGAGCGGTCACCGTCACAGGCACCGATCCCAATGGGACGCCCTCCACGTGGAGCAACTCACAAAATCTCAGCGTGGGCGCTCAAGGTACAGGCACACTAGTCGTTACCGGTGGCGGGGCAGTCTCCAGTACAAATGGTTTCATCGGCTCCGACCCGAACTTTACAGCCGTGGTGACGGTCGACGATCTCAACTCCACGTGGACCAATTCCGATTCGCTTCACGTCGGCAGCTCTGGAGGTGGCACACTGAATATCACCGGTGGCGGGGCAGTCTCCAGTACATTTGGCTTCATCGGCTCCGATCCGTTCTCTACTGGCGTGGCGACGGTCGACGATCCCAACTCCACGTGGACCTCCGAATCGCTTTTCGTCGGCTACTTCGGAGATGGCACACTGAATGTCCAGGCGGGGGGTGTCGTGACCAGCCTTGGTGGATTCATTGGCCACAACAGCGGTTCCATAGGTACGGCAACCGTCGCTGGTACCGGCTCAACCTGGAACGTCACAAGCGGTCTCTATGTGGGGGGCAGTGGCTTTGAGTCAGGAGGGATGGCAACCGTAGATATCGAAACAGGGGGTTCCGTTCTGGTCAGTGGAACAATGAAAGTCTGGAATCCCGGCACGGTCAATCTACAGGGTGGCAGATTGGCCGTATCGACAATCGACCACACCGACGGCGGCGCGTTCAATTTCTCTGGCGGAACTCTACAGGTGGACGCCTTCAATGGTGTGTTGGTGCAGAACGGCGGCACGGTAGTTATCGGTGGTTCGCCCGGCGTCACCGATATCTCCGAAGAATACCAACTCAACGACGGCACACTGGAAATCGAATTGTTCGCCGGAGGCATTTCTCCTGTGGCGGGTACCGATTTTGATCAACTCACGGCGGACACCGTAACCCTAGCCGGCGGCACACTCGAACTGGCAATCGATCCCAACTACACACCGGCACTCGCCGATGCCTTCGCGATCATTGACACTACCAGCGGAGTGTCGGGCACGTTCGACAATGTACTCGGCGCCTACTTAGGTGGCGGACTCGGCTTCGACGTACAGTACAATGCTAACGACGTGACGATCGAAGTCATTAACGTACTGCTTGGCGACTTCGACGTGGACGGTGACGTCGACGGGTTTGATTTTCTGTTGTGGCAGACTGATCCTAGCATTGGAGCGCTGAGCGACTGGCAAACGAACTTCGGTATGGTCGCACCGCTCGCGGCAGTTTCGGCCGCCGTGCCCGAGCCAAACTCACTCTTGCTTGCAGTGTTGGTTAGTTTCGTCAGGCTCTCCTGCAGGCGACGTCCTTAGAACTTCCTCTTACTGGTTAGCCACAGAGTTCACAGAGAGAGCAGCGGGTGGCACTGTCCGGCTTGCCCGGCAGTGGATGCTTGTCGCCCGGATTGCACTGCTGGACAAGCCGGACAGTGGCACCCTGATATCTTTTCTGTGGTCTCTTTGGCTAGAGTCTTCTAAGAAGTGCTCTAGAGACATCGGCCGCGCGGCCAAAAATAGTTGCTGAATTGTCTGTGGCGATTTGTAGAATTGATGGTTTCGCGGTGCGCGCCCTGCGATGCATCGCATCGCGGCTATTTGAGTCTAGTTGCTAGCTTCTAGATACTAGTAACTAGCCTCTAATACCTTTTGTCCAAAGAGAGGAAGACAAAATGACCTAAACTCCGACCTTTTTGTCACGGTCGACTTGCAGAATCGACTTGCATAGCCGTCGGCAATCAAATTGACGGCGGACAAAACCTTTGAGTTTTGACCCAAAACATGGGACCCCAGGCATGGCGACAAAACTAAGGGGGATGGGGGGATAGCGGATTGCTGAATGATGAATACTGAATGCTGATCGCAGACAGTTTGAAAATTGATCGCTGGGTGGCGCCTATGCCAGAATCTCTTTCACCACGCGAGCCGGCTCCACGCCAGTTAGGCGTTGGTCGAGACCTTGGAAAGGGTAAGTCAGTCGCCGATGATCGATCCCCAGAGTGTGCAGAATCGTCGCATTCAAGTCATGGACATGAACCGGGTCGCGGACAATGTTGTAGCTGAAGTCGTCAGTCTCGCCATGTGTGATGCCGCCACGGATGCCGCCGCCTGCCATCCAAAGCGAGAAACATTTGGGATGGTGATCGCGGCCGAATTCCTTCGGCTCCAGTTTGCCCTGGGAATAAATCGTTCGGCCAAACTCACCGCCCCATACCACGAGCGTGTCGTCGAGCAGCCCACGCTGCTTGAGATCGGTGATTAGTGCCGCCGCGGCCTGATCGACGTCGTTGCATTGTTTGGGTAAGTCGATGGTAAGTTCTTTGTGCTGGTCCCAGCCGCGATGGAAGATTTGCACGAACCGCACACCCCGCTCCGCCATCCGCCGTGCCAACAGGCAATGGTGGGCGAACGTGCCCGGCTGTTGACACTCAGATCCATACAGATCGAGCACGTGCTGGGGTTCGCTGGATAGATCGGTAAGCTCAGGCACGGAGGTCTGCATCCGAAAGGCCATCTCGTACTGCGCGATGCGAGATTGGATCTCGGGATCGGCCACTTGTTGGTAGTGGGTTTCGTTGAGACGAGCGACCGAGTCGAGCATCCGCCGACGCACCGCAGGCGAGACTCCCTCGGGATTGGAGAGAAACAGCACCGGATCGCCGATAGAACGCAGCGCGACTCCCTGATATTTCGAGGGCATAAAGCCGCTGCCCCACAGCCGGTTGAAGAGCGCTTGAGCGTTCTGTCGTCCCGACCACGAGGAGGTGAGCACCACGAACGCGGGCAGCTCTTCGTTAGCGCAGCCTAAACCGTAGCTGAGCCAAGCTCCTAAGCTCGCCTTGCCAGGGAGTTGTTCGCCGGTGCAAATGAAGGTGATAGCTGGGTCGTGGTTGATTGCCTCGGTGTGCATTGATTTGACGATAGCGATATCGTCGACGATCTTTGCCGTGTGGGGCAGCAGTTCGCTTACCAACGCACCGCATTGGCCATGAGGTTTGAACTTATAAGTAGAGGGCGCTATCGGGAAGCGATCTTGCACGGAGGTCATCGTCGTGAGTCGCTGCCCCATGCGAACCGACTCGGGCAGATCGGCATCGAACATGTCCTGCATCTTGGGTTTGTAGTCGAACAGATCCATCTGCGAGGGCGCACCAGCCATGAACAGATAGATCGCCCGCTTGGCTCGGGGCGCAAAGTGTGGCAATCCCGGCAGGCCAGGCAAAGATGTCGTTTGCGGGGCTGCAATCGAAGCGTCGTTCATCAAGAGCGAACTAAGAGCCGCGGAGCCTAGTCCGAGCGCGGATCGACGAAAAAACTGTCGACGCGTTTCCCGAGTCAAGTAACTTTCGAGTGGCTTCATAGCAACGTCCCCGCTTCTCGATTCACTCTTTGGTGATGACTTCGTCTAGGTTCAACAGAATGTTCGCGACCATCGTCCAGGTGGCCAACTCAGTGGGTTTAAGTTGGTCGTCAGGCGGAATCTCACCAACGTTTATTATGGCCCGCGCTGCCTCCTGATCTGAAGTATAGTCGACCAGAAGATCGTTATACGCTGCCAACAACTCTTCGACTTCGGCATCAGTGGGCGGACGCAGGGTGACCTGCTCGAACGCCCAGCGGAGGCGTTCCTCTGGAGCGCTAGCATGCGTCTGGAGGATTCGTTCTGCAAAATGGCGAGCTGCTTCCAGATACTGTGGGTCGTTCATTAACAGCAGTGCTTGAAGAGGTGTGTTAGTACGCTCGCGACGCATGGTGCACGCCTCGCGGCTGGGGGCGTCGAAAGTGCTCATTTGCGGTGGCGGCGAAGTTCGCTTCCAAAAAGTGTACATACTGCGCCGATGAACTTTATCCGCGCCATGGTCGGGTTCGAACTGTACAGTATTGGAGTCGGAGAGACCCACTGCGCGCCAGAGACCATCGGGTTGCGGAGGTTTTACACTTGGTCCGCCCACCTGCCGCACTAACAGTCCACTAACTGCTAGGGCCTGGTCGCGTAGCATTTCTGCGTCGAGGCGATAGCGAGGTCCACGGGCCAGCAGGCGGTTTCTGGGGTCACGATCGACTAACTGTGGCGTCAGTTGCGAGCTCTGTTGGTAGGTTGAAGACATCACGATGGCTTTGAGCAGCGCTTTCACATTCCAACCCTCGTCTTGAAAATTATAGGCCAGCCAGTCAAGTAGATCAGGATGAGATGGGGACGTTCCTTGTATGCCAAAGTCCTCGGAAGTCTCGACGAGACCAATACCAAAGAGTTGCTGCCAAAAGCGATTGACCGCTACTCGACTCGTCAGCGGATGTCGTCCGTTAGTAAGCCACCTTGCCAGTCCAAGTCGGTTGCGAGGCAGGCTGTCGTCCATTTGTGGAAGCATCGCCGGCGTTAGCCGGCCGACCGGATTGCCTTGCTGGTCGTATTGGCCGCGAACTAGAAGGAAAGCAGTTATTGGCTTTCGTCGTTCCCGAAATATAGGCGTAGTGGCTACCTGCGCTAGCTGCACGTTGTAATTCTGAAGCAATGCACTGCGCTCTTGCGCTAGATCTTGATAGGCGGGATCGCTACTGATTGTCGAAAATTCCAGCAGCAGTCGCTGCTGTTTGCTACTCCAATTCTCCGGACTCATGGCGATAAGACGCGCTGCCTGAGGCAATAGGTAAATCGCACGGACTTCGTCGTCTCGCAGCTCGCGGTCATATATTCGCAGGTCGTCAACCGCCAGATCGTAAAAAGACGGCTCCTGATCGCGGCGGCCAATTTGGAGGGCTTTCTCCGTGTCTATTGAACCTTCGTCTCTTAGCGAATCGCAATTGATGTCAACCGGCTCCCTGTTTCCATCGACATACACAGCCAACCCATGAGCCAGCTTCCGACCATCATAAGTGACGAAGAGGTGCGTCCATCGACCGGGCTGGATTACTGCCTGCTGGGTAGTGATCTTAATAGCGTACCCTGGCCAACGACTATTCATCTGGGCAACAATTTGGCCATCGATCATCGAGAGGTGATATCCTTGCTCGAGGTTCTTAACATTCATTCGAGCGATCAAGGTACCCGTAGTGGTATCGGGTACCTTAAACCATGCCCCGAAACTGAACGTGTCCTCTTCTCTCAGATCGCCAATATCTCCCAAATCAGCGAATCCACCGTCAGACAGCTTGATCGCGCCGCCCGCTTTTCCGTCTATCCACTTGACGTTGCCTCTTAGTGCGCCTGTTTTTCCCTTTCCCACTGCGTTATTCGCTTCGTTCCCTGTGCCCTCGTCAAATCGATAGTGCCCAACCAACCCATCAACAACCTCGACGCCCGATGTAGCCTCATTAGCAAATAGGTACTTCTGATTACTGCCCGAACCTGGATCAGCGCTCACACGGTTTGCGAGAAGCTCTTCGCATTGCTGCTGCAAGCGATCGATCTGTTCCTCCAATGCCAAGAGATTTTCAGCCTGTAGGGGCGTCGGCACTCGGACTACCGGGGCAGGATGCTTGATGTTGCCATCCATCTCGGGGCCGTCGAGACTGTTGAAAAATGCGAATAGCTGGTAGAAGTCCTGCTGCGTAATCGGATCAAACTTGTGATCATGGCATACTGCGCAACCGAGTGTGAGTCCCATCGTAGCAGTGCCGAACGTGCTGACCCGGTCGATCACGTTGCGAACATACACTTCTTCGGCGATGGAACCACCTTCGTTAGTAGTCACGTGACAGCGATTAAACCCGGAGGCGATCTGTTGGTCGAGCGTAGCTTGAGGCAATAGGTCGCCCGCTAATTGCTCTACGAGAAACTGATCGTAAGGCAGGTTAGAGTTGAACGCTTGAATCACCCAGTTTCGATAAGGCCACATCTCACGATAGTTGTCGACATGAAGTCCATGGGTGTCGCCGTAGCGTGCCGCGTCGAGCCAAAACCGCGCCATATGCTCGCCATAGTGCGGAGAATTCAGCAGTCGATCTACCAATCTTTCGTACGCATCAGGCGAACTGTCGGAGAGATAATTGTGAACTTCATTGATGGTTGGCGGGAGACCGGTCAGATCGAAGGTCAGACGACGGATTAGTGCACGCCGATCCGCCCGCCCCATCGGTTCGATACCCTCAGTCTCCAGGCGTGCCCGTACGAATCGATCGATTGAGTTGCGACACCATTCAAGCTGTCCGACGTCGGGTAGCCCCGGTCTCTTGGGTGCCGCGAACGACCAGTGCTGTTTCCAGACGGCCCCTTGCTCAATCCAGTTTCCGATGACGGCAATCTCGTCGTCGGTCAGTTCGTACTCGCTGTCGGGTGGCGGCATCCGTTGCTCTGGATCATCGGAAGCGATCCGCAGAAACAACTCGCTATCGGCCGTGGAATGTGGGACCACAGCCTGGTATCCTCCCAGATCTGCGTTCAGCCCGCCTTCATGGTCAAGTCGCAGGTCAGTTTCCCGCGCATCCTCGTCTGGGCCGTGACAGTGGTAGCAATTCTTAGCGAGAATAGGACGGACGTGACGGTCGAATTGTAAGTCACCTGCACTTAGGCCATCGCTGCCAAGCGCAATACAGAACAAAAACACGCCAAGAACCCAGACTCGCATCGTGAGTTTCAACTTCATCCGTCAATCGCACATTGAATTTAACTGAGGGGCCGACTCCCATCCGCACTCATTATCGCTTGGTATCCTACTAGCCACCAGCAGTTGCAACGGTTTTTTGCTTGAATCGAAAATTCCTCCGTTTTCTTGTATGTCCGTATGGGCAGAAATCCTTTGTGAATACGGAAATAGGCGCTAGCTGCACAGGCATGCGTTCGATTTTTCTATGGACATGGTATACTTGCCTTGTTTCTACTAAATTACAGTGCTGTGCTTACCACGCTCTAGAACTGCGACTTATCTGAATGACCTGGAACCACAAGCCTTGGACTGGCGTGTTCGCCGCGACGCTTTGTCCGTTTCGAGAGGATCATTCGGTCGACGCCTCGGGGCTCGTCGAATACATCTCGGAACTCGCGTCGGTAGAGGGTGTTCAAGGCCTAGTATGCAACGGACATACTGGCGAGGTTATGTCGCTGCTGCCCGCTGAACGAGCTCAAGTAACGAGCATCATAGCTGAAACGGTTGCGAAGTCTCCGCGAGACTTGAAAGTGGTCTCAGGCGTAATGGCCGAGGGTACGCTGGAAGCTACCGAGCATGCCCTTGCAGCAAAAGAAGCTGGGGCAGATGCGATTCTGCTTATGCCACCACATCACTGGCTACGCTTTGGGCGAACCAGCGAAACCGCAATTGCGTTCTGCAATGATGTTGCCGACGCGGCCGGAATCGATATCGTTTTGCACCAGTATCCTGCATGGACGAAGGCGGGTTATTCCCTGGACGAAATGAAGGAAATCGCCAAACATCCTAGTGTCGTAATGATCAAGATGGGCACTCGCGATATGTCGCGCTGGTTACACGACTTCGAAACACTGAAGCAATCGTCGCCTGACACGACCGTGGTCACTTGTCACGATGAGTTTCTCCTGCCAACGCTATTCGAAGCAGCTGATGGGGCGCTTATCGGTTTCGCAGGATTCGCTCCCCACCTGATGGTTGAACTGGTTCACGCCGCGCTGGACGGTGACTATCAACGGGCTAAATCGGCCCAACGAGTAGTCGCCCCCTTAGCTCGGCTGATTTACGATTTTGGCGAGCCGGGATGCGGTGCTCATCAACGTATGAAAGTCGCGCGTTGGTTGTTGGGAAGATTTCCCAGCCCCCATTTCCGACGTCCTGTAAATCCGTTGCCCGATGCGGAGGTCGAGAGGATTCGAAACGCGTTGGATAAGATAAAACCTACTCTCTAAGACCGTTTTTTGCAGCCGGTTTTATGATAACAGGACGAGCAGCGAGTCCTAACGTTCCACGCCCAAAGGGTGGCATATATTGAGACGTATTCCCGCGGAAGCTTGGCAATGCCTGTAGAAAGTATCGACGTATTTTGCCACTTCTTACCGCGCAGATACTGTGATGCGGTTCAGGCGTCGACGAATAAGACCCTGTGGATGTTCGAGCGTGCACAGCGGATTCCCGCGATGGTCGACTTGAAAGCCCGACTAGAGTTGCTAGAGGAATTTCCTGGGTACCGTCAGGTCATCAGCTTATCATCCCCGCCGACAGAGGCCTTGGCACCGGGCCACTCAGCTGAACTGACACAACTGGCAAACGATGAGTTGGCACGTATCGCGGCAGATGGTGGGAAGCGAATCTGTGGATTCGCTGCCGCTCTGCCGTTGAACGATGTGGCCGCGAGTGTGAAGGAAGCCAGACGAGCTGTAGATCAGCTCGGCGCAGTGGGCGTACAGGTTTTTACAAGTGTGCTCGGGCGACCGCTCGATGATCCAGAGTTTCAGCCTCTGTTTCAAGTGATGGCAGAACTGGATCGCCCTTTGCTACTTCATCCCACCCGAGCGATGAGCGTCTCCGACTATTCTGAGGAGAATTCTTCGAAATACGATTTATGGTGGGCGATCGGATGGCCACACGAAACTACACTGGCCCTAATACGATTAGCATTTTCGGGAATTTTTGATCAGCTGCCAAACTTAAAGATCGTCGCCCACCATGTTGGTGGCTATTTGCCCATGATGGGGGGACGTTTAGGGCCTGGCATGGATTTGCTTGGCACCCGCCACCCACCAGGGTCAACAGACCATGTTAAACCTCCGCTGAATGAACCGGTACTCAAGGCCTGTGCCCGATTTTATGCCGATACCGCGTCGTTCGGTTGGCAAGCAGCTATCGAATGCGGCAAAGCATTCTTTGGCACCGACCGGCTTCTCTTCGCCACAGACATGCCATTTGATTCAGGTGGCGGCCCTGATTATATCCGTACGACGCTCGCGGCGATTGACACCATGGAACTATCGGATTCCGAGCGTCAGCAAATACTATCAGGAAATGCCCGGCGGCTTTTCCGTTTAGGCGAATAAGAAATGCCTGTTGGATCCACTTATCCCAGCGAAAGTTCAACGCGACGCGATCCCCAGACCGGGGCTTTGGTCCGACAAGTCACTGGTTTTCCGGTGATCCACCATCATCCGTTTTATTACATCCCTCCGTACGACGATTCCGGACAGCGCTTGTTTTTTGTTTCGCATCGTACAGGAGAGCCGCAGCTTTTTCTTGAGGATGGGCCTGGCGGCTCACTAGTTCAGATCTCTAGTCGCCCCGATCTGAACGAATGGTCGTGCCACCCCTCCTGGGATGGTCGCTACGCTTACTACACTGCTGGTAACGCCGCCTGGCGAGTCGATCTTGAAGCGATGTGTGAAGAACTGGTTGCCAGATTTGGCGACGCGCCGATCCGACAGCCAGGCATGGTTGGCGCGTCAATGGGTACTACTAGTCTCAGCAACGACAATCGTTGGTTGTGTGTGAACGTCAGGCATGAGAACTGCTTTTGCATGCATATCGTTGATATCGAATCTGGAAAAGATTCGGTAATTCTAGAGCGCGAAACGATCGCCCATCCGCAGTTTCACCCTGACGATGCTTCGCTACTTCGCTATGCCGGACCTCACGATCAGCGAATCTGGACAATTCGTCGCGACGGCAGTCAGAATCGATTGGCCTACCGGCGCGACGATGAGAAGAAGGAATGGATTGTTCACGAGACTTGGCTGCCTGGTACACGAGAAATTATCTCGACCAACTGGCCCCACGGCGTAATGGCGATTGACATCGATAGCGGCGCGGTCCGCTGGTTGGTCCGTACGAACGCCTGGCACCCCATGGTCGATAGGTCAGGGACCAAGCTAGTAGCTGATACTACGAGTCCCGACGTCGGTCTGATTCTCTGTGACCTCCGCCGAGAGAGTGCGCCGATTCACTCGTTGTGCAACTCCAGCGCGAGCAACATGGGAGAGCACTGGAACTGCAATCACTGCCCATACGACGACGGACCGGTTGACGTTTACGCACCTCAACACACGCACCCGCACCCCAACTTTTCCCCCGATGGCGATCGAGTAGTGTTCACCTCCGATCGAACCGGAGTGGCGCAGGTTTACGAGGTTGAAATTCCAAATAAGGGGCCTTAGTACCGACATTGCCATCACGAGTTTCTCAAAAAGCCAAGAAGAATAATGAATGGTTTTTTGACGTATCTAATAACTCTAAGAACGTCATGAATTCGCACGTCAGGCAAACGCGTTTTGTTTGACTTAAGCGGTCTGAGCAGTTATATTGGCGCTCAGTTGGGCTCGTTTATTTCTTTTCCCCACGCGAGTTTCGTCTACGCATCAAGTAGTCTTAAAGCACATGCCTCTGGCATCCCTGCCGGCCAAAAATTCGCAAGTCGTAGTTTGCCTTCTCATATTTCTCTGACGGAGATAAATGCTATGAAATCTACTTCGGCTCTTTCCGTAGTGGTTTGTTTCTCAGTATTCGTTTTGTCTTTTTTGTGCTTGCATTCGAATGTGCATGCTGTCGGTGTTCTCTATGCTGATCCAGGCTGGACATTCTCCTACGATGGCGATGAGGCGTTCTACAACGATCCAGATGGGTATAATCCGGATTACAGCGGGCAAGACCCTAATAATAATCAGCCCGGTAGTCGAGGTGGCTTGCCTATACTCGTAGACCCAACTGTGGACGATCCGAATTGCGATCCGCAATCGGAAGGCAGTTGCGGAACTGCAGCTTGGCTGGCCAAGAGTTCCCAATGGGAAGGTTCGGCCCCCGGCGACGTATTGGGTGGGGTTCCCACAGGTACGCCGCCACTCGCACCGCCGGCTCCCGGTGGTGTTCAGACTTACGACGAATCGGGGACCAGTTACCTCCGCATACAGGATCCTGGCGAGCCGTCAGGCTATGGCTGGGTTGACAAAGGGGTTCAAGGTGGCCCAGGGGGGGCGAGGCAGGAAGGAAACAACCGTAAGATTCAGTTTCATCACCCGCTCGATCATGATGATCCCAATGTCGATCCCGCGGTGCTAGATAATGGGATCACTATCTCGTTCCGCGCTCGGATTGCTACAGCGGCAACCGGCCCATTGGATGACATTTTTCCTGAAGGCGGAACAACATTGGGCGACTCGGAAGCTTGGCCGACCGATGGTATCGGATCTGGCGTTTACAACGACGGTCGCGGTATGTTTCACATTGCACAGTCTGGTGGTCCCGGCGGTCTCCAACAAATGTCATTTAGCCTGCTCAATTATAACGCGATCGATATTAACGTCGCTGAGGATCCGAATTTCGATCCGAATTCCACGCTCTTCAAAACGGGTCTTGTCATGAATAATCAAGCCAATTCTGCTGTTTCGGATGATGTGGACACCAACATGGCACTCCTGCCCACGGATCCTAACGACCCTTCTACCGGCACCCTGAACATCGTGGAAATTCCGAACGAAGACCTCGATGATTGGCATGAATTCTGGATCACGATCGAGGCTCTACCAACTCCCGTCGACGACAATACGCATGAAGTCAATGTCTATCTCGACGGCGAAGTGGATACGCCACAAACTTTTCAGATTGTCCTTGCTCAAGAACACGAATTTGACTTCGGAGCACACCTCGCGATTGGCCAGTCCTCTGGATCGGCCGCGGGCGCTCACGACATCGATTTCGTCGCCTATAGTCTGGGTGTCTTAGCTCCGACTCCCGGCTGCGGCGATGGTGACTTCGATTGCAACGGGATTGTTGACGGAAAGGATTTCCTGCTCTGGCAGCAAGGCGGATCACCCGATCCACTAAGTGCCGGGGATCTGGCTCTGTGGGAGTCAAACTACGGCAACGGCGGCGCTCTATCGGCGGCCACTGCGGCTGTTCCTGAACCATCTGGGTTTGTGCTAGCTATGTCGGCCGTGGCGTGGTTCTGGGGTAGAAAAAGGTCCGTTTAGGCCCAGGCTCGTAATTAGACTATGCTTTAGGTGAGCCTTATTCTTACTCGGCGATAGTTTAGCGGTGTGTTTCCGCTTCTATCATTGCGTAGCGGTTTATGGCTGTTCTCCTAAGCGCGATAGTCATCTTGCCACCAGCAATGGACGACTCTGGAAGCCCCTGCGAAATCGTATCGTCTGTCACTTTCTTACGTTCTTTAGTGCGCAGTAGCTCGACGGATTCAAAGCTCCTTCCAAGGCAATTTGGACACGTAGATATCCTGCTTGTTCTCCGAATAGATTACCCACATCGTATCGCCTAGGATAGCTACGTCTGGGTACTGGTATCCGTCGCTGGATCCACCAACCTCAAATCTCGGTTCTGTTGGCTCTGCTCGGATTGCGTAGGCCCGATCAAATTTCTTCCCATCACTTGAAAGGGCAATAACCAACGGATATCGCTTGTAATGCTTCTTGATTGAGTCGGTTTCGGGGTTATGAACAAAGTTCCCGATTATGAAATTGCGACCGTCTGGCAAACTCCCCGCTATTGTTTTACTTGGGCTGTCAGGAATACCCGTCTGTACTGGAACTGAGAACGACTTTCCGTCAGAACTCTGTGAGAAGTACAGCCGGTGAGAATAACTAGTGTCGCGTGCCAGCTGAATCCACTGGCGATCCGGCCTTTGAAAAATAGTATGTTCGGCAAGTCGGTGTCCATCTTGGGCAATTCTCGTGTTTTTAAGTCGTTCAACCGGCCCCACTCTCGTCTCATGCGATGCTAGTTTTCGTAGAAAAGACTCACGGAAGTCAGCGTCTGCGGCTTCATAGAGGGTTGGATAGCGAATAAAAGCTGACCTTTCTACTGGTTCAGGAGCTTTCTCCATAACCCACATCTGTTCGCCTACAGCACCATCACGAAGTATTTCAGATGCGAAGTAACCTAGAAAAATTCGAATCCTCTGCAATCCAGATTTCCTGGTTTTGGATACAACTTTCGTGCTGCCTGGTTTATTTGTGAAACCGACAACGTCTGTTATATCGCTAATCAGCCATACTCGGTCATCAACTTCGAACAAGGCAACGGGAGTGCTCATTCGCCCTGATTCCTTCCAATCCAACGAATAGTCATCAATGTTGTCTAAGACAACAGAGGGCTTGGTCCAGTTTTTTCCGTTGACGGAAGTAGCAATTCGCACGCGCTGTCCAGGACCGTCCTCGCCCGTTCTGCATTCAGAAAACACAGCATAAAAAACCCCGTCATGATGAAACAAAAGAGGATGGTGGTGATAAGCGCCATCCGCTGGTTGAGCCAAATAGATAGGATGGGTCTCAACAGACGATGCAATTTCATATCCCGCCCCCGGTTTACGAGTATCGCCCGCGTCAATGGACCAGACCAAGTCAGGTACCGCATCAGCGAAGGCTACGGCATACGGGAAAATACCCAGATGGCCAAACAAGAGAACCGAGCGTGCATACTTCATCCATGCGGGATCCCATATTAACAGGACGGAACTCGACTTGGAACTTACACAGAACAGATAAGTTTGAGATTCAGAATCGGAGGACTGTCTATTGACTTCAGAGACCACTCTAATTGGCGACTTTTTGACGAGCGGATCATAGGGCAGATGACTACTTCCGCTTCCTCTTACTGGGCGGTTCCACAACCAGATCAAAATGATTGTCAGAGGATCCGTCGCTTGTAACGGTTACGACTAGCGGTGTCGTTCGCGGATGCTGATAGCTTCTGTCAATCTGTATAATCGTTCTCTCACTCTCAGAAACCGGTTCATCCATCAACTCTCGCGATACAGGTGGGCTGACCATCACATGGTGACTTCCGGCGATGGCGCCGTCTCCCCGCTCGAATGTAGTTAGCTCAAATTCTCCACCCGTTCCAATGACACCGCGAGCTGAGTAACTGGATTCCTGATCAGGACGGAACAGTATACGCCCGCCTTTCAAAGGAGTCCCATCAGACAGTTTGACGGTTCCCGTAACCGCGACCGTCGGAACTGGTCCACTGTCGGAACACCCACATAACAGTCCGAGCAATCCAACAACAGAGAGAATTCTAACTAAGCCCAAATACAGCATGCTCATAGTTTAGTCCACCGGCTTCAATACTACTAGAACGATTTGGTGACTCAAGAACGAGCTATGGATCCTAATCAGCAAGCGAAACAGCATTACCATCATCCTTGTTGCACAAATATCCCAACACGATCGGATCGATTCCGTCGTTAATGCCGCGTACGCTAGAGTCACCTAGAGTGAAATAACATACACCTGGGTGCCAACTCCCAAAGTTGGAGTGGGGCGGGAGACTCTCTTGCCCCGTTGTTGCCAATGGCGACTCGGGGCCACCATATCGTGCGAAAGTCCTGTGGAAATCCGGATTGTAGATCGAATTGTCATCGTATTCTTTTTTTCCAAAGCCATTTTCGACAGTTAAAAAACCGCTACTATCGGGACATGGCGCGCAGACATGTTTCTCGCCAATAAAGATCGTGTTACTCAATCCATCGGTAACTTTCTTGAAACTTGTCTTGGATTTGTAGTCTCCTTCGAAATACTGATCCTTGGGGGAAAAACCAAAGCATTGGGACGCTGTGCCGCTAACAAAGGCGCCATTGGGGATTCCCGTATCATCTGGAGGGGTGTCTTCGGGGTCGCCATCTCCCGTGTAATCAATGCCGTCCCCGATGGAGCACGCGTAGTCGCTTAGTCCACCGGGAATGTGATTAGATTCACTTTGCGGGCGAGCGTCACCTTGGCCGTTATAGAAAATACTGAGCTGCCGACCAGAACGACGTGAGGGGCAAAGGTATCCCGCAAGTTGAACGTCAGTGTTCTCCTTAGGCTGAGCATAATAAGCCTTCCCGTCTAGCCATCGCTCCGCCACAGCCGCTTGCTCCAGAAAAGGCCACAAAAAAACAGCCCACGTCCCGTGGTGGCAGGGAACTCGAGAAGGCGGAATCGCCTTCCGCACATCATGGTAACTCTGTAATGCCAAGCCGATTTGCTTGAGGTTGTTTTGGCACTGGGTTCGTCGGGCCGCCTCGCGCGCAGCCTGAACCGCCGGCAGCAGTAGAGCAACGAGCACACCGATAATGGCGATTACTACTAACAGCTCCACGAGCGTAAAGCCACGATGTATTCTAGTAGCCACAGCGACACCTCCTAGCGTGGGGTCTTCTAAAGTAAACTACCTACCACCCTCCAGCGTCACAAAGCGAAGGTGACAAGAAAAGAGTCTGTGCAACACACTTCAGGCTAACTATTCCGATATCTTCGGTCAAGTTTTCCTCCTGGCCTGTACACCTAGATAGGGGAGATTGCTAAAGTTACCAGGAGCCCTTGCAGAAAGGCCAAAGAAGGCCACCTTCGCGATTTACATTTTCGGCGAAATTTCTTAGCAGATCGTGAAGATCCATCGCTCTCAGGAACTGAATACTGGACAGAAATGTCGTGTCAAAAGACCCAATAAAACACCCCGACCAACAAGTAATGCTGGCCGGGGCGTAGATCTTCGATGTAAAGGAACTGAGAACTCTAAAGCACTAGCTACGACGTCTTCGCACACAGCAGAAGCTCATGGCACCCATTCCCAATAGTAAAACGCTTGTAGGTTCAGGGACTACGTCAAACATAATGCCCGTGATGCTTCTGTCGTTGAATCCACCAAAGCCTCTGATTTGCATCCGAAGCTCATCGCCTTCACCCCAATCCTCCATTAAAAAGCTGTAGACGTCAGTGTTTCCATCAGTCGGGGTTGTGCTAGACGATCCAGACAGATTATTGAGCCGCATATTAATTTCTCTGGTTCCGGTCTCCTCTTTACCCCGGAACTTCAGCCTTCTGTCGAGGTCGTGAGCGCCATTCGTGTTGTCGAGAACAATGTGCATCCAGAACTGTGCGGGTGTGTCGGCACCCAAGTACATGTCTTCGAAGACATTTTCTGAATCGCCGGCAGAACCAGTTGCGATCAAAGCTCCTGTTTGCCCCGTCAAAGGACCAGAAGCTTCGGGAAGGGTTAGAGTGTCATAGCCTTGCCCGCCGGAAGAAGTGTGAATAACAGAACCATTCGACAAGGTATGATCTACTGGCGCCGCGTTCGGATCGGTATTCACAGAAATCCAACTTGGTAGCGACCTTACTTCTCCAAAAATTGGCGAGGAGCCGGTGTTGGCAGACTGATCGAAGTTAAAGAACCAGTACCCAGCAGTTCCAAGATTCAAACCCGACGCGCTTAAGTCTGTTACTCCGCTATGAGTTGGTAGGGCATCGGCGGCAGTCACCTCGCCATCCTCTGCAGGTATGGGATTGTTAGGATCGTCAGTTGCTGTTGCCGTGGCGCCAGGTTGAAAGAAGGTAACACTCTCTTCCGCTTGAGTAAACTGCGTTCCCATCAAGCAAACCATAAAGACCGCGCTCAGCATCAACAATAAACTTCGTTTTCCAGCCATTAGTCTTGACCTCCCAAAAGAATAGAAAAGAGTAAGTCTCAAAATTACAGCCTGATGCACGCCTACCGCGAATCAAAGACAGCTGTACCCCTCGAACATTCAATCTCAACGACTTGTATCAAACTTGTAGACGAGTCGCATCGATACGGTTGTGAAAAGCTATGCCAGCCGCGGCCCGTGCCACGTTGGTGCTAGCCACCCTTTATGTTGTAGCGATCTGACAACAAATGCAAGAAAAAATGTTGGAAATAGGTCTCTAAACTTGGTTGATTCCGCACGAAACTTGTTGGCATTTTAGGAAACCGCGATTCGCGATTGGCATTCTCGGACGTTCCGGAGAAAACTAGAGATTGGCTCCTAAGGTCCGCTCGATCTTGCATTAAGATGGAGCCTCTATGCGATTCCGATGTCAACCTTCTTGATTCGAACATGACTAATAATTCAGATGCTCTCGGCGTTAACCATTCTGGCAATAATCACTCGGGTAGTCGGGCTCCCGTCGGAGTTATCGGCCTGGGACTGCTTGGTACGGCCCTGTGCGAGAGGTTGCTAGCTGCGGGCTATCCGGTGTTTGTCTACAACCGCTCACGCGAAAAAGCGGATCCGTTGATCGCTCTGGGTGCGAAATGGTCTGACAACCCACTCGAGCAATGTGATCGGGTGGTTATCAGTTTGTTTACTACAGAGATCGTCGAAAAAGTGCTCGACAAACTGAAATCTGGACTGCGACCCGGCCAGACATTCATCGACACAACCACCGGCGACCCGGATCAGACAACTGCCCTGGGTAGGCGCTTGTCGGATCAGGGAGTTCATTATCTGGAGACGCCGATTGCCGCATCGAGCGAACAGACTCGCCAAGGCGACGCTCTAGCAATTGTGGCTGGTCCTGAAGAACCCTTTTTAGCATGTCGTGATCTATTTAATTGTTTGGCCGGCAAGACCCACTACGTGGGTCCTTGGGGCAGCGCGGCCAAAATGAAGCTTGTCAACAATTTAGTGCTGGGGCTGAACCGCGTGGCCTTAGCCGAGGGCTTACTATTTGCCGACGCTATCGGCATCCCCATGCAGAGTGCGTTGGACGTCTTGAAGCATGGCAACGCTTATTCGATAGTAATGGATGTCAAAGGGCAGAAGATGGTTGAGGGAGACTTTTCAACCCAGGCCAAGCTTTCGCAGCACAGTAAGGATGTGCGGTTGATGTTAACTGAAGCCGACCGCGCTGGAATAACGCTGCCCTTGTCGAAGCTGCACTTGCAGATATTGGATCAGGCCGAATCGATCGGGTTGGGAGAACTCGATAATAGCTCTATCATTCAAGCGATTGAGGAAATGGTTCGAGTGCACGCTCAATATTCGAACTAAATCACTGGTTTCTCACGACACTTATTTCTGGAGGGACCCCCTAGAATGACCGATTCTTCGCGAAGATCGTTTCTCAAACAGGCGGGCATCGGAGCCGCTGTGACCGGTTGGTCGCCGAGCTTACAGGCGGCCGGCGCCAATGATCGAATTCGGTGGGGAATCATCGGCTGCGGGCAACGAGGTCGATGGTTTTTCGATGACGCCGACTATGTGTGTGATCCCGACAAAAAACGACTCGCTATTGCTGCTGAAAAGTCGGGCGTCGATTCGGCACATGCCGTAACCGACTTTCGCCGAATTCTTGACGATCCATCGATTGATGCGGTAGTCATCGCAGCTCCCGATCATTGGCACGCTCCCGCGGCAATAATGGCGTGTGAGGCGGGCAAACACGTTTACGTGGAAAAGCCTTGCAGCCATAATTTTCGCGAAGCGCAGCAGCTGCTCGAGGCGGCTCGGCGTAACAAAGTTGTTGTCCAGCACGGCACACAACAGCGCAGCAGGCCTTTCACAATCGAGGCGATTGCTAAGCTCCACGATGGCATTATCGGCGACGTGCTAGTCGCCAAGGCGTGGAATATTCAGCGTCGCGACAACATTGGTTTCGGCAAGCCTGGAGCTACTCCGGCCGAAGTCGATTACGACATGTGGGTAGGCCCAGCTGAGTGGAATCCCTTTCAGGCAAACCGCTTTCATAGCGACTGGCATTGGTGGTATAACTTCGGCACGGGCGACATTGGCAACGACGGCGCTCATGAAATCGACTATGCCCGCTGGGGACTGGGTGTCGACACCTTGCCCTCAAGAGCAGTTGCCTTAGGAGGGAAGTACTATTTTGACGATGACCAGCAGTTCCCCGATACGGCTACATGCGTATTCGAGTATCCGAAAGACGGCCAGGGCGGGAATCCACGCCAGCTTGTCTTCGAGATGCGGCTCTGGTCGAAAAACTATCCGATTAACTGCGACAGCGGAGTGGAATTTTTTGGCTCGGCTGGAAAGATGTCTCTGAGCAAACGGGGCAAGATGATTATTCGCGATGACAAGAACCAAGTAATCGAGGAGAAGCGCGCCGAGAAGCCTCCCCCGCGTATCCATTTAGACAACATGTTCGCCTCGATACGAAATTCGAGCAAGCCAAGTGCAGATATCCTCGAAGCACTCCGCAGCGTTGCATTAATCCACCTGGCAAACATAGCTGTGCGGACCGGTCGTGCTTTGGATTTCGATCCTGTGAAGGAACAAATTGTGGGAGATGAAGACGCCAACCGACTACTATCACGCAAGTACCGCGAAGGCGGTCATTGGGCCATACCAAACGGAGCTACCTGAACCATGACATGCAGAAGATTATTGACAGGATTGTCGCTAGCTTTAGCACTATCGCTGTGGTCGACCGCCACCGCTGTACGGGCCGCCGCCGCCGAGGTCGCCTTCGACGCGAGTGATGAAGGCGAAATTGCCGTCGCAATCGACGGAACGAACGTGGCCGTTTATGCGTACGATGATCCAGAGATATCTCGGCCTTACTTTGCTCATCTGCGTGCACCTGGGGCTCCGCAGGTATCTCGAAATCATCCGCCCATAGAAGGAAAAGATCGCTCCGACCATGGCACGTTTCATCCAGGACTATGGATGTCATTCGGCGACATCAGTGGCAACGATTACTGGCGTCTTGCTGCGCCTGTAGAGCAGGTAAATCTAGAGTTGAATCCAGACAATAACTCATTTACAGTTCACAACCGTTATCTCGACCAGCAGGATCCATCGAAGACCGTGTGCAAAGAAGTTTGCACTTACACGATCGTGCCGCGCCCGGAAGGGTATTTCTTGCTGTGGGATAGCACGTTCTCTGGCGACGACGAGTTTTATTTCGGTGACCAAGAGGAGATGGGTATCGGCTTTCGCGTTGCTACGCCGATCCGCGTCGAGAGCGAGGCGTCAGGAAGCGTACCGGCCGGCAACGGCAAAATGATCGACTCGGAAGGTCGCATCAACGGAGATGAGATTTGGGGCAACGCCTCAGATTGGTGCGACTATAGCGGCACTCTGGAGGGCAAGAATGTAGGAATCACACTTTTCTGTCATCCCGACAACTTCCGCCCTAGCTGGTTCCATGCCCGCGATTATGGGCTCCTAGAGGCTAACCCGTTTGGTCGTGAGGCGTTTGGCAAAGGGGATAAAAGTAAGGTTCCAGTCAAACCGGGGGATGATTTCCGACTTCGATACGGCGTGTTTGTCCACGCGTCTCCCGAAGGCCAGTCTCCTAACCTTGCCAAGGAGTACGCCAACTATCTCCGAGTCGCGAACTAGTAACCGCGACTGCCCAAGTCTCTTGGCGGATATTTGCGTTGGCAGTTGCTTCACCGCTAGTCTAACTTGAGGAAATTCATGGCTGGGTTACATCCTGTCGACATTGGCGTGGTGATCGTCTACTTGCTGGGCATAACCGCTCTTGGAGTCTGGATGGCCCGCCGCGTGAAGAATGTCGGCGATTTCTTCATGCCGCGTCGATTTGGCAAGGCGATGATGATCACCAACGCCTTCGGTACCGGAACCGCATCAGATCAAGCGGTTACCGTGGCGTCAGCTACGTTTTCCAACGGGATCTCCGGAATTTGGTGGCAGTGGATTTGGCTGCCAGCAACGCCGTTCTACTGGTTAATCGCGCCGATCATGCGGCGACTCCGCGCAGTAACTACCGCAGACGTCTACACGCTGCGCTATGACTCGAGCGTGGCGGTATTGTTTTCCGTTGTTGGCATAGTCGGTCTGTCGGTAAAGATAGGGCTCATGCTGGTCGGCACAGAAGCTCTAGTTCATGCAACTACAGATGGAGCGATCAATGCGGAACTGACCATTGGCATGATCACGCTAATGTTTCTGCTTTACGGCACCGCCGGCGGGCTAGGGGCAGCGATCGTGACCGACTTTTTTCAGGGTATCCTTACCGTCGTATTCTCCGTGCTGCTGCTGCCGTTCGTATTGCATGCCGTGGGCGGATTGGAAGGCATCCGAGAAACAGTCCAGCCCAATATGCTCGTTCTTACAGTGCCAGGAAAAATTGGTGCTTTCTTCGTAGTGATGTATGCGATTCAGGCGTTGGTCGGGATCGTGGCGCAACCGTTTATCATGGGCGTCTGCGCGTCGGGTCGTACCGAAATGGATGGCCGCGTAGGTTTCATGGTCGGTAACATTGTCAAACGATTGTGTACGATGGCTTGGAGCGTTACCGCCTTGGCGGCCGTGGCTTGGTACGTTCAGCGCGGTGTCAACTTAGATACCATTAAGGGCGATCACGTTTACGGCGACGTCGCCCGCGCGTTTTTGCCTGGGGTTCTCCCAGGGCTACTAGGGTTGTTTATTGCGTCTCTCTTAGCGGCGGTAATGAGTTCTTGCGATGCGTTTATGATCTCGTCCGCGGGACTGTTTACAAAGAACATCTATAAGCCGCTTGTGAAGGGTCGTACGGAACGTCACTACCTGACGGTTGGGCGAATCGCCTCACTGCTGGTCGTTGCTGGGGCGCTTCTGTTTGTTTGGTATGTGCGGGCGTCCGCTAGTGCGACTGGGAAATCTCCGGTGCTCGAGTCGCTGAAGATCTGGTTCAAGATTGCCCCAATGATGGGAATCACCTTCTGGCTAGGCCTCCTTTGGCGGCGAACAACCGTTGCCGGAGCCTGGGCAGCGACTCTTACAGGTGTGTTCGCCTGGTGGGCCACGACCCAGCAGTGGTTCATCGAATTGGCTTCGAAGGTACCATTGGCTGACAAGTTCGATTTGGTATGGGAACAGAGTGGAAAGCCCGCAGCGATTTATGAACCGTGGGTAGTATTGATTTATATGGTTGCTGCCCTAGTTGCCGGGGTCGTGGTCAGCCTACTGACTCAAGCGGTCCCAGAAGAAAAACTTAATCTCTTCTACAACCTGACGCGTACGCCTGTGGTCGAGGGAGAAATCGTTGATCAGCCATGCACGCTACCCAATGGTGTAGATGCCGCGGAGCGAGAGATGTTGTGTACAGCGTTTGGTCTGGAAATCCCCAAACCGTCGGGCACTTCGATTGCTGGATTTCTTGCCGGCTGGGCGGCAGTGGCAGCTCTTGTCGGTGGCTTTATGTGGTTGATGAGCTAGATCCAGCCGCCGAGATCGGTCCGCATCGACTCAGATCGAGTTTGTACTTGCCGTCGCAGGTACATCTGAAGAGCGTCGCGCCAATTCTGCGGTGAAGGCTTTCATCCAGCCAGAACACTCTCGTTTGAAACGGCAACAGTAGAGGTTGCCGTCAACGACCAAAGGGTCATCGACATAGATGCCGCCAGAAAACTCCGCATCAAGCCGGCAGCGCGGGATCGTCGTAACACGTCGCCCGCGGATCACGTCAGCGGCTGCCAAGATTTCGATTCCATGGCAGATGGATGCCACGGGCTTGTCGTATTCAAAGAAATACTTGGTGATCCGCAGCAGGTCTTGGTCGTAGCGTAGAAACTCGGGTGCCCTGCCGCCCGGGAGCACGAGTGCGTGGTACTCACTTGGATCGACGTCGCGAAAGGCAACGTCTGAGTCGAGCTTATAGCCCGGCGTTTCGATCGTAATGTCCCAGTTGGGATCGTGGTGGTGCTGAACCAAGTTATAGCTGCGCACTTCTGGTGCGGCTTTCACTACATCGTAGTCTTCACCCAAACGATAAAGCGGTACCATCGTGTCGATCACTTCCGCTCCATCGCCGATGACCAGTAGTACCTTCTCCATATCTTCACTCCTGTGTTGACGAAGCATCGCCAATGAATTTCCAGGGTACTTGCAGCAATCGCCAGCCCATCATCTATTGTGCCGCGCATGACGGTACGACGCAAATGCAGAGACGACTTCGTGGTTTCTTGTATCGGCAAGTAGTCTTGGTGAATAGAGAAATCCAAGGCGGCCGCGAAACGAGAAATATCATTAACTTGCAAAGAATTTGCTCTCGTACGACACTCAAGAGAGTTGGTTGAGCACAACTTCTTCAAATTGATCTGGAAGGCACTAGTGATGGCTTCGCTTCTCCACCGGCAATCAACGTTTCTAGTGGCATTTGTCTTTTCAATGGGGGTTTGGCTGCCTTGGGAGTCCGTGCGAGCATCGGAAGCGGAACCTGCGTTGTTAGGTTTTTCAGTCACTCCCGCGGCTACAGGTCGGCAGCTGGTGCGAGTTTCGCTTCCATTCCGTAAAGGGGCTCTGCAGCCTGACAGTGAAGTGATTGTCACTGACGGGGACCATGAGATTATCGCCGCAGTGAGACCTTTGGGTTGGCACGTTGACGATGATCGTGAGCGAAGCGTGCGGATCGCGCTGGTCACGTTTCCCTATCAATTTGAGGACATGAAGTCGGTCCGGCTGCAGTTAACGACCTCGCGGTCAAAGCATTCAAAGACGCCTGCAGATACTCAGCCGGAAGTTCGCGTTCGGCGAGCCGACGGGACCTGGATCATCGAATTTGCCACCGGCGAAGAATTTCACACCGATCCGATCTGGCCGGACTGCAAATCCGACGCGCGCTGGCAACGCGAAACGGTAGAGGATAACGACTACTATCACTGGCAGCGCTGGAAACTGACAGATGGTATCTGGAATCGGATTGTTGAATTTCGCTGGGACAAGCTCGGGCAGGTCGTTGCAGTCGCCCATTTGCAGCGGACTGATGAAAGCGCTCAGTGGGCTCCCACTTTCGGTTGGGAGTTAACCGAGATTCCCAACGAGGATCAACAGCAAGACCAAGCCGAATTTGTAACGGACGTCAGCAAGTTGTGGAAACTAAGGCATTCTTTTGCTCCAGGACATAACTACGAGCACTTGCTTCAGCGGCGACGATTTCGAGTCTCCCATCCCTGCGGACCATACAAACGACGCGGAGGAGTTTTTACCAAGGATCTTGATTCGGGGGCCATGGCGTACCGTTACGTTCGTAGTACGCCGGGCGACCGTGTGCCGATGCAGCCGTTTGCTTGGCGTCGCGCAGAATTGGTAATCGGACCGACTCGATCGGCATCAGTTACCGCGTTGCTCACCTATCCGCATAATGCGTCAGTCGACTGGCGTGACTGGGATGCTGTCTACCAGTCGGGCAAGCCTATCGCCGTCGATCACAATCCTGTGCTCAGCGAAGCGGTTGCTTTTCACAATCGAGCATTGCTAGCTTCTGCGATGGTAGGGCACGACTGGGGAAATCTCTCTGCATACATCGACGGAGAAAATCACGGTGCGTTGTTCGGGATGAACCGCCTGAACCACGCCCCGGCAATGATGTTTTTGGGTCTGCGTCGTGGAGAGAGACCGTTAGTCGAGGCGGCACTCGCGTGGTGCGATAATTTTCACGATCTTACGATCTGGTGGGGCCCTAAACATCCGGGCGGCACTCGTTATCCAAGCAAGCGATTGGGCGACAACCCGGTGCCCGATGACGATTCGACCTTCACCTGGCGGGGCCATCGGTCCAGCGACTTTTGCACGAAAGGGTACGACACTTTTCTGCTCGCCTACGAACAGACAGGTGATCCTCGGATGAACGATGCGCTTGAGGCTCAGGTTCAGTACGCCATGGAGCACGTGAGTTCAGACGAGGATAGTGGCCAGTGCCGCAACATTGGCGATGTCGTCGACTTTGTTCGGCTCTACGAGCTCACCAGTCAAAGAGTGTATCTAGAACATGCATTGCGTCTTTTTCGCGAATTACGCTCTGCGTTGTCGACAGGAACATTGTTTAGCCAAGGGGGAGACCCGCTCGTCGATCGACCGCCCTATATCGATGAAGACGAGATGGGTAAGGAACATCCGTTTCCCAAACCCTATATCCTCGGATACGCCTTGGCAGGATGCCCACGCCTGGCGAAGTATGCCGCTGACGAGCCGCAACTAATACCGATGATTAAAGCGGTGGCCGACTTTATGGCACAGAGCCAGGACCCACTCGGAGGATGGAGGTACCCTCACAAGAATTCTTCTCGAATGATTCTAAGTCAAGCCATCGAGCACTCCTGGCAATTGGTGCAAGCAGCCAAGCTGCTTGGTCCGAGTGAAAAATATCTCGATGCAATCGAACGAGTCTTACGTCAGAGGCTTTGGGTATGGCAGGTGACGGGCAAAGTTGCCGGCGGAGTAATCGGGTGGGAACTCAGCACAGGACACATCAATAATCAATTAGAGATATACAAACTCTATGAGTTTCCTGAAGACCGCGACGGTACTCGCGACTATCGCGAGGGTCGACTCTCTTTACGTTCCAGTGCGACTGAAGCGTTGGTATATTTCCCCGAAGTGTTGGCGTATTATCTACAGCATCGACCAGCATCGCGTCTGCTCGTGCCGCCAACCGAAGACAGTCCACTCGGCAAACTGTTGGTCGCTTCAACCGATTATCTTCCTGCGGCGCACAGTACCGACTTCACAAATGACACTCAAACCACCGGAATCCGCGACGAACTGCCGGTCTTCACAGAGCAATTAATGGCAAGTATGAATTTCCCGTTGGCATGGGAAAATGCGGCCGGCATAAGTTTCGATCAATGGCGGTCTCGTGGCCGGCGCCGCGTACGCGACTCGCAACTCTCCCCGCCGTCGCCCGCTGATTTTGCGGCACAAATCGTCGATAGCCAAGTTCGCGATGGGTACACCGCCCACAAGATTGAATTGAATCTCAGCGGGGAAAGTCGTGTGCTGTCCTACTTGCTCGTCCCCGAGGGGCAGGGACCGTTCCCGGCTGTCTTGCTACTGCATGATCACGGAGCCGAATTTCGCATTGGCAAGGAGAAGCTGGTCCGACCTTGGAACATCGCCGCTGAGAAAAGCCAGGTGGCTCAAGAGTGGGTCGATAAGTATTACGGCGGTAGGTACCTAGGAGACCATCTTGCTAGGCGGGGTTACGTCTGCTTCGTGACCGATGCGCTGAACTGGTCGGATAGGGGCGGAGGCGGCTTTAAGGGCCAGCAGGCAATCGCGAGTAATCTGATGCACTTGGGTATGTCGCTTGCTGGGCTGATTGCGCATGAAGACTTGCGTGCCTCCGAGTTCTTAGCGCTGCGTCCTGAAGTCGATCGGCAGCGGATTGCCGCACTGGGCCTGTCGATGGGAGCGTACCGCACCTGGCAGCTGGCTGCGGTATCGGACGACATCGCTGCGGGTGCGGCAATTTGTTGGATGGCAACTGTAAAGGAACTGATGCAACCGGGCAACAATCAAACACATGGGCATTCTTCGTATGCGATGTTGCATCCAGGCTTGTTAAAAGACCTCGACTATCCAGACGTCGCCAGCCTTGCTTGTCCTAAGCCGATGTTGTTTTACAACGGCCTACAGGACCGCCTTTTTCCAGTACCCGGCGTCAAACAAGCCTATGAGAAGATGCGTTCGGTATGGAATTCACAAGGTCGAGCAGAAGTGCTGGAAACTCGATTGTGGGACGTGCCACACGAATTCAACGCAGAAATGCAGGATGCAGCTTTCGCTTGGCTCGACCAACAGCTAACCATCGTGCCAGAAAACCGACATCAGGACTAAAAACTAGCTTTGCATAGCTTCACGCGTTTCTACTGTTCCGAGGGTTCAAGACTCATCTCGCGCTTTTCATCAAGTCGCTTGTTCAAAATCGCACGTCCTAGCGTGATTTCTCTCGTGATATCTTCCAGCCGATTGGCATGAGCCTGCCGCTTCGCAAAGCTCTCGAGTTGATCAAGCATCAGTAGCCCCTCTTCGATCGATCCGGACACGCCGGGTGGTTTTCCGTTCACCGAAAGATAGATGGGACTCGTATGAGCAAAACGCAGCCGGGACGGTCGCTGCCGCGGATCGTCGTCGTATATCTGCAGCTCTTCGTCGGACAGGAGATCATCGAAGGCCGTCGCGCGAGCAGCTAGCCAACCACTCTGCAGCACCGGAATCTGGAATCTATGGTCCGCTTCTTGCTCATCAGTAACTGAAAACTCTTTGACCACCTTGCCATCTTGAACGATCTCAACACTCTGCAAGGGCTGGTCGGAGAATACCCGAACATGAAACCCTAGCTTGTCGGTTGGTTTCTCCAAAGAAATAGCATCGCCGGGCGATTCACCTTCCGGACCAGTAAGTAAGACCATCGGACCATTGGTTACAAAGTTGTGTCCCGCCCTCCAGGTGTCGTAGAACTGGTCTAACGTAGCAGCAGGATCGACCTTAATGTACGCGCGATTGTAGCCAACCGGTACTTGTTTGACCCCAGTGGCAGAACCGGCTCCTGCTGCTAGTCGCAATCCCCAATTCAATAGGCGATAGTAAGTTTCCGTATTCATCCGCATCATCCCCTCCTCGGTCTCTGGATAATCCGGAAATCCTATCACTTCAAGCAGATTGGAATATCGTCGCCGAGGTTGGAAGCGGTGCATGTGAAAATTGTTGTTGCAAACGTTAACAGTGTGGACAAGTCCAAGAAGCGCATCCAAACCGACTTCACGCGACCAACCTCCTTGGTAATGAACGATCGCGCCTTGCGCGACAGCGTACTTCAAGTAATCAAGATTCGGCCGACGCTTGTCGGATTCCAAGGGCCAAGGGTGAGGCATGTTCTGTACGTAAACAGCTCCCCAATTTTCCTCCAACTCCGCGTCGTGAATGCTAGCGATGATCTTACGCCCAGAAAATTCTAGAATTCGAGATGCACCGTGACCGGGAGGGACGGGGCGTTCAGGATCCGGACCGTCCCACCAAGTCAATGAACTGGCAAAGTCGAGCCCTTCGGAAATTGCCATCGCTCCAACCGATCTGGAATCGACATGCAAGTGGTTATCAGCGCAAAGATATCCACGCTGCTTCATGTCGATCCAGCGCTTCAAGACGATTGATTTGCGAGCTCCCTGATCATCGATATGAAATCGCTGCTTGTAACGCCTAAATTCCAACCCGTGTTCCACACGAAGTTCTAGTTCGCCAGTGGGCACGTCCAATTCGAAACTACCATCAGTATAAAACCAACGGTCGGGCCCAATCTCAAGAACCACCGCACTAACTGGCGTATGACACGTTCCGTCGGATGAGCGAGCAAGGGCCCGGCAAGGGAGCGACTGGCCGGTTTCGTCTAAGACATCGACACTCAGCTGAGCAGCGGTACAAAACAGTTGTGGCAGAATCAGGATGCCCAGAAAAGTCCTGCAAGTTAGCCAGGACGGTGTTGGCCCAGATACTCTAGGAAGTTCCCGACTGTCGAGCTGAACCTGCGAACAACTCATGGCAACGGCTCGAAATCGAAGTGTCGATACCAGGTTTCGCTGCCGTGGTCGGTGAGCATGATGCGACCGACCTCGTTCTCGCCGAACCCCTCCAGGTCAAAGAACTTGCTTTTGGCGACACGGTCGTTCCATTGCTGGTCGCCGACTTGCGCTGAGAGAATCAGTTCGCCATTTAGCCAATGCATAATTCGGTTGTCACTTACAACAATCTTGCTTGAGTTGAATTCTCCTGCCGGTCGGAGTCGCTTCTTTTCGCCTGGTTCATACAGATCGTACAGTGCGCCCACACTTTTGCGAGGTGTAAATGGTCGTTCATATCCTGCATCATCGAGAATCTGATATTCACAGCCGCGCCACTTTCCCGAGTAGTCGCGAACACGATATTTTAGTCCGCTGTTACCCCCAGCAGCCGTTTTCCATTCAAACGAAAGGCGAAAATCGGCGAACGGACGTCGGGTCATGATATGTCCGGAATTTCCCCGACTCGGATCCAGGTGAATCACTCCATCGACAACTTCCCAGCGGGCATCCACGGGATCACCATCCAAAGTTCTCCAGTTCTCCAGCGTCTTTCCGTCGAACAGGGTAGACGTGCCACCATCTTTCGACCACTGCTCGCGATATTGCTGCTTCAAGTCCTTGAGTCGTGATGGCATCTTGTCAGCCAGGTTGGTCAACTCTTGGGGATCTTCTGCAAGGTTGTACAGTTCCCAGTCTTTGCGAAGATTGCGAAGGATCTTCCAATCACCTTGGCGCAAAGCTACCCAGCGGCGATTCTCATTGACGACCCAATAGAAAGTTCTAGGTGGCAACGTGTTCACGCGGCCCGCGAGTAAGGGCCAGATATTCTGTCCGTCAGTCGGACTGCTATAGTCTTCTACACCTGAAATTCCTGCCAGTGTGGACATCCAGTCCACTACGTGCACCGGCGAAGTGATCTTGCTAGGTTGGAGCACAGCGGGCCAATTGACGAACGCTGGGACGCGAATGCCTCCTTCGTAGGTCTCCCCCTTCTGACCATGTAGCGGGACGTTCGAACTAAAGTTCGCCAACGGAGGATCGGGGGGTGGATACTTCCCTCCTACGTGATTAGTGAGAGCTCCATTATCGGAAAAGAAAACCACTAGGGTATTCTCTCTCTGCCCGGTGCGCTCCAACGCCTCCACGATGCGACCTATAGCGTCGTCCATATGGGTGGTCGCGGCGGCAAAGAGACGCTGGTCCTCAGAGGATATATGCTTGTTCTTTGCCCTCCAGCGTGGTTCCTCGGACAGAGGCACGTGAACTGCCTGAAAAGGAACATAGAGGAAAAAGGGAGAGTCACGTTTTTTTTCAATCCAACCGATTGCCTCATCAGCCATCAAATCCGTCGTATGTCCCGGTTCCTCGATGAACTCATGATTGCGGTGAAATGTCTTCGTATATTCCGGCCGTGTTAGGCGATAACGGTGATCGTAAGGAGCCATGCCTCCTGCCAGAGAACCGTAAGAATGATTGAATCCGAAATAGTTCGGGCCCCACTCGGGCTTGGAGCCCAAATGCCACTTTCCAACCAGAGCTGTATCGTAACCTCTTGTGCGCAGCAGCGATGCGAGGGTCTGCGTTCCAAATGCTAAGGCTTGTTCGTTAGATGGTTGAGTGCAGTGATTGCCGAATCGACTGGGGTAGCGGCCGGTCAGCAATGCCACGCGTGTTGGTGTGCAAACCGGCATTACATAGTGACAATCGAGCTCCACGCCAGTCTGAACTAATGAGTCGAGATTCGGCGTTCTCATTTCCGGGTTGTGATAACCCACATCTGCCCAACCTAGATCATCCGCGACGATAACAAGAATGTTCGGCCGCTCCGGCGTTTGCCCTACCGCAACTCCGCTTCCGCAGATCAGCATAGCCGGCAACAGCTGGAAACAGCGCGCGATAAACTTCACACTTCGTCCGATAGCGTTAGCAAAGTTGCCCACGGTCCATCCTTCGTTCTAATTCAAACGTATCTCGCTACTAACTCAGATCGAAATAACTTATCTCCTCTTCGGCCCCAACTCGTACCTAAGGTCCGATATGTTCGGCTCAATAAGAGAAGCATCAAACGGTCATAAATCTCAATTGCAGCTGAGTTAGAATCAGGTGGTTAAAACACAACCAACAACCAATTCAGGATATCAATTACGCGCAAGACAGTAAAGCAGCGGGCATGGACCAACGCGGCTTAGGATTAGTCTATTGGGAACAATATCCTTCGCATATCTTCTTCGAGCAAAGCAGGTGCCGTGTTATGGATCCTGAACTGCGCCATGCTCTCGCGAAGCTTTCATAGCGCATCAGGCCTTGCTAATCGGGAAGCGATCTACGACTCGCCAGGTACACTCTCGGCCTCCCTAACAGCATTGTCTGAGCCAGCGGCTCGAGCGCCTTCCCATCATCGAGGTGATGGTCATGCGCTCAGCCGTGTCTGTGGTCTCAAGTCACGACAGCGCTTTGCTTGAAACACGAAGCGAGCGAAGGAACACTCACGGTCAGCCGAAAGACAGATTAATTGAATAGGACTCTTCTTTTCAGCGCCCGTGGTGAAGAATACGCGCGTTATTCAGGCGCCTTTAAAAGGACATACCATTTCAGTTTCTTGCTGAAGAACTGTAGGCTTTTCGGAACACTTGGTGTCCTGGCCGGTAGTTGCTGGTATTTTAAGCAAACACTAAGATCGTAATAGAAACCCAGCAGCAATAGTTTCTGTTGATATCTTGCAGCCTAGCAGTTGTTCAGGCCCATTATCCCTGCCAGTGTTTTCAGTGCCGGTCGTTTATGAAAGTGTATTCCACCTTATGAGCTTATGATCCTTGACGAGCTTCGGAAATGCAGCGCATTATCAGCGACGTATCGTTTCGCGTTTCATTCTGCCAGCAGAGCAAGTGATCTATCTACCCATTGGAGTTTCTCGTGCGAGAACTCATATAGGCAGATCTTGAATAATCGTGAAAGTTAATTTCGAATAGACTGAGACTCTATGACAAAGCACTATTGTTTTCCCTTGTTATCCCAAGTCGCTCTGCTCTTACTGGCGTCTTCGCTTCAGGCCGGACCTAATAATATCGCGCCAGATGCAACAGTGACTGCATCGTCTCGCATGGGAGACAATTTCTCAGAACGAAATGCCGTTGATGGTGTGATTCGCATCGACGGCAAGGGAGAATGGGTATGTGATGGGTCGACTACTTGGTGGGGAGGGATCGAATATCCCTGGATCCAACTTGAATGGCCTGAAGAGCGTACCATCGAGCAGGTCGTTCTCTTCGATCGTCCTTGCCTACAGGAACATACAGCCGGAGGCATCCTGGAGTTCAGCAATGGCGACAAAGTGCGCGTCTTGGCCATCCCGAACGATGGCAATCCAAAAGTCTTGAAGTTCCCACCGAAGAAAGTCAGTTGGGTTCGGTTCAAAGTAACTGACGGTATTCACAAAGATCTGGGCCTCTCAGAAATCGAAGTGTTTCCTGCAGTTGACGAAAACCTCGAATTGGTTGATTGCGTCGATCCCTATATCGAAACCACACGGGGCCGATGGTTTTTCTGCACACCAGCGAGCCGTCCGTTTGGCATGGTCGCGGCTGCTCCCTATACACGCAATAAGAATCAGATGGGAGGTGGATACAATTACAACAGCACCGAGGTGTTGGGATTCAGTCAGGTTCATGCCTGGATCATGTCAGGCGTCAATCTAATGCCAACCACAGGAGAAGTGGACCCGACGCAAGGTGAGCAGGGGTGGAAGTCATCGTTCTCACACGACGGTGAGATCATTCAACCTGGCTATCACCGTCTCTACCTGGATGATTACAACACTTGGGTTGAACTTACCTCGACTGATCGAACTGCTTTCTATCGAATGACCTACACGCAACCAGCCGACGCTGAATTGCTTCTCTCGTTAGGCGGCTGGATCGGTTCGGTGAGCATGGTTGGCGCCGAAGTTCGCCAGGTAAGCGATACTGAAATCGAAGGTTCAGTTGGCATTACGAATCGACCTTGGGGAGGTCCTCAGCTGACGCGCATATTTTTTGTCATGGAATTTGACAAGCCAATGAATGGCCTGAGGGCTTGGAAAGGGCAGGAAAATTTCGAGGAAGTCTCGGAGCTAGCAGTGCCAATCTCTGCGGGACGTCTCAGACACGATCAAGATCGTCTGTTCAAGAATCTGCCTGAAGATCAGGCAGGCGTTGCCGCAGCGTTTGCAGTTGAAGCGGGAGAAACGATTCAAACGAAGATTGCCCTGTCTTATACAAGTATTGAGAACGCCCGAAATAATCTGCGCCGGGAATGTGATCACTGGAACTTTGACAGAGTAAGACAAGATTCGCGTAAGCAATGGAACAAGATGCTTGGCCGGATTCTCGTTAAGGGAGGAAGTCGCGACCAACGGGTAAAGTTTTATACCGACTTGTGGCATACATTGCTGGGGCGTCATAAGCTCGACGATGCTAGCGGTGACTATCCAATTTATATGGGGGAGAAGCCAAGTGGTCGCTCCACAGCTGAATTGCAAATCGGCCGGCTCCCGTTGGACAACAAGGGTGCCCCTAAATTCCATATGTACAACTCCGATGCGCTTTGGTTGACCATGTGGAACCTAAACGTACTTTGGGGCTTGGGATGGCCGGAGATGCTGGACGAAATGTCTGCCTGCCTCGTCCAATATGCCGATCACGGTAAACTTCTCCCGCGTGGTCCATCGGCGGGCGGTTATACGCTGATCATGACGGGCTGTCCGGCCACCAGCATGATTACAAGCGTCTACCAGAAGAATCTGCTTCGCAAAGTGGATGCCGAGCATGCTTATGAGACAATGCTCAGAAACCACAGACCTGGCGGCATGTTGAGTTTCGAGGATGACGAGTCTTTGGCACACTACACGGCAAAGGGTTGGAGCCCGAGCAACGCTGGCACCACGGTGCAGTGGGCTTTCGAAGACTGGGCGCTGGCTCAAATGGCCAAGGATTTAGGAAAGCAGGACGATGCCGAGTACTTATTCAATCGGTCACAGGGTTGGAAATCTCTTTACAACCCAGAAGTTGGCCTGCTGCTACCTCGCAAAGAAGATGGACAGTGGTTGCATGCGGATACATTAAGCGGCGTGGGTTGGATTGAAGCGAACGCTTGGCAAGGGAGCTTTTCTGTCTCCCACGATATTCCTGGTCTCGCTGAATTGATGGGTGGTAATGAAGAACTGTGCGAAAAGCTTAATTACTCTTTTGAGCAGGCTGCCCCCTCCGATTTCGTTTACGGATACAACAAGGGACACGTCAGTTATGCTAACCAACCAGGCTGCTCAAATGCACATGTTTTCAATCGTGCGGGAGGTCCTTGGCTGTCACAGTATTGGGTTCGCAGAGTAAACGAACAAGCTTACGGCGGGACTTCGCCAGACATAGGCTACGGCGGCCATGACGAGGACCAGGGGCAGATGGGTGGCGTTAGTGCGCTAATGTCGTTGGGACTTTTTAGCCTGCGAGGAACCTGCTCGCAGGAACCGGTCTATGAAATCACGAGTCCCGTTTTCGACGAAGTTACCATCCGACTGAACCCTGAATACTACTCGGACGACACATTTACGATTAAGACGTACAACAATTCGCGGGACAATGTTTATATTCAAAAGGCCGCCCTGAATGGGCAGCCGTTGCAGAGCTGTTGGTTTACTCATGACGAGTATGCTCAGGGAGGAGTTCTTGAATTGTGGCTTGGCCCAGAACCCAACAAAGAGTGGGGAATGGATGAGAGAGTGAAATCAGACTAGAAAGCGCTAAACTCCTGCGCAAAAAGAAGACATATTGGTTGATGGAAAATCGGCTAGTGATTAGATTGGAGTGGGTAGAGGCACTACTTCTTTAACGAGCGGCCATGGGTGCCCTTCGAAGGGTGCAAAAAAAGTCAAATTGCGCTCCTATGTTTGGGCTCATTCGTTGTGCAGTCGTCAACAACCTCTCTCCCCACCCTCGTCCATCGATCCTCGTTTAGATTGACCAATTCCCTTACGAGTTAACCTATGTCCATTCTTGGTGTTTCAAGTACTACTTCATTGATAAGCAACTGCGTGCGGGCGACTGCGATTGCCTTAATTGCGATCGCGATCGCGCCGGTAGCACGAAGTCAAACCGTCCTCTTTTCCGACGATCTTAGTACTGGCGCAGGCTGGGAGTTTTCTCACTTCGGTGGCACGGCGAAACCAGGTGTCTCGGATATCAGCGAAGCAGACTTTGGGTTTGACTATTCCGCGTTGGGCATTCCTGAAGCGCCCAACACCGAGGTCGGCGATCCCAACACAATGGGTCTACGGCTGGCTGCAAACACACCTGGTCTCTGGGGCGGTGACCAGGTAGCAGCCGTCTATGAAGACCCCAATTTCAACGGCCAGTACACGTTGCAAGTAGACATCTGGCTGAATTGGGCAGCTGCGGGCGGTTCAGGTTCCGGTACTACTGAACATGCCGGGGCTTTCGTCGGTTTCAACTTGGAGGATGCGCAGAGCGGGTTCGCACCTGGCCAAGACGGCGGTGGTTTTGTGTATTCCAGCGACGGTGATGCCAGTTGCAACGGAGGCATTTGTGACTACATGCTTGTTAAAGATGGGGCCGAGTTGGATCTTTCCAGCGGCCAGTATGAGGAATCCGATTTTGGCGGCGGTAACCAGCCGGGATACAACCATAATGATTCTAACGTCAACCTAGATATTCCTGCTCTGTTTCCTTCGTTTGATATTAGCGCTGCTACCGGTGGACTGAACGGTTCAGGCACCCAGCCAGCCGGTGCACTGGGGTTCCAATGGGTCACCGCTACCTTGGAAGTCGACGCGAATGCAGCGGGTAGTGGTAGTAACGGCAAGTTAGGAACCGTTAAGGTCACTATTGAAAGCGAGAGCTCTGGAAATTCGTTTGTGCTAGGCACAATCGATAACAGTGTAGACGACGATCCATTTGATGGTGAAAACACTGAAGAACGTGCCGCCAATCTGGAAGGTGGCATCGGCTTGATGCTGACCGACTATTTTAACAGCGGTGCTTCGAATCCCACGTTGGCATTCGGGCTGTTCGACAATGTTCGCGTTTACGATGGTTTGGTGGCACCCTCACAGAGCAGTGAAGCGGCCGTTGTGCCCGAACAATCAACTCTGTTCTTGCTCATGATTGCCTGTGTCGTCTGCGGATGTTTTTATCGCCGCCAGATTCTGAGAGTGCGATTGCATCGCCGCGTTCCACTGGCGGTACTTGTGATGATCATGACTTGTTCTACCTGGAATCCCGCCTTTGCCATCTTGAATCTGACCGGCAATTTCGATCATGGTTCCTTGGAGAGTTGGAGCGGCGACCTAAATAATATCGATCTGGTAGGCCGCGACAACTACTACGGAGGCGGGGTATGGCGGTGGATGTATTTTCAAGCCTCCGACGTCCAGGGAGCCCAACCGGTGTTTACGATCGACCAGGGTTTTGCCGGCGGGAACAGCGTGCTCACCAATCACAAGATGGTCTACTCGTACGACAACGAAAACTGGACGTTTTTCGATAACGGCCAACGTTCGGGGAACGTGTACACCTTTTCTAACAACACACCGTTCACCGACGACGAAGTTTATGTCGCCTATGCGCAGCCCTATTCGTACGCCCGTTCGGCCGCGCACACAGCCCAGATATTGGCGACGCCTTGGGCCGCACCGACTGTGTCAGGTGATGTCAACGGCGTGATTGGCCAGACTCCGATTGCCTTCGATGACTTAGGAAGACTGAATCCCAAAAAGGATATTTTCGCCTACCGTGTCACCAACCCGGCGACCGATTCGGGGACGCCCAAACGCAAGGTTGTCATCACCACCGGCATGCATGCCGGGGAGACGCTCGGGACGCACACATTCGCGGGGTTGATGGACTGGCTCACGTCGGACGATTCGCGCGCGGCTCGGTTGCGCGACGACGCCGAGTTTTTCGCGTACCCCACACTGAACGCGGCGGGAAGGTTTGCGGGCAACAACCGAGCCACGGTCGAGAACCCCAATCAGGAACCCAACGGCCTCTGGCATCCTTCGCTTTGGGGCAGCCATGAAGACATTAAGGCATCTGGTGAAGCCATGATTGCCGACGTGGCCTCGACGCCCGGCACCGAGGTCGACGCCTTTATCGATTTCCACTCCACAATCTCCAATGGGGGAGATGATTTTGGGTTCATCGAGATTTCTGAGGGAGACGCCAACGCGCCCTGGTGGCAGGAACTGCTTTCACTGCAGCCCAACGTCGGTGAGGTGGAATCGACCGGCACGAACTGGACGTCTGCAAACTTCGCCGATTTAGTGCTCAATGCAGACGTCGACGTCACGTTCGAAACCGCGTTCGGCAACAATCGGCCCCTTTCCTACTACGACACACTTGGTGCGAATTTTGGCATCGCTTTCTACAACGCCTGGATTCAGGTGGCTAACCCCGACGCGGGCGACTTTGACGAAGACGGAGACGTCGACGAAGCCGACCTGGCTGCCTGGCAGAACGGTTATGGCACGACCGGTACTGCTGAACATCACCAGGGCGATGCCGATGGGGACTTTGACGTCGACGGAGACGACTTCTTGACTTGGCAGCGTCAGTACACTGGCAGCATCAGCCTGCAGGCTGTTTCGAGCGCTGTGCCAGAGCCATCGACCGGAATTCTTCTGCTGGGAATACTGGCTGTACTGAGCGGTGCCCGACACAGGTTGACTGAGCGATCTCGAAATTCGTAAGCGACTTAGCCGGCTATTGCAATTGAGTTTTCGCGCTGAAGAAGATTGAGTGTGAGGCTCTGCGCGGTATCTACCTGGCTAGCATTCTGATGCGATCCTATCTCGATTCTTCCAGTAAGGTCACTTCTCTTTTATTGTGGTCTCTAGTCAGTTTCAGTCTCGAATACTAGATTGGAGCAGGTAAGGTTTTGGCGGCCGATTGGGATTACTCATCAAGGAAAGAAACATGCGCGACATCCGAATTGCGGCTGCACAGTTTGAATACCGAGATGGCGACAAAGATTATAACCTCTCTAGGATTCGCGATTTAACTTCCCAGGCCGTCGCACAGGGTGCCGAGGTAGTCAGTTTCCCCGAGTGCTGTATCTCCGCGTATTCATTTGTTCAAGAGATGTCGAAAGAACAGCTGATGGACCTGGCTGAGCCTGTTCCTGAAGGCAAGAGCGTCCAACAGCTGATGGCTATCTCGAGTGAATTCGATGTGCCACTGCTTGCGGGATTGATTGAACGGGATGAGGGTCAGCTCTACAACACTTTCATTTGTGTTGATGGCGACCAGCTTGTAGCTAGCTTTCGCAAGTTACACGCCTTTATTAATCCGCACGTCTCATCTGGGGAAGAGTTTTGCGTATTCGACCTGCGCGGTTGTCGGTGTGGAATTCTGATTTGCTATGACAACAACATCATCGAAAATGTTCGGATGACCACGCTTCTTGGTGCCGATATTATTTTCATGCCGCACGTTACTGGTTGTCTCCCTTCAGTGATGCCGGGACGAGGGTTGGTTGACCCCGAGTTGTGGAAGAATCGAGAATCGGACCCAGTCGCCATACGCATGGAACTGGAGGGCCCCAAAGGTCGCGGTTGGATGATGAGGTGGCTCCCCGCCAGGGCCTACGACAATGGTATCTATGCTGTATTCACCAATCCTGTGGGAATGGACAACGGCGAAGTGCGTAACGGCAATTCGATGATCCTCGACCCCTATGGCGAAGTGATTTCGGAGTGTCGAAAACTGGGCGACGACGTGTGCGCTGCACTTTGTACCCGTGAGAAGATCGATACGTCGAGTGGAAGGCGCTATATTCGGGCTCGCCGTCCAAAATTGTATGGCAAGCTTTCCGATTCAACAGGCTGTGATCCTGTAACCGTTCCGGGGTGGGAAATGCGGAAGCCCGGTGATCTATAATTCGGGCCGCGCATAAACAAAAGGTGAGACCAGCTCTGATAGCAAACTTGATCTAGCAGGCTGCTGCGGCCCTCTTCTACAATTGCTCACAGTTACGGCAGACCGAGATTGATTGATAACGATGAGGGATTTCGTTTGACTAATCACTTCTTTCCCATGTCTCGCGGCGACTTCTGTTTTATTGTCGCGCTGTTGTCACTGGCTGTGATTTCGTTTCTACCCTGGACGCGAAATATGCAATGGGCTGGGATGTCGATGCTGGGTTGGATGATGGCACTGTTAATGGTGCTTTCGCCTAGCATTGCTTTACTACGAGTGATTAAAGAGCGCAACCAATCGACCCCACCACGCGAAGAGGTCGAGAGGTGATCGAGAAAATCTTAGTTGCGACGTATCTTGTGATCTGCATCCTGATAGGCATTTTGGTGTCGCGTCGGGTATTAAATTCGCGGGATGAGTATTGGGTAGCAGGTCGACGCATCGGTCCCTGGATCAATGCTATGGCGATTATGGCCGCGCTGGCCAGCGGCGGCTCGATCTTGGGGGTCATGGGCTATGCGTACAAAGCAGGCATTCCGGCAACCCTGGCACTGTTTGCCGGGGCAGTAGTCGGATTTCCTTTGGCTTCGATTCTTGTTGCACGTCCGCTGCGAAGATTCGGAAAGTTCACGATCACTGATTTCCTCAGCTGGCGATATCCTAACCCAATCGTCCGAGTCGGGGTGCCACTTCTTATCGTTTTCTGCTTTACCATGTACATCGTCGCCCAGATGAAGGCGGCAGGCATTACGGCTGAAGCGCTACTGGGCATTCCTTACAATACGTCATTAACTCTGGCGACGTTAGTATTCGTGCTGTATGTGTCGGTAGGCGGCATGCTCGCCATCACTTGGACCGATGTCATTCAAGGAACACTGATGGTGGCCGTAGTTCTTGGTACAGCCATGTTACTGATGTCGCGCAATGGTAACCCCGTCGAGATCTTTTCGACCGGTATCCAAGCAGCGCCGATGCTTGGTGCCGCAGGAGAGCGTTCGTTACTGACCGACCTCGGCGCGTTTGTTATCTGGGCGGCGGCGATACCCATCATTCCCCACGTCGTGATGCGCGTTTACACAGCTCGCAACGCGAATGACGCTCGACTCTCCTTGAACTTGGCAATGATCATCTATTCGATAGTCATCCTGACCGCTGTAATGATTGTCGTTCCGGTAGGTAAGATTCTCTTTCCGGCGCTCGACGATAGCGACCAAGTTTTTCTCAAAATCATGGAGAGCCAATTCAATCCAGTAATTCGTGGTTTGGCAGTGGCTGCAGTATTGGCCGCAGTGATGTCGACTACCGATGCGCTGCTGTTGGCGTGCAGTTCGGCGATCGCCCACGACCTGGTAGCCAACGTTTGGGGAAAGAATTTAAGCAACCAAACCATCAGCCGATTGAATGTCATAGTAGTCTGGATTGTAGGACTGATCGCGATGACACTAGCCTACTCACCGCCGGAGCTGATCACCGCGTACTACACCGATGCAATTGGAGCGTTGAGCGCGGGGTTGTTTGTTCCGGTGATAGCCGGACTTTGGTGGAGGCGTGCAAATTCGGTGGGCGGAATCGCGGCTTTTGTAGTGGGCGTAGCCGTTTATGCTGCTCTAGTATTCATGCCAGACTTACCCAAGCGGTCAGGCATTCTGATCGCCTTGCCTGCAAGCGCGGTGGCAATGTGGCTGGGAGGAATCGTGGGCAAGGCTGATTCTTCGACAATGGTTGAGGCTGTGGGACAGTTGCACCGCAGCGAATAGCTAACTTTGCCCAACACTCTTCGTTGTGCGCAGCACTTTATCACACACGGTGCAGTGCCATTGCGTGGAGATTCTCAATCGTTAAAGTTAAAGTTTGACCTCGGTAGTAGCAGGAGACGCAAGTGCCATTTCCACCGCCCGAAGAAATCAAGATCACCTATACAACGGCCGACGTCGATCTGTCGGCGTTTCATCATTATTTTGACGAAGCGCTGGCAAAGATTCGCGATGAATTCGGGCAGAGGCACTCCCTCCACATCGACGGCGCATCAGTGGAAGTCGACCGCCCTACACTCGCCAATGTCTCACCGATCGATACCGATCTAGTATTAGGACATTTTCAGTCGGCCACGCCAGCTGAAGTCGATCGTGCAGTGGCCGCAGCACGAAGTGCTCGCAAAACTTGGTCGGGAATGCCTTGGCAGGAGCGAGTGGCGCTAATGCGCAAAGCTGCCGATTTAGTACGCCAGCGTAAATTTGAAATCGCCGCCATCATGAGCGTCGAAGTCGGCAAGAACCGCTTCGAATCGATCGGCGATGCCGAGGAATCTGCAGATCTGATCGACTACTACTGCGACCAGATGCAGCAAGCTAATGGTTTCATACGAGAAATGAACCAGATCACGCCGATCGAAACGAATACCGACATCTTACGACCTTACGGCGTGTTCGCCTGTATTGCGCCATTTAACTTCCCCATGGCGCTGTCGTGCGGCATGTCGTCTGCGGCTCTGGTGGCCGGCAACACCCTTGTCTACAAACCCGCGACCGATACGCCTTGGACAGGGCTTAAGCTGTACGAAATCTATCGCGACGCCGGTCTGCCATCAGGCGTATTTAATTTTATAACTGGTCGCGGCTCCGAAATTGGCGACGCAATCGTCGAGCACAAGCATGTCGATGGCGTGGTCTTTACCGGCTCTAAGCCTGTGGGTATGCGGATGTTCCATCGCCTAAGCGAAAGGTGGGTCAAGCCATGCCTAATGGAACTGGGAGGAAAGAACCCCGCGATTGTGATGGATAGCGCCGATTTGGAAGCTGCTGCCTCAGGTGTGGCTAAATCGGCCTGGGGGCTACAGAATCAAAAATGTAGCGCCTGTTCACGAGTCTACGTCCATCAGAAAGTTGCGGACGATTTCGTAAAACTGCTATTGGAGCAGACCAATGAAGTTGTGATTGGTGATCCCAGCCAAAAAGACATCTATCTGGGCCCCGTTATCAATGAGGCGGCTGTGCGGAAGTACGAGCAGGCAGTCGCACAAGCCAAAGCAGACGGCGAAATCCTCGTCGGCGGCAAACGGCTTACCGATGGTGCGCTAGCCAAGGGGCATTACGTGGCGCCGACGATAGTAAAGGCTCCTCTGGAGAGCACGTTGTTCACCGAAGAGTTCTTTGTACCGATCTTGGCTGTTGGCGTCATCGAAAGCTTAGACCAGGCGCTCGAAGAAAGTAACAAAGTCGAGTATGGCTTAACCGCAGGGTTATTCAGCGCCAACGAAGACGAGATCGCCCAATTCTATGACGAGATCGAGGCGGGTGTCACCTATGTGAATAAACGATCGGGCGCGACCACTGGGGCTTGGCCTGGTGCACAACCCTTCTGCGGTTGGAAAGGCTCGGGTGGCAGCGGCAAGGGCGGGTGCGGTCCGTACTACGTCGCTCAGTTTATGCGGGAACAGTGTCGAACCCGAATTCGCGAATAGGTCCTGAACCCGCCTTGGAAATTGATATTTGAATTTCTCCCTGAGTTTTGGAGCAAACAAGAACGTGACAGACAGCAATACGACGAATGGCAAGAAAGCTTTTGGCGGCAAGTACCCCCTTATTGGCATAGACCCACCAGGGCCGAAAGCTCAGGCAATTATCGCGCAGGACGCAGAGTATTCCTCCACTTCATACATCAAAGAATACCCGTTGGCCGTCTCTCACGGTTCAGGACCTGTGATTGAGGATGTCGACGGCAACCGCTACCTAGATTTCATGGCTGGAATTGCAGTCGCCTCGACAGGCTACAGCCATCCAGTTGTAGTAGAAGCAGTTCGCTCCGCGGCTGAACGTTTTTTTCATATCTGTGGAACTGATTTTTACTACCAAGGAATGTCTTCACTCTGCGAGCGGCTGGCAACGACCGGCCTTACTGACAGTAAGAAACGCGTATTCCTGACGAACTCAGGGACCGAGGCCGTTGAGGGCGCGATCAAGTTGGTTCGCAACTCGACCGGCCGCACCGATCTAATTGCTTTCCAAGGTGCTTTTCACGGACGAACTTACGGAGCGATGAGTCTCACTTCCAGTAAAGCGAAACAGCGTTCCACTTTTGGACCGATGGTGCCAGGTGTACATCACATTCCGTTTCCCGATCCTTATCGTCTGGAAACTGGAGGCCGTGAAGTAGGTGCGTTTGTTCTCGACCGAATCAGCGATCTTCTCTCGCGACATCTCTATCCGAAAGACGTCGCGGCGATCTTTATCGAACCGATGTTGGGCGAAGGGGGATATATCATCCCACCGCAGAGCTTTATTGAGGGACTCAGAAGACTTTGCGACGAACATGAGATTCTACTCGTCTTCGACGAGATTCAAACCGGAGCTGGACGAACGGGTCAGATGTGGGCGGCCGATTACTTCGGCGTTGAGCCAGATGTGCTCCTCACTGCCAAGGGCCTAGGCTCTGGAATGCCGATCGGAGCCATCATCGCCCGCGAATCGATCATGCGTTGGGCATCGGGCTCTCACGGCAGCACTTTTGGTGGTAACCCGGTTAGCTGTGCCGCGGCGCTCGCCACGCTCGACGTTGTTGAGGGTTTATTAGGCAACGTCAGAGAAATGGGCGACTTGATGATGGCAGGATTGAAACGACTGCAAGATAAGCATGAGTGCATCGGCGATATTCGTGGCACGGGTCTCTACATTGGTGTGGAATTCGTTAAAGACAAGGTCACCAAGGAGCCTGCCTCCGAGTTGGTACACCAATTGGGGCAGCTGGCATTCACAAAGGGGCTTCTGCTACTCTCGTGCGGCGACAGTGTAATTCGTATCGCTCCACCGCTGGTGATAGATGCTGACGATGTGGAAACGGGACTACGGATCATGGATGAGTGCATAACCGAGTTGACTGGGTAGCCCAAATCGAATCCGTACCATGAACGCTCGACCCTTCTATTACACCTGGAACCACCAGCCGGCGACGGATGTGTTCCAGGTCGAGCGCGCAGAGTGTGACGAATTCATTCTCAAAGATGGACGACGCGTCTACGATTTTATATCGACGAGCTTCCAGGCCAGTTTTGGTCATAACCATCCAAGCATCCGAGAGGCGATTCATCGCCAGCTCGACACCATGCCGATCGCCTCGCCAAAGTCGACTTTCGCGCTGAAGCAGCGCGTCTCCGAACGTTTGATTGAACTAATTGGCCTTGCTGGTGGCAAGCTGTTTTACACAGTAAGTGGTTCAGAAGCCGTCGAAAACGCGCTGAAGATGGCCCGACAGATGACCGGTCGCACAAAGATACTCGCGCGAAAGAATAGCTATCATGGCGCGTCGCTCGGAGCGCTCTCCGTGACAGGCGACTGGCGTAACCAGCCACACTTTACCCTTGACGAGCATACCGTACGTATTCCTGAGCCGAGCGAAGATCCTCAATTGGAAACGACCGAACAGATCGTCTCCTGCGCGGATCCTAGCCAAATCGCAGCTATTATTATCGAGACGATCAGCGGGACGAACGGCGTGGCAATTCCTAGCCAAAAGTGGTTCGAGGGAATCGAGAACCTTTGCCGGAAGCACAACATCCTCTTAATCGTTGATGAAGTTCTGTGTGGGTTCGGCCGTACTGGGCCTGCGTTTGCCTTTCAGCAGTTTGATCTGCAGCCCGATTTCGTTTGTATGTCAAAGGGGATCACGGGCGGATACATCCCATTCGGTGCGATTTGGACTGGACCACGTGCTGCAGAGTTCTACACGACCGAGAAAATGACATGTGGTTTGACTTCTTACGCTCACCCACTTGGTCTGGCAGCTCTTAGTGCGGTGCTCGATCTGCTATCCGATCCGTCGTTCCAGGAAAGCAAGTCGAATCTCGAGCATTTGTTTGAACAAAGGATGAAAGAGATTCGAGAGTGCCCGAGTGTTAGTGATCTGCGCTGTCAGGGACTACTGGCTGCAATTGACCTGCCAGAACAAACGGCCCCAACCTGGCAGACGATGTTTGATAGTGGTCTGCATGCGTTTAGCAATCAGAGCAGCATCGTCCTTGCACCACCGTTAATCTCCGCGCCACAACGATTGATGAAGGCGTTGGATGTACTGAAACAACTACTGCACGAGGCTCCCTTAACCGGAAAATAGATGAGCAAGAACAAGAATGCGACGAAGGTATTTGCTGACGCCCGGTCAGCGCTCCACGATCTCTCGGACGGAATCCGTCTGATGAGCGGCGGTTTCGGGCTGTGTGGTATTCCCGAGAACAGTATCAACGAAATAGCTCGCCAGGATATTAAGCAGATTCATGCCATTTCCAATAACATTGGCAATTCAGGACGCGGCTTGGCCATTCTGCTCAAGAAACGACAGATCGTCGAGGCGACCTGTTCCTTTGTCGGCGGCAACCCTGATTTGGAAGAGCAGATGTTGGCAGGCGACATCAAAGTGAACCTTACACCGCAGGGGACGTTTTCTGAACGCATTCGCGCTGCAGGTATGGGCATTCGCGGTTTTTATACGCCTACGGGCTACGGCACGATCGTCGCAGAAGGTAAGGAAGTGCGCGAATTTGATCGGCCCTGTCTACTGGAATTCCCGCTGGAAGCCGATGTAGCGATTATTAAAGCGCAGCGGGGTGATACCTATGGAAATCTCTGGTTTAAGGAAACGGCGCGAAATTTTTCGCCATTGATGGCCATGGCGGCCAGAACGACGGTAGTCGAGGTTGAGGAGCTTGTCGCTCTAGGCGACATTCCTGGAGAAGATGTGCATCTACCTGGGATCTTCGTGCAAAGAATCTATCAAGGCGAGAATTATGAGAACGCGATCGAGATTCCAGTCTATGCAAGCCAGTAACTTGCGATATTCGTCTATTCGACCGGCGCAAGGCTGCTGTCTAAAATAGTAATAGAAATAGATAAGAAATCAGAATCCTCAGCACTCCGAAAACGACATGCTTAAATCTAGTGAACACACAGCCGACCAGACCTTCGATCACCGCACGTTTCGCGATGATGAATTCTGGCGCGATGTTCCTGCTTGGAACGATATCTCGCGAGAAGAATTTGGCGATCATAATTGGCAGGCGCGTAAGTCGATTAACAGTCTTAAACAGGTAAAGGAGGCGCTGCAGGATCGACTGAGCGATGAGCTCGTGGCGGATATCGAAGCTGGGCTTCACATTGCCCCAATGAATATTCGAATTACGCCCTACGTATTCGCACTCATCGATTGGGACAACCCGGTTGACGATCCGTTACGAAAGCAGTTTCTACCGCTGGCTTCTCAGATGTTGCCAGACCATCCGTTTTATCTGGCCGACTCGCTTAGCGAAGATGTGGATGCTCCGGTCCCAATGCTCACGCATCGCTACCCCGACAAGGTCTTGTTCCTGCCCGTGACAACTTGCCCAGTTTATTGCGCATACTGTACGCGCAGTCGCATTATCGGAGGATCGACCGATTTAGTGGAAAAGGAGACCTATGGCGCAAACATGGCGAAGTGGGACCCAGCATTTGAGTATCTTCGCAACAATCCACAGATCGAAGACGTCGTAATCTCCGGTGGCGATGCCTTCAATATGACGGCCAAACACATCACGCACATTGGGGAAACTCTCTTGAGCATCCCGCACATCCGGCGGATGCGATACGCCACAAAGGGCATTGCAATTTTGCCAATGAAGATCACCCACGACGAAAAGTGGATGGAAGCTTTCTTGGCAATTCATAAAAAAGCACATTCGCAGGGCAAGCAGGTCGTAATCCATACACACTTTTCGTCGCCACGCGAGATCACACGCTGGAGCCAGGCGGCCATGGACCGCTTGTTTGCGGAGAACGTGCTCGTCAGGAATCAAGCGGTGCTTCAGGAAGGAGTAAATAATTCTGAAGAAACAATGATCCTGATGACCAGACAACTCGCCTACATGAACATCCAGTCATACTATGTTTACATTCACGACATGGTGCCAGGCTGCGAACATCTTCGCACGACGCTCGGCGAGGGGGTCGAGATTGCAAAACGAGTGCGCGGCATGACGGCCGGCTTTAATATTCCGACGTTCGTTTGCGATGCACCAGGAGGCGGAGGCAAGCGGCACGTCGCTTCCTACGAGTACTACGACGCAGAAAACGGCATCTCGGTTTGGCGGGCTCCCAATGTTAAAAAGGATGAATTGTTCCTCTACTTCGATCCGTTGCACCGGCTGTCAGACGAGGCGCAACATCGTTGGGCTGATGAGTTGCTGCGTGAAGAAATGGTTTGTAACGCTATCCGTAGGGTGAACCCAGATCTGCCCGAGGAGCAACGTGAGATACTTGGTAAGCGACTCGGGCTGTCGCTATCGAAACTGTGACAGGAGATACCTCATTGAACGCTATAGCTGTTGAAGGTTGGTCTAAAGAGGACATGGCTGACAAGATAATCGCCATGCTCGACGACGGTTGTAGCTTGAATCTAGGAATCGGCATGCCGACTCTAATCGCCGAACGCATGCCTGAAGAAAAGGGCGTGTTCATCCAATCTGAGAATGGCGTCCTGGGCGTCAAGGGGCGACCGACGCCAGAAACGATTTCTCCCACGCTTATCAACGCAGGTAAGGAGAGTATTTCCGTACAAGCTGGTGTCAGCTACTTCGATAGCGCTACTAGCTTCGGCATCATTCGCGGCGGACATATCGATTGTTGTGTGCTGGGCGGTATGCAAGTTGATGCCGAGGGAAGCCTGGCTAACTGGATGATTCCAGGTAAGAAGGTAGCTGGCATGGGCGGCGCGATGGACCTGGTGCACGGAGCGAAGCAGATTATCGTCATGCTGGGCCACTTTTCTAAGAGTGGCCAGTGCAAGCTGATGAGAAAGTGCGATCTGCCTCTAACTGGCATGAACGTCGTAACTACCGTGGTGACGGATCTCGGGATATTTTCACCTACGGGAACAGCGTTCCGTATCGAAGAGTTGGCAGACGGCGTGAAGCCCGAGGATCTGGGGCTGGATAGCAATCTGTTGATCGACAATCGCTAATCATTGTGGGAACCAATTCAGTGAAACGTCCTATCTTTGCCGCTGGTTTGCGAACTCCATTTGGCCGTGCTTTCAAAGGGGCGTACAAGGACACCCGTGCGGATGATTTGCTCGTGGAGTTGCTGCGGACTCAGGTGAATACTCATCCTGAGTTAGTTTCCTGTGGCGTCGACGACCTTGTAGTTGGCTGCGCTTATCCCGAAGGAGAGCAGGGGTTTAACGTCGCTCGGATGGCTACGTTAGGCACTGAGTTGGAAGTTCCCGGAGTGACGATCAATCGCCTTTGCGCAAGTAGCCTGGAAGCCGTTTCGATGGCAGCTGCGCGAGTTGGCTGCGGCTGGGGGAACATTTTCTTGACGGCCGGGATCGAATCGATGAGCCGGATTCCACGAAGAGGCGCGGGCTTCTCCGAATCGGATCGGATCAAAGATACAGCGCCTCAGGCTTACATCACGATGGGCGATACGGCCGAAGAAGTGGCACAACGTCACCCAGAAATCACTCGCCAGATGCAAGAGGATCTGGCAGCCGCGAGTCACGAAAAGGCATTTCAAGCCTATGAACGAGGTGACTATGCCAAGCAGATTCATCCTTACTTGGTCGAACGGGATGAGTTCATTCGCTATCCAGCGAATCGCGAGAAAATGGCGAGCCTCGCGCCAGCGTTTGCAGAAGATGGCGTAGTCACGGCTGCAACCAGCTCTCCGCTGACCGACGGCGCCACGAGCGGCTGGGTTCTAGAACTCGAAACAGCTAAGTCGCTGGGAATCAGCTCGGGGCTCGAGATCCTCGATAGTACAGTTGCCCATGTTGCTCCCGAGGTCATGGGCATGGGACCTGTGCCTGCAATGCAGAAAATTTTCGAACGAAATAGTATCTCTCCGAACGATATTGCGGCTTATGAAATCAACGAGGCATTCGCGATCCAAGTCCTAGCATCGGCAGAGCAACTCGATTTGCCTGCCGAAAGGATCAATGCCTGGGGCGGTGCGATGGCGGTCGGGCACCCCTTGGGCGCCAGTGGCTTGAGGCTGGTGATGACTCTGCACGACCGATTGGCTCAGTTGGGTCAGCCTGGGGAACTCGGCATTGCCAGCCTCTGCGTGGGCGGTGGTCAGGGCATGGCGCTGCTGTTTCGACATGTAGAGCCATAACTGCCCTGTGGGGCCATCCCTAACTCGACAGCCTCTCCTTGACCGGGGATTTAGGAAAGCAGTGGATCGGCGGAGGCTCTAAAACCGCAAATTCCGTGCCTATTTGAGGTTGCGACCCCACTGCAGATCGGTACATTAGATAGGTCGTATGTAATTTTGGTAACACTAGGTTTTTAGTTGTAGGAAGAATCGTAGCTAATAGTAATTGGTCATTAGAGTTTGTCCGTTGAGGTTTTTGCGCACGCGGCGTAGCGAAGCGCCCCAATGTCGAGCGAAACCGGGCCAACAAACGAAAGTACAAAGAAGCGGAAGCATATGTCGGTTACAAAACAGCGCAAGCAAGAGTTGATAGGTGAGTATGGACGTAGCGGATCCGACACGGGTTCGCCCGAGGTGCAGATTTCGATCTTGACCTCTCGAATTGCTGAAATGACCGGCCACATGCAGGTTCACTCCAAGGATCATGCCAGTCGGCGCGGACTGCTGCGAATGGTTAGCCGGCGTCGCCGCCTCTTGGATTACGTAAAACGTGTGAATCCGCAATTGTACCTCGATCTGTTGCGTCGCCTGGATATTCGCAAGTAAGGCGGGCGTTAAGACCATTTTTCCGATTGGTCGAATGGTTTGGTTGCAAGTTGGGTGCCCCGTTTCGGCCAGTAGTTTGCCTGGCAGGTTGAATTGTTTGGCAGACAGAGCGGTCGGGCGGACACGGAAGATCGGCACACGACAAGGGTGTCGCCAATCGTTTGCTTCACCCTGTCTCCCGCCATTTTTTTGTCGCACGTTGTTGTCCCTGCGACGAATCGGGCGTGCCTTCTGAAGTTGCTCTGCTTGTGGCATTGCACATCTTCACGGATTCGTTCTCTCTGATCATCTCTCACGATGGGCATTTGTTATCCATCGAGTAGCCGCTGCGATTCGTAACCATGTAGGAAATAGAAAATTGAAAAGAATCAAAGTAGAAAAGAAAATTGGTAATGGCATCTTCTCGTTCGAAACAGGTGCATTGGCCAAACAAGCGGCCGGCTGCTGCATCGTGCAGTTCGGCGATACGGTTGTGTTGAGTGCCGTGGCGACCGGCTCTCCACGGCCGGGCATCGACTTTTTCCCGCTGACTTGCGATTATCGCGAGCGTCAGGCTGCGGCAGGTAAATTTCCTGGCGGCTTTTTGAAGCGCGAGGGTCGGCCCACGATGAAAGAGACTCTCACTGCTCGGTTAATCGATCGACCGATTCGTCCGATGTTTGCTGAGGGATTTAACGATGAGGTGCAGATTCAGAACTTCGTGCTCTCCAGCGACGGTCAGACCGATGGCGACGTGCTGGCGATGAATGGTGCCTGTGCGGCTTTGGGGATTTCCCCCCTGCCATTTGAAGGGCCCCTCGCCTCAGTTCGGATGGGGTGTGTCGACGGGAAGTTTGTCCCTTTTCCCTCCCAAGACGACCTGGAAGCAAGCGAGCTCGACCTGATTATCTCGGGCACTAAGGATGCCGTGTTGATGATCGAGGGCTTCGCCCGAGAAATGCCGGAAGAAAAGATGGCAGAGGCAATTTTGGCTGGACACGACGTGATCCGCGACTTGTGCGATCTCCAGCAGGAATTGGCCGACAAGGTCGCTGTGGAGAAAATGGATTTCCAAGCACCCGAATCGGACGGACTTGGTGAAGTGCTCGCCGGTAAATTCATGGATGAACTCAAGCAAGCCCGGCAGACCGAAGGCAAGCACGCCCGAGCCGAAGCTGTTAGCGCGCTCAAGGAAAGGGCATTAGCCGATGTGATTCCCGATGAGGATGCGGAAGGAGCCTACACTGTTGGTTCATTCAAGAAGAACTGGCATGACTTAGAAGAAAAAGTGATCCGCGATCTCATCCTGTCCGGCACGCGGTCGGATGGTCGCGAATCGAATCAATTGCGCGAGATTAAGTGCGAAGTCGACCTTCTGCCACGAGTACATGGATCATCCCTGTTCCAACGTGGGGAGACGCAGTCGCTCGTCACGGTGGTACTGGGCACGGGTCGCGATGAGCAACGTGTTGATGGGCTCTTCGAGGAGTACTCGAAGCGGTTTATGTTGGACTACAACTTCCCGTCGTTTTCGGTCGGCGAATGTCGGCCAATTCGGGGACCTGGTCGTCGCGAGATCGGGCACGGAGCTCTGGCCGAGCGCAGCGTCAATCCTGTGTTACCGGCGCACGATGACTTCCCGTACACGATCCGAGTAATTTCCGATATCCTCGAATCGAACGGCTCGAGTTCGATGGCCAGCGTTTGTGGCGCCACTTTGGGGCTCATGGCCGCGGGTGTACCGATCTCGAATCCAGTGGCGGGGATCTCAGTTGGTCTGGTGAAGGAGGGAGAGAATTTTGTCCTTCTGACCGATATTATTGGCGACGAAGATCACTTCGGCGATATGGACTTCAAGATTGCCGGCACTCAGAACGGCATTACCGGCATCCAGCTCGATCTGAAGATCAATGGCATCAGTGAAGAAATTATTCGAGCTACCTTGACTCAGTCGCGAGAGGCGAGAATCGAAATCTTGCGAAGTATGCTTGCAGCGATTCAGAGGCCACGCGATACCACGGCCGAGTCGGCTCCGCGTCTGCTGCGTACCAAGATCAATCCCGAGAAGATCGGGCTGCTGATCGGCCCTGGTGGCAAGACGATTCGCGGCATCCAGGAAGAAGTTGGCTGCACGATCGACGTCGAAGAAGATGGCACTGTCACCGTGGCGGCGGCCAACCAGGAGATGGCTGAGGCCGGCTTAGCACGTGTCGACGCGCTGACCGCCAGTGTACAGGTCGGTAAGATCTACGACGGTACGGTCACGAGCGTCAAAGACTTTGGCGCCTTTGTAGAGATCCTCCCCGGTCGAGATGGTCTGTGCCATATCAGCGAGCTCTCGAACGAGTATGTCGGCAATGTGGCGGATATTTGTCAGGTTGGCGATTCGATGCAGGTGAAAGTGATCTTGGTCGATGAACAAGATCGCGTAAAGCTGAGCCGCCGTGCAGCGATGGAAGAGCTCTCTGAAGCGAATAACGAAAGCGAGCCGGCCGATGCAGCTACTTAAGCCAGTTAAAGCCTTCCTTAGCTACGTAGGTTAAGCAGGAGAGTTTTTAAGCGTTCGATGAAGCCCTGGGGTTGCAACCCCAGGGCTTTTTCCGTTGTCGACCTGATACTAGCCTCGTACGGGTGAATTCCCGTATCATAAGTGGGTTCAATCCTTAGCTGAAAACCTCACCGCATGGACCACGAGTCACCCACGACAAGCAACGAGCAGACATCCAAGGCGGTCCAGAGATTGATGGACCAGTACACGGAGATTGCGCGCCTGGCCGGGGCCTTGGCCCATGAGATTAAGAATCCGCTCTCCACGATCCGACTTAACATGGAATTGTTAGCAGAAGATTTGGAAGAGGCCCAGACGCCAACTCAAAAGCGGGCCCAGAAGCGTATCGAGATTACGCATCGAGAATGCCAACGCTTGCAGCAGCTACTCGACGATTTTTTAAATTATGCCAAGGTCCGCCATCTCGATCTGAAGCCGGTCGATCTGAACACCGAAATTGCGGAGGCGCTCGACTTTTTCGAGCCAGAAGCGGAAGAAGCCAACGTCGAAATCATTCGCTACCTCGATCCCGACCTGCCCAGTGTCATGCTCGATCGCGAGGCGTTCCGCGGAGCGTTGTTAAATCTGATCCTCAACGCCAAGCAGGCCATGCCCGATGGCGGGCAACTTGTTGCTCGCACGAATTCGAGCAAGGGAAACGTGGCTTTGTACCTAATCGACACTGGTTGCGGGATGGACGATCGGACTGCGGCTCAGATGTTTGATACATTTTTCTCCACGAAACCTGGTGGATCCGGATTGGGGTTGCCAACCACAGCCAAAATCATTGAAGCTCACGGGGGTCAGATAGCCGTGCAGAGCGAGGTTGGTCGCGGGACGCAATTTACCGTGGAGCTACCCGTCCCGGCGCGCCTTTCACAGAACCGGCAAGCGACTGTCGAGAACTGATTCAAAATCCCCTAGCGAGAAACCAAGACGAGACCGCCGCCCATGCCTGCAGCTAATCCCGTAGCCAGCACCGGACCACCAATTCGTGCGCTGATCGTCGACAATGATGCCGCGCACGCCGAGACTATGGCTGACAGCCTGACTCGTGTCGGCTACGAATGCACTGTCGCCACGACCGGATCGGAAGGGGCTCGGCTGTTGGGGAAGGATACATTCGAGATCGTTATCAGCGATTTGAAGATGCCCGATGTTGGGGGCTTGGAGATTCTTGCGATCTGTAAAGAAAAGCTTCCCGACGCGGAGGTAATTTTGGTTACGGGACACGGTACGGTGCAATCGGCTGTCGAAGCGATGCAGCAGGGCGCGTTCAACTACTTATTGAAACCGTTGGATTTGAAGCAATTGCGAGCGGTGGTCGACAACGCCGCGCGAAATCAACACCTGCGTCGCGCCAATGCTGAGCTGAACCGCCGGCTGGACGAGAAGTTCGGTTTCGAAGGAGTCATTGGCAACAGCCCACAAATGCACGAAGTCATCGACCGACTTCGCCGTATTGCGCCGACCGATGCAACGGTGCTCATCCAAGGCGATACGGGAACGGGCAAAGAGCTAGTGGCACAGGCAATTCATCAGAATAGTCCCCGCAAGAATCGTCCGTTTGTCGCTTTGAATTGTGCGGCCTTAAGCGAGCACATTCTAGAAAGCGAACTCTTCGGGCACATCCGCGGTGCATTTACCGACGCCAGCGCCGATCGTGTTGGCAAGTTCGAATACGCGCACGGTGGCACGTTGTTCCTCGACGAAGTCGGCGACATGCCGCTGCCGACCCAGATTAAGCTACTACGGGTTTTGGAAAGTAGCGAGATTACCCGCGTAGGTTCCAATGAGTTGATTCAGGTGAATGTGCGAATTCTATCGGCGACAAATCGTGCTTTAGAAGACGCGATAGCCGCTGGAACATTTCGTGAAGACCTTTACCATCGGCTTAAAGTTGTGACTATCGTCTTGCCACGCCTGGTCGAGCGCAATCAGGACATTGCACTGTTGATCGAACACTTCGTTAAGATGCACTCCCAGCGACACAACAAAGAGATCAGCGGCCTTACGACGGCAGCCCGAAGGCGCCTCATGGCCTTCGATTGGCCGGGGAATGTACGCCAGCTAAAGAACACGATCGAAAGTATGGTGGTGGTCGATTACGATGGCGTTCTAGATCTGGACGACTTGCCGGCCGATCTGTTTGCAGGCGACCAATCGGTAGTCGACGCAAATGGTAAGGGACTCAGTGAACTGGTCGGCAAACCGCTCTCAGACATCGAGGGAATGTTCATTGCCGAGACTCTGCAGTTCACTGGCGGTAATCGTGAAGAAGCGGCTAGCCTGTTGGGGATCGGTGAACGGACCCTGTATCGCAAGATCAAGGAATATCAATTGTAGGAATGCTAATTAAGGACTCGGTTTGTTCCGCATTCTGCAATCCTAAATCCGACATCGAAAATGCCCAACATCTGCCAATTATCGAAGAGCGTGGTCAATAAAATCGCCGCTGGTGAGGTGATCGAACGGCCCGCTAGTGTCGTGAAAGAACTCTTGGAAAACTCGCTCGACGCGGGTGCGACAAGGGTCGATGTAACAGTGGAAAAGGGCGGGGCAGAGTCAATTCGCATTACCGACAATGGATGCGGAATCGCGGCCGACCAACTTTCGCTGGCAGTAGCCAGTCATGCTACGAGCAAAATAGTCGATGCCGATGATCTGTTTCACGTCGAAACACTTGGCTTTCGCGGCGAAGCGCTGGCATCGATCGCTGAAGTGAGCCGATTAGTACTCAGGAGCCGTCCAGCCGACTGTGAGTCGGGAGCTGAGTTGGAAGTCGTTGGCGGACGCGCCGAACCGATTCGGCCAGTGGGATCTCCACCAGGAACATCAATCGAGGTTCGACAACTCTTCTTCAACACCCCGGTTCGGCACAAGTTTCTGCGCACTACACAAACCGAGATGGGGCACATCACCGAAGCCGTTAATCGAATGGCATTGGGCAACCCGGGCGTACATTTCACGCTTAGCCATGGTGGCCGCTTGGTACACGACTTGCCACCAGTCAGTGATCTCCGCCAGCGGGTGGCGATCTTGTTTGGTGAGCCCATGGCTGAAGGTCTCATAGAGATTGATAGCCAAGATAACGACATTCGATTGCATGGCTACGTGGCCAATCCAACGCAAAGCCGGGGCAACAACCGAATGCAGTATCTGTTTTTGAACGGCCGCTTCATACGCGACCGTTCATTGCAACACGCCTTGGGCGAGGCGTATCGTGGCTTGCTGCTGACGGGACGCTATCCGATCAGTTTCTTACACCTTCAGTTGTCGCCCTCGCTGGTGGACGTAAACGTCCACCCGACGAAATTAGAGGTGCGATTCCAGGATGGGGGTCGACTTTACAGCCAACTATTAGGATCGTTGCGGAGCACGTTTCTCACTACCGATCTGGTCGCTCGCGGGTCGGTACCACAGCAAGCTGCGACCGACACTGACCAGGATGAGATCGCCAGCAGTACGCCAGCAACTAGCGAGCTTTTCGATTGGGCAAAGCGACAATTGCGAAGCCCCCAGCATGAAGGTGGCTCGCTCGATTTCGAGTTGCCCAAGTCAGAAATTGCGAGCGATCCTCTTCAACTTCATCCGTTCTCAATGTCGACGGAGTCGCCGGACCGCGGTGTTCCTTCTACATCGCCCCCGACCTTTCGTTCAGATCTTGCTTCCTCGCCTTCTCCACGAGCCCTACAGATCCATAACCGCTACCTAGTCGTTGAGAACGAAGACGGTCTGGAAGTGATCGATCAACACGCCTTGCACGAGCGCATTCTTTACGAGATGTTGCGAGAGAAAGTGTTGGACGGTGTGCTGGAGAGCCAGAAGTTGCTAGTCCCCGAGCCAGTTGACTTGGCTGCCAGCGAGGCGTCTGCCGTGCTGGAACAGAGTGAGCTGTTGCGCCGCATAGGCCTGGAAGTTGAGCCGTTCGGCGGAGAAACAGTGCTGGTAAGCGCCTACCCAGCCATGCTGGCGAACTTTAGTCCCGCAGAGGTGCTCCATAGTTTGGCGGAACAGCTTGAAACTCAGGGAAAGGGCCCTGAAGCGCGCGACCTACTGGACGAATTAATGCACATGATCGCCTGTAAAGCGGCAGTAAAATTTGGCGATCGTCTGACGCCCGAGGAAGTCGAATCGCTGCTGGCCCAACGACATCTGGCTCAGGATCATCACCATTGCCCTCACGGCCGACCCACGGCACTCGTGTTCACTCGCGAACAGCTCGATCGACAATTTAAGCGGATTTGATTTCAGGGCAATGTTGCAGCACAATGGAAGCACCGAGTCAAATAACTATAATCCCCAGAATGTGATCTTCTGCGGGCAGCCCACTTACCTCCTAGGATCCACAAAGTTGCCATGCTCTGCGTTGCTATAGGACGAAGTCGCCACAAGCACATGATGGCGGAACACCGGCACTTGGTCGAACAGGGGGCTAAGATGGTCGAGCTGCGTCTCGACTACGTCGCTAGCCGAGTGAACATGCGCAGACTTCTCGCGGAAAGGCCGGAGGGCTGTCAGGTCATTATCACGGCCCGTCGCAAGGAAGACGGAGGTAAGTGGAGTGGTACCGAAGAGGCTCGTCAGCTGTTATTGCGAGAGGCGATTGCTGAGGGAGTTGATTATGTTGATTTAGAAGAGGACATTGCTGCGCTGATCCCTCGCTTCGGAGTGACAAAAAGAATTGTTAGCTATCACAACTTTCGCAAGACTCCAGAGGACCTGCGCGACTTGCACACCCGGATGTGCACGCTCGATCCAGACATCGTGAAAATCGCCACGATGGCCAACGATCCGCACGATATTCTGCGCATGTTGGAAGTCATGCAGCAGAGCGAAATCCCTACTGTGGCTATGTGCATGGGCGATATTGGCACGCCTTCGCGAATTCTGTCACCGAAGTTCGGCGCTCCCTACACTTACGCGACCTTCCACCACGAACGCACGCTTGCTCCTGGTCAGCTCAGCTTCAAGCAAATGAATGGCATCTACCGGTACGACAGTATCGGACCTGACACGGCTGTGTATGGCGTGATTGCTGACCCGGTCGGGCACAGTCTCAGCCCGCACGTACACAACGCCGCGTTCGAGAATAATGGGGTCGATGCTGTTTACTGTCCGTTCCGTGTGCCATCGGATAGCCTCGACCAGTTTATCAAGGATGCACCCCGGCTGGGCATTCGTGGACTAAGCGTAACGATACCTCATAAGGAAGCGATTGCCCGACATCTGACCAAAGTCGATCCTGCGGTGAAGAGCATTGCAGCGGTTAACACCGTAGTGTTCGATGGTTCGGAAGTGATCGGCTACAACACCGACTATAACGCGGCAATGGACTGCATTGAACAAGCGCTGGGTACGATCGGCGCGAAACCTAGCCCGGTGAAGAATAAACGAGTACTGGTACTCGGGGCAGGGGGGGTTGCGCGACCAATCGTCTACGGTCTCAAGAGTCGAGGGGCTTTGGTAACTGTCGCGTCGCGGACCCGGGCACGTAGTGAGAAGCTGGCCAAGGCTTTCGATTGCAAGGCGCTTGATTGGGACGCTCGTCAACGAGTACAGTGCGAGATTCTGATCAATTGTACGCCGATCGGTATGCACCCTAACGTCGACGAGTCTCCAGTCAGTAAGACTTTTCTGAAACCCTCGATGCTGGTGTTCGACACCGTGTACAATCCGGAGTCGACTTTGTTAATCAAAGACGGCAGGTCGCGGAACTGCCACGTCGTGACGGGTGTCGAGATGTTCATTCGGCAGGCGATGCTGCAGTTTTTTTTATTTACTCATCAGGAGGCCGACGCTGAGCTGATGCGCGAAGTCGTCATGAAGACTATTGGACCTGTGCGTTTCTGACCTTTACTATCCAAGTCATGGATACCAGAGCGACTCGTAGGCTAGGAAAACGGTGTCAGCTAATACCATCGCACTAATCGGCTACCGCGGCACGGGCAAGACGACAGTCGCTCAGTTGGTGGCGTCGCGGCTTGGCTACGACTGGATCGATACGGACGTGGAAGTTGAGTCGGCCATCGGTATGAGCATCTCGGAGTACTTTGCGCGGTCTGGCGAAGAAGCGTTTCGCGAGGTAGAGGCACAAGTAGTGGCCAAGTTGTGTGACCGGCCTCGTACGGTGTTGGCCCTGGGTGGTGGTGCTGTTTTGCGTGAATCGAGTCGGCAACTACTGGCCGATTGCGGAGACGTCGTCTGGTTATGGGCCTCTGCGGCGACTATCGAGAGCCGGCTAGCCCAGGACCCAACGACCGGCGAGCGGCGTCCTAACCTGACTAATCACGGCGGTCGGACCGAAATTGAGGCCCTGTTGCAGGAGAGGGAGCCGATTTACCGCTCCTGCGCTACTCTGGAGGTCGATACCGAAGATAGAGCTCCGGCCGAGATTGCCGACGAAATCGTCGCCACTCTCAAACCAGCCGATTAAGCTACCTTCCGACCTAACTCCCACCTTAGTCAAGCGACCCGATTATGTTCGCACTTGCTGCGCTTCCGCTGTCGGTTCGGCTGCTGGCCGTTGGGCTGGTAGGAGCGGTGCTGGGTTCGCTGGTGAATTGGGCCATCTACCGTCTCGCTTGGAATCCGCGCGAGATTAGCCCCTGGGGTCCCACGCCAGCGGGCGCAGCGCCTCGCTCGTGGGCCGATCGACTCCCGGTGTTCGGTTGGCTCGGACTGCGTCGAGAGCACAAGTTACATGGCCGCGGTTTCTGGGTAAGGCCGTTCGCAATCGAAGTCGCCATGGGTTTGGGGCTGGCAGCGCTCTATTGGTGGGAGGTCGCGCAGCAAGGGCTAGTCTACCCACAAGTTCAAAATCTATTTATCGCTGCTAACGTCGGAGCGATTCCCTTGACATTGCCGGTGGTATCCGATGGTGTCACCCACGCGATGTTCCTGTGCCATGTTGTGATTATCACTCTGATGATGGCGGCGAGTTTTATCGATATCGACGAGAAAATCATCCCAGACGAAATCACAGTGCCGGGCACAATTATTGGTCTCGTGCTGATGACTGCGCTACCAATGGGATTGCTGCCCCACGTGGAAGTTCCCGGTGTGCCGCCGGCGGTTGGCGAATTGGTGACATTGCCGCCTGTAGCAGCCGGGATAAACATGTACGCAGAGCCAGCGACGCTGGCAGCACCGAACCAGTGGCCTGAAATCCTCAACGGGTGGCAAGGGCTCGCGGTGGCTCAAGCGTGCTGGTGGTTGTGGTGCTTCGCTCTAACTCCTCGATTTTGGCGAGGCCGGCGAGGAGTGTGCCGTGGGTTAGCAGTGCTTATGCGGCGCGTGTTACGAGAGCTGATCCGGCCGCCGTTGGGAGCTATTGCCGCGGTAGGGTGCATTGCCATTGGAGGTGTGTGGTGGTGGGGCGGCGCGGCATGGGTGGGGCTGATGACCGCGCTTGTAGGGATGGCAGCCAGTGGCTCAGTGGTCTGGGTCGTGCGCATTGTGGGTACGTGGGCGTTGGGACGTGAGGCAATGGGATTTGGCGACGTCACGCTGATGATGATGGTCGGCACGTTCGTAGGTTGGCAGGCGGGCATTATTATCTTCTTTATTTCTCCTATCGCCGCTTTGGTGATCGGCATTCTGCGATTAGTGCTCCAGAGCGACGATGAAATTCCTTACGGCCCCTTTCTTTGCCTAGGCACATTGGCAGTCATTCTTAAGTGGCCATCCTTCTGGTCACTCAATCTACAAGAATTATTCTCTGTTGGTTGGCTAATACCGGCGGTATTGTTGGTCAGCTTCGCAGCACTCGGCGTGCTGCTGGTGATCTGGCAGCAAATCAAAATAGTTCTGTTCGGAAATCAGGACGATTAATGAGGCGAACCACCATGCGCTCAATCAGAATGCAATCCCTCGAAAATCGCTCTGCTGCCGCAGACGCGATCCGCTGGTATCGCTACGGCGTGATTGAAACCACTGGTGGTCAACTCATCGCAATCCACTTTCGACGGTGGCCTAAATTGCTCTCCTGGCCGGAAATCTGGCCCGCTGGACCGGTGTATCATGCCCGTGGCGAATCGGACCGCTGCTTACTCTACTACAATCAACCGCTACGTTATCCCAACTTTCTGGCACTTAAATACATCGTTTCCACACAGGGAACGAAATTCGCCACATTCCGCGCAGCACTAGCGACGCTAGACGCTGTGGCACAAACCAAAAGCACAGATGCGTTGCTGTGCGATGCCTTTAATGCCCGTCTTTCCGAAAGGCTGATGAAGCGGTTTGGCTGGCAGTCGCATCGGCCCCAACGCTGGCATCGCAACTATATTAAGCGGTTCTACGGCAACTATCCGAACGTCTCGGCGCCGTGGCAAGTTGCCGAAGCGGCCGCTGCTAGCATGCCCATGGCAGAGTTGGTCTTGTGAGCCCGTGGGGTGCTTGCTACGTTCCTCCCCCAAAGGTCCCAGCACTCCCCACTATCTCTATTACATGAAGACCGGCTGTCGCATGAAGTCCGCGTCGCGCGCCACGATCTCGATCGCAGTGCTCTTGCTGTTTAGTACCACTGGCTGTGGCCGGATGGTGTTCGCGCCCGACAAACAGGCCGCTCCAGGAATGCAACAACAGATGCAAACGCTGGCGCAGCAGACTCAGGAATATCAAAGCCGCGCCCAAACGCTCGACAAGGACAACCAGGAATTGGAGACCTTGCTTGCCCAGTCAAGGCAGCAGATTCAATTGTTGAACGACGAGGTAACCGCCACGCGGCAGCAGCTAAAGACCACGACCGATCAGCTTCTGGCCCAGCGTGAAAGCAACTCGCAATTGCAGACCAAAACTTCCGCTTTGTTAGCTTCGGTCGAGAAGCGTTCTGGCGCCGAAATTCGCGCTAACAACAGCCTGTTGAAGAACCTGACGATTAACAACATTCCCGGCGCCACCGTCCGACAGGATGGCGACGTCGTACGGGTCGAATTGGCTGGTGACGGGTTATTTGTTCCGGGGAGCCCTTACCTTAAGAGCGGCGCGGAGCAACTCATTCAGAGTGTTGCAGCCGACTTGCGGCGAAACTTCCCCGACCAGTTCATGGGCATCGAAGGCCACACCGACGACCAGCCGACGCACTCCCAACAATTCCCATCTAACCACCATCTTTCGGCCGCGCAGGCGCTTACCGTATACAACACGCTCATCAAACGCGGTTCATTACCGGCCGAACAATTGTTCGTCATCGGCCATGGCGCCAATCACCCGGTGGTATCTAACGCCACTGACAGCGGCAAGACTCGCAACCGACGGATCGAATTGGTGATCTACCCCGAGCGAATGGCGCAGCACTAGTCAGCTAGCCTTCGATTCTAGCCGGTAGTTCTGTTCTCGACTTTCTCCCTCCGATATGGCGCAGGGTCCTGACCGGGAAAGGTTAGATACGTTGTTCCGCCCCATTGCACTGTTTCCGTGCCGTCGGTACGAAAACTGCATATCATCCTGAGTCGATGCGAACGGTCGAAGTTGAGAGGACCGGTTGAGGTACCCTAGTGCCAAGCGTTAGAATCATTGCGAACTCGCTGCCGCCATTGGTGTCTCGCTTGATGCCGGCCATTTCATTCGTGCAAGCGTACGGGGAAGATAGAATCTTTGATGATCGCTATTATCGATTACCAAATGGGCAACTTGCGCAGCGTTCAAAAGGCATTTGAACGGGGCGGTCATGCTGCTGCGATTACCAGTGACCCGGCAGTCATTGCCCAAGCCTCCCGAATCGTGCTGCCTGGAGTGGGGGCGTTTGCTGACGCAATCGCCGAGCTGAAGCGTCGCGAATTGGTCGAGCCAATCCTCGAGTCAATTGATGCCAACAAACCCTTCTTAGGAATCTGCCTGGGGTTGCAGCTGCTGTTCGAACGAGGTTACGAGGATGGAGTACAAGAAGGCTTAGGCGTGATCCCCGGCGAAGTGAAGAAGTTTGACATCCCCAGCGAATACAAGGTGCCGCACATGGGCTGGAACTCGGTCGACTGGCCGCGGCGTCCGCCGATATTTGAAGGACTCGACGAAGGGTGCTATTTTTATTTCGTCCACTCCTACTATGTCGCTCCGGCGAATATTGATGTCGTGGCTGGCACAGCATCTTATCCTGAGCCGTTCTGTGCTGCTGTCTGGCGCGACAACCTGTTCGCCACCCAGTTCCATCCAGAAAAGAGCCAATCGGCCGGTCTGCAGGTGCTGAAAAACTTCGCCGAGCTTACATAGCTTGCCAATGGCTGCGAGGGTGGACAGCTGGCAGCGCCGCTTGAAAAACGGCCTCTGGTGTGCGATATTCATTGGTTCTTTACTCTTCGACTGGGCGGATGTAGACGGTGGAAAAGTGGTATGCAGATTTGGCCTGCGATTGATCTTTTAGGTGGCAATTGTGTCCGTCTGGAGCAGGGCGACTACCAGCGCGAAACCGTCTTTGCAGACGACCCAATCGCAGTAGCTAAGAGCTTTCAGGACCAAGGAGCTCGGCACCTGCATCTGGTTGATCTCGATGGCGCTCGTGACGGCAAGCCGACTAACCTGGACACTGTGCGGAAGGTCGTTGACTCGGTCGACATGCAATGTGAACTGGGCGGGGGCGTTCGCAATCGGGAAACAATTCAGTCGCTGCTCGAGGTCGGCCTGGATCGATTAGTGCTCGGTACTTCTGCGCTAAAGAACGCGGATTGGTTTCGCCAGATGTGCCAAGAATACCCTCAGCGGTTGGTACTGGGGATCGATGCTCGGGAAGGGATGGTTGCCACGGATGGTTGGCTGGAAACTAGCAGCACGCCGGCCGTGGAGTTAGCCAATCGATTTTCGGACGTTCCCCTGGCGGCGATCGTCTACACGGACATCGCTACCGATGGCATGCTCGCCGGACCCAACTTGTCGGCCATGGCCCAGATGCAGCAGCACGTGAACGTGCCGGTTGTCGCTTCAGGCGGTGTAACGACGGTTGAGGATGTGCGCGCGTTGGCAGAGGCTGGTTTGGCCGCCGCCATCATTGGCCGCGCACTCTATGCAGGAAATATCAACTTGCCCGAAGCGCTCGCGGCAGCTGGCGGAACAGACTACGCTCGAACGCCGGAATCAACGACCTAACTTGGGGTACAAAAGTCGGAATTAATAGTTACTAATAAAATTCAGCGACCACCGAGCCGATGGCTCCAGGTTGCTTTCAGAGCTTTTCACAGGGAGTCGTCATGGCCAGGAAAATTGGAGATCTTCGTAACATCGTTGTCAGCGGCCACAGTAGTGCCGGCAAGACTATGCTGGTCGACCAGCTGCTCGTCCAAAGTGGCGCGATTAACGCGAACCCGAGCGTTGACGCTGGCACGAGTATCTGTGACTTTGACGAAGAGGAAAAGCATCACAAGCATTCAATTGAAGCCTCGGTTGTGCATTTCGACCACGCCGGCAAGCGCTTTAATTTGATCGACACACCCGGTTATCCGGACCTGGTAGGACAGATGATCGGTTCTCTGCGGGCAGTCGAAACATCATTAATCGCGATCGATGCTCACGCTGGCATCAAAGTGAACACGCGCCGCGCCTGGAGTGAGGCGGGTAAAGCAGGCTGCGGACGGATCATCGTGCTCACCAAGCTCGATACAGACAACATCGATTTCCCCGGCCTCATTGCTTCTATCAAAGAAGTTTTCGGCAGCTCCTGTGCCTTGCTGAATGTGCCGCTTGGATTGGGTGACTCGTTGCGCGGCGTGGCTAGTACGTTGCAAGTACCTGACGACACCGAAGGAGCAGTCGTTGATCCGGCTGAAATATCCGAGTCGTTAATCGAGTCGATCATCGAAGTCGACGAAGCCGTGATGGAAAAGTACTTCGAAGGCGAGCTGCCTTCGTCGGACGAGTTGGGCCGATTGATGGTGCAGTCGATCGCCGCCGGGTCGCTCACGCCGATCGTTTGTGTATCGACGAAGCAGGGTGTTGGAGTTTCCGAGCTGATGGACGTGCTAGCCCAAGCCGCGCTGCCGCCTGATGCGATTCCCCGTACTGCTTCAAAGGATGGCGATACGATCACCCTGAAGCCCGATCCTGCCGCTCCACTCGCGGCCCAAGTATTCAAGACACGCATCGACCCATTCGTGCAAAAGTTGAGTTTTGTTCGGGTGTTCTCTGGCACACTCAAAAAAGACTCCACAATTGAATCACCGGGCGCTCGAAAAGGGATCAAAATTGGTCCGTTGTTGGAGGTGCAGGCGGGAGAAACATCTCCCATCGAAGACGCCGGTCCTGGCGAGATCGTAGCCATTGCCAAGTGTGAGGAACTACACATCGGCACCTCGCTGGGCGAGGTCGAGATGCCAGCGATCGACTTTCCGATGCCAATGGTCGGTCTGGCGGTCGCTCCCAAGAGCCGTGGCGACGAAGCCAAGCTCTCCGGCTCCCTGCACAAGATCACCGAGGAAGATTCCACGATTCATCTCGACCATGACCCTGAAACAAAGGAAATGGTGCTCACGGGCATGAGCGAGCTGCATTTGATGTTGATTCAAGAACGACTTAAACGACGGGACAAAGTAGAGGTTGAGACGAAGGAACCCAAAGTCCCCTATCGAGAGACGATCCAAACTGACTCCGAAGGAAGCTACCGGCACAAGAAACAGTCGGGCGGCGCCGGCCAGTTCGCCGAGGTGCACATTCGCATGTATCCTTTCCCTGAAGGCACCGATCTCGAAGAGTACGCCACCAAGGCCCGATTCCCCCAACTCAAGGCGCACCACTACCACGAAAAGGGTAATTTTCTTTGGATCGATTCGGTCGTCGGCGGTTCGATACCTGGCAATTTTATGCCAGCCATCGAAAAGGGTTTCCTCGAGCGAACTCGCTCGGGCGTGGTCGCCGGCTATCCTGTTCAGAACATCTGTGTAGAAGTTCACTTTGGCAAGGACCATCCGGTCGATAGCAACGAAACCGCGTTCAAAATGGCCGCCAGCAAGGCGTTCGCCAAGGTGTTTAAGGACGCAAAGCCAAGCCTGTTAGAACCTGTAGTGAATATGCACATCACCGTACCGGCTGACAACGTGGGCGATGTGTCGAGCGATCTCTCGGGACGCCGCGGACAAATGTCGGGCATGGAATCGGCCGGTGGCGGGATGACAACCGTAGAGGCCAAAGTACCATTGGCCGAAGCGGCTACTTACGCTCGGACACTCTCTTCGATGACCGGCGGCCAGGGCAGCTATTCAATGGAATTCTCTCATTACGAGGTCGTCCCCGGAAACGTCCAGCAGGAGATCATCGCGAAGGCCAAACTAGCTGACGACGATGATTAATAGGCTCTAGAGCATCAGAAAAAGCGTTCTGCAGGGCATTCTTGTGTCTCGCAGCTGGTTGCACAGGCATTTCTCTCGACGCAGCCGACGACTCACATTAAGCTGAAAAGAGTGAGCGAAGTCCCCTCCGAAACGGAACTGACGGTTTTCTGACAATGGTCACGGGTTTACCCCTAACAATTTGTTTCCCGAGAAGAGTCTGCGCGCTGCTAGCGCTGGGGATAAGTTTATGCTGGGCCATCGAAAGAGCGGGGGCGATCTCGATTGATTTTCAGTTGGCGTGTGATTTAGGTGGATCCTGTGAGGCGGGCGATTTTTTCTTCGATCACCCTGCCGCACTCGAAGACCTGAACTTCGTCGCACAGGCATTCACGCCGTTTGCCGATGACTTGGCAGCAATTTTCGATGCGACGGTAACCTTTACACACCCTGATACGGGAGCGGCCGGTACACAACTCACTGGCTTTGACTCGCCGGCAGGCGTGGTGACCATCATAGTCGGCGGACGCGACCTGCCCAGCAACCAAGTGGGAACCGCCGGACCTGGAGGTCCAACTGGCGACTTTGCTCGAGGGCAGGGGACAATCGTCGGTGCCGCAGCAGACGATTTTGCGATGTGGGGCGGGGCGATCGCCTTCGACACTACAGCAACCGGCGGCTCGGATCGCAATTGGCATTTCGGCTCCGAAGCGCTACCCGGTCCCGGGAAGGTCGATTTCATTAGTGTGGCGCTGCACGAGTTGGGCCACCTGTTTGGCTTTGGCACGGCCGATTCGTTTGAAAACCTAGTCGTCAGCGGCGAATTCCAAGGCGCAGCTACTACTGCCCTTTACGGCGACAACGTACCGGTGTTGTTCAACCCTTCGAGCTCGAATCACGAACACTGGGCGAGCGATGTCACAAGTCCGCCTTATAGTATACAACCGACCCCTTCGTTTGGCCCGGTACTCGTCTCGGGGCGGCGGACATTGCTCACGCCATTAGACTACGCCGGTTTGCAGGACCTCGGTTGGGATGTTCCAGCACAATTGCTTGGTCTGCACGGCAACTCTGATGGTGACGGTGACGTCGATGGCGTCGATTTTCTCGCATGGCAGCGTGGCTTTGGAGTTGGCAGTGGCGCAAGCGCGCTCACAGGTGATCTGAATGGCCAAGGCGCGGTCGACGAATTCGATCTCTGGCTGTGGGAGCAGAACTATGGCGCGACGAGTGGTCCAGGCAATCTTGCAGCCAACGCACAGATTCCGGAACCGGCCGCCTGGTGCCTTTTGCTGACTGGTGTACTCTTCCTAGGCCTGCAGCGGCCAAGAGACTCTGACTCTAAAGCCTAGACTCTTAGAGGGCGCCGGCGATTAGCACCTTGCCCATCACGGACACAACACAGTAGATCAGCCCGCAGAGCACACCGTGAACGAAGGTCACTTTGAACGCCGCGAAGGGCCCGGTGCGAATGCTCATCGCTATTACTAGACCTGTGATTACTGCCGGAGCCAATAATTGGGTGCTGAAACTAGCGGGAGCTTCGGAAACTCGCAGCCAAAACCGCAGCACGACATTGGAAATGCAAATGATGACAACGGCGAGCACGGAGTGCCAAAAGTCAGGAGGCTCGACTGAACAGATGTTGCACGCCATTTGCAACGCCCAACCGGCAATCAAAGCCCCTATCGGCACCAAGACCACCAGCATCAAGGTGGGATCAAGACCGGGAAGGAGTTGTGCCATAGGGAATACCTCCAAAAGAGGCCGGAACATTTGCGCATGCTAGTGCACCACTTAAACGTACCTCATAAGGGGTGGTATTTTCACCACAACCACGTTCAATTCGTGTTGCAAACAGGCAACGGCATTAGCAGAGTCACTCCGTTTAACCAGAAGCATTGCCGCCGCCGGCAGATTTGCTAAACTTCTGATAGCTCTTTAGCCGAGAGAACCTGCAGTGGCCGGTGTGTGTCGGCTTAGTGAAAGGGAGCATTTCCCGATTTCCGGTCAGGATATTCCCACCATGATTTCATCGCGCGGCAACCTCTGTTGTATCTGTACTTGTCCGGCCTAGGGCCGGACCTTCTCGCTGTTGGTGCGTTGTTTTCGACAGCGCGATCTCTAAAGTGATTTCTCCAACCCTATGACGCGCAACAAACCCTGCTAGCGTCGGGAGAGTTTCGATGGCCTCTGACTTTCGTCTTAAAGATAATTTACCAGATATTACTGATCAGATAGTGCAGACGTACGACGACTTGGGCACGATCAACCATCTCGATCATTGCCCACTGCCCAGCTACGACGAAATCGTAGCGGCTGTCGACGACCTCACTGAACTGATCTATCCGGGCTATCGGCGGCGAGAAGGGTTGCATCGCGGCAATATTAGCTATTACGTCGGCGACCTGGTCGACCGGTTGCATGATCGACTCACTAATCAAATTGGCCGTGCGCTGCGTCACGAAGCCGGCGCCACCAGCGACTGCGACGGCGACACCGATTACGACGCGCTCGGCCAGATCAAAACGCTTGAGTTTCTCGATCGGCTGCCCGAATTGCGGCGAGTACTGGCAACCGACGTTCAAGCCGCCTACGACGGCGATCCCGCCTGCAAGAATCTTGATGAGGTAATTTTCTGCTATCCCGGGCTGGAGGCGATCACAGTCTTTCGATTGGCTCATCTGTTGTACGAATTAGAGATTCCGTTTATTCCTCGCATGATGACCGAATGGGCCCACAACCGCACTGGCATCGACATTCATCCTGGTGCAACAATCGGCGAACACTTTTTCATCGACCACGGCACGGGCGTCGTCATCGGCGAAACCTGCGAGATAGGCGAGCATGTCAAAATTTATCAGGGTGTTACTCTCGGTGCGTTGAGTTTTCCTACCGATGGTGATGGCCAACTGGTTCGTGGGCAAAAACGTCACCCTACGATCGAAGATTACGTAGTAGTTTACGCCAACGCCACGATCCTCGGCGGCCGCACGACGATCGGCCACAATGCCGTGATTGGTTCCAACGTCTGGCTGACTTCGAGCGTTGAACCGCGTACCACGGTTGTTCTAGAAAAACCGAAACTCAAAATTCGCAGCGAAGACGCCGACGACCTGAGCCCAGAGACACAATATCAGATCTGATGGGCCCATTCCGCTGGAGCGAAAGCTCAAGAGCCGGTAAGATAGCACCCTCACTGGGGTGCTACTTTACGCTGGGCGTGTCATGCTACTGGGCCCGATATTTCAAGTCGAAATGGTCTCGACTGCTCGGCGGAGGCGATACTTCGCGCTGCGGATCGTATACGCAGTCCTCATTCTTTTTGTACTGTGGGTGTCGTACGAGAACACCCATGCGTGGAGTTACTATGGAAACTCTACGAGTTCGATTCAGCAAGGAACCAGATTAGCGGCCCATTTCTTCTACAGCTTCAGCTGGCTGCAGATGCTAACAATCCTCGTCGTAGGCCCGGCCTTGTCGGTTGGCACGATTGCTGAGGAACGCGAGCGGCGCACCATTGAATATCTTTTTGCCACGGACTTGGCAAATCACGAGATCGTGCTGGGCAAGACCATCGCTCGACTGCTCCTATTGGGACAGCTAGTGCTGGTCGGCTTGCCGATTTTGTTCCTATTTCGGCTATTGGGAGGTATTCCCGCGAATCTGCTGATGACCACGTTCCTACTGGCCGGCAGCTCGGCTGTGATGATCACCGCGCTGAGTCTTTGCGTCTCGGTTTGGTCCTCGAGGGCTCGCGACGCGACAGTTCGAGTGTATCTGGTGTTGGCGGCGCTGATCTTCCTGCCGATGATCTTGAACCTCTTTTTCCGATTTGGTGCGTTAACGCCTTCAAACTGGTGGTCGTTCGTAAACAATGCGATCGACGGCTGCTTAGTCATCAATCCGATATGGACTCTAGGGATGGCTATGGGTAATGCCTCATCGCTCGGGCTGGGACTCAATACGTCGGATATTCTCTGGACGGTTGGCTGGCAACTAATTGTGTCAGTAGGTGCATTATTGTGGGCCACCGCTGCGGTACGACGTGTGCACTTGGGCGATTCGACGCGAGGAGCGGTAAAACCCAAGCGAAGTTGGAACTATAGCTTCCCCCGCTGGCGACCCGCCCTGGGTGAGCACCCCATGATCTGGAAGGAGATGTTCGCCGGCACAGCTAAAACTCGACTGGGGTTCGTCGGGTCCGTGGCGCTAATGCTCATAATGATCACAGTTCTTGGCATCACTGTTTTTGTATTTCTCGATTCACTCACCAATAGTTGGTCGAATCGGTCGGATGAATTTCTCAGATATCTCGCCGGACTGACCGGGTTCTTGGGGAGCTGCATGCTGCTGCTATTGTCCGCGCGGGCGGCAGGTTTGGTCACTTCAGAAAAGGAGAGAGACTGCTGGATGTCTTTGCTAGCCACGCCTCTGTCGGGACGGGAGATCGTGTTAGGAAAGATGTGGGGGAACCTCTACGGGATCCGCTGGCCATTTTTGGTACTGGCTGCTGCCTGGGCTCTTGGTCTGGTTCTCGAGCCTGGTTATGTCGTAGCTGCTTTGGCAATGGCCGGTACTTTCCTGTTATCGTCCTGGTATGTGACGAACCTCGGACTCTGCTATTCTCTTCGCTCTCAAACAACGCTCCGCTCGATGGGGGCAACTCTAGGGACACTTATCTTTACCGCGGGTGGCTATCTATTCTGCTGCTGCACGGTCATGGTTGGCAGCGGTGGTTCGGACGACGCGCTGGCTGTCTTCCTGGCCCCCTGCATACCATTTCTCTTGGCATTTCCAGGGATTGCCTACGAAGCTCTTCAAAACCACGATTTCTTCGAACGCGAACCGGCTGTTCCCATAGCCTACGTCATAGGGGTTTCACTTTACCTGTTGGTGGCTACTCTGTTGTACGCCTTCATGGCAAATAATTTTGATCGACTCGCGGGACGTTGTAGCGAAGTGCCGGAGAGCGAGCGACCTCAGTAGGCTACGAACCGCTGGTCTCTTCGGGCGGGTCGCCCCGTTTGACCACGGCGTGGCCGGGCATGTAGCGGCATAGCAGGATGCCGCCGAAGTAGAGCCCCACCAACGGTACACCCATCAGCAACATGCTGGTCGGGTCGGCCGGGGTGAGAAACATCGACAAGATGGCGATCACCAACACGGCGATGCGCCATTTCTTGAGATAAATCTCGATCGTAAATACGCCGATTCGTTCCAGGAACAACATCACGAGTGGCAACTGGAAACTGATTCCAAATCCCAGCGGCAACAACAGCACAAAGCTCATCCAGTCGCTGATCCGCGGCGTCGGCGTGATGCCCATCTGCTGGTTGAACCAAAACAGAAATCCAAGCACGAAGTCAAATACAACATAAAATGCCAATGCCGCTCCGGCGAAAAACAATCCCAGACTGATCGGCAAATAGATGTAGATGTGTTTGCGTTCGTGGCGATAGAGACCCGCTGCGATGAAATCCCAAATAAAGTAAAAGATTAACGGACTGGAGATCATCGCCCCCACAACCAGTGACGCCTGGAGGTAGATCATGAATGGTTCCTGGGCACTCAAGCCAATCAATTTCAGCCGCGAGTCTTCCTCAAGCGGTTCGTAGACCCGTAGGCGGACCAGGTCTTTGCGCGAAAACTCCGTAGAATCTGGTTCTCTTGTCGTTGGGGCGTCGGGAGGTGCTTTCCCCAGTGCCCTCAACAGATCGGCGCGAGGAACGTAGATATCGCGGGGGACAAGGTTTTCATCGGCCAGCTGCTGAGCGGCTTCTTCCAGGTCGTCTGGGACTGGCTCACCAGCGGCACGCATTTCTTCCAGCCGTTCGAACTGCTCATGCTGGGCCTGTTCGCGGAAGAAAGTCTCAAGAGCGTCGCGGAGCGGAGTCTGAATGTAATCGACAACCGCTCTACCCACTGTCAGGCCCACCAACGTACCTATCAACAATGCCAGGAGCGACTTGAACAGCGCACCCCGCAATTCCTCCAGATGTTCAGCGAACGACATCTTCGACTGTTCTATCTGTTCTAAATCAGGAGGATCCGACATGGATAGTTAACCAGTAAACAATCAGGCTAGAGAGGTGGGCGGATTGATCGGACAGCGGCAATGTGCTTTACTGCGGGTGGGGATTGTGCCGTCCGTACTCAAGGATACGGCGCGGATGCGTCCTCAGCCGGACAAACCTAAATCCTATGTTATCAAGGGTTTAATGAGCACGAAAGGCGCTCATTCGGTCTCAGGCTCTAGACTCTCCATGCTCTGGACTCTCAGCTATGTCAATTGAATATCCGTTACGATTCCAACCTATCTTTCGCAATTACCTCTGGGGCGGACGACGGTTGGGTTCCATGCTGGGCAAATCACTGGGCAACGAGGACGTTTACGCCGAGAGTTGGGAAGTGGTCGACCATGGGGAGGACCAAAGTGTGGTGGTCGCCGGTTCTGCCAGTGGGCTGACATTGCATCAACTTGTTGCCGAGCACGGTCCAGATCTGTTTGGCCGCCACTGCCCACAGCGCCAATTTCCGCTGTTATTCAAGTTTCTCGACTGTAACCGCACACTGTCGGTCCAGGTACACCCCAACGACGAGCAGGGTGCGCAGCTTGACCCGCCTGACCTAGGCAAGACCGAAGCTTGGCTAGTTCTAGCTGCCGATCCAGGCAGCAAGATTTACGCCGGGCTGAAACCGGGCGTAACCCGCGACGACTTAGCCGCTGCCCTAGAAGCTGGCACGTGCGAGGAAACTCTACACCAGTTCGAGCCAAGCGTGGGTGATTGTGTGTTTATCGAGGCGGGCACAGTACATGCACTTGGCGCAGGGCTGGTGATTGCCGAAATCCAACAGGCCAGCGATACGACCTTCCGATTGTTCGATTTCAATCGTGTCGACGCGCATGGAGAGCCCCGGCAGTTGCACATTGCCGAATCGCTGGCCACGGTCAATTACGACCGCGGCCCAGTCTCCGCAGTCGAGCCATCTTCTACCGATGAGCCAGGACGCAGACGTCTGGTTGACTGTGATAAGTTTATCCTGGATCGCTGTACTTCGAGCGGCTCGAGTACTATTGGTGGAGACCAACGGTTTCACCTCTTGGTGAGTATCGAGGGAAGCGTACAGGTCGAGGGCGATCCCACCGGAGATCCGCTCTCCTTAGGCCAGACCTGTCTGCTACCCGCGGCAGCCGAGGCCGTGCAGCTAAATCCGCAGGGCAGTGCGGTGGTGTTGGATATCTATCTGCCTTAACCGAAATCCCTATGAGATTCGCCTCCCACGGGATTTCGTGATGAGAATTCGATGAATGTCGCTGGCACCGATAGCAGCTGTGCTACTCTTCCCTCCCCATTGCTGCTTTCCTACAATCTTGCTCCCTTCAGCAGCTTGGTACGGAGTCACCCTCGACAAATGAAATCTTCTCGACTCTCGCTCTGGATCGTCTGCGCGCTGCTGTTACCACTGGGCGCTTGCTCGCCCACGATCCGCAGACCTCAATGGCTACACCCGGGGCCCGAGTGGTACCAGCGCAGAAATGCGGAGGAGTTTGATCCTTATCCGATGAACGATCTTGGCCCAGCAATCGTTGGCGGCCGTCCGAGGGGTTTTCAGAAACCGGCCCCCGAAGTCGTTCGGTCGCGTCAGCAACAACCGTTAGGGCCGTTGCGAGCCCCCGCACCTCGATACTGATTGGGCAAATTCTGCCGGCGAAATGACTCAGTGCGCCCCTGGGTCTGGCGGTCGCGGGCAGGTATGATGGGTACTTGTTCACCTGTCAGTTCTCCCCAATGCTCGGTCTCCCTCAATGGCTCGCCCGTCTCAGAAAACTCGTAAGACACCTTCTGGTCGCCCGCGAGTACGTCGTCGGCCTGGCCGGCCACAACGGCGGACCAACGACCAGCCAGGTGAGCGACTGCAAAAGGTGCTCGCTAGTGCCGGTTTGGCCAGTCGTCGCGAAGCGGAAGAGTTGATCCTCGAAGGTCGCGTGGAAGTTGACGGCGAAGTCGTTACCGAGATGGGCACTCGGGTCGATCGGCTGAAACAGGAAGTGTTTGTCGACGGCGAGCGACTGCCGAAGCCGAAACTCGAGTATTTTGCAGTGCACAAACCGACCGGTGTTGTTTGCACGGCCCGCGACCCAGCCGGCCGAACGCGAGTGACCGACTTACTGCCACCGGACGTAGGCCGAGTATTTAACGTTGGCCGCTTGGACCTCGAAAGCGAAGGTCTCATTCTGGTAACGAACGACGGCGAGCTGGCCAACAAAATCACTCACCCCAGGCATGGCATCGAGAAAACTTACGAAGTGCAAGTCGCCGGCCACGTGCCGCCTGATGTACTTGCCAAGATGCGTAAGGGTGTGCATCTTGCTGAGGGCTACGTAAAGCCAGTACGGGTTCGCTCGAAGGGGCCGCGAAAGAAATCGACCATTCTTGAAATGGTGCTTGATGAAGGACGCAATCGTGAAATTCGACGGTTGCTGGCCCGGGTGGGACACAAGGTCCAACGGCTTACCAGAATCGCAGTCGGCCCATTGCGTTTGGGCGATTTGCCGCGCGGCGCAGTGCGGAGACTCACGCCAGAAGAAGTTCGCAAGCTGCAAAACTATGAACCCCACACTCCGTCTGAAGGCAAGAGCACGCACCGCCCACGGGGCCGCAGGGGAGGCCGGCGTTGAACGCAACGGACGCGGCTCAACAAAGCACCAACCCCCTGGCTGCCGCCTACTACGCCGATCGTGCCGCCCAATTTCGAGTTGAGATTACGGAGAATGTGGCCTTAGCTCGCGACACCTATCGCGTGCGGTTTGAATGCCCCGAGATAGCTCGGAGCATCGTCCCCGGCCAATTCTTTATGCTGCGGCTGGCAGACTGCAACGACCCGCTTTTGGGGCGCCCATTTGCACTGTACGACACGGTCCTCGACGCCTCAGGAAAGCCAGTAGGTGTTGATGTAGTTTATCTAGTCGTTGGCAAGCTGACCCGTCTGCTAGCGGAGAGTCGTCCGGGAACAGAATTGGAAGTCTGGGGCCCGTTAGGGAACGGTTTTTCCGCTCAGCCGACTGAGCATCTGGTGATGGTCGCCGGCGGCATCGGGCAGACGCCGTTCCTGGCCCTCGGGCGAGAATTCTTGGGGGGGCGAGATTATGGGCGGCAGATCACACCAGCACAACGTGTGACGCTTTGTTATGGCGTGAGGAGCAAAGATCTACTGGCCGGAGCCGAAGATTTCCGCTCCTGTGGCATCGACCTCCACATTAGCAGCGACGACGGCAGCGTCGGCCACCACGGGCTGGTAACGGATTTATTGGAACAGACGCTTGACGACAATCCTAGCGGAGACTGTCGAGTTGTGTGCTGTGGCCCCGAACCGATGATGGAAGCGGTTGCTGAAGTCGCTACGGCTCGCAAGGTACCTTGCGAAGTGTCGCTAGAGACGCCGATGGCCTGCGGCGTTGGCATCTGCTTTAGCTGTGTCGTGAAAGTCCGCCAGGAGGATGGCGAGTGGGACTACAAGCGTACCTGTGTCGAGGGGCCTGTGTTCGATGCGAAGAGAATCGTCTGGTGAACGCCGCACGAATGGCGAGTTACGACTTGGTGGCTTTAACGCCTTTGATTGCCTTGGAAAGCCGCGACTTTGTACGGGCGGCTTTGTTGGCGTGGATCACATTCTTAGCAGCGGCCTGATCCAACTGCTTAGTGGCCACTTGAAACGCTGCAGTGCTTGCTTCGGCGTCGCCTGTGTCGACGGCCGTGCGAACCTTGCGTATCGCGGTGCGAACACTCGACTTGATCGAACGATTCTTAAGGCGTCGAGCTTGGTTTTGGCGAAGGCGTTTCTTGGCACTGGCTGAATTGGGCATTGTGGAATCTTTGAATACTTGGAAATCGGTCGGGGTGAGCCGAGCGGTCCACCGCGACGGCCAAACGTGAATCACTCACTATCGCGTAATTGGGCCAGTTTGTCTAGGCGGTCAGAGACATCTCGATAGCCGAAATCGAGCCCCGCCAGCTCGGTCAGATGTCGTTCGGCACGGTCCAGTTCCCGCAGTCCTGTAGCTAACACGCCCGCCCGGTATAGGGCCAGTCTGCGAATCTCGGAGTCAGCCTCTCCGGTCGTCTCGAGGGCAGACTCCTCGGCCTGCTCGTAGCTGGCTAGGGCCAGCTTGTATTGCTCGATTTTCTGGAAACACTCCCCCAATTCCAGCTGGGCGAGCGACTTGCGCTTAGGATCGCTCCGCGCCGCCTGCAGTGTGGTGATCGCCTCCTTGATCTTACCGGCACGCTTCAGTCGCAGGCCCAGCTCAAACTTTAGACGCGTGTTGCCAGGGTCGCGATCGGCTCGAACAGAGTAAATTTCCAATTCCCGCTGGTTCGCCAATTTACGAAAGTGCAGCACCTGCTGTTGAGTTTCTTCCGTGGGCTCTTGGGCATGACGCTGCTCAGCGACGGCTAGTTGGTGATGAGCTCGACGAAGCTGGATATCCTCGAGCCGTTCTCGGATGTTCAGATCACCCCCGCCCGATGCACTTAGGCCGCGTTCTAGCAGTTTTTCCGCTTCGTCGAGACGCGCATCGTGGACCAAAATATCAGAAAGTTGCAGATAGTTTTCGATCACAGACGGATCGGCTGCCAGCGCCGCTCGAAGTCGCTCTTCTGGCGACAGATCGTCCTCGGGCAACGGGTCTGCGGAGTCTCTCGAGTATCGCGCAACGGATACCTTCTCACCTGAGGTAGAAGAAGAATCGTCTTTAAGAATTTCGGGATCGTAGCCACCTTCGTGAATCGTTTTCTCGACCGATAGGCGGGAAATTGCTTGCAGCGCTTCTTCGTCGTGCGGTTTAGCTTGCTCGACCCGATGCCAACAAGCGATCGCTTGATCGAACTGTCCCATTCTTTGCAACGCCAGGGCAGCTTGGCGATTGACGGTTGCATCTTTGGCATCGATGTCCATGGCCCAACGTAGGTAGTAGAGTTGGCACTCGTCGATAGCCAACTCGTTGCAGGCCTCGGCCATTGCTAGTAGCGTCGGGATATCCCAGGGGTTGACCGATAGCGCCGCACAACCGGCCTGCAGAGCCGCAGGCCATTCGCCTTTGCCAGCTGCTTTAGCCATGGCTGAGCGGTGACTTTTGATCTTGAGCCCGGCCATCTTGGCACCCTTCTTGTTATCTCCATATTTGCTCTGGAGATTCGCCAGAAAGCTCTGCAAATAGATCAGGTTCGCAGGATCTTCGGCAACGCACTGACTAAACAGCTGGTTGGCATAGTCGTGGTCTTTCTTATCAACACAGCGTTGGGCGTGCTCAAAAAGCTTCTGCAGTCGCTGGCGAACAGCTGTCGTTAGTGGCGCTGGCCCGCGAGTTTGGCCAGAAGTTGGTTGATTGGATTCCATACAATCGGTCTGATCTGGCTGCGGCGGATAGAGTCCCGGCTAAGGGGAGTGCTACGCAGGAAGTCCCGTTCCATGTATTCTGTATTCTACCACCTGTCCAGCTTGATACAACGAACTCTAGAGTGAGATTGGCCCGATGCGCGATGGCGCTGGGAAAGTAACGATTGTCGGAGCAGGTCCCGGAGACCCGGGGCTGATCACCCTGCGCGGGTTTACCGTCCTGGAGCAGGCAGAGGTCGTTTTATACGATTATTTGGTAAATCCGATTCTGCTGCGACAAGCTGGTCTCTTGGGGCGCGAACCGGGCGACGTCGAGCTGGTCTGCCTTGGTCGGCATGGCGAGGGACGCATCCTACAGCAGGCAGAAATCCAGCAGAAGATGATTGAAGCCGCTCATGCGGGCAAGAACGTGGTGCGGCTCAAGGGAGGTGACCCGTCGGTCTTCGGACGCACGGCCGAGGAAATCGCAGCGTTGGAAGAAGCAGGCATCCGTTACGAAGTTGTGCCCGGCGTTACCGCAGCTCTGGCAGCCAGTAGCGTGGCAGGCATTCCACTCACGCATCGCGAATGGGCCTCGTCGGTGGCATTTGTCACCGGCCGTGAGTGTCGAGACAAGAACGGTACTCCACTCGACTTGGCGAGCCTGGCCCGGTTTCCGGGAACTTTGGTGTTTTACATGGGAGTGACCACCGCGACCGAGTGGTCTGCCGAATTGATTTCGCACGGCAAGTCAGCAGACACGCCAGTGGCCATCGTACGTCGTTGCGGCTTGCCACGGCAGGAAATCATGAATTCGACGCTAGGTGAATTGCCCACGATGCTTGGCAACGAAAAAGTTAGGCCGCCGGCGATCATGATAGTTGGTGAAGTCGTACGGGTGCAGGCGGATGCCGATTGTTTGACCGCCAGACAGTTGTTTGGTCAAACTGTGCTCGTCACTCGCCCCGAGCGTCAGTCGATGGCGCTGGTGATGTCTCTGGGAGAACTAGGCGCGGCCGCGCTGCTGCAGCCGGCCATCGCTATCGATCCGCCGGACGATTGGAGCGCGGTTGATTCGGCGATTAAGACGCTTCCGACGTACGATTGGTTGGTCTTTTCCAGCGCTAATGGTGTACACTTTTTCTTAGATCGAATCCTTCAATCAGGTGGAGATCTACGGCTACTGGGCGGCTGCCGGTTGGCAGCGATCGGACCGGCAACCGCCGAGGCGCTTGGCAATTACCACCTACGGGCCGATCTGTTGCCCGAGGAGTATCGAGCTGAAGCCCTCGCAGCGGAACTCTCAACCGAGGCCCGGGGCCAGCGAGTCCTGTTACTTCGCGCGAGTCGGGGTCGCGAGGTGCTCGGCGAAATGCTCACTGCCGCGGGCGCTCACGTCGAACAGGTTGTCGTCTACCAGAGTAGTGACATCGCCACGCCCGAGCCGGAGGTCGCGGCCGCACTTGCTGCCGGTCGTATCGATTGGGTGACTGTTACCAGCTCTGCCATTGCCCGCTCGCTAATCAAGCTCTTCGGCGATGACCTGCAGCAGAGCCAATTGGCGGCAATTAGCCCTCTGACAGCCGAAGTGCTCACGGAAGCCGGTTATCCGCCCACGGTAGTGGCGACGGAATACACAACAGAGGGGCTACTCGCAGCCATTCTCGGGGCGAATGATACCTAGGCGCGCGTTACTCTCGCAGCACCACAGGCCGCATTCGCGCTCTCTGTAAACTTTGATGCTTGTGCATGTTTCTCGAAATCGGATGGTTCGCACGGTAGGCGAAGCTGCTCAGGGAAACGTCTGACGTTTGAAGTATGGTGCGCCAACGTCCGATCTTTCTTACACAGCGGGGAGTTTACCCCTTAATCCCAGGAGAAGAGCATGGCAAGAAAAGATTCTCCCAAGGTGCGAGCGACCATTTATTTGCCGCTCGACGTAATTGATGAAGCGCGCGATGCGGCAGTCCATTTGGCCGGCTACCCGGCTCGACTGACTCTAACTAAGTTAGCGGAGAATGCATTCCGTGCGGAACTCGATCGACTGAAGAAACTATATAACAACGGCCAGGACTTCCCCCACCGCGACGAAGACCTTCGCGGTGGTCGACCGATTGCCGCGTAATAGAGAATGCTTAATGAAATCCACGCCTAGCGCACCCCCGAATTGGCACCCCTCGGTTCAACTTGATCTACACTCCGATGTTTTGACTGCCGAGCCTGACGAATCGATTGAGACGGAGCGAGATCAATCGAGCGAACTTCGCTCACGACTTCTGAGAATGATTCTCGATAGTGAGCAACGACGTAAGTCTCTCGTTTCCTCCACCCCGATTGATTCTAACCAACTCGATGCCTAGACCGTTTCGATTCCTAGATAGTTGCCCGAGAGTCACTCCTTGGTTCATTGTGATCGGCTTGTTGCTGCTTTTGGCTCCTGCAGCAACGGCGGCCGCTATCGACCAGAGTGCTCGCGAGCATATGACGCGCGTGTGGCAAGGGCAGTTTGCGGCGCCGCAGCTTTTTGGCTCGGCGCCTAGTCAGGCCCCGTTGTCTAGCTTGCCGCCACCGGACGGTGCTGCGTCAGCCGACGTGGCATACGCACCCGGTGCACATCTGCGAAGTGACCGGCCCCATCCTGCCGTAGCAAGGGTGATCGTTCCCGAAGAGGGTGCGACATCTTACGGCAGCGGTACCCTGATCGACTCCCGTGACCAGTTTGGTTTGGTGATTACCAACTGGCATGTGGTGCGCGATGCGCAGGGGCCGGTCGAAGTTTTGTTTCCAGGAGGCCATCGATCGAAGGCACGTGCCCTGAAGGTCGATGCCGACTGGGATCTTGCAGCGCTGGTTGTGTGGCGTCCTCCGGTCCAGCCGGTTCGACTTTCTGCCGCGGCTCCGCAGCCTGGCGATCAACTTACCATCTGCGGCTATGGCCAAGGGATGTACCGCTCGGCAACTGGCCGATGCACCCAGTACTATGCGCCGCGCGCAGATTTTCCTCGGCAAATGGTCGAGCTCGACGTCCAGGCGCGCCAGGGCGACTCAGGCGGACCCATTTTTAACGACCGAGGTGAACTTGCCGGAGTGTTGTTTGGAGCAGGTCAGGGGACCACGCTGGGCAGCTTCGGCGGCCGAGTAGAATCGTTCCTTGCCACGCTTGCGCCCGATATTGGCAAAGCGACTGATAATGCGCTTGTATGTTGCCCCACTCAAACTCCCGAAGAACAGAAAGTGTGCCGCGATGGTGTTTGTAATATTCCAGAGAGTGCTTCACAGAAAAATGAATCGTCTACTGGCATGGAGACCAATGACGACTGGTCCGAACCAAGACCTCAGCTGGCCGGCATGTGGGCGGCAGTGGGCGATGGTCCGGGTTCATCAATGCGCGCCGCGCTACAGCAGACCTCAGAGGATCAGCCCGAAGTACTAGGAGAATCTCCTCGACAACCGTCGCGTCATCACGATTGGTTCGAACAAACGAAAACAGCACTAGCCGCAATTGGCCTGTTGACGCTCGGCATGTTACTTCTAAAGGCTGCCTGCTAACGCCTTGCAGCTACTGATTCGCCAACTTCTCGCGTAATTCTGCGATTACCACCTCCGGTACGAAACGGGCCAGCTCTTTATCGCCTGCCAGGGGAGTGATCTGTTTGATCAGCGAGCTCGAAACGTGGGAGAACTCCTCGTCAGCCATCAGGAAGACCGTCTCAATATCTGGGTCCAACTTGCGATTGGCCAACGTCATCGTGAATTCAGTCTCCATGTCGGTCAGCGAGCGCACGCCCCGAACGATCACTCGTGCGTCGCAGTCGCGGACAAAATGCACGGCCAAACCGTCGAACATCTTCACTTCGACATTATTCAGATGACTTGTGGTACGGCGGATTAGCTCGACCCGCTCGTCGGCTGTAAAGAGCGACTGCTTATCGATGTTCAGACCAACCCCTACGACTAAAGTGTCGACAAGGCGGCTGCTGCGCTCGATAACGTTGAGGTGCCCCAGCGTAATCGGATCGAACGAACCAGTGTAGACAGCACGGTTGGACATTAGGTTTTCTACTTCTACCAAAACCGAGCCGTAGGCGCTAGCCTCGGGTATCTCGCCAGTCACCCGACGCTAGCGCCTTCGGCTCACAGGGAACCAGGAACTTGGGAAGCGGACTTTAACGCGTCGATCAGCCGCTCCAGGTCCTGCTCATTATTATAGGCGTGCGCACTGATTCGCAAGCGGCCCGCGCGGCAATTCAGGGCGACATTTTTCTCGAGGCAGTGTTTGCGGACCGCGACAGGGTTGCAGCCTGGCAGTTCGAAAGAGACGATGCCGCTACGCTCGTCGGGTTGCCATGGCGAGTGGATGACGGCGCCCAGCTTTTCGAGAGCCTCGGCCGCTTGGTCGGTAAAATCAAGAATCGCCGCAGCCACGTTTTCTACGCCCAGCGACAGGAGCAGCTTCAGACTGCCTCCAAGCGCCAGAAAACCGGCCATATTGTGGGTGCCGCCTTCGTAGCGAGCCGCCGTAGGTTTTAGCTTTAGCTCGATATGACTATAGTTTGTGGCATGCACGACGCTGTTCCAACCTACGCCAATCGGTTGCAATCGGTCGAGACACGCGCGGCTGACATACGCTATTCCGGCACCCTCTGGACCAAGCAGCCACTTGTGCCCGTCGGCCGACAAGCAGTCGATGTTCATTTCTGCCACGTTCAGTGGAAACACCCCCAAACCTTGAATCGCATCGACTAAGAAAATCGAATTATGGCGGTGCGCAATTTCGCTGATGGCTAACATGTTTCGGCGGCAGCCGTTGGCGTAGCCGACCCAGCTGACGCTCACCACGCGCGTGCGTTCGTCGCAAAGCGTGGCCAACTGGTCGAGGTCGATTTGGCCGTCAGTTGTGGTCGCCCGACGCGTTTCTACTCCGCGGCTTTCCAGGTTCAACCATGGATAAAGGTTTGCCGGGAACTCGTCATCGAGCGTCACAACGTTGTCGCCAGTCCGCCACGGAAGACCCTCGGCCACTAGATTGATGCCTGCGGTTGTATTGGGCACCATTGCTATCTCATCCTCGTCTGCCCCGATCAGCTCAGCCGCTGCGGACCGCGCTTCGGCTAGCTGGCGTGCCCAGTCGAGCCACACAGTGTCTCCCTCTTCGGCCGCTTCACGCAACCAAATGCGGAGTGCCTCGGCGGCGGGAGAGGAAATCGGCGCTACGGCTGCATGGTCGAAATAGGCCCACTTTTTGGCGACGGGCATCGCTTCGCGCAATTGGCGGCGGGTGGATTCAATTGTGTTCATTACGGCAAACTGGTTGGATCTTCGAAGCGTTCTCCCACATAATAACGGAAGTAAGAAGCCATGAGGATCTCAAATGCAGCGACAGCTCTTACAATTCTTGGCCATCATGTACTTGGTACTGGCGCAACTCCACGTTCGAGGTATTGCTGCGGACCGTGCAATCCAGCGCCAACGGATGGTGGCAGAAGAAATCGAAGCCGCAGGAGTCACTGCTCCCCGCGTCCTCAATGCAATGCGTACCACGCCCCGACACGAATTCGTACCGAAAGGCTTCCAAGAACAAGCCTATTATGATGCTGCACTGCCGATTGGCGATAACCAGACCATCTCGCCCCCGTTTGTCGTTGCCTACATGACACAAGAGCTCGACCCCCAGCCGACCGATCGGGTGCTGGAGATCGGCACAGGCAGCGGCTACCAGGCAGCTGTGCTTAGTCCTTTGGTGAAAGAGGTCTACTCCATCGAAATCGTGAAGCGTCTTGGCCGCCGGGCCGAAAGAACGATTCACCGACTGGGCTACGAGAATGTCCATGTCCGCACGGGCGACGGCTATCTCGGCTGGCCCGAGGCAGCGCCGTTCGACAAAATCATCGTTACCTGTTCGCCAGAAGAAATTCCCGCGCCACTAGTCGAACAACTCAAAGAGGGTGGGCGGATGATAATCCCGGTCGGTGAGCGATATCAACAAAACTTGATTCGTGTTTCCAAACGCGAGGGCAAACTCCATCGGGAACCTTTACGCGCAACGCTATTCGTGCCAATGACCGGCACAGCCGAACAGGCGCGGCAGGTGCTGCCTGACTCTAGTCGACCACAGATCACTAATGGCAGCTTCGAGGAAGTCATCTCCCGAGCGGATACCGAACGGCCGCTTCCAGCAAGCTGGCACTACCTCCGCCAAGTCCAGGTTGCCATTGACGAAGCTTCTGCACCACACGGCAAGAACTTTCTACGCTTCACGAACACCACATCCGGAAGAGCCAGTCGAGCGCTGCAAGGATTAGCGATCGACGGTCGTCGAGTGAGCGCCGTAATGCTTTCGGCACAGGTTCGCGGGAAGAATCTCCAGAATGGTCCGACGTCTCAACAAAGGCCCGCTGTGCTGATTACGTTCTACGACCAACGTCGGGCAGCGATCGATAACCAGAAACTTGGCTCCTGGGAGGGCACATTCGACTGGCGACCGGTAACGGCCAAACTGCGCGTGCCACCAGCTGCTCGCGAAGCAATCGTGCGGCTGGGCCTATTGGGCGGTACCGGGCGGTTAGATGTCGACAGCCTTACACTACGGGCCGTAGAACTCGACGAGGACCAATGAACTAGAGCTATAGGTTGTGTCCGACACTGGTCGATAATAACTCGACAGGACTACTAGAATTACCGTCGCAGGCTATTCCACAGTATTGGGATTGCTAAACCTCTCGCGGCGAAGCGTCATTGAGCCTGAAACCGTCAAGTCCTTGAAAAACAGAGGTGCCACCCAGCTATTGCTATTCATGGGGACGGTGATCGATACGGTAACTTCGTCGGTATCGTCGTCGATGACTGCGGGCGAAACATTAATCTGTGCGCCGTTGGCAGAGATCGCGTTCAGGATCAACTGAGCGGATGCTCGACAGTCGTCTGCCGTCGCGCCGGGAACGATGCCACGTCGGCTTCCCTCGTATACGGCATTCTCAACACTTTGGCGCATCATGTGGACTCGAGAAAACTCTAGTGATGCAAAAAAGAGCATGAAAAGAATCTGAGCACAAATTGCGAACTCGACGAAGACCGCCCCGGCACGTGTCTTTTTCCGTCTCCGATTGCTCGGGAGCCTTTTAGGTTGACGACGTGTACCGTGATTAATAGTCATAGTTTGTGGTCTCCAGGAGGCCAGCTGTGGTTGGGGCGATGCTAGTCGGTGAAAATAACCGGCAGCGTCAAGGCAATCTCCTCGAAGATGTCCTGCAATGTTGCGGCGTCTGGTGCAATGTAGTGGTTGCCTCCCGTTGCGTCGGCGATCGCTTGCATTTCAGTGGGGTTCGCCTCGCCAAATGTAATCGTGTGAACGATAATATCGACAGCGGCTGCCTGAGGTGCAACTAAACTGGGCTGTTGCCCCCTCGTGTAAGCTCCATCACTCATGAGAACCATCGTTTTTGCAGCATAAGGGCGCGCTTGGTTGGAGGTTAGCGCTTCGATTCCCTTGAGAATTCCGGCTTCAATATTGGTGGCCCCGTTAAATGAAACGTTGGAAAGAGACTGCATTCCTGATGTGACATCCGCGTGGTTCTCGCTAAGGGAACTATTGATTTCTGCCTGACTCCAATAGCCACAATAACTGCCGATCGCATTGCTCCCGTACGATGCCAGCCCGATGTGCTCAATCTGGGGTGTCTGATCGAGTGCATCGATGAATCTCTGCACAGCTACAGAGAGCGCGCCCCAACGGCTCGAGGCCATATTCGGTGTCTGGCAAAAACGCGAGTCGCGTGTTGACATTGTGGAAGCTGTATCAGAAAGAAATAACTTCATCGAACTCGAACGGTCGACTACCAGGCAGATATCGCGGTCGAGCCGGACTACCTTGGCTGATTGGACGGGCTCGAAATCGATTACGTTAAATACTTGGCCGAAAAAGAGCGGTACACTTCCAGACGGTGCGCTTCTCGTACGTCGGCCAGATACTTCCACAGAGTTGATCGGTGCGCCACCTGGCGTGAAATCCCAAGCGCCATTAGCGAGCTGATCGGAGTGGCCAAATACAATGTCTGAGTCGTCGATCACTAAAGGCTTGCCCGCGACTGAATTTGCCAAGGCAATATCTTTGGCTGCTTGGCGGGCATAGTCGATGTCTTGTACTCGCGCTAGTCCTTCTCCGGCCGCCCGCGCTGCCGCGTCCGTAGCAGAGCGCAGTTGCGCTTTGGTAAGCTGCATGTAGGATACATCGAGCGAAAAGGCGACACTTGCCAAAAACACGATAATCATTATCGAAACCAATACGACGATAGCGCCTCGACGATCGGCGGGGGCACCTGTTTCAAGTTTGTTCGACCGGTTCTTAGTATTCATGTTGCATCTCCCATTAGATGTATCTCTGAGTAGATACTACAGGTCGTAGTTCGATAGCTAGTACTCTTAGTGTCTATTCCTTGACCATCGTGGTCGTAGCAGTCAAGCTGCGACCGCCAAAAAACCAGGGTGGTATGATCGCGTTTGCGTCACAGGGCGCAGTCACAGTAATCGTAATTGGCGTTCCCCGTGGAACGAGCGATACGTCGGCTACACTAAGTGACACACTACTATTGTTTACTTTTCTTTCGGTGATAATCTCATTGCACCGATCCATAGTGTCTGCATTGGTACCGTCGTAGTTGATCGCGACGCGGACGCCTTCGTATCCTGCAATTGTCAAGCTGTGGTTGAGGAAAATCATTGAGCAGGCCTCAATTGTGGCCAGCGGAAGTATTACCAGCAGCGGTAGACACAGCGCGAACTCTGCAGCCGCGACTCCGCGGCGGCGTCTGTTGCGCGAACGCAAACGAGACCTTCGATGAGACATCGCGAGTACCTCCAATCGGTGGTACAAGTTAGGTGGGGTGTATAAAGGCAGGCGGGTTTAAGAATCAAGAAAGGGAAAGTTGCGCGATTCAATGAAAAGAAAAGGAAGGGAAAAGTTTCAGTAAGCGTTTTTTTCTGATAGGGGATTGCCTCTATTTGAACCCTATCTCACTATTCTCTTGGATTTCATAACTGTTGAGGCTTCCATTGCGCTATTTGTGAAACTTTGCTGGATGTTATTCCAATTTTGACGACTCTGAGAATCTGAGACCCGCTGGGTCAACTCTCTGCTGTTCATGATCCTCAACCATGTTTCGCAAATCCCACTGAAGAAATTAGTCATTTCGCGATTCTCACCCTCAATGATCTGGCCCGTGGCGAATCTATAGGGCAGCGGGAGGATAATGCGTTGTAAATGTCTGCAAGAAGAACTGTCACACAGCTCTAACGCCAAATCGTTCTTTCTTGACGATCGGGCTCACTGATGTGTTGATCTCTGATCCCCCAGAAACCTCACCTATCTCGAAAGCCCTCTGCAAAAAGCCAATGCCGAGAATCCGCTACTTGGCGCTCCCAGTAAGCACGAGATGCGCTAGCCTGATAGGGTGAAAGCTCCCAACGGCACAGCTCGGACTGTTTACGACTTCAGATTCTGGGTTCACCCTTCAAGCTGATAGAGCCCTGTGGAAGAGCTCAGGCCCCCTGTTGGCTCGAACTTTCAGGTTTTTTCTCTTGAACTGCCCAGCCTCTGCCAGCCGCCGTAGCTGCCGAATTAGATTTTAGGCACTATTTATGCCCAAAATCGCCCAATCACTAAATTAGGACAATTTTGCCTAGATTGCTTGAATTACGCCTCGTTGTTGCTATCTTGTGAACTTGTTGCGGGAAACAGGTGCTTTGACAGCTTTTGTTCGTCAGGTCACGACAGAGCATCCGTTCCGCTGGTGGGATGTGCAGTTCATGAGGAGATAACAGATGAGAGTTCAAGGAATTAGGCGACTCAGCGGGCTCGCCCTTGTGGCGGGATTAGTTGTGGCGGTGATTGGATCCGATGCCACGGCTTGGTCATCAGGTAGTTGGGGATCCTCGGGGAGCTACGGCAGTTCTGGATCAAGTGCTAGCTACGGCAGCTCGGGCTCAAGTGCTAGCTACGGGAGCTACGGTCGTATGGGCCTCTTCGCTCGCATCCGCGCACGGCGTGCTGCAAGACGTGCCAGCTACGGATCGTATGGTTCCTCGGGTTCCAGCGCAAGTTATGGAAGTTACGGGAGCAGCGGTTCCAGCGCTAGCTACGGTAGTCATGGCAGCAGCGGCAGCTATGGCACGCCTGTCTATAGCGACCCAGATGCCGTCGCTGAACCAGATGCAGCCACAACGACTGGCAACACCTCGATCAAAGTATCGCTTCCCGAGAGTGCCAAGGTATTCGTCAACGACGCTCCAACGACCAGCACCGGGTCCGAGAGGAATTACGTATCTCGTGGCTTGCGTAGCGGCATGACTTACTCTTACAGCATCCGCGTTGAATACGAGCGCGATGGCAAGACGGTAACTGAATCTGAGCAGGTTAAACTCGGCCCAGGCCAAACCGTTTCGCTTAGCTTTGGCCAAGGCGACAAGGCAGTGGTCGAGGCACAGGCTGACGAACCTGTCGAAACTGAGGTGAAGGTCGAAGTACCGGAAGACGCCCGAGTGTACCTCGCTGGCACACAGACAAAGCAATCCGGCAAGCTACGGACTTACCGTTCCACTCAGTTGGCCGATGGCCAAAAGTGGGAGGATTATAGTATCCGCGTAGAGTATGATCGCGACGGCCAGACGCTCGTCCGCGAGAAGAAGTTGACAGTTGAGGGGGGAGGCTCTTACGAGCTAGCATTCAACTTTGACTCGACGGCCACGGCCCAGCTTGCCCAATTGGACAAGTAAAGCCACTTTTCTGGCCGATTATCATAGCCCCCGTATCGGTGTTGACCGGTACGGGGGTTTTTCTTTTGCTAGGGGCTCTGAATCTCTCTTAATAGGGCAGATTCGCTCTAAGCTCGCTTCCTTTTGCAACCAGTGACTCGATGTCGAAGAAGAGACACGACAGCCAGCCCTCCGCACCTCAGGCGAAGCAACCGCAGCCTAAACAGCCCCCGGCGAAGCCCAAGCGGCCACCTTCTGGATTGCCGTGGCATGTCGTCTCGCGATGTTTGGTGAGCCTGCTGGTCCTGCTGCACATGACGGCCGTGATATCTGCGCCTTGGAATCTTTCCACTGGCGACGCGCTGCCACCCGGTTATGTGGCTCCGCCTGGCCAACCGGAAGTGCCGGCGCCCAGCAGTACGGTTTGGCAAGAGCCACCGCTTACCCGTGTCTTGCATCGCTTCTTTCGTCACTACTTAAACCTGATTTATATGAATCACGGTTACGAATTCTTCGCGCCCGATCCGTCAGGCACGCATCTGGTTGGTTATCGAGTGTCTAAATCCGACGGGACAACCATTGAAGGGAAGTTTCCAGACCTAGAGGACCAATGGCCGCGTTTGTTTTACCATCGCCACATGATGCTCGCGGAGCAGACACAGATGATGGGTCGAGCATCGGGGCAGAACTACGCCGACCATCTAGCGACGCTTCATGGCGGGCCTAGCCGTATCGACTGGATGATTCATATGCTGCTCTCTCCTCAGCAAGTGGCTGAAGGTAAACCGCTAGACGACCGCTCGACTTATCAAGTGATTGAGTCGCTGGATGGGCGCCCCAGAGTTACCGAGACGAAAGAAGCGGCCATCGCCATCCCGGAGGCTGGTCGATGAAGGGCATCTTCCGCGATGTGAGCAGCTACATATCCGAGGCGTGGCAGGCTTGGAATCGATTTTGGTTCACACCGACCGATCCGGCCACGCTCTCGCTAATCCGCGTTCTCGCTGGCAGCATGTTGCTGTACACACACCTGGTTTGGTCGCTCGATCTGCAAGCGTTCCTCGGCCAGGAAGGTTGGTTGCCAGTCGACTACCTGCGCTCGCAAATTCAAGTTGAAACTCTCCCCGACGGCTCGATGGAAACTGATGCCGAGGGCAACCCAGTCGCGGCCTGGTCAGTCTGGAGCGTGTTTTTCTGGATCAAACCAGTCTGGTTGTTGTGGAGTGTCCATGTAATTGCGCTGATCGTGTTTTTCTGCCTGACGCTTGGGCTTTTTAGTCGAACAACAGCCGTGCTGGCGTTCCTATTTGCGGTGTCGTATGCGCAACGCGTCAGCCCCGGCGCTTTTTTCGGCTTAGACAAAATCAACTGTATGCTGGCCACCTACCTCATGCTGGGTCCGTGTGGCGCTCGCTACTCGCTCGACCGCATCCGCCGGCTCCGCCGCGGCGACACAAGCCCCGCTATGCCGAGTACCTCAGCAAATATCGCGATTCGGTTGATCCAGCTCCACCTCTGCGTCATCTATCTGTTCTCAGCGCTGGCAAAGCTGGGGGGCGAAAATTGGCAGGCGGGCACGGCCGTCTGGTGGGCAGTTGCAAATTACGAATACCAATCGCTCGACATGACCTGGCTAGCCAATTGGCCGGTGCTGGTGGCACTGTTAACACACATCACGGTCTTCTGGGAGCTGTTATATTGTTGCCTGATCTGGAATCGGTTCACTAGACCACTGATGCTTTGGATCGCCGTCGGCGTGCACGGTGGGATCGCCATCGCGATGGGCATGATCACCTTCGGGCTGTCGATGATCTACGCCAACCTGGCATTTCTCTCGCCCGCAACGGTCCGCCGTTGGGTCGACCCCCTGGCTGGCTGGTTCGCGATGCGGCTGACCGGGGCAAAATGACACCCAGTGGTCATCTACGCAATTCGATATTCGCGTAGAGAGTTTCGGTGAGCCAATCTTGGTCGGGGGAAGTTGAAATTCCCAAGTCTGGCAGTCTCCATACGACTGCGTCCTGTGCGTACTGCATATTTCCTACGTAGAATGCAGAGTACCCAACACGCACCCTCAACGTTTCTGTCAACTGATAACTCGCTGAGGCACGTACTTCGCCGATCGGAGAGAAATCTTCGTTGTCCTGTTGGTTGGAGAATCTCGTTGGCTGATTGTAGAGAGGACGATTCAATTGGCTTGGGAAGATTACTTCGCCAAGTCGGCCGGTCTGGCTTCCGTCGATTCTGTTGTAGCCCAACAGGAATATTCCCTCCGCGTTAATGTCCCAGTTCCTACTGGAGCTACCCCACTTAAGACCAAGTTGCGGCCCGAAGTTCATGTTATTCATCGAAGTGTCGGCGACAAACCTTCCCAAGAATCCCGTCGAGTTCTCAAAGTAATATTGATCTTGCAGACGAAAGTACCGCGCACCGGATGAGAGTTCAAGAAAATGTTCAGTCTCGTCGGTCTCCTTTACTTCTTCATGATTGCTGAAGCGGAGAGCCCGCACCAATTGTACTCCTTGAACCTGGACATTAGTTCGTTGGTACGCCTGATTGGTAAACGATGTAAAAGGGCTGAATACAACTAGATCGTCAAAGTCTATCAGGAGATTTGATGTCGTATTGAACTCTTGAAATCCGGGTTGCACGATGTTGATTCGAATCGATCCGCTAGTGGTCAAAGTGTCTGGGGCTGCTGGTGCCGAGTTGATTTGAGAAGTTGTTAATCCATTGCTTGGTGAAGAGTTACTCACCCGGTCGAAATCTATGAGTTGCCCAGACGTTTCATTGAGATCCAACTCTCCGTTGCCATTGCGGTCCCCGGTGTCCCAAAGACCGTCGCCATCTGGATTGTCCACACGGCAACTCGAAAATTGGTCTTCGAATTCCAATGTCAAAGGCGACATGCAACCAGACACGAACAGAAATGCTAAGCTGAGCGCGCAAGCGCCAGCTGTGCGAACGACGGTGATGTTTCCCGTGCGTCTGTTCATGAAGAGCTTTGACAATCGACAGCGGTGCGCTGCCTGATGGAGTTCCCTCAACGAGGGGGGTAGAAGAGCGGCGGAATAGTAACGCCTGTATAGTGTTACTACAATGGCACGGGCGCGCCGCCCTTACTCCGATTGCTAGCACTAGCGGCTAGGAATCCAGAATTAGAGTATCAAATCCGCCCAGGAAGGTTCCTTCGTCGTCGGCTGCCTGCTTGAATTGCTCGCGGGCCTCTTCCTCGATGGCGTCCACGTCGATATTTACCTTTAGGTTCACGCCGAAGATCACCATGCTCTCTTTCACCGCTTGCTTCGTGTCATTGGCGAGCGTAATTAAATCGTCGACTCCCATGTTGAAGCGGCTCTGCAGCACGAACTGCAATGGCTGCATGTAGGGGCTGGCCGGGTTCCATAGAACATCAGTAAGCAGATTTGCCACAAGCAATGTGTGATTCAGCTCGGGGCACATCGGCAAGTAAATGTGGTGATTAGCGACCGCCTCGACCATCTCATCGGATAAATTCCAGCGCTTTAGCAGTCGCCCCCCCACGGCCATGTGGTCGAACCCAAAAGTCTCGCGTTCCATCTGAACCTGTCGCATCGTGTGATCGGGCTCCTGGCAAATCTTCAGATACTCTTCGGTTTCCATCTGCGCTAATACCAACATGCCCAAGTCGGCCAGTAGGCCTGCGGTGAAAGCAGTGTCGGGGTGCGCATCAGGATCGTTCGAAAGCATGGCACAGCGCCGCGCGGCTGCAGCCATGGTAAGCGAACGTTTCCAATAAAGTTGATGCAGTTTCCCAGGTGCGCCACTGACAAGAACCCTTACTAACCCAAAGCTCAGCACTGCCAAACGCACGCTGCGGCGTCCCAGGTAGTTCAGTGCGTGGCTCAAGCCGGTAATTTTTCCGGGCAATCCGTAGTAGGAAGAATTCACCAGCCGCAGAATCGACGCGGTCAGTGCTGGATCGTTTTCCAAGCACTCGGCCACGTCGATCATTTCGAATTCTTCCTTGCGCGTGAGCTCCATCACCCTTAACGCCACAAGTGGTGAACTATGTAACTTATCAAGCTTGGCGAGTGCGCGGTCGATTTCTAGATCGACAGATTCGTCCTGGATTGGAAGCATGAATAGGTTTCCTGGAAAAATTGCGTTCGTTTCGATGTGAAGGGCGCGGCTGCAGAGGGCAACCCGCCAAGGCAACTATAGCTTTTCCCCAGAGAGCGCCGATCGCGGTTGTATCGATCATGGCGGCTACGAGGCGCACTTTGCAGACATCTCTGGCCAGCTGCCACTTAGGCGTATTCGCACAACTCGAGAAGATTGTCTTCGGGATCGCGAAGATAGACCAATCGCTTCCGAGCGCCTCCATCATATTTCACTTGCACGGTAGGAACAGTAATCACGTCGCTAAAAAAACGCGTGCCTGCCCCGCGGAGCCGGTCGACCACGGTGTCGATGTCGGTTACGCGAAACGCAAGATGCCGCAGGCCCTGGATGTTGGCTTGGCTGACTTCAACAGACGGAGGACTTGCCGGCTGCCGATAGAAAATCAATTCCACCCGTGGTCCGTCAGGAAGCTCGAGATACGCGACGTCTGCTTCCACGCCCTGCAGACCCACAACCTGTTCGACCCAATCGCCACTAATGGTGACGCGCTTGGAAACCTTCATTTCCAAGACGTCAGAATAAAAGGAAATCATCCGCTCTAAGTCGCGGACCACAATATTTACATGGTCAATCTGCTGAAGCATGGCTATTCGTCTGGGGATTAAGAAGTGCCTCACACTACCTTTGTCTTGCCGGGAACAGGCACTGGGTAACTCCCGTCGGAGTTTGGCACTACAGGAGGCGCTGCAGCGAAGTCGTAGGACGCCGGCGAGAGGTCAATCTCCGAGTTTATTGCCTCGTCCCACTTCACAACTTTACCGCCGTAGGTCGCCATGCGGCCCATGATCGCAGTCATCGTGGAATGGGCACCGTATTCGGTCTCGTTATAGGTCTGACCCCCACGGATTGCCGCAAAGAGGTCGTCGTGCTCTTGCTGGTAATCGTCGACTTTCGGTCCGGAGTAACGCCATTCACCAGAAGGCGTGACAATCAGGTGTTTTCCGATGTCAGCTGAGCCACCGCATCCGGTCGCGAATTCGTTCACCTGACTCCAGCAGCCTGGCTGGTGGCGGCACTGGCTGAGCATCGTCGATCCATCAGCGTATGTAAACTCCACAGCATGGTGGTCAAAGATCTGACCGCAATCCTTGTTAGTGCGCGCCTCGCGGCCTCCCATCCCATTTGCCTCAATCGGATGGGCTCCTTTGAGCCAGTTGCTTACATCAATGTTATGAATGTGTTGCTCCACAATGTGATCGCCACAGAGCCAGTTGAAATAGTACCAGTTATTCACTTGGTACTCCATCTCGGTTGGCTCGTGGCCGTAAGTCTTAGCAAAATCGGCGCGCGTGCGGATCCACACACCACCGCCGTTCCAGTAGGCTCTTGTGAGAGGAATGTCCCCGATCGCTCCGTCGTGCAATCGCTTGATAGTTTCGACATAACCCGGGTTATGATGTCGCTGCAAACCAACGCCAACGGCAAGTCCTTTGTCGGAAGCCTTTTTCCCGGCGGCGAGCACTCGTCGAACTCCCGGAGCATCGACAGCGAGCGGCTTCTCAGTAAAGACGTGCTTGCCAGCGTCAATCGCCGCTTCGAATTGCATCGGTCGAAAGCCGGGTGGAGTGGCCAGAATCACTAGATCGACGCCGCTGTTGATCGCCTGTTGGTAGGCATCGAAGCCGACAAATCGCCGCTCGGGCGGCACGTTGATTTTTTTTTCGAGAGATCCTGTGGTTTGCACGTCGTATCTTTGCTCGACACCGCGATTTAACTTTCTGAGGCATCGTTCGAGCGGTTTGTGAAAGGCGTCGGCCATTGCCCAGAGCGTCACCTTGCCTTCGGTGTTGAGAGCCTGAACCGCCGCGCCGGTGCCGCGGCCACCACAGCCAATGAGCGCGACCTTGATTTCGTCGTCACCCGCCACATGCGCACCCGCCACATCGAGCGCCGTTAGCCAGGATGCGCCGCCGACTGCCAACGCAGAGGATTTCCTGACGAATTCGCGGCGGGAAGGAAACTGCGAATGCTTATCACCGGACGAATCTTGAGAATCGGCCATGTCATCTCCAAGTGTTGGTTTGCCTCATCAGTTGAATACATGATTCTATCCACGCCGCCTTCGCTAATCAATCATCGCAGCAACGCGCAGCAATATTATCGCTTTGAGAAGCTCCTTGTCGGCTCAAGCCCCTGAGGAGTCTTACAGGTGTTGAGAGGTGATTCGTCAGCCTAGGTAGGGAACACGACCTAATTCCAAGGTTGATTGATCTTTGCCGGCAAGAGGCCGACTAGAGAGTGATGGACGCATCGCGTACCATGTATTGCAGCTAAAGAATTTCAATATCCTACAAGCCTCTCTGCCATGTCCACTTCTGAACACCCGAATGCCGATGTCCGCATGCGAGGCTTCGTGGAGAAGGTGAGCGTCAGCGAGGCGCGAACCTGGCTTCAAAGTGCGCTCGAAAAGCTTGGCTCGGTCGGTGACGAAAAAGTATCGCTGGAAACCGTGGCCGGAAGAGTATTAGCCGCTGATGTCGTCAGCAATGTCAACGTGCCCGAATTCGAGCGCGCCATGATGGACGGCTTCGCTGTGCGGGCGACCGATATTGAGAGTGCCTCACTGCGGGGTCCCGTGTCGCTGGAAGTTGTGGGAGAATCGTTTCCTGGAAAAGCTTTTGAAGGATTAGTATCTGCTGGAAAAAGCGTGCGGGCGATGACTGGTTCGAAACTTCCGGAAGGTGCGGATGCGGTTCTGCCTGTGGAGCAGACCTGTGCGGGTAGTGGTGAGCAGGTACTTGCGGTTAATTCAATCTCTCCTGGTAGGAACGTCGGCGGCGTCGGCGAGGATATTCGTGCTGGCGAAGTTGTTCTCCGGGCAGGCCGCGTATTGCGCCCTCAGGATGTGGGCGTGCTTTCGTCGATAGGCGTGAAACAAGTAAGCGTTGTACGTAGGCCGCGCGTGCGAATTGTGGTGACTGGTGATGAACTGCTGCCCGCGGGCTCTGCGCCTCAAGCGGACCGCATTGTTGATGCGAATGGGCCGATGCTTGCGGCACTCGTCTCTCGTGATGGCGGCGAACCAATCTATCCCGGAATCGTGCCCGACGATCGCGAAGCAATTCTCGCTGCTCTAAAGGACGACGCCGAAGTAGTGCTCGTCTCTGGCGGCACAAGTGTAGGACAAGAAGATCATGTGCCATCGCTACTTGCTGAGCATGGCGAGTTGGCAATCCATGGCGTGGCAATGAGGCCGGCGAGTCCAGTCGGTATGGGGCTTATGGACGGGCGGCTAGTGTTTCTGTTGCCCGGCAACCCGGTAGCCTGCCTCTGCGGCTACGATTTCTTTGCCGGCGCTGCCATCCGCTCTCGCGGAGGTCGTGCGACCGACTGGCCCTATCGCTCCGTGCTGTCAACGCTCTCTGCAGAATTAAAATCTCCGGTGGGTCGACTCGATTACATCCGCATGCTCCTGGAGCAGGGACAAGCTAAGCCGGTGCCCAAGAGTGGGGCGTCAGTCTTGAGTTCCACTACTCGCGCCGATGGTTTTGTCGTGATACCTGCTGACTGCGAAGGATACCAGGCAGGCACAGAGGTCGAACTGTTTCTTTACGACTGACTCACGCGGCCGTGTGTCGCAGAAATATTTCGCCTTTGCCAAGCGCTACCAGATCGCCATTGAAGACGTCGCACTTAGAGGCAAGAATCGACTGGTCGATAGCGAAACCGCGGCGCTGCAAATTGTGTAACATTAAAGGCAGTACGGTTGGCAGGGATGTGCATGCGTAGCGAAAACTCGGTAACAGGGTAGGGGGGGTGGGCCCCAACAGACCCAACGTGCCGCGCCGCATGCCGGCACCCGGACGTATGCCGCACTCTCCCAGTACCAATACAGTGCCAGCGAGCATATTGAAGCCGAGCATGTCGCCCGCGCGTCCACCGATGGCAATCATGCCGCGCCGCATCGTAAGACCGACTTCGTTACCGGCATCGCCGTCGACGAGAATCGTGCCGCCTGTCATTCCTTTGGCTGAACCGCGATAGGCTGCACCAACCAGATGCTCCGCATTGCCGTGAACATGAATCAGCCCACCCCGCATCTCGGCTCCGACCCAGCCGCCCGCGTCTCCATCGACATGGATCTCACCGCCACTCATTTCGCTACCAATGTGCCGACCGCCGGGACCGTGAATCTGGATGTGCCCGGTTTGCATGTGAGCACCGATCCAATGAACGCCCGATAGATCTCCGTGAAAGTCGAACCGCCGGTCGTCGGCTGAGCCTGCTAGGTCGAACATCTCAGCCAGTGGCAGTTTCTCGTTGCCGTGGAAGATCTCCAGCCGCTCGATTTCGGCCAGTGATTTATCAACAGCCCAATCGGGCGTGAGCCCCTCAATCTCGACGGGGACCGAGGTTTCTGCCTTGTAGGTGAGCGAAAGCGCCATCGATGGAAATTCTGTCGGAAAGCGGGTCGATTAGTCGGTAAAGACTCACCTAGAATAGAGAGTTCTTGTTAGGCCGTATAGGTGCCGTCCTTCTTGAGGAGACTTTTTGTGCAGCGTGGTGCGGTTGTGTTGTGCGGTGGACGGTCCACACGAATGGGCTCCTCGAAGGCGATGCTGCCTTTTGGACCTGAGCGCATGCTGCAGCGTGTGGTACGACTGGTGGCCGAAGTGGTGCCGCGTGAGAACATCGTGGTCGTAGCCGCTGAGGGACAAGAGCTGCCGCCGCTTCCCGACGACGTTGCTGTGACCCACGACCGGCAAGATAATCGGGGCCCGCTCGAAGGCCTCGCCTGTGGTATCGCTGCGTTAGCGGAATGTGCCGAAGTCGCCTACGCCACCAGCTGCGATGTTCCGTTGCTAGTACCAGCATTTATCGAGCGCATGTTTGAGTTGCTCGGAGACCACGACATCGCCGTGCCGAAGGAAGAAAAATACTTCCACCCGCTGGCGGCCGTTTATCGGACGACTGTCTTGCCGGAAGTCGAGTCTCTACTCGCTGCCGATCGGCTGCGGCCGGTGTTTTTGTTCGAGCGATGCGAAACGCAAGAATTAGCCGTGGAGCAGTTTCTCGATGTCGACCCGCAGTTACAGTCGCTACGGAACGTCAACCAACCGGCTGATTACATTTCCGCTCTGCGCGCCGCCTCATTTACACCCACCGATGAGATTTTGGCGTCGCTGACGACTCGAAACTCAGAGGAGTGACTGAATCGAATTCGCCTCCTTGGACGGAACTGTCCAGATGTGATGCTGCGAGCTACTCGAAGTTCCAGATGAATCAAAGTCGACACTTCGGCGGCGTTTGTCGAAACTTGTTCACCAATCTACCGCTCCCAAAATCGACGATGCCGCAGAAGTGCTTAGTGGCCGTCTAAACCAACAGAGACTCGGGCCTCTATTGCTCATGAACTATTTCGAATCTGCGTTTGTTAGCAAGGACCGCCATTACAAACAAGCAAAGGGCAGTAAGGACACCGGTGGCTGGTTCGGGTACAACCCTGAGGCGGAAAATCTCGACCCCGTACATACCCCCATCGTTGGCCTGGAAGTAGAGTTGGTTATTGAAGACGGTTAAATCCCTTGGGGACGAGCTCCCGAAGGGATTGATGTCCGCAGCTAGCTTAACCGAGGTGCCATCGAATCTAAACAATTCGTGACCAATCGAGCCATCAGATGCGGCAAAGAATAATTCGCCGTTGAAAACTGCCGGATCACGCGGAAACGAGCTCCCGCTCGGATTGATGTCGCTAACGAGGCTGACTGCCGTTCCATCGTATTTGAACAGCTCTCTCCCAACGCTTGATTGAATTGCGTTGAAGTAAAGTTCGTCTTCGTAAACTATAAAATCAGTCGGAGAAGAACCCGAACTGCCAATATTGATCTCCGCCGCCCGTGTCACGGCGGAACCGTCGTACATATACAATTCGGTGTCGTGGCCGGTCTCTCGGGCTTGAAAATATATGGCATCGTTGTAGACGCCCATCGCTTGAACGCCAGTCGAGACGGTCTCTCCGTCAGAGCCTTCGGGGCCGGGCGCTATGTCTTTCACCAACGAGATCGACGTGCCATCGTATTTGAAAAGCTCGCTGCCATGTACCCCATCGTCCGCCCGGAAGTAGAGCTCACCGTCGAAGACGGTCAACGAGTTCGGGTGAGAGCTTGTCGCACCTGGGTAAAGGTCTTCAATTAGGCTCGCGCTCGTGCCGTCGAATCGGAATAACTCCGATCCATGGACACCGTCGTTCGCAGCGAAGATCAATTCATCGTTCAAGACAATCAAGTTGAAGGGAGCCGAGCTGTCGAAGAGACTAGGAGCGACATCGGCAGCCAATGTTACGGTTGTGCCATCGTACCTCATGAGTTCCTTTGAGACGGGATTTCCTGGATTCCCACTAAAATAAAGACTTCCATCGAAAACCGTCATATGATCCGGTACTCCATGCGCGCTTCCGGGTCGAATTTCAACTGCTAGGCTAGCGGCAGTCCCGTCGTGTTTATAGAGTTCGTGACCTATCCCGGTACCACCGTTGGCGGTGAAATAAAGCTCGCTTTTGTAAATCGTTAAATAGGGATAATTAGCATTCGTTTCTAACCCGGGGTTGATATCGGCGGCTAGACTGTGAGCATATTGACCACATGCGTGCCCTGCCACTAAAGAGCTCGATAGACAACCAATCACCACCGCAAACCTTGAAACGATTGGCCGGACCAACCCTCCAAAGCTCGAAATGACACCGCTGAAAGTTGCGAATAGATTCATTAGCGTTCTCCTTAGCAGTGTCAACTAACTCTTTGTCAGTCCTGATGTGATTAAAGCGTTCTGGGCTGTTATTATAGCAGCATTCCTAGAGCAATATCAGACACTTCTGACCAACGCTCCGCCACTAGAAACACCAGGCTGACCAGGGCAAAACTAGATTGAGCAATAATGAGAGCTTCTCCACGTCCTGTGGCTTTTGAGAATCTGTGTACCCTAGTCGAACGAGAGCCGTGCAGTTCTTAACCAGCCGGCCCTACGACCTCCGGCTCATGCAGATAACTCTCATCCACCGGATAGTTCCGCCACTGGATGGAGTAGTTCTTCTCGAACCAGGCCTGAATGTCTGGCTCCACTTCCAGATCGTACGCCGGTGCAACATGCAGCGTTCGACCGAGGATCGGCTCGCGGACCTCGCCTTGCTCAACAATCACCTGCCCGCTCTTGATCACGACGCGCGGCATCTCGAACATTAGCTCTTTGTTCTCATGCGGGGTATAGATTGTGATGTCGGCATCCGCGCCTGGGCCAAGATGTCCTTTGTTCTTGAGCCCTAGGATACGAGCCGGGCCGGCGCGGGTGATGATCGCAATTTCTCTGAGGGTGTATTCGCGCTTCAGGTCGGCAAGTGTCGAGCGTTTGCCGACAAGCGGGTGGCATGTCTTGAGGATGTCTGCCCGGTAAGTGCGGTCCATCAAAAAGCGAATGATCTGTGGATAGGCCAGAAAGGAACCGCCGTTGGGATGGTCGGTGCTCATCACGACTCGCCAAGGGTCTTCCACCAGCAGATACCACTCCAGCCCAATCGCCCACTGTAGGGCATGTACAAGAGATTTGTTCTTGTACTTAATCGGCGTGATCCCGCAGCCGGCTTCCATTTCAGTGTCGGCCGAAAACCACTTGCCGCCGTAGATCTTCGAGAGAAAATAACCTAGCGGTCCGTCGCCGGTCATACTCGTGGTTTCGCCGAACAGCACCTGACCGACGTCGACCGTAATGTTCTCATGGGAATTGACGTACTCAGCCAGCGGCACGACTTTACTATTGAATGTGTTTTCATCACCCTCGCCGCCGCCATAGCTGTGGAACTGGATGTGCGTGAGATGCCCTCGACGTCCCTCGAGCGCTTTCATCGTTTCGAGCGTCGTCTGCCAGTTGCCCGGCATGCCGAGATTGTTGCAGTGAATGTGTACCGGGTGTGGCAAGGCGAGTTCGTTCGCCGCCGCGGCTACCTGGCTAATGATCTGCCGCGGGGTTACTTGAAAGTGGTCAACTTCCTCGTCAAGTCCATGGACGTTCCCTGACGCGTGGTGCTTCCAAACCTCAACACCGCCAGGATTCACTAGCTTGGGAGCGAAACCTTTGGCCGACGACAAAAGCCAGGCAATAAACGCTTTGAGTTTTTGCGTCTCGCCGTCACGGATCGACTGCATCACATAATGGTTGTTGCCCATCAGGACATAAAAACCTTTATCGATGCAGGGCGTGTCTTCAAACTCCTCGTGGGCGTGGCGAGCGCCCAGCGGTGGCACGGCGGCATCGAATGCAGTGGTGTAACCTAAGCCGGCATATTTGTAACCAGTCGCAAACGTGCTAGGCACACTACCCATCGTGCCACTATGCCGATTGGAAGTGCGGTGTAGCAGCTCGCTTTTACGTTTTTCTTCGGGACGCATCTTGCGGGCAGCATTCACCTTGGGCCCAGCGATGTGGCAGTGCATGTCGATCCCACCCGGCATCACTACCAATCCTGAAGCGTCAATCACACGGCTCGGCTTCACCTTGGGATCAGTCGGCGTTTCGACTATGCGACCATCGCATACCCATAAGTCGCTTACTTCGCCATTTATCCCGTGAGCGGGGTCGTAGACGGTTCCCTGAGAAATTTTTATGTAGTCTGCCATGGGGGGCGTTATCCTGTCACGCCGAGAGTAGTCTTAACCCGCCGTTCGATCTGCGTGAGAATTTCAAAGTCGCTCGGATGGGGCGAATCGAAGGCAGGTCGCAATGGGATCGGCACGTCGTCCATTCGATAAACCGTGCCACCCGTGTTAATGCCATAGGTGGCTACTTTGAAGGCAACGGCCGCAGCGCGGGTGGTTGGCGTCTCCTTCGCATCGAGCGCGATGAATGGAATCGATGCCAAATGTTCCCGCGCTGGCTGCGAAAAATTCGCCATCGGGTCACAAGCGATCATCATGCCGCAGTCGGCCTCGCCTCGGGCTAAGGTGTCGCTGGTGGTGTACTCGCCCGGGTTGAAGCGAGGATAGCCACGGTTGTGATTCACTCCGAACGGATACCCCGTGCGCCAAGCAACGACATTGTCAGCACCCGTCACATTGCCATGCCCTCGGTTCGGTTTGGCGGCGAACCGAGTAAACGCGTTCAAGTCGCGGGTCAGCGCCAACAAGGCTTCGCTGTTGGCGTGCTTACCGCGGGTCATCGTTAGCCCCATCCCGAAGAAGATTACACCAAACTTGGCTGCCTTCATTCGTTCGATGAGATCCTGCCACACCGAAAGCTCGATGCCGGTCTCGCTCTGGACGACTGCCGGATCAAGTTCCACGCCTTTGGCCAGCGCTCGTAAAGTCCACAACGCCTCGAAATCTTTTCGCGGTTTGATTTGCAGAAAGATGTCGGCTGCCTTTGCGCTCTTTGTCTTACGCACGTCGACAATCACACAAGTTCGATCTTTGCGCCCATTGGGAGTAAACAATCCCTTAGGCATGAGACTATATTTGGTGAAATGCCGCGGATGGCTCTCGGCCGGGTTCGATCCCCAAAACATAATAAAATCGCCCCGGTTCGCGACTTCACCCAGCGAGCAGGTCACTTCCCCCACACCTTGAAAAGCCATGCCCGAAGGGCCGTGACAAACGCTGGTGGTGGTGTCGATTGTGCCATCGATCCAGTCGGCGATGCCGACTGCTACGCGCTGCGCCTCGCTTGGCGAATCGCTTAAGCCGTAGATGATCGGATATTTTCCCGAGGTGAGAATCTTCGCTGCCCGATCATAGCCCGCCTCGACGGTAGCCGGCTGACCATCGATCAGGCAGCTTGGCCCTTCTTCGATCTCGTGGTTCAAGAACCAAGCCTTGCCTAGCACGCAAGCTCGTTTGGCTTCGACGATGTGGTTGTCCTGAACTTTCAGATCGATGTCGTCACAAACACAACCGCAAAAAGTGCAGGTCGCATCCTGAACAATCTTCAAGTCGCCCGCAGTGTCGCTAGTAGAAACAGTGGCCATGGATTCAGTTCATCCCATGGCACGACAAGTAAAGAACTCGCGAGGCGACCGTCCGATGTCGTACCTTAATCATCTCGCGACGGGAGCTTCCGCTCCGGTCTAGCTGCTATTATGGCTCAATGAGTGGGTTCTGTTCAATCCTAGGGACAGTTTGTGGAGAAATAGGAGTAAGATCGTGGTCTTGACTACGCGAATACCCACTCGGTGGTAGACACCAGGGTGCACCAAGTAGGCACCATTCCGAGTCAGAGGGGCCGCGTGTCTCCAAGATTTCCTCTTTCACCTAGGCACGAAAAAGAAAAAAACTTGCATTTGTCGAGCTATTCCGGGAAAATGGCCCAACATCCGGCGATAAGGGTGAAAAAAGTCGTCGCTCAACGGCCCTAAATGTTCCCTCACAGTACTCCAAGAAGCGACCCTAACTACTCCTAAGGTTCCAACCAATAGTTGAAAGAACGCTAATGACCTCAATTTCTAGAATGATATTCTCTTTGCTTCTCGTCGTTCATGTGTGCGCGTCGACCGAAGGTCAAACGGTGTTATTCGACTTTGAAAGCGGTCTCGATGACTTTATTCACTTTGGCACAACTACAGTAGATAGTGGCCTGCTTTCAGACTGTGGGGTCATCGGGAATAATTGTGCTACACATACAGGGAATTTCACAGAGAAACCCTTTTCTCCAAACGAATTTGGCCTTGGCGAATTAGGGCCGTTTTTTGGGCCAACGTCGATCGATCTGTCGGGCTTTATCGGTTACAAAATTGATGCACGGTTTGTCCGTACTGGAATCGACCTGGTTCTAGGGCAAACGGCGTTCACCGGTTTGTCGCCAATTTCATTTGGTGTTCAATGGGATACGACTGACACTTGCAGTACCTCACTGAATGCTTGCAGTGACCTTTTTGATGCGCCGGTAGAACTTACCGAGGATTTCCAAACCTATACGGTCCTATTCTCTGACTTCATCACACCAGGCACACCTCTTAATGCTGCTGCGATTAAGATGATCATGTTCACTGGTGAATTCGATCCGAATTCAGTTCCTCCCACTAAGATACCTGGTACCGATTGGAGTGACGGTGTCGGGCGCCTCGAATTCGATAATATCATCGGAATCTTGGTTCCCGAGCCTGTATCCATTTCTCTAACGGTTCTCTGCGGAGTTACTTGGCTAGCATTCTCTGGCAGAATTGTGAGGTAACTCTTCTAGCCGTTTCGAAAATGTGGATCTAAAGAACGTTCAATAGTGTCATCTGCACGTCCAGCCCTTTGCTAGTCGGCATGCCTGAGCCGTGGGTGTCGCCGCCCATCAGGCGGCTAGAGATATCACCGTAGGCGATGAACAGCAGGCCTTCAGGCAGTTCGTCGCCCTTGGCAGCCGCAACGGCGACCTCCGCCTGGCCGTGGTCGCTGGTGAGCCGCACGCGGTCGCCAGCTGTCAGGCCCAACCGTTGCATGTCGCCCGGAGCGACTTGCAGCGTGTTGATCTGCGTCTGATACTTCTCTTGAAATTTCCCCTCACTGATGCCGCAACCTTGTGCACTAGTGCGGCCAGGGATGAGTATGAAGGTATCTGACATAAAAAGTCGCCTATTTCAAATTTATCAAAGCAGAATGGCCATCCTAAACAGAAATTACTCACCACAGAGTCACGGAGAAACAGATCCTTTGCCAGGGTAATCAGGTTTACAAGATCGACTGAATGAAATTGATTCTAAATTAGAATTCAAACCCGAATCTTTACCAAAGCGTTCGACTCCGCCAGACCTAGTCATCTGAACATAAATAAATCCTGTCGATCCAGCCTATCCCGTTATCCTGTCGGATTCTTCTCAGTGATCTTCGTGACTCCGTGGTTAATTGTTTCGCTCGAATAACATGAGTCGAGCAAGGTACTACGGTCATTCTACATTTTCTGTCGGACATTCGATATTCACAATCTCAGATATCCACCCCTGTGCTGTCCAACCACGAGCCGTGTTGTAAGCCTGCACTAATGTGGCCAGTCGCTCGGGCGATAGCTGGGCCCGGGCGTCCTCGGGCAGCGGTTGACGGAGCATTCTATCGGGAAGCGTGTCCTCGTCGGGCGTCCAGCCGGCAAGTATGTTGAACTGTTTCTTGGCGGTCACAATCCGCCCAGCGGTTTCGCGCAACTCCTGCGGCGAGGTTTCCCACCCCGTCACCAACCGCAGCATCTGGGCCGCATCGCCAAAAAAATCATCGAATACTCCGCGCAGAAATTTGCAAAGCACCAACGAGTCCATCAGCGCCGCCTTATCCTCAGTTTCAATCGCCAGGGTCGCCGCCTCAGGTCCGACGTCGCGGCGGTCAACCTCCTCCGAGAAATCAACTTCGTAAGCCCCCGAGCGGTTATGATCAGCTCCGCGCGTGCCGACGGCGAATCCCAGGGCCATCGTTTGCAATCCCCGCGGGTCGTACCCAGGAATCTCCAGCCCTTTGACTTGCGGGGCAAAACTGATCGTATCTTGGCCGATCTCCAGAGCGACGCGACGGCTGCCCTGGGCCAGCAACGGACCGATTCCCGTTCCGCCGGCAATCTTGTCGAGCGCTCGCAGCAGTGCCGCGCCATCGCCGAATCGCAACCACGGCACGTCGAGATACCGCCGTTCGGCACATTCCATGGCAAACGCAATCGTGCCGCCAGCGCTGATTGTGTCGAGCCCCAGCTCATCGCACCGCTGCGAAGCGCTGAGCACAACCTGCGGATCATCGATTTCGCAGAGGGGACCGAGGGCGAAAAGATTTTCGTACTCCAGACGCACACCAGCTTCACTGCCGTTACTACCCTCGCCGATCCCGTAAATGTGCTCGCAGCCGATCGTACAAGCTGCGCAACTCTTGCGAGTCCGCTCACGGCTAATGCTTAGCTCCTCAGGCGACACAGCCCGCGCCCCGGCAAAGCTGCCCTGCTGAAAGTTTCGCGTCGGTAGCACATTCAGGCGATTGAAGACCAACAGATTCGCAGCCGTGCCGAGTTCGCGATACTTGGACGTGGCTGGACCGAACGATTTTTCCGAGAGTTGTTTCGCGTACTCAACCAGTCCTGCCTGATCGGCCCACTCGCAGCGCTGCTTGCCGCGCACTGCAACGGCTTTAATATTTTTCGAGCCGAGCACCGCCCCGCTGCCACCGCGACCGGCGTGGCGCCCATCGTGCGAAATCGTGGCGTAGCGCACCAGCCGCTCGCCAGCCGGCCCAATTGTGGCCGTCTGAAAGTTACTGCCCAACCGCTCACGCAGTTTCGCCTGCACTTCAGAGTTGGATAGTCCCCACAAGTCGTCAGCCGGCTCCAGCCGCATGGCGCCATCGTCGACAACCAGAATCGAAGGAACCGACGCTTTTCCTACCAGTACCAGTGCATCGTGCCCGGTCTGTTTGCCGGCAATTGCGAATCCACTACTCGCCAGCGAATCGTTAATCCGTCCAGTAAGCGGGCTTTTCGATACCACGGCAAACTTGGCCGAGGTCGTCAGCGGGCTCCCCACCAACGGACTGAACACAAACGCTATGGCCGCCTCCGCGGCCAGCGGCTCAACTTCCGCTGCGCCTTCTGCCAGCAAGATAGCCACGCCCAACCCACTGCCACCCAGATAGTCGCGCAGCAACTCTTCGCCCAAGGCGACTTTACTCGCTTGGCCCATCTCTAAATCAACTCGAAGATAACTGCCGTGGTAGCCGAACATAGCAAATGCGAATTAGGGTGAGGTGAGAAGCCTATTATCGCATCTACAGGGCTGGAGATGTAGGGGTACCGTCCGCCAACCGTGGGGAAAGGTTTGCCGCCGAGAGCACAGAGGCAACTACAACATCCTTAAGAGATAGCTTCGGATTTGACGACGAAGATGTCTTTGTGTCCTTCGTGCCTTCGTGGTGAAAATTCAACACGGCACCGTCGCAAAACGGACTCACATGTCTTTCAAGTATTCCTGAAGTGCAACAGCTTGGTTGTGCTGTTCGTCGCGTGCCGAGAATACAAGCGTAACGACCGAATCGGTGGCTCGGCTCGTTAGCTCATCCAAGCCCTCCGGCCCTTCATCAAGTTCAGCAAAGTACCGCTTTTTAAATTCTTTCCACTTCTGAGGATCGTGGTCGAACCACTTTCTCAGCTCCGTGCTCGGAGCAACCGTCTTGAGCCACAAATCGATTTTCGCCCGATCTTTGGAAACCCCACGTGGCCAAATTCGATCTACCAGCACACGAAAACCATCGGCCTTGCTGGCCGGTTCATAGACGCGTTTTATGCTTGTCTGGGGCATGGCTCCAGGTCCAGTCCATACGTATGAGATTACAGGCAGCGAGACAGGTGAAATGACTTAGTCTCACACCCACGAGAGTACGAAAGTAGCGAAGCGACGTCTACCGATCGGGAGGAAATATCAGCGACCGGATATCTGCTCAGCTCGATCACCGCCGACGGCTGTCAGAATCGCCGCGCAACAGCGCCTGTTTTAGATCGGCGTCGACCGGTCGGTCACAGAGCCAGATGCCAAACAGGGCCTGTTTGAACTCTAGCCCTGCAACAATCCCCTTTCGTTTGCCGTCCTTAAAAACCATGACACCTTGGTTCGGCAAGTAGACCAAATCGAAAACGTTGCCGCGGGAGATTTCATCTGAAAAACATTCGCGGAATTTCTGAATCTCTTCGCGGATCGGTTCGAGCTTGCCTTGGGTTGAGTTTTGAAACCCCTCCTGGAGTGAAGCGATTAGCTTCTCCTGGCTCACCATTTTCGAAGTAATTGCAATGCGTAAAGCCATCGGGGCATCGGCGTCGACGATGGTCTTCGACTCGTTGCTCAGTTCTGTCAGATAAAGCCCCGCGACGTACAGATCGAGGAACAGCTTCTCTCGCTCGCCGACGCCGTTGAGTTTCAGTTCTTGCTCGCCCACCTTAAGCGTGGCGGGCAACTGCGCTGCTGAGCCAATCGTGGGCGACAGTACAACTAGAAATACGATAAGACTTGCGAGACGATCACGATACATATTTACTTCCTTGCTCAGTAGAAAACGGACCGGACGAAACCTAACAGAAGTGTTGGCTCGCCGGCAACACCGCCTGCGATGCTTGCACTCACCCAGACGCGGGCCGATTTCGCTCGCTAACCTCCTGCGTCGAGCGACATCAGCAACAGCCGGTCGCCATCTGCGAGGCACGTCTCGGGGTCGGTGAGGAAGCGCTGGCCGTCGAGGTTCGCGGTAAAGCCGGGGCGCAAGGTGGGACCGTCGATGCACGTGGCGGCCAATTCGGGGAAGCGCACTGACAGGTCGGCTAGCACTTCGCCCAAAGAATCGCCCTCGGCTGACGTCGAAGCGACGCCTGCTCGCGCTCGGGGAATTCCAAACAATTCGACAATCACAGGCATCTGTTCATTACCAAGGCTGGTTCCTGCTCAAACTCTTAGCATAAGCCCGGAAGCATGGCGAAACAATGTCTCAACTCTGCGAGGCAGGAGAACTGCGATGTCGTTGAATCAAATGAGAAATGATCAATGACCAAATCCCAATGACCAACGGGTCAGTGTTAGTAGGATCTCATTGGTCATTGGGCATTCAAATCATGATTTAACAGAGTACTTTGCAGATTTCCTGCACTGCGAGGGCTGGGACTTGTGGAGAACCTCGTCACAAGCAATCCTAAGTGTTCCCAGTATTGGTAAATCAAGGTTCATCGATGTTCAAACCTTCTCCCCTCATCGCACCCATTCTCCTCATGCTGGTCGTGGGTTGCACCAGCAATCACGCACAACGAGAACGCGTGCTGCGCTTGGCGACAACCACCAGCACTCGTGACTCGGGATTATTGGACGTACTACTACCGCCATTCGAGACTGAGCATAACGCGCGCGTCGACGTAATCGCCGTCGGCACCGGCAAAGCGCTGAAGCTGGGCGAAGCGGGCGATTGCGATGTCGTGCTAGTCCACGCGCGTGCGGCAGAAGACGATTTCATGGCTGCGGGCCACGGTGGTCGGCGTGAGGACGTGATGTACAACACGTTCGAAATCCTCGGCCCACCGGCGGACCCGGCGAGCGTTAAAGATCTTGACCCAGCCGCCGCCTTGCAAAAAATCGCTGACGGTGGTTTTCGGTTTGTCTCGCGCAGCGACGACAGCGGCACGCACAAGCGCGAGCTACAGCTCTGGGAAGCAGCTGGGGGACTCACCGCATGGCCCGAATATATCGAGACAGGGCAGGGGATGGGCGCGTCCCTCACTATCGCCGACGAGATGCAAGCCTACGTGCTTGCTGACCGCGGCACGTTCTTGAGTTTCCAGGACAAGGTTAATCTAATCCCGTTGGTAAGTGGGCCGTCGGAGTTGCAGAATCCTTATGGGGTGATCGTCGTAAGCCCGGAAAATCAACCATCAGCGAGTAGCGAACTGGCCAACGAGCTAGTCGACTATTTGATCACTCCACAGACGCAAGCAATGATTCGCGATTACCAAGTTCAGGGAGAGTCGCTGTTCTATCCCATGCATTTGCTCGAGGAGAAGTAACGGTCTGCCATGCATTTGATCTGGGAAGGATTTACTGATGCGCTCGACATGATCTTCTCGGGAGAGCCGCTAGTTTTTTCTGCCGCATGGCGGAGCTTGTGGATCTCGTCGACGGCGGTTGCGCTGGCGATGCTTATCGGTTTGCCTTTGGGCACTTGGCTGGCGCGGGCCAAGTTTCGGGGCAACGGTTTTATTGTATTGCTATTTCGGGCGGGCATGGCGCTGCCTACGGTGTTCGTAGGGATGATGTGCTACGCGATGTTTTCGCGACGCGGACCGCTGGGAGCGCTCGACTTGCTCTACACGCCATGGGGTATTGTCGTCGGCGAGCTACTGCTGGCGGTGCCCATTATTGTGGGCATCACCCACGGGGCCATTAAATCGCTTGATCCACGCATCGCGGAAACGGCCTGGACGCTTGGCGCAGGCCCACTGCGGCGGTGGTGGACGTACATATCCGAGGCCAGGGTTAGTGTTCTGCTGGCGATCCTCACCGCGTTCGCGCGCTGTGTGACGGAGCTGGGCATTGCGATGATTGTTGGCGGGAATATCAAATTTCGCACCCGTACGCTGGCCACCGCTACTGCTCTGGAAACTAGTAAAGGCGAATTCGCGCGCGGCATCGCCTTGGGCACTCTGCTCTTGGTGATCGCGCTGGTTGTGACGGCGCTGATCGGCTGGCTTAGCCGGGAGGACCGGCGATGATCGAAGTTTCTCAACTGCGGGTCGAGCGCGAGGGCAGAACCATTTGCGCCGTTGAACATTTGGGCATAACACCGGGCAGCAAGTTGACCGTGCTGGGATCGAATGGCTCAGGCAAAACGACCCTGCTACGCGTGTTGGCAGGATTAACGGGAGACTACTCGGGAACATGCCGCGTGGCGATCGATCGCCACGAACTCACCTACGTGCACCAACATCCGCTCTTGTTCCGTGGCAACGTGCTGAACAACGTTCGCTATGGTCAGCGTCCCGGCGGGCGCGATGCACTGGAGTGGCTGCGGCTAGTCGGTATGGAGCATCTGGCGGCCCGTTCCACGCGAAATCTCTCCGGCGGCGAAGTTCGCCGCATAGCATTAGCCCGAGCGTTGGCTCTCAAGCCACGGCTATTACTGCTGGACGAGCCGCTTGCAGAATTAGACAAACAAGCCTGCGAAATTGTTAGCGATTTACTCGAGAGCTTAGCAGAGACGACAATCATCATCGCCTCGCCAACCCCGCTACCAGGCGCGCTCGGCAAGACAACCTATACACTCTCACAATGAAAGCCGTTTGGCTCGAACAACTGGGCCCAGCCAGCGAAGTTTAGCAATTAGGAGAGTGCCACGATGGGAGGGCACATTGAATTGTAGAATTGCGGACTGCGAAGGAGTTGCCGACAGGAGGTGGTTTTCGCCCCCGCATCAGGCTACACTTCAGGCTTCCCAATTTTCCCCTATTTTAGGATGTCCCGATGTCTTCAGTACGACTAGCAACTCTTCTGATTCTCTGCTTCCTTTCAACTGGCGCCTACGGCGGCGAACCGGTTAATGTGTTGAACTACATCCGCGCCGAAAGCGACATGCAGTTCAAGGGCTACGCCGCCAAATCTGGTGGCGTGGGCAAGCTGTTGAACATGCGCGAGCCCTATTCGGTCGAGCATCAAACAACGATTCGCGGCAATCGCGACACGCTGTATTCGATGGGTGTGTACGACCTGGTTGAGCCTGTGACGATCATTAAGCCGGACTCGCCAGACCGGTTCCAGTCATTACTGGTAATTAGCCAGGACGAATACAACCCGGTGCTCAAAAACGGCGGCGGCGAGGTGACGCTGAGTATCGATTCGGTCGGTACGCGGTACGTACTGGTGCTGTTCCGTACTTTTGCGGATCCCGACAGCCCAGAGGACATGAAGAAAGCGCACGCACTGCAAGACGCAATTCAGATCAAACAGGCTTCGGCCGGCAAACTGGAGCTGCCCGACTGGGACGAAGCATCGCTGGTCGAAACGCGAAAACATCTCAACGCGCTTGCGACGAAAGTCAGTAGCTATCCATCGGCCTTCGGGCCTGAGGGTGAGGTCGACCCAATCCAGCATCTGATGGGCAGTGCGTTCGGCTGGGGCGGCAATCCGCAACGCGGGGCGATGTATTTTAATGTCAGTCCCAAAGCGAACGACGGCAAAACTGCCTACACGTTAACTATGCCCAAGGACGTGCCAGTCGAAGCCTTCTGGTCGGTCACGGTCTACGACAAGGAAGGCTTTTTTACGCCCAACGATTTGAACGCCTACTCGTTCAACAGTGTCACCGCCAAACGCAATGACGACGGCACCGTGACGATCCATTTCGGCGGCGACCAAAAGTCGACTAACTTCTTGCCGATTACCGCTGGCTGGAACTACATAATCCGCTGCTATCTGCCTGGCTGGGAGATCATCGAGGGCAATTGGACGCCACCGGCGCCTCAGCCGGTTGATTGATCGCTGAGTTGAATCAATTCAACGACCTTCCTAACCACTTCTGAGATACTTAGGCCCGTAAAATTATCGCCAGTTGCATGGTGTTCGATAAGGAACGGACAATGTCCTGTGGACGATTCGATCTGCACTTCGTTTCTGTCCGAAGGCAATTTAAAGAACCAGACACCATCATCGTCGGCCGGATGAGTTACAGTTAACTGGGAGATTTGAACGTTTGGCAGTGAACGTTTGACTTCAGCAAGAATTCCGTCGATTTCACGCACAGAGTTTTCTCCAGGTGGGTTTCACGCGACATGCTGGTAACCGTAAGCTCTCATTAGCGGACGGGTTTTCCGCTACTCTTAGTACAACCGGGGCATCCGTGTCTGTCACCCCCTACTCTGGGGCCGTCGATATCCGTCTTCAGGCCTTGTCGTACCCTATGTTTAAGTAGGATTCTCCAGAACGACCAACGAACCATAATCAGATTTTGGGTGGTTAACGTGGCAAAGAAAAAAACGACATCCAGTCGGCAAGCGACTAACAAAAAGTCTTCGACCAGCCGCAAGAGTACTGCCAAGAAGAAACCGGCAGCCAAAGCAAGCTGCTCACCTAGGCGATCTTCCGCAAAGAAGGCCGCTACTAAGAACGGTGCTCCGAGTCATGACTCGGAATCGCTAATCGAGCACCTGCGCGCGGAACGGCAACACATGATCGACAAGATCGCACAAATCGATGCGCTGTTGGCCACCTACAATGATTCGGCCGGCTGGGGCCAGGCTCATCCGGCTAACAACGGCTTCCGCCTCAGCGCCCTGCAATGGATTCGAGGAGCGGTGGAAGAGAGCGGTCAAAAATACGAAGAGCTGGTCAAGCGGTTCCAGGCGAGCACTCCCGGCCAAAAGCTCGCCAGCTGGGAAGCCGCAGCCAAGACTCGCCTAAACCGGGGCAATAAGAATACGAAATAGCCGCTCACGCTTCTGAGGATCTCTCGTGCCGTTCGTCGATGTGCCTCCCGCGCCACGGCTGTTTTACGGTTTCGTCTATCAGTCGTGTACACCCTGGTTGCCAGATCAACACTTTCCGACAACGGCGCCCATTCTCTCCCTCAAGACCTGGAAGCCCTGAGCTTGGAAGAACGCTTTTGCTTCTGCATTGAAGCGACCAACGTCCAATTCAACGTTCGAAATTTCTTCCTGCCGAGCGAAAGTCTTCAGGTCATCCATGAGAGCTCGCCCGACTCCGCCCTTCCGACTCTGCGGCCGTACGATGAGCTCGTCAACGTAAATGAACCGTCGCGGTTCGAGAATCGGATTCGTTGGGGAACTTTGAATCCTTGCAGAGCAATACCCGAGGATTTCCGTTTCGAATTCGGCCACCCGCAAGTAAGTGTCTGTTCCCAACCTAGGTAATAACGACTCAACCGCTGATTCGTGCGATATCTTGCGATAGATTTTGGGTTGGGCGTTCAGATGCATCTCGTGAACGGCCAGCAGTAGATCGGCAAGCGACCTAATATCAGACTTTAATGCGTGACGAATCTTCATGGTCAGCGTAACGCCATCCCGTAACAGTTTGCTTCGAGCATAACCTGAATCGGATATAGCCGCCAACTCTAGCGGGCGATGTGCTCACCAGTAGTTACGCTCTGGTGTATCTTTTTCTGTTTCCACATCGAAATCGGCTATTTGATTCCCTGGCCTTATTATTGAATTCTCGCACTTTCGCAAAGTCTTCTCTGGATCTTTGTGTGTCGCCGATATTTCTTCGTTCCAGACCTCGGTGCAAAAATGCATCCGCATAATCTGGATTAATTTCAATAGTTTTTGAATAGTCTATGATTGCTTTGACTGACTCTCCATACCTCGACCAGGATATGCCGCGGTTGTAGTAGGCAAGATGATGATTGGGGTTCAACTCTAGTGCCTTCGAAAACTCCTTGACTGCCGACAGCGGGTCAGATCGCCTTCCGACGGCCACACCAAGGCAGATATGAGCTTCTACCAGAATAGCGAGCAATCCAGGATCGGGTGTGTCTGGCGGGATTAATTCGACGACACGTGCAAAGTCAGCGATAGCTTCGTCGGGCCGAGAGAGGCACTGGAGAGCGGCACCGCGGTACAAGATCGCTTTCGTGTCTCTGGGATTGGCCTCGATCGCTTGCGAGCAATCTTGATAGGCTTTTTCAGTGTCATCAAACCACGGCATAGCAAGCAATCTAGGGCGCGCAGCGAAGTGTCGAGTCGACACTTCACCACAGGATATTCGCAATAAGTACCACTAAGCCGACACGTTGGCTGTTCCTCTAGTTCACTGCACTAGCAAAAAAACTGATTTTCAGCATGTATCGGATTACTGCGTGTGTAAATCGTATCGTGGAGTTGGCTATGGTCTTGTCGTGCCTGTCGTCCATGTGACCTCATGCACGAAGTAATATGCACTTCTTATCGGTCAAATAACTACGCTAACGGGAGATGGCGGCATCGTTCGCCGGACCGCGGGGGAACGTGCTATGGATTGTTAGCTCTCTTCCACCTCCGAAATTTCATGACGAAGCAAAGTTCTGACGCCGATCATCGCAAAGGCAACGCCCAATGCCTCACTAAAAAGCCACCATTGACCTTTGAATATTGCAGTGACACAGATGCCGACAAAAAACACGACACCGAAAAGCTGAATAAACCACTCCGGCATCACTGTCCTACCATTGCTGGCACGATGACGGCGAAGAAGTCGAATTAGCATCCATCCGCACACGACTGTTAAGACTCCGAAGATAGCCATGCAACTATAGAGCGGCCCAGCTGGCACATCATCAATGCCAAGGATAGCTATGCCGACAACAAGCAAAAAACAGGCCGTTGACACAATTGTCGCAACAAGCAGCAGGACGATCGCCGACCACCTAGTGGGCTCGCTCACTCTTGCGACATAGTCTGGCTTTGCCATAGAATGGGAGTCTGCAATTAGTTTGATAAACCTCGTTTGAGTACGTGTTGTTCAGGAATTTCACAAGAAAAGCTACCTCAAAAGAATTCTTGCAAAACCGATTGCGGCTAGCTCACACCTATTTCGAGCTGCGGGGCGATTTTCCCGATGGCACCGAGGGCCGTCCGCTGCTTAGTCGGTTAACTTGGCGTAAATCACTTCACAGCGCTCGTCGCCGCATCGAGATATCTTTACTTCCCCACCTTTGATTGGTCCGTGGACTTTGTGGCGAGTCACGATTTCACCATCGAGAACGATGGCAATTCTTTTGTGCCTACCGGTGAACGCTTCGAGAGCGGATTCTAGATTTGGTGCAAGTTTAAGATCTATTGAGAAGTGTCCGTTTTCCCCTTCGGAAAGAACGGGCACTCTGGCTAACTCAAGTGGCAAATACGAATGCATCGCGACCGCCACAAGTTCCTGCTCTCCTTCGGTAGTGTGGCCCACAAGAACATGATGAGGTTCTGCCAGCTTTTCTGTTTCATCTGGCGTTATGCCTTCGCGTAGTAGTGCATAGACACCATCTGGGAGCTTGCCATCCTCTGAAATGAGGGGTCTTGGAACGGTAGCATCAGCTCGTTTCGTAGTGGAGGGTGAAATGATTGTCACTAAACAGACAAGCATCGCAACCAGAATGACAGCTCCAAGGAGTCGATTCCGAAGTAATGCCGGCTTCAATGATTCGTGATTATTGGTCATTGCTTCGCATCCAAACTAGTCGTGTTATCGTAGTGGGAGCTTAGGCATGTGGGCGTAGTATACTGCAGCGCTGGTCGGTGTGATAAGCCTATCTGCGCAGTCTTGGAAGTTATTGCGATTTTGGGAGAGTTCTATATATTTTCGGCCAAGGACGATCTCGTTTGAGCGAATAGTCATTCAGTCTAGAGTTACCATGTCATGACTGTTGCCCAACTGGCATCGGATCTTTTCGCTTAAATCCGTAGAGTGAGTCAGCAACCATGTATCCCATATTTGATACAGTCTACAAGCCAAAGTGGCCCAACAGTCCTATGGGGTGTGTTTGGCAAGTAGTTTGGTTCTGTATCACTCTGATACTGTTTATTGGGTTCTTAAAGTGGATAGAGTGAGCAAGACTTGCTACCGCTGGAGTGAAACTGAGAAGACTCCAATAATATAGCGCTAGGTCTTATGGAACCACGGAGTCACGGAGAGCACGGAGCTACTGCAATGAGTGTGCCTTTTTCGAAATGTTCCTGTCGTTTCTTGTGCAACAATAAACAATGGCATAGGAATCGGGTTTCGAAGTCAAGAGATGACTTCAAATGGCGTTCCGAAAGCCCTGCTTCTCAGTGTTCTTCGTGACTCCGTGGTAATACTTAGCGCTGAAGTACTAGGAACTCTAGATTCCATCTGGGTTTCGGTGCCCGGGTGACAGTTTGCGGCGGATCGCTAGTACGAATCACCTGGATTAACGGGGAACTTCCTGTTGCTTGGCATTCTACGCTCAGACCGGCTATACTTCGTTTGAGCCGGCTCTCGATGAGGGGGCAACTGGGCTAGAAACCGGGGCTGAAAATGCACATATCTCCAGAAGCCGAAGAGATTCTTCAACAGGTTCGGTCGTTGCGTGAAGATCGCGATCGGAACCTCCAGCGCGATCTGCACTTCATCGATGCCGCTTACGACCGTAAGCTTCGCCGGATTCAATCAAGTGCCATCTGGAATCGTTCTAATTGCACATGTTATTCCAGCAAGCCGTTTTGCTTTCGCCGCTTCTGTTCGCGCCGAGTGAGATGGATTCGTCGTCGCCTAAAGAGAGATTCCCAGGGCTGCTGATCAGCTCGCGAGCCTTTTCCGACCAAGGATGCTTTGTTTCCGATATACTTTGACTGGTAACAGCCTGCGACCCGGCTCTCAATGACCAAGTGAGGAATATTTGTGGACATTCGGGAACGCAGTCTAGCGATCTACTCTATTCGCTGAATTCTTCTCTAAGTGGCTCAGTGATAACACCCGTATCTGGCCAAAAATCGTTGCTGAAATATCCGCACCGATTCGTAGAATGATTATTTGCCCGGCGGAATGTTACTGCTGTGGAGAACCATCGATACCGGGCGAGTCACCTGCAACGCATCGTGGCGCGCCCGAAGCTCCGGGTACCTAGAACCGGTTTGAAATCCCCCTCCCTTGCAGGGAGGGGTTAGGGGAGGGTTTGCAAGACCAGGCGATTCAACCCCTCTCCTAACCTCTCCCCTCGGGGGAGAGGGACTTTTGTAACTGGCTCTAGACCACCACAAGTATTGTCCACGGAAGGGATGTCAAAATGACCTAAACTAAGCTAGTTATGACCTAACCGATTTACTGAATCGGCTTCGATACCAGTCGTTAATCAATTTGACGACGGACAGAACCCTTGAGTTTTGACCCAGAACATGGGACCCCAGGCATAGGGACAAAACTAGGCGAGAGTTGAGGGGCTAGAGACTAGAGCCAGAGGGGAAGGGGGATGGCGGATTTTGGATTGGCTGAATGATAATAGCTAACTGCCAACACCTGCTTTACTAGGCAGCAACTGCGCGGCGCGGTGCTTTGGCGACTTGACCGTCGAAGCAGGTCATCCGTGAGAGACCCATTTTGGCAACCGCCAGGCCCAACTCGCTGTGCTCGTGTGAGGGAGTTCGCGTTTCACTAGCTTCGTGCCAATGCCAGATGTTCACCTCGGGAACGTGCCCGACACGCAGGCCATGGTGCTGGGCGCGGACGAAGAACTCCGCTTGCTCATCGTCCCGCAGTTCGGGATCCCAACCGCCAATGGTGCGAACTTTGTTGGTGCGAGCTATATAAAAATTTCCAAGCAGATCGCACCAGGAGTAACCTTCGCCTCGAGAACGATGCCCGCGGCGGAGCGTGAGCCGATCGCCAGCAATGTCGCATAGCCCGTGTTCGGGGCGTTGCTGGCGTTTGGTAAATAGCATTAGTTTTCGTTGGCAACGAATCACGTCGCCGCCAGCTATGTCGAGCTTGTTGTCGACCACCAGTTGCAAGAGTTGCTCGATCTTGCTGCCGCGACAAAGTTCAGCCGTATTCTCCAGCAACAGGAAGTATGGGGTTCGTAGCCGGGCGAGCAGTGCATTTTGACAGGCACTGCGTCCTGAATCACTGGGTAGCTGGATCAGTTCCATTCCCTTCAACGGGCGCGGCTCCATGCTATCATCGGCCGCCAGGATGCGCAGCTGGGGATAGTGGCGGCGAATGCTACGCACCAGCCGGCGAAGGGCCTTGGGACGCTCGAAGTTTCGGACAATGGCAGTGAGTTTGGCGAGATCGGCGGTGGCCACGGCAATTCCTGAGGTGCGAGTAAGACGGACAGCAGCACGTCTCTTAATCGCCCTGCTGAGCACGGGAATTCAGAATTACCGCTGCAGGCGTTTGGCTTACCCACAATCCCTCTAGTTTACCAATGAGTCAATCCTTTCGCAGCTTGCCATGCCGCACAGCCCAAATTCGGATCGAAGTAGAAGAAGTAGAATCTGCGTAGAGCCCTCTGGGAATTCAGCGATTGCCGTTCTTTGCCTTGGCCAACAAGACCTGCACCATCCAGTCCCCTTCGAATCCGGTCTCGCGAGCGTCTTCATCGGAAAATCCGATACGAGAAAACTCGCCCTTGGTGCTGGTGTCATAGCTCACGTAAACTCCCTTCGTCTTTTCAGCGTTGAAGCTCAGTACGACCCAGAATTTCTTAGGGACCTCGATCGGATCTCTGAACGGCAAGTGGGTCCAGCGGGCTTTCGATCGCTTAAACAAAGAGTAGGGTACCAGTTCGGTGTGCAGTACTTCGGACATGTCTTCGCTGAGCAGAGTCACTTCAATATCTTCTTTGGGAGCCTGCGGATAACCGTACCGGGAGCCATGGACTCGCACTGCTCGAACGCTTCCCGTGTCGCCGGGCAATTCGAAAAGAATCATTTCGCCCGAGCCGGCAATGCTCTTCTTGCCGTCTGCCTTGCCATCGCCGTACTTGAGCAAGAGAGGATTGCTGGGAGCTTTCTTCGCCGGAGTTGGCTCGTCGGCTGTAGCCGACAACGCCACCGTCATCGGTGCAGCAGTCAGCATGAGCGACCCCACCATCAAATTCAGCAAACAATTACGCAGCAACATTCGAGAGAGTCTAGTAGCGAGCATCATCTCAGTCTCCTTGCTTTGTCAAACTGTTGTGGCGAACTTAGTCGGGTTTCCGCAGATCGTTTCGAGGGCTGTAGTATAGCGCAGGCGAGCAGACTCTTGCGGATTCGAATCACGATAAAACCATTCTATTGCCCGGAGTCAATTCTGCTAGCAGTTGCTCCCAGGCCACATTGCTGGCCCCCCCGGAGGCCGCTATACTCCTTGGCCGATACAGCCGTCGTTCCCCGGAGTTGCCATGCGATTAGGAGTTTTTCTACCCAACTGGATCGGCGACGTCGTGATGGCTACGCCGACGCTCAGAGCGATGCGAAAGTACGTCGGGTCCGAAGGAAGCGTGGTAGGTGTGATGCGGCCCTACGTAGCGGAGGTGCTGGCCGGCAACTCATGGATCGACGAGACGATCAGCTACAAGAAAGCCGATGCCGGCTCTGCCCGCTGTGCCGTCGGGCAGCTTCGCGAAGCTCGGCTCGACGCGGTAGTGCTGCTGACGAATTCGCTCCGCACGGCCTGGATGGCCTGGCGCGCCAGTCCTCCGCAGCGGATTGGTTATGCCCGGGATGGGCGCGGTTGGCTGCTTACCAAGAAGCTCTACGAACCGCGCGAACGAGGCCGCTGGTCGCCACTTCCACAGATCGATTCTTATTTGAACCTGGCCTACGCACTGGGTTGCGAATGGGAAGCACCGCGGCTTGAGTTGGCAACCAACGAATCGGATGAAGCGCAGGCGGATCGAGTCTGGCAGCAACTCGGTCTGGAAGATCAGCAAGTGGTCGTTCTGAACTCTGGTGGCGCATTCGGAGCAGCAAAAGACTGGCCCGCTGAGCACTTCGCTGAGTTAGCCAAGCGAATTGCCCGGTCGCTCGGTTTGCATGTACTGGTAAACTGTGGTCCGAACGAGCGCGACACAGCGCGTTCAATAGTCGCGGCAGCTAACGACCCTCGCATCGTAAGCCTTGCCGATCAAGAGGAGCTCCCGATTGGTCTGGCGAAGGCATGCATCCGTCGCGCGCGAATGTTGGTGACAACCGACAGCGGACCGCGGTTCTTTGGCATTGCCTTCGAGGTACCCACGGTCACTTTGTTTGGCCCGACAAGCACGCGATGGACACGTACGCACAGCGAGCTTGAAACAAGCCTATCGCTGGAGCTCGACTGCCAGCCCTGCATGGAGCGAACCTGCCCGCTAAGCCACCACCGCTGTATGCGAGATATGTCCGTCGACATGGTGTACGCAAGAGTTCGCGAGCAGCTTGTTGCAAACGGCCAGCGATCGTCTGCGGCCTAATACTGTTACAGGTAGGTGTTGATCAGGTTTTCGATCATCTCCTGCCGGCCACTACGGTTTGTGGCAGCGTCGCCCTGTTCGAGCATCACCTTTTCCAACGATCCAAAACTGTGCTTGCCGGCTTCGATTTCCGCGCCCAGTCCGGTCTCCCAGCTTGCGTAGCGATCGTTGAGCAACTCTTCCAATCGTCCATCGGCTCGCATTGCCGCGGCAATTTTCAGCCCTCGGGCGAAAGCGTCCATGCCGCCGATGTGAGCGTAAAAAAGATCGATGGGCTCAAAGCTCTCCCGGCGGACTTTAGCATCAAAGTTCGTGCCGCCGGAAGTCAATCCACCATATTTGAGCACGGTGTACATACACCGCGTGGTGAGATAGATATCAGTTGGAAACTGGTCGGTGTCCCAACCCAGCAGGAGATCTCCCGTATTGGCGTCGATCGAGCCGAGCGCACCTGCCGATCCGGCCACCTCAAGTTCGTGGTGCATCGAATGCCCGGCAAGTGTAGCGTGGTTGGTCTCCAAATTTAGCTTTAAGTGATCGAGCAGATCGTACTGCCGCAAAAAGTTGAGGCAGGCGGCCGCGTCGCTGTCGTATTGATGCTTGGTCGGTTCCTTCGGCTTGGGTTCGATGTAGAACTGTCCTTGAAAGCCGATCTCTTTGGCATAGTCAACTGCCATATGTAGAAAGCGTGCGAGATGCTCGAGTTCCCGCTGCATGTTGGTGTTCCATAAATTCTGGTAACCCTCGCGGCCACCCCAGAATGTGTAGCCTTCGCCGCCCAATTGATGTGTAACCTCCAGCGCCTTCTTTACCTGAGCGGCGGCATAGGCAAACACTTCGCTATTAGGGCTCGTCGCCGCGCCGTGCATGAAGCGAGGATTGCTAAACAGATTAGCGGTGCCCCACAGAAGCTTGATGCCGGTGCGCTGTTGCTCCTCTTGCAGCACGGCCACGACGGCGTCAAGATTCTGATTCGTTTCACTCAGCGAGCTGCCTTCTGGAGCAACGTCACGATCGTGAAACGCATAGAAAGGTGCACCAAGTTTCTCGATGAATTCAAAGGCTACGCGAACCCGATTCTGGGCATTCGCAACCGAATCGGTGCCATCTTCCCAAGGTCGCAGCGCAGTGCCCGGGCCAAACGGGTCGGCACCTTGTCCTCGAAAGGTGTGCCAATAAACAACACTAAAACGCAAGTGCTCACGCATCGAACGGCCATCGACTATTTCGTCGGCGTTGTAATACCGGAAAGCGAGCGGATTCTTGCTCTGGGGACCTTCGAATGCGATGTGGCTAATCTCGGGAAACGCGGGCATCTTATAAGACCTTGCTTGGGGAAAATTGTGAGGTAGCTAACCGAAATTGTCTGAGCATCCGTAGAAGAATGAATTCTGTTCACGTGTCTAGCGCACGAGCCTGACAGGAACATGCCGATTCTAGCGAATCTCTCGGCTATTCGGCAGGGGCCAGCACTGCCAATCATTGGACAGGTACGCTGCAATCGATTATCTTGGGATTAGGGGAAAGTCACCGCTCAACCTACCGGAACGATCAATCAGGTTCTTCTTGCCTGTCTCAGCAGAGTCCCTTCAACGCTCCATCGCGAGGAGTCCCTCTATGCTTACCCCCGTACGTCACGATCTACACAGACCGGCGCTGACAGCCACCCTGTTAGCCCTTGCGGTAGTGGCGATGTCGCCGACTACATCGCGCGCCACCGTCGTCCGATTCAATTCGGTCGTTGGTAGCTTCGATGTCCGCATGTACGATACAGCGACCCCGCTTACCGTTGCCAATATCCTAAATTATGTCAACGACGGAGATTTCGTCGACTCTATCGTTCACAGGGCAGAAAATTCTTACACCCAGCAGCCAGACGGTTCTTTCGTCGCAAATCCTTTTGTGATTCAAGGTGGCAATTGGTCACTTCCCGACGGCGGTGTGTTGACGCAAATTCCGTCTGATCCACCTGTTCTAAACGAGCCCGGTATTTCCAATCTTCGCGGCACGATGGCCCTCGCTCGACAATCAGGCGTAGTGAACAGTGGGACGAATAATTGGTTTGTAAACACTGGTGACAACGAGTTCCTGGACAATGTAGATCAGGGATTCACAGTCTTTGGGCGCGTTGTGAATGAAGGGATGGAAGTGGTCGATGCAATAAGCTTCATGCAACAAGCCACTATTCGCAACCAGTTCAACCAATTACTCGGCGAAACGTTTCCCGTACATGGCGATACTTCCTCCGGGATATCTCGAGAAAACTTTGTCCTCTTTACTTCAGTCGAGGAACTTGACATCCCCGATGGCGACGCTGATTTCGATGGCGATGTCGACGGCACAGATTTTCTCTATTGGCAGCGTGGGTACGGCACCGTCTCTGACATGGCAGCCGACTTCAATGGCGATGCGGCCGTCGACGAACTCGACTTTAGTATCTGGGAGAGTAATTACGGGATGACCTCACCCCTTTCATCATTCCACTCGGTACCAGAACCGGCCACGTTACTCTTGCTCTGCTTGGCTGTGCTGGCCTTTGGGGGGACGCTTTGGCGCGGAGCCCCACTGGGTCGATCCTCGAATCTGCCCACCAGCTGATTTCGGTAGCGAAGAGCCCGTAGACCTCATCTTCGCAGGGAGTAATCTCCCCAGAGGAGTCTGCGTCCTATCTGCTGCAGGAGCGCACAGACGCTGAACGCCTGCCATCTGACCGCGCACGACCGCTTGAAAGTTGTGTCGCCATAGAATCGGCTGGAACACCGGTCATGAAGGGGACAAAAGCGAATCAGAAAGCGAGGAATCTGCTGACCGATTCTCTTCATAGTCGCTACAATGCGAATTAGCGGCTTTAGTAGTGTAGCCGCTATTGGTGTGTAGGAGTGGGGTTTTTTGGTCCTCCTGTCCGCCATCTCATCAATTATGCGAATAGACAACGGTCGGCTATTTTTGGCTGCTGTATTCTACTGGTTTGTAAAATATCATCCTCTGGTTACTATCGAGATAGGCCTCTCTTCACTGCAACATCAGACGCACTGCCGTTGACCATGACACCGTTAGCCCATACAACTTCCTGGCTGCTCAGCATGTCACTGCGCGCGTCAGTTCTTGGATTCGCAGTTGCTCTAATATCATTTAGCCCGCGGCCGTTGCATGCCGATCAAGACATCGGCGATTCGCGTGTGCTAGGTTACCAGCAATGTATTGATTGCCACGAACTGCCTGCTGAAGCTTGGCTGCGATCGTCGCATGCGAGCAGATCGCTTTCGATGCTCAGCACCAATTCTCGGGCGGCTCGTTATGCACGTCGCCTAGGTATCGACCCTTCGAAACTTGCCCATGATTCAGTTTGCACCGATTGCCACGGAACCAGACAGCAGTCTCTCGATGGAGCAGTGCATGTGGATCACGGGGTTTCCTGCGAGTCGTGCCATGGCCCTGCGGGGACAAGCGGTGGCTCGGTCGGTTGGTACGAATTACATAGCGGGGAAGAAGAACTGGTTCACACTGAAGCAGATCTAGATGTAGCGCTGCGAGAGGCTGGAATGGCGGGAGTGAACGATCTCTACCTGTTGGCAGTTCGTTGCTACGAGTGCCATTCGGTCTCGAACGAGCAGGTAGTAGCAGCTGGCCATTTGGCCGGGACCTCCAACTTCGAACTATCGACTTGGTTTTCAGGCGAAGTGCGTCACAACTTTGCGCCCTACACGGTTGACGTCGATGACGACGAGGTCAATGGACTCGCCTCGAATGTGTGGCTGTCCGAGCAGAAAGGGCGCGATCCGGCGGCGCGTAGGCGACTAATGTACGTAGTGGGGCAGCTGGCAGATCTGGAAGTGAATCTGCGCAACCGAGGTAGTGCCACGAAGGAAGGGACGTTTGCAGCCGCAGCGGCTAACCGGTCGCTCGCCGCACAGGTGCGACTAAATCAGGTTGCCCAGCGGACTGGTATTGCCGAGCTATTGGAGGCATCGGCCGCAGCCAATTCTGTAAGAGAGATCATGTTTCTGCCGCCCTGTGAAAGCCAGGAGTCTAACTTTGCCGAAGCGGCTGAGGATGTCGCACGTGCCGCCAGACGATTTATGACGAATTTTGACGGCACGGACCTGGAAGCGATCGAAACGCTCTTGCCGCTAGAGGCGAAAGGCCAGGCTTTTCAGCCGTAAGCGGAATTGGTGCCTGCATCCGCCTTGCCTCAATCCATCAAGCGAGGTTAAAGTCGTGGGCGTAACACGCTATCTGGAACACTTATTACAGTTCCGGCAGTGTAAGTCAAAAACTTGAAGCTAGTTTTAGCAGAACACGGATGGCTCCAGTATGCGGCAGAGCGCCATTCTATGTTACTCGTTGGTAGTACTCGTCCTGGCGTTAGGCGGTGCGCTGTTCTATGCGGTAGAAGCTGCAGAAGAACAGCCACTGGTAGACGCGGCGCCCGCTGAATTAGTCGAAGGTCGCGCCTCGGTCCCCAAACAATATGTTGGGCCCCAGGCTTGCGTCGAGTGCCATCGGGCGGAGTACTCGGTCTGGGCACGTACCCCCCATGCCACTAACGCCTACGATCTCCTGCGGACAAGTTCCAATGCAGCGCGATATGCGGCTAACCTCGATATCGACCCGGGGCAAGTGTCCAACCATCCGCGGTGCTTAGCATGTCATTCTACTCCCCAGGGGGAGGCAGCAAACAATACCGGCGTCGTACTGGGTGTGACGTGCGAAGCCTGCCACAATGCAGCAGGTGGGGAAGGGGGGTGGCTAAATATCCACGCGACCTACGGATCGCGTAGCGAACGTCGAGGGGACGAAACTCCTACACATCGGCAGCAGCGGATCGCGCGCTGCCGAACTGCGGGCCAGCATCGATGCGACGACCTCTATTCTCTAGCGAGGCAGTGCTACGAATGCCACATTGTCGGAGACGAAGAACTTGTTGTCCGAGGCGGCCATCATCCAGGTAATCCTGGATTCGAAATGTCTAGTTGGTTCGAAGACGAAATAAGGCACAATCTTTGTCTCGATACAAGTCGCAATGGACTAGCTCCAAGCCTTTGGATTGATGGACTTTGGCGACCTGATCGACAGCCGGGCAAAGAAATCGATCACCGTCGCGTGATGTATGTCGTGGCGACACTCGTCGATCTCGAGGTGAGCCTCCGCAATCGAGGTCGTGCTAAACATTCCTCATTTGCCACGGCGGCTGCAACTAGAATCATTGCTGCCTCTTCGCGGTTAGCGGCAATCGCGAAGGAAAGCGAGACTCCTGAATTGGAGCAAGCAGTCGACGCAGTAACCGAGCTAGAACCGATTCTGTTTTCGCCGCCATCGCAGAACGATGTCGATCGTTTTCTCGATGCAGCAGATACTGTCGGGGAAATAGCGACGCAGGTTTCTTCGGCAGACAATGGGGAACAGTATTCTGCTGTTGATCGCTTTCTAGATTCTCAAGTCGACCAACCCCATCCCGCTGGCGAGTGATGCTAGCATTCTGAGCAGCCAAACTCGCTGTGCTAGCTTGAAGGCATGTCTCACAGCTAAAACTGACGTCTGCGTCCGATTCTCCCCCAAAAAGTGTACTGCCTGGGTAGGCTGTTAGGGTTAGTGGACGTGCGATGCACGAACCGGTGGGGGCTTCCGATGAAACCTTTTACACGAGGTATCTCCGTCGCCGGACTCTAGATTGAATTGACGATTATGTTGAGGAGCGCCGTACTGCTGGCGGTATTCGTCTGCAACACGCCAGTGGTAGCTGAGCCTGCTGAGAGTACGTTCGACAGATCGTTCTGCAAGTCTCGAACTTGTGAGTTCCTTCCCCCTGGGAAGCCACCATCGGGAGACCCCGGCGAGTCTGCCCTTCTTGCACGGCTTGCTAAAGAACATCCGGCGGCCGATTCGCGCACGGACACCGAGTTGATCAAGGTCACCCCGTCTTCTTACAGCCAAACCGAACGGGTGGCGATCGACCAAGCTCACGCAGACTGCTTCGCAGAAAACTGTTTCCCTTCGGCGAATGCTTGTCGCAACTGCCACCCTGAACAGTATCGTGAGTGGTCAGTCTCGGGGCATGCCTACGCTCAACTTAGTCCTGTCTTTAATGCGATGAGTAGCAAGCTCATCAAAGACAACAACGGTACGCTGGGCGACTTCTGCATCCGATGCCATACTCCCGTCGGCATGGCACTCAACGAACCGATCGTCATGGCCAACGCCGATCGGCATCCGACCTCTCGCGAGGGTGTCACCTGTGTGGTTTGCCACCGCATTAATCAGGCTTGGGGTAAGGGGGCCGGCCGTTTGGCCCTCGTGGCAGGGGATATCCATACACCTGTTTCCGGTCCGGTCGGAAGTCGGCGGTTGGCGCAAGTGCTGGCGAATCCCGAAAGGTATGGCGTTCTGAAACCATATCCCGATCCCGGCGTGAAGGGACGCAGCATTCATGCCGGTGTGGTTCCCTTCTTTCAGCTTACGACTCCCGGATTCTGTGGAAGCTGTCACGACGTGTTTGCCCCGAATGGGTTCCGGCTGGAAGACGCATTTAGCGAGTTCAAGGCATCGCCGGCTGCGTTGGTGAAGCACGAATCTTGCCAGGATTGCCACATGGGAATTGTACCGGGAGTCGCCAGTGGCTATGCCTGTGGCCCGGCAGCCATCGTGGGCAACGCCCCGACACCAGCCCGGAAGCGTGCCAATCATATGATGATTGGCCCCGATTATTCGATCGTCCACCCTGGCATCTTCCCGCACAATCCAGCTGCTGTGCGCGAAGAACACGACGTGTATTGCAAACCTGTGGAGCAAGGATTGGCCACCATTCGCGAATGGTTGCTGTTTGATCATGATGCGGGATGGGGCCACGAATCGTTTGAGAAGAACGTAACCAAGGACCAGTACTTTCCTCCCCCCTGGGATAACCAGACTCTGCGATACCGCGCGCGAGACATTCTCGACGCTCAATTCAAACTGCTCACTGAAGCCGCCCAGCGCCGCCATCAGTTGCTTGCTACTGGATATCGACTTGGTAACATTGAACTTGAAGCGTGTGACGACCGGGGCTTGCGATTCCGCGCTGCAGTATCCAACGGTACCGATGGACATGGCGTTCCGACAGGCTTCGACGCGGAACGAATCGTATTTGTGCGGGCGATGGTGTTCAACGCTGCCGGCAAGCTGCTGTTCATCTCCGGCGATCTCGACGCTAACGGTGACCTCCGCGATAGCCATTCCTCTTACGTTCACAATGGTCTCGTTCCCCCCGATCAACAGCTCTTCTCGCTGCAGACAAAGTTCATTATCCGGAACATTCGTGGCGGCGAGCGGGAACAGGTGCTCGCCGTGCCCTACTCGCTCGACCCATTGCCCTACGTGCGGCCAGAAACTCGACCTTTCACTGTGCTGGGTCGTCCCATCGCAACCAGGAAACACAAGCAGATTTTAATGCCCGGTCAGTCTCGCTGGGCAGGTTATAAAGTTCCGGCCAACCACCTTTGCGGTCCCGGCCCTTACACAGTAGTTGTTCAGCTGATTGCCGGGATGGTTCCTGTGAATCTCGTCCGCGATATTTCGTCCGCCGGTTTCGATTATGATCTCAGTGCGAGCGAGGTTGCAGCCCGCGTTGTTGCCGGGCACGAGGTACTTCACGAACGGCGGCTAACGCTTCAAACAAACCGATTGAGGAAATGAATCTCGGCCAGATACTAAACTCTGCAAGCTGGTTCCGCTCAGCCGTCATGCTGACGCTGTGGGCTGCTGCGCCCATTGTTTGCGCCCAAGAGTTGAGAACCTTGCCTTCTCCAGAGCTCGAAAACTCCGAAGAGATTTCCCCTGGCGACACAGAACCTTACGTTCCTTGGCAGCCGGCCGTCTCTCCGCCGATTGAGTATTCTGGTTTCGCCACCCCTGGGCACAAGATCTTCTGCACTCCCTCGGTTGTCAAACAGCCGCCCCGGGCCAGAGACTATTGCTTCGAATTCGTTCCTCACCTGCTCTCTTGTCCAAACAAGCGTTGGGGTGATTGTTTGTCGTGGATGCTGCACAGCCCACGGGTGGAAGTCCACACATCGCTTGACGATTGTCCGATTGGTCTTCCTCCTATTCCAGAGCGACCGCCACTGGTTGTTGAGTGCGGCGAAAAATTCCTTAGCCCGGGACCTCTCAAATGTGGTTGCGAAACACCTTTTGGCGCTGTGTGGCGACCAGCGCTGTGGGTGTTCGGAGAATACCGCACGGCGTTGCAGTACTCCGATCAAAACTCTGGGACGATCTCGGAGTGGGCCAATCGGCTTGACCTGTTCGGCCAGCTTAATCTTTCCGGCACCGAGCGCGTTCTCCTGGGGCTACGGCCGCTCGACCGAGAGTTACGCGACCAGCGCCGCTTTTCCAGTATCGACCTACGCGACGGCACCAGTATCGACGGCTTCAACGCCCAAGTGCAAACCCTTTTCTTCGAAGGCGATTTCGGGGAGATCTTTCCTGATCTCGATCCGTACGATGTACTGCAACTCGACTACGGGTTCTCGGTCGGCCGGATTCCTCTGTTGGCCCAGCAAGGTTTGTTGATCAACGAAGATCGCATGGACGCGATCACGGTAACTAAAAACACTCTGTTCACTAAGCGGATTATTAATTTGCGTATGACTGGAGTTTACGGTTGGGGCAGCATTAGTCGTAACAGCCCCGACTTCGGCGTTCCGAATACCGAGGAAAGCAACTCGCGTATGGTGGCGCTACTCACCGAAAGCGACTTCGCCCGGAGCACCGTCAATGCCGACATTGTTTACGTCGAAGGCGATGCCGTGGCAGGCGATCTCATGGCGTTCGGGTTAAGTAGCATCCAACGCCACCAGGGCTACTTCAATGCTTACAATACGTCGCTGCATGTGTTGGGGTCGTTTCCGGTTGACGGCGAGGCAACATTTTCTCAACAAGGCGAGCTGCTGTTCGCTCAAACTTCTTGGACTACGCATCATTACGAAGACCTGATCTATTTGAATCTCTTCTTGGCGATCGATCAGTTTACTTCTCCGGCGCGCGGACCGCTGGCAGGTGGACCGCTCGGACAATCGGGGCTGCTCTTTTCTGCACCGGGGATCGGCCGTGTTGGCCCTCCCATCAACGTGCAAACCAACGACACCGCTGGCGGTACGCTCGGCTATCAATATTTTTTCGATCACTTTCGACAACAGGTGATTTGGGAACTCGGTGGCCAAAAAGACACCGACGGCACCAATCGCGGCGCGATCGCTACAGGCATGCGATACCAACGAGCGATCGGCCAACACTGGATCGGCCTAGTCGATGCAACAGTCGGCAAACGCGAATCAATAAACACCGGTGCCAGCCTTCGTTTCGAAGCTCGCGCAAAGTTCTAATTGAGACTGCTCAAACCTCACTGTGGACACCTCACGATCTACAGCCGAGTTTTGTCCCGAAATCCGGGTAAATGATTTTTGGGTCTAAACTCCTTTAGTATTGTCCCACTGCTTTTGCTATTCGCGCTACGAAACAAGGCCTACTGTCACAATCCTTGGGACAATACCGCTCGAGTATTGTCTCTGGCGCGCACGTTTTGTCCTATTCTGCGGTATCTGTTTTGTCCACTCGCGCTTGCCAGCATTCGGCGAAACAAGACTAAACTACTAATCGGACGGGACAAAACCTCGCCTGGTATTGACCCATCCCGACTAAGCGGATTTGGACAATACTCGGCCCGAGTGTCATTCATAAAGTTTTCAAAGATCGTTGCAACATTGTGCACGTGCGATTATCAATATCCACGCCAACAAAGCGAGCATTATTTTTGGCCACCTGCCTTTGATCGTTTCAGTAATTCCAAGCTCGACGCTTCCGATGTGAGCCGTAGGCTAGCGCCCGCGCCTCAATTAGAAACTTCTGATTTTGACTTAGCTTTACCTGTTGAACTACAAGTAGCGCGCAGCGCTGAGGCCAATTCGACTCAGTTTCGGAGCTATCGTACTGTGGCTCGATCCAAATGTAATTCAGCCTTATTCAACAAACGCTGAACCCACGGATCGTCCGGCTTTTGGCTCTTGGCGATATTCAGGTCTTTGAATGCTGATTTATACCTTCCCAAGTGTAAATTATTCTCAGCTCGTTCGCACAGAAACGTCACCAAGTATTGCGGATAATTCTCAATCTGATTTAGCAAAGCTGAGAAATCATTCACTGCGAGTTGATAGTTCCTTGAGTCTTCATGCAGTCGAGCGCGACTATAGCGACTACCTAAGGCAAGTTGTCCTTCTTTTTCCCGGAGTTCAATGTCAAGCGTGTAGTCGCGCACCGCCATCCGATTGAGACCTAGCTGCTCAAATGCGGATGCTCGCCGCCCATAATCACTCCAAGGCCAAGGAGAAACTACCCAAGCCACGCAGATAAGAATCGACACAAGCAAGAAGCACTTTCTGATCCAAGAGCGAGAACGAGTAGAGGAGTTCGTTCTCTTGGTCTGACTACTGTCATCGCTCGACTCAAGATTCATATGGATGTTCTCCTGCAGTGAATTCGCATTTCCCACATAGGGCGAACCTCTGTTGGCCGCCAGCCGCTGCGGCGAAATTGCCTCAAGTTTAACTGATTCCCGATCCCACCCTAACCTTCATCGATAGGACATACTACTCCCAGAAGCTGAATTCCCGAATCCGCTTCCGTCAAAGAGACCGCAGCTATTTCGGCATCTCATTGATTCCCTTCGGCCTAATCGGCGAATGGCACTTTAGCAAGCCCGCCGTCTTCCCATCAATAAGCAGAGTGCGGCTAAGGCTAGGGTGCAGGTAGCGGGTTCGGGGACGGTTTGTACCGCAGACAACGGTGACAAACCATTCGTCACGTTTCTCTGCCATTCGAGAAAGTCGAAGCCGTCGACGTCGCGATCACTGTCGGAGTCGCCATCGACGTGGTTGGCTGCGGTTGTGAGTCCATACCCGGCTTGCCAATGGTCAAGATCATCTCGGTCCACCTGGCCGTTTTCATCGAAGTCGGCGGCTAACACGGTAGTCGGTCCGACTAAGTCGACCAGAATATTATCTAGCAGGGCGCGCCAGTTTCCCCAGGAATGCCCTTCGTTGGTCTCAGTGAACGTATAGTCGTAGCCACCCGCAGCTAGTATCGCCTCCAAGTTGCCTCCACCGCTGCCGTCGCCGATCGTGCCGGCGGTAATGTAGAGATCCACTTCATCCTGCAGCGATTGGGTCGCGTACAGATTGAAGATGCTGGAAAAGTTGGAAGGCGACTGCACGGCAATGTTTTCAAAAACATCCGAGCGTGTGCCGCCAAAGTAGGCGGAGTTCACTCCGCCAAACGAAGTGCCCAAGATCGTGCGGCCGGCAGCCGAAGCAAGACTCCGGTAGGCGGCGTCGACATCAGGTACTAATTCATCGGCAACAAAGCTGGCGAAATCGGGATTGCCTGTGTACTGGCTGGCGCGACGATTCTCTCCGGTGAACGGATCGCGGGGGTCGACGAACACAGCTATCGTCGGCTGCACAGCACCAGAATCGATCAGGTTGTCCAGGACCACGACCATACTACCCAAGTGATCGGCCGAGTATTCGTGGCCATCGGTTACATAGACGACAGGCAAATTGGCGAGTCCTTCCGCATCGTAACCCGGTGGAGTGTAGACGCGGTAGTTGACGCTATAACCTAAGTTGCTGCTGGTGGTGGTAATGTTGCCGGTGAGGTTGCCTTGGGGAACGCCCGGGTGGCGCACGGTTTCCTGGGGGAAAACATAGTCAGGCATTCGCAACTCGGTGTTGGCACCAAAGCCGCCCCACATCTGCAACGGATTGGCCGGGTCGAGAATCCAGTTCGAGCCGTTCAAGACGATTTTGTAATCGAGTCGGGCATCGGTCGGAAAAGTCTTCTCCACGATCCAGAGATCGGTCCCCGAAAACTGTGTGCCCTGCCAACTGGAAGAAGAGGGATTCCAACCATTGAAGTCGCCTGGCCAGGCCACACTACCGGCCGAACCGCGGTAGAGGAATGCGACCTGATCATCTTGCGCATAAGGAACTTGGCCGGCGTTTTGTAGAGTCGCCCACAGGGTGTCCAGTTCCGCCTCGCGCTGGACCGGATCGACAATATTTACTGTCGTCAGTAGTTCGGTCATGAAGTCGGCGTAAGACGGAAAGATCGTTTGACGCTGGTAGTTGGGATCAGGCGGCGACTGGGCAACAGCACTCAAAGGCGAAAGCGCCACGAACACGGCTAACGCGGTCCCTCGTATTAGGCTCGACAATCTGCCACCCATCTGTTTCTCCGTTCTCTACCAGCTAGTGTCGACACCAAGTCGACGACTAGAAACTCCGCCGCCTCCCCATCACCAAGCAGAGCGCGGCTAGGGCTAGGGTGCAGGTGGTGGGCTCGGGAATGGCAATGAGCACGGATGAAATGGCATAGAGAGAGAGTGTCTCGCTGTTGCCGAAAAAAGGATTGAAGTTGTTATTAATCCACCTCCCGTTAGAAGAAACAGATGCTCCGAGCGTTGGTCTGAGTGTTCCAAGTGGGCCGCCGAACCCTCCAGCTACTCCGTAGTAATCGGTGCCTGTCCAAACGTTATTTATTGGATCTTCAGCGGCTAGGCCGTACTGCGTCAGATTTAGGGGGGCTAGTAGAATTCCAAACCCGGCTGAATCACCGTCCCACATATTGTCGTAGTGATCGGCAATGCGGGTCTGCCCATCCACCAAGTAGATCGGGACACCAGTATCTCCTACTGGAATTGGGTCGGTATTAGTGTTTTCGGTTGCATCGTCATCATCAGTTGAAGCTATAGCACGCCAGTCGGTTTGAAGTCCACTGACAAGGCTGTTCGATGCGCTTGCCTCGTCCGTGACGAAGGAATTGTAGTCGGCGATATCGCTACTCGATGCGTTTCGCTTGCCTTCCGTGACGAATGCTAGCCTGTACTCGTCGCCGGGATTGAGGCCCGCCGGACGGAGGATGGATTGGGCGTGGCTCGTGGCGGGTAGGCTGTCCCAGGCCGAAAAAGCAAGTGCTATAAAGAAAGAGTTTGTCGTAAAGCGATTCATAGCGTTTTCACCGAATAGGAGTGGATTGCCCAACTATTTTGTTGTGCATAGTGCACAAAGTTGTGCAACAAAAGAGGCACCACGAATCTCACATCTCAATCCGCAGAAATCGCGGCCAAAATGCTGAAACTCGTGGTGCCTTAGCGTTAGCGTTAGCGTTTCACAGATGGGTGTCTGGTCTAGTTAGTCGACTCTGCTAGAATTGTAGTTATTGTCTGACAGGATTGCAAACAAATACCCGAAGCACATAAGTCTCCCGTCGTAGCAGTTGCATAGTCTCGGCTCTGTGGCAGAACGTGAGCTGGGGGAATCCTCAATCTCTGATCGAGACGTCTCACTCCTCACTCTCCAGAATCACCCCACCTACTCCCACAACCGCAACCCATGACTCCCGCTTTGGCGGTCTGACTGCGATCAAATAAACCGCTCGATCCTCTTCCCCTTCGTAACGCCTGACTCGCAGCACTGGTTCCCCTCTCTTCTTGCTCACATTGTCCCACCCTTTCGCGGTCAACGCTTCAGCAATTGCCTCGGCAATCGCGAAAGCATCTTTCCCCGGCGTTCGTATCTTCACTGCCCAATCTTCCAATCTTTCGGATTCTAGTCCATCAGGAATTACTACCCCCACTGGCAACCACTCTACGTCCCTATACTTTGCTTTCTCGCCCGCGCTAGTCTTCTCTCTCAATTCATCAACCGCCACCTCGCTCGCATTCTGGTGATCTAGATTCACGCGAGTTCGACTCTCAAACTCATGTGTGGCAATCGTAATCATGTCCTGCGTCGCGGTGCGAAAGATGGTGTATTCTTTCCACTCAATTTCCACCGGCTTCTCGGTAGTTGCCTTCCATCCCGCCGGGGCAAGTTTCTCGCGATAAAAATCAGCCACCTCCTGGGGCGATTTATCCGTATCGAAGCCGATATGCGTTGTCCCGTCGGTGTAACGAAAGTCATCCGCAAACGGAGGTGCGGGAAGTTCTAGCGACAACAGCTTGCTCGTCAAACTAATCACTGTTGCCCCTTCTTGTGCTGGCGCACTCATCACATTCACGTCTACCAGCACCGCGTTCTTGCGATAAGAAACCGAGTCTCCGGCCGCACCATAGGGCGACCATCCCGCTTTTGTCATCTCCTGTCGGCACGCCTGGGCCGTCTCCTCGACACTCTTTGGTGACTTATACATCACCACATTCGCAAAGGCATACATTTTCTCCGCATTCGCCGGCACGGGTGCTTCTTCCAGCGAAACGTTCCCCATGTGAGTAATAATCACCCCGGATTTGTCTTCCTGCCGTGGAGAAACCGACAGATGCAACAAGAAGCCATCTAACTCATAGTTGGCGCTAGCAAATTCACTTTGAATTCGCGAATCTGGCAACTGGCTCCAACCACGTTCTTTGAGCTGCTGATCGACAAAGTCAAAGGCTTCCTTAGCCCCTTTCTTTATCGCATACCCCAACTCCGCCACCCTACGATGCCTCGACATTTCGGCCCCCTCAGGCAAGGGCAGCGTCAACAGATCAAGTTTCTGAGCCGCTTGGACAGTCGTGGCGGGTTCCGCAGCCTTTCCCTGACATCCGGTTAGGAGAGATACAACAACGAACGTAACGACAATTCTTGTAAACACGCCAGACCTCGTTAGATTATTCTGCCTCAGAGTGCGATGGAAATGTCCTGGGCAATGCCTAGTCTAAATGCCAAGCTTTGGCAGGAGAAGGCCAGGGAGAAAAGAGTGAAGGAACCTTGATAGGACGGTAAGCTGAATCGAATTCGTCGACAGATGCGACTTAGTAACTCGGCCGCCTCCCTATCACCAAGCAGAGCGCGGCTAGGGCTAGCGTGGACGTGGTTGGTTCTGGGATGCTTGCCACGGTAACATCGACCTGAGGCAATAAGTTTAATACGGAATTGACAAGGTCATTCCTTTCCGGAGTTCCGTCGCCCCCCGGAAACACATTGTACCTGTAGTGAGTAAGTGGTATCCGGAATGAGTTGATACCTTGGGCGTATCTCAAGAACTGATTACACAATGTACATACGCCAATTGGGGAAACTTCTGAAATGAAAGTGAGCCGGTTTCTATCAGTCGTTGTGGGAAGCAATATCTCAGTTGGGGTCGCCTCCACAATACCATCGACAATGACCTCGGCAGCCGTGTTCGTTGGTTGAAATATAAAAGGGAAGTCTCCATCAACTTCTAGGCGGTAGTCCAAGAAATCTGAGGCACTCAATGGTCCAATCATTCCATTGGTCGTGATGTACCCGCCTGAAATCGTGTAGCCATCTAATAGATCTACCGGCCTTACATTGTAGGTGAGGGCAAGTGCACTCGGATTTGCATAGGCGCTAGTGAGCACAAGAGCTGAAACAATCGCTAGTCGTATCATGGTTGAAACCGATTCATGATTTACGAGAAAAGAGGACCTAGCTTGCAATTACGAAAAAAGGCACAACGAATCTCACATCTCAAACCGCTTACTCGCGGCCAAAATGCTGAAACTCGTGGTGCCTTGGCGTTAGCGTTTCACAAATGGTTATTTGGTCTAGTTAGCCAACTCTGCTCAGATTGTAATTGCTCTCTGGCAAGATTGCAAACAAATACAGCGGCTGCACATAAGGCACGCCATCGCAGCGGCTGCTGAGCCTCCGGCCAGCATGCGGCGGATTAGTATTACGCCGGATTGTTCTAAACACCGCCTATTAGGCCCGCCGTCTGCAGATTGCAAAGCAGATTGCTGCTAGAGCTAGGGTGCAAGTGGTGGGTTCGGGGATCGGAGCAGAGGCAACCGACAACGCCGCACCGCTGCCATAGTTTGCTTCCCAATCAGCAAGAGAGCCGACGTTTGGGTCGCGTTGCCAGAGGAGAAAGTCGTCACCGTCTACGACTCCACTCGAGTCGAAGTCGCCTGCTAGTGTAAGTGGAACTAAACCGTCTAGCACTTGCACATTGTCGAAGATGCCAAAGCTGAACGTCGGGTTCACCGTCACGGAACTGAATATGTCGGACATCAAGAGTCCGACGGATCCCTCCAAGACGGCCGGGAAATAAAAAGCCTCGTCGTCGTCGTTGCTGTTGTCAATCGTGCCAATCTCAATTGTGTTGCCGGAACTATCGCTGCGCATCGAGATCCGCGCGAAGCCGGGATCTGTGGTAATTCCCGATGGGCCGATTGAATCGGTGTCGACCTCCACGTTCAACGTCATCCATTGAAAGCCACCTGCGCCAGCAGCAACAGTCCCGCTAGACCCTTGCGCGGGAACTGCCGTTGCGATGTCGATCGAGGGAAACGCACTCGTGTAATAGACGTTGCTACTGTCACGTGACCCGGCCACGGTACCCGCCGCATATTGGCCGCTTTCGGATTGCAACTGAAAACTATCTTTGTAGAGTCGATAGTCAGTGGCGGCCGAATCGCCGTCCCCTGTGTAAATGAACGAACCCCCGAAGGGCGATGCGACACTAGCGTCGTGACCGACGGTGACGCCGATGAACTCGGTCGTACCTGTCCCTACTCCACCTCCGTCGGGCGCCCAGTTCGACCAAATATCCACACGAAAAGTATATTCCCCGGTATACGCCGCGTCAGAATTAATAGCAGCGATCTCATTGGCCTCGCCGGGGTCATTGTTGTTGACCTCTAACTTGAGTCCAATCGTGTCGGAACCATTGGGCGCAGCCGGCACGCCTCTCGTCGAGTAATCGAATCCGAAAACGGCTGAGGCGTCGGAATCTTGGACAACCGTCCAATTAGTTCCGGTACTCATGTCGTCGGTAAAGATCTGGCCAAACGCAGTACTCGCAGCGACAGTCATTAACAGAGCCGATGCAATAATTTCTAGTTGGTACTTCATTGAGAACTCCTCCGATTGCAAGTCTTGGCGTTGGGAAACAAGTGAATACTTGCACCAAGACGACTTAAAAGAAAAGCATTTAGCAGAACAACCACCACACCTAAGTCGGGATTTCCCAGTTGCTTCTGTCTGGAACAACTACAGGCCCGGCCTGTCGACCATTGTAACAGCAATCGACACATCGAATATCTAGCGCATTCGAGTTTTTATGCATTTCTTGGTTTATAACCCGTAGTTGTTTCTTTCATTGGACTTAAGTCGCGTTAAGCCGTTTCTCTTGTGATGCGAACAACAGACGAACAGCCATACGCCAGTAGTCGATCCACCCTAGCGCCTAAAAGGCTTCACAAGCACCCAGGGCACCGTCATCGCAGCGGCTGCTGAGGCTTTCGCCCACGAAAGGCGGATCGGTCCTGCGACGGATCGTTCTATGCATCGCCTATTAAGATATCTTTCAATCGATGGGCGCCATTCATGGGCAGATTATCTAGACCGTGCCGATATCAGCGTTGCATTAGCCGTTCGACTGTCTCAGATACTGACTTGCCGCGCAAGTCAGTGCCGATGATGACGCCATCGCGGTCGATGATCCAAGCCGAAGGAATTCCCGGCCTAGTGAGCTCGTCGGGATGTACACCATTGGCGAGCGGTTGCCGCGGGAGAAATACTTGCAGCCACGAAACGCCTTGCGTACGGCAGAATTGGGCCACTTGCTTGCGGTCGCTCTCTTCGGATGCGCCAACCATCAAGAAGTCGGTTCGATGGTGGTACTTCTCATACAACGCTTTGAGCTCTGGCAAGGATGCTCGGCAAGGTCCGCACCAAGGTGCCCAGAATTCTAACAACACTACTTTGCCACGTTGATTAGCCAGCCGCCACGGATCGCCTTCAGCCGTTTCAAACAGAACGTCCGGCGCGGCGTTCCCCTGAAATTCGTGTCGAGCCAACCCAGACATCGCGAGGACAATCAAATTAATCACCAGCAACGGCAGTCCAACGCCAACGAGAAAGCTTCTACAAGGAATCAGCCAGCGCATAGAATTCGGTAGACCTTGTTGAGGCAAGATGCGGCTTGTCAGTTTTCTGACATTCTGGCCGGCTGCAGCTTCGCCTAGCGCACCTCCGAGAAGCAGGAATAAGGGTACCCAACAAACCAATGCGCCAATGCCAATCCACAGAGCAACAATGGCGACAATTGATACGGCACCCAAGTTTATCCAGTTTCGACTCAACAAGCCTAAGTGGATGTAGATTCCAGCAATCGTGAAATTGCCAACCAGTGTGGCTAACAGTGTGTAGGCTTCGACACGGTTTTGAGGTGGGAATTCTCCGAAGTGACCGTACAGCCAGGCCGCAGTCAGCGTTGCAGCGATGAGCACCACAAAACTAAAGAGCAGGTTGAGCGTCGTATTGACGCCAGCGTTTGCCTGTTTCGATAATCGCAAGAGCCGCGACCAGTAGGAGATCGGCCGATTGACGGTCGTGATTGTCTCGGATGCCATACTCAAACATAGCTTATCGTCAGCTAGACTAATGTTTGCTTCGACCCAATCTCTCCAAAAAGGCGGAGCCAATCGGCATCGACTGGTATGAAATCATACGTTCCGATCCCTTGAACAATCGCGAATCGACACCGCTGGCAATCGTTTCCGCTCACCTAGTGCGGCGTTTCCGGAGGCGCACAACGTGCCTCTCACCATTCTCTAATTACGCGGAACCAATCAAGTTCACCTGCTACTGCAAATAGCCGTTTTGCTTTCGCCACTGCTATTCGCGCCGAGTGAGATGGATTCGTCGCCGCCTCACTAGAGACTCCTAAGGCTGGATGTCAATTCTGTAGCGCGCATTTTCCGCTACCGGCTGATCTGATTGCAGTCGCGATGGATGTTGCACAAGTGCAGGAGATCACACTAGGGCTCGTGCACTTCTGAGTTTAGCGCCAAGTGTTAGGACGTTGAGATTTGTCCGTCCCCCAGCACGAAGGCTAACGGGAAGCACTGATGATATGGTCAGCAATTATCGCGGGCGCTGGATACCCATCACTTGCAGCCGAGACGAGAGGGTTGCAGGGTGCATGCCGAGAAATTCTGCGGCTCCCCCTGGCCCCGAAATTTTCCACTGGTGATGCTCCAGAACGGCCAACAGATTATCGTGTTCGAGCTGCCGGAGATCAGCTGAGGTCAGTAGTTCCTTGGAATCGCGTATCACTTTCTCGTTCGGCTTGCCGGTGACCTGCTTCGACTCGGCGTCACCTGGTAATTCAAACTGCAAGGCACCGGTTTTCGCTCGAATGACCGCGCGCTCTACGACATTATGCAGCTCCCGAATGTTACCGGGCCAGTCGTACTGTGATAGTTTTGCGATGTGACGTTGCTTCAGCGCCGGGACCGGAACTCCAAGGCGAGTGCTGTGTTGCTCCAAGAACTGCGATACGAGCAGCGGAATGTCCTCCTTTCGCGATCGCAATGGAATTACCTCAATCGGAAAAACACTCAACCGATAGTAGAGATCTTCGCGGAAGCGTTTGGTCGAAACTTCTTCCTCCAGGTTCCGATTCGTGGCAGCCACGATTCTAACATTAGCAGTCCTCGTCTGCTCGTCACCGATCCGCTCATACGTTCCTTCCTGCAATACGCGGAGCAACTTGCTCTGCATATCAAGCGGAATCTCGCCCACTTCATCCAGGAACAGCGTGCCACCATCAGCCAACTCAAATCTGCCAATGCGATCTCGCACGGCACCAGTAAATGAGCCTTGCACGTGGCCGAACAACTCGCTCTCGAACAACTCTCGCGGGATCGACGCGCAGTTGACCTTGATCATCGGTCCATCCTTGCGAGGGCTATGCTCGTGAATAGCGCGGGCGATCAATTCTTTACCTACGCCCGATTCACCCAAAACTAGCACGTTCGTATCCGTGGGAGCAACGAGTTGGACTTGCTCCAGCACCTTTTGAAGTACGGGACTATTACCGATGATCTCTCCAAACTTGTGCGCTGCCTTGACCTCTTCCCGCAGATATTCGTTCTCGAGTTTCAGTTGCGTCCTCAAGCATTCGATTTCTTCCAGTGCGCGAGTGTTAGCTATCGTCACTGCTGCGTGGTCGGCGATCATTCGTAGCCATAAGAGGCCTTCCTCGATAACGGGGGCTCGTAGAAATACTCCGAGGACACCGAGGACTTCTTCCTTATGAATGAGCGGTTGCCCAACGAATCCACGGATGTGCTCGCGTTTGGCCCAAACTGGGTCAGCAATCCAGTGAGAACCGGCGTCAATGTCCGCGATCTCCACTGGCTCGCCTTGCTCGGCAATATGCCCCACCTTGCGAACGCCGATGGGAAATCGGCGGAACTTACCGTCGAGCCCGTCCCATTGTGTCGCGTTGTCTACGGACTTACCGGCGCTGGCCACTAGGTGCAGACACTTAGTTTGATCGGGGCACTCGCTGCGAAAATGACACTGCTCGCAGATATCTCCGCGATCGACCAGCCAGATGCGGACCAGCGCCACGTCTTCGAGGTCGCGCAGCTGCGTCACGATCAATTCCAGCAGCGCGTCCAGAGTGCGCTGCCGAGCCATTTCAAGCAGAACTGATTTGAAGGCGTCGAATTCGCGGTCATGGCAAATTGAGGTTCTAGTCATGAACCCATGGTACATGAAATTTCATGATACGGTCCTGAAATACCGGGACTCCTGAAATATCAGCATCTGATTGCGAGGCATGCATAATTCATAAACTATTGAAAAATAACGACTTGAGACTTCTCTCTCGAAGTTGGCACATCGATTGCTTTAGCTGGCCGGATATTGAGACCCCTAATACATCACTCGAAAACGGAGGCCAGAATGTCTTTACCCAACCCTGGAATCCAAGTGGATCGCGAGAACACGGCACTGGTAGTCACTGACCCGCAAAACGACTTCCTTAGCCCTCAGGGGGTTACTTGGGGAGTCGTCGGCGAAAGCGTTACCGAGAACCGCACTGTTGAAAACATCGAGTCGCTGTTCAAGGCTGCAAAGGACGCGGAGATGCCAGTTTTCGTTTCTCCACACTATTACTACCCTCACGATCATCAATGGCGGTTCGAGGGCGCCTTGGAGCGGCTGATGCACGACATCAATATGTTCGACCGACCTGGCGCACTCGATCTCGAAGGCTTCAATAATTCGGGCGCAGATTGGCTCGAACGCTACAAGCCCTACATCAACGATGGCGATACGGTGGTTGTGAGTCCACACAAGGTGTATGGGCCTGAGACAAACGACCTCGTCCTGCAACTTCGCAAGCGTGGCATCGACAAAGTTGTCTTAGGCGGCATGTCGGCGAATCTCTGCGTGGAAAGTCAGCTCCGCGAGTTGCTGGAGCAAGGTTTCGAGGTGGCGGTCGCCCAAGACGCAACGGCTGCAGCAAAGGTGCCCGATTACGACGGTTTTGTTGCCGCGGCCACCAACTTCCGGATGTTAGCCAGTGATGTCCTCACGACTGCCGACGCCGTCCAGCGGATCGAGCAAAGCCTCGTTAGCGCATGAATTCTCCCGGTGCGGTTTCAGAAACATTAAAAGAAGAAAGGTTCGAACATGTTCCAGAATAAGCAAACATCGACACAACAGCATACCACACACATGGTCTCCAGAATTCGCAGAAAGGACAACGTTATGTTTTCTTATGAATTTACCCGAATCCGTAGCATTGCAACTCGGCTTGCAATGGTTTCATTCGTTACCGCAATCTTGAGTTTGCCCACCACCGAGCAGACTGCCGTGGCCGAAACAGATACAGCTACAACAGTAGCGGCCGACCACGTGGTCCACCACAAGACAATTAAGATCGACGGACTCGACATCTTTTACCGAGAAGCAGGTCCTAAGGACGCTCCGACTGTCCTGCTGCTACACGGCTTTCCCACGTCCTCTCACATGTTTCGCAACCTAATCCCCGCCTTAGCCGACCGTTTTCATGTCGTTGCGCCGGATTATCCTGGCTACGGCAACAGTTCGATGCCAGGCACGGATGAGTTCGAGTACACGTTCGACAATCTGGCCAGCATTGTGGAGAAATTCACAGAGAAGGTTGGCCTGACGAAGTATTCGATATACCTGATGGACTACGGTGCGCCGGTCGGATTTCGTCTGGCCGCGAAGCATCCCGAACGTGTCGACGCGTTGATTGTTCAGAACGGCAACGCCTATGACGAGGGTATCGACAACGACTTTTGGAAACCGATCAAGGAGTATTGGAAAAACCGCACGAAGGACCAGGGCGACAAGCTGCGTTCCCTGCTGACGCTCGACGCGACGAAATGGCAATACACACATGGCGTACGGAATGTCGAGACCATCAGCCCCGATACATGGGGGCACGTGCAGCCGCTACTCGATCGTCCCGGAAATCAGGAGATTCAGCTCGCGTTGTTTCATAGTTACGGTAGCAACCCGCCGCTGTATCCGAAGTGGCAGGCATATCTCCGCGAGCATCAACCGCCGACCCTTATCGTATGGGGCAAGAACGATGCCATCTTTCCGGCTGCGGGGGCACACCCTTACAAGCGAGACCTCAATAACTTGGAGTTTCATCTGCTCGACACGGGTCACTTCGCTCTTGAAGAAGATGGGGCGACGATCACAATGTTGATCCGCACTTTCCTCGATAAGCAACTAACCGCGTCGAAGTAACAGAATTCCATTCATATCAGTCAGTGTGATTCGAGGTTGGGCGTGTCGGGCCGGGCAACAAACTCGGCTCGCCATGCCCACGAATCCTATGGAGTCAATCATGCCATCGCCAACCGATATCCAACCACCGTTCACATTGGAAACAGCCACAGCCAAAGTTCGTGCCGCTGAAGATGCTTGGAATTCTCGCGATCCGCACCGTGTTTCTCTTGCCTACTCCGAAGATTCCCAGTGGCGAAACCGAGATCAGTTTGTCCAAGGTCGTAGTCAGATCCGTGATTTCCTGACCGGAAAGTGGGAGCAGGAACTGGACTACCGTCTCACCAAGTCGCTTTGGAGTTTTTCCGACGATCGTATCGCAGTTCGCTTTCAGTACGAATATCACGACACAGGCAGTCAGTGGTTCCGTGCTTACGGAAATGAGCTGTGGGAATTCGACGAAGATGGACTAATGCGACGCCGAGAAGCCAGCATCAACGACGTTCGCATCGAAGCAGACGAGCGCAAGTTCCACTGGGCAGCACCCGGACCACGACCATCAGCGGATGACGGTATTCCATCCGTTAAATGAAAGTGAACATCTCATGTACGAAATTCCCAGCGATATCGCCTTCACTCCCAGTGTGAAAACGGCCCAACAGCAGCGAGGCTCTCGCGAAGTTTACGCCAAGGTCGAACAGCGCGGCGGATGGCAGACCGAGGTTACCGCTGAACTGAGGGAGTTCATAGCCCAGCGCGATTCGTTCTATCTCGGCACCGCCAGCGCTGATGGCCAACCGTACATTCAGCACCGAGGCGGCTCCAAGGGGTTCCTCAAAGTGTTGGACGGCAACACTCTGGCGTTTGCCGACTTCGTCGGTAATGCCCAGTACATCTCTTTGGGCAATCTCGACGAGAACAATAAGGCATTCATATTTCTCATGGATTACGTGAATCGCCGCCGTATTAAGGTCTGGGGTACGGCCGAGTACGTCGAGGACAATCAGCAACTGTTGGCAAGCCTGGCCGATGACGACTACGGCGGGCGAGTCGAGCGGGCCATCGTGTTCCACATTCAGGCCTGGGACATCAACTGCCCACAACACATCAAGCCTCGGTACACAGAAGATGACTTGGCACCGATGGTTGCTGACTACCAACGGCGAATCAGTGAGCTAGAAGCCGAAGTCCAGCGTCTGAGACAATTCCAAACCTGAAAAGACGTTTGCAACAAGTCAGCGAAGCAATCTAGATCGGCGAGTCACACTGCCAACACGAAGAGCGATTTCTTCCCGCAAGCGATTGCATCGCCCGCTACTGCCTAGCTCTAGTTGCCATAAGATACCTTTATGGGAGTGTAAGCATTCGCCGCCGCTGTTCGCCCCGAGTGAGATGGATCCGTCGTCGGATAACAAGTGATTCCTAAGGCTGGCTCGTTCATTTTGGAGCGCGCATTTTCTGCGGTCGGTTAATGTGCGCTCACCAAGTTTGCGATTAGCGTTCAATTCTGTTCCGACACGGCCTTTTCAATGTTTTCAAGGCGTCGCTCAATTGCGCGTACTTTCTGCCGAAGCTGTTCTAGTTCCTTTAATTCGTGACGCGACGATCGTTTACCCTTCTCGGCGGCCAGGTAGTAACTCACATCCCAATTCGCGATTGATTTCATTTGCTCGGCAGTCCCAAAATAGGTGCCACCAAACGGCTTACCCGTAGCGGGGTCGTAATAGGTGAGATGCAAATGACCACGGTTTCTAATCGTGGTCTTTAATGTGAACTCACCGTTGCCTTTTTTCACAAGGGTCTTCTGAGTAGGTTGAGTGTTACCCCTGCCATCGCCTTCGGTTTGCGTTAGAAACAGACATAGATTCGCCGATTCTTGGCTCTTCAGATAGAACTTGCCTGAAACCGTGACTGAATCACCTTGCTCCAAGTGTGGAGAGGTGGCAGTGACCTCGGTGATCTCGATTGCGTCGCCGATTCGGTAGGCTTTCGGCCCAAGGACCGTTGAAATCGACTCTTGTGCAGGAGGCGCAGCAGTTGCTGTGCAGATCACTAGTAACGAGAGCGGTATCGAAAACTTCATTTCAAGCCCTCCTTTGGCCCTTGAGCCAGTTGTGTGTATAGAGGAGTCGACAGGAATACGCGCGCTCTCAGTATACCGCGATAAGGAGCCGCGTGGCACACCTAATAAACAACATTCGATGTGCCGAATCCCAAAATCTTTTGGGTAAATCAACTTCCGAAACGAATTAGATAATCGCTACTTCGCAGTACTGTGACAATCTCTCGTCGGCTTCAGAATCGCCAGCTCTTGTGATCAATCGTTTGGCGGTAGAGTGGAATCTATTAGATGTTTTTGCCAAGATCAATCAGGCAATGACGAATCACTGATGTCGCTGAGCAGTAGAGTATTGATCCATTAAGGCTTAAACGCAGGCGCGATTTCCCTAGCCAACGAGAGTTGATCAGGCCATTGAACCTGGTCGCCTGAAGTTTCATTTGCTTGATTTCGGTGGTTTAGGCGATTATTTGGACTGCTATTTCCAAATCAGATAAAAAGAGGTTGGAACAAAAGAGGCCTTCTACTCGCGTTTTGCCCTGCCCACTAGTCGGTGCATTGGCTGCTTCGCGCGTTTCGAATTCGCCACTGAGACTCCTAGCAATTCCGTCTCCTATCATTTTGGAGCTTTACCATGACGAAGACTATTCAGCATCCCGCGAAACAACGTCCTGTGAAGCAGCGAAACGCGACCTGCCGAGTGACGCCCTCACGCGTCGATCCCACAACCGCCAAACCGTTTACGCTTGAACAAGAGTTGGAACCATTTGGAAGCTGGGTTGGCAGTCCAATTTGGGTGCCACCCAAGGATTCTAGTATGGCCATGGCCGAATCGATGCTAAGCCTGTCACGACCGTTCACTTCCAAAGCGAAACGTTGGGCGTCAGTCGTTGATCAACATCGCACCGAGTTTACCCAAGTGCGCGAGATAGACCTCATCAAAGCATCAATTCGACTGCCAAAAGGGAAGTTTTTTGTCAGTGTTACCGAGCAACAACACTTCGACCAAATTGAGGACACAATTCCGGCATGTGTGCAGACCCGTCTCGACGAGTTTATAGCGGGTCCTGGCAAGCAGAGAGGTGTGAAAGTGTACTACCTCAAACCTCTTTGTGTGGAAGTGGGTGACGATCTTATCCTGACAACGCGCGAAGACGTATTTGCTGCAATCACGAAGATCCAAACAGAAGTCTTCGCGGAATATCGCCGACTTGCGCTGGTCAGGCGACCGAAAGAAGTCCTGGTTGGTGCCACCAATCTTGGTTTGGCCATTCCACGAAGAGTCGTGAACTACTTCGTTGAACGTAGGCAGAGAGAAATAGATGCATGCCAATCGCGACTGGAATTCAAACGCAGGAAAACTGCGTTGGGCGCCGCCAGGATTTATAAAAAGTGTCGCACCGATTCATGCTCATTCGACGATATGCTTGAATTGACGAATCCGCTGCAGCGAGCAGACGTGATCGAACAGTATGGCGTCGAGCAAGAACTGTCGCGTGCAAAGCGAGACCAGTTGGTACGGAGGGCCGCCGACGTCGCTGCTGGAACTGTGCCTTGGTTTGTGGCGCTGTCACTCTCCGTCTCGTACGCTACCGTCCTGAATATGTTGATCGCAACACCTCCGATAGTGGTGTGCGATCCGGCCTTCGTTGCCGAAATGCCTGGCTCGCGTGGCGAGGTACTAAAGATCGGACACTTCGACGAAGTGGGCGGTATCACCCATGTTGAAATCTAGTTGCCCAAAGAGTGTGATCTGTCGCTCAATTATCCTGCAGCAATCAGTGCAACCGTAAGCAGTTATTCTACATGCTACAGATTGTGTTCGGTCGATGAAGCTGAGGCGTCTTAGAGCACACGTTTTCCAAACGCCGAACCGCTTGACTAATGCCTCATTTGCCGCAGTAGTCTAATCGTGATTCCCGAACACTTCGTTGTACCTAGGATTTCGCTTCAGCGAATCGGTTATGTATTGCGACCAGTCATCTTTGCGATTTGCCAGTTCAATCAATATATCATCAGGGGTATTTGGATTCCGGGCGAGGCACATTTCTGTACCTACCTGGTCTGGACGCCCGTGAAGTAAACGAAGGGCATCGATTGGGGTGTTCGGATTGGATGCAATCCGATTGTCGAGTTCATAGCCAGACTGAATGCCATCGTAACTTGTAAGCTCACGCAACCGTGCAGGCAATGTCGACGATGCTGATGCATCAAAAAGCGCTCGTCCACCATTATAATAACGAACACTCGACCAGCTGATTGCCGCCACCCATATGAGAAGAACGGACGCCGCTAACAAACGCCAACGACTTTTCCAAGCAGCTTCTAATAACCCTGCTGCGACGAAACCAGTGACCAGCCAAAACAGTAATATTACGACCATGAACATGTACCAGATTCCCATTTGGGCATCGGGTCCGTGTGCATTCATCATGCTAAACTCGCAACCCGCCCTCACTATGACGAGTAAAATGATTGTCGACATAGCGATTAGTCTAGTCTTCATGGCACCAAGAAGTATTTGCGAACAATTACCTGCGTCACATTCTAGCAGAAAACTCCCCTAAGCTTCGCAGAATAGGGATGGGACGGATTAATACGTTGGTGAAACGCCGGTGCAGGTTAGGACGCGTCGGACGATGAAGCCGACGCGTCGAACGAACTCAGTGCATTTGCTACAATTCGGCCTAGCAAATCTCTACAAGGCTCATTGACCATGTCGAATCTCACCGTACAAGAATGGCAACTGCTTTCGTTCTTCGAAGTCGAGCCAGAGCTACAAGACGATGCTCCATGGGAGTACAACATCGTCAATTACACTGTTCATCAGGGAAATCGCAAGCTCGTGTTTGTGCTTTCAACACTCTACGACGATGTTCGCATCATCCTGTCCGATGGCGAAACACAAATCTACGAATTCAGTGCGAAAGGCATTCACGACGTTCGCTACGTAGACGATTCCGGCATGGAAACGCCACACCTTTATGTCGACAATATTGAGTCGGTGACGATGACTCTGCGAATCAAACCCAACATCCTCATAGAACAGGGCATCAGCCGCTATCGAAAGACTGGCCACGATAGCGACGAAAAGCCTTCCAATTAGTATCCAATTGCTGCCATTGCGAAGTGCCTAACAACTAATCATGCGGCAGGAGAACATGAATGAAACAAGAGTTAGTGGAGATTTACTCCGATACGTCGAACTATGCTGTCATGCGGCACCCCGGAAGAAACTACCCTGGGGCTCTAATTCAAGGTGATTCCCTATCAATACTCTGCAACCTATCCGACGAAATTAGACAGCAATTTGATAGTGGCGACACAGAAGAGGCAATTGCTGTTCTGGATGAATTGAGGGAGATGCTCTGGGGCAGGCTTACACACTATAATGAAGTGATGGGGCAGCATGGTCAAAAGATTTCTTGGGGAGGTGATGGACCAAAACCACCTATAGTCCCATTTGCTGACGACGATGACACATAAGACACAATTGCACTCGGACGCGTCGTCGGGCATGCAAAGAGGAGTTCTGCTAACTCGCGTCGGAGTGAAACGCGAATGGCACGTAGTTATTCGTAAGGTCTTGGTAGCCAATCGTTAAGCACAGCTATCAGAACCGCCGTTCATCACTCTGTCGAAATGACGTAGTCGAAAAAGGCCTCGCTTGCTTAGATGGTTTTTG